>Ga0207694_10000013_pt1 | contig 384823 bp, 358 predicted proteins | sample KBSC34metaG_FD_184353 | JGI IMG/M metagenome (GOLD analysis project Ga0207694, IMG submission 184353) | Corn rhizosphere microbial communities from Kellogg Biological Station, Michigan, USA - KBS C3-4 metaG (SPAdes) (version 2) | ecosystem: Host-associated > Plants > Roots > Rhizosphere >... | reverse complement strand
GCACTCCTCAATACCCTGATTGTCAAACCACACGCGAGCCGCTGACTCGCTCTTTCCTTCCAAGGCAATCGCCCGGCTTCACCCGGTGCGTCGCGTTTTACTCGCCCAGCCGCGGCGAAGTCCTTCAATCTAACCTCGTCCAACCAGCCCGTCAACCCCTCGGAGTCACCTTCTTTTCTCAACTCCGGGCGGCCGTCCGTCAGCTCAACTCCATCAATCTAAACCACTTACGGAACCCCGGTCAAGGGGCGAAACTAAACGTTTCTGGTCACCCTCGCCGTCCCGCCACCGTTTGAGCGACAGCCCAATAAGCTAACCCCGCTTACCAGGGGCGTCAACCCCTCAACGGGATCAGCTTCGCTCGGGGTTTTCAGCGGGGCGCAAATGATATCAGCGTGCGCGGGGGAGGTCAACCCCATGAAGAGTTGGTGCACCTCGCCGACTCACATGCTGGCGCGATGATAGATCCTTCGGCGCAAGTCATTCCGCAGCCAATAATTGCCGCGTGGTCGGCCTCAGGATGACGTCGTCGGGATTGGGTGCGTCAACACACCGTGTTCAGGCAGATTTGGCGTTAGGGCTCGCCGCTGTCGGCGGGGTGGACGAGGTGCTGGAGCCAGGCGGGGCGGGTGGTCTGGAAGCGGTCGTAGATCTCGCCGACCGACGCGAGCAGCAGCGCGGTGGCGGACGGCCGGTCCGCCGCGGGGATGTCGCCGAGGATCTGGTCCGCCACGAGGGCCATGTCGACGGACTCCTCGAGGCCGCCGTCGCTCGCCAGCCTCTCGCGCAGGTACCACTTGCGGAGACGGGCCCAGGTGACGTGCGGCTGGGGGACGCGGCGTTCCCCGGCGTGCGCCTTCACCAGCGAGTCGACGGCGCTCTTCGAGACGCCGATCTCCTTCGCCAGCACGCGCAGCGACTGGCCGCCCCGGTGGCGCTGCGCCACCAGGGCGGCGACGCGCGCGATCTGCACCGGCTCGTGCTGCGGGCCGGAGCCGTCCGGGCTCGCCTTTCGTCCTTTTTGTCTGTTATCTGGAGTATTCACGGAGAAGAGTCGTGCGGCACCCGTATCTACGCAAGGTCCGAATCGAGGCGGCGAGTGGCAGAAGAAGACGTGAGCAAGGAAAAATAGGGCGGTGCGGCGTCGGTGGGCTGCGCGAGAAGGGCGCATCGCCTGCATCCACGGGCCTCCGCGCCGTCCATGGTGCGGCGCGGCGGGGGCGGCTATTCTGGTGCGCCGTTCACCTCCACCCGCATGCACGCTGAAGATTGGCTACGGACGACCTCCCCATCGTGGTGATCGGCGCGGGCGCGGCCGGGTGCATGGCGGCGATCTTCGCGGCGCGGGCGGGCGCGCGGGTGCTGCTGCTGGAGCGCACCCGCGACGGCGGCCGCAAGATCCTGATCAGCGGCGGCGGGCGGTGCAACGTGCTGCCGTCGCGGATGGAGCCGGGGCAGTACTTCACGGCCAGCTCGCGCAACTCGCTGAAGAAGATCCTGCTCTCCTGGCCCCTGGCCGAGCAGCGCCGCTTCTTCGAGGAGGAGGCGGCGATCCCGCTGGTGCTGGAGCCCGAGTCGGGGAAGCTGTTCCCGGAGTCGAACCGCGCCCGCGACGTCCGCGACCGGCTGCTGGAGCTGGCCCGGCGCGCGGGGGCACGGCTGCGCTTCGAGGCGTACGTGGTCGGGCTCGACCCACCGGTGGGCGGCGGTCCCTGGCGCGTGCGGCTGGAGGGCGGCGAGGCGGTGGAGGCGGCGAAGGTCGTCATCGCGACGGGCGGCCTCTCCGTGCCGCAGACGGGGAGCGACGGGACGGGGTTCCGCATCGTGCGGCAGCTCGGGCACTCGCTGAACGAGACGTACGCCGCGCTGACGCCCCTCACCACGGAGCCGCCGGTGCACGCGCACCTGGCCGGCGTGTCGCTCAACGCGCACCTCGAGGCGCCGCAGGAGCGCGGCTCGCTGCAGGCCGAGGGCGGGTTCCTCTTCACCCACCGCGGCTACAGCGGCCCGGCGGTGCTCGACGTCTCGCACGCCGCCGTCCGCGCGCGCCGCCCGGCCGACCAGCCGGTGTTCGCGCGCTGGACCGGGCTCGACGCGGCCGCGTGGGAGCGGCTGCTGCTGGAGCGCTCCTCGGGAACGGTGCTGGCGCTCCTCCGCCGCCACCTCCCGACCCGCCTGGCCGACACCCTGCTGGCGGAGGCGGAGATCGACGAGGCGCGCACCCTTCCCCAGCTCCGCCGCGAGGAGCGCGCGCGGCTGGTGGAGAGGCTCACGCGCTACCGCCTCCCCTGGACGGGGGACGAGGGGTACAAGAAGGCCGAGGTCACCGGCGGCGGCGTACCGCTGGGCGAGGTGGACCCGCGCACGCTGGAGAGCCGCGTCGCGCCCGGCCTCTTCCTCTGCGGCGAGATCCTGGACTGCTTCGGGCCGATCGGCGGCTACAACTTCTGCTGGGCCTGGGCGACGGGGCGAGCGGCGGGGCTGGGGGCGGCAGAACGCTGAAATATCCCCGTTGGAGCAGCAAAGCGGGATGATTGACACGACTGTGTGATTTGTGCATCTTCCAGACGCGGGACTGGACCACCCATCAGAGGGTGACGTCTCCGGCCCTGCTTTCAGCGCCCCGGCAGATCGAACTGCCGGGGCGCTTTTCACGTGCGGGTCCTCGATCATATCGAATCCGCAATTCACCGTGTGAACCGAGCGTAGCAAAGCGTCTCACAGTCTTTTCCCGGATCTGGTATCGATGATAGGACACTCGCACGCGGCGTCTCCGCCTTCGCGCAGCTCTTGCATGCTGACCGGCGGGAGCGGTCTGCATCCACCCGGTTTTCATCCCCGATGCGAAGCGTGCTCTGGCCGGCGGCGGTGCTCGCGGGCCTTCACACCACGGCTGCCGCCGCGCAGCAGCCGTCGCCCGCGGACAGCGCGCGGCGCTACACCATCGACACCCTCGCGGTGCGCGTGCTGCGGACGCCGCTGCCGCCGCTGCGGGCGCCGTTCGCCGTCTCCGCCGTGGGCGGGGAGGGCGAGCGCGCGGCGAAGCCGGGGCTGGCGCTGAACGAGGCGCTGGCCGCCATCCCCGGCGTGCAGGTCGACAACCGCTACAACTACGCGCTCGGCGAGCGCATCTCCATCCGCGGGCTGGGGGCGCGGGCACAGTTCGGGGTGCGCGGGGTGCGCGTGCTGCTGGACGGCCTCCCCGCCACCCTCCCCGACGGCCAGACGCAGCTCAACCACGTCGACGTCGCCTCGCTCGGCGGCGCGGAGGTGGCGCGGGGGCCGGCGTCGGCGCTGTACGGCAACGCCGCGGGCGGGGTGATCCGCCTCTCCACCCCCGCCCCGCCGCCGGTGCCGCTCGCGTCGGAGTACCACGCCACCGTGGGGCAGGACGCGCTGCTGCGGCTCAACAGCGCGGCGGGGGGCACGCTTGGCCCGGCCACCTACCGCGCCTCCCTCACCCGCCTGAAGTACGGGGGATACCGCGAGCACCAGTCCGCCGACAACTCGCTGGCGGGGTTCAACCTGGGGCTGGCGCGAGGGGCGAACACGCTGCGGGTGGTCTTCACCGCGGTGCACTACGACGCGGAGAACCCGGGGGCGCTGTCGGACTCGGCGCTGAATGCGGACCGCAGCCGCGCGGTGCCGGCCAACGTCTCGCAGAAGGCGGGGGAGGAGGGGCGGCAGGGGCAGCTCGGGGTGACCTGGGAGCGGACCCTCGGCGCCGGATCGCTGGAGATGACGGGGTGGGGGCTCGCGCGCTCCATCGACAACCCCATCGCCATCCGCTGGATCGACCTGGACCGCGGCGCGGGGGGCGCGCGCGCCGTGTGGACCGGGGAGCTGGGCCGGGTGCTGCGCTGGACCGGCGGGGCCGAGTGGGAGCTGCAGCGCGACCACCGCGTGAACCACGAGAACCTGCAGGGCGCGCGCGGCACGGAGCTGCTGAACCAGATCGAGCGCGTCACCTCGCTCGGCGCCTTCGCGGAGCTCTCGGCCGAGGCGGGGCCGGTGGAGGTGCTGGGCGCCCTCCGCCACGACGCCTTCCGCTTCTCGGTGCGCGACCGCTTCGTCACCGCGAACGACCCGGACGACTCCGGCGCGCGCCGCCTCTCGGCGTGGAGCCCGACGCTGGGGGTGAGCCTGTCGGCGGCGCCGTGGCTGGCGGTCTACGGGAACCTGGCGACCTCGTTCCAGACGCCGACCACCACGGAGCTCGCCAACCAGCCGAGCGGCGCCGGCGGCTTCAACCCCGACCTCGGCCCCGAGCGGACGCGTTCGCTGGAGGTCGGCGCGAAGGCCCGGCGCGGCGCGGCGTGGGTGGAGGTGGCGGCGTACCGCGCGCGCATCGACAGCATGCTGATCGGCTACGAGGTGGCGGGGTTCCCGGGGCGGCAGTTCTACCGCAACGCCGGCCAGGCGCTGCACCGCGGCTTCGAGGCGGGCGCCGGGGTGCGGGCGCTCTCCGCGCTCACGGTGCGCGCCGCCTACACCTGCACCGAGGCGCGCTTTCGCCGCTACGTGGTCGGGACGGCGGACCTGCGCGGGAACCGGGTGCCCGGCATCGCCCCGCACCGGCTGGACGCGACGGCGTTCTGGCGGCCGGCGCGCGGCCCCTTCGCCGGCGTCGACCTGCGCCACGAGAGCGAGACGCCGGTGGCGGACGACGACGCGGAGGGCCGCCTCGCATCGCCGCCCTACACCGTCGTGGACCTGCGGGGGGGATGGACGGAGCTGCGTGCCGGCAGCGTACGCCTGTCGCCGAGCCTGGGGATCACGAACCTGCTGGGGGTCGACTACAACACGTCCGTGGTGGTGAACGCGGCGCGCGGACGGTACTACGAGCCTGGGCCGGGCCGGTCGCTCTACGCGAGCGTGGAGGTGAAGCTCGGGCCGCGGTAAAGCATCCCGCAGAAACGCGAGCCGCGGGGAGACGCTGCATGGTCTCTCCGCGGCTCCGCGTGTCTGCGCGCGAGGCAGTGCCATCGTGCCATCGATTAACCGGCCACTCTACGACGCCACTGTTGAGCACCGGATGCACCCCCGAAACGCTCCAGTCGCTGGACGTGGATCAGGTGGAGCGTTTCCGCCACGATCCACAGGGGATCGTCCGTCGCTACTTCGCGAGCGGCGCGAAGACATCCCGGTACTCGTCCATGATCTCGGCGTGCGCACGCAGCATGGCCGCGCGGGCCGGGCTGGAGGCGGAGACGTGGTATCCGCCCATTCCATCCTCGACCCAATGGAGCTCGTCACCGGGATTCAACCCCATGCGGCGAACCGCTTCGGCCGGGATGATGGTGGAGACGGACCCGCCCTGCGCGCGGGCCTTGCTGGTCAGGATCGGCATCTGTCGCCCGGGGCCTGGGTTCACGACCCCTGAAGCATGTGCACAATAGCTCCACCGTCAATGACCTCACGTCGCAAAGCCGCGGAGAGAGGCTGCGTCGTCTCTCCGCGGCTCTGCGTCTCTGCGTGAGATCAAACCGGCTCGCGGATGCGCAGCGCGGTGCCCCAGGGGTCGCGGACGACTCCGTCCTCCACCGCGTACCCGGCCTGCGACAGGCTCGCGAGCGCGTCGGCGGGGGTGGGGACGAGGATCTCCCACTCGAGGAGCCGCGCGTCGTCGTCGCCGGCGGGGGCGGCGCCGGCGGCCCAGGTGTTGAGGCCCAGGTGATGGTGGTAGCCGCCCGCGGAGAGGAAGAGCGCGCCCGGGTAGCTCCACACCACCTGGTCGAGGCCGAGCCCCTGGTGGTAGAACGCCGCCGCCTCGTCCAGGTCGCCGACGTGCAGGTGCACGTGGCCCACCGTGGTGCCCGCGGGCATCCCCGCCCACCGCTCCCCGCCCGCGGCGCGGACCAGGTCGGCCAGGTCGAGCGGATCGGTGGACATCGCGATCTGCCCGCCGTCCACCTGCCAGGTGGAGCGCGGGCGGTCTGCGTACACCTCGATCCCCAGCCCGTCGGGGTCGTGCAGGTAGAGCGCCTCGCTCACCCGGTGGTCCGACGCGCCGGCACGCTCGCCGACCTCCGCCAGGTGCGCCACGAAGCGCCCCAGCGCGGCACGGTCGGGGAGGAGGATGGCGAAGTGGTAGAGCCCCAGCCGTCCCCGCCGCGGCACGGGCGCCACGCCGGGCTTCTCGTGCAGCTCGACCAGCGGCGTGTCGTCGCCGTGGGCGGCGAGCACCGCGTCGGCGCCGGAGCGGCGCAGCACGCGGAAGCCGAGGACGCGCTGGTAGTAGTCCAGCGAACGCGCCAGGTCGGCCACCTGCAGCCGCACGCGGCCGAGCCGGAGCGCGACCGGGAGGCGATACCCCCGCGGGGCGATGCCGACGTTCGTGATCGTATTCATCATGATTCGTCCTTCCTGAAGCAGAGGCGCAGAGGGGCGGAGAGCCGCTGCGGGCTCTCCGCGTCCTTGCAGCCTCTTCCAATTACGAGTTGGGGCGGCGCCGGCCGAGATTGGCGTCCACCGACCACTCACCCGGGCCGGCGAGCGCGAGCGCCACGCACGAAGCCAGCAGCGAGAGCGGGAACTCCACCCCCATCGGGTTGAAGAAGCCGTTCTTCAGGTGCACCAGCGCGATGGCGCCGCACATGTTGAGCGCGAGCAGCAGCGCGAACACCCGGGTGAGCAGCCCCAGCACCAGCGCGATCCCGCCGAAGAACTCGAGGAGCGCGATCGCCGGGCCCATGATCCCCGGCATGGGCACGCCCATCCCGCCGAACGCCTGCGTCACGCCGGCGAAGCCGAACACGAACAGCTTCTGCGCGCCGTGCGCGATGAAGATGCCGCCCACCACCACGCGCAGCACGGCGAGCGCGGCGTTCACCTGCGAGGCGGTGGGATTCCTGTACCTGATCATGGTTCCCTCTCGGGTCTGAGTGTGGTCCCGCAGTCCATCACGGTGGACGTTTCCACGCCCGGTGTTACAACACTTGTTTCTGCGAAGCTCAATCCGTTTCGCGCAGCCGGGCCAGCAGCCCGATCAGCGTCCGCAGCTCGTCGTCGCCTAGAACGCCGAGGCGGCGCTGGTGGAGCGCGTCGATGGGCCCGTCCAGCTCGCCGACCATGCGCAGCCCCTCGTCGGTGATGCGCGTGGTCACGAAGCGGCGGTCGGCGGCGTCGCGCTCGCGGCGGATCAGGCCGGCCGCCTCCATGCGGTCGAGCAGCCGGCTCGCGTCGGGCACCTGCGAGACCAGCCGCTCGCGCACCTCGTTGCGGCAGAGCCCCGCATCGCCCGCGCCGCGCAGGATGCGCAGCGCGTTGTACTGCGTGCGGGTGATGCCGTACGGCTTGAGCACCTCGGCTACCGCGTGCCCCAGGATCGCCGCCGTGCGCTCGATGCTGAGGTGCGCCTCCTGCTCCAGGCTCGCGAACGGCCGCGTCTGCTTGATCTCGTCACGGAGCGTAGTTGCCATGGCAAAGAATATGTGTGTTGCAACACACATTGTCAAGCACGAGACCCTCCGCGGCGTTGCGCCCCCGGGGTGGCGGGCGTAATCTGCTGGCGCAAATCCCTCCCGGAACCTGGGGGCCCACCCCCCTCGGAAACCCAAGGAAAGATCGCGTGCTCAAGCGGCTGCTGGGCGGCAACCTGCTGAACCTGCTGCTGGTGTTCGTGCCGGTGGCGCTGGTGCTGGAGTACGGCGTGCACGCCGCGCCGACCGTGGTGTTCATCGTCTCCTGCCTGGCGGTGATCCCGCTGGCGGGGCTGATGGGGCACGCCACCGAGGAGCTGGCCGAGCGCCTGGGCGAGGGCGTGGGCGGGCTGCTGAACGCCACCTTCGGCAACGCGGCGGAGCTGATCATCGCCATCATCGCGCTGCGCGCCGGGCTCTTCGACCTGGTGAAGGCGTCGATCACCGGCTCCATCATCGGCAACATCCTGCTGGTGTTCGGGCTGAGCACGCTGGTGGGCGGGCTGCGCTACCAGACGCAGAGCTTCAACGCCACCGCGGCCGCGGCGGGGACCACGCTGCTGGTGCTGAGCGCGGTGGGGCTGCTGGTGCCGGCGTCGTTCCACGCCATCGTGGGGAACTCGGCGGTGGCGACGGAGCGCAACCTGAGCCTGGAGATCGCGATCGTCCTGATCGTGACCTACGCGCTGAGCCTGGTGTTCACCCTCAAGACGCACCGGTACCTCTACGTGGGCGACGTGACGAAGGAGCCCGACGAGCCCGGCGACGTGCACCCCGGCCCGATGTGGAAGCCGGTGCTGCTGCTGCTGGTGGCCACGGCGGGGATCGCGCTGATGGCCGAGTTCCTGGTGGGCGCCGCCACCGAGACGGCCGAGGCGCTGGGGTGGAGCGAGGTGTTCGTGGGGGTGATCGTGGTGGCCATCATCGGCAACGCGGCGGAGCACTCCACCGCGGTGCTGATGGCGCTCAAGAACAAGATGGACGTGGCGATCAACATCGCCGTGGGCTCGTCGATCCAGGTGGCGCTCTTCGTGGCGCCGGTGCTGGTGCTGCTGAGCTTCGCCATCGCCCCGCAGCCGATGGACCTGATCTTCACCCGGCTGGAGGTGATGGCGATCGCCGTCTCGGTGCTCATCATGGGCTACGTGGCCGCCGACGGGGAGAGCCACTGGATGGAGGGGGTGCAGCTCCTGGCCGTCTACGCCATCCTCGGCATCGCCTTCTTCTTCCTCCCCGTGCCGCACTGAGAAGGAATCTGTTTGACTGAATGCACGGTCAATCAACCGGAACGGTATAAAGGCACGGGCTTCGTGAGAGACGACCAGATGCCCAGATCGGGGAAAAAGCCAGTGGCCGAGCCTCGCCCCATCCCCCCAGGGCGGAAGCTGGGCGACTTGCCCGAGATCTTCGCATCGCTCCCGCGGCTCGGCGACGAAGAAGCCGCCGCGTTCGGTGCGGACATCGATGCCGCCCGCAAGGAACTGGGTCCCACGCCGGACTACGACCCCTGGGAATCTTGATCGAACGCTCCATTCCGCCGGGTGATTTCGTCAGCGGGGTGGATGCGTTAGATTGTGCGCGTTCCGAACACGGCGGCGCCCCGAGCGGGCGCCGTCTGCGTTGTGTGTGGTCTTTCCCGCGGGTCCCCTGATGGTTCTTCCGAGCGCGCCGGGCGAGTACGACGCGATCGTCGTCGGCAGCGGCTTCGGCGGGTGCATGGCCGCGCTGGAGCTGGTGGAGGCCGGCGCGCGCGTGCTCATGCTGGAGCGCGGCGGCTGGGTGGCGCGCGGCCCCGAGAACTGGAGCGGCGAGGGCGCCTTCGTGCGCACTCCCTTCTACGCCGCCGACTCGGCCTTCGAGGTGGTCGGCGGGAAGGCGGCGGGGGGCGAGCGGCTCTGCACCTGCGTGGGCGGCCCCTCGGTGTTCTACGGCGGCGCCAGCTTCCGCTTCCGCGAGCGCGACTTCGACGCGGCGCCGGAGATCACCGCCGGCTCGGACGCGGCGTGGCCGGTGGACTACGCCGAGTTGGAGCCGTTCTACACCCGCGCCGAGGGGGTGCTGGGGGTGGCGGGGGAGACGGGCTTCGACCCCACCGAGCCGCCGCGGAGCGCGCCCTATCCCCAGCGCCCCGCCCTGCTGAGCGGCGCGTCGAAGAAGATCGCGGACGCCGCGCGCTCGCTGGGGCTGCACCCGTTCCGCATCCCCCTGGCGCTGAACCGCGCGGCCGAGCAGGGCCCGGTGTGCGCCGCCTGCACCACCTGCGACGCCTTCGCCTGCGCCATCTCCGCCAAGAACGACCTGGCGGTGCGGGTGATCCCCCACCTGACCGGCCGCGGGATGGAGCTGCGCCCGGACACCGTGGCCACCCGCCTGATCGCGGAGGACGGCCGCGTGACCGGCGTGGAGTGCGTCGACAAGGCGAGCGGGGAGCGAAGCGTCGTCCGCGGACGCGTGGTGATCCTCGCGGCGGGGGCGCTGGCGACGCCGCACCTGCTCCTGGCCTCGGGGCTGGAGCGGCTGAACCCCGCGGGCGACGCGGTGGGGCGCTACCTGATGCGCCACTGCAACGCGATGACCTACGGCGTCTTCCCCGCGCGACCCGACCCGGTGGGCGAGCACCACAAGCAGATCGCGCTGCACGACTTCTACTTCGGCTCGCAGGAGCCCGGCGCGCCGGCGGGGAAGCTGGGGAACATGCAGCAGGTGATGGGGCCGCAGGCGAGCCTGGTCGCCCACGTCCTCCCGAAGCGGCTGGCGTGGCTGGCGCGCTGGGCCGAGCTCCCCGCCAGCCGCCTCACCGGCCTCCTCTGCGTGGCCGAGGACCAGCCGCGGGCGGAGAACCGCGTGCGCATCGACCCCTCGCGCCCCGACGCCTACGGGCTGCCGAAGCTCATCGTCGAGCACCGCTACACGGCGCGCGACCTGGCGGCGCGGGCGTTCATGGTGCGCAAGGCGAAGCAGGTGCTGCGGCGCGCGGGGGCGCTCTTCTTCTTCACCTGGCCCGTCTCCACCTTCTCGCACGCGGTGGGCACGGTGCGCATGGGCGACGACGAGCGCACCGCGCCGCTCGACCCGGATTGCCGCTTCCGCGGCCTGGAGAACCTCTACGTGACCGACGGCAGCGTCTTCCCCAGCTCGGGCGGGGTGAACCCGAGCCTCACCATCTCCGCCAACGCCATGCGCGTGGGCAGGATCGTCCTCCGCGCGCTGACGGGCGCCTCCGCCGGCGCCGCGGCATCCGGAGGGGCGCGCTGATGACGGGGGATGGAGGGCTGGGGATCGCGTTCCTCGGCTGCGGCTTCGCGACCACCCTCCACGCGAAGCGGCTGAAGTCGCACCGCGAGGTGCGGATGTACTTCGCCAGCCGCGACCGCGCGAAGGCCGAGGCGTTCGCGAAGAAGCTCGGCGGCGCCGGCGCCTTCGGCTCGTACGACGAGGCGATCCGCGACCCGCGCGTGGACGCGGTGGTGGTCGCCACGCCGCCCAATTCGCACCTGGAGCTCACGCTGGCCGCGCTCGCGGCGGGGAAGCACGCGGTGGTGGAGAAGCCGCCCTTCCTGCGCGCGGCGGACTTCGAGACGGTGCGCGCGGCGAAGGAGGCGGCGGGGCGGCGGGTGATGGTCGCGGAGAACTACTTCTACAAGCCGCTGGCCGAGGCGCTGCGCGAGACCATCGCCTCCGGGGCGCTGGGCGAGCTGCGCATCGTCACCGTGAACGCGCTGAAGCAGCAGACGGTGAAGGACTGGCGCGGCGACAACGCGCTGAGCGGCGGCGGCGCGCTCTACGAGGGGGGGATCCACTGGATCGACTTCTTCGCCAACCTGGGGCCCGCGGTCACCGGCGTGCAGGGCTTCCGCCCCGGCGGCGACGACGGCACCCCCGACCGCTCGATGGTGGTGGCGTTCACCTTCGCCGGCGGGGCGGTGGGCACGCTCTACTACTCGTGGGAGACGCCGGTGCTGATGAAGGGGCTGCACCTCTCCGCCGCCTACGGCACCGAGGGGGTGGCGAGCTTCGAGTCCAACGGCATCTTCCTCTCCGTGCGCGGCCGCAGGCGCACCCTGCGCGCCCCGTCGCTCGACATCGCCGGCTACGCGGGGATGTGGCGCGACTTCGTTCCCGCGCTGGCCGCGAACCGCGAGCCGCGCTTCGACTTCGAGAAGGCCCGGCGCGACCTGGTGCTGACCGAGGCCGTCTACCGCTCACTCGGCCGGGACCTCTCGGTTCCCGGCCTCACCCCATAGATCACCCTTGGCGATGACCATCCTGATCGGACTGCTGGCGGGCGCCCACACCTCTTCGTGGGGGATGTACAAGGACGCGCCGCACGAGGGCTTCACCCTTCCCAAGTACTTCCGCAGCATCGTCGTATCCACGCTGCTGGCGATCTTCATCGACCGCGTGGTGGGCTTCCGGCCGGATACCTTCGCGCACGCGGCGGTGTTCTTCGGGATGGTGTACGCCGGCGAGCGGCTGCTGGTGGAGCTGTGGAAGACCTTCCTGCGCGAGGAAGACCAGGCGAAGTACTTCATCCCCATGCAGTTCGGGGTGTTCGGCGTGCCGGTGAAAAGCCGCGCCGTGCGCTGGAGCGTGCTGCTCGCGGTGGTGGTGGTGATCACGGCCACGATCTGGGGAGTCACGCGCCTGCAGGCGGCGTATCCCAACACGCCGAAGTGGCTGGTGCTGCTGCTGGCGAGCGCGGGCGGCTGGTTCAGCGCCTTCGGCGGGGCCTGGAAGGACGCACCGAAGGAGGGGTTCGAGACCTTCAAGTTCTTCCGCAGCCCCTTCATCGCGCTCACCTGGAGCACGGTGATGGCGCTCTTCGACTGGCACTGGGTGTTCATCGGGCTGGCGGGGATCGGCTACACGGTGGCGACCATCGAGACGTACAAGACCTTCTTCTTCCCCAACAAGCCGCGCGGCAAGTTCGCCGGCAAGCCGATCCTCTTCCCCCGGATCCTGGAGCAGCGCAAGTACGTGGCGCTCCTCTACGCCTGCATCTGGGCCGCCGTGGCGACGAACCTGGTGCTCGCCCTCATGGGCCCGCGCGACGGCCTGCTGCCGTAGCCCAGCCGGCGGGCGGCCATGAACGGGCGAGGGGGGCGGGCATGCGGTGCCCGCCCCCTTCAATGGTTGAGTATCGATCGTCGAGCGGCTCCGGGGCCAGTCCCCAAGAATCTTGCTCCGCAGCACGTTCGGAGACAATATGGGCAGAGATGCGAGCGGAGGTCGAGCGTTGACGCGTCGACTGCCGGAGTGGGGCATCTGCCGATCCCCATCTCATTCATCGAGGGGTCCAGATCGAAACCCGCGGCCGCAGCCCCACACCCTTCGTCGCACAGCCTCCGTCCCGCACATCTCCAAATCCTCGGGAAGGCAAACGCGAACTCTGGCGGCACTCCGCCGGCGCACCTCACGCGTGCGCCTGAAGGCAACGCGTCTCACCGATTTCCCACCCCCGACATCGATCCAGCAACGACATTCCGAAAGAGGGAGAGATGGACCGGCACATGGGCCAATCCGGATTCTGGTCATCGCTGTCGACCTACCTCATCTACCAGGACGGGGGAATGGGCGACTCCCAGCCGCAGAACATGCCCGGCACGGAGTGGAAATCGAAGAATCTCAACTCCTTCCTCTGGGGCCTGATCCGCCAGGACCTGCCGATCACCAACTGCCGCCTCGCCAACGGCCAGCGGCTCGGCATCGAGCAGATCAGGTTCGGGCGGAGCCTTGGGCAGGCGCTCGTGACGCTGCTGACGCTGGGCCTGTGGGCGCCGGCGCGGATCAGCTGGCGTTGCGGCCGCCCACCCTCGCAGTCCGGAACGCTGGAGTGACGTGAGGCCATGATCCACTGGGACGATCGCGGCGCGCAGCCATGGAACAACGTCCATGTCACCTACCGGACCACGGTCGCCGAGCTCTTCGACGTCGACAATGTCGGCCCCCAGGGCACCCTGCTCACCGGGTTCGACATGTTCCGGGCCGCGGGGGAGAGCCTGAACGAGCTGATCGGCAAGGCGCGCGAGGCCGGGCAGCGCATCCTCGCCATCGGGTCGGGCTGGGCGCTCTCGAACATCAACGTCACCGACGGCTGGCTGGTGAACACGAAGCTCCTGAACGGGTGCTACGACGTCGCCGACCGCTACTTCGAAGACGCCTATCCGGCCGCCGACCGCCCCTACGTCGTGCTCGCCCAGGCCGGCACGCAGATCGCCGAGCTGAACGCCTACCTCGAGCTGGTCCCGCAGGCCGACGACAAGCGGCGGGCGCTCAAGGCGGCGGGAATCGGCAACGGGCAGACGATTGCCGGCGCGGTATCCGGGAGCACGCACGGCTCGCAGATCAACTTCGGCGCGATGTCCGACTTCGTCGTCGGCCTGCACCTCGCGACCGGCGGCGGCCGGACGCTGTGGATCGAGAAGAAGTCGAAGCCCGTGCTGAACGACGAGTTCGCCGCGAAGATGGGCGCCGAGCTCATCCGCGACGACGACGTCTTCAACGCCGCCGTGGTGAGCTTCGGCACCTTCGGGATCATCGCGGCGGTGGCGCTGGAGACGGCGCCGATCTACCAGCTCGCGTTCCCGGCGATCCGCGACATCCACCACGACGACCTGAAGGCCAGGCTCCGCGAATTCGGCACCGCCGACCCGGCCGACCTCTACCACTACGAGTTCATCTTCGATCCCCACAGCCGCACGCAGATGGCGATGGAGGCGGCCGCGCCGCGGGTGAAGTTCGAGCCGGGACACCCCACGCCGAAGCCGCGCTGGATCCTGCGCGACAAGTACGGCTACGCGCCCGGCGTCAACATCCTGCGTGTGCTCGGCCTGGTGCGCGGGCTCCTGCCGCCGCGCATCCTCACCCACCTCGAGTTCAAGCAGTACCGCGAAAACGCCTTGCTGAACAGCGTCCGCGGCAGCCCGGGCCAGCTCTACACTTCATCGATCTACTACCTCGAGGGCTACACCGAGAGCGCCTTCGCCGTCTCGGTGAACGATGCCCCGCAGACGATCGACATCCTCTCCGCGGTGGCCCGGGAGATGAGGCTGCCCTCGATCAGCCAGGTCAGGCTCGTCCACGGCTCGCACGCCACCCTGAGCTACACCCAGCACAAGCCGAAGTCCGCGGTCTTCGAAGTCGGGCTCATCAACGATGACCGGTTCCCGAAGTTCGAACGGCTCCTGGACGCGGCTTTCCGGGCGGCCGGCATCCGCTACACGATGCACTGGTCGAAGAACTCGGGGCTCGACCCCCGGAAGCTCGAGTACATGTACGGCGCGGCGAAGATCGAGAGCTGGAAGGCGGCGAGGCGGGCCGTCTTCGGCAGCGACGCGACGCTGATGCGGATGTTCGAAACCGACGCGATGGCGCAGGCCGGGCTCGCTGGTGCGTGAGCCGGCGGCGTTTGCCTTGAAAGACCCGTCTCCGTGTGAAAACCAGCTCAGCCGGGGGTGCGCAGCACGATGGAGAGCACCTCGGCCTCGAAGCGCCGCGCCAGCTCGCCGTGGCCGCTGGCGGCCAGGTCGCGCAGCGAGCACCCGGTGAGCTGGCGCGCCAGGCGGCTCAGGGTGTGGGGGTGGATCCCCACCTCGTCGGCCACCTCGGCCCAGGCGAGCTCGGGCGTCTTGCTGTGCGTGGCGCGCAGCAGCAGCAGCCAGTGGATGAAGTCCTGCAGGCGCAGCTCGGCGTCGATGCCCACGGCGCCGCGCCAGTGCGTCCAGAGGGTGCGGCGGTCGCACCCGGCCACCGAGGCGAGCCGCTCGACCGTGCGGATGCCGCGGCGCTCGTCGCAGGCCAGCGCCAGCGCCTCGCGCAGGCGGAGCGGGAGGTGCGGGGCCTGGCGCAGCGCCGCGGCGAGCCCGGGCGGAAGCGCGGGCGACGGCGCCACGGGGCGCCGCGCGGGGCGCGAGACGTCCGGCGCGGCGTGGCCGGGGAGCGCGGCGCGCTGGCCCGGCGCGCGGCCGGCGAAGAGCGAGAGCGGGGGTGCGTACATGCGGGGTGCGGCGCGGGGTGGGAGCGTCGGCGCGGCGGTGCCGCGCGTCGGATGTTTTGCAACGCGCAACCGTCACGGATTGTGACATTCGGATGCCGCCGGTCGTGCCGCCGTTGCCGGCTCCGCACCGCGGGGCTTGTCCGCGCCGTGCATCATCCCCAGATTGCCGGCCGACAGCACGACGCGAGGGGGCCATTCGGAAGCCGGTGTGAATCCGGCGCGGCCCCGCCACTGTGAGAGGCCCGGCGCACGCGCCGGAAAAGCCCGCTCCGCGGGGAGATAATCCCCCGCACCGCCACTGGGCAGCACGCCCGGGAAGGTGGAGCGCCAGCCGCCTCGAGCCAGGAGACCGGCCCCTTCGCTCCCGCACGAACACCCCTCGCGGGAGGGGAGCGGGTACGAATCCGGCCGGTGGCTCGCTCGTCCGCTCCGTGGACCGCCCCGTCCGTCCTTCGCACCCGTTCCTCCCGCGCCACCGGGAAGGACGGGTTTCTTGCGTTCAGCCGCCCGCCGGCTCCACGCCGCCGCGATCCTCGCCGCCACGCTCGCCGCCGGCTGTGGCGAGCGCGGCGGCGCGCGCCCGCCGCCGCCGCCCGCTTCCGCCGACTCGTCGGTCTCGCTGCTGGACGACGCGGGGCGCACCGTCACCCTCCCCCACCCCGCCCGCCGCATCGTCGCGCTGGTCCCCAGCGTCACCGAGACGGTGGTGGCGCTCGGCGCGGCGGACCGGCTGGTGGGGCGCACCGACTTCGACCACGGCCCCGCCGTCGACCGGCTCCCCTCCATCGGCGGCGGGCTGGACCCGAGCGTGGAGACGCTGGTCTCGCTCCGTCCCGACCTGGTGCTGGGGTGGGAGACCACCGGCCGGCCGGAACTGCGCGACCGGCTGACGGCGCTCGGCATCCCCGTCTTCTCCATCAAGACCGAAGACACCACCGACGTCTTCCGCGCCGTCCGCAACGTCGGCCGACTGACCGGACGCACGCGCGCGGCCGACTCGCTCGCGGCGTCGCTGCGGGGCGAGCTGGAGGCGGTGCGCGCCTCCGTGGCCGGCGCCGCGCGGCCGACGGTGTTCTACATGGCGTGGAACGACCCGCCGCTCACCGCCGGGCCGAAGACCTTCGTCAGCCAGGTGATCGAGGTCGCGGGCGGGCGCAACGTCTTCGCCGACCAGGCGGCGCTCTGGCCCACCGTGTCGATCGAGGAGATCGTCCGCCGCCAGCCGGAGTTCGTGGTGGTGCCCCGCGGCGAGCAGGGCGCGGAGCGGGTGGAGGCGATGAAGCGCGCCCCGGGGTGGCGCGAGCTGCGCGCCCTGCGGGAGGGGCGCGGGGTGATGGTCCCCGCCGAGGTGGTGAACCAGCCCGGTCCGCGCCTGGGCGAGGCCGCGCGGGCGATGCGCGACGCCATCCATCCCGAGCTGCGCCGCCCGTGAGGCCCGCCGCCCGCCTCCTGCTCCTCGCCGCCGTGCTGGCCGCGGCGCTCCTGGCCGCCATCCGCCTGGGCGCGGTGCCGCTCTCGCTGCGCCAGGTGGTGGACGGGCTGCGCGGGAACGGCGACCCCACCACCGTCGCCATCGTGCGCCGCCTGCGCCTGCCGCGCGCCGTGCTCGCGGCCATGGTGGGCGGATCGCTGGCGGCGAGCGGCGCCACCTTCCAGGCGCTGCTGCGCAACCCGCTGGCGGAGCCCTACATCCTCGGCATCAGCGGGGGCGCGGCGGTGGGCGCGGTGTTCGCCATCGCGCTGGCCGGCGCCGCCGCGTCCGGCGGGATCGTCGCCGCGTCGGCGCTGGCGGGGGCGGTGCTCGCGGTCGTCCTGGTCTTCCGCCTGGCCGCCGTCGCCGGCCGCGCGCTCGACACGCGCATCCTCCTGCTGGCCGGGGTGGTCGCCGGCGCTTTCTTCAACGCCTGCATCCTGCTCGCCCTTACCTTCGCCGACGCGGACGCCTTCCGCTCGGCGGTGTTCTGGATGATGGGGAGCTTCTCCAGCGCCAGCCGCCGCTCCATCGTCCTGCTGGGCGCGGCGATGGTCCCCTCGCTGGCGGTGCTCGCGGCGCTCGCGCGGCCGCTCAACCTGCTCGCGGTGGGGGAGGAGACGGCCGCGTACCTGGGGACGCGGGTGGAGCGCACCAAGCTGCTGGCGTACGCCACGGCGTCGCTGCTCACGGCGGGCGCGGTGGCGGTGAGCGGGGTGATCGGCTTCGTGGGGCTGGTGGTGCCGCACGTGGTGCGGATGCTCTGGGGGGCGGACCACCGCTTCCTCCTCCCCGCCTCGGTGCTGCTGGGCGCCTCGTTCGCGGTGCTGGCGGACACGCTGGCGCGCACCGCGGTGGCGCCCACGGAGCTCCCGGTGGGCGTGGTGACGGCCTTCGTCGGCGTTCCCTTCTTCGTCTACCTGCTGCGGCGGAGGGGCGCATGAGGGGATGGAGCTGCCGCGGCGTGAGCTTCCGCTACCCCGAGGGCGCCCGCCTGGCGGTGGACTCCGTCTCGCTCGAGGTCCCCGCCGGCGCCTGCACGGCGGTGCTGGGGCCGAACGGCTCGGGGAAGTCGACGCTGCTGCGGTTGCTGCTGGGCACGCTCCTCCCCTCGTCCGGCGAAGTGGAGCTGGACGGCCGGCCGGTGGCGCGCTGGGAGCGGCCGGAGATCGCCCGCGCGGTGGGCGTGGTGCCGCAGGCGGAGGAGGCTGCCTTCCCCATGAGCGTCCGCGAGCTGGTGGCGATGGGCCGCTATCCGCACCTGGGCCCCTGGCGGCGCGAGGGGGACGCGGACCGGCGCGCGGTGGAGAACGCGATGGCGCGCTGTGACGTGCTGGCGCTGGCGCACCGCCCCGTCTCCACCCTTTCCGGCGGCGAGCGGCAGCGGGCGCGGGTGGCGCGCGCGCTGGCGCAGGAGCCCGCCGCGCTCGCGCTCGACGAGCCCACGGCCGCGCTCGACGTGAGCCACGAGATGGCGATCTTCGAGTTGCTGCGCGAGCTGGGGCGCGCGGGGACCACGGTGCTGCTGGTGACCCACAACCTGAACCTGGCCGCGCGCTACGCCGACCGCCTGGTGCTGCTGGACCGCGGCGCCGTCGCCGCCGCCGGCGCGCCCGCGGAGGTGCTGACGCGCGAGACGGTGGAGCGCGTCTATGGCTGGCCCGTGCGGATCGGCCGGCACGAGGGCCCGGGCCCGGACGAGGGCGCGCCCCAGGTGGTCCCCCTCGCGGGCGAGGCGTGCGCCCAGATGGGGCACGGAGAGGAGGAGCCGCATGCGGCGTAGCCTCGTTCTCTCTCCAGCCCGGAGTTCGTCGCAGCCGCGGCGCCCTCTCCCTGCGCCTGAGAGCGCAAACCCTCTCCCGTACCGGGCGAGGGGCTGGGCAATGGCGGGGCCTGCGGACGGTTCCACGAGTCTGCGCCGTCGTGGCCGGTGGGGATCGGTGCAGGTGCTTCGGAACTCGACCTCTCCCGGGAACGGTGCGAAGCCGCGGCCGGGAGTCCGCGAAGGCGGACTTTGGGCCGTTGTTGCCGCGAATTCATTCGCCCTCTTCCTCCTCCTCCTCGTCCTCGCCTCCCCCCTCCACGCCCAGTTCCCCGGCGAGCTGGCGGGGACCGTGACGGACGCGGCGACCGGGGCGCCGGTGGAGGCGGCCTCCGTGGAGCTCGCCGGGACCTCGGCGGCGACGCGGACGGACGCGGCGGGTGCCTTCCGCCTGCGCGGGCTGGAGCCGGGCGCGTACCGCGTCATGGTCCGACGCGCCGGGTACGCCGCGCGCGAGGTGGCCGCGGAGGCGCGCAACGGGACGACCACGCGCCTGGCCATCTCCATCCAGCCCCTTCCCGTCGCCCTGGCGCCGCTGCGGGTGGCGGCGGAGTCCGCACCGGCGGCGGGCGGCACGCTTTCGCGCGCGCAGATCGAGGCGAGCGGCGCGCGCACGGCGGCGGAGGTGGTGGAGCGCCTCCCCGGCGTCGTCGTCCGCGGCACGGGGCCGACGGGGGCGAAGACGGTGAGCATCCGCGGGAGCGCAGCGGACGAGGTGCTGGTGCTGGTCGACGGCGTCGCGCTCAACGACCCCGTCTCGGGCGAGGCGGACCTCGCCACGGTGCCGGCGGGGGCCATCGAGCGCGTCACCGTGCTCCCGGGGGCGCGAACGGCGCGCTACGGGCCGCGGGCCGTGGCCGGCGTGGTGCTGATCGAGACGCGGGCGGCGGAGGCGCGGCAGGCGGCGGAGCTCTCCGCCGGCACGCTCGGCGAGTGGGCGGCGCGCGGAGAGACGGGCGGGATGCTCGGCCGCGGCGGGTGGAGCGCCGGCGGAGGGGTGCGTCGCGTCGGCGGCGCGTTCGACTACCGGCGCGACGTCAACGATCCCACCGTCGTCCGCCGCGCGAACGACGACCTGCGCGAGTGGAACGCCTTCGGCGCGGCGACGGCCGGCCTCGGCGGCGGGGAGCTGCGGGTGCGGGGGGGATGGGACGCGCTCGATCGCGGGCTTCCCGGCACGGGCCACACCCCGTCGCCGGAGGCACGCGAGGAGATGGGGCGCGGGCGCGGGTCCGCGTCGTGGCGCCGGACGGGCGCGCGGTCGACGGCGACCCTCCTCCTCTCCGGCGCGACGCAGCGGGTGCGCTTCAGCGACCCCGCGCCCCCGTTCGGGCTGGCCTACGACGACACCACGCGCGTCCGCACGGCCGAGCTGCGGGCGGAGGCGGAGCGCGCGCTCTCGGAGACGGCGCTGCTCCGCGGCGTCGGCGCGGGCGTACAGGCCGGCGTGCAGCACGTGGACGCGGGCGCGCTCTCCGAGCTCGCGCCGCGGACGCGGCGGGACGTGGGCGCCTTCGCGCATGCGCTCGGCGGGGCGACCGTCGGCCATCTGCCGATCTCCCTCTCCGCGGTGGCGCGGGTGGACCGCGACGGGGTGACGGGCGACTGGTTCGTCTCGCGCGCGCTGTCGGCGGGGGCGGCGGTGGGCGCGCTGCAGGTGGAGCTCGCCAACCGCAGCAGCTTCAGCCCACCGTCGCTGGGCGACCAGTTCTTCCGCGAAGGGGTGGGGGTGGTGCCCAACCCCGACCTCCGCCCCGAGCGCGTCCCCAACGAGTGGGAGCTCTCCACCTCGGCCGAGGGGCGTGTGGGAGCGGCGGATCTTACCCTCTCCGCCGCCGGCTACACGGGCGGGGTGAAGGGGATGATCGTCTGGCTGCCGGACTTCACCTTCCGCTGGAGCCCGCGGAACCTGGACGTGGAGCGCCGCGGCGCCGACGCGCGGCTGCAGGCCGCCTTCCCCGGCGCGCGGCTGCGGCTCTCCGGCGCGTGGTCCATCGCCCGGATCACCTACGTGCAGGACGGGCACGACAGCGGGATCCAGGTGGCGTACCGCCCGGAGCACTCCGGGCTCTTCGCGGCGGAGTGGGCGCCGCGCGCGTGGCGGGCCGAGCTGGCCGCGCGCTACACGGGGCTGCGCTACCCCGCGCCGGCGAAGGTGAACGCGCTCCCCGGCTTCTGGAGCGCGGAGGCCGGCCTCTCGCGCGAGTGGCGGATCGGCGGGTGGGCCGCCGTGACCGCGATCGACGTGGACAGACTCTTCGGCGAGCGGGAGTCGCTGATCGCCGGGTATCCCGAGCCGGGGCGGCGGGTGCGCTTCGACCTGCGCCTGCGCCGCTCCGGCATCCATCAACCCTGAAGGACTTTTGCATCCGATGACGAACGCACGTACGCGCCGGCTGCTCCGGCTCGCCCTCCTCGCCCTGGCGCCCGGCGCGCTCGCGGCCTGCGACAACAACCCGAACTCGCCGCACGGCGACCCGACGCGCCTGGAGATCGTGGTGAACAGCGTCGACAACTCGCTCACCCTGATCCCGGTCGACAGCACCGGCGTGACGCCGCGCACGGTGGGGCTCGGCTCGGTGGCCGCGTCGCCGGTGACGGTGGCGGCGCGCAACGCCGTGGCCGTGGTGCCCGAGGGAATCTATCCCTTCGCGACGCTGGTGAACCTCCGCTCGGGGACGGTGGCGGGGAGCGTGGCGCTCCCGGCGAACTCGGGCGCCACCGGGGTCGCGTTCCTGAACGACTCCATCGCCATCGTGGCGAACTCCAACCGCAACACCGTGTCGCCGGTGAACGTGAACCGCGCCACCGCGGGCGCCGAGGTGGCGGTGGGCGTCTACCCGCAGGCGGTGGTGGAGGGGACGGACGGGCGCGTCTTCGTGCTGAACGGGAACCTGGTGAACTTCTCGCCGGCCGGCCCCGGATCGGTGACGGTGATCAACGCCTCGGGCCAGGCCGCGGGGACCGTCGCGCTCACCGGGATCAACCCCGCGGCGGGAGTGGTGCGGAACGGGAAGCTGTACGTGATCAACTCGGGGACGTTCGGCGGCAACAACAGCTCGCTCTCGGTGGTGAACCTCTCCACGCTCACGGAGGAGCGCCTGGTGACCGGCTTCGGCGAGTTCCCCGGGGCGATCGCGGCGGGGGCGGACGGGAACATCTACGTGGGCGTGTATGGAACGGGGATCCTGGTCTGGAACCCGAGCACGCTGACCTTCGTGCGGGCGATCTCCAACCCGATCGTTCCCGGCGGCGCGCCGCCGGTGTCGGCGCTGGGGTTCGACTATGCGGGGCGGCTGCACACCACCAACCCGGGCGACTGCTCCTCGGCCGGGAAGGCCTACCGGCTGGTCGGCGCCTCCGCGGTGGAGCGGACGGTCGCGACCGGCGTCTGCCCGTTCGCGATCGCCTTCGCGGACGTGCCTTCGACTGACTGACGTTATTTGACGCAGAGACGCAGAGGAAACCGAGAGAACTGCTCTCTGTTCCTCTGCGTCTCTGCGTCGAATAACGCTACTCTTCGGGCGCGAAGAACCCATCGTCGAGCACGACCTTCGGCTGCCGCGGGGAACGCGGGGCGACGCGCGGCTTCTTCTCTACCTCCTCGATCTCCGGAAAGAGCTCCAACACGTCCGGCACCGTCTCCGGCTCCGGGTCTTGGGGCGCAACCTCGACTTCGGCTTCGGGCTCGGCCTCCAGCTCGACTTCAGGCTCGACCGCCACTTCGACCTCGATCGCGTCGGCCGCGACGAGGAAGCACCAGGTGCGCGCACCGTCCGCGGCCTCGAGCTCGATTGGCTTCACGGTCCGGTCGCCCGCGGCGCGCTCGAGAAGTTGGCGGAAGCGCTCCAGCACGCCGGGGAGCGCGGCCGCAATGCCGTTGCGCGCGTCCGACCGCCAGGCGGGGAGCCATCCATGCTTCCCGTCCGCGAGGAGCGACGAGCACCCCTCCACGATCCGGCGCGCGAACCCCGGGAGGTCGGCGAGCGCGCCGGAGTGGCGAGACTGCTTCTCGAAGTCCGCGTGGGGAAAGCGGATCAGCAGCGTCGCGTCGGGCAGGGCGAGGAGCGGCGCCACCGCCTCCCACGGCAGCGCGCGCGCGGTCGGGGGTGCCAGCCAGAAGAACGCCCGTGCGCCGGCCGCGAATCGCGCCACCTCCGCGGCCACCACGGCGAAGGGCGCTTCCACCAGCGACGCCTCGCCCTCCACCAGCGAGGCGAAGTCGCGCGTGGCACGCAGCCGCTCGCCGCCGACGGCATCCTCCAGCTCGGCGTAGATGCGCTGCAGGTGCGCGGGATCCTCTTCGACGAAGAGCGCGGTGGCACACGGCCCGGCATCGGCGCAGGCCGCGTCGAGCGCGCGGATGGCGGCGTCGGCGCGGGTCGGCTCGCGCGCCTCGCGGTGGACGCCGGTCCCGAACTGCAGCTCGGCGCCCGCGAAGGCGTCAACGTAGAGCAGCCGCGGCGCGTCTTCTGCGGAAGCACAGGGCTCGCGCGCCCACGCCGCGACCGCCGCCGCCAGCACGGCGCGCAGGGCTGCTTCGGGGAAGGGCGGCGTCGCGGCGGTCAAGGCTGCGGTCGGGTGTGCGTTGCAGAGATCGACAGTGTAGAGTACGCCCGAAACAAAGCCGAATCAAGTTCACGGAGTACACGGGCAACACTTTGACGCGGCACCAAGGGTCCGGTGCCGGTGAAGTGTCGAGGCATACAGGGGCGATGGGAATGGCGGCGTGGCCGCGGCCCAGTCCGCGAAGGCGGACTTCGTGCCGTTCCAGCGGCGGATTTCCAATCCGCCGGGTGATTGCGCCGCGCGACCCGGGCAGCCATTGTGGCGGACCAACGACAACCGACGGAGGGGGAGGATGACGAGGACGAGGAAGGTGTTCGGCGCCGCGGCGCTGCTCCTGCTGACCGCTTGCCCGCTCCCCAGGGAGCTTCGCGAGGTGCCGGCGCCGCCGGTGAACGCCGCCCTGCTGGTGAGCGTGGCGCAGCTGCAGGGGCGGCTCTCCGACCCCTCCACCGTGATCCTGCACGTGGGCCGCGACCGCGCCAGCTACGACGCGGGGCACATCCCGGGGGCGCGCTTCCTCGCGCTCTCCAGCATCGTCACCGAGCGCGACGGCGTCCCCAACGAGCTCCCCTCGGCCGAGGCGCTGGACGACGCCTTCGAGGCCGTGGGCGTCTCGGACGACAGCCACGTGGTGGTCTACGGTGACCTGGGCGGGCTGGCGGCGGCGCGCGCCTTCTTCACCCTCGACTACCTGGGCCACCCCCCCGCGGTGCTGAACGGCGGCCTGGAGGCCTGGCGCGCCGCGGGAAGGCCGGTGGAGACGGCCGCCCCGGCCGCGCGCCGCGGCAGCTTCACCCCGCGCCTGCACCCGGAGCTGGTGGTCGACGCCGAGTGGGTGCGCGGGCACCTGCGCGACACGACGGTGGCGTTCATCGACGCGCGGCCGCCGGAGCAGTACTCGGGCGCGGAGCCGGGCGAGGGGGTGACGCGCCCGGGGCACCTCCCCGGCGCGAAGAACCTCTTCTGGCAGAACACCATCGCCACGCCGGCCAACCCGGTGCTGCGCAGCCCCGAGGTGCTGCGGGCGCTCTACCGCCTGGGCGGCGCGAAGTTCGCCAGCGACGTGGAGTTCATCCCCGAGCGGCCGCGCTACGAGCCCGCCGACACCTCCGCGGCGGCGCGGCGGGCGCGGCGGCAGCGGCAGGCGCAGCGGCGCCCCAACACGCCGCGGCAGGAGCCGAAGCCGAACACGGTGGTGGTGTACTGCCGCACCGGGGTGCAGGCGAGCTGGGACTACTTCGTCGCGCGCTACCTGGGGTACCAGACGAAGATGTACGACGGCTCCTTCATCGACTGGAGCCGCCGCGGGCCGGACTACCCGGTGGAGCGCTAGCAGCGACAGGGAGGAAGAGAGATGGAGACGACGAGCGCACAGACGAGCGCACAGCGGAAGGTGACGGTGGCGTGCCCCTTCTGCGGCCGGCTGAACCGCATCGACCTGGCCCGCGCCGGCGACCGCCCGAAGTGCGGCGAGTGCACGAAGCCGATCCTGCTGGACCGCCCGATCGCGCTCACCGACGCGGACTTCGACCGGGTGATCGCCGACGCGCAGGTGCCGGTGCTGGTCGACTTCTACGCCGACTGGTGCGGCCCCTGCCGGATGGTGGCGCCGATCATGGACGAGCTGGCGCGCTCGCGCATGGGCTCGGTGCTGGTCGCCAAGCTCGACACCGAGCGCAACCACGGGACGACCACCCGGTTCCAGGTCTCCTCGATCCCGACGGTGATGATCTTCAAGGGTGGCGCCCCCGTCGCCCGCCAGCTCGGCGCGCTCCCGAAAGCCGGCTACGAGGCGATGCTCGACAAGGCGATGGCGTAGGCTTCTCTCGCTGAGAAGAGCTTTCCCGGGGTGCAGGACCGACCCCGGGGTTTCTTTTGCATATTGCTGTCCAATTTGGTGTCCTGATCTTGCGATCCGTGATTACACGTGCAAGCTTCTACGGTGTGCTGTCCGTGCATGGCGTTGTTTGCTTTTGTGTCTAATTCCTGTAGCTGCAAAGTCTCCCTTGTGCTTCCGGGCACTCTGTTATAGTATCAAACAACGGTATCAAGATGGCGACCAGACACCTGCGCTGCCTCGCGGAGGTTTTCGAGGAGCCGACCCGTGCGAACATCATCTGGACCGACGTCGAGCGGATGCTCACCTACTTCGGCGCATGCATCGAGGAACGGGCTGGTTCCGCGGTCGCGGTGAAGCTGAACGACTGCGTGGCCGTGTTCCATCGTCCGCACCCGCAGAAGGAGGCGAAGCGCTACGCGGTCCGCAGCCTCCGCGACTTCCTGACGACGGCAGGCCTGATTCCTGATTCCGAGGAGGACTGATGAACTACAAGGGATATACGGCGACGGTCGAGTTCGACCCCGACGACCGCGTCTTCCACGGCCGCGTGAACGACATCTCCGACGTCGTCACCTTCGAGGGCACCAGCGTCGACGAGCTCGAGGCCGCGTTCCACAACTCGGTGGAGCAGTACGTCGCCTTCTGCGAGGAACAGGGCCGCACCCCGCAGCGTCCCTACTCCGGACGCTTCCTCGTGCGTGTTCCGCCGGCGTTGCACCGCCGCGTGGCCGAAGCGGCGGCACGTGCGGGCGAGAGCATGAACACCTGGGTGCAGAACGCGATCGAGCTGCACCTGGCGCAGCCGGCAAAGAAGAAGTCGCCGAAAAGCCTGCATGCGGCATGAGCCGACGGTCATCGTGAGATGAATTTCACCCCCGCACCGGACGCCGGTGCGGGGGTGTGTTCTCTCCGCGCCTCTGCGTGAGACCCGTGGTGTCAGTTGCCGTTCACCGGCAGGCGGATGGTGAAGGCGGTGCCCTCGGGGCCGGTGGCGACCGCGATCTCGCCGCCGTGCTCCTGCACGATGCGCCGGCAGATGGCGAGCCCCAGCCCCGTCCCCTCGTCGCGCGGCTTGGTGGTGAAGAAGGGGTCGAAGATGCTCGGCAGCGCGTCGGCGGGGATCGGCGGGCCGTCGTTGAGAAAGCGCACGGAGACGCTCTCGCCGTCGGGATCGACCCACGCGGAGACCTCCAGCATCGAGCCGCGCTCCCGCAGCGCCTGCTCGGCGTTCACCACCAGGTTCAGGAACACCTGCTGGAGCTGGTGCGCGTCGGCCGTCACCGGCGGGAGCGTGGGGGGGATGGAGACGGCGACGCGGATGCCGTGCGTCTCCATGTCCTTGCGGCGCATCGCCAGGGTGGCGCGCAGCACCTCGCCCACGTCCACCGGCTCGCGCTCGGCGGGATGGCGGCGGGCGAAGCCCAGCAGGTCGGCGGCGATGCGGCGGCACCGCTCCACCGCCTCCAGGATCTCGCGGAGCTGGCCGGCCGTGGCCTCGTCGGGGGCGCGGCGGGCGAGGATCTGCGCGTGCGCGGAGATCACCGCCAGCGGGTTGTTGAGGTCGTGCGCCACGCCGCTGGTGAGCAGCCCCAGGGTGGAGAGGCGGTCGCGCTCCAGCAGGTGCGCCTCCATCCTCCGCCGCTCCTCGGCCATCCGCCGCGTGCGCAGGTGCGCCGCGATGCGCGCCCGCAGCTCGGCCCCGCGGAAGGGCTTGGCCACGTAGTCGCTCGCCCCCGCGTCGAAGGCGGCGTAGACGCTCTCCGGGTCGGTCTTCGCCGTCACCATCAGGATCGGCAGCCGCAGCGGGTCCCAGCGGGCGCGCGCCAGGTGGCAGATCTCCAGCCCCGAGACGCCGGGGAGCATCCAGTCCAGCAGCAGCAGGTCGGGCGGCCCCTGCTCCTCAAGCACGCGCAGCGCCTCCGTCCCCGTCTCGGCCACGGTGACGGTATAGCCCACCTGCTGCAGGATCTGGCGGAGGATGCGCGCCGCCGCCGGGTCGTCTTCGGCGATCAGCACGTGCTCGCCGCGCGCCTCGTCGAGCCGCATGGAGGGCGCCGGATACGCTTCGCTCAACGTGGTCGGGCGGTGGGTGGCTAACGGAGGAGCCCGCTGAGGGCCAGGACGAGCACGACGAGCAGCCCCACGCCCAGCACGAGGAGCGCCCGCTTGCGCCGCTCGCCGCGGTAGGCGCGGTACGCGTCGGCATCCAGCCAGTAGCGCCCCGCGCCCGCCTCGCGCACCGCGCCGGCGCTCACCAGCCGCTCCAGCGCGCGCCCGTCGAGCGGGTGCGTGGCGGAGACGGGGCCGGCGGTCTCCGGTCCCGTCGCCCCCGCGTCGTGCAGCCCCCGGGCGACGCGGTGCTCGGCGTGGATGATCGGCGGAACGGCCATGGTGCCCCGATGGCGCAAGGATGCGGAGGATCGATGGAGGAGGGTTCGATCATCCCCCTGAAGGAAGGAAGCTACAGGAGCGGACCCGCTTCATCCAGCCGCCCCCGCAGCTCGGCGGCGGTGAGGGAGAGCAGCGCCAGCATCGCCGCGCCGGGGACGGTGCGGCGCTCCACGGTGAAGAGGCGGAAGGCGCGCGCCGTGTAGTACAGCTCGTCCGCCAGCTGGGGGAGGCCGATCAGCCCCGCGCGCCCCTCGTCGGTGAGGCGGTGGACGGCGCCGTCGCGGCGCAGCATCAGCACGTCGAGCCCCAGCATCCGCGGCTTCTCGGGGTAGTCGACGAAGGCGCCGCCGCAGGGCAGCCCCAGCTCGTCGGCCAGCCGCAGCTCCAGCGCGTGCCGCAGCCGCGGCTCGTCGTACAGCCATTCCTCCGCCGGGAGGCCGCGCAGCGCCTCGCCGGGGAGCTCCAGCGCGCGCTTGGGGAGCCGGCGCTCGGCGATGGCGGGGAGCCAGCGGCGGGCGACGCGCTCCGCGTGCGCCCCGCCCCGCTCCAGCGCGCGGAACTCCAGCGTCACCAGCAGTCGCTCGTCCGTCATCCCCACGATCTCGTCGGGGGTCACCAGCGCGCCGTCGACCGCGTCCTGCACCAGCCGCTTGTACACCGCGGTAGCGGCGCGCACCGCGTGGTGCCAGTAGACGTTGCGGAACATCTGGTACTTGGCGAAGAGCAGCGACTCCAGCGCCGACAGTCCCTTCTCGTGGATGCCGATCTCCCCGCGGCCGGTGTCGGGGTCGGGGAGGAGGGTGAGGGCGTTCAGCAGCCGGTCCACGTCCACCTCGCCGTACGGCACTCCGCAGAAGCGCGCGTCGCGGCGCAGGTACTCGATCTTGTCCAGGTCCAGGCTCCCCGACACCAGCCCCTGCAGCGGCGAGGCGGAGCGCGCGCGGATCAGCGCCTCGATGCGGCCGGCCGCGTCGGGCGCGATCCCGTCGAGCACGGCCGCGAGCTCCGGCGCGCGCAGGAAGCGGCCGGTGAGCGCCTCGTGGTGGCCGGGCACCCACTCGCCGTCGAGCTCCTCCAGCGCATGGCTGAAGGGGTAGTGGCCCACGTCGTGGAGGAGGGCGGCGTAGGGCACCAGCGCGCACTCCGCCGGATCGATCCCCGCCAGGTCGCCGCGCTCGGAGAGGAGCCCCACGGCCTGGCGGGCCAGGTGGTAGACACCCACCGCGTGGTCGAAGCGGGTGTGGGTCGCGCCGGGGTAGACCAGGTACGCCAGCCCCAGCTGGCGGATCTGCCGCAGCCGCTGGAACTGCGGGGTGTCGATGATGGAGACGGCGGTGGGGTCCAGCCGGACGGTGTTCCAGAGCGGGTCGCGGACGACCTCGAACTCGCGCGGCGGACGGGGGTCGTGGGGCATGGCGGCGAAAGTGGCGCCGCCCCCCGATGCGGGCAAGGAGGTGGACAGGGTGCGCCACAACTCCGCCACCGCGGAAACCTTGCCTTACGGCATGAGCGGAGCTATCGTTCTTTTCGTCCATTTACATTCATCTTTCCCACTCCTCTCTCTCGACGCATGTCCATCGCGATCGCACTCAAGGTGGGTGACGGCGTGGTGCTGGGAGCCGACAGCGCCACCGCGCTGGTGACGATGACCGGGTACGCCGAGAACGTATACTTCTCGGGCGAAAAGGTGCTGAACCTCGTCCCCGGGCTTCCCGTTGGACTGCTTACGCACGGGCTGGGAGGGCTCGAGAACCGATCAACGACGCGGCTTGCACGCGACCTCGGAAAGGAGCTTGGCTCGGCTGGTTCGCCCGTGCGGCTGGATCCCGGTACCTATACCATGGAGCAGGTGGCGGCACGCGTCCGTGACTTTTTCAGACCTCGTTACCTTCGGCGGTTCATGGCGACGGGCGACGCCGAACCGATGGGATTCATCCTCGCCGGCTACTCGGCCGGCGCGAGCAGCGCGGAGGTCTGGTCGGTAAGGCTGGCCGGAAGCAAGGTCGAAGCCCCAACGCTGGTGCTCAGCCAAGAAGACACGGATGGGCTGTATTGGGAGGGAGAGGGAAAAGCGCTGTCGCGGCTACTTCGCGGGGCATCCCCCGAACTGAGGAACCGCTTCCCGGAGTTGAACATCCCCGCAGAGGAACTGGCGCGGCGGCTGGAGGCCACGACTCCGGTCTGGCATGCCGCAATGCCGATGCAGGACGCGATCGACGTGGTGCGGTACCTCGCCGAAGTTGTCGTCGGTTACGTACGCTTCACCCCGGGAGTGCTCGCCGTTGCGCCGCCGATCGACATCGCAGCCATCACGACCTATGAAGGGTTTCAGTGGGTTGCGCGGAAGCAGTGGTTCAACCCGGCACTGAATCTGCCGCAGGCGGCGAAGACGGAGAACGGCGCATGGTGAGAAGCTGCGGTGGTGTGGCAATGCTCAAAGACGTTACTGACTGGCGTCCCCCTCGGAGGCAGCGTGGTGTGATCATCCTCAGCCCACCTGAAACCGCGAGGCCGACATCCACGATCCCGGCACTGCAAGAAGACGAGCTGCACCCCGGCTCTCCACACGTACCAGCCCCATCTGGAGGAGACCGACCCGTGAGAGAAACCGACAGCGGCGTCATGAAGCTCAGCGACTGCGACCCCTGGGTGCCGCCGGAGCCGGAAGGCGGCCTCATCATCGGGAACAAGTGGATCCCGCTGCCCCCGTCCAAGGTGGCAGCCCCGGCCTCCGACGCCGGCCGGGCGGTGGGCACGCCCCCAAAACGACGCATTCGCAAACGCTGAAGCAGTATTCACCTGCACCCGCGCGTCTTCCCGCGCGTGCCGCTCCGAACACTCCGTTCCCGCTGGTGAACCGGGGCGCACCCGCATAACATATCCGCTTCCTGCCGCGCGGCCCGGTGTGGCCGCGATCCTCGCGGAGGCGAGCGGATGCCGGTCCCCACCTCGAGACGATCTACTTCATCCGGAACGCTGCGCATCCTGCGCGAGCCGCCGGCGGCGCTGCGCTGGGGCGCCGCGCTGGCCGGCTCGGCCGCCGCGCTGGGGCTGTCGCTGCTCTTCCGCGGGTTCATCCAGCCGAACGTCTTCATCTTCTTCTTCGCGGCCATCATCGTCACCGCGTGGTACGGCGGGCGCGGCCCCGCCCTGCTGGTCACCGCGCTCGCCCTCCCCCTGGTCAACTGGTTCTTCCTCACCCCGCACTTCAGCTGGAGCACCACGCCCCAAGGGGTGGTGCGCCTGGCGCTCTTCGCCGCGCTGGCGCTGCTGATCGGCTCCATGCGCGAGTCGCTGGCGGAGTCGCGCCGCAACGCCGAGGCAGCGGCGGTCGAGGCGGAAGAGCACGCCACCATGCTGCAGGACCAGGCGACCGAGCTGGAGCAGCAGGCCGCCGAGCTGGAGCTGCAGACCGAGGAGGCGCAGGCGCTGGCCGAGGAGCTCCAGGAGGCGCACCGCCTGCTGCAGGAGAGCAGCGCGCGCCAGCTCGCCGAGGCCCAGTCCATCGCCCACATGGGGAGCTGGGAGTGGGCGGTGGAAGAGGACCGCGTGGCCTGGTCGGACGAGATGTTCCGCGTCTACGGCTACCGCCCCGGCGAGGTCGAGGTGACGCTGGGCACCTTCCTGGAGCGCGTGCACCCCGACGACCGCGCGGGGATCCGCGCCGCGGTGGAGCGGACGCTGGCCACGGGGGAGCCCTTCGAGCTCGACCACCGCATCGTCACCGCCGACGGCCAGGTTCGCACGCTGCACGCGCGCGGCCGCGCCGAGGGCCCCGCGGGGCGCCCCGTGCGCCTCCTCGGCACCGGGCAGGACGTGACCGCCGCCCGCGCCGCGGAGGAGACGGAGCGGCGCCTGGCCGCCGAGCAGGCCGCCCGCGCCGCCGCCGAGGAGGGGCGCAACCGGTGGGAGGCGATCCTGGAAGGGATCGGCGAGAGCTTCGCGGCGCTCGACCGCGAGTGGCGCTACACCTACGTGAACGGCCGCACCCTGGCGTCGCTCGGGAGCACCCGCGAGGAACTGCTGGGGACGACGATCTGGGAGGCCTTCCCCCACCTCCGCGACACCGCGGTCTGGCGCGAGCTGCACCGGGTGATGGAGGAGCAGGCGCCGCGCACCTTCGAGTTCTTCTCCGAGCGGCTGGAGCGCTGGCTGGCGATCCGCGCCGCGCCCTGGGAAGACGGGATCTCCCTCTTCTACGAAGACGTGACCGACCGCCGCCGCGCGCAGGAGGAGAGCGCCCGGCTGGCCGCCATCGTGGCGTCGTCGCAGGACGCCATCTTCTCCAAGGCGATGGACGGCACCGTGCTCACCTGGAACGCCGCCGCCGAGCGCCTCTACGGCTACACCGCCACCGAGATGGTGGGGCGCCCCGTCACCCTCCTCGCGCCCCCCGACCGCGCCGACGAGATCCCGGAGATCATGCGCCGGCTCGCACGGGGCGAGCAGGTGAAGAGCCTGGAGACGGTGCGCCGCCGCAAGGACGGCGTCCTCCTCGACGTGCTGGTCTCCATCTCGCCCCTGGTCGACGCCGACGGAACGGTGGTCGGCGCCTCCACCATCGCCCGCGACATCAGCCGGCGGAAGCACGCCGACGCCGCGCTGCGGGCCAGCGAGGCGCGCTACCGGCGGCTGATCGACACGGCCGAGGAGGGAATCTGGCTGCTCGACCCGGCGGGCGTCACCACCTACCTGAACGAGCGCATGGCGGCCATGCTCGGCCACCCGGCGGCCGAGGTGCTGGGGCGCCCCTTCACCGACTTCGTGCACCCCGACGCCCGCGCCGACGCGGCCGCCCTCCTGGCGCGGCGGCGCGAGGGGTCGCCCGAGCGGCACGACCTGCGCCTGGTGCGCGCCGACGGGAGCGGCCTCTGGGCGCTGGTCTCGCTCAGCCCGGTACCGGAGGAAGAGGGCGCCTGGAGCGGCGTGCTGGCGATGGTCACCGACGTCACCGAGCGCCGCCGCGCCGAAGAGTCGGTGCGCTTCCTGGCCGAGGCCAGCCGCGTGCTCGCCCAGTCGCTCGAGCACGCCACCGTGCTGCACGAGATCGCGCAGCTCGCCGTTCCCCGGCTGGCCGACTACTGCGTGGTGGCGCTGGCCGACGGCGACGGCGAGCCGCCCAGCATCTTCGCCGCGCACGACGACCCGGCCAAGCTCCCGGTGCTGCGGGAGGTGGCGGACCGCTACGCCCGCGACCCCGCCCCCGGCGGGCTCATCCGCCACGTGCTCGACACCGGCGAGCCGGCGCTGGCCGAGGAGCTCACCCCCGAGCAGGTGCGCGCCTCCGGCGCCGACGACGAGGGGGTGCGGCTCACCCTGGAGCTCGCCCCACGCTCCGTGCTGGCCGTGCCGCTGCGGGTGGACGACCGGCGGGGCGGGCTGATCCTGCTCGCCACCGCGCACTCCGGGCGGCGCTACGGACGGGGCGACCTGGAGATGGCCGAGGAGCTGGCGCGCCGCGCCGCCACCGCGCTGGAGAACGCGCGGCTGCACGGCGCCGAGCACGAGGCCCGCCGCGCCGCCGAGCGCGCCGCCGAGCAGAACGCGCGGCTGCAGGCGGTGACCGCCGCCATGTCCGAGGCGCGCACCCCCGACGAGGTGGCCGATGCGGCGCTCACGCAGTGCATGGAGGCGCTCGGCGCCGCCGCCGGGTGGATGGGGCAGCTCTCCGCCGACGGCGCGCGGGTGGAGCTGCTGCGCGCCTCCGGCTTTCCCGACGCGGTGATGGAGCAGTTCCGCTCGGTCCCCCTCGAGATGCCGATCCCGCTCACCGACGCGGTGCGCACGGCGAGCATCCTCACGCTGGAGAGCCGCGAGGAGCTGGAGCGGCTGTATCCCGGCGTGCCGGACAGCGGCCAGCGCTCGCGCTTCGGCGCCTGGGCGGTGGTGCCGATGGCGGTGGAGGGGCGGGTGGTGGGGTCGATGGTGCTGAACTTCGCCGCGCCGCGCGGCTTCGACGAGGAGATCCGCGGCTTCCTGCTGGCGGTGGGGCGGCAGAGCGCGCTGGCGCTGGAGCGGGCGCGGCTCTTCGAGGCCGAGCGCCGCGCCCGCGCCGAGGCCGAGGCGGCCAACCGCGCCAAGTTCGAGTTCCTCACCACCATGAGCCACGAGCTGCGCACGCCGCTGAACGCCATCGCCGGCTACGTGGACCTGCTCGACCTGGAGATCCGCGGCCCCATCACCCCGCTGCAGCGCGAAGACTTGGAGCGCATCCGCCGCAGCCAGACGCACCTGCTGGGGCTGATCAACGACGTGCTGAACTTCGCCCGCATCGAGACCGGGCACGTGAACTTCGCGCTCGAAGACGTGCCGCTGGACGCGCTGCTGACCGAGGTGGAGGCGCTGATCGCGCCGCAGGTGGGCGCCCGGGGGCTCGCCTACGCGTACCGCCGCTTCGACCCCGCCGCCACCGTGCGCGCCGACCCGGAGAAGCTGCGCCAGATCGTGCTGAACCTCCTCTCCAACGCGGTGAAGTTCACCCCGCCCGGCGGCCGCGTCACCCTCTCCTGCGTGGCGGACGACGGCGTGGTGCGCGTGCACGTGGCCGACACCGGGATCGGCATCCCCGGCGACAAGCTGGGCACCATCTTCGAGCCCTTCGTGCAGGTGAACGCGGGGTACACCCGCACCTCCGAGGGGACCGGGCTGGGGCTCTCCATCAGCCGCGACCTGGCGCGCGCCATGGGCGGCGAGCTCACCGTCGAGAGCCTGGAGGGCGGGGGCTCCACCTTCACCCTCACGCTGCCGCGCGGCTCGGACTGAAACAGGATCGTCTCATACCAGATTGGGCAATTCGCTGTGCATTCGGAAACACCAGCACAGAAGATTCTCACACGGAGTCAACGGAGTTAACGGAGAACGACCCTTGTCTTTCTTCCGTTGACTCCGTTGACTCCGTGTGAGCCCATCTGTTGACCGAATGACCGAATGCACAGTCAATCCGTCGAAACGGTATCATATCAGGTCGATACGTCCGTGGCGGAGTAGATCTCGGGACCGTCGCAAAGCCAGTTGATGGCGAGATGGCGCTCCACCGCGATGCTGGCGGTGGTCCTGACTGCGTCGGGCGGCGCCCGATCGATGCGGATCCCGCCGATCGCCAGGTCGTCGTCCACCAGCGGCAGCGCGCGGACGGCGGCTGCGCTCAGCCACGGCATGCGGACGGCGAGATCCACGAAGTCCAGCGTGCCGGGGCGCAGCCGGAACTCGGTCATGCGCCAGTGGATCGCGAACAGGCGCTCGCGGAAACAGCTCCACGCGCTGCGGAGGACTTCCGCGTCTCCGGGCGAGGTCGGTGGTTTCCAGATCGCCTTGCGGTGGGTGACCGGCCGCGATACGCTCCCGCCCATGATCCGACTGGACGGGGTGGAGAAGGAATACGGGGGATGGATGGCGCGCGCGCGCGGCCGGGTGGTGCGCGCGCTCGACGGCGTGTCGCTGCACGTGCCGCCGGGAACCGCGATGGGGATCGTGGGGCCCAACGGCGCGGGGAAGAGCACGCTCATCCGGCTCCTGCTGGGCTACATCCGCCCCAGCGGCGGCGCCCTGCGGGTGGAGGGGATGGAGCCGCGCGCCTACGTCGGCAGCCGCGGGATGGCCTACGTTCCCGAGGTGGTCGCCATCCCCCCCGCCTGGCCGGTGGGCCACGCGATGCGCTTCTTCTCGGCGCTGGGCGGCCTCGACGACCCCGCCCCGAAGATCGACGCCGCGCTGCGCCGGGTGGGGATGGAAGACGCCGCGCACCGCCGTGTCGGCGCGCTGTCGAAGGGGATGCTGCAGCGGGTGGCGATCGCGCAGGCGCTGCTGGGCGAGCGGAGGGTGATGGTGCTCGACGAGCCCACCGGCGGGCTCGACCCCGAGTGGATCGCCGAGCTGCGCGCCATCGTGGCCGAGTGGCGCGCGGCCGACCCCGCGCGGGTGGTGCTGATCGCCTCGCACGACCTGGACGAGCTGGAGCGCACCGCCGACCGCGTGGCGGTGCTGGAGGGCGGCCAGCTGCGCGAGGTGATCGACCTGCGCGCGCCGGCGCTGCGCTTCCCGGCCTACCGCCTGGAGGTGGAGGACACGGCCCACGCGGGCGACGCCGTGCGCGCCTGCTTCCCCGGCGCGGTGGCGGAGGAGGGGCCGGGGCTCGCCTTCCGGGTGCAGCCCGCCGACACCGACGACCTGAACCGGCGCGTGGCGGAGCTGCTGAAGCGCGGCGTGGCGGTGCGCGCGCTCTCGCCCGAGCGGGAGACGCTGGAGGAGCGCTTCCACGGCGCGGTCGGCCGGCGGCGCGGCAGGGGGGAGGGGCGATGATCCCGCTCATTCTCCGGCAGCTGCGCTGGCGCCTGCTGGTGGTGCTGGCGATCTGCGGCGCCTTCTACGTCATCGAACCCACCTTCCACGTCCACGACGCGGTCGACGCCGCCGACGCCATCCCCCCCGGCGAGATCGCCTTCACCCTGGCCAACCTGGCCGGCGCCTCCATGCTGGTGCTCCTCGCCGGCTTCGTGGCGGGCGACCGGCGGCGGGGCTACTACCGCATCTACTTCTCCCATCCCACCCGCCCGCTCGCCTACTACGCCCTGCGCTGGGGGATCGCCTACGTGCTCACCATGGCGGTCGCGGGGGGATTCTTCGTGGCGAGCCAGCTGGCGGCGTGGGGGGAGCTGCGCGCGGGGGCGGACGCGCTGGTGCAGCCGGCGCTCTTCGCCCTGATCTACGGCGGGGTGGTCGCCTTCGCCTCGGTGGCGTTCCCGCGCGGCGACAGCCTGATCGCGCTGGCGCTGTACCTCGTCACCGACCTCTGGCAGGGGTTCCTGAGCTTCTTCACCGAGACGGGGGTGGAGCCGCCGCTCTCGCCGCTGGTGCGGCAGGCGGTCTCGTTCGTCCTCCCGCCGCACCTGGCGCTGCGCGACTTCTACGAGGCGGCCCGCGCCGGCCACACGGCCTGGGGAGCGGTCGGGTTCGCGGGTGGCTACGGCCTCTTCTGGCTGGCCGCCGCGGCGCTCCTCCTCTGGTCGCGCGAGTGGCCCTGAAGGCAAAAAGCGTCTCACGCAGAGACGCGGAGACACGGAGAGAACCGCCTGGCTCTCCGTGTCTCCGCGTCTCTGCGTGAGGCCCTCTTTTTACGCTCAGGCGAAGGTGGAGACCGGCCGCGAGGCGAGCTCCATCATCCCGGGCACCCGTCTCCCGCGCAGCGCCGCCCGCAGCCGCCACCACGCCGCGGCAAGCATCACCAGGTGGCACGCCAGCCGCGGCAGCTGCGCCGTCCACAGCGGAGGGGTCCAGCCGGGCGTGCCGAGCCGGGTGAGCAGCGCGAACCAGAACACGCCCAGCGCGAGGGTGCTCCCGTATGCCGTGAGCAGCGTCCACAGCGCCCGGTCGATGCGGCTGGTGAGCAGGTGCGCGAAGAGCGCCACCATCAGCAGCAGCAGCTCCACCCCGTCCCAGATCGCCACCGCGAAGTAGTGCCCCGCCTCGGTGAACCGCCCCTCGAACACCCCGATCAGGGTGCCCGCCGCCAGACCCGCGGCCAGCAGCCCGGCCGAGATCCGCCAGTACTGCTGGTCGGGCTGCCGCCGGTACACCGCCAGCAGCAGCAGCGCCAGCAGCATCCCCACCAGCAGGAAGGTGCGGCCGTGGTTCAGCACCGGGTCCCAGCGCAGGTACGCCTCCGACACCGGCGACGCGGACCCCGCCGCCAGGGCCATGCCCCCGAAGGTGTTCTGCACCACCAGGCTCAACGCGTGCACCAGGAAGGCGGCGCCCGCGAGCCTCCACCCGGCGGCGTGGTACCCCGGCACCACGCGCCGCCCCACCCGCACGCAGAGCAGGGCGGTGGCCAGCAGCAGCAGCGTGTTAACGCATTGCAGCCACCAGGTCAGAGGCATCAGGGGGGCGACTCCAGGCAGTTCGGCGGGCAGGTCTGCGCCGTGTTGTCGGCGACGAAGGTCTCCGCGGCCGGGTACACCTTGGCCGTGCCGATGTCCGCCTCGGGGCGGTCGCCGTACAGCTCCAGGTGGATCCGCTTGATGGCGTGCTTGGGATCGTTGATCTCCAGCGTCACGTCACGGTCGTACTTCCCCCCCTTGAGGTGGATCTTGTGCTTCTTGGGGTGCGCCTCGCCATTGAGCCGGTGCGGCGTGGCCTGCTTGTAGACCTCGCACTCGCCGTCTTCGCCGGTGATGGCGCAGCGGCTGGCGAAGGCGGGGTGGAAGGTGACGGTGTAGTTGTTCTTTTCAGCGGTGGTGTGTCCGTCCGACATGGGAACCTCCGAAGCGGGACAGGAAGGGAAACGTGCGGCGGATGAAAAGTGAGCGTCCGCCGGGCGGCGGGCAAGGGTACTGCGTTGTGGCGTAACAGATTGCGTATCAGGCGGGGCGTCAACCTCGCAGGCGCTCCAACAGCCCGGGCACCTCGCCTCCGGCGCGGGCGATCGCCAGGCGCCGCACAGAGCATGCCAGCATGACGCAGGCGGACACCAGCCCCACCCACATCATGGCGCGCACGGGCGGCGCCCACCCGCCGTTGAACCCGGCCCAGGCGATCACCGTCTGGATGTTGGACGAGAGCGCCTCGTGCGCCGCGTACAGCGCCAGGGCGGTCCAGAGCAGCCAGTCGACGCTCTCGCGCACCATCCCCCGGTAGAGAGCGGCGAAGAGGAGCACCGCCGTGGCGGCGCCGAACAGCGACATCAGCCCGATGTGGTCGCCGCCGCCCTGCTGCTCCACCGGGGGTTCGGTGAGCCCCACGGCGGCCCCGGCCAGCACCAGCAGGCACGCCGCCACCACCGCGGCGCGCGCGGACGGTGCCGGCCGGCCCAGCAGCAGCACCCAGCCGAGCCCCGCCGCGAAGCCGAGCACCAGCACGCTGCGCGCGTCGTTCCCCACGGGGAGGATCGTCACGAACAGCCTGTAGAACGCCGACTCCCGGCCCGCGGCGACGGCCGCCACCGCCGCGGTGTCCTGGATCACGGCCAGCACGCCGTCGAGGGTGAAGGTGACGCCCGCCATGAACCACGCCGCGGTGCGCGCCGAGCTCCCGGGCCGCGGCGCCACGCGCAGCGCCAGCACCCCGAAGCCGAGCGTGAGCACGGCCACGATCTCCTGGAGCGCGAGGGTCTGTACCGCCGCCGGGGTGAAGGACACTGCGGTTCCGGGGTTGGAAGGATCAGCAGAAGGGTGGACAGAGCGTGGGCGTTTCGCGGACCACGACCTCGTCCACGTCGGACTGGAACGCGACCACGCTCCGCGCGACGGACTCCTCGGACCTGGGGTCGCGCAGGCGGAGCGTGATGTCCACGATCACGTGGTTGGGATCGTCGAGACAGAGCGCCACGCGGTAGCCCCGCGTGCTGGAGAGGTTCAGCGAGCTGCTGCTGTACGGCCTGGTCTCGCCCGGCGGGAGCACGAACGGGAACGGCCCATCCGCCTTCTGCTCGTAGACGCTCACGCCGTTGACGGTGATGGAGCTCGCGAAGCCGGGATAGAACCCGGCGGTGAATTCGTGCTCGCCGACCTCCTTCGTCACCACCTTGTAGGGCGGCGAGGGGTCCAGGGAAGGGCTTCCAGTTCCGTTCATTGTGAGGTCTCCAAAAGTATGTGAGGAAGGAAAGCAAAACCGGCGCAACAATAAGTGCTCGCTCCTGACGCCCGGGGCAAGGCTTTTCTTCTCGGCCGCCCGCAACCGAGGCGCCTTTTTACGAGCAGCCGGGCGCGGGGCCGTCACTCTGGAGACTTTCGCCCCGGGATTCGGCCACGCGGGGGTGAGCCCGGCGGCCGGCCCGCCGCGGCGTAGCCGCCCCACATGACGCGCGCCCGCCCCAGGTGGGCGGGCGCGCGGAACGCTCCCAGCGGGCGGAGCCAGCGGCCGGAGCCGCCGGCCGGAGCCTCAGAGGGCGATGGCGGGCTGTCCCTGGAAGACCACGTGGGTGCCGCCGGCGAGGGTGTCGCCCAGGCGCGGCTTGTTGGTGGCGACCAGGTAGATCTCGTAGCAGCCGACCGCGAACACCACCAGGCCCATGGGGATGGCGATCAACCCCAGGAACGGGATCGCCCGGACGGCCATGTTGGCGTAGCCCAGTGCGAGCGTGGAGTTGCGCATGATGGACTGCTGCAGCGTGACCGGCGTGCCGTCGGGGCCGACGGCAGCCATTCCCAGGATCTTCTTGCCGGGCGAGCGGCCCTGGAACGCCACATCGCGCACGAGCACGGCCGCGGCGCCCACGACGGCGGCGACCAGCTGTCCCATCCACCCCAGCGCGATCGCGAGCACCATCGCCAGAATGGCGTACGCACAACCGATGATCACGGAGTCGATGAAGAGGGCGATGCCGCGCTTCATGATGTCGGGGCCGGCGGCGCCGGCGACGACGTACGGCTCGGCGGGCACGGGCGGCTGGTAGCCGGGCGCGCCGCGCGGGGACTCGGACGGCTGTGCGGGATGCTGCTGGTCCATGACGAGCCTCCTGGGGGAGAAGGACGTGGCGGGGGAAGGGCCGCCGGGTGCGGCGGGCGCCGGCAGGGCCGGATTGCCGCCATTGGAAAGGAAACCGCCGTCGCGGCGAGCGTGCGCGCGAGCGGCGCAGGGGAGACGATGGGTCCAGGGCGCGGCTGCGGAATCTCGAGCCGCCGATCACTGAGCCGTGTTCACTGCGTGCGCATGATCGTAAACGTGCTTTTCGGTGCTGTCAAGCGCAACCGTCCCACACACTTGCGCCAACTTCCGCGCGCCCGTGCGCCACGGCGGCCGAATCGTGGCTCGCGGGCCAGTGGCGCTACGCACGTCCTGTCGTGCGCCGACCAGAGCCCGGGCCGCCCATCCGGCAGGCCGAGACGGCAGAAGCACGCTCGGCGGCAGGCTGATGCGGGGCTCTCAGCATGCGATCAGGATCGAAATTTTTTTGGAAACCCCTCCTGTTCCCTGGCCGGGTCCCGACGACCGGTATTGGCGGCGGAGGCAGAGCATCTGATCGTCCGGTGCGTACGTTGGCCATGGCAACTGCGTCATCAGAAGGTGCACAGGCGAGCCCGGTGCGCCCGGCGGGCTGAATCCGCGCAGGCTCGAGGATGAATGGGAATGCCTGGGCCGGCGACGTTCTTCCTGATGACGCAGTTGCGGCGACCGGTCGACGCACCGGAGTGATCGGACGGCGCGGTGTCGGTTGCGAGCATTCGCGAAGCGCGGGAGCACGGGTGGATTGACCGTGGTACCCGGATGGAGCTCGCGGCGGTTGGGAGGCTTGGCTCCGAGAGTCGGCGATAGATCCTTCGGCCTGCCAACTTACGTTCGCGTTCAGGGTTGGCATGGCCGGCCTCAGGATGACGTCTCACGAGGGCGAATCGGAGGAGGGGCGGGCCTTGACGGCGGGCACGCGGTTTATATCTTACTGACCAGTCAGTTACTAACCAGCGGGAGCCGCATGGCCGAGCAGACATTCATCGTCGGCGACGAAGAGCAGGACGGACCGCGCTGGCGGCGCCGGAGCGAGGCGCGGCCGGGCGAGATCGTGCAGGCGGCGCTCGACCTGTTCGTGGAGAAGGGCTTCTCCTCCACGAAGATGGACGAGATCGCGAAGCGGGCCGGCGTCACCAAGGGCACTGTCTACCTCTACTTCCCCGGCAAGGACGAGCTCTTCCACGCCGTGGTGGAGGAGATGATGGGGGCGCAGATGGAGTCGGCCGAGCGGCTGGTGGCGGAGCACACGGGCTCCACCCGCGACCTGGTGGGCGAGCTGATCCGTGCCTGGTGGAGCGTGGGCGGGAGCTCGCGCCTGGCCTGCATGGGGAAGCTGATCACCAGCGAGGCCTCCAACTTTCCCGAGCTGGCCCGCTACTACATGGAGCACGTGGTGGTGCGCGCCCGCCGGATCTTCGAGGCGGCGCTGCGCCGCGGCATCGCGCGCGGCGAGCTGCGCGACGTGCACGTGACCGACGCGGCGCGGCTCGCCATCGCCCCCATGGTGCACGCCTCCATCTACCAGCGCTCGCTCATGCCCTTCGACCCGGACGGGTGGGACATGGAGCGCTACCTGGAGCTCCACATCGACCTCTTCCTTCGCGGGCTCGCGAGGGAGCCGGAGACCAACGGAAATGCGTAGTCGCACGCTTGCGATCTCGTCTGGATTCATCGCCCTGGCGGCAGGCGCGGCCCGGGCGCAGCAGCCCGTCGCGCTGACGCTGGGGCGCGCCGTGGCCGTGGCGGCCGACACCGCGCCCGCCGTGCAGCTCGCCACCCTGCGCATCGGCGAGGCGGAGCAGCGCGTGCGCGAGGCGCGCGGCGCCCTCCTCCCCAACCTCTCCGCCGCCGTGGCGGAAGACCGCCGCACCTCGAACCTGGAGACCTTCGGCTTCGACCTGCCGCTCCCGCCGGGGCAGTCGATCCCGCCCAAGATCGGGCCGGTGGACGTGTTCGACGCGCGGCTGAAGGCCAGCACCCCGCTCTTCGACCCGGCGGGGATCGCCCGGGTGCGGGCGGTGCGCGCCGCGGCCCAGGGTTCGCAGGCCGACCGCGCCACCGCGGCCGAGGGCTCGGGGCAGCGCGCGGCGCTGGCCTACGTGCAGGCCGAGCGGGCGAGCGCGACCATCGCCGCCCGGCGCGAAGACGTGCGGCTGGCGACGGAGCTGGTGGCGCTGGCGCAGGCCCAGCTCGACCGCGGGGTGGCGACGGCGCTCGACGTGACCCGCGCGCGCACGCAGCTGGCGGCGGCGCAGGGGCTCCTGTCCGTGGCGGAGAACCAGCTGCAGCAGGCCAAGCTCGCCCTCACCCGCGCCATGGGCGTGGACCCCACGACGAACGTGGCGATCGCCGACGCGCTGGGCCCGCAGTCGGCCGCGGGCACGGTGCCGGCGGACGAGGCGGCGGCGGTGCGGGCGGCGCTCGCCAACCGCCCGGAGCTGCGCTCGGCCGAGGCCGCGGAGCGCTCGGCGCGGCTCTCGGCCGCCGCGGTGCGCGCGGAGCGGCTGCCGCGGCTGGACCTGGCGGCGGACTACGGGCTCTCCGGGCTCAACCCGGTGGACGCCTTCCCCACCTACAACCTGGCGGTGCAGGTGTCGGTGCCGGTGTTCGACGGCTTCCGCCGCGAGGCGCGGCAGGAGCAGCAGCAGCTGGCGGCGCAGGAGGCCCGCGTGCGCACGGGCGACGTGCGGGCGCAGGTGGAGGCCGACGTGCGCTCCGCCCTGCTCGACGTGGCGACGGGCGAAGACCAGCAGCGCATCGCCGCCGAGCGGCTGCGGCTGGCCAACGAGGAGCTCTCGCAGGCGCAGGAGCGCTTCGCGAACGGGCTCGCGACCAACATCGAGGTGATCAACGCGCAGCAGAACCTGGTCCGCGCGCGCGACGCGGTGATCGAGGCGCAGTACGCCTCGGCGGCGGCGCGCGTGAGCCTGGCCCGGGCCACCGGGACGACCCTGAACCTCCGCTGACGGAACGTGAACGAGGACGACGAGACCATGGCCAACGCGACGGCATCCATCAACGCCTCCGACGCTCCCGCCGGCGGACCGCGGGCGGTGACGCTCGACCCCACCCCCGAGGCGCCGAAGAAGAAGCGGCCGGTGCTCCCCATCCTGGGGGTGCTGCTGCTGGCGCTGATCGGATATTTCGGGTACCGCTGGTGGGAGGGGCGCAACTGGGAGGAGACCGACAACGCGCAGGTGGAGGGGCACGTGACCCCGGTCCTGCCGCGCGTGGGCGGCTACGTGGCCCAGGTGCGGGTGGAGGAGAACCAGCAGGTGAAGGCGGGCGACACCCTGCTGGTGATCGACGACCGTGACCTGCGCGCCAAGCTGGAGCAGGCGAACGCCGACCTGGCGGCCGCCGAGGAGCAGGTGACGGGCGGGAGCGGGCAGGCGGTGGCGCAGGCCGCCGCGGCGCAGGCCCAGGCGGGCGCCGCGCGCGCCAACATCGGCGCGGCCGAGGCGAACGCGGAGAAGGCGCGGCGCGACGTGGAGCGGCTGCGCCCGCTGGCGGAGCGCAACATCGTCAGCAAGCAGCAGTTCGACGGCGTGGTGGCCGCGGCCCAAGCGGCCGAGGCCCAGGTGCGCGCGGCGCGCGAGAACGCGAACGCCGCCGCCAGCCAGGCCACCGCGGCCGGCGCCGGGGTGCGGGTGACGCGCTCGCGCATCGAGAGCGCCCGCGCCGCGCGCGACGCGGCGGCGCTGCAGCTCGGCTACGCCGTGGTGGTGGCGCCGATGGACGGCGTGGTCGCCCGCAAGTCGGCGGAGGTGGGGCAGATGGTGCAGCCCGGGCAGCCGCTGATGACGGTGGTGCCGCTGAACGACGTGTGGGTGACGGCGAACCTGAAGGAGACGCAGACGCGCGACCTGCGCCCGGGCGACCCCGTGGAGGTGGAGGTGGACGCCTATCCCGGCCACACCTTCCACGGGAAGCTGCAGAGCATCAGCCCGGCCACGGGCGCGCGCTTCTCGCTCCTCCCGCCGGACAACGCCACCGGGAACTACACCAAGGTGGTGCAGCGCATCCCGGTGCGGGTGCGCTTCGACGGGCGGCAGGACGCGCAGCACCCCCTGCGGCCGGGGATGAGCGCCACGGTGCGGATCAAGGCGCGCAGCTGAGGCGGCCGTGAGCACCACGACCCGCACGCTCCCGCTGCCGCGCGCCGCGGCGCCGGCCGCCCGCGCGGCCGACGACCCGTACGCGCACCGCTACCTGATCGCGCTCACGGTCACGCTGGCGTCGGTGCTGGAGCTGCTCGACACCAGCATCGTGAACGTGGCCATCCCCCACATGATGGGGACGCTGGGGGCCACGCTGGACCAGATCGCGTGGGTCTCCACCGGCTACGTGGTGGCGAACGTGATCGTGCTCCCCATCACCGGGTGGCTCTCGGCGCGCTTCGGGCGGCGGCGCTACTTCGCGGCCTCCATCGCGCTCTTCACCCTCGCCTCGTTCTTCTGCGGCAACGCGCACACGCTGGGGGCGCTGGTGTTCTGGCGCATCGCGCAGGGGGTGGGCGGCGGGGCGCTGCTGTCGACCTCGCAGTCCATCCTCTACGAGGTGTTCCCGCGCGAGGAGTTCGGGACGGCGATGGCCATCTTCGGGATGGGGGTGATGGTGGGGCCGACACTGGGCCCGACCCTCGGAGGGTACATCACCGACGCGATGGGGTGGCCCTGGATCTTCTACATCAACATCCCGCTGGGGATGATCGCCCTGGCGATGACGCTGGGGTACATCAAGGACTCGCGCTTCGCGCAGAAGGTCTCCGCCGTGGACTGGACGGGGCTGGGGCTGCTGATCCTGGGGATCGGGTGCCTGCAGACCTTCCTGGAGCGCGGCGAGCGGCTGGACTGGTTCGAGAGCGGCGAGGTGGTGACGCTGGCGGTGGTGAGCGCGGTGAGCCTGGTGCTCTTCGTCTGGCACGAGCTGCGGACGGAGCACCCCATCGTCGACCTGCGCATCCTCAAGAGCCGGCAGCTCTCCGCGGGGATCGCCTTCGCGGCGATGCTGGGGCTCTGCCTGTACGCCACGGTGTTCGTGCTCCCCGTCTACCTGCAGACGCTGCTGGGGTTCACGGCCGAGCAGACCGGGTTCGTGATCCTTCCCGGCGCGCTCGCCAGCGCCTTCACCATGGCGTCGATGGCGCGGACCGCGGGGAAGGTGGACGGGCGCATCCTGGTGGTGGTGGGCGTGGCGATCTTCTTCTCGTCGATGCTCATGCACTCGCACTTCACCACGCAGAGCGGGAAGGCCGACTTCTTCTGGCCGCTGATCCTGCGCGGGGTGGGGCTGGGGCTGATCTTCGTGCCGATGACCAACCTGGCGCTGGCGGACCTGCCGATGGAGCAGATCCCCGGCGGCACGGGGCTCTACAACCTGACCCGGCAGCTGGGCGGGAGCATCGGGATCGCGCTCACGGCCACGCTGGTGAGCCGCTTCCGGGGTGAGAACTACGCGGCGCTCAGCGAGCACGTGAGCCGCTACGGCCAGGCCACGCAGGAGCGCCTGGCGATGATCACCCGCGCGCTGATCGCGAAGGGGATGCCGGCGTCGGTGGCGGAGACGCAGGCGATCGGCATCATCCAGAAGCAGGTGATGGGGCAGGCGGCGATGCTCAGCTACGAGCGCATCTTCCTGATGTTCGGGATGGGGATGGCGCTCGGGCTGCCGCTCCTGCTCCTGATGCGCAAGGGCAAGGGCCGCGCGGGCGCCGACGTCCACTGAAACGGCTTGGGTCTCACACGGAGTCAACGGAGTCAGCGGAGTCGAACTCTGCTGACTCCATTGACTCCGTGTGAGACTAAATCCTCCTCAACACTTGATGTTGACGCAACCCAACCCGACAACGTCATCCTGAGGCCGGCCGGCCACGCTGCACTCATCATCCGCAGAATGATTTGCAGGCCGAAGGATCTATAACCGCGTCAGCACGTGAGTTGGCAGGATGCATCAACTCTATCGCCGGATCTGGAATGATACCGATTCGGGCGATTGAACGTGCATTCGCGACAAACACTGAAGACGTCATCCTGAGGCCGGCATCGTTGCATCATTTGATCCGGCAAAGACTTGGCAGGCCGAAGGATCTATAGCCGGCCCAGACGGCAGGCTCCAGGAACGCACAATCGATCGTGAAAGTTGGTATGAGGCATTCAGTTTATGGATCTGCGATGATTTTGACCGAACCTCTACAAGTGGGATAACTCATTGGGTTCCCAAGCTTTGAGCTTTTCCCGTCCGGGGGCTGGCCGGCCCTGGATGCGGCAAATCAGGGCAGGAAAACGCACAAATAACATGCAAGGCACCCCCGCTTTGCCCCTTCGTGCGCAAAAAGATGTACTCCTTCATTCTACGCGATCCATACGTGCGTATACAGTTACGATACACTCGTGATGTCACATGTAGTGCGGCCCGCTTAATGCAAACTTTGTATCTGAGGCGCATGATTGGGCGGGCCGGCCGCATGGGCCGGCCCGCTACCGGAGCAGATCAGTCGTGGATCACGATGCTGCCGCCGCCGAGCGCGGTCGAGGCCGGCGCGTCGTCCGCATCACCCACCTGGTTGTCGTAGATCACGCCACCCGGTCCCCAGACCTTCAGCCGGAACCGGTCCACCCCGCCGCCGCCGGGCTGCTGCCCGTCGATCACGGTGAGCAGGAAGGAGTAGCTGCCGCTGCCGTTGATGGTCCCGGTGCCCTTGTACTGGGCCCTGGCGCCGGCGACGACCAGCCACTGGTAGGCAGTGCTGTGGAAGTTGAAGCCGGCCGCCTGGAAGTGGAACTCCGTCTGGCCGTCGGGCACCTGGGCGCCTTTTTGGTACTTGGCGTTGAAGCCGAAGTTGGCCCTGCCGGTCAGCGCGGGGTTGACCGCGTACGCGCCGGCCGGCGAGGTGATCCAGCCGCCGCCGGTGACGAAGCCCGCGCCGGGATCGTAGACCACGACGTACTGGAAGGTCTCGGAGTCGGACCCGCCGTCGTCGTCGGTGACGGTGGCCGTGACGGTGTAGACCCCGGCCGCCGTGTAGGTGCAGACGCCCGCGGGGCTGGCGCTGGTCGCGTTGCCGCACGCGATGCTCTTGACGTGCGTGTCGCCGGAGCCCGGGTCGGTGAAGGTGACCGCGATGTTCGCCGACGCGCTGCCGCCGGAGATCCCGATGGGGCCCGCCGGGCCGGTGACGGCGGTGATGGTGGGCGCCACGTTGCTCACCGTGACGGTCACCGGCTGCTCGGCGAACGCCGCCGGATCGGCGCTGTCGGTCGCCCGCACGGTGAAGTTGTAGGCATCGCTCGGGGTGGCGGTGGGGTTGTCGTCCGTGGGCGTCCACGAGAACACGCCCGTGGTGGGGTTGATGCTCGCGCCCGCCGGCGCGCCGATCAGGGAGTAGGTGATCGTCTGGCCGGCGTCGGCGTCCGTCGCCGAGGCCGTGAAGTTCAGCGTGGAGCCCTCGTTGACGGCCTGGTTGGCGATCGGGGCCAGCACCGGAGCGGTGTTGGTCGGACCCCCCGGGGGCGTGGTGCTGAAGCTTCCCGCCTTGATGAAGACCCACGAATCGACGGACGCGTCACCGCCGTCGGCGATCGCGAGCTTCACCGTGTTCGGCACGCCCGGGTTGACGGCCGCCCTGCAGGTCAGCACGGTGGTCAGGCCGTTGGCCTGGATGTCGATCGTCCCCGGAGGGCCGTTGCCCCGGAAGAGGGCCGCGTTCGACCCGGCGTTGACGGTGTTGATGGTGATCGGCTGCGGCGGGTTCCCGACCACCGCGCAGTTCTGGCCGTTGACCAGAAGGACGAAGCCATCGGCGAAACCCCCGCCGACGAAAATCGGGTATTCGTCCGAGGCGAAGACGTACTCGAAGTACACGCTGTCGCCACTGGCGGGAACGATCTCGAAGTTCAGGACGGCCGCGTCGAACGTGGGCACCCCGGCGACTGCCTGTACGTCCGCATCGCCCGGGGTGCCGAGGCTGCTGCTTTTGAAGCCGTTGTTCGGCCCCGTCGCTTCGGTCGCCTTCCCCGTGGCGAGTACGATGCCGTCGAAGCCGACATTGCCCGCGCCGCCCGTGTACGTTGCGGAGGCCAGGGTGGAACCCGAGTACGTCACGTTCTGGATGGTGACCCCCGGTCCCCCCAGCGACTGCGCCAGGTCGTTCGCGGTGGTGAACGGGGTGACGGCGATCGAGAAGTTCGGCGCCCTGGGTTCGGGGCGCGCGGCGGGGGCCGTGGGCTGGTCGGCGCACGCCGCAAGGGCGACGAGCCCCGCGGCAGCGAGGACGTGCAGGCGGTTCATGGTTTTTCCTCCGGGAGAGGCTGGAATGGACGACGCTTTCCCCCGGTGGCAGCGTGCGGCCTGCACTGGAGAAAGGCATGGCGACCCGGCGGGCGCCGGGCATGAGAACACGATAAGGCGCGGACCGGTCGGGTACATCGACCGTCGCTGCCCATGTTTCGTGGCCTGAAATGCCTATGTAAGTGGCTACGGCAGGATGCCAATGGAGCGGGCACAGCGTAGAACCGACCGCAACATGCGGGGACCCATACACATTGAGCGCTGGCGTGAGCAGGCGCTCCAGCCGGAAGAAGAGACCCGATGGGAACGGATCACGACGCGAACGCGAAAGCGGATGCGGTTGAAGACGGGATTCGCCCGGCATGGCCCGAGGGCGATCCGTTCGTCCATGCCACCCCCCGTATCGGAGCCGAGGTCAGCCTTCACACGCTGACCACCGCCCTGGCGAGGATGATGGATGTTTTCCCCGCGGAACTGGTCCTGTGCAGCCCCGGGGGAGCGATCCTCCATGCGAACCACCCTGCACGGGAACGGCTGGATGCGGGAGAAAAGCCGAGGACCATCAAGGAGGAGATCCGCTTCCTCTGCGTGGGCCTTCACCTTCAGATCGCCGAGGAGGCCGGACGGGAAGAAACGGAGCTCGTCTCCCAGGCGGAGCGGCGGGTGACGCTGGATGGGCGTGTCGTGCACCTGCGGGCAGTGGACCTGGGCGTCCCCCATCATGGCCGCAGCCCGACCACCCTCATCCTGATCGATTCACAGGATCCCCTCTCGGATCAGGATCTGGAGCGGGCAGGGCTGACTCGTGCGGAGATCCGGATCGCGCGCCAGGTGATGCGGGGAAGGAGCAACCGCGAAATCGCGCTTGCATTGAGCGTCAGCGTCCACACGGTTCGCCACCACGTGCAGCACATCCACCACAAGGTGGGCGTTCGCTCGCGCACCCAGCTGATGGACGCCCTTCAGCTGCACAAGAACCGGATCGTCGCTCCAGGCCTCTCGCCGGAGGGTGGTGCCGGAACGCATCGGCACGGGTAGCGTTCACGGAGCGAGCCCGCCCGGCTCGCACGCGTGGGGGGTGAGTGCGGATCACCGCGTCAGGCGGTAGATGAGCAGGGCGGCACGCGTGACCTGGCGCGGGAGGGTGGTCATTTGCTGATTAGCCGCCAGACCGTCACGAGCAGTCTCCCGCCACGTACAGCGACGAGGGATGCGGCTGTAATCAGGATGCCATACGTCCCCCGTATGCGTATCCACCGGGCGTGCGCGGGGCGGCCGGCGAGGAGAGCATCGTTGTATTCGATCCGCATGTCGGTGATTGCGGGCTCTATTACTTCGTCTACGTCACGGCGCGAGAAGAGGAACGAAGCCCAGCCCAGGAGGCGATTACCTGGGGGGTGGTGCAACTGCGGCTTTTGCAAGCCCACCACCCTCCTGCCCTGCGCGCCCCCCATCGAGCAGGCCACCATCACGCAGGCGGTGACGAGTCCCACCCACATCATGGCCCGCACGGGGGGCGCCCACCCGCTGCGGAACCCGGCCCACGCGATCACCGTCTGGATGTTCGACGAGAGCGCCTCGTGGGCCGCGTAGAGCGCCAGTGCAGTCCAAAGCAGCCAGTCGACGCTCTCGCGTACCATCGCGCGGTACAGCGAAGCGAAGAGGAGGAGCGCCGTGGCGGCGCCGAACAGCGACATCAACCCGATGTGGTCGCCGCCGCCCTGCTGCTGCACCGGCGGCTCGGCCAGCCCCAGGGCGGACCCGACCAGCAACAGCAGGCACGCCGCCGCGACGATCGCGCGTGCCGACGGCGTGGGGCGGCCCAGGAGCAGCACCCAGGCCAGCCCCGCCGCGAAGCCGAGCACCAGCACGCTGCGCGCGTCGTTCCCCACGGGGAGGATATCCACGAACAGCCTGTAGAACGCCGACTCCCGCCCCGCGGCGACGGCCGCCACCGCCGCGGTGTCCTGGATCACGGCCAGCACGCCGTCGAGGGTGAAGGTGACGCCCGCCATGAACCACGCCGCGGTGCGCGCCGAGCTCCCCGGCCGCGGCGCCACGCGCAACGCCAGCACGCCGAAGCCGAGCGTGAGCAGGGCCACGGTCTCTTGGAGCGCTAGGGTCTGCACCGCTGCCGGGGTGAAGGACACTGCGGTTCCGGGGTTGGAGGGATCAGCAGAAAGGGTGGACAGAGCGTAGGCGTCTCGCGGATCACGACCTCGTCCACGTCCTGCTCGATCACGTAGTTGGGATCGTCGAGGCACAGCCCCATCTCAACCTCAAAGTGTCATCGCTTCAACTTTGAGGTGTCACAAAGCCCACGCGCCCTCGCCCGCAGCAAAAATCCGGGCAGCAGACTGATGCGCATGGTAGGTCCGCGCGCCCAGGCCAGTCGCCTTGTACAAACGACGAGGTGGGCCGTCGCCTCGGGCTACGTCTTCCAGTGTGGACTCGACGTAACCCTTCTCCGCCATCCGGCTGAGGGTGACGTACACCGTTCCGCGCTTGAGATGGGCCGAGCTCTTCACGAGCTCGAGGCCGTACATCTCACCGTTCGCGATGAGGAGGCGCAACACCTCGGCCTCCTTCGCAGAGAGTCTCGGGTAGTCCATGGAACTAGCATACAAGTTGTAAGACTGGTTGGCAAGAATCTTCTTGTGGGCGGAGATTCAGCTCCGCGCTCACGTGCATCATACCGCGTCCACGCGTGTGGTGAAGCCCTACCGCGTCAGGCGGTAGATGAGCAGGGCGGCGCGCGTGACCTGGCGCGGAAGGGTGGTGAGGTCGATGGTCTCGCGGTCGGTGTGGCTCCCGGCGCCGTCCGCGCCCAGGCCGCCGACGCCGCTCACGTACGGGGCCACGAAGGAGATGTCCCCCGCGCCGCGGCGGGCGGGGTCGTTGGGGTCGGCGGGGCGGAGGCCGAGCGCGCGGTCGATCTCGTTGAGGGTGGCGAGGATAGCGAGGTTCCCCTCCGTCGGCGGCATGGACGGATAGCCCTCGTCGAAGGCGATGCGCGCCCGTGTCTCCGGCAGGCTCGCGGCGACGATGGCGCGCATCCGCTCCTGCGTGCGGCGGAGCTGGTCGTCCGTCAGGGTGCGGATGTCGCCGGTGACGACGGCGCTTGCCGGGATCACGTTCGTCTTCCCCGACGCGGTGCCGCGGCTCGCGGTGGAGTCGAAGCGCACCTCGGTGCCGCCGAGCGCCAGCGCGGCGCTGTAGGTCAGCCCCGGCTCGCGCAGCTGCGTGCGGAATGCCTCCAGGATGCGTGCCGCCTCGTAGATCGCCCCGCTCCCCACCCCCTCGCCGAAGACGCCGGACGAGTGCCCCGGCCGCGCGGTCACGCGCAGCGTCCACGCGCCGGAGCTGCGGCGCGAGGTGACCACCGTCTCGCGGCCGGTGGAGTCGCGGCTGGCGCCCTCGAACTCCAGCGCCGCGTCGGCCGCCTTCCCCGCCTCGATCAGCGCGGCGCGCGAAATGGAGAGTGGGCGCCCGGGATTCTCCTCGTCGCCCGTCATCGCCACCACGATGCGGCGGTCGCGCAGCGCGCCCGCGGCCTCCAGCGCGCGCAGGGCGTAGACGATGATCACGTCGCCGCCCTTCATGTCGTTCGTCCCCGGGCCCGCCGCCGTGCCGCCGCTCCGCTGGAAGAGCTGGAAGGGGCTGTCCTTCTCGAACACGGTGTCGAGGTGGCCGATCAGCAGCAGGCGCTTCCCCCGGCTCCCGCGCCGCTCCGCGAACAGGTGCCCCGCGCGGCCGAGCGAGTCCGGTAGCTCCACCCAGCGCGTCTCGAACCCCAGCGAGTCGAGCTGCGCCGCGAACATCCGCCCCACCTCGCGCACGCCGGCCAGGTTGCCGGTGCCGCTGTTCACGTTCACCGTCCGCTCCAGCAGCCCGATCGCCTCCTCCGCGTGCACCTCCGCATAGGCGGCGATGCGCCGCTCCACCGGCGTGAGCGCCTGCCCACCCGCGGGCGCGGCGGTGAGGACCGCGAGGAGCGCGGGAACGGCGGCGGAACGAAGGCGGATGGACATGGGCGGGGGATGATGAGAGGTGATTCCGGCGGAGAAGCCTTGGACTCCGCTGATGTTGCCGGGCGGTTGAAACCGCTGCACCGCTGCAACAACTGCCCGAAGTCCGCCTTCGCGGACTCCCTCCCTCAATTACTCTTCGGCCCCCGTCCGTAGCCCAATCCGAGGCAGCGACGGGGACAGTCCTGATGCAGCGAAGCCGCGGCTTCGAGTCCGCGAAGGCGGACTTTGGGCCGTTGTTGCCGCGAATTCATTCGCCCGTCCACACCTCGTCGCTCACCCATCCCCCGCCCCACCGCGCTTACGGCGTCGGGGGCGGGGGCGGCGGGGCCGGCGGGATGACAATGGTGTCGCGCGGCGGCGGTGACGGCGGCGACTGCGGCACCGGGGTCGGTGTCGGAATCGGGATCACCCGCGGGGGCGCCGCTGGCGGAGGAGCCGGAGGCGGTGCCGGTGGAGGCGCCGGAGGTGGTGCCGGCGGCGGCGCGGGCGGCGGGCTCGGCCTCGGCGCGGGCGGCGGAGACGGACGGGGCGCCGGCGGCGGACTCGGGCGCGGAGCCGGCGGCGAAATCACCGGCGGCGACACGGGCGAGGGCGAGGACGGCGGCGCGATCGGCTGCGTCGGCTGGATCCCCGCCGGCGCCGGGGGGATCGAAGGCTGGGCGTCGACCGGCGGTGGCGCGGACGGCGGCGCGGCGCTCGGCTGCGTGTCCACCGGCGCGGCGGCCACCGGGGGGGGCGCGGTCGGGGTGATCTCCACGCCGCCGGTGTCCGTCGTGTCGGGGAGCGTGTCCGACCAGGTGCCGGCGCGCACCGGCGGCTCCGAGCCACCCTTGCGGCTGAACGCGTAGATCGCCGCCGCCACCGCCAGCAGCAGCGGCACCAGGAGGAGCAGCATTCCCGACCGTCCGCGGTGTCGGACGCGGGACGTCGTCGTCAGGCGCGGGCCCGCGTGTACGGGCTCGGGCGCCGGCGTGGCAACCGGCGCGGGGCCGGGGTGCAGCACCGTCCCCTCGTCGTCGTCGTGGGCGACGGATGCGGCGGCGCCGGCGGTGGCAGTATCCCCAACTACGGCGGCGGCGCCGGCCGCGGCGGGGAATCCGCCCGCCGGGGCGATGATCGTGCGGTCGTCCTCCGCCATCGCGGCGTCGAGCGCCTGGGCGAAGGCGCCGGCGTTCGGGTAGCGGTCGCCGGGCTCCTCGGCCATCGCCTTCTCGATCGCCGCCGCCACGGCCGCGGGGACGCCGGGGGCGGCCTCGGCCAGGGGCGGCACCGGGTCGCGGCCGCGGACGCGCCGCCCCTCGCCCGCCGCGAAAGGCTTCTCGCCGGTGAGGAGTTGGTAGCCCACTACGCCCAGGCTGAAGACGTCGGCGGCGGGCGTCAGGTCGTGCTCGCCCCGCACCTGCTCGGGCGCGGCGTAGGCGGCGGTGAGCGGGTTCTCGCCCGCGAGGGTGCGGGTGAGCTCCGAGTCGTCGGTGGCGATGCGGGCGATGCCGAAGTCCAGCACGCAGACGCGGAAGGGGTCGTCGCCGTGCGGCTCGGCCAGGAAGATGTTCCCCGGCTTCACGTCGCGGTGGATGATCCCCGCCGCGTGCCCCACCGCCACCCCTTCGGACGCCTCGCGCAGGATCTGCAGCGCCACGTCGGTCCCCTGCCGCCCCTCGCGGGTGAAGCGCTGCGCTAGATTCTCGCCCTGCAGCAGCTCCATCACCAGAAAGTCCAGCCCCAGCTCCGGGTCGGTGCCGAAGTCGTGGACGGTGACCACGTTGGGGTGGTGCGGCAGGCTGGCCGCGGCGCGCGCCTCGCGCTCGAAGCGCGCGCGCAGCCGCTCGCGCGTTCCCGGGTCGGGGGGCGCGAGGGTGATCACCTTGACCGCCACGGGGCGGCCCAGGCGCAGGTCCTCGGCCCGGTACACCGCGGCGAACCCGCCCAGGCCGATCACCTCGTCGATGCGATAGCGCTTCACCAGCGTCTTGCCGGCGAGCAGGTTTTCCAGTCCAGCCATGCGCGGTCCGTCCCCGGCGTCCGAAAGGCGTATCAGCCGCTTGCAGACCCTCACCTGCTGGCAAGATGCGAACCGGCGCCCGGCGGGCGGACGCAGCGGACGCCCGCCGCCCGCGCTCGCCGTGCGATGCTTTCACGCGAACGGGTCAAAGTGTTACCTGTGTCCTCGCGAATCCGCGGTCGCGGCGCCCTCTCCGGCTCGCTGGGGCTCGCCACCTCTCCCGTCCCGGGGCCCGTCCCGGGAGAGGTAGCGGCCCGGGCTTCTGCCGCGGCCGCGGATGCGCGATGGACTCTCACTCGCCTCGTCCCCACCACCCTCCGTCATCTCCGATGCCCGAACCCCACCCCGATCCCTCGACCCTGGCCGGGCGTTTCCTCGGCGCCGAGTGGCGGACGCTGGTGATGATCAACTGGGAGGTGGACCCCGCCCTCCTCCGCCCCTTCGTCCCGCGCGGGACGGAGTTGGACACGTGGCAGGGGAAGGCGTTCGTCAGCGCGGTGGGGTTCCTCTTCCTCGACACGCGGCTGTTCGGCATCCCCGTGCCCTTCCACCGCGACTTCGAGGAGGTGAACCTCCGCTTCTACGTGGGGCGCGAGGGGCCCGAGGGATGGCGGCGGGGCGTCTGCTTCATCCGCGAGATCGTGCCGAAGTGGGCGGTGGCGTTCCTGGCGCGCGCCGTCTACAACGAGCGCTACGTCTCCCTCCCCATGCGCCACCGCGTGGAGGCACCGCCGGCCGGGCTGGCGGAGTACGCCTGGAAGCACGGCGGACGATGGAACTCGCTGCACGCGCGCTTCTCGGGCGCGCCGCGGCCGCTGGCGGCGGGCTCGGAGGAGGAGTTCATCACCGAGCACTACTGGGGATACGCCGCCCAGCGCGACGGCGGCACGGTGGAGTACCGCGTGGAGCACCCCTCCTGGCGCGTCTGGGCCGCGGACGAGGCCGCGCTGGACGCCGACGTCGCCGCGCTCTACGGCGCGCAGTTCGCCGGGCCGCTCGCCGCCCCGCCCTCCTCCGCCTTCGTCGCGGACGGCTCCCCGGTCATCGTCCGCCGCGCCCGCCGCATCGCCTGATCGAACCCAGGTGCACGCGCGACCGCGGCCGCCCTCTCCCTGCGCCTGAGAGCGCAACCCTCTCCCGTACCGGGCGAGGGGCTGGGCGGTGGCGAAGCCTGCGGGCACCCGCGTGAACGCAACCGCGGCGACGCCGGTCGGAACAGGCGCGGCTGCACGTCACTCCGCGCCGCGCGAACTGGCGTCGGCAGCGAGTCCGCGAAGGCGGACTTCGGGCCGTTGTTGCCGCGAATTCATTCGCCCGTCTTCAGCAGCAGCTTGCAACCGCTCCCTGCGCAAATCCGTACTGCATCGGCGGAAACCCTTCACCGGAGCCGACGATGCTGCCGCCGGTCGTGATGTTGATCGTACTCCTGGTCGTGATCGCCTTCGCGCTGCGGAGCATGCTGCGCGCGGTCGCCGAGGTGCGCCTGGCGGGGATCGAGAGCGCGCTGGACGGCGAGAAGCCGGACCTTCCCGAGGAGCTCGAGGGGCCGGCCAGGTTCGCGTGGATCCACCAGCGCCTGGTGGACGCCCATGCCGCGGAGAAGGAGGGATGGGCGCTGGACCAGGTGCGCCGCATCGACGCGCGGCTGCAGGCGCACCTCCCCGAGGCCGAGCGCCTGGAGACGGTGGTGCTCTGGATCCCCGAAGCCGGCGCGTTCACCTTCCCCGGCCGCCACGTCTACGTGAGCCGCAAGCTGGTCGAGCGCGCCCGCGGCGACGAGCCCCTGGCCTTCATCGTGGCGCACGAGATGGCGCACCACCTCCTGGGCCACGCGAAGCGGACGGCGGAGCTGGTCGACCGGCTCCCCGAGGCGCTGCAGGACATCGCGTCTGACCTGGTCGCGGCGCGCTGGTTCGCCTCCAACGCCGAGCGCGAGGCCGAGACCGACGCGCACGCCCTCAACCTCTGCCTGGCCGCGGGCTACGACCCGCGCCGCTGCCTGAAGGCGTTCGACCTGCTGGAGGAGGCGGCGCTGGACTGGGGCAACCGGCAGGCCGTGTTCGGCCCCGACGCGGCGATCGAGGCCGCGGTGGCGGGCGACCCGGAGTGGATGGTGCGCGCCCGCGAGTGGCTGTACGAGCGCCGCAGCGGCTACCCGGCGGTGCGCGAGCGGAAGGCGCGGCTGCTGGCCGCGCTGGAGGAGGCCGAGGCCGCCGCGGCCGCGGCGGGGTGACGCGGACGGCGTTGGCAGCGGGGCGGGGCGCGCATAGCTTGTGCGCGCCCCGTTCCTTTTTTCCACGGAACCGCCGCCGAACCATGCGCATCTCCCGCTTCCTGGCCGCGATCCTCCTCCTCGCCGCGCCCACGGCCGCCGCCGCCCAGGCCGCTCCGGCGCAGCAGCCGCTCCTCCTGCGCCCCGCGCGCGTGTTCGACGCCGTGACCGACCAGCCGCACGAGGGATGGGCGGTGCTGGTGCGCGACGGGCGCATCGCCGCGGTGGGGCCGGCGGCGTCCGTGCCGGCCGCGGGCGCGCGGGTGGTCGACCTCCCCGGGACCACCCTCATCCCCGGGCTGATCGAGGGGCACTCGCACCTGCTGCTGCACCCCTACAACGAGACCTCGTGGGACGAGCAGGTGCTCAGCGAGCCGCTGGCGCTGCGCATCGCCCGGGCGACGGCGGCGGCGCGGGCCACGCTGCTGGCCGGCTTCACCACCACGCGCGACCTGGGCACCGAGGGCGCCGGCTACGCCGACGTGGGGCTCCGCGACGCGATCGCGGAGGGGATCATCCCCGGCCCGCGGGTGATCGCGGTGACGCGCGCCATCGTGGCGACCGGCGCCTACGGGCCCAAGGGCGCGCCCGAGTGGCGGTTCCCGCAGGGCGCCGAAGAGGCCACGGGCGTGGAGGAGATCGCCCGCGTGGCGCGCGACCAGATCGGCCACGGCGCCGACTGGGTGAAGGTGTACGCCGACTACCGCTGGGCCGGCGACAATGTCGCCCGCCCCACCTTCACCGAGGACGAGCTGCGCCGGGTGGTGGAGGTGGCGAGCTCCGCCGGCCGCCCGGTGGCGGCGCACGCGGCGACGGCCGAGGGGATGCGGCGCGCGGCGCTGGCCGGCGTGACCACCATCGAGCACGGCGACGAGGGGACGCCGGAGGTCTTCCGGTTGCTGCGGGAGCACAACGTGGCCTACTGCCCCACGCTGGCGGCCACCGAGGCGGTGCGGCAGTACCGCGGCTGGCGGAAGGGGCAGCAGCCCGAGCCGCCGCAGGTGGTGCAGAAGCGCCGCAGCTTCCGCGCGGCGCTGGACGCCGGCGTCACCATCTGCATGGGCGGCGACGTGGGCGTGTACCCGCACGGCGACAACGTGCGGGAGATGGAGCTGATGGTGGACTACGGGATGACGCCGCTGCAGGTGCTGATGTCGGCCACCGCGGTCAATGCGCGCATCTTCCGCCTGGACGACCGCGTGGGCACCATCCGCACCGGCCTCCTCGCCGACCTCGTGGCCGTCGAGGGCGATCCCACCCGCGACGTCTCCTCCCTCCGGCGCGTGCGCTTCGTGATGAAGGAAGGGAAGGTCTATCGCGGACCCGGGATGCCCGTCGAGCCGTAAATCCCTTAAAAACTTGACGCAGAGACGCAGAGGAACAGAGAGAAAGCTGCTCTCTGTTCCTCTGCGTCTCTGCGTCAAATGTTCTTTGGGGTTTTACCCTCCCAGCCTCTCCAGGGCCTGGGTGCGCATGGCCGGGAGACCCTGCGAATGCTCCTCGTACTCCGGGAGCCGCTTCGCCACCTCGGCGTCGTAGGCGCGGATGAAGCGCTGGTAGAGCGTCTTCGCCGCGGCGGTGTCGCCGCGCCCCCACTCGGCCGCGGCGGCGGAGAAGAGGCCGAACAGGTGCGTGGGGCTCCTCGCCAGGATGGTGTCGGCCTGCGCGCGCGCCGCGGCGTAGTCGTGCGCCACCAGGTGCAGCGCGGCCAGGTGGTAGCGCCCGTCCGCGTCCAGCGAATCCACCCGCTGGTACGCCATGACCGCCATCGGGATGAAGCGCTGCGCCTGCGCGCTGTCGCCCGTAGACGCGGCGGTCATCACCCGGTTGAAGAGCCGGTCCGCCGCCTCGCGCGGGGTCATCTGCGACAGGTCCACCGCCGCGGGGTTGCCGCCGGGTGCCGCCGCGGGCGCCAGGCTTCCCGGCGCGGCCGCGGCGAAGGGCGGCTGCACCGCCGCCGGCTGCGGCTGGCTCCCCCCGCGCAGCCGCGGCACCAGCAGCACGGCCACCAGTCCCAGCAGCGCGGCGCCGGCCACGGCCCAGGGGAGCATCGAGGGGCGCGGCGCGGCGGCGGCCGCCGCCGGGACCGCGGCCGCGGCGGCGCCGCACATGTTGCAGAACCTCGCGCCGGCCGGCAGCGGGTTGCCGCACTCGCGGCACGCCGCGGCGATCGCCGCGCCGCACTGGTCGCAGAAGCGCCCGGACGCCGCGGCGCCGCACGCGGGACAGGTTTCGGCCATGATCCGCCCGTCGAGGGATGGAAGGTGGTGAGGCGCAACCTACGCGGCGCGGCCGGCGCGCTCAAGGGTGCTGTCGGGTGCGGCGGCATGCGAAATGCTCGATTGCATGCCGCGAAGGCCCCCAGACCATTGCCCCAGAAAGCACCATGCAGCACGCAGCAGAAGCCGCCTACGCAGCCCCGACCGCGACCCCGGCCCCACGCCCGATCCGCGCGCTCCCCGTCGAAGAGGTGGAAGTCCCGGACCCGCGCGAGCTGGTGATCCGGCGCCTGGCCGCGGACCGCCTGCGCGACCTCCGCGACGACGGCCTCACGCTCGCCTACGCGGCGCGGATGTACGGGATCGACGCCGCCGAGATGGAGGCGCTGGAAGCCGACCTCCTTCCCCATCGCCAGCGTTAGGGGCGCTACGCGCCGAGACGCGGAGAAACGGAGAGGGCGCGGAGACTACTCTGCGCCCTCTCCGTTTCTCTGTGCACTCGGCGCGCAGCGCCCCCCTAACGCTCGACGCCCGCTACCTCCTCGATCCGCCGGAGCACCGCCTCGCGGCGGTCGGCGTCGCGCAGGATCAGCAGCACGGTGTCGTCGCCGGCGATGGTGCCCACCACCTCGGGCCACTCCTCCCAGTCGATTCCCACGGCGATCGGCTGCGCGCCGCCGATCAGCGTCTTCACCACCAGCAGGTTCCCCACCCCGTCGGCCCCCAGGTAGAGCGAGGGGAGGAGGCGCGCCAGCGTCGGCATGGGGTCGGTGACGCCGGCGGGGAGGGTGTAGACCGAGCCGCCATCCTCCTCGGGGACCTTCACCAGCCCCAGCTCGCGGATGTCGCGCGAGAGCGTGGCCTGCGCCACGTCGATCCCCCGTTCCGCCAGCCGCTCGCGGAGCACCTCCTGCGAGGGGATGCGCCGCTCGCGCACCAGCTCCAGGATCACGGCGTGTCGCTGAGGTTTCAAGGAGCGCTCGGGGGTCGGTGGGCGGACGAGGGCGACGTCGCGTAGAGAGTATTCGCCCCCATGGGCAGCCGCAAGCGGGGGCGCTCAGAGCCAGAAGGGGATGGCGAACGGGGGACGCGGCTTTTCGCCGCGCTCCGGCACGAGCGACGGCAGGCGCGCGACGCCGAGCAGGTTCTCGCCCTTCGGCAGCCCCGCGACCGGGATGTACGCGGCGATGCCGCGGATGCCGGTGCCGGGCTGCGTGTAGAAGCGGAAGGGCGCGTTCACCGGCCGGCCGTTCAGCGTCACCGGCTGCAGCGCGGCCAGGCAGCGCAGCACCGCCGCCTCGCCGCCCTCGGTGGCGGGGCGCGGGGTGCTCGCCAGCGAGTCGGCCGCGGCGCCGCGCGCGCAGCGGCGGGCAACCAGCTCGTTGTGGCGGCGCGGGCGGTAGGGGATGAACAGCCGTACGTACGGGTCGCGCACCATGTCGCTCTGGATGGAGGGGATGTCGGGCACCACCTCGCCCTCGGCGCGCTTGTCCTCGTAGAACTGCGGCTCCACCCCCAGCCGCCCCGGCTCGTCGGGGAGGTAGACGTAGCCGTCGGAGAGCTCGCGTCCGCTCCACAGCTTGTCCCTGGCCGCCATGGCGATCCCGGCCACGGCGAGGAGCACGAACAGGACGATCCCGCGCCGCTGGCTCCGCAGGTTGGTGAGGATCGTCAGCAGCAGCGGCTGGAACAGCGTGTACCGCATCACCGACATCGACCCCTTCGCGATCCCGCGTATCGTGCGCGCCGTCCTTCCCGCCGGGTCCAGCCGCTCCCCGTACCTGCGGTCCACGAGCATGGCGGCGAACAGGGGTCCGAAGAGCAGAAGCAGCAGCGCGTCCAGCACCACCGCCGAGGCCGTGCTGTCGAGCGCCATCCCGGCGACGCCGTACATCAGGAAGGAGATGGCCCCCACCAGCAGCATCGAGAAGCCGAACAGGATGGCCACGGTGAATCCGCTCACGAACACGAGGCTCGCGAGCCGATCGGCCCCGTCGATCAGCGACTGGAGGGAGGGCGTGGAACGGCGCTGCACGTCGCGCATGATCGGCCCGGACCGCGTCTTCTCCCAGACGATCCCCCCGGGGAACACCGCTTCCAGGCCGATCACGCCCACCCAGTACGCGCGGATCGCCAGGTGCAGCACGAAGCCGCCCGTCACGGCGTACAGCGCCACCTTCACGTACAGCCAGGCGAGCCTCGCCGCCATCGCCGCTCCGCCGTCCAGACCGGGGGAGAGGTGGTCGAACCACGCGTCCACCTGCCCGGGCAGCTGGATCATGCTGAACACCAGGGCGCCGGAGATCAGCAGCTCCAGCTCCCACGGCCGCACCTTGGGCTCGTGCGGCGTCTGCCCCAGCGTGGACACGGGAGGCGGAGCCGGCAGGTCCGGGATCTCGATCGGCGACGGATCGACGGCGGCGGGCGGGTCGATGGCCTGGGACATGGGTGGACCGGAGGAGCGCTGCGGAGGAGTGGGAGGAGCGGAAATCTCTGCAAGGGAATGGGTGGGTGCAAGGGACCGGGGGCCCGGCGCCGGCGGCGGAAATCGACGGGTTGAAAACCCGCCGCTGGAACGGCACGGAAGTCCGCCTTCGCGGAGGTGCGAGGGCGGCAACGCCGCAAGCACAGACCGCACGTGAATCCGACCGGGACAATCCTCACGAAATACGACAGTATTGCAACCCGACCGTCCCGCGCTCACTCTTGTGTCGATCCCGGACGGGCCGGCCACCCTGGCGGCCGCCTCGCGTTCACCCGCGCATCCCGGCGCGGTGGGCGGCTCGGCGAGGACCTTTGCATCTCCCCGAAAAAGCAACGGGTTTATCGCGCTCCATCCCCCCTCAGGCGACTCCCGCCAGGAAGGAAAGCCTGCATGCCGTTCGACCTCTCCAACTGGATGGGCCTCGTGAGCGACACGAAGCTGCTCAGCGAGCTCACCATCCCGGGCACGCACGACTCCGGTGCGAGGTACATCGATCCCACGGTCTACAAGACCCGCAACAGCCCCCGCCTCACCACGCAGACGGCCGGTATCCGCGAACAGCTGGATTCGGGGATCCGGTTTCTCGACATCCGCGTCGGGTACACGAACGGCAGGTTCCTGCTCTATCACGAGAACGCCTTCGAGAACCTCGGCTTCGCCGACGTGCGGAACATCTGCAGCGAGTTCCTGACGGCGCACCCGCGAGAGACGATCATCCTGTCGTTGAAGAAAGAGGACGACGCCCCTTCGGGCAACAACGCGAAAGACGTCACCTTCGAGGACAGGTTCAACGAGTTCGTCAGGACAAGTCGGAAGGACCTGTGGTATCTGGCGAACGCGATCCCGACGCTCAAGGACGTGCGGGGAAAGATCGTGCTCTACCGGCGGTTCGCCCTCGACGAGGGCACGACGAACCTGGGCATCAACGCGTTCGACGGATATACGACCGCCAGCGGAGGTGCCACGTTCACGCTCGAGGGTCCCTCCAGGCCGAAGCTCAGGATCCAGGACGAATACGGCCAGCTGAGCACCTCGAAGGCCTCGAAGTACACGGCCATCGAGAAAGTCCTGGCCGAGGCGGTGGCGCCGGGACACAGGGACGTCCTCTATGTGAACTACGCCAGCGCCGCGGGCGTCGTCCCGGTAGACTTCCCCCTGTCCGTGGCGAATTACATCAACCCGAGGCTCATCACGTACTTCAACGCCCACAAGAAGGGCCGGTTCGGCATCATTGCGATGGACTTCCAGACGGCCGAACTCAACACGCTCATCGCGGGGACCAACCCGGGCGTCGGCTGAAACGGAATGCCGTTCACCGCGGAGGCCGCTTCGTCAACGGGCTGAAACCCGGCGCCCGTGCCTCCTGAGCGATGTGCAACCGCTCCGAGGATCGTGGACGGGGAGTCCGCAGCTCACGAAATGCCGAGTGCCCGCGAACCATCTCGGCTCCGCGGGCACTCTTAGCACTTGGCACTTGGCACTTGGCACTTGGCACTTAGCACTTAGCACTTAGCACTTAGCACTTAGCACTTAGCACTTAGCACTTAGCACTTAGCACTTAGCACTTAGCACTTAGCACTTAGCACTTAGCACTTAGCACTTAGCACTTAGCACTGCCGTTCCTACCCCGGCGGCAGCAGCGGCTCGCCGAGCTTCACCCAGTCGTCCTCGCCGCGCTCGTCGTCCTCGAGCCAGGAGAGGAGGTGCAGCTGGCGGCGGCGGAGACGGTTGGCGGCGTGCAGCGCCTCCTCGCGGGTGGCGCCGAAGCCCTCCCATGCCATCGCCTGGCCGTCGGGGCCCGCCACCGCCCAGGGCGACTCGGGGCCGTGCTCGCGCGGGGTGCGCCAGGGGTGGCCAAAGGGGTCCAGGTAGGTCCCCAGCACCCGTCCGCCCCGGTCCACCACCACGCCGAAGGCACCGCCGCGCGCGGCCCGGCGCCGCCGCACCGCAGCCACGGCGCGGGGGGCGGCGTCCACCGCGAGCACCAGCCCGCAGAGGAGGCCCACCGCCGTCGCGAAGTCGAGGAGCAGCTCCCTCATCGGTCCAACCAGGAGATCGGGTGCGACACGCGGGACATCCCAGCCAGTACCACCGGCGCCCCAGATGCGTTCCGCACTCCGTACGCATCCCGCGCCGCGAGGTTTCCGGCGCGGGTGCCCGCCCGGCTCAGACGTGGTCAGCCGCCCCGGTGAGGCCCGCCTGCCGCGCGCAGTTGGCGCAGCAGTAGATCTCGTTCTTCCCCTCGACCCCGTGGCCGATCACCCGGCACCCGCAGTGCGCGCACACCGGCGCCAGCTTGTGGATGGCGCACTCGAAGCTGTCGAACACGTGCCGCTGGCCGGCCGTGATCACCTCGAACGACAGGTGGTAGTCGTTCCCGCACACCTCGCACTTCGCCATCTCCGCCTCCTCCGTCCCCGGTTCTCCGCGCGCGCCGGCCGCGTGCCGGGCGAGACGCTCCCGCGCGCGCGAAGCGTGCCACCGCTCACCCCGCCGGCGCCGCCTCCACCGCGGTGACGGGGGTCAGCTCCACCGTGAAGGTGAGGGCGGTGTCGGGCGCGAGCGAGGCGGCCACGGAGCAGTAGGTGTCGAAGGAGAGCTGGACCGCGCGCTCCACGTGCTCGCGCGTGGAGTCGGTCGTCACGCGGAAGGTGAGGTGCGCCGCGGTGACGCGGCGCGGCGGCCTGGGGGCGCGGGAGAAGCGCACGGAGACGGCGAGCGAGGCCGCCGGGGTGCGGCGCTTCTCCAGGTAGTCGACCACGTCGATGGCCGAGCAGGCGGCGAGCGCGGTCACCAGCGTGTCGGGCGGGGTGGGGCCGGCCTCGCCGTCCCCGTCGAGCACCACCTGCGGTCCGCCCGCGCGCCCGCCGCGGTAGCGCATCCCCCCTTCCCACACCACCTCGACCGGGTACTCCACCGGCACCCCTTCAGGCATGCGCGCCTCCCTGGGCGTTGAAAACGTGGGCCTACGGGTTCGGGGCGCCGGGGTCGCGCATGCGGGTGCGCGTGGTCGCGGTCATGATGGCGACCCCGACCAGCACGATCACCCCCACCACGATCCACATGGTCGGCGCGCCCAGCAGGTGCGCGGCGACGGCGAGCCCGATGATCAGGATCACGAACCCGATCAGGTAGCTGGCGAACGAAGACATCTTCGGCTCCTCCGAGTGGGGTTTTTCCTGCGATTTCAAAGGATGAAGATGCACGACGGGTGCCCGCGTCTCCGTGCGGCCACACCGGATTCCGAGATTGACCGTGCGTGCCTCGGGAACTGCAAAGACAGTCTCACACGGAGGGACCAGAGGAACCAGAACTGAATGCTTTTCTCCGGTTCCTCTGGTCCCTCCGTGTGAAACCGTTCTGTTCGGCTGAAATGCACACTCGATCAGCCGAAGCGGGATCAGAGCCGGCCGACCCAGCGGGCCAGGAGGGCTTCCAGCGCCGGATGGATGAGCCCGTTGCTGGCGAGGATGCGTCCGGTGGCCAGCGGCGGGTCGGCGTCGCCGGGCCAGGCGGTGACGCGGCCGCCCGCCTCGGTCACCAGCAGCATCCCCGCCGCCACGTCCCACGGGGCCAGGCCGATCTCGAAGAAGCCGCCCACGCGCCCCGCCGCGGTGAAGGCCAGGTCCAGCGCGGCGCTCCCGGCCCGGCGCACGTCGCGCGAGGAACGGACGGCGTCGGCCACCAGCAGCATGTAGGCGTCCAGGTTCCCCTTCCCGGACTTGAAGGGGAAGCCCGTCGCCAGCAGCGAGCGCGCGAGCTCCGGCTCGGGGCTGACGCGCATCGGCCGGCCGTCCAGGAAGGCGCCGCCGCCGCGGACGGCGTGGAAGGCCTCGCCCAGGAAGGGCGCGTGCACCACCCCCACGGCCGGCCCCTGGTCGTCCACCAGCGCGATGCTCACGGCCACGAAGGGGTGGCCGTGCACGAAGTTGGTGGTGCCGTCGATCGGGTCCACCACCCAGCGGCGGCCGGCGGAGACGGCCGCCGCGGCGCTCTCCTCCGCCACCACCGCGTCGTCCGGGAAGCGCGCGCGGATCAGGCCGACCACCAGCCGCTCGCTGGCCTCGTCCACGTCGGTCACCAGGTCGGCGCGCTGCTTCTCGCGCACGTCGCGGGTGCCCGCGCGCGCGGCGATCAGCTCCGCCGCCGACGCGGCCGCGGCGAGCGCGAAGGCGGCCTCGGCGGCGAAGGGCGAGGGGGACGCGGAAAAGGGCGCGGAGGCTGGCGGAACGGAACTTTCAGAGTCCATGCGCGGTAGCCGGGCGGGTGAGCGGCGCGGGGCCTCCAGGGGCCGCGCGCGCGGGGCGGAGAGGATGCCGCCCGGCGGCGGCGCGCGCAATATGGCGTGGCGCGGCGGGGCACCGTTACATTGGCGCGCCTTCCGCATCCACCGCCCTGCCGCGCCCGCGCCAGGAACGTCATCGCCCGGCCGACCCCACACCCGCGGCCCGGCACACCTCTACCCCGAGCACCCATGGCCAGCAACGCCCCCCCGGAGACGCCGCGGAGAGCCGCGGAGAGTGCCGCCGGCTGGCGCCCGTCCGACGACACGTCGTTCTTCGGGCACCCGCGCGGCCTCTCCACGCTCTTCTTCACCGAGATGTGGGAGCGCTTCTCGTACTACGGGCTGCGCCCCCTGCTGGTGCTGTTCATGGCCGCCGCCCTGGCGCAGGGCGGCTTCGGGTTCGACCGCGCGCAGGCCTCGGCCATCGTGGGCATCTACGGCGCCTGCGTGTACCTGGCCTCGCTTCCCGGCGGGTGGATCGCCGACCGGCTGCTGGGCCTCCGGCGCGCCATCTTCACCGGCGCGGTGCTGATCACCTCGGGGCACCTCTCCATCGGCCTCTCCGGCTTCGCCGGGCAGGGGACGGCGGGGAAGGCCTTCTTCTTCCTGGGGCTGATCCTGATCGTGTTCGGCACGGGGCTGCTGAAGCCGAACATCTCCGCCATCGTGGGCGACCTCTACCCCGAGGGCGGCGCGCGGCGCGACGCGGGCTTCTCCATCTTCTACATGGGGATCAACACGGGCGCCTTCTTCGGCCAGCTGATCACCGGCTACCTGGGCGAGAAGGTGGGGTGGCACCTGGGCTTCGGCGCCGCCGGCGTGGGGATGTTCTTCGGCCTCCTCTGGTTCGCCTTCAACTCCAGCCGCACGCTGGGCGACATCGGGATGGAGCCCACCCGGCACCCCGACCCGGTGGTGCAGGCGCGCCAGGAGCGGCAGGTGAAGCTGATCACCGCGGTGGGCATCGCGGTGGTGGCGATCCTCTTCCTGCTGGGGGTGAGCGGCGTGTTCGTCCCCGACGCGGTGGCGATCGGCAAGTACATGACGTACGTGCTGCTGGCGCTGGCGCTCGGGTTCTTCACCTTCGTGTTCACGGCCGGCGGGCTCGACGGCGCCGAGAAGCGGCGGGTGGCGGTGATCGTGGTGCTCTTCCTCTTCGCCGCGATCTTCTGGAGCGCGTTCGAGCAGGCGCCCACCTCGCTGAACCTCTTCGCCAAGGACTTCACCGAGCGCCACGTGGGCTCGTGGGAGGTGCCGGCCACCTGGTTCCAGTCCATCAACTCGGCCTTCATCATCCTGCTGGCACCGGCCTTCGCGGCGCTCTGGGTGGCGATGGGCCGCCGGGGGAAGGACCTCTCCAGCCCCGCCAAGTTCTCGCTCGGCCTCTTCCTGGCCGGGCTGGGCTTCCTGCTGATGATCGTCCCCGCGCGCGCCGAGCTGGCCCACAACGGCGCGCTCAAGGTGTCGGCGATGTGGCTGGTGGCGAGCTACTTCTTCCAGACGGTGGGCGAGCTCTGCCTGAGCCCGGTGGGGCTCTCGTCGATGACCAAGCTGTCGCCGCGGAAGTACGTGGGGCAGATGATGGGGATCTGGTTCCTGGCCTCGTCCATCGGCAACCTGCTCGGCGGCCTGGCCGGGGGCCACGTGGACCCGGCCAAGCTCGACCAGATGCCGAAGGTGTTCACCGTCACCACCATCGCGCTGTTCGCGGCCGCGCTGATCCTGGCGCTGATGATCGTGCCGATCCGCCGGATGATGGCGGGGGTGCAGCAGGACGGCGCGCCCGCGAGCTGACCGCCGGAGCCGCTCTCCGGAGCGGAAAAGGGGCGCGCCGCGCGGCGCGCCCCTTTGTCGTCACCGCGGCACGCAACCCGCGTTTGAACGAGGGTATCGATCCGGACCGCATCCACACCGCGAGAGGAGGCATCGGATGATGACCGACGAAGAGATCGCGGAGCAGCTCCAGGGCCGCGGGCTCGAGGAGGAGTACGTGCGCGAGCTGCTGGCGAGCCTGGGCTTCGACCCCGCCGAGGGGCTGACGGAGGCGGCGATCCACGCGCTCGACACGGCCGAGATGGAGCAGCGCCGCAAGGCCGCGCTGCGCACCCTCGCCCTCGGTGAAAGCTGACGAACGTTAGTTTTTGACGCAGAGGCGCAGAGAAAAAGAGAGAACTGCAAGATCTTTTTGCCGTTCTCTCTTTTCCTCTGCGCCTCTGCGTCGAATGCGGTTAACGAGGCCGCGGCGCGGGAGGAGTAGCGGCGCCGCTCAGCTCGTCGATGCGGCGGCGGATCTGCGGGTTGTTGGGGTCCTTCTGCTGCGCCATCCGGTAGCGCACCAGCGCCTTGTCGCGCTCGCCGCGCATCCGGTAGACCTCGCCCAGCTGGAAGTCGACCTGGCCGGACTGCGGGTAGAACTCGCCGTTCATCTCCAGCAGCGCCGCCGCCTCGGCGGTCTTCCCCTGCGCGGCAAGGCGGCGCGCCAGCTCGTTGATCGACCCCTCGCTGAAGTCGTAGCGGCCGGCGGCCATCGTCTCCTGGCGGAGCTGGCGGTAGCGCGCGATGGCCGCCGTCGCGCCGCCGCTGTCGATCGCGGCGGTCAGCACGCGGTCGAGGGTGGTGGGGATGGGCAGGCCGCGGTGGCAGGTGACGCAGCCGATGCCCACCGGCGGGTCGTGGCGGTGCGGGACCTGGGGAAGCACCTGGGTGTTGAGGTTACGCACCATCCGCATCATGAAGCGCGCCTTGTCCTTCGGCTCCTTGTCGTCGCTCTTGAAGTCGAAGCTCTCGCGGCCGTCGGCGCCCTGCCGCTGCACGTGGCAGTACTGGCAGCGCACCCCCAGCGACATCGCGAACCCGCGCATGATCTGCAGCAGCGAGTCGCGCGGGATGTCCTGCGGGAGCACCTTCAGGTTCTCGAAGTGTTCCGGGATCTGCGCGGCGGCCGGGGCGGCGCCCGCGAGCACCAGGATCGCGGCGAGGCTCGGGACGAGGGGCGGAATTCTGCGCATGCGGCGGCTCGGTGCGGGGGATGATCGTTGCAACGGGGACCGGGTCCGGGGAAGATGCACGCGCCGCGCCGCGAAGCGCCAGCCTCCCGTGACCCCGTCGGTGACCTGCGTCAGCCGAGTTCGATCAGCGAACGCCACCAGAACACGGTGGGGTCATGCTTTCCTGGGATGAAGTTCGCACGGTCTCGAATGTTCAGGAGCAGTTCTCGAACCCGTGCGGCGTCAATGTGATCCTCGTCCGCCCACTGTTTGAAGAGTTCTAGTGACCTGAACAGGGGTACGTGTGGACAGTCCCTCGCCGCCACGCGATGCACTTTGCGGTCGTCCGTCGCAACACCCAATCCCCGTGACGCAGCGATTGCAAGCGTACGTGCCTCGCCGTCGTCGAGCTCGGCAGCCAGCGTAAGGAAGAGCTCAGCTTCCGCCTCATCCGATATTTCCACAACCTCGATCATCCCACGTTTGATAAGTTCGACGATGTCGACCTGCTCGCGGTCTGGTGGGACATGATCGGGGCGCTCCACGAACAGCGCCTCCGATTGTAAGACGTATTCGACCACTCCCACCCGGTATCCGAGCCCGGTGAGGATCTCTTCGAGACAGCCGGTTGCATAGAGGTTGAGCAGTGTGCACGCATCGAGGAGCACCATCTGCTTCACCGAAGCATTACGCACGCCGAAGCTCCGAAACGGGGATCGCCAGCTCGAGTTGCGTACGCTCCATCTCGCCGTTGGGATCGATCTCGTCTTCCATTGCGAGTTCTCTCGCCAAGCGCCGCGCCTCAACGCGGTCGACCCTCAGGAACCGGGCGAGCTGTCCTTCACTGAGATCCCCCCGCTGGAAAGCTTCGGCTGCAAGGAGCCGATACCGGAGCGGCAGCGGGGGCTCCGGCTCAGTGCGCGCATTAATTCCGAGAATGGCCTGCGCCTCGCGAACTCGGAAGCCCCGCTCCTGCAGGCGTTCCCATGTAGCAGGTGGGAGAAGCCGAAGCTCCTCGAGACGCCTCGTAAGCCCTTCGAACGATACCGCGTACACCTCAGCAAGTCGGCAGAGATCAGCCGGTGTCACACGCCCCTCACGGCTGCGGTGAACTTCATTGTAACGACGCGTCAATCCACTCGCTGGCATGAGGAAAGCTCGCGCAAACGCATCGGCAAAGCGCTCGTGCTCAGGAATGCGCTGATACCGCGCGGTCAACGAAATCTCAGGCTCATGCCGACGCGAGACGAAGTGCCCGTATTCATGAGCACATGAAAGACGCTGTCGATCATCCGGATGCCGGCGGTTGACCAGGATGCACCCGCCCAGATCCTCCTTGAATCCGAACATCGCCGAAACGCGGGAAGGCAGGTCCATGAAGAAGATGCGCAATCCAACGTCGTTCTCGAGAACGTCGCGTAGATTCGTGATCGGCCCGTCACCCGTTCCGAGCCTCTGACGTTCCGCGACAGCCGCATCTTCAGCTGCACGCTCCGGAGTAACTGCACCAATCTCATACGGAGCGGGATACCTTTGGGGAAGCGGAGCCTGGCAGATACGCTCAAGTTCTAGATAATCCTCACAAAGACGTTCGAACTCCTGAAGATAGGACTCCAGATCGTCCTCGGTCAGCTCGGTGGGCGCCCACGCTGCGCGCAACTGCACGGCGAAACCCGCTGCTGGTGAAAGCGGTCGAAGCAATTCGGACACTGACCGACCATAAAGTGCAGCCAGTCGCGTCAGCTCGGCGGGGTGTATCCGCCTGTCGCCCTTTTCGATCGCGGTGATGGTAGTGCGCGCGACTTGAAGGTGGTCAGCGGCTTCTTGCTGCGTGAGACCACGGGCTTTTCTGGCGGCCTGCAGACGTCGCCCGAGTTCGCGAAGATCAACGTCTTTCAGTTGCTGTAGAGGCATTTTTCCTCTTCTACGCAGCGAGTGCTGCTTCGTATCCAGTCGGCCTCGCCGGGAAACGCTCCCACTCCGCACAATATGCACGGTAGAGGTCGGTAAACCTCTGAGCCACCAGGTCGGAAGGGCCAGCCGCTTCTGACCAGACAATCTCGAGGAAGTCGGGGAACCGTACCACCAAACCGCGCCAAGGATTGGACAAGGAGACCGCACGGGCCAGCAATTCACATTGGTAAACCATCGCCCTGAATGGGGCTTGCTTCTCCACACCCGCTTGGGCAACCCACCCCGGCTTCAGCACGTCAACGCAGTAGTTAGGTGCATCGAACGACGTCAGTCCTGCGGCATGCAGCGAGACACGGCGGAGAAGGCAGGACGTACAAAGACCGCATTGTGGCTGCTGGGGAACGCGTTGCGGAAACCCGTCGCAGGAGATCGTCAGCGCCACTAAGGATTCGAGTCCAGCCTCGCGCACCGCAGCGCAAAGAGCACCCTTCGTCTCGAATAGGAATGGAAGCTGATAGTTGAACGGCTCACCCGTAATCGCTTTGATCAGCATCTCCATTTTCCTAAGTGCGAGTGGATTGGTCGCTCGAGTCAGATACACACCTACCTGCCCGGGAGTAAAAGGAAGGTTTACGGCACCCACGCCATTCTCATAGATCGCAAGCTCACGCACACCAATCGCGAGTGAGGCAATCGCCCCAAACACGGCAAACACGAACCCACGTGCACGCTGAGTGTTCTCATCGGCTCGACCTGCGCGCGGGAGACGGTTGTTGAATCCGAACTTGACGACGGTCGGGGTCACCTGATCTCCGAACCGTGCAGTCAGCGCGAACGCCAGCTTTCGCTGGACCGCACGCAGTCGTGGTCCGGTGCTGCCGCTGACAAGCAGAACTTTCTCATCGCCACGTTCGATGAGTTCGCGAGCCAATCCAGCGAGCGAATCGAGCCCCCCGCTGAAAAGGGCCACACGAGTCGGAGGCTTTTCAGCACCGAAAAGCTCGCGCTGAACCCAAATCGGAGAGCGCAACGGAACAGCGGGAACAAATGAGAAGCTCCACAGATCTCCCGTATAGAACTCCACCGCTTCGGTAAGCGCCATTTCGACTGCCGGCTCTTGCCAGATCTCTGGTGAGCGAACAGCAACCTGAAGGTCGATCCGCCGGCTCCAGCGTGGGCCGTCCTCTGCACCCTTGTCGCGACGACAGAGCCGGTCAGCCAGATACACTGCGGCGGCTGTATCAGCCAAATCGCGCAGCGCCAGAGGGAGTCCGTTGTCACCCAGGCTCAGCACCTGCGAGAAATCGAGATATTTCTCATGAACGCTGGTGCGCCCTTCGCGACGCACTTCAACGTGAGTGCTGGACGAGCTGACCCGCCAGACGGGCAATTCCATCATGTCCCTCACGTAACTGGCTCATGCAGAAGATCAGTCGTCCGCCGCCGCGAATGACGGAAAACCGACCGCGGCTGCTTTAACGTGCGGGCGCTCGCATCAACCACGAGTTGCTGCGCGATCCCCTGTATTCCAGGACTCATCTCTCCGAATACGTGATCGGCGAAGGCATGCAAATCGTTCGAGTCCGGGAAGCGATTGCCAATGAGATCCGGAGCAGAGTAGAACAGGTTCGCGTCCACCAGCGTGCGGCAGTATTGATCCGCCAGTGCAAACGGAACATCCCGAATTATCCCAGAAGATTCGCTACTCATTCGACCAAGAAGTTGATGCGCTGCCCTTATTCCGAGCGCGACCATCCAGTGATCCCCTCTCAGTTGCTGATCTCTACGTAGCCGGCTTACGACTGCCTCTCGTGAGATCCTGCCGGCCGCAAAGTCCTCAAGGAGCCGGCAGATCGCTGCGGAACCAGGGATACCGCCACGGTTCTTCAACGTCTTCGTAAGTGCAGTTAACGTCTTCTTAGCAACAATATCGGGCTCTGAGCATCCGCAGAGATGCCGAAGTGGCGACGCCCAGCCCCTTGCAGCGCAGCGAGTGAAAATGTCACGGTCTGGCACCTGCGCCCCTCTTCTGAGGTGAGTTACCTAAACGTCCTCCTCTCAACATCATCATCGGCCTGACATTTGTCAACAGTTTTGCAACAATATGCTGACAATGTCAGAACGCCCATGCGTCAGCGTTTCGAGATAGCATCGATAAAGCGCGCCATCGCCGCGAGGACGAGGTCCGGGTGCTCGCGGTGCGGGGAGTGCCCGCAGGCGGGGACGGCGAGCACCTCCACCGGTCCGCCCGCGCCGGCACGGATCGCCTCGACCTGGGCCCAGGTGCCGTATTCGTCATCCTCCCCCTGCACCACCAGGATCGGCGCGGCGATGCGGGGGAGGTATCCCTCGATGTTCCAGGCGCGGAACTCGGGGTCCAGCCAGACGTCGTTCCAGCCGTGGAAGGCGACGTCCACGTGGGCATGGTGGCGGGCCAGCCGCTCGCGCAGCCCCGTCGTCCGGTACTGCTCGCCGATCGCGGCGATGCTCGCCAGCCCGTGCGGCTCGGTGAAGACGTGCGGCGCCTCCAGCACCAGCGCGCGCGGCCGCGGCCCCGCACCGCTCCCGGCGTAGATGATGGCGATCGACGCGCCGTCGCTGTGCCCCACCAGCACCGGCTCGACAACCCCGGTCCTCTCCAGCACCTCCACCAGCACCTTCGCCTCGTCGTGCATGAAGCGGACGGGGCGCGGGAGGTCGGCCGGGTCCGAGCGGCCGTAGCCGGCGCGCGAGTAGACCAGCGCACCGAGTCCCGTCGCCGCCGCCAGGCGGTCGGGGAAGTCGCGCCAGAGCGACGCGGAGCCGAGCCCCTCGTGGAGGAAGACGAGCGTCGGCGCCTGGTCCCCGCGCGGCCCGATCCACCGGTACTCCAGCCGCCGACCACCCGCGGCGACGAACGCGTGCGAATCCGTCATCCCCCTCCCGTTCCGATCAGCTCCGGCGACGGCGGCGCGTCGGCCCACTGCCACGCGCTTCCCTCGTGTAGCGAGGCATAGACGGCGTCGCGCAGCCGGTTCGCCTCCTGGCTCGTGAGCGTCCGCACCAGGTCGCGGATCACGATCCGCACCAGCACGTTCTTCTGCCCCGGCCGCATCCCGATCCGCTCGCGGGCCGGCGGCGGCACCTGTTCGTACGCCGTCTCCGCCAGCACCTCGACGGACTCCAGGCTCTCCACCCGCTCGCCGAGCGCCTCGCGCACGCGGTCGCCCAGCTCCTCTGGCGTGCGCGAGGCCTCGACCGCCACGGAGAGGTCGCGGCGGACCGGCGGCTGCGACGAGACCGGCCGGTACGGCTCCAGGTCGAGCATCTGCCCGGCGACGCGCGGGTCCGCCGAGCGAAGGGTGCGGATGTCGTCGATCCCCTTGGCGAGCATCAGCAGCCGGTCGAGCCCCAGCCCCATCGCCAGCCCCGACCAGCGGCTGGTGGAGAGCCCCGCCTCGTCGAGGATGGCCGGGAGCGCCAGGCCGCACTCGCCCATCTCGACCCACTCGTCCCCCGCGCGCACCTCGATCTCCAGCCCGTTGGTCGTATACGGGTGGTCGGCGGGGTTGAGGCGGTGCTCCATCCCGGGGACCACCGCGCCGAGGACGGCGGCGATCATGGCGTGCAGGTCCGCGATTTCGAGCCGGCGGCAGGCGATCCTCCACACGTCTATCTGGTGCGGCTCGCCGGTGTGCACCCGGTCGATCTGGTCGCGGCGATAGACGAGGCCGGGGCAGAGCAGCACCACGTCGTCCGGCGGGTCGATCGCCACCTGCTGGAGGAGCGACGGGATCATCGCCGTGGCGTGTGAGCGCAGCACGGCGGTCTCGCTCACGTAGCGCGTGTAGCGCGCGTCGCGTGCCGCGCCGTCGGGTGGATAGTGGAGGCGGTCGTAGTTGTGCTCCAGGGGAACCACGGGGTGGGCGCGGTGCACGCGCGCCTCGCACCCCCAGAGCGCGGTGAGCGCGCCGCGGACGGCGTCCACCAGGAGCTGCAGGGCGTGCGGCCCGGCTGCGGGGTCGGTCAGGTCGCGCAGGGTGACGGCGCGCAGGTAGGCGTCGGGCGTCAGGATCGTCGGCTTCATGGCTCTATCTCTCCGTGCTCGATGGTCATGGGTTGGGTACGACAAAACGCCCCCCGGACATCGTCCGGGGGGCGTCGGCCCATGGCCGCGCTGAAGAGGGCGCCGCGGTCCTACCCTCGCGCGCGCACCTCGACGTCCCCGGACGGAGTCGGGGGATCGGTAAATCGACGGGCGGCACGCGTGGCGTTCATCGGCTTCCTGATCGAATGAGTCGGCAACACAGACGAAGATAGCGCCAGGAACGCTTCAGTGGGAATCCCCCGGGCTGCCTGAAGGCTCGAATCCTTATCCTTTGAATTGAAATGACGGCTGCCGTCCGTGCCACGATCGAATCTTGTCAGTGTTGACACCGCCGCCACCGGACGTTAATGTGAGAGCGGATCTGACCCGTGCCCTTTGGCACGGCTAGGATTCACCCTGCCCCCCGCAAGGGGGGCTTTCTTTTTGTCCCTACCTCAACAAAGCAGCTTTCGAACCCAGGCATGCACGGATGCAGGTCGGCATAGCTCTCCCGTTCCGACAGGGGAGACGGGAAGTCACCCACCGACCACCTTCAGAGTCTCTAACAGCCAGGCCGGGGCCATGTACTTCGCGTACTTCGACGAGTCGGGTGATGATGGAATGGTGAATTCTCGAACGCCCGCGTTCACGCTGTCGGGGGTGCTGGTGCATGAGCGGAACTGGGCCGATTCTCTAGACCAGCTCGTAGCGTTCAGGGGTTATCTGCGGGATCAGTTTGGTGTGCCGCGCAGGGCGGAGCTGAAGGCCAACTGGATCATTCAGCGGAAGGGCACCTTCAAAGATTCACCACTTTCACTCGCCGCACGTCTGCGGTTGATGGAAGCGTGCATGCGATTCCAGCGTAAAAGCGGGCTGTTCCGCTCGTTCGCGGTGGTGATCAACAAGGACCGCATCCAGAAGCGAGACTCCGATCCGCGCGATCTCGCGTGGACGCGGGCGATAGAGCGGCTGCAGTCGTTCGCCCGCGACGAGGACGAGCGGGTGCACATTCTTCCCGACGAGGGACACGGCTACTACATCCGCAAACGGCTCCGCGAAATGAGGCGCAACCATTACGTGGGCTCGGCGTTCGGTGATGGAACGCTGAAGGCGCTGGCGAACCGGCTGATCGAGGACAGTTCCGACCGTCGGTCGCACGAGTCCTACTTCATCCAGTTGGCGGACCTGAACGCCTATGCCGCCTACAAGCACGAATATCCCGGGAACGGTATCGGGACATCGCTGTGGAGCGCCTTGGGAGACAGCAGGATCTTGCAGGTCAACCGGCTGACGGATGGTCCGCCCGGGATTGTTTCGTGGCCGCGTTGATTTTCGTCTGCAGCGGCGTACATCCTCCACGAAGGCGGGGTGTGCGCCAGGTTTAATGATTGGGAACCGTTCAGTGCAGAACCGCGTGCTAAGCCGGCGCCGGTACAGGGATCACGTCGCGCGTGGCGAGCTTCGCCAGGCGCCGGCGCTCGGGGCCGCGCTCGAAGAGGAGGTAGAGCGCGGGGGTGACGGTGAGCACCAGCAGCGTCGAGCTCGCCAGCCCGCCGAGGAGCGAGAAGCCGAGCGCGTTCCAGATGTTCGCGTCGGCCGCCTTGCTGAAGAGCACCAGCGGGAGAAGGCCGATGATGGTCACCGCGCTGGTCATCAGGATCGGGCGCACGCGCTCCAGCGTGCCCTGCACGATGGCGTCGTGCAGCGGCAGCCCCTCGTGGCGGCGCACCTGGTTCACCCGGTCGATCAGCAGCACCGCGTTGTTCACCACCACGCCGCCCATCATGATCACCCCGATGAACGCCTCGCGGGTGAAGCTGGCGTTGGTGAAGAAGTAGATCATGAACACGCCGATCAGCGCCATCGGCACCGTGAGCAGCACGCAGAGCGGCTGCCGGACCGACTCGAAGAGCCCCGCGCACACCATGAACACCAGCACCAGCGAGAAGGCCAGCAGGCCGTAGATCTGCCCCTTCTCGTCGTCGCTCCACTTCCACTCCTCCTTGCCGATCAGCTGGTAGCCGGCGGGGAGCCGGGTGGCGTTGATCACCGCCGCCTGCACCCGGTCGCCCAGCTTGGCCGGCCCGCGAAACTCGTACGCGACCGTGCGCTGGTACTGCTGGTCCTCGCGCAGGATGCGCGAGAGCACCTCGCGCTGGCCCACCTCGGCCACCTCCGCCAGCCGCACCGGCTCCCCCGACGGCGTGGGGATGATCAGCTCGCGCAGCTGCCGCACGTCGAGGGTGGAGCTCCCCGCCAGCGCCACGGAGAAGAGCAGCTCCTCGTCGCCCACGCGCAGGAAGCTGCGGCGCTCGTCCTCGCCCACGGCGGCGGCCACGCGGCGCACCACGTCCTGCGCGGTGAGCGCGTGCATCGCCAGCCGCTGCCGGTCGATGCGCACCGCCACCTCGGTGGCGCGGTCGTGCTCGAACCACTGCCCGCTGGCGTTGGTGTCCACCTCCTGGATGCGCGAGAAGCGCTTCAGCCGCTCCCCCAGGTCCTCGGCGATGTCGCGCACCTGCTCGTAGTTGTAGCCCAGCACGCGGATGCTGTAGTTGGGCGGCGACCCGCCCCCGCCGTAGAACGAGGGCCCGTAGCCGTACACCTGCACCTGGCTCCCGCCGAAGAGGTGGCTGAACGCCTCCATCTGCTCCTTGATGGCCACCGGCACCGCCGTCTGCTGCAGCGAGTCGGGGAAATCGACGCGGATCTCGGCCGCCTGCGGGTAGACGCGGGTGGTGAAGCGCGCCACCTCGGGCATGGCGTTCAGCCGCCGCTCGAACTGCCGCGCCAGCGCGTCGGTGTTCGCCAGCTCCTCGCCCCGCGGCTGCTCGATGGAGATGCGGATGTACGACTCCTCGTCCCACCACGGCCGCCAGACCGTGCCGCGGGTGACGTACGTCTGGAAGAGGTACCCCGACCCCGCCAGCAGCACGATGGGGATCAGCACCGCGATCCACGGGCGGCGCAGCGTGAACCCCACCATCGACGCGTACGCGCGCGTGTACCAGGGCGGCCGCTCGTCCGCGCGCCGGTGGATGCTGAGCGCGCGCCGCCCCAGCAGCCGCGCCGCCAGCGCGGGGGTGAAGGAGAAGGCGGCGGCGAGCGAGGCCAGGTTGGTGAGGCCCACCACGATCGCCAGCGGCACGTAGAAGAGCCGCACCTCGCCCTGCAGGTAGACGAAGGGAACGAAGACGATCACGTTGGTGGCCGTCGCCGCCAGCACCGCGAGCACGACCTCCTTCGCGCCGCGCTCCGCCGCCTCGGCGGGGTCCTCGCCCGGGCGGGCGCGGCGGTAGATGTTCTCCAGCACCACCACGGCGTTGTCGATCACCACGCCGAAGCCCATCGCCAGCCCCATCAGCGTGAGCACGTTCAGCGTGAGCCCGCCGAAGTAGATCAGGTTGAAGGTGATGAGCACCGCGAAGGCGATGCTGGAGAAGACGATGGCGGCGGAGCGGAAGGAGCGCAGGAAGGCGAAGAGCACCACGAACACGATCAGCGCCGACGAGAGCGCCCGCCAGCGCAGGTCGGTGAGCTGCGTGCGCACCGCCTCGCTCTCGTCGTCGTCCAGGATCAGCCGCGTGCCGGGGAGGCGGCGGTCGCGGGTCTCGCGCAGCCGCGCCTTCACCCGGTCGGCCACCTGCACCACGTTGGTCCCCGCCTCCTTGTACGCCTGGAAGGAGACGGCGGGCTCCCCGTCGATGCGGTAGAGGGAGGTCGGGCGGTCGTAGGTGTCGCGCACCACCGCCACGTCCTGCAGCCGCACGATGCGCCCGCGGTCGCTGAGCAGCGGGGTGCGCCGCACGTCGGCCACCGTCTCGGGGCGCTCGCGGATGGCGACGGTGTAGAGCATCCCCCCCTGGCTCACCGCCCCCGCCTCGCGCACGAACTCGAGCGCGCCCACGCGGGCGCGCACCTGCTCGGGGTCGAGCCCCAGCCCCAGGACGCGCGTCTGGTCCAGCTCCACCTCCAGCACCCGGTCGCGCCCGCCCCAGGCGCGCACGTCGGCCACCCCGGCCACCTGCCGCAGGTCGGGGGCGAGCTCGTCGTCCACGTAGCGGCGCAGCGCCTCCACGGTGTAGGGGCCGGTGATGGTGTAGAGGAGGAAGGGCTTGCGCTGCTTCTGGAACTCGGCGGGAACGTACGGCTCCACCACCGGGTGGCGGGCGCCGGCCGGGAGCTGCTCCTCGAGCGCGGCCAGGCGCTCGGAGAGGTCCAGCCGGGTGAAGTCCATGTCGGTGCCGCGCGCGAACTCCACGTCCACGGTGGAGATCCCCGCGCCGTTCCGCTCCTCGGAGACCGACTCCACCTTGGCCACGCCGCGCACCTGCTGCACCGCCGCCTCGATGGGCGAGGTGAGGAAGGCCTCGGTGGTCTCGGGGCTGGCGCCGCGCCAGCTGGTGGTGACGCGCAGCCGCGGGAGCTCCGTCTCGGGGAGGAGCTCCACCGGCATCTTCAGCCAGCTCACCACGCCCAGCAGCGCGAGGCCCACGTACGCCATCGCCACCGCCACCGGCCGGCGGATCGAGAAGCGGATCACGGCGCCCCCCCCGCGCGGCGGAAGGCGGCGCGCGCGGAGTCCAGCGCGCCCGGGGGGATGCGCAGGTCGAACGCCTGCAGCGTGGTCTCGTCGTCGTTCTCGTCCACCAGCGCGTACACGCGGCCGCCGGAGAGCTCGAACTCGCGCATCGTGCCCGGGACCCGCAGCGTGGCCAGGAACACCCCTTCGGGGGTGAAGAGGTGGAGCGCCGTGTCGACCGGCTTCCCCGTGGTGATGCGGATCGTCTCGGCGAGCGCGTAGAGGCCGGTCGCGCGGTCGTAGCACAGGGTGTTGATCCAGCCGTACGGCTCGTCGTTCCACTCCGGCAGCGGCGGCGCCTCGGGCGGGTCGGTCAGGACGTCGCGGACCACGCGCCCGTCCAGCGTGACCGAGCGGAAGCCGGGCCAGTGCGGGCTCGCCATCACCAGCGACCCGTCGTTGGCCAGGGCCACCCAGCGCACCTGCTCGAAGCGGCGCGTGTACGGCGGCTTCGGCAGCCCCAGGCGCCGCACGCTGCCGTCGAACCGCACCAGCCGGAACGCGGTGCGGCCCTCCAGCTGGGTGTTCACCACGAACCCCGAATCGACGCCCTGCACCTGCATCACCAGCCCGTCGACCGGCGTGCGGGTCTCCCGCCCGCCGCCGGGGGGCTGGACGATCAGCTCGGAGTGCATGTAGCTCGTGCCTCGGACGGCGGCGAGCAACCCGCGCGACACCGCCTGCGCGGCCTGCGTGCCGAACGGATACGGCTGCGGAGACAGCCGCGGCGCGCTGTCGGCCGGCAGCGGCACCACGTACAGCCCGCGGGGGCGCAGGTCGAACACGAAGAGGCGCCCGGAGCCCGCGACCATCCGCGGCCCGGGCGACCGCATCCGCCAGCGCGGGACGGCGGCGACCGCTCCGCGCGGGAGCATGGGCACGGGGCCGTTCTGCACCACCACCCGCCCGTCGCGCCCGCGGCGGACGCGGAGCGACCACCGCCCGTGCGCCGCCGCCGAGTCCATCGACACCGGGCCGGTTTTCTCCCCGTCCGCCGGCACCTGCTCGTCGCCTCCCGGCGGGCCGCAGGCCGCGATCCAGAGCGCCGCCGCCACGCAGGCCGCGGGCCGGGCGGCGCGGAGCCGCCGGGCAAGACGGGCGAGACGGGCGGCCCGGCCCACGCTCAATCCCCCGCGGCCCCCGCCGGCTCGCGCGCGTCGTCCGCGGCGTGCGCGGCGTGCGGGGCGGCGGCGGGAACGGGGAGCGGGGCGGCCGGCTCCGGCGCCGGGCCGCGCAGCCGCGCCACGATCCACTCGTGCAGCTCTTCGAGCAGGTCGTAGGAGACGGGGATCACCACCAGGGTGAGCGCGGTGGCGCTCAGCAGCCCGCCGAACACCGCCATCGCCAGCGGCGCCTGCAGCTCGCCGCCCGCGCCGATCCCCAGCGCCATCGGCAGCAGGCCGAGCATGGCGGTGATGGTGTTCATCACGATGGGGCGGAAGCGCGCGTGCCCCGCGGCGCGGATCGCCTGGTGGCGGTCCATCCCCTGGCGGCGCATCTGGTTGATGAAGTCGACCTTCACCACCGCGTCGTTGTCCACGATCCCCACCAGGATCACCATCCCGATCAGGCTCATGGTGTTGACGCCGGAGCCCCCCAGCCAGAGCGCCACCGCCGCCCCGATCGCCGCCAGCGGCACCGCCAGCAGGATGATGAAGGGGTGCAGCAGGCTCTCGAACTCGGCCGCCAGCAGCATGTAGCAGAGCACCAGCGCCAGCACGAAGGCGAGCCCCAGGTCGCGGAAGCCCTTCCGCATCTCCTCGTTCTCGCCGCCGATCTCCAGGTGCAGCCCGTGCGGCGGCGGGGCGGACGAGAGGGCGGAGCGCACGGCGTCGACCGCCTCGTCCACGCCGCCGCCGCCGGCCACGTCGGCCATCACCGTCACCACCCGCCCCTGGTCCACGCGGCGGATCTCCGCCGGCCCGCTGGCGGTGCGCACCCGCACCAGGTCGCGCAGCGGCACGCCGTCCACCTCGAGCCGCTCCAGCGTCTCGGCCGAGCGGCGCTGGGCCTCGGGGAGGCGCACCACGATGGGGACCTTGCGGTCGAAGTCCACCAGCTGCGTGGCCTCCTTCCCCTTCATGAACCCCTCCACCGCCTCGGCCACGCGCCGCGCGTCCATCCCGTACGCGGCCACCCGCTCGCGGTCGATCTCCACCCGGATCTCGGGCTGCCCCAGCTCCGTCGCCACCCGCACGTTGGTCACCGCGGGCACGCCGGCCAGCGTGCGGCGCACCCGGGCCGCGTAGCCCATGGCCGCGTCCAGGTCCTCCCCCCGCACGCGCACGGAGAGGTCGCTCTCCCCCGCGCCCAGCAGCCGGCCCAGCGCGGTGGCCTGCCCCGCCTCGAGCGTCACCGCGCCGGAGGGGAAGCCCGCCAGCGCCGGGCGCAGCCGCCGCAGCGCGGCATCGGTCGCCTGGCCGGGCTTCAGCCGCACGTCGAGGGTGGCGGTGTTCAGCCCGCTCTCGCTCTCGTCCATCCCCGCCACCGCCGCCTGCCGCCCCACGCGCGTGAAGACGGCCTCCACCGCGGGGTCGGCGCGGATGGCGCGGTCGAGCCGCGCGGCGGCCGCGGCGGTGGTCTCCAGCGGGGTGCCGCGGGCCAGCTCCAGCCGCGCGCGGTAGCCGCCCTGGTCCACCTCGGGGAGAACGCTGCGGGGGAGGAGGAGGAGGATCCAGATGCCCGCCACCAGCAGCGTGAGCGCCACCGCCATGGTGCGCCCGCGGTGGCGCATCCCCGCCTCCAGCAGCTGCTCGTAGCCGGCCGTCACCCGCCCGAAGCCCCGGTCGAAGGCGTCCAGCGGGCGCGCCAGCCGCCGCGCCAGCCAGCCGCGCCGCCGCACGGGGGCGTCGTCGTCTCCGTCGCCCCAGCGCGCCGCCAGCGCGGGGAGGAGGGTGACGGCGACCACGATGGAGGCGAGGAGGGAGAAGCTGACGCTGAGCGCCAGCGCCCCCAGCATCTGCCCGGCGACCCCCTCCACGTACACGATGGGGCCGAAGACGGCGATGTTGGTGAGCGTGCTGGCGATGATGGCGCGCTGCACCTCCTCCGTGCCCGCGGCGGCGGCCAGGGCGGCGCGCACGCCCAGCTCGCGGTGCCGGAAGATGTTCTCCAGCACCACGATGGAGTTGTCCATCAGCAGGCCCACGCCCAGCGCCAGCCCGCCCAGGCTCATGATGTTGAGGGTGACGCCCGCCACCTGCAGCATGGCGAAGGTGGCGATCAGCGAGATGGGGATGACGAGCGCCACCGCCACCGGGTAGCGCACCTCGCGCAGGAAGAGGAAGAGCACCAGGAAGGCCAGGATCCCGCCCAGCACCACCTCCTGCACCACGTTCGCCAGCGCGTCGGAGATGAAGCCGGCCTGGCTGGTGGCCACCTCCAGCTTCACCTCGGGGTACTCGCGCCGCAGCTGCGCCAGCACCTTCTCCACCTCTTTGGTCACGCCCACGGTGTTCGCGCCGGCGTTCTTGAACACCAGCAGCCCCACCGCGTCGCGCCCGTTGTAGCGCGCGATGGACTCGCGCTCGCGGAAGCCGTCTTCCACCCGCGCCACGTCGCGCACCAGGAGCTGCCCGGCGAGCGGCGCCGCCGCCCCCGCGCCGCCGCCCGCCGCGTCGCCGCCGCCGGTGCCGGTGCCGCCGCTCGGCGGGCGGCGCAGGGGGACCTGGCCGATGTCGGCGACGGACTGCAGCTCGCCCAGCGTGCGCAGCGAGTAGCGGTAGCGGCCCTGGCGGATGCTCCCGCCCGGCGCGCTGGCGTTCGCGTCGGCCAGCGCCTTGGAGACGTCGTCGATGCCGAGCCCGTGGCTCTCCAGCACCCCGGGGTCCACCTCCACGTGCACCTCGCGCTCCACCCCGCCGGTCACCGACGCCTGCGCCACCCCGTCGATCTGCTCCAGCCGGCGCTTGAACACCGCCTCGGCCAGCTCCTTGAGCTGCGGCAGGTCGCGCTGGCCGGCCACGCTCACCGCCAGGATCGGCTCGCTGCGCGGGTCGGTGCGCAGCACCACGGGGCGTGCGGCCAGCTCGGGGAGGGCGTCGCGGATGTTGTCGAGCTTCTCGCGCGTGTTCAGCGCGGCGAAGTCCATGTCCGTGCCCCAGGCGAAGCGCGCGGTGACCAGCGAGTACCCCTCGCGGGTGACGCTCTCCACCTTCTGCACCCCCGGCACGGTGCTGACGGCCTGCTCCACCGGCTCGGTGATGAAGCGCTCCACCTCGGCCGGGGCGGCGCTGGGGTCGGTGGTGTAGACCACCAGGCGGGGGTAGGCGACGTCGGGGAGGAGGTCGATGGGGAGGCGCACGAACGACAGCACCCCCAGGAAGACGATCCCCAGGAAGAACATGGCGACCGCGACGGGCCGCTGGATCGCGAGCCTGGGAAGCGACATGCGGGGGTGCGGGGTCGGGCCCGGCGCGGGGGCGCGCCGCTACGGCTGCGGCGCGTCGCCGGCGGAGTCGGCGAGCGCCGCCACCAGCCGGACGCGGGCGTCGTGGATCAGCGTGTAGTGCCCCTCGGTGAGCACCACCTCGCCGGGCTTCACGCTGTCGGTCTCGGTGTTGGGAACGATCTCCACCATCGAGTCGTTCTGCAGCCCCGTGGTCACGTAGCGCCACTTGGCCAGCCCGGTGTCGCCGCTCCCGTCGAACACGAAGAGCATGGTGCGCCGGTCGCGCTCCAGGATGGCCGAGCGCGGCACCAGCACCCGGTTGTCGAAGCGCTGCGCCTCGAGCGCCACGCGCGCGTACATCCCCGGGAGGATGCGCCCGCCGGGGTTGGGCACGACCACGGTGACGCGCGCGGTGCGGGTGCCGCCGTCCACCACCGGGTTGAGGGTCTGCACGGTGCCGGCGAAGGGCTCGGGGAAGGCGGCGAAGCTCACCCGCGCCCGGCGCCCGGGGGCGAGGAAGCCGACCTCGCTCTCCAGCACCTGCACCTCCACCTTGATGGGGTCGAGCGCGACGATGGTCATCAGCTCGTCGCCGGCGCGCACCCACTGCCCGGGGACCACCTTGAGCGACGCCACCCGCCCCGCGAAGGGCGCGGAGATGCGGGTGCGCAACAGGTCGAGCTGCGCCATGCGCAGGCGCACCTCGGCGGCGTCGACCCCGGTCTTGGAGCGCGCGAAGGCGGAGCGGTCGGCGCGCACCTGCGGGTCGCGGATCTCGTCGTCCAGGAGCGTGGCCTCGCGGTAGGCGGCCTGCGCCTGGCGCAGGGCGGCCTGCGCCTCCTCCACCTTCAGCCCGTACTCGGCCGCGTCGATCCCGGCCAGGAGCTGCCCCGCCCCCACCGCCTCGTTCTCGTGCAGCGGGAGCGCGGCCACACGGCCGGCGACCTGCGCCACCACCACCGTCTTCTTCCACCCCTCGGCCTGCCCCGCCGCCGTCACCGACACCACCAGGGCGTCGCGGATGGCGGGCACGCCCTTCACCGGGATGGCCACGTCGGTGTTGAAGCTGCCGCTGGCCGAGGTGCGCGGCCGCGGCCCGCCGTTCGCCGCCTCGTCGCCCTCGTCTCCGCCCTGCGAGGCGCGGATGCGGCCGTAGATCCCCGCGGACGCGGCGATCGCCAGCGCCAGCGCACAGACGCCGATCAGCGACTTGCGAAGGATGGGTCTCATGCGGGTGCGGGAGCGGTCGGGTCCACGGGCACGTGCGATTGGTTTGGAAACTACCCACACGGCACACGCCGCACAACGGTGCGCGAAACGTGTGTGTTCCCGCCGCGCGGGTCCACGCCCCGAAGCGCGGGGATGTGCGGCGCGGCGCGCGCGGACGCACGGCGGAGGACGAAACGAGCGGGCGGCGACTCCCCGCCGCGATGCCGGAACGCGTAGAGTATCGGCTGCGTCGGAGCGAGAAGCGCGGCGGACGCCTCCCGCGTCACCCCGGCGATCCTCCCAACGAAAGTCCTGAACCGAACGCCTGCGCCCCGGGTGACGAGGCCGCCTCGTGCACCGCCTCCGCGGCCCGCACCCCCGACGCGAGCGCGCCCTGCATCCAGCCGGGGAGCGGCGAGGTGTGGTCGCCCGCGAAGTGGACCCGCCCCTCCGCCCGGGCGAGGTGCGGGAGGAAGGCGCCCAGCTCGCCGGGAGCGAACCAGGCGTAGTCTCCCCTGGCCCACGGGTCCGCGTCCCAGCCGTACGACGTGCCGCGCTCGAACGCCTCGTCCACCCCCGGGTGCACGCGCCGCGCATGCTCCCGCGCGAACGCGATCCGCGCCTCCGGCTCCATCGCCGCGATGCGGCGCGCGTTCGGCCCGGTGACGAACGCCTCCAGCACGGCGCGGGGGCCGGGCTGCCCCACGGTGGCGTCCGCCAGGTGCATCACCGGGAGGTCGGTCGGCACCGCGCCCTCGCCGGCGGGCCAGCGGCGCTCGCGAAGCTGGAGGTACACGCGCGTGACCGAGGTGGTCCGCAGCCCCTCCACCGCCGCGCGCTTCCCCGGCGAGAAGGGCGGCGACACGCGCACCTGGCGCAGCGTGGGGAACGGGAGCGCGCAGACCAGGTAGTCGGCGGAGAGCGCCCGGCTCTCCCCCCGCTCCCGGAAGCCGACGCGCACGCCGCCGCCGTCCTGGTGGATCTCCGTGACCGCCGCGCCGTAGCGCACCCGGTCTCCCAGCCGCGCGGCGAACGCCCGCGGCAGGCGGTCGGTGCCGCCGTCGACCAGGAACGCGCCCCCTCCCCCGCGCTGCTGCGCCAGGTCGCGCAGCAGCGAGAGCGCCGAACAGCGCTCCACCCCGTCGCCCCACTCGTCCAGGTACCCCAGCCGCATCACCTCCACGGCTCCCGGCGAGGCGCCCCGCACCCGCAGCAGCTCCGCCAGGCTCATGGCGTCGTACCGCAGCACGGCCGGGCGTGGCCAGGTGGGGTGCGACGGGTCGCCGAGCTCGTCCAGCACCGGGTCCAGGTAGCGCGCGCGCAAGGCTACAGGTGTAAGACCCAGCTCGGCGAGAGAGAGTTGCACGGGGAAGCGCACCGGCCGTCCGGCGTCCATCCGCACCGAGCGGCCGCGGATGAAGCACCGCGCCCCCGCGCCCCGCGCGCGTCCGCCGGCCGGCACCAGTGCGACGCCGAGCTCGCGCGCGTAGCGACGGGTGTGGTAGTGACTCTCGCGCACGAAGACCGCGCCGGCCTCCACGTGCAGCCCGCCGTCGAAGCCGTCGCGGAGAGTGAGCACCCGTCCACCCGGCCGGTCGCGCGCCTCGAGCACGGTGACGCGGTGCCCCATCCGCACCAGCTCGTACGCGGCCGCCAGCCCGGCCAGCCCCGCCCCGGCGACGATCACCGCCGCCGGCCCTGCCGCGGCGCCGGCGGCCCCCGCCCCGCCGCACGCGACGCCCGCCAGCGACACGGCGGCCGCTGCGCCCCGCGCGACGAGCTCGCGGCGCGTGATCGAAGTCTCCATCCTCGTTTTCGATCAGGGTGCGGACGGGCTCATACGGAGGAACCAGGGGAAGCGGAGGAACAGCTCCGGTTCCTCGGGTCCCTCCGTGTGAGACCGTCGTTTCATCGTTCAGGGATGTGCATCACCAGCGAGTCCAGCTCGGCCTCGGTGATCGCGCCGGGGCGGAGGATGCCGTTGATCACCAGCGTGGGCGTGACCTCGATCTTCGTGGCGGCGCCGACCTTCGCGTCGCGGTCGACGGCCGGCATCGTCCGCGACTCGCGCACGCAGCGGGCGAACGCGGCGGTGTCGGGCACGCCGGCGCCCACCGCGAAGCGCGACCAGGGCATGGCGCCGAGCGAGTCCTGCCGCGCGAAGAGCAGCGTGGCGAGCTCGGCGAAGCGCCCCTGCTCGGCCGCGCACTCCGACGCCACCGCGGCGGGGCGGGCGTACGGGTGGATGGCGTCGAGCGGGAAGTGGCGGTAGAGCACGGCCACGCGCTCCGGGTGGCGGCGGCGCACGGCCTCCACGGCGGGGTGCGTCCGCGCGCAGAAGGGACACTGGAAGTCCGAGAACTCCACGATGCGCACGGGCGCGTCGCTCCGCCCGAGCCACTGCCCGGCCGACACCAGTTCCGCCCAGTTGTCCACCGCGCGCGGCTTCATGTCCGGCCCCTGCGCGGCGGCGGGGAAGATCTCGCGCCGGGCGACGGCGGCGGTCACCACCAGCGCGCACCCCACCAGCACGCCGGTGAGCACGTCGGAGTAGAGGTCGCGGCTCATGTGCCCCTCGCGGACGCCGGGCTCGCCGGCCTGAGCTCGTAGATCACCACGCGGGCCACGTCGTCCTGATCGAGCTCCACCCCGTACGCCATGCGGCCTCGCAGCACGCGCAGCGACACGTTCTCGGGGAGGTCCATCGACGCCACCTGCGCCCCCGCCTGGTCGAAGGCGACCCAGTGCACGGGCTCGCCGTGGCGCCCCAGCAGCCCCAGCCACACGCGGTCCGCGTCGTCCACCACCATGTCGCGGAAGAGCGGCCAGCTGTCGCTGTCGATCTCGGCGAAGGCGCGGCGCACCTCCGGCGCCGGCACCGTCCCGGCGAGGACCGCAACCACGCTGTCGCGGTCCTTCGTGGTGATCGGCCGCGGCCGGGCGGCGATCGCGGGTCGAATGGTCTTGATCCGCCTGCCGGCCGCGGAATAGACGTCGATGGCGAGCGCCCCGTTCCACGCGGCGTACACGCGGTCTCCGCTCCCGAGCGCGAATACGGGCCCGCGGGCGAACGGGTTGAACGTCACTCCCTCCACCGCGCCGTGCAGGACGAGCGCTTCCGACTCGGCGAACGCAGCTACCGAATCGCGCAGGATGGAGCCGTCGGGATTCAAGATGCGGAGTACCTCCTTGCGGTGACCATGCAGGCCGCGCCCGTCGCCGTCTCCGAAGCCGGCACGGTAGACCGCGAAAATGCTTCGGGTGGAGATGGCGGGGAGCGCCCAGTAGGAGAACAGCATCGCATTCGTCCCCACGTTCACGGAGTACGCTGCGCGGTCGGAGCGCGGCGGGAAGACTGTCACCCGCTGCAGTCCGGGATCGAAGGCGTACACGCTGTCTCCGGGAAGGACGTGCACGCTGTGGAGGCCGTCGAACTCTCCCGGACCCTGCCCTTTTCGTCCCAACTTCCGCACGACAGCGCCCTGCGGCGAGAACACCAGAAGCTGGTCCGACCGGTCGGCGACGTAGACGTTCCCCCGAGAGTCGACGTCCAGGCCACTGACACCCATGAGATCCGCGCTGGATGGGCTACCGGCGAGCCGGACCGGCTGATAGATGCCGCGGAGCTCGAGAGGGGTCCGCGATTCGCGGCTGCACCCGGCGAAGAGGCTGGTCACGACGACGGGCATCCAGAGGCGGAGGAATCGGCGCATAGGATCAGATGGCATTGTGCCGCGCGTTTGAGGGTGAATTGGGGTGGGACGGAGAATGTCCGCCCCACCCATGCGAGCTACCGCACCACGATGCACACCCCGTCCTTGCTCATGCATCCCGTCGACGAGCAGCAGCGCGCGTTGTCACCGGTGCGGCAGCAGTAGGTCACCCCATCGGCCACGAGGCGGTAGGGATCGTAGTAGGTGGCGTGCGCCGCCCGCGGCTCGCCCAGCAGCGCGGCCCCACCGAGGATGACGGCGGCGGCGAGGAGGTTCAGACGTCGGTTCATGGTTCCTCTCCATTCAGGGTTGACGGATGCCAGCGGATTGTCTGACTGAGTCGGGCTTCGCCTTACAGCTTGGAGCACCCCAGCGCGTTCACCACGCAGCCGGTCTCCGAGCAGCACTTGTAGATGATCCCGTACTGGTTCCTGGCCTCGCAGCACGACTGGATGAGGACCAGCTTCGGGTCCAGGTAGGTCGCCTGCAGCGGGGCGGGGGCGGCGAGCAGCCCTCCGCCTCCGGCGATCACGGCGATGGCGAACAGGTCGAGGCGTCTGCGCATCGGAGTCCTCCTGCGTTCATGGTGAGAAAGGCGCTCCCGTCGGGAGCAGGGGCGCGGCTCGCCCCGGTCGCGCGTGCACGTCGGTACCACCATTCGCCTGGCTGACGGGGGAGAGGTACCTCGCCGCACGAGTGCCGAGGAAGCGCGCGCCGGGAGCCGTTCTCACCAGGGGCGCGCCAGGTCGGTCAAGTGTGTCTCTTTTCCCGTCGCATTAGCAACTGTCCAGATCGTAATTCTGGACACCCGATCCGTCAAGGAAAACGTTTGCCTCCCGCCAACTCGCCATCAGCCCCATCGTCCGCTGCCCATTCTGTTCACATTCCAAGTTGCTTCCGCCAAATCACATGCGTATGGCTGCCAACGCGGAAATCGGCGGAGTCGCTCTCGCTGGCGAGCCGAGCCGGGCGAGCACGGGGTCGCTCACACGATTCCTGGCATAAGTAGCCAAAGAAGTGGACAGCGCCATTTGAGCCGCCGCACGCAAGCCGCGCAGAGGATCATTTCCTGGCGGGGTGGAAGTCGGGACGAGAAGCGGAGGGGAACGGCGAGGCCCAGCGGGGGAGTTCAGCGATGTTCGAAGCGGAGCGTGAGCAGCTCGATCCACGCCTGCTCGCGTGCGTCCCGGGCGATGCCGAGCGCGTCGCGGTAGTGGGAGCCGGCGCGGATCGGGTCTTCGGCGAGGTACGCGATCTCGCCGAGGAGGTAGTGGCACTGGAGCTGGCGGAGCGCGTCGCCGCCGCGCGCGAACAGGCGGGCGGCCTCGCCCAGCCGCGCGCGGGCCTCGTTGCGGCGTCCGCGCGCGAGGTGCACCAGGGCGGCGGAGAGGCCGGCGAGCGCGGCCCAGCGGACCTCCTTCTCCCGCCGCGCGAGCCGCAGCGCCGTGGCGGCCGCTTCGTCGGCGCGCGCGAGGTCGCCCGTCTCCAGCAGCACCTGTGCGCGGTTCACCTCGATCAGCAGGCGCGCGGATGCATCGCCGTCCGCGAGCGCGGCATCGGCTTCCGCGAGCAGCGCGAGCGCGGCGGGATGCCGCCCCGCGAGCGCCTCCGCCACGGCATGGGAGACGAGCGTTCGCGCCGAATTCGGCTCGTCTCCAGCACCCGCATCCCCAGGGGTGCCGTTTTGCGCTCCTGAGCGGTCACGATCCAGACGCAGCTCGTCCGGACCTACGTAGCCGCGGGGTGGGAGAAGCTCGGGGAGTACGTCATTCATCGGCAGCAAGATCATCCTCGGATGGAAACGGGGCATCAGGGCGAGGCCGATCTCCGCCGTCGTCCACTGCCAGTTCTCGCAGTGCGTTCCGGTATTTGTCCGCGCCGTGGCGATAGAAGTCGATCACGCGCCTGGAGATCGGGTCGGTCGGAGTCAGCAGGAGACCTCTGTCGTCCACGGAGACGAGGAAGGTGTCTCCCTCCGCGATCCGCAGTCGCTCCAGCAGAGCTTTCGTAAACACCACGCCCAATTCGCCGTCGATCGTTTCGACGGTGATCGTCTCTACCATCTCGCCCTCCGGTGCAAGGTCGCAAAATCTAGCTGCGGCCGATGCGTTGCGGCGCGATCACGGTCGAACTCCGCCAGCGTGCGGACTCCCTGCTCGTCCCTGGCCCCTTTCAGCTGCCCTCACCGGAACGCCTCGTTGAGCACGTGGCCGTCGAGGGGCTCGGTGGGGGTGACGCCCAGGGCGCGCGCCAGGGTGGGCGCGATGTCGACGGTGCGCGCGAAACCGGGGTTCATCCCGGGGCGGAAGGGCGCGCCGTAGAAGATGATGGGCACGTGCGAGTCGTCGTCGTGCGGCGAGCCGTGCTCGGCGAAGGGGCGGTTCCCCCACGCGTACCCCGGCCGCAGCGTGATCGCCGCGTAGTACGGCAGGTCACGCGGAAGCATGTGCAGCCAGCGGCGGGTGATGGCGTCGTTCACCGTGTCGCCGTGGGCGAGCTCGGAGACCAGGTCCGCGCGCAGCACCCCGGGCACCGTGGCGGCGTGCGCCACCAGCTCGCGCGCCAGCGCCTGCGGGTCGCGCCCCGCGCGGGCGAAGGCGTCGGGGTCCAGGCGCAGCATCCCCCCCTCGTCGAAGCGCACGGCGGACGAATCCACGCCGTAGCGCGCGGCCGCGGCGCGGCCCCACTCGCGGAAGTGCTCGTCGCTCACGTGCATCGACGCGGCGTGCGCCGGGTCGGCCACCTCGGGGTAGCGCGACACGCCGTGGTCGGCGGTGAGCGCCACGAGCACCGTGGCCGGGTCGCGCACGGCGTAGAGCGAGTCGAGGAAGGCGCCCAGCCAGCGGTCCAGCCGCAATATCTGGTCGTGCAGCTCGCGCGAGTCGGGGCCGTAGCGGTGCCCCACGGCGTCGGTGGTGGAGAGGGAGATGGCGAGCACGTCGGGCGCCGGCCCGCGCCCGAGCTCCGTCTCCCTCAGCCCCTGCAGCGCCAGCGCCAGCGTCAGCTCGTCCATGAACGGGTACTCGGCGAGCGTGCGCACGGCCATCTGCGTGTCCGCCGGGACCCCATGGGGGAAGGTGACGCCCACGCCCCCGCTCTCGGCCAGCACGCTGTCGCGCTCCGGGTACTGCGACTCGGGGAGGAGGAGGGTCCACGCGCGGCCGGCGAGCGCCTGCGGCAGGCGGCGCTCGTTGAAGCGGCGCACCCAGGCCGGGAGGGTGTCGGCGTAGTAGCTGCTGGTGGTGAAGGTGCCGTTCAGCCCGTACCAGAGCACCGTCTGGTGCGCGCGCCCCAGCGGGAGGATGGCGCCGCGGTCCTTCCGCGAGACCGAGACGGCGCGCGTGCGCGGGTCCTTTACCCGCATCCAGTCCACCAGCACGCTCCCGCGGAAGCGGAAGGGCGACGCGCCCACCCCGTCGGCCCCGATCAGCCGCGTCTGCGGGTCGGCCACGCCGGAGAGGTTGCTGACGATGCCGGTGCCGCGCGGGAAGCGCCCCGACATCGTCGACGCGTGCCCCGGCGCGGTCTCGGTGACGGCGTGGTCCTGGTGCGCGTTGGTGAACACCGCGCCGCCGTTCCAGAGCCGCGCCAGCCCGCCCGTGAGCTGCCCCGGCCAGCGGGTGAAGTAGTCCGGCCGCATCTGGTCGACGGTGATGAACACCAGCAGCGTCGGGGCCGGCGCGGGCGCCTGGGCGGCGGCGGGAAGAGCCGTGCAGGCGGCGAGCGAGAGGGCGATGGCGAGGCGGCGGACGATGCGGCGCGGCATTCGGCTTCCCTGTCCTTCGAGGTGAGCGGTGGAGCGGCGAAGGTAGCGAAGGCCCGGAGGCGGCGCCAATCGCCACGGTCGGTCCAGGCGGATTCGTCCACCCGGCGGTCCGGCCGGTCCCAACCTGAAGCCCGGTCGTCACGAACCGGTCGCGGCCGGGCGGCGATCGGGCAGAGATTCGTGCGTGGACGCCGTCACGCCGCTCCTCTTCACCGGTGAGGCCAACCTTGTTCCGATCCGCACGCGCGCTCCCGCTGATGATCACCGCAGCCGCGACGCTCGCCGCGAGTCCGCGGGGAGCCGCACGCCGCCCCGCCGCGGGCGGCGAAGCGCCGGCGTCAGCCGCCGTGCCGCAGGATCCCCGGATCGACCCCGCCGCGCTGGCGAGCCTGGTCGACTCGGTGATGCGGGTGGAGATGGCGGACGAGCACATCCCCGGCGCGGCCGTGGTGGTGCTGGACCACGGCCGGGTGGTGCTCAGCCGCGGATACGGCTTCGCCGACGCGGCGGCGCGGCGGCCGGCCGATCCGCACACCACCCTGTGGCCCTTCGCGTCCGTCACCAAGGTGGTCACCGCGACGGCGCTGATGCAGCTGGTGGAGCGCGGACGCGTGCAGCTCGACGCCGACGTGAACCGCTATCTGAAGGTCGCCCGCGTTCCTGCCTGCCGCTGCGGGGCCATCACCCCCCGGCACCTGCTCACGCACACCGACGCGCTCGACGAGCTCCCGGGGCGGCAGGCCGAGTCGCGGCAGGCGCTGCAGCCGCTGGGGCGCTTCCTCCGCACGCGCCTGGTCCGCATCGGCGCGCCGGGAGAGATGACGCGCTACGGGAGCTACGGGATCGCGCTGGCGGGGGTGCTGGTCGAAGACGTGAGCGGCGTCCCCTACGCCGAGTACGTGCGCCGGGAGATCTTCGCCCCGCTGGGGATGCGGCACACCACCATCGACATCCCGCCGGACGCGGGGGAGGCGGTGGCGACGCCGTACGAGCGGGAGGGCGATTCGGTGCGAGCCATGCGCTACGAGTGGTACCACACCAGCCCCACCTCGTCGCTGGTGAGCACGGCCGACGACATGGCGAGGTTCGCCGCGCTGCACCTGGGCACGGCCCCGGGAGGCGCGCGGGTGCTCGGCCGCGCCACGGTGCGCGACATGGCCGCGCAGCACGCGTCAGTGCACCCGCGGGTGCCTGGATGGGGGTACGGCTGGCAGCGGAACGACGCGAACGGACGGAACGTGGTGGAGCACGGGGGCGACATCGGCGGCTTCGCGTCGCTGGTCACTCTCCTCCCCAACGAAGGGTTCGGCCTGGTCGTCGTCCATCACCTGGAAGGGAGCAACCTGCGCTTCGCGCTCAAGCAGGCCCTGCTCGACCGTTTCTTCGCCGACCGGCGGACGCCCGCGCGCCCGCGGCCGGTGCGGCGGGACCTCCGCGCGTACGCGGGTACGTACCTGGCCAACAACTACTGCCGCAGCTGCCCGGGCGGCGCGGCGGGCGCGCAGCGCTTCACGGTCACCGCCAACGCGGACGGCTCGCTCGGCCTGTGGGGCGCGCGGTGGCGCGAGGTCGAGCCCCTCCTCTTCGTGGATGAGAGCGGCCGGCGCCGGATCGGCTTCAAGCGCAACGCCGCCGGGGCCGTGGTCGCGGTCTCCGGGGGAGCCTGGCGGGTGCTGGAGCGCGGCCACTGAAACTGCAAGCTCACAGAGGCGTGGAGAGACGCCGGCGGCGGTCCGATCCCTTGTCGCGCGCCGCGGGCGGCCTAGCTTGGGCGGAGAGGAGCCCCCCACACCCCCGCCGGCCGCACCATCCCATGAACGTCGCGCAGAACCTGGAGCGCTCGGCACGGCTGTTCCCCGACCACGTGGCCATCCGCTTCGGGGAGCGCAAGCTCACCTACCGCGCGCTGGAGGCGGAGGCGAGCCGCGCGGCGCACGGCCTGGCCGGGCTCGGCGTGCGCGCAGGCGACCGGGTGGCGCTCTTCCTCCCCAACGTCCCCGCCTTCGCGGTCGCCTACCTGGCCGCGCAGAAGGTGGGCGCCGTCGCCGTCTCCATCAACGCGCTGCTCAAGGCGGAGGAGATCCGCTACCTGCTGGCGGACTGCGGCGCCGTGGTGGCGTTCACCACCGCCGAGCTGCTCGCGGAGCTGGCGCCGGTGCGCGGCGCGCTGCCGTCGCTGCGCGAGGTCGTGGTCTGCGAGGGCGACGTGCCCGGCGAGCGCACGCTGGCCGGGCTGGGCGACGCCTCCACCGGCCCCTTCCCCGCGCGGGAGATGGAGCGCGACGACCCCGCGGCGATCCTCTACACCTCGGGGACCACGGGGAAGCAGAAGGGGGCGATGCTCTCGCACGGCAACGTGGTCTCGAACTACCACGCCACCTGCCACTGCGTCGGCTCGCGGCCGGGGGACCGGCACGCGCTCTTCCTCCCGCTCTTCCACTGCTTCGGACAGGACTTCATCCTCAACGCCGCGCTCGCCTCGGCGGGCACCGTGCTCCTGCACCGCCGCTTCGACGCCGAGGCCACCCCGGCGCTGCTGCGGGAGCAGGGGATGACGCACCTGTACGCGGTGCCCACCATCTACATCTACCTGCTGAACGCGGGGCTCGGCCCGGACGACCTCCCCGGCCTGCGCTACTGCTTCTCCGCCGCGGCGACCATGCCGGTGGAGGTGGCGCGGCGGTGGCAGGAGCGCTTCGGCCTCCCCGTCTTCGAGGGCTACGGGCTGACGGAGACCTCGCCCTTCGCGGCGTACAACCACGAGCTCGCGCACCGCCCCGGCTCCATCGGCACGCCGATCGAGAACGTGGAGATGAAGGTGGTGGACCCGGGGGACGCGGCGGTGGCGGACGGGGAGTGGGGAGAGATCTGCATCCGCGGGCCGAACGTGATGCTCGGCTACTTCAACCGCCCCGACGATTCCGCCCAGGCGCTGCGCGGCGGCTGGTTCCACACCGGCGACGTGGGCTACCGCGACGAAGACGGCTTCTTCTGGCTGGTGGACCGGGTGAAGGACATGATCAACGCCGCCGGCTTCAAGGTGTGGCCGCGCGAGGTGGAGGAGGTGCTGTACGCGCACCCCTGCGTGAAGGAGTGCGCCGTGGTGGGGCTCCCCGACGCGGTGAAGGGCGAGACGGTGGCGGCCTTCATCGTGCCGCGCGAGGGCTCGGCGGCCACCGAGGCGGAGGTGGAGGCGTTCTGCCGCGAGCGCATGGCGGCGTACAAGGTCCCCCGCCGCATCGCCTTCGTGGACGCGGTGCCGAAGAGCCCCACGGGGAAGATCCTCAAGCGCCTCCTGCGCGAGCCGGCGGCGGAAGCGGAGCGGAGATGACCGACGGAGCGGGAGGCGGCGTGCGCGTCTACGAGCTCAAGACCTGGGCGGAGGAGTGGGACGTCCAGTGCACGCTGGAGCTGAAGGACGACGGCCGCTTCCACTACGACGAGTACTGGACGTGCTCCCTGGCCTCCGCGGGTGGAGACGTGAGCGGGCGCTGGTCGCGGGAGGGCGGCGACGTCGTGCTGCACCCCGACTGGTCCGAGGGCGGCACCTTCCTGGGGCTCCGGGTGGGCGAGGAGCGTCGCGGCGCGGAGCGTGGCGATGTGCTGAAGTTCGGTTCCTTCGAGCTCGAGCTCCGCGAGGAGGCGCCGTCATGAACAGGAACAGCAATCTCACACACACAGAGACGCAGAGGCGCGGAGAGCGCCCGGCAGGCGGGGTTGACGCTCGGGTCCGGCGTCGATAACTTGAAGATGTGCAACGAGTTAGCTCGTTGCACATCATGCGCCCGTAGCTCAGCTGGATAGAGCGTCTGACTACGGATCAGAAGGCCGGGAGTTCGAATCTCTCCGGGCGCACTCTCGTAAGTCGAGCCCCGACAGCGTTTACGCGGTCGGGGCTTTCGCTTGTTCCCGCCGGGTTGAGTGTCGAGCCGGACTGGCGGCCCCTTTTGCGCCCGCGTATTGTGTCCGGTAGTGACGCCCAGCCCTCCTGCGCAGGACCATCCGTTGAATGGGTGAAGAACGAATCATTCCCGGGCCCCCGCACTATCTGCGTCGTGAGGGCGAGGTTCTGGATGAGCTGCCTGACGCACTGGGGCTGGTGCTCTGGCAGGATCTCCGCCATCTCCACGATTGGGTGGAGTCTCCCCCTGAAGTGCGCGCTCGCCTGTTCAATCCTCCCACGGTCGAGGTGCACGCCAAGCGGCGAGATGCACGTGCGTGCGCCCCCGAGCTGACGACGCCGCTCGACACCTTCGCATCTCTGAAGGCAAACCCGCTCACGGCCGATCCTCGCGACATCGGACGGGCTTGCGAGCGCGTCGTGAACTGGGCGTTGGAACACGAGCACACGCAGACCGCGGTCGAGTGGGCCGAAATTGCAGCCCTGGTGGAGCCGACGAATCCGAAAAGCGCCAACGTTGCTGGCCGGGTGACCCGTAACGCGAACGAGTACGACCGGGCAGAAATCTGGTTCAAGCGCGGCATCGGCTACGCACGCGAGCAGGGCAGCGTGGTCGAGCAGATCTGGGGACACCTGGGGTACGGCAGACTCTGTCAGGAGCTGGGCTGGGTGAAAGGTGCGCGGAAGCACCTTGGCCGGGGCTCGCAGCTGGCATGGAAGAAGGGTCCACCCTCGCTTGCGGCATCGGCTCAGCACGATCTGGCGGCCATGCTCATGATGCGGGGGTATCTCCCGGAGGCGGTCGAACGAGTGCGTCGGGCGTTGCTGTGGTATCCGAAGAACCACCCACGCATTCCGCACTTCGCGGTTGATTGTGGCCTGCTCCTTGTTTTAGGGAGTCGATTCGCCTCTGCCACCCGGGTGCTTCGGGCAGCGATGCGTTCGATTGAACAATCGTCAGTCCGGACGATGGTGTTGGCGATGACGGCGAGTGCGTACGCCGGAATGGGCGTACCCGTAGAGGCCGCCGTGTGGCGGCACCGTGCCCTGAAGATGCTCGACAAACATCCGCAGATGGAAGCGGCAACTCGGTGGCACCTGGCTAATGCGCTGAGGCTGGCGAAGGATTGGAGGGCCGCCGAGATCGAAGCTGCGCATGCACTTACTGTCGCCGTGGAGCACAACGACCGCGAGATCCAGCGCATGACGCAAATCCTGATCGGGTGGATCGGCAAGCGTAGCAGTGATCGCGCCCTCCCGGCGAGCACGGAGCTGCGCGAATTCGTTGAAGAACTTACGGGTCGCCTGTCAGCGTGGTCCCCACGGAGCGGGCGAAGCTACTCCGGGCCGTGGGGCGAGAATCGCGCTGCGTAGCTCCCCTCCGTCGGTTTCAACTTCCTGAACCAAGTGTCAGCCCGCCGCGCGCGGCCGTCGATCCTGAATCGGCGGCCGTTGCCGTGTTATTGGTCGGTTCGGAGAAAGTGCGGCTCCCCGAGCCCAGCGTCACACCCCCGTCAAGGCGAGGGGCGGAAGGGGCTACGGCGGCACCCGCGGGGTTCTCGCCAGAGCAGCCGCCGGTCAGTACCGAGAGGGAGAGAGCGGCGGCGAGGGCAGAGCGGCGGATAATGGCCTGCATAGTTGAAAACTCCCTGCTGCGGAAGGATTCTGATGCGCCAGGAGGACGCGGGAGAACGATAAAGCAGGCCACACGATTTACGCCAGCAACGGGGGGTCAATGGATGGGCCTCGGACCCTCACGAACGGCGGGTACAGGGTGCTCACGTTTCACGTCCTCAGCAGGGGGGTAATTGTGTTCACTTCGCGCCCCTCAGACCGGGCGAGTGCTGGTTTGGCGGCGAAGGCCGGCCACGCCTTGATTCATGTCCACTTGTGGGATGGGGCATCTGGCGTTGGGGGCTCTGCTCTGGACCGCCGCGCGGTCACGCCGGCCGAAAGGGGCTACGCCCTGATGGTACACACCAGGGCCAGGTGCCCCCTCCCGCGCCATGTTGTTCCTACAATTCCCGTTTTCAACACGATCGGCGAATGCTCGTTTCCCCTTCATCTGACGCGCACGGAGCTACGCCGACGAGCGAGGTGGCCACGCTACCGGCGCGCGTCGTCCGCGATGTGGCCGAGGCCGAGCGGGAAGAGTCGGCGGGGGAGCGGAGACGCCGCTGCACGACGCAGTGCCGGATCGCGCCCGACGGGTTCTACGGGTCGGGATGGGATTGGGAATCGTGAGCGACGGCGAGAGCGCCTTCCTTCTCGCCGCCGTGCGCCGTGCGGTGAAGCGCAGCTCGATCCGCGACGTCGCAAGACAGTCGGGGATGAGCCACGGGGGCATTCACAACATCGTCACGGGGACCACGAACCGCACGTACGGGGCGACGATCCGCAAGCTTCGGGAGTGGTACCTGCGCCAGTGGGCCAGGGGCGGCGACGGCCTCACGCCCGAGGTCGCCGCGTACCTCATCGAGCAGGTGCTCGCCGCAATCGAGCCGGGAGCGCGAAGCGCCGCCGCGCTGGACCTGGTGCGCTCGCTCGAGAGCATCCACGCAAGCCACCAGGCGCCTCGGCCGGCGTGGCTGAGTGCCGTTCGGGACGAATACAGGCGGAGTGACGAACGAGGCGGCCCAGCACAGGGAGAACCTTCTGACTACGGATCATACCGCTTTGACTGATTCATTGTGCATCCATCGGCCGCTGAACTGAAACGGCTTTGACCCCGCTCGCCGAATGCACAGTCGATCGGACGAATCGGTATGACTCCGGCACCGCACGCGGAGTCGCAAGGCGCCGGTCCCCTCGAGGTGTCGCTTGAACGCCAGCGTTGCTCCGTCACTTGTACCGCCGCAGGAGAGCGCACGTAATGCGCACTGCCGTGCGAACGGCACGTTCCTCGCTGGCCCATGGCGGACTGTATGGGAGCCAAAGCCAACGCTGGATGATCGGAGAGAAAGCGTGAGCCAGGATCGAACGCATACCGCAACCCTGCCCCGGCCCGCCGGGAGGGGCCCGGTGCCTGACGAGCCGGGAGCCGCAACGCCGGAGCGGCCCGTCTACCAGGACATCGCCGACCGCTACGCCGCCGAGGTCGACACCCGACCGGTCAACGCCTTCTACGAGCGGCCGGCGGTGCTTTCCCTCCTCCCCCCGCTGGCGGGGACGCGCGTGCTGGACGCCGGCTGCGGCCCCGGGTGGTACACCGAGCAGCTGGTGGCGCGCGGCGCGGACGTCACCGCCTTCGACGCCGTGCCGCGCTTCGTGGAGCTGACCCGCGCCCGCGTGGGCGGCCGCGCGCGCGTGCTCCGGGCCGACCTCGCGCGGCCGCTGGACTTCGCCGCCGACGGCGCCTTCGACCTCGTGCTCAGCACGCTCGCCCTGCACTACGTGCGGGACTGGGACGTGTTGCTCCGCGAGCTCGCGCGCGTCCTGCGGCCGGGCGGGCACCTGGTCTTCTCCACCCATCACCCGATGATGACCTGGCGGCTCTTCGGGACTCCGGACTACTTCGCCACCGAGCTCCTGGAGACCGAGTGGGACGTCGTCGGGAGCGTGGCCTTCTACCGCCGTCCGCTCACGGCCATCACCGAGGCGCTCGCCGGCGCCGGGTTCGTGATCGAGCGGCTGATCGAGCCGCGGCCCGTGGAGGCGTTCCGCCATGCCAGCCCGGAGGAGTACGAGAAGTACATGAAGGCTCCCTGGTACCTGACCATCCGCGCCCGGCGCGACGCGTAATCCCACAAGGCGCCTCGCGCAGAGAGGCGGAGACACGGGAGAACCGCCCAGCCTCTCCGTGGCTCCGTGTCTCCGCGCGAGACGCTTGCTACGGCCGGCGCCAGGCATACCTTCTCCTTCAAATCCCACACATCCGCGCGCCGAACCGGGACCTTCTCATGACAGGGATCACTCGCAGGGAGTTCCTCGCGTCCACGGCGGCCGCGCTCGGCGCCGGGCTGGCGCTCGGCGTCGACGCCGAGGCCCGGCCGCGCGCCCGCCCCTGGCGCGAGCGCCGCGACCTTTACCCGCAGGGCGTGGCCTCCGGCGATCCGCTCCCCGACAACGTGATCCTGTGGACCCGCCGCCCGCCCGCGGCGGAGTCGGCGGCGTCGCGGCTGACGGTGGAGGTGGCGGAGGACCCGCGGTTCGCGCGCGTCGTCGCCCGCGGCACGGCGGAGGTGAGCGCGGAGACGGACTGGACCTGCCGCTTCCTGGCCGCGGGGCTCCGTCCCGCACGCGAGTACTGGTACCGCTTCACCGACGAGCACGGGATGGGGAGCCGGGTGGGGCGCACGCTGACGGCGCCCGCCGACGACGACCCGCGCCCGGTGCGCTTCGCCTTCGTCAGCTGCCAGAGCGTGACCGAGGGCGCGTGCAACGCCTACCGGCGGATGATCTTCGAGGACGAGCGCAGGCCGGCGGCGGAGCGCCTGGGCTTCGTGCTGCACCTGGGCGACTTCATCTACGAGATCGTGTGGTACCCGGAGGACCGGGCGCACCGCTACGCGCGCCGCGTCCGCGAGGTGTACCGGCTCCCCAACGGCGAGAAGATCGCCGACTTCCACGTTCCCACCACGCTGGAGGACTACCGCACCACCTACCGCGGCTACCTCCTCGACCCCGACCTGCAGGACGCGCGGGCGCGCTGGCCGTTCGTCTGCGTGTGGGACAACCACGAGTTCTCGTGGCAGGGATGGCAGAGCCAGCAGGTGTTCGGCGGCCCGCCGCGCCCCGCGCAGACGAAGAAGGTGGCCGCCAACCAGGCGTGGTACGAGTACCAGCCCGCGCGCATCCGCAGGCCGGGCGACCCGGCGGGCGACCGCTTCGTGGCGCCGCCCGTGCGCGACGTGCCGCTGCGCGACTTCGACGAGCTGGGGCTGGGGCTGGAGCCGAACAACCTGGCCGCCATCGACAGCCTCAAGATCTACCGCGCGCTGCGGTGGGGGCGGAACGTAGACCTGATCCTCACCGACAACCGTTCGTACGCCGCCGAGCCGCCCCGGCTGGACGCGTTCACCGCGCGCGAGTTCCACGGGGTGCACCCGGAAGAGGTGGTTGAGATCCTGGACTCCGGCCGGGCGTACGCGGGCGGGCACCCGCCGGCGACCGTCCGCTGGGCCGGGCATGACCTTCCCAACCCGCGGCGAGACGCGCCGCCGCAGTCGTGCCTGGGACGCGAGCAGAAGGCCTGGTTCCTGGACCGGCTGAAGCGGTCAAACGCGGTGTGGAAGATCTGGGGCCACTCGTTCGGCACGCTGGTGTGGCGCAGCGACTTCCAGAACCTTCCCGAGGGCGTGGGCCCGCGCTGGCCGGGAGACGGATACGCGCTGTTCAGCGGCAGCTACTTCGTGGAGCGCGCCGAGATCCTGGACCTGGTGCGCGACGAGCGGATCACCGGGTTCGCCGTGGTGGCGGGCGACCGGCACTCGTTCTGGGCGGGCACCGTCTCGCGCAGCCTGCCGCCGGAGCCGTTCGAGCCGCTGGGCGTGGAGTTCATCACCGGCTCCATCTCGGCGTCGGGCTACTTCGAGGCCTCCGAGACCAACGTGGCGAAGGACGACCCGCTGCGGGCGCTGTATCTCTACGACCGCCCCGACGGCACGGTGGCGCCGGCGATGAACCTGACCGCGCTGCACGGCGTGCGCTCGGCGCTGGCGCTGCGCGAGACGGGCGACGTGGGCCAGGCGCTGGCGCGGAGCAACCCCGACGTGGCGCCGCACCTCTCCTTCGCGGACCTGGGCGGGCACGGCTACGCCACGGTCCGCGCCAGCCAGGGCGAGCTGGAGACGGAGTTCGTGTGCATCCCGCGCCCCCTGGAGCGCAGCGGCCGCCCGGACGGCGGGCCGCTGGCGTACCGCGTGGTCCACCGCGTCCCGCTCTGGCGCGCGGGCGAGCCGCCGCGCCTCATCCCCCGCGTGGTCGAGGGCGAGCCGCCGCTGGCGATGAAGCACCCCGCGCCCGCCGCCCGAACGGAGGGCTGACGGATCCGGAAAAAGACTGCCTCACGCAGAGACACGGAGACGCAGAGAGAACCGCCTGGCCTCCCTGCGTCTCCGCATCCCTGCGTGAGACGCTTTTGCTGATTCGGTATTACGATCGGAAGGCCGGGAGCTCGCAACTCTCCAGGCGCGCCAGCGTCACGGCGTGCAGCAGGTGCCGTAGCGGGTGGGAACGGTCGGGCAGGCGGGGCAGGTGTACCCCGAGAAGCCGTGCGCCGCGACCGTTCCGGCCGGGTCGTCCTTCGCCTCGGTCTCGAACGAGGTGACCTTCAGCTCCTCGATCGCCATCTTCAGCTTCTTCATCGGCTCCTCCCGGGTGGATGGATGGGCATCGTTCAACTTCATTCTAATCCCGACATATAATCAAAGGGAAGCCTCGGCCGGCCAATGACCAGGCGCCCGTTCATCGGAAGCCGAACAGCAGCGGGAAGAGGAAGGCGACGATCGCCGCCCACCCGGCGAGGACGTAGAGATAGGTCGTCTGCCACTGGAGCAGCCGCGAGAAGGCGACGCGGCCCCGGAGGAAGCGCAGGTAGAGGAAAGCGGAGCCCGCCAGGTTCACCAGCAGGACCACGTTCTCCCCCAGCGCCGCGATCCGGTTGGGCGTGGACCCCAGGTCCGAGATCCGGCTCCCGACGGCCCAGAGCGCGAGGAGGTCCACCACCAGCGCGGTCCCCACCAGCGTGAGCTGGACCCAGTCGTTGAGGCCGGGACGGGCGAGGGGGTCGCGCGCGGAGAAGGAGTAGAGGAGGAGCGCGAAGACCACCACCAGCAGGAGGTCGAAGACGATCAGGATCTCCCGCCCCGGGTCGATCCCCTGCCCCGTGACCACCATCGTCACCATGAAGGCGAGGAAGAGGAGGGCGAAGAGCGGCGAGAAGATCCGGGTCAGCACGGGCGCCATGTTCTCGATGACGCTCTGCTTCGCCTCCACCAGCCACGAGGCCACCACGGTGGCGCCCGCGAAGCCGCAGGGCACGATCCAGCCGCCCACCAGCGGCCCCGCATCGATCCCGATGGCCCGGAACAGGGCGAAGGTCATCGCGACGAGCACGCCCCCGCCCAGCGCGATCAGCACGAAGTAGATGAACAGCTCGCCCGTGAAGCGGACGAAGTCCATCCGCCGCTCGTTCCCCCGCCAGCGCCCGCCCACATAGGCCACACCCACCGCCAGCCAGAGCGCGATGGGGAGGTGGAGGACGGTCAGCACCTGCGTGTCGCCGGCCGGCGAGTTCCCCGCCCCCGGAGGGAACGGGAAGGCGTTCACGGCGGCGGCCGCCAGGGCGAAGGCGGCGGCCAGCCACACCCAGCCCGCGCGCGGGAGCGGCCGCTCCCACGCGAAGTACGCGGCGATGAACGGGAGCGTGAAGAAGCTGAGGTTGAGCGGATAGAAGAGGCTCTTGTCGGGGTCGAAGTCGACCCCGAAGAGCGCCGGGAGCTTGATCGCCACCGCGGCGGCCACGGCCAGCGCCAGCGCCACCCACATCGTCCGCGAGCCGTACGCGGGTGCCGGCTCCGCGCCGCCCTCCCAGCCGTCGCCGGAGAGGACGAGCTGCTTCCAGAGGCGCTCCGAGTGCTCGCGGGCGAACTCGCGCGTCAGGGCGTCGATCGCTCCCATCCGCTTGACCGCCACCAGGAACGCCTCGTCGTCGGAGAGCCCGTCCGCGGTCAGCGAGGCGATCCGCTCCCGCAGGTGGTCTTCCAGCTCCGCCGCGTCCGACGCCGTGATGGTGGGGCTCCCGCGCAGGTGCGCCCGCCACGCGTCGATCTGCTGCTCCAGCGAGTCCGCCCGCTCGTCCGCTTTGCCGTGCATGCGTTCAGCCACTCCAGGGGAGGGAAAAGGGATTCAGGTTGGCGGCCGCGAACACGGCCATCGCCGACCACACGTTCCGGAGCGCCTGGTCCACCGTGCGCCACTGGCGCCGCTCCTCGGCCAGCTGCTCGCGGCCGGCCTCGGTGACCCGGTAGTACTTCCGCCGCCTTCCCGACTCCGCCTGGTCCCAGCGGGCCTCGATCAGGCCGGAGCGCTCCAGCCGGTGGAGCACCGGGTAGAGCATCCCGTCCGTCCACTCCAGCTCGCCGCCGGAGAGCTCGCGCACCCGCTTCAGGATGGCGTAGCCGTAGCTGTCCCCCTCGGCCAGGATCGCCAGCACCAGGGGCGTCGACGACGCCGCGACGAGGTCCTTGTTGATGCTCATCGGACGGGCGGACTGCCGGGAAGGCGAGGAGCGTTTACCGTGGCGACACGGGATGGCGGATACATAGAGCCGGTATACATAGGACTACAAGGTATAAACAACCGACTCCCCTGTCCAGCCCGGTTCGGACAAATGACTGTACATTCGGAGACCCGGCACGGAGATCCTCACACGGAGTCAACGGAGTCCACGGAGAACGACTCCGCTGACTCCGTTGACTCCGTGTGAGTCCATCCTGTTGATTTGAATGCGCTTCCAATCAGTCGAAAACGTGGGAGGGGAGTCCATCGCATGACCGAGGTCGCCGAGATGTGTCAGCCGGCGCTGATCGTCGTGGCGGGGCGTCCCGGCGCGGGGAAGACGACGCTCGCCCATGCGCTCGCGCGGGCGGTGCGCTGCCCGGCCGTCTGCCGCGACGAGATCAAGGAGGGACTGGTGTGCACGGCCGGCGAGGCGGGTGGGGACCTCCAGCTTCGCGCCACCGACGCGTTCTTCGACGCGCTGGCGCTCCTGCTCGGCCGCGGCGTCACCGTCGTCGCGGAGGCCGCGTTCCAGCACGGGGTGTGGGCGCCGCGCCTGGAGCCGCTGCTGGCGGTCGCCCGCGTGCGCATGGTGCTCTGCGAAGTCAACCCCGAGCTTGCCCGCGCGCGCCGGCTCGCGCGCGACAGTCGCGGTCGTGCACCAGAGAGCTACGACCCGCCTCGGCTCGACGTCCCGACCTTGCGGGTGGACACGTCGGATGGGTACCGGCCGGCGTTCGACGCGATCGTGGAGTTCGCCCGCGGGTGAGATGCGCCCGGCTGCGCCCGGGTCACGCGCTCGTCGCCAGGGTGAGCAGGAACTCGGTGCCGGCACCGGGCTCGCTCTCCACCGCCAGGTCGCCGCCCATCCCGCGGGCCAGCTCGCGGCTGATCGCCATCCCCAGGCCGGTCCCCTTCTCCTGCCGCGTCAGGCGGTTCTCGAACTGCACGTAGGCCTCGAACACCGAGGCCGCCTGCTCGGCCGTCATCCCGACCCCCGTGTCGCGCACGCCGACCAGCACCTGCCCCGGGGCGGGGCGCGCCGTGCGGAGCGTGATCCGTCCTTCCGCGGGGGTGAACTTCACCGCGTTCGACATCAGGTTGAGCAGGATCTGCAGGCACTTCTCCCGGTCGCCGCGCAGCACGAGCGCCGCGTCGCACCCGGCGCAGTCATAGGCGATCCGCTTCTCGGCGAGCTGCGGCCGGGTGAGCGCCTCGACCTCGTCGAGGAGCTCACCCAGCCGGACGTCTTCCATCCGGTACGTCATCCGCCCCGCTTCGAGCTTGGCGTGGGTCAGCACCGCGTCGATCAGGCCGAGCAGGTGCTGCTGCGCCCGGACGATCCGCTCCAGGTAGTTCTGCTGCGCCCCGGTGGCCGGCGTGGGAATGCCGTCCAGCATCAGCGACGCGTAGCCGCCGATGGCGTTCAGCGGGGTACGCAGCTCGTGGCTCATCATCGCCAGGAAGGCCGCTTTCGACCGGTTCGCCTGCTCGGCCGCGGCGCGCGCGGCGCGCATCTGCGCCTCGCTCTCGCGCAGCGCCTCCTCGGCCCGCGTGCGCACGATGATGTTGCAGGCCAGCATGGCCGCCGTTCGCGTGAGCCCCAGCTCGTGCGCCGTGGGCTCGCGCGGCTCGGCGTAGTACATGGCGAAGGTGCCCAGCACCACGCCGTGCTCGTCGAGGATGGGCGTGGACCAGCAGGCGCGCAGCCCGAACGGAAGGGCCCACGCGCGATAGTCCGCCCAGAGCGGGTCGGTTTCGATGTCGCGGACGATGACCTGCTCCCCGCGCCAGGCGGCGGTCCCGCAGGAGCCGGCCGTGGGGCCGATCGACGAGCCGTCGATCCACCGGCAGTATTCCGGCGGCAGGCTGGGCGCGGCTCCGTGCCGCAGGGTGACGCCGTCCGGGTCCAGAAGGAGGATGGAGCCGCGCATCTCCGGCAGCTCGTACTCGATCAGCCGGACCAGGCTCTCGAGCGCTTCGCGCGGGGAACCCTGGTCACGGCGGTCGTACGGTCCCGACCGCCGTTCGACCTGATCCGGGGGCTCGACGGGAGAGTCGCGCATGGTCCTCCTCGCCAGGGTGCTCCTGCCGTCGATGCCGGAAGGCCGCGGTTCGCGAGGGCGGCGCCGTCCGATCGTTTCGCCGCAAGAAATACGCTCGAAACCGGAGCGGAACACCGCGCGACGCCGGTGGGGCACACGCAGAGCTACGGCTGGTCGCAGACGATGACGGTGACCGGCTCCCAGGACGGCAAAAGACCGTCCCCACGGTAGAGACACGGAGACGCAGAGAGGCACGGCGGCTCTCTCTGCGTCTCCGCGCGAGGCGCTTCTACGAAGCCCGGATCACGGCTGCGTCGACGCGGCGCGCGTGGGGGCGCCGCCTTCGCGCCTGGCGCCGTAGCGCTCGTACCAGCTCATCATGTAGAGCTGGGTGCGCATCCAGTTGCTGGGCTTGCTCCCGGTGCCATGGTACTCGCCCGCGAAGCGCAGCAGCGTCGTGGGCACGCCGCGGCTCTTGAGCGCCGCGAAGTACTCCTCGCTCTGCGGCATGGGGGTGCGCAGGTCCAGGTCGCCCGTCATCAGCAGGGTGGGCGTCTTCACGTGGCCCACGTACATCAGCGGCGACTGCCGCAGCCAGGGCGCGGGATCTTCCCAGAACGGCTTCTCGAACCATTGGGCCGCGAAGAGCGGCACGTCGGTCTGCCCCGCGAAGCTCAGCCAGTCGATCACCGGGCAGCGCACGGCGGCCGCGGCGAAGCGGTCGGTGTGGCCGATCACCCAGCTGGTGAGCACGCCGCCGCCGCTGCACCCGCCCACGTACATCCGGGCCGGGTCCACGTAGCCGCGCGCCACCACCAGGTCCATCCCCGCCATCAGGTCGTCGTAGTCCACGCCCGGATAGGCGCGGTCGATGGCGTTGCCGAAGTCGCTGCCGTACCCCGTGCTCCCGCGCGGGTTGGTGTAGAGCACCACGTAGCCGCTGGCCGCGAAGTTCTGGAACATCGCGTTGTAGGCCACGTTGTACATGCTGTGCGGCCCGCCGTGGATCTCCAGGATCAGCGGGTACTTGCGCGCGGGGTCGAAGGAGGGCGGCTTCACGATCCACCCCTGCACCCGCGTGCCGCCGGAGGAGCTGTACCACACCTCCTCCACCTCGCCGAGCCGGAGCCGCCCCAGCACGTCGTCGTTGACCTGCGTGAGCTGCGTCATCCCGCCGCCGCGCAGGTCGATGCGAAAGACGTCGGCCGCGGCGTGGGGCGAGGAGCGCACGGCGAACGCGGTGCCGTTCCGGGCCACGGAGCCCAGCCCCACGACGTGCGCCCCCGTGGTCACCGGCCGCACCGCGCCCGAGAGCGGCGCGAAGTAGACGTTCCGCGCCCCGCGGTCCTCCACCGTGAAGTAGACGCCCGAGTTGTCCGGCGCCCAGTGGAGGTCGCCGGGGTCGCGGTCCAGCGCGGCGGAGAGATTGCGCGCGCCGCTCCCGTCGGCCGCCATCAGGTACAGGTCCTCGGCGCGGTAGGTGTGCGGGGTGGCGGCGTAGCCGGTGTAGGCGATCCAGCGGCCGTCGGGCGACACCAGCGGCTGGTGCCAGGTGCCGCGGGCGGGGGTGAGCGTGCGGATGGCGCCGCTGGCCACGTCCACCGCGTAGAGCTCCGAGTCGCGGTAGCGCAGGTCGGCGTCGGGGGCGTTCAGCCCCTCGACCACGATGGTGCGGCCGTCGGGGGTGAAGCTCCAGCCGACGCCGCCCGAGAGCATGTCGAAGCGGAAGCCCACGTTCCAGTCGCCGCGGGTGAGCTGGCGCGGCGTGCCCCCGTCGGCGGGAACCACGAAGAGGTGCACGAAGCCGGGCTCGGTGAAGCCCTGGCGGTCCTGCCGGTAGTGCAGCCGCTCCACCACCCGCGGCGCGGCGGTCCACCTCGCCCCCTCGGGGGCGGCGGGCATGGCGATGCTCCACGACGTGGTCTTCGGCACGAACATCGTGAAGCCGAGCGACTTCCCGTCGGGCGACCACTGCACGTTCGACGGGGTGCGCTCCACGCGGGTGACCTGGGTGGAGGCGCCCTCGCCGTCCATCCAGCGCACCCACAGCTGCGCGCCGCGCGGCTCGCCCTCGGCCAGGTAGGCGATGCGGGTGCCGTCGGGCGACCAGACGGGGCTGGAGCCCTTCGCCAGGAAGCGGGCGTGCGAGCCGTCGGCGTCCATGATCCAGAGCGACGCGTCGAAGCGGTCCTCCACGCGGTTCACCCAGCGGCGGGTGAACACCACCGTCCGCCCGTCGGGCGAGACCTGCGGGTCGGACACCTGCTCCAGGTCCAGGTACTTCTCCACGGTGAAGAGGTTGTCGGCCGGGGGCTGCTGCGCGCGGAGCGGGGCGGCCAGCGGGGGGAGGACGGCCAGGACGAGGGCCGTCGCTCGGAGGGTGCGCATCATCGGTCCTCCTGCGGCAGGGAAGGCGGTGCCCGAAGAGAAAGGGAGGCGGATGACGAACGTACGGCGGAAACGCGGCGGGATCAATCGTCCGGAAACGCGCCCACCCGCCGGCGGTGGCGTTCCGCGCGTGCGCGCACGATCTTTTTCCAATCAGCGGCGATGGTCGGTGGATGAACGGCGATCCACAACTCGTGACCGGGGAAGCAGCGATGGATTTCGACCTGGCAGACGGCATCGCGGTGCTCGAGCGCACGCCGCACGCGTTGCGGGCGATGCTGGCCGGGCTCCCGCCCGCGTGGACCGACGCGGACGAGGGCCCGGAGACGTGGAGCCCCTACGTGATCGTGGGCCACCTGATCCACGGCGAGCGCACCGACTGGATGGCGCGGGCGCGGATCATTCTCGCGCAGGGCCCGGAGCGCCGCTTCACGCCCTACGACCGCTTCGCCCAGTTCCACGAGAGCCAGGGGAAGTCGCTGGAGGCGCTGTTGGACGAGTTCGAGCACCTCCGCGACGCGAACCTGGAGACGCTCTGCGGATGGGGGCTCACGGACGAGCAGCTCGCGCTGGAGGGCGAGCACCCGGAGTTCGGTCCCGTCACGCTGCGCCAGCTGCTCGCCACCTGGGTCGCCCACGACCTGGGACACATCGCCCAGGTCGCCCGCGTGATGGCGAAGCAGTATCGCGATGCGGTCGGCCCCTGGCGCGCCTACCTCCCCGTGATGGACCGCTGAGCCCCTCCCGCAAAGCAGTGGAATTGGTTATCGTTACCGCCCCGAAGACGGGGAGCTGCTCCTGTGGCGGAATTGGTAGACGCGCTGGATTCAGGATCCAGTGGGCGCAAGCTCGTGGAGGTTCGAGTCCTCTCGGGAGCACTGAAGGAAGGCGAGGCCCGGCGCACGTTCGCGCGCCGGGCCTCGCTGCGTCTGGAAACCGCTCTCGCCACCCGCTGCGAATTCCGGGTCCCAGCTTTTTGTCAGTGCCACTGGAGTTCTACTGCTTGCGGCGCCGCTTCTCGCGCCGCTCCCGGATGGCGCGAAGGCCGTTCGCGCGCGCTTCCAGGTAATCGTCGTGGTCGGGCGGCGGAGTGGGATCGAGCGGCTTTACGCCGTAGGCGCCGGGCGAAGGAGTGCCCGGAGCCGCCTCGTTGCCGGACGCGCTGGTGCGTGATTCCATCGTGTGAGCCTCCGCCTTCAAGGGATGTCGCGCTTCCCGTATCGACACGATGCGGTCGCCGCGTCAAGGGAGCGAGCCTGCCTGGACCGCGGAGAGCCGCGGCGGCGCGTCAACCGGATTCGTACGACTGGAGGTAGGCGCGGAGGAGGCGGCGGGTCTCGGCGCGGGCGGCTTCGGGGGTGCCGGCCCGGGCGATGACGGGGTCGCCGCGCATGGCGCTCATCACGGCGACCATCGTGGCGGCGGCGAGGGCGACCTGCCCGCCCCGGAGCCGCGGGTTCCGGGCGCGCACGACCCACTCGGCATGGCCCTCGACCAGCGCGAGGAGCGCGGCCCGCTGCCCGGCGAGGCGCTGCAGGCTCGCCGGCTCGCCCATCAGCCGCCGCAGGTCCGGGTGCCGGTCGGCGTACTCGTGCACCGGCCGCAGGAACGCCTCCACCGCGTCGGCGGCGGTGCCGGCGGCCACGGCCTGGCCGCGCTCCTCGCGCGCGGCGGCGAGACAGGCGCGCAGCGCGCCGATGTGGCGCTCCGCGAGGGCCAGGAACACGCTCTCCCGGTCCGGGAAGAAGTGGTACATCGAGCCCTTCGACGCACCCGCCCGCGCGGCCAGCGCCTGCACCGTCACCGCCTCCGCGCCCACCTCGCCGATGAGCGCGGCGGCCGCGTCCAGGATCTCGTCGATCCGGCGCCGGCCGCGCTCCTGGCGCGGCACCCGCGTGCCCGTGGACGCGGCGCCGTTCGGCGGCGGTGAGGAGGGATTCATGCCCGCAACTCTAGGCGGCCGGTCCACGGTTGACAAGCGGACCGGCTGGTCTACTTTAGAGTATTAAACCGTCCGGTCTAGTTTTTGTGTCCGGGCGATGGGTGAAGCGGTGCTCCGCGGCCTGGCTCCGAGCGCCGGCGATAGATCCTTCGGCCTGCCAGATCCGGGTGTTGGCGAGCGGCCTGCGTGGCCGGCCTTGGGATGACGTCTTTTCAGTTCTGGATCAGAGATCGTGATGACGGCTCATACGTTGGATGCACCGGGTGAACGGAAGGTCGGAGCGGATCCGGATGAGAGCGAGCGTGCGTCGATGAGCGTGGTGTACGAAGAAGAGCGGGCGGCCCCGCCGCGGCAGCACGGCGCGGCGGCGGACGAGGGGGATCCGCACCGGTACCTGATCGCGTTCGCGGTGGTGGTGGCGGCGCTGATGCAGGTGATCGACAGCTCCATCGTGAACGTCGCCCTCCCCGACATGATGGGGAACCTGGGCGCCAGCCTGGACGAGATCGCCTGGGTCACCACGGGCTACATCCTGGCCAACGTGATCGTGATCCCGCTCACCGGGTGGCTCGGCGCCTTCTTCGGGCGCAAGCGCTACTTCGTGGGCTCCATCGTCCTCTTCACCGTCTCCAGCTTCTTCTGCGGCGAGGCGGGGTCGCTGGGGGCGCTGATCTTCTGGCGGGTGGCGCAGGGGGTCGGCGGCGGGGCGCTGATGGTGGTGAGCCAGGCGGTGCTGCTCGAGGCCTTCCCCAAGCGCCAGGCCGGCACCGCGATGGCCCTCTTCGGCCTGGGGGTGATGGTGGGCCCCACCATCGGGCCCACGCTGGGCGGGTGGCTCACCGACAACTACGGCTGGCCCTGGATCTTCTTCATCAACCTCCCGGTGGGCGCGCTGGCGGCCTTCCTGATCGCCAGCTACGTGCACGACTCGGAGTACCAGAAGAAGCCGCCCTCGGTCGACGCCGCCGGGATCGCGCTGCTGGCGGTGAGCGTGGGCTCGCTGCAGTACCTGCTGGAGCACGGCCAGCGCGACGACTGGTTCGACTCGCCGATGATCACGGCGCTGGCGGTGTTCGGCATCGTGGGCGGGGCGCTGCTGGTCTGGCGCGAGCTGCGGGTGCGGCACCCGGTGATCGACTTCCGCGTGCTGCGCCACCGGCCGATGTGGGTGGGAACGCTGCTGGGGATCGTGATGGGGGTGGGGCTCTACGCCTCGGTGTTCACCCTCCCGGTGTTCCTGCAGGGGAACCTGCGGATGACGGCGCAGCAGACCGGGGTGCTCCTCCTCCCCGGTGCCCTGGCGACGGCGGTGTCGATGGCGCTGGCGGGGCGCCTGACCGAGCGGATGGACGCGCGCATCCTGGTGGCCGTGGGCTCGGTGCTCTTCGCGGCGGCGATGCTGATGCTCTCGCGCATCACCGGCCAGAGCGGGAGCAGCGACTTCTTCTGGCCGCTGATCCTGCGGGGGCTGGGGCTGGGGATGATGTTCGTGCCGCTCACCACCCTGGCGCTGGCGCCGCTGAGCCCGGCGGAGCTGCCGCAGGGGGCGGGGCTGTACAACTTCTTCCGCCAGCTGGGCGGCTCGTTCGGCATCGCGGGGATCGCGACGCTGCTCACCCGCTACACCGCGCAGTTCAAGGCGGTGCTGGCCGAGCACGTCACCTCCGACGGGGCCGGGCTGGCGCGCCTGAACCAGCTCACCCAGGCCATGATCGCCCGCGGCGCCGACCCCTGGACGGCCAAGCAGCGCGCCTACCTGCTGCTCGACCGCACCCTGGGCGCGCAGGCGAGCGTGATCGCCTACGGCAGGATCTACATGCTGGCCGCCGTGATCATCGTGGCGCTGATCCCGCTCCTCTTCCTGATCGGCCGCCCCCAGCGCGGCGGCGACGCGGCCCACCTGGCGCTGGAGTAGCCGGCACCCCCGGCCCAATCTCCGCACGAAGCCCGCGCGCTGCCTCTCAAGCGCCCGCACGGCCGCTGAGACGATGCGCGGATCGGCGGTCGAGCTGATCAACGGAATGGGCTCACACGGAGTCAACGGAGTCAGCGGAGTCGTTCTCCGTTGACTCCGTTGACTCCGTGTGAGGATCTCCGTGCCGGTATCTCCGAGTGCACAGTGCCGAGGGCGGGCGCGCTGGACGGGGTTGCGGCGTGTGATCCTCCCCGGCGCGCGAAACCTTGACCCCCGATCCGATTCGGCAGAGATTCGACCGGACGTTTTTCGCAGCACCCTCAGGATCCACAGCTTCTTCCCCGGCTTCATCGTACCGCCGTCTCCAGCCTCGACGGCGGCGGAATCCTTCTCCCCCGTCCTCTCATGACGCGCCTGGGACGCTCCGCCCGCGCCGGCTCGCTCTTCCTCGCGCTCGCCGCCGCCGCGTGCGCGGAACACGACACCCCGCTGGCACCCGCGCCGCCGGAGCCCGCCGGGATCGAGCTCACCCGGCTCGCCTGCACCGCGAGCGTGGGCCAGCGCACCGTCACCTGCGCCAGCCCCACGCCATCGTCCGGCGACGCGCGGGGGATCATCGTCGGGGGGCAGGGCGTCTACGTGCAGCTCACCTCGTCGGCGGTCTCGTACGACGCGGGGACGCAGCGCTTCCAGTTCGACCTCACCGTCCAGAACCTGATCCCGCAGCCGCTGGGGACCACGAACGGGATCGACCCGGACGGGGCGGGGGTGCGGATCTTCTTCACCGGTGCGCCCACCGCCACCAGCGGGAGCGGCACCATCACCGTGGCCAACGCGGACGGGCAGGGCGCCTTCACCGGCACGGGGCAGGACTACTTCCAGTACTCGGGAGCGCTCCTCGGCGGCGACGGCATCCTCTCGAAGAACGAGACCTCGGGGGCGAAGACCTGGCAGCTCGGCGTGCCGAGCACGGTCGGCACCTTCTCCTTCCAGCTGTACGTCTCCGCTGCCGTCCCCTACCCGAACGGCTACGTGGACGTGACCCCCTCGGCCGACTCGCTGCTCCGGGGGAAGGTGGACACGCTCACCGCCACCGTGCGCACCGCGGTGGGCAACCCGGTGCCGGGCGCGACCGTCACCTGGGCGACGAACGACGGCGCGGTGGCCACCGTCACCCCCACCGCCGACGGCAGCGGCAGGGTCGTGGCGGTGTCGACGGGCTCGGCCACCATCACCGCCACCAGCGGGATACGGACGGGCTCGGCCACCCTCTCGGTGTGCCCGAGCCTCGCGGTCGGCGAGGTCGACCGGATGATCCACCTCCCGGCCGACTCCGGCTTCTGCCTGGGCGGCGGGGCGCGCGGCGCCGAGTTCACGGTGGTGGCGGTGAACACCGACGCCGGCCCGGTGCCGCTGTCGCTGACCGGGAGCGGGATCGTGCCGGTGTCCGGCGGCCCCTCGCCCAACCGGCTCGCGCCCGGCCCGCGCCTGTCGCGCGCCGGCTTCGGCGCCAGCCGTCTGCGCCGCGACGACGGCTTCGGGCTGCGGCTGCGCGAGCGGGCGCGCCGCGAGCTGGCCGGGAAGCCGGCCCGGGCGGGGGGCGGGCCCCGCTTCTACCGCGCGGGCCCCGGCGGGGTGCGCCGCGCCATCGTGCCGGGGGTGCCGGCGGTGGGCGCCCTGATGAGCCTGAACGTGGAGACCGGCAACGCCTGCTCCACCTTCGACACCCGCACCGGGCGGGTGCAGGTGGTGGGCGCCCACGTGATCGTGGTCGCCGACACCATGAACCCGGCGGGCGGCCTCTCCGCGGCCGACTACCAGGCGGTGGCCGACACCTTCGACGCCCTCATCCACCCGACGCTGCTGAGCAACTTCGGCGCGCCCTCGGACATCGACGGCAACGGCCGCGTGATCGCCTTCTACACCCGCGCCGTGAACGAGCTGACCCCCCCGGGGTCGTCCGCCTACACCGGCGGGTTCTTCTTCTCGCGCGACCTGTACGACGCCACCGTCTGCCCCACCAGCAACGTGGGGGAGATCCTCTACATGCTGGCGGCCGACCCGGCGGGAACCGTGAACGGCAACGCGCGCAGCGCGAGCTTCGTGATGAACCAGACGTACGCCACACTGGGGCACGAGGGGGAGCACCTGGTCAACGCGTCGCGCCGCATCCACGTGAACACGCCGTGGAACGGGGTGCTGGAGGAGCCCTGGCTGGACGAGGGGCTGGCCCACGCCACCGAGGAGATGCTCTTCTGGGCGGGAGCCTACTTCCAGACCCTGAACGACCTGGATGCAGGCGAGTTCGACGGGAGCGACATCTACGAGACCGCAACGGAGGAGCGGTTCTTCCGCTACGCCGAGCCGAACTTCGGCCGGCTGCGCGAGTGGCTGCTGGCGCCGCACGCGAGCGGCCCGTTCGAGGCGGACGACGACGACCTGGCCACCCGCGGCGCCATCTGGGCGTTCCTCCGCTTCGCGGCGGACCGGACCTGGCCGCACGGCTACACCTGCGGAGGCGCCTGCCCGAGCCCGGACAACAACGACTCGCTGTTCTGGAAGCCGCTGGTGAACACCCAGAAGACGGGCCTCGCGAACCTGCAGGACGTGCTCGGCGCCGACCCCCGGGCGTGGTTCCGCGACTTCTCCATCGCCATGTACGCGGACGACATGCCGGGAGGGGGCGCGGGAGGCAGTTCCTACTACTGGGAGCTGAGCTGGAACTTCCGCAGCCTCTACACCGTCCTGGACTACGACCCGGGGCCGGCGTGCAGCTGCGCGTACCCGCTGGCGGTGCGCGACCCCGCCGACGGCGTGGCCGAGAGCTTCACCCTCGCCGGCGGCGGCGGCTCGGCATACGTGCGGATAGGCGTGGCGGCGTCGGGCTTCGCGGGAGTGGCCGTGCAGAGTGGCGGCGTGGGGGTGCCCAGCACGGTCCAGCTGGCCGTCATCCGGCGCAAGTAGGCACCCAGATCGTCTCACGCAGAGAGGCGCAGGGAGAAGCCGCGGCTTCTCCCTGCGCCTCCGTGTCTCCGCGCGAGACGACTCGTCTTCCTTACCGGCTCGCGATCCGCTCCCCGCTGTAGAGCGCCGGATACATCCGCTCGTTCACCGGCACCTCCTTGCACCGCCGCCCGGCCTTCTGGAGCGGGCGGTCGGGGAAGTACGCGGCCATGCCGCCGCCCGGAGGGGGCGCCGGCATGATGTCGCAGCAGGGGCTCACGCAGCAGGAGCCGCAGTCTGACTGGACGGCGCACGCGCACGCCGTGATCCCCCCGCAGGTCTCGCAGCACCAACCAAACAACCCTCCGCTCGCCACGCGCCGCGTGTACGCCGCGAGGTTGAACCGGGGGCCGAACGACGCACCCGCCTGCGCGACACGCATGCCCTCGATCACCACCGTCATGTACGGAAGCGCGGTGAGCGGGGCGGGCACGTTCACCGTGGCGTGCACCGTCTCGAGCGGGCGGAAGGTCGTGGTGTCGCCGGGCCCCTCGCCACGGAACACGGTCACGGCGAAGAGGTTCCGCGACGCGTTGAGCAGCACCATCGAGAGGGCATACGTGCCCCTCCCCACGCGCTTGACGCGGAACCGGTCCCCCTCCACCACCGAGCCGTTGAACGAGACGTTCGACTGCTCCGCGTTCAGGTGGAAGTTGATGATGCGGGTCGGATCTGCCCGCTGGGCAGACGCGGGGTGTACCGCCGCGGCCGCGAGCAGCGACGCAATCGCCAGGGATCGGAAGGACGCCGTCATGGAACCCTCCTCGCGTGAAGGGGCTACCCCCGACGCATTCGCGCCGGGGTCAAGGCTCGGGACGAATCCCGAAGACGATCACCTGGGGGACGCCCGCGGCGTCCACCCGGTCCGCGTACGCCCGCCCCGCCCGCACCGCGTGCAGGGTGGTGCGGGGCGGAAGGAAGACGGAGCGGAGATACCGTCCGTCCGGCGAGAACACGGCCCACTCCACCGGCTGGTCCAGCGGACCGGCGAGGTTGATCCACACCCGGTCGCGGTCGTCCACCAGCAGCTCTCCCACGGCGGGCCAGCGGGCGGGGAGAGAATCGTCCATCACGCTTGCGAACGTCTGCTTCCCCTGCTCGCCCATCGCCTCCAGCGCCCGCCCGGCATCCGCCCGCGTGACGGGCGGCGGATCGTAGCGATACGCGAACGATCCTTCGGCCGCGCCGGCAGGCGAGTAGCTCCGGACCCCGAGGGAGTCCGTGCGGACGAGAAGGGTGCGGCCGCGCGAGTCGAGGCGCACGAGCGTCCGCCGTCCGAACGGATTGGGGGCGACGGACGTCCCCGCGACCAGGAACGGAGCGGGCGCGAACGCCCCGATGCGTGCCCGCACGGAACCGTCGGCGTTCAGCAGCAGGGCGGAGTCCCTCCGGACCTCGAGCCCACCGCCGCCAAAGGCGAACCTCGCCTGGAAGTAGGCCAGGTAGGCGCCCGTCGCCGGGGCGCGCCGCAGGTGGAACGGCGGCGCGCCCCGCAGCTTGTCCGCGAGGTTCACCGAGTAGGCCGGCCGGGTGGAGTCCGCCGCGAAGACCGTGACGCGCGCGAGCTGCGGATCGTACACGAGCAGGCTGTCCCCCGGGAGCACCTGCACGTCTCGCACGCCGCGGAACTCGCCCGGGCCGGAGCCCATCCGCCCGATCCTGCGCAGCACCCTCCCGTCGGGCGAGAGCACCGTGACCGACTGCTGGAACATGTTCGCGACGTACATCCGCCCGCGTGAATCGGCGTCCAGCGCCGTCACGTAGGTGAGCTCGGCGTCGGGTCCGCTCGCCGCGGCCTGGGTGGCCGAGACCGCGTCGCGCCGGCGCGCCGCCGCGTCCGGCAGGACGGACTGATCGGCCGCATGCGCGGTGCAGCCGCCCAGCAGCGCGACCAGGAAAAGGCAGGAACGGAACAGGGAGAGGGGCACGCGCGTCGCGGCGTACGGGGTGGGAGCCACGATCCGGAGACCCCCACGTGGGCGGGCTGCGGTCTCGATGTTTCTGTACGGAATGTCGGAAAGGGACGGCGAAAAGACAAGGGGACGATGCACGGGCGATGCTCACCGGCCGGCGAGCATCGCCTCCAGCTTTTCCAGGCGGGAGCGGCTGAGCTTGAGCTTCGTGCCGTCGTGCAGGATGACGACGTGCTCGCCGCGGAAGAGGAACTGCACCTCGCGCACGCGGTCCAGGTTCACGATGGCCGAGCGGTGCACGCGGAAGAAGCGCGCGGGGTCCAGCCGCGCCTCGAGCGAGCCCATCGTCTCCCGCAGCAGGTGCGTCTTCCCGGCGACGTGCAGCTTCGCGTAGTAGTCGTCGGCCTCGATCCAGTCCACCTCGTCCACGCGCACGAACACGGTGCGGCCGGCGCTCTTCACCACCAGCCGGCTGGCGTGGCGCGCGGGCTCCACCGCGGCTGACTCCGCCGGCGCCTCGGCGGACGCGCCCTGGCGCTCCACCAGCCGCATCAGCCGCCGCCCCAGCTCGCCCGCCTCGGCGTTGCGGACGGCGTGCTTGGCGCGGGCGATCGCCAGGTCGAAGCGCTCGTCGTCGAAGGGCTTCAGCAGGTAGTCCACCGCGGCCACGTCGAAGGCCCGCAGCGCGAAGCGGTCGAAGGCGGTGACGAAGACCACCACCGGCATCCGCGCCGGGCCCACCTCGCGCAGCACCTCGAAGCCGTCCATCTCCGGCATCTGCACGTCGAGCAGCACCAGGTCTGGCTTGAGGCCGGCGATCGCCGCCACGGCCTCGGCCCCGTCGGCGCACTGGGCGACCACGGAGAGCTCGGGGTCGCGCGCCAGCAGGCCGCACATCCCGGAGCGGGCGAGCGGCTCGTCGTCGACCACCACCACGCGCAGCGGAGCCGTCACCGCGCCGCCGCCTCCGCCACGGCCTCGCGCGGCCGCCCGTCGCGGGCGGGCTCGCTCCCCGCGCCGGCGCGGAAGGGGATGTGGAGGGTGACGAGGGTGCCGCCGCCCTCCGCGTCCTCCATCTCCAGCCCCTGCTGGTCGCCGTACATCCGCGCCAGGCGCGCGCGGACGTTGGTGAGGCCCACGCCCTCGCGTCCGTTCCCGGCCGCGGAGAGGCCGGGGCCGTCGTCGCGCACACTCAGCAGCAGCGAGCCGTTCTCCCGCCGCGCGCCGATCTCCACCAGCCCGGCGGCGCTGCTGCGGCTGATGCCGTGGCGGATGGCGTTCTCCACCAGCGGCTGCAGGATGAGGTTGGGGACGCGCGCCTCCAGCAGCTCGGGCGCCACCGCCATCCGCACCTGCAGCCGGTCGGCGCGGATCTGCTCGATCGCCAGGTAGCGGGTGAGGAAGTCGAGCTCCTCGCGCAGCGGCACCTCGTTGGGGCGCTCCTCCTCCAGCACGCCGCGCAGCAGGTCGCCCAGCCCGGCCAGCATCCGCACCGCCTCGCCGTTGCGCCCGCCGCGCACCAGCATGGAGATGCTGTTCAGCGCGTTGAAGAGGAAGTGCGGGTTGAGCTGCATCCGCAGCGCCTGCAGCTGCGCGTGCGCGAGCTGCCCCTGGAGCTGCGACGCGGCCAGCTCGCGCTCGCGGTAGCGCGCGTAGTAGGCCGCGCAGTACACGCCGCAGAGGAGGATGGCGTAGGTGCCAACGCTGTCGCCGATCGCGCCAACCGCGAACTGCTCGGCGGTGCGCGGAAAGGGACTCCCCATGCTGAACAGGGACTGGGGGATCAGCACACGCTGCATCGCCAGCTTCACGGCCTCGTGGAGGAAGATGATGCCCAGGCCGCCCGCCAGGTGGATCGCCGCGCCGCGCATCCAGCGCATCCGCTCCAGCGGGAAGCGCCGCACCAGCCACTGCAGGAGGGGGATGAAGAGCGCCCACGCGTACCAGTACGGCATCCGCATGGCGAGCCCGTGCGCCAGCGGGATGGAATGGTGGTCCTCCGACGACTGCATCATCCCGCGCACGTGCTGCCACCCCGCGTACACCCCGAACACCGTCGCCAGGAGGAAGAGGACGAGCGGCGGGATGCGCACCAGGTAGGGAGCTTCTGCGTCTCGTCTGGGCATGGGCGGTAGATGGAATCAGCGAAGATGAAGGAACGGTGCGCTTCGGCAGCCGCGGCGCCCTCTCCCCTGCGCCTGAGAGCGCAATCCCCTCTCCCGTACCGGGAGAAGGTGGCGGCCTCACCTGGGCTTGGCCTGCGAACGCCGGTGCGACCTCAGCGGCAACGCTGCCGGGTGGGAGGAGCGATGGCGCCGAGGACACTCCCGCTCCCGGCACGGGAGAGGTGGCGAGCCCCGGCGAGCCGGAGAGGGCGCTGAGCCGGAGCGCGCGTTCGACCCATCGTCCGCAAAGCTACTCGTCACCGGCTACCCCCGGTATGGCGATGCAGCGAAGCCCCGCTTTCGTGCAGCGAACGGGTCGATGGGACGAGCCGCATCGGCCGCCGCGGCGGCGGGCGGGTTCGCTGCACCGGCGGCGGGGTTCGCTGCAATCGCGTGGCGGGCCCCAGGACCTTCGGGCATCGTGCGGCCAGGCGAGCCGACCGGCATCGCCGACCTCACCGCTGCCCGGAGCCTTCCGATGACCCGTTCCACCCCGCGGCGCACCTCCCTCCGCCGCGCCCTCCTCCCCCTGTGCTGCGTCGCCCTCGCGGCGGCGGCATCCCCCGTCCGCGCGCAGTCGCCGCGCGACCGGCTGCTGGTGACGCCGGCGTGGCTCGCGGCGCACCTGAACGATCCCGATCTCGTGATCCTGCACGTGGGCGACGCGGCCGGGTACGCGCAGGCCCACATCCCCGGCGCGCGCTTCGTGCGCCAGCAGGACCTGTCCACGCCGCACCAGGAGGGCGCGCTGATGCTGGAGATGCTCCCCGCCGAGCAGCTCCGCGAGCGGCTGCAGGGGCTCGGCATCTCCTCCAGCTCCCGCATCGTGGTCTACTACGGCGGCGACTGGGTGAGCCCGAGCACGCGCGTCGTCTTCACCCTGGCCTACGCCGGGCTCGGCGACCGCACCTCGCTCCTCGACGGCGGGCTGGACGCGTGGAAGGAAGCCGGCAAGGCCGTGACCGCCGAGGTGCCGCCCGCCCGCCAGGGCCGCCTGGCCGAGCTGCACCCGCTGGACCTGATCGTCGACGCGAGCTGGGTGCGCAGCCACACCAACGCCCCGCACGTCTCCATCGTGGACGGCCGCGCGGCCGCCTTCTACGACGGCGTGCAGGCGACGGACAAGCGGAAGGGCCACATCCCCGGCGCGCGCAGCATCCCCTTCACCGAGATCACGGACGAGCACCTGCGGGTGAAGAGCGCGGCGGAGCTGGCGGCTCTCTTCCGCAACGCGGGGGTGAAGCCGGGCGACACCGTGGTGGGCTACTGCCACATCGGCCAGCAGGCGACCGCCATGCTCTTCGCGGCGCGCACGCTGGGCTACGACGTGAAGCTGTACGACGGCTCCTTCCAGGACTGGGACGCGCGCACCGACCTGCCGGTGGAGACCCGCCCCGCCGGGGGGACGCGGTGAGCGCGGCGGAGGGAACAGGCTACAGGGGACAGGGGACAGCCGGCGAGATCATTGCCGCTCCGTCTCCCTCGCGTCCTCTCTACGCCACCGATACCGCAACCGCGCTCCCGCTGACTCGCTCCGCCACGCGCGCCGAGGCCCAGCCATACGCCAGCCCGTACGTCACCGGCGTGGGGATCGGGCTGGTGCTGCTCGCCGCCTTCGCGGTGATGGGGCGCGGGCTGGGCGCGTCGGGCGCGTTCTCCTCCGTCGCGGCGGCGGGGGTGGCCGCCGTCGCCCCCGCGCACGCGGCGGCGAACCCGGCGACGGCGGAGTACCTGGGCACCGGAGGACCGCTCCGCGACTGGCTGGTGGTGGAGATCCTGGGCGTGGTGCTGGGCGGCTTCGCGTCCGCCTGGCTCGCGGGGCGGCTCGGCGGCGGCGTGGAGCGCGGCCCGCGCGTCGGCGACGGGGCGCGGCTGGCGTACGCGGCCGGCGGCGGGATGGTGATGGGGATCGGCGCGAAGCTCGCCCGCGGCTGTACGAGCGGACAGGCGCTCACCGGCGGCGCGCTGCTGAGCGTGGGGAGCTGGCTCTTCATCGCGGCCGCCTTTGCCGCGGCGTACGCGGCGGCGCCGCTCTTCCGGAGGGAGTGGACATGATCTTCCCCCTCATCGATGCCGAAGCGGGCTCCGGCGGTGCCGGGCTCGGCGTGGCGCTGGCGCTGGGCGTGGCGTTCGGCTTCGCGCTGGAGCGCGCGGGGCTGGGGAGCGCGCCCAAGCTGGCGGGGCAGTTCTACGGCCGCGACCTCACCGTGCTGAAGGTGATGTTCAGCGCCATCGTCACCGCCGCGCTGGGCCTGTTCTGGCTCTCGCGGCTGGGGCTGCTGGACGCGTCGCGCGTCTACGTCCCCCCGACGTACCTCCTCCCGCAGGCCGTCGGCGGCGCGGTGTTCGGTGTCGGGCTGGTCGCCGCGGGCCTCTGCCCCGGCACCTCGTGCGTCGCCGCGGCCACGGGTCGGCGCGACGGGCTTGCCGTTGTCGGGGGGATGTTTGCCGGCGTGCTCCTCTTTGCCGAGGCGTTCCCCCTCCTCGCCCGCTTCTACGACAGCACGCCGCGCGGAACGCTTACCTTCCCCAATCTCCTTCACACCTCCCCCGCCGTCGCCACCGCCGCCCTGGTGGCGATGGCGCTCGGCGCGTTCGCGGCCACGGATCGGTGGGAGCGCCGCGCCCACGCCGGAGGTGGATCGTGAGCGCCCCCGTGCGTCGGTCGAGCGGGGAAGGCGGAGGTGCAGTCCGCGAAGGCGGACTTCGTGCCGTTCCAGCGCCGGGTTTCCAACCCGGCGGTTTCCAACCCGGCGAACGTGGCGGCGGCGGCCGTCGTCGCACCCATCGCCTCCTCGCGGTCGCCGCGTCCGTGCTGGCGATCGCCGCGCTCGCCGCGGGGGACCGCTCCGCGGCCGGGGCACCCGCAGCGGCCGGCGCGCGGGTGGACGTCGCCGCGCTGGCGCGGACGGTCGAGGCCGAGCAGGACCACGTGGACGCCGTCGAGCTCGCGCGGTGGATCCGCGACGGCAAGACCGGGCTGCGGGTGATCGACGTGCGCGGTGCCGAGGAGTTCGCCGAGTTCCATCTCCCGAACGCCGAGAACGTGTCGCTCACCGGGCTCACCCGCGCCGCGATCCGGCCGGACGAGACGGTGGTGCTCTACTCCGAGGGCGGCACGCACGCCGCGCAGGGCTGGTTCTTCCTGCGAGCGCGAGGAATCGAGCACGTCTACTTCCTGCGCGGCGGGCTCTACGAGTGGATGACGGAGGTGATGAATCCCACCCTCCCCGCCGACGCCTCGCCCGCCCAGCGCGCCGAGTTCGCGCGGACGGCGGAGCTCAGCCGCTACTTCGGCGGTGTGCCGCGGATCGGCGGGGCGGCGGCGCCCACCGCGGTCGACGATCCCGCCGCGGAGCTGCCGAAGCGTGGGTCGGACGATGGAGATCGCGCGATCTCGGCCGCGGTTCGCCGCGTCCGCCAGCGCGGCTGCTGAGGGCGCCATGGCGAGCGAGATCGAGGTCTTCTTCCGCGCCCTGCGCGCCCGCGAGTTCCGGCGGCTGGACGAGCAGGGCCACGTGTACCTGGACTACACCGGGAGCGCGCTCTACGCCGAGAGCCACGTGGCCGCGCACGCGGAGCTGCTGCGCGGGTCGCTCTTCGGCAACCCGCACTCCGACAGCCCCGCGTCGCGCGCCAGCACCGGCGCGGTGGAGCGCGCACGCGCCGCCGTCCTCCGCTTCTTCGACGCGGACCCGGCGGAGTACGAGGTCGTCTTCACCGCCAACGCGAGCGGCGCGCTGCGGCTGGTCGGCGAGGCGTTCCCCTTCGCCCCCGGCTCGCGGCTCGTGCTCTCGGCCGACAACCACAACTCCGTCAACGGCATCCGCCAGTTCGCCGCGCGCCGCGGCGCCGAGGTGCGCTACATCCCCCTGGACGCCGAGCTGCGCCTGCGCGACGCGGAGCGCTCCCTCGCCGGCGCCGACCGCACGCTGTCGAACCTCTTCGCCTTCCCCGCGCAGTCGAATTTCTCCGGCGTCCGCCATCCGCTACGGCTGGTGGAGACGGCGCGGGAGATGGGATACAGCGTGCTGGTCGACGCCGCCGCCTACGTCCCCACCACGCGCCTGAGCCTGCGCGACGTGCCGGCGGACTTCGTGGCGCTCTCGTTCTACAAGATGTTCGGCTACCCCACCGGCGTGGGCGCGCTGATCGCCCGCCGCGAGGCGCTGGAGCGGCTGGAGCGCCCCTGGTTCGCCGGCGGCACGGTCGATTTCGTCTCCACGCACGCCCCCCTGCACGCCCTCAAGCGCGGCGCCGAGGGCTTCGAGGACGGCACCCCCAGCTTCCTCGCCGTCTCCGCCGTCCCCGCGGGGCTGGCGCTGCTGGAGCGCGTGGGGATGGCGCGGCTCGGCTACCACGTCGCCTCGCTCACCCACGTGCTGCTGCGCGAGCTCGCCGCCCTCCGCCACGCGAACGGCTCCCCCCTCGTCCGCATCTACGGCCCGGCGGACATGCGCGATCGCGGCGGCACCGTCGCCCTCAACCTGCTCGACGCGGCCGGACGCGTGGTCGACTACCGCCTGGTCGAAGCACGCGCCGCGTCGGCCGGCATCTCTCTCCGCGGCGGCTGCTTCTGCAACCCCGGCGCGGCCGAGCACGCCTTCGGCTTCACCCCCGAGATGTCCGCCCGCTGCTTCGGCGCCATGGCCCGCGACGGCTTCGACCTCGACCGCCTGCAGGCCTGCCTCGGCGGCGCCCCCGTCGGCGCGATCCGCATCTCCCTCGGCATGGCCAGCGTGGAGGCGGACGTGACGCGGGTGGTGGAGACGATGCGTGAGCTCAGCTCACTCGGCAGCCCCGACGCGATCGTGAACAGGGGTGAGCCAGTCGCGGTTCCGCTCGAAGGTGATGGGCCGCGCCCTCTCCTGTCGGGGGACGAATGCCGGATTGGAGACATGAGTCACGCTGCAGGTCAGCTGCGGCGAATGACGTCAACTGCCGAGCATGCTCGTACAAAGCATCCTATGATACAGAAGGACGTAGATGTAGATTGTCTTCTAACAGGTGGGTAATTTCGGCGCTGATGTTGATCTGCGCGGAAAAACTCGTTCGCCGGACGCTTGCATGCCGAGGTGATTGATGCGCGTTCCTCACTGCCTTGCCACTCTCGCCGTCGTCGCCCTGGTTTCCTGCGACGAGCCGGCTCCCTCCGATCCACTCGAAGCGGTTCCCGCCGCGCTCATGGTGGTGGGCGGCGACGCGCAGACCGGCGCCGCCGGGGCCCCGCTCGCCGACCCGATCACCGTCAGGGTCGCCAACGCGGATGGAAGGCCCGTGAAGGGAACGGAAGTGCGCTTCGCCGTGGTGTCGGGCGGTGGCGAGATCGTGGTGGAGACCGCGGCATCGGATTACCAGGGACTCGCGCGCGCGCGGTGGACCCTGGGCACGGTCGCGGCAGACAGCCAGGTCGTGGAAGCGTCGCTCGCGTCGTTCCCCGCGCTTGCGGCGGTGCGCCTGCGTGCCACGGCCCGCGCGGCGGAGCCCGCCACGCTGCAGCCGGCGAGCGCCGATACGTCCGCGGGCCGGGTGGGCACCGCGCTGGTGGATTCGCTGGCGGTGACGATCAAGGACCGCTTCGGCAACCCGGTGCCGGGGCTGGAGGTGGCGTGGGAGGTGGTGGCGGACGGCGGCACGCTCTCCCCCGCGCGTACGGCGACGAATGCCGCCGGCGTGGCAAAGGCGCAGTGGACGCTGGGGATGCGGGTCGATTCGGTGCAGACGGCGCTGGCGCGCGTAGCCGGGCTCACCCCGGTCGCTTTCACCGCCAGCGCAACCACCGCCGGCGTGACCCTGCAGCTGGTCAAGCGCTCCGGCGACGGTCAGCGCGGCCCCGTTGACCGCGTTCTCGCCGACTCGGTCGGCGTGCTGCTGCGGATGCCCGACGGGCGCCCCGTGCGCGGCGCCACGGTGATGTGGGGCGCCGAGGCGGGCTCCGGCTCCGTCTCCCCTCTCGCCTCGCGCACGGACGAGAACGGCGCCGCGGCGGCCGTGTGGCGGCTGGGCACCGTCCTCGGGCTGGCGCATGCGACCGCGACGGTGGACGGGGGAACGCTGGTCTTCACCTCGCTGGCGGAGGCGGACGTGCCCGCGTCCATCGTGCGCGTGAGCGGCGGCGGCGTGGGGCCGGTGGGAGGCGCGCTGGCGGATTCGCTCGCGGTGCGGGTGACGGATCGGCTGGACAACCCGGTTCCCAACGCGGAGGTCGCCTGGTCCGCCTCTGTCGATGGGAGCGTGCACCCGGAGCGCAGCCGGACGGGGGCGGATGGTGTCGCGCGAGCGCAGTGGACGCTGGGCCCGGTCGTGGATTCGGCCCAGCAGGCTCGGGCCGTGGTGGCGGGGCTGCCCCCGGTGGGCTTTACGGCCAGCGCGGCGACCGCCGGCGTGACCCTGCAGCTGGTCAAGCGCTCCGGCGACGGTCAGCGCGGCCCCGTTGACCGCGTTCTCGCCGACTCGGTCGGCGTGCTGCTGCGGATGCCCGACGGGCGCCCCGTGCGCGGCGCCACGGTGATGTGGGGCGCCGAGGCGGGCTCCGGCTCCGTCTCCCCTCTCGCCTCGCGCACGGACGAGAACGGCGCCGCGGCGGCCGTGTGGCGGCTGGGCACCGTCCTCGGGCTGGCGCATGCGACCGCGACGGTGGACGGGGGAACGCTGGTCTTCACCTCGCTGGCGGAGGCGGACGTGCCCGCGTCCATCGTGCGCGTGAGCGGCGGCGGCGTGGGGCCGGTGGGAGGCGCGCTGGCGGATTCGCTCGCGGTGCGGGTGACGGACCGGCTGGGCAACCCGGTTCCCAACGCGGAGGTCTCCTGGTCCGCCTCCGCGGGTGGGAGCGTTCATCCGGAGCGCAGCCGGACGGGGGCGGATGGCGTCGCGCGGGCGCAGTGGACGCTCGGGCTGGTCGTGGACTCGGCCCAGCAGGCCCAGGCCGTGGCGACGGGGCTGCCGCCGGTGGGCTTTACGGCCAGCGCGGCGACCGCCGGCGTGACCCTGCAGCTGGCCAAGCGCTCCGGCGACGGTCAGCGCGGCCCCGTGGACCGCGTTCTCGCCGACTCGGTGGGCGTGCTGCTGCGGATGCCCGACGGGCGCCCCGTGCGCGGCGCCACGGTGACGTGGGGCGCCGAGGCGGGCTCCGGCTCCGTCTCCCCTCTCGCCTCGCGCACGGACGAGAACGGCGCCGCGGCGGCCGTGTGGCGGCTGGGCACCGCCCCCGGGCTGGCGCACGCGACCGCTACGGTGGACGCGGGAACGCTGGTCTTCACCTCGCTGGCGGAGGCGGACGTGCCCGCGTCCATCGTGCGCGTGGCCGGCGGCGGCGTGGGGCCGGTGGGAGGCACGCTGGCGGATTCGCTCGCGGTACGGGTGACGGACCGGCTGGGGAACCCGGTTCCCAACGCGGAGGTCGCCTGGTCCGCCTCCGCGGACGGGAGCGTGCGCCCCGAGCGCAGCCGGACGAGCGCGGACGGGATCGCGCGGACGCAGTGGACGCTGGGGCTGGTGGTGGATTCGGCCCAGCAGGCCCAGGCCGTGGCGGCAGGGCTGCCGCCGGTGGGCTTCGGCGCCATGGCCACCACGCAGGGGGTACCGCTGCAGCTGGCGCGTATCGCCGGCAACGGCCAGGTCGCGGACGCAGGCACCCAGCTTCCGGACTCGCTCGAGGTGCAGCTGCGCACGTCGGCCGGGAGCCCGGTGCGCGGCGCCACCGTCCGCTGGTCCGTGCCCCCGGGCTCCGGCACCGTCTCTTCCGCATCCGTCCTCACCAACGCCCAGGGGCGCTCACGGGCGGCGTGGACGCTGGGAACCGCCGCGGGAGCCCTGCAGGCGTTCGCCGCGGTAGACAGCGGAACGATCCCGTTCGCGGCGACGGCGCGGGCGGGGGCGCCCTCCGTGGTGCGTATCGACGGGGGCAACGGGCAGGCCGGCACGCGCTACACCGTCCTCCCCGACTCGCTGGTGGCGTGGGTGACGGACCGCTATGCGAACGGCATTCCCGGCGTGCTCGTACACTGGAGCGTCGATCCAGGCGACGACGGCATGGTGGAGGCCGACAGCGTGCGCACCGACGCCACCGGCCGCGCGCGCGTCCGCTGGGCCATGGGCGCGGTGCCCGGCACGATCGGCCGCGCCGTGGCCCAGGTGGACGGGCTGACGTCCGCCGCCTTCTCGGCCACGGTGCAGCCCGGCGAGCTGCACCTGCGAAAGATCTCGCCCACGACGCTCCTCCAACCCGCGGGGGGCGGCAACACCTACGGGTACTTCGCGGACACGCTCAAAGTCGCGGTGAGCGACGACCAGGGCCGGCCGGCGGTGGGCGTGCAGGTCCAGTTCGACGGAAGCGCGCGCACTGCGTGGAACGGCACGGCACGCTACTTCTACAATTTCACGTATTCGACCGTAACACCCGCTCCACCGCCCACCGCCCCCACGGCGGAGTTCGAGAGCGAGGTCGTGACCTTTCCCGTGCCCGATGTCACGGTACCCGGGTACACCGCATCCCTGGTGATCGTCAACTGGCGGGACTCGTTCACCGAGACGGACACGGTCCTGATCACGGCCACGACCAGCGAAAAATGGGGCCGGCCCGTACCCCCTCGTCAGTGGATAGACCTGAAAGATGATCGCGGCTGGTCGATCGGCTTCGCTTCCGGCGACACCATCGCGTACCCTGTGGGTGCTGGCGCCGGGCAGCGGTCTTTCACGGCCTGTGCACCGGGCTGGCAGGAGTGGGACGAAGGCTGCTCGTTCGGCTGGATCATGGTGGCGGAGCGCGAGCCGGCGGCCGTACGGGCACGGGCGCATTAGATGGCGGCGTGAATCCGCGGCACTCGCCTTGCGCCCCCAACCACCCATCCATTATCCTCCGTCCCATGACGAACCGCGCCCTCGCCTGCATGCAGATGTGCTGTCCCTGTTCTCACCTCCACGGAGGGGAGTTCCGGGGCGGCGCGCGTGCGCGGGGCGGATCGGCATGATCCAGCGGCGGGGATAGAGACCCCCCGCACCCGGCACCAGCGACCAGGGCCGCGGCTCCCCAGACGGGAGCCGCGGCCTTTTTCGCATCACCCAGGAGCACCCATGGCCGCGACCACGGAGCGCCCGATCGCGCTCTTCCACGAGCACCCGGACTGGTTCCGCCCGCTCTTCACCGAGCTGGAGCGGCGCGGCACGCCGTTCGTGCGCATCCCCGCCGCCGAGCACGGCTACGACCCCGACGCCGAGCCGCCGTACTCGCTCGTCTTCAACCGCATGAGCCCCTCCGCGTACCTGCGCGGCGCCGGCAACGCCATCTTCTACACCCAGAGCTGGCTCGACTGGCTGGAGCGCGCCGGCACCCGCGTGGTCAACGGCCGCGCCGCGTACGGCGTGGAGACCAGCAAGGCGGTACAGATCAACCTCCTCCGCCGCCTCGGCCTCCCGCACCCGAAGACCCGCGTCATCAACCACCCCTCGCAGGCCCCCGCCGCCGCCGAGGGGCTGCGCTGGCCCATCGCCGTGAAGCCCAACATCGGCGGGAGCGGGGCGGGGGTGCGCCGCTTCGACACCGCCGAGGCGCTGGAGAAGGCCTCGCGCAACGGGCTGGAGCTGGGGATCGACTCCGTGGGCCTGGTGCAGGAGTTCGTCCCCGCGCAGGACGGGCGCATCGTCCGCGTCGAAGTCCTCGGCGGGAAGTTCCTCTACGCCATCCGTATCTACACCTCCGGCGAGACCTTCGACCTCTGCCCCGCCGACGTCTGCCAGCGGGTGGACGGCGCCGAGCTGGAGCGCCTCGCCTGCCCGGCGGACGCGCCCAGGAACCGGCTGCGCGTCGAGGGCTACACGCCGCCCGACGAGATCGTCGCCCAGGTGGAGCGGATCATGGCCGAGGCGAACATCGAGGTGGGCGGCGTGGAGTACTTCGTCGATGCGCGCGACGGAAAGCACTACTTCTACGACGTGAACGCGCTCTCGAACTTCGTGGCCGACGCGCCCCGCGTGGTCGGCTTCGACCCGTTCGCGCGGCTGGCCGACTACCTGGAAGCGGAGGCGAGGTGACCATGCGCTTCGGATACTGGATGCCCGTGTTCGGCGGCTGGCTGCGCAACGTCGACGACGAGGGGATGGAGGCGAGCTGGGAGTACGTGAGCCGCTTGGCCCGCCGCAGCGAGGAGATCGGCTTCGACCTGACGCTCCTCGCCGAGCTCTACCTGAACGACATCAAGGGGGAAGACGCGCCCACCCTCGAGGCGTGGAGCACGGCCGCCGCGCTGGCGGCGGTCACGCGCCGGCTGGAGGTCATGGTGGCGGTGCGCCCCACCTTCCATCCGCCGGTGATCTTCGCCAAGCAGGCCGCCAACATCGACCGCATCGCGGGCGGCCGCCTGTCGCTGAACGTGGTGTCGAGCTGGTGGGCCACCGAGGCCGCGAAGTGCGGCGTGCAGTTCGACGTGCACGACGACCGCTACGCCCGCACCCGCGAGTGGCTGGAGGTGGTCGACGGCGCCTGGAGCGAGCCGCGCTTCAGCTACGGCGGGCGGTACTACACGGTCGATGGGGCCATCGTGGAGCCGAAGCCGGTCGCGCGGCCCCGGCCGACGATCTACGCCGGCGGCGAGAGCCCCGCGGCCAAGGAGCTGATCTCCGCCCGCGCCGACGGCTACCTGATGCACGGCGACCCGCCCGAGAACATCGCCCCCAGGGTCGTCGACATGCGCCGCCGCCGCGAGGCGCTCGGCCTCCCGCCGATGGTGTACGGCGCCGCCGGCTACGCGGTCGTCCGCCGCACCGAGGCCGAGGCGCGGCGCGAGGTGGCGCGCATCACCGAGGTCGGCAGCGGGCGCGCGTACCACAGCTACCAGGACTGGCTGGCGAACACGCAGCTGGAGCAGCGGGTGAGCCTGGAGGACTACTCCGTCTCCAACCGCGGGCTGCGCACGGGGCTGGTCGGCACCCCCGAGCAGGTGGCGGAGCGGCTGATCGCGCTGCAGGCGGCGGGGCTGGACCTGGTTCTCCTCCAGTTCTCCCCCCAGCTGGAGGAGATGGAGCGCTTCGCGGAAGAGGTGATCCCGCTCGTGAACGGCGTGTCCTCAAGAGCTGTCGCGGCCTGAGGTCAGAAGGTCTCACGCAGAGACGCGGAGGCGCGGAGAGCTCACGGCTTCTCCGCGCCTTTTGCGTTTTTGTTGACTTTCAATCTGCCTGTGCTAGAATTCTAGCACCATGAGAATCCTCGCCCTCTTCGCGCTCGTTGCCCTCGCCACGCCGTCCATCGCCCAGGACTCTCTCCCGGCGATCCGCTCGAACGTGCGGGCGCTCACCATCCGCGACGGCGCCGAGCTCAAGGTGAACGGGTGGACGCTCGATCCCCAGGCGAAGCCCGACGTCTACGAGGCGCTCCTCCCGCTCGGCGTCCCGCACCGCGTCACCTTCATCTCCGACGTGGACTCCATCGGCTTCATGGTGGAGCCGGGCGCGCGCTACGACTTCTTCGTCGTCTATCGCGACACGCTCGCGTACACGCGGATCGTCGGCGTGCGCCTGATGCCCGCCGCCGTGTTCGACTCCGCCTTCCGCGCCGCGAACGCCGGGAAGACGCGCGTCGAGGTGCCGGAGGTCTACGAGCTGGTGAACGTCGCCCTCGCGCTGACGCCTGCGGCGCAGGCCAACCCGGGGCTGGTGCACGCAGGCTCTCCCTACCATGCGGAGATGCGGAGCTGGTTCGAGCGCTACGCCGGCCATCCCGCCATCGCCATGCTCGACTCGGCGCTGAAGCAGAACCCGCGCGCCTGGTCGAGCCTGAAGATGAACGCCTACGCCTTCACCTTCGACGCGCGCGGCCACATCGTCCCCGGCGGCGTGTACGACCGGCTCGGGCCCGCGGCGGAGCGCACCAACACGCTGCTGCCTTTCATCGAACCGCTGCAGCGCTTCGCCGAGGCCAGCGGATTCCGGCGCTTCTACCGCGAGCACCGCACGGCGTACGAGGCGCAGGCCGCCTTCTTCCGCGACACGGCCCGGGTGGAGGAGGCACGCGCATGGCTGGCGCGCAGCTTCGCGCCGCACGAGCCCTTCCAGCTCCTCACCGTCGTCGTCTCGCCGCTGACGGGCGACAGCGTGTCCCTCGCGACGCCGCGGAGCGAGGGCTTCGCGGAGCTGCAGCCGCACTACGGGTTTCCGTACGCGGAGACGTTCCGGGGTGAGGAGCTGCGGGGGCTGCCGGACGAGACGGTGGCGCTCTACCGCCGCAACGCGGCCATCGCCCGCATCCAGCGCGCGTACCTGCCCGGCGAGGCCTCGAAGTACGCCGAGCGCATCCTCTGGGGCGTCAGCAATCGCAAGCACTGGGTCGACCCCGCGCGCGGCGCGGACTACTACGCGGGCACCTCCGCCTTCAGCGAGTACCTGACCTGGGCGCTGGTCGCGATCCGCCTCTCCGAGACCGCGCCGGAGCCGGAGCGCGCGCGGGCCGTCGAGTCCGTCGAGCGATTGATGGTGGCGCGCGGGTTCCCGCAGTACCCCGCGTTCAGCCGCTTCGTGGTGCCGCTCTACCGCGGCCGCCAGGCGGGGCAGACGGTCGCCGACCTCTTCCCCGCCATCGTCGCCTGGTTCGAGGACAACAACGGGTGGTGACCCCGCCGGTCTCCCCCTCCCTCCCGCACGCCGCCGACCGAGATGCGCACGCTCCTCCCCGGGATCGCCCTGGCCGCCTGCGTCGCCGCCGCGGCGCGCTCCACCGCCGCGCCGCCGGCCAGCATCGCCATCCGCCACGTCAGCGTGGTGGACGTGACCGGCGGGGCCACGCGGCCGGACCAGACGGTGCTCGTCCAGGGCAACCGCATCGTGGCGGCCGGCCCCGCGGCGAGCGTCCGCGTCCCCGCCGGGGCGCGCATCGTCGACGGCGCGGGGAAGTACCTGATCCCCGGGCTGTGGGACATGCACACCCACATCACCTACGCCCACGCCGGGCTCTCGCTGATGCTGGCGAACGGCGTCACCGGCATCCGCGACATGGGGGCGGAGCACTTCGCCGTCGCCAGGGGATGGCGCGACAGCATCGCGGCCGGACAGCTGCTCGGGCCGCGGATGCGCATCGCCAGCCCGGTGGTGGAGAACGCGCGCTGGCTGGCGACGGTCCGCCGCATCGCCGTGTACGAGCCGGTGCTGCGGGAGCGGTTCGGGCCGACGTCGCCGGAAGAGGCGGTGCGGTGGGTGGACTCGGTGGCGGCGCTCGGGCCGGATCACATCAAGGTGCGCAACTGGCCCCCGCCCGAGATCGCCTTCGCCCTGGTCACGCGCGCGAAGGAGCGCGGGATCCCCGTGGTGGCGCACGCCAACCGGCCCTTCCCGCCGCGCGACGTGGCCAGCTACGAGCACGGCATCTTCCCCGCCCTCACCGTCTCCGACAGCGAGCGGGCGACGCTCTTCCGCGGGTTCGCGGCGCGCGGCGTGGTGTTCGTCCCCACCACGGTGACCTGGGCGGGGCGGCTCCTCCCCGTGGACACCCTGCTCGCCCGCTTCGACCCCGCGCGCACCCCCGAGTACCGCTACCTGCCGCCGGCGATGCTGCGGCAGTGGCGGGAGGAGATCGAGGCGCGGAAGTTCGAGACGCCCTTCGACTACCCGCCCCTGTTCGCGGCGGACCTGCGCAACTTCAAGGAGATGCGGGCGATGGGGATCCCCCTGCTCACCGGCTCCGACGCGCCGAGCATCGGCCTGGTGCCGGGGTTCAGCCTGCAGGACGAGCTGGGGCGCTTCGTGAGCGTGATCGGGATGACGCCGCTGGAGGCGCTGCGGTCCGCCACGCTGGCGCCGGCGCGGTTCCTGGGGATGGCGGATTCGCTGGGGAGCGTGCAGGCGGGGAAGGTGGCCGACCTGGTGCTGCTCGACGCCGATCCGCTGGCCGACATCGGCAACACCCGCCGCATCCGCGCGGTGATCGCCAACGGCCGCCTGCTGGACCGCGCCGCGCTCGACGCGCTGCTGGCCGCGGTGGAGCGGGCGCCGGATCGCTGACGGAGCGCGGAGATGTGGGCGCGCCGCGGGTCCGGGCCGCTACGCGCCGGCGCCGCGCGGCACCCGGATCCTCCCCGCCTCGGGCACGACCCGGAAGCGCCGCCGCAGCCGGATCGCGGCGGCGAGGAACCCGATGATCCCGCCGAAAGGCGGCCCGACCATCGCCCCGATCGGCCAGGCGAGGAGGCCGAGGCCCACGCCCAGGACGCCGCCGATCACCGTCCCCACGAACGTGCCGATGACCGCCCGCCCGAGCGGAACGCGCCGCAGCAGCGTCCAGCCGGCGGTGGGGAGCAGGACCGCACCCAGCACCGCGCCCATGCGCGCGGCGTTCGGGACAAAGTATGCCGCCCCGCGGCCGAAGAGCGGCATCAAGAGCGTGAGCGCGACCGCGCCGGCCAGCGCGCCGAATACCGCGCCGCCCGCGACGAGCCCCGCGATGACGGCCAGGATGCGTGCAGGGCTCCGTGTCATCTCGCGATTGGCAGGTGGGGTTGATCCCTCTCCGTGACTCTGCGTCTCTGCGTGAGACGCTTTTGCCCTTACACCGGCTCGGCGTTGCTGGTGGTCGACGACTCGCCGCGCAGCTCCGCGAGGTTCGCCTGCACCCGCGCGAGCATCCCGGCGTACTTCTCGTCCGCCAGGTCCACGAGCGCGGCCTCGGCCTGCTCGTGCGCGCTGACCGCCTTCTGCAGCGTGATCTTCTTGTTGTCCTGGGGCTCCATTCATCCTCCCTTTCTTGATGGTGCCTTACGCAACAAGGAAGCCGGACTACGACCCGGGCGGCGCTGCGGAAGATGCGGCGGCCGTGGGTGGAGTGGCGGGAGCCGGCGCGGCGGCCAGCGGGATCAGCGTGAGCGAGCGGATCAGCCAGACGTCGTCGCGCTGGCGCCGGGCGACCAGCACGAAGGCCTCGATCTGCGCTTCGCCCCCCGGGGCGGCGTACGCCATCTGGCCGCGCGCGTACGCCATCTCGCCGCTGAAGTCGAAGTCCTGCACGCTGAAGGTCAGCGCGCCCGCGCCCGTGAACACCTCCGCCAGCTTCACCCGCAGCGAGTCGCGGGTGCGCGTCTCGTCGCCCGAGGGGCTCACGAACAGCCCCTCGCGCGTGTAGAGGTCGGCCGCCGCGCGGGCGTTGTCCACGTCCCAGGCGCGCTTCCAGCTCCCCAGGAGCGCCATCACCTCCTGCCGCACCCGCAACCGGTAGAGGTCGCGGTTGTTCTGCGGGTTCTCCTCCTGGATCAACCCGAAGAGCGTCTGCGCCCGCAGCGGCGCGGCAACCAGGAGCAGCGCGGCGGCGAGCCACGGCAGGCGTGCAAGCTTCATCGGGATCGTGTTCGTGGGGGAGAAGAACGGCGGCACCGCGCGGCGACCGGCGGAGGAAGGGATCAACGCCCGCCTCGCCCGATCCTGACCGCAAGGAAACATACGCCGCCGGAGCGCTGGCGTCACTCCGGCGGCGGTGATCAGAGGCGGTGCAGGAAGGCCGCGAGCCTGCTCAGCTCCGCATCCGTCGGCACGGGCGAGGGCGAGGCGAACACGTCGCGTAGATCAAACGCCTCGGAGAGCAGGTCCTGCTCGGCTTCGGAAGGGGTCCTGCCCATCCCGACCAGCGACCATCGCTCGTGCCGGATGTAGTAGAACCCGTCCTCGACCTCCACGTAGAACGGCTCGCCAGCCACCGCATGCGGAGAGCCCACGACACTCCTCCTTCGCTGCTGTACACGTCATCCGTCCCGCTCGACGAATACCGAACCCGCTAAAGCACTGGGTCAGACGCCCCCAACCACGAGACGTCATCCTGAGGCCGGCCATACCTGCGCTTCGGCAGCAACAGCAGTCTGCAGGCCGAAGGATCTATACCCGGCCCCCGGAACCAGGACGGCGAAGCGCAACGGTATTTCCGGATTCACCTCAAAACGGGCTACAAACTGTCCGCGCTGGACGCTCGTCTGCAAGAGCAACACCGACTGGAAGACCACGTCGAGGATCCACTCGCCTCGGAGACTTGATCGCGAGCGCCGACTTTTAGATCCTTCGGCCTGCGAGGTTTAGCGCCTGCTGACAGTTCAGCGCGGCCGGCCTCAGGATGACGTCTATGGGGAGGTGCAATCGTACAAACCCTGGTGATGCGGAGAGCGGCCTGTGTCACGGAGTAGAACGAAAGACGGCCGGAAGACACCGCCGGGCGGGCGACAGGAGAGGGGTGCCGCCCACGCCGACGATGCCTCCCGGCCGCCTACCGCTCCAGCGCGTCGAGCATCCGGTGCAGCATCGGCACGGCGTCGGACGGGTGCGCGGGGAGCGTCATCCGCCAGGCGCCGCGCTCCGCCGCGTGGCGGACGCGCGCCCCGACGCTCCCGGCGTACAGGTCGAACCCCGGCTCGGGCGCGGCGATGAGCGTCTCCACCACCTCGTCCACTCCCAGCGGCACGATCCCCGGAGAATCGCCGCGGGCCAGCAGGCAGACGCCCGCGCGCCCGGCGGAGAGGCAGGGGGCGGCGGGCGCACGCTCCCGCAGGTCCAGCGCGAGCTTGGTCTTCCCGTTCGCCAGCAGCCGCGGCCGCACGCCCTCCAGCTCGGGGAAGAAGCGCACCGACGCGGGGGTGAGGTGCATGAAGCGCGGCATCCCCCAGACGCGGAAAGGGTCGAGCTGCAGGTAGACGGTGTCTTCGGAGAGGATGCCGAGCCCCGCGCGCGCCGCGGCGTAGACCAGGGTGCTCTTCCCCACCCCGCTTGGCCCGGCCAGCAGCAGCGCCGTGCCCCCGCGCGCCACCGCTGCGGCGTGCAGCGGGTCGCGGTCGCGGCGCGCCAGCATGAAGAGCGCGAGCGCCTCCAGCACGCCGCAGCGGAAGTGCTCGCGGTCGTCCACCAGCCCCTCGCCGACCTCCGCCACCGCCTCTCCGATCATGGTGTCCGCGTAGCCGTGGCAGCCGGCGCTGGAGAGGAGGAGCAGCGCGCGCCGCGGGACGCCGTGGCTCACCGGCCCCGCGTCGCCCGCGCGCCCCGGGCGCACGTTGATGCGGATGCGCGCGTCCGGCACCCCCGCCGGCTCGTCCGCGCCCGTCGCGCCGAACGCCTCGCGCGCGGCGGCGAGCACCCGCGGCGAGTTGCTCTCCACGCGCAGCGACAGGCCGAGCACGGGAAAGGTGGCCGAGACGAAGAGGCGCGCGGGCGCCAGGCGAACGGCGTGGAGTGTGGCTTCCGGGGTCACGTGCGATTCCCGCGTTGGGTAAGGGTTCGGTAGATCTCCAGCACCCGGCCGGCGGCGCGGTCGGCATCGTCGGCGAGGGCGCGTTGCTGCGCGGCGCAGGCCAGGCGGAGGCGGCGATCCTCGTCCCCCAGCAACGCCTCCACCGCGTCGGCGAGGGCGCGGGGGTCGGCCGTCGGGACGGGCTCCGCGGCGTCGGGCGCCCAGTCGGCCAGGTGCCCGACGCGCGTCCCCACCGTCGGCACCCCCGCCAGCGCCGCCTCGAGCGCCACGATCGGCCCGCACTCGTGGCGGCTCGTCACCAGCAGCAGGTCGGCCTGCTCCATCCAGCGCCGCAGCTCCGTCTGCGGCAGGAAGCCGTGGAAGCGGACCCGGTCCCCCAGCCCAAGCGACTCCGCCTCCCGCTGGATCTCGCCCCCGAGCGTGTCGCCGCCGATCACGTCCAAGCGGAAGGCGGTGCCACGGTCCCGCAGCGCGGCGGCGGCACGCACCAGCGTCCAGGGGTCCTTCACCTCGTTCAGGCTGCCGGCGAAGAGGAGCCGCGCCTCGCTCCCGGGCTCCCGCCGCCGCGGCGCGAGCGCCGGCCAGTCGCGCACCGACACCCCGTACGGCACCCGCTCGGCCGCCACGCCCCGCTCCGCCGCCAGCCGCACCGCGTAGCCGCTGTTCGCCGTCACGTGCGACGCGAGCCTCGCCGCGGCGCGGAGGCGGAGCCGCCCGGCGCGGGAGCGCTGCAGCCCGTAGCCGATCTCCGGGAGCGCCGCCACGTCGCCGCCCACCACGTGCAGCAGCACCGGGCGGCGCAGCAGGCGGCCGGCCGTCCCCGCCACCAGCCCCGGCGAGACCCAGACGCCGTGCAGCACGCCGAAGGCTCCCCGCCGGTGCTCCGCCAGCACGTCGCGCAGCGCGCGGAGCGGGGGCCGGCGCGTTCCCGCATTGTGCACCGTCGCCCCGAGCAACGGCCAGGTGGCGGGCCGCGGCTCCTGCGTGAGCGCGAACACGTGCAGCTCGTGCTCGGCCGCGACGCGCTCGATCATCGCCAGCAGGATCGGGATCACCCGCTCGGTGCCGCTCCGGTCCACCCCGCCGGGCACCACCATCGCCACCTTCACCGGCGCCTCGCCGCCGCCTGGTACGCCGCCCCCAGCTCGCGGCCGAGCGCCGCCGCGGAGAGGTGCCGCTCGAAGTGCGCGCGCGCCGCCCGCCTCAGCTCCACCCGCGGCCGGGCGGCGAACGACTCCAGCAGCCGCGCGAGCCCCGCCGCGTATCCGCACCGGAAGAGGCCGCCCACCGCGCCGCCGCTCGTCATCCGCCGCAGCGCCGGGATGTCCGTCACCAGCGGCGTGGCACCGCACGCCAGCGCTTCGAGCACCGCGTAGCTGGTCCCCTCGCGCGCGCTCCCCTGCACCAGGAAGTCCGCGGCCCGGCAGAGGTGCTCCACCTCCTCGTGCTGCACCCGTCCCCGCAGCGTCACCCGCGCCGCCAGCTCCGGCTGGGCCGCCAGCCGCGCCCGCACCTCGGCCTCCAGCGGCGCGCTGCCGAAGCACATCCACAGGCGCAGCCCCGGCAGGGCGCGCAGGGCGAGCGACACGGCGTCGAGGATGGTGAGCGGGTCCTTGTTGGCGTCCAGGTGGCCCAGCCAGAGCACGCACGGGTCGCCGCCGATCCCCGTCCTCCGCCGCGCCTCCTCCACGTCGCCGGGGGCGAAGGCCGAGGTGGCCTCCAGCACCTCGAACACGGGCGTCCCAGGACGCAGCACTCCGGCCTCGAAGAAGGGCCGCGCCATCCCCGCCGCGGTGAACATCACCCCGTCGATCCGCGCCAGCGCACGGCGCCGCTCCCATCGCCGCCATCCCGCCGGCACGCGGTCCGCGTGGTCCTGCGCCAGCACCGCCGCGCCATCGCCGCACATCCGCCGCGCGTGCGGAAACCCGAGCCCCTGCACGTGCACCACCGCGGGCCGCAACTCGCGGACGGCGGCGACGATCCGCGGGCGGAGGCGCCGCATCACCCGCCCCTCCGGCTCGCGGACGAAGCGGTAGCGGATGCCGTCGCGCACCAGCTCCTCGTCGCGCCAGGCGGCCTGCACCACCACGGGCTCGAACCCCGCGTCCGCCGCCGCGCGCGCCGTCATCTCCAGGGCCGGCCAGGCGGCGAGCATCTCCTCCCCCGTGCGCAGCCACGGGGCGCGGGCGGCGCTCACCTGTACAACGCGCAGGGTCATGTGACCGTGTCTATCATCAAGCCCGATGCCCGGCGCTCGATGCCGGCACCAGGCTCGGGACCGGCGAAGAAACGGCGGCAGCAGGATGGATCGAACAGGATGGCAAGTCTTTGCACGCGTGTAGTTTAGCGGTCCTCGAAGCAGGTGCCGGCGAGGGGTCCGGATGATGAAGATGACGGAATCGACGCGGGTCCGGAGCCCGCCGCGTACGTCCCGCTCCGGAACATTTGGTGACCCGCTGTCGCACCGCGCGACACGGGGCCGTAAGGTTGCTCCATCTCCCGTCCTCCGCCTAGCTTCCCCACCGTTGACCAACCTCGATGACGACGATGAAGAGACGATGGCAGAGGCGGTGACGGTGCGGCCCGCGACCCCCGCGGACGCCGAGACGTGGCTGGCGCTGGTCGATGCGCTCGCGGACTACGAGAAGCTGGCGCGCCCCACGCCGGAGGCGCGCGGGCGGCTGCTGAACGACGCCTTCGGCCCCGGGCCGCACCGCATCCAGGTGTACATGGCCGAGGTGGAGGGGCGCGCCGCGGGCTACGCCATCACCTGCGAGACGTACTCGTCGTTCCTGGCGCTCCCCACGCTCTACCTGGAAGACCTCTTCGTGCTGCCGGACGCGCGCCGCCACGGGATCGGCCGGGCGATGTTCCGCTACCTGGCGGGCGAGGCGGAGCGGCGCGGCTGCGGGAGGATGGAGTGGCAGGTGCTCGACTGGAACCAGCTCGCCATCGACTTCTACGAGAAGCTCGGCGCGCGGCGGATGAAGGAATGGTACACCTACCGCCTCACCGCCGACAACCTCCGCGAGATCGCCGCCTCCGGCGGGTGAGCTCCCTCCGTGTCTCTGCGCCTCTGCGTGAGACGCCGTCACGGAGGTTGCAGGGAGATGTAGATTCGGAAACGCAACCAGTTCGAGGAGTGACCATCATGCCCATGACGTCTTTCGACCGCATGCCCGACGACGCCCGCCTCTGGGTGTTCGCCGCGCCGCGCCCGCTCGAGCCCGACCAGGCCGAAGCGCTGCTGGCGCGCGTGGACGGCTTCCTGGAGCGCTGGGCGGCGCACGGCGCGCCGGTGCTGGGGGCGCGCGAGCTTCGCCACGGCCAGTTCCTGCTGGTCGCCGCGGACGAGCGCGCCACCGGCGTATCCGGCTGCTCCATCGACACCCTCTTCCACGCGCTCGGCGAGGTGGAAGAGTCGCTCGGCACCGAGCTGCGCCGCACCGCCTCGCTCGTCCTCTACCGCGACGCGGAGGGCGCCATCCGCTCCGTCGACCGCGCCGGGTTCCGGCAGCTCGCCGCCGCCGGCGAGATAGGCGAGGAGACGGTGGTGTTCGACAACACCGTCGCCACCGTCGGCGACCTGCGCGCGGGGAAGTGGGAGCGGCCGTTCCGCGACGCCTGGCACGCGAAGGCCTTCCCGCTCGGCGCCGCGTCCGCGGCATGACGCGGAGCGAGACGCGCATGCGGCGGCTGGTCCTGTTCGACATCGACGGCACCCTGCTCTCCGCCGACGGCGCGGGGAAGCGGGCGATCCACGCCGCGCTGATGGAGGTGTTCGGCACCACCGGGCCGATCAACGGCTACGCCTTCGGGGGGCGCACCGACCCCGAGATCGTGCGCGACCTGCTGCGCGCCGACGGGCTGGAGGACCGGGAGATCGACGCCGGCCTCCCCGCGCTCTGGTTCCGCTACGTGGAGAACCTGCACCGCGAGGTGCGGGAGATGCGCATCCACCCGCTCCCGGGCATCCCGGCGCTGGTGGACCGGGTGGAGGCGGAGGACGGCGAGACGGTGCTGGGGCTGCTGACGGGGAACATCGCGGCGGGGGCGCGCATCAAGGTCGAGGCGGCGGGGCTGCGCTTCGAGCGCTTCCGCGTGGGCGCCTACGGCAGCGACCACGCCGAGCGCCCCGAGCTCCCGGCCATCGCGGTGGAGCGGGCGCGCCACCTGAACGGGGTGGAGTACGCGGGGAAGGAGATCGTGATCATCGGCGACACGCCGAAGGACGTGGCGTGCGGCACCCACCTGGGCGTGCGCACCATCGCCACCGCCACCGGCCGCCACCCGCTGGACGAGCTCGCCGCCTGCGGCCCCGACCACCTCTTCCCCGACCTCTCCGACACCGACGCGGTCTGGCGCGCGATCACCGACTGACGAAAACAGCCTGACGCAGAGACACAGAGGAACGGAGAGATGGCTTCTCTCCGTTGCTCTGCGCCTCTGCGTCAGGCTGTTTTCACCGGGGACGGGCGCAGCTCGCTCGGGTCGGCGAAGCGGTCGTGGAAGACGGTGGTCCCCGAGAGCCGCGGCCACTCCGCCTCGGGCCACCCCTCGAAGATCCCCGCCGCCCCCGGGAAGTCCGCGTCCGCATCCGGCGACGCGGCGATCAGGAAGTTCTGCCGGTCCGGGAAGTCGCGCGCCAGGTGGACGTAGAGCCGCACCGCCGCGAACGCCTCGCGCGCCGTGCGCACCGTCGACCAGAAGCGCCGGTCGCCCTCCCCGTCCGCCACCCCGATCACGTTCACCACCACCACCCCGCCGGGCTTCAGCAGCCGCGCCAGCCCGCGCATCGCCTCCAGCGTCACCAGCGGGTAGGGGACGGTCTCGGTGCCGTCGTACACGTCCACGAACACCCGGTCGAAGGCGCCGGCGGGGAGCTCCGACGCCACCAGCCGCGCGTCGCCGTGGATGCTGTGCACCCCGTGCTCCGCCCGCAGCCCGAACCAGCGGTAGGCGGCGCGCGTCACCTCGGGGTCCAGCTCCACCACCGTGATCCGCGCCTGCGGGTCGCGCTCGGCGATCCGCCGCGGCAGGGTGTACGCGCCCCCGCCCAGGAAGAGGTACGCCAGCCCCGGGCGCTCCATCGCCCCGAACAGCCGCTCCCCCGCCGCGATGTAGGCGAAGGTCGGCGCCCCGGTGCGCGTCAGCTCCCCCGACTCGATCTCGCCGTTCTGGTAGAGCCGCCGCTCGGGCTGCCGCTTGCCGGGGTAGACGATCTCCACCACGCGCAGGGAGCCGAAGGGCGTCTGCTCCTCCATCAGCACCTGCCGCTCGGTGGCGGAGCCGCGGGCGCGGTGCGGGTAGAAGACGGGGAAGGTCACCAGCGCCGCCGCCACCAGCAGCAGCGTGCCCGGGGTGAAGCGCGGCAGCAGCACCAGCCCGCACGCCGCCGCGCCCACCGCCACCCCCGCCAGCACCACCGTCACCATCTCGGCCGCGCCCACGCCGGGGTCCACGCCGCCGTCGTCGCCCTCGTCCTGCACCCCCTCCCACGCCGCCAGCGCGGGGAGGAGGTACCCGGCCGCGTAGGCGGGAACGCCCACGATGAAGAGCAGCCCCAGCGCGCGCGCCGCGCCGCCGAGCCGCTCCCCCTGGTACTCCTTCCAGCCGGTCGCCAGCACCCCGGCCACGCCGAGCGCGATGCCGAGCACGATCCAGCGCGCGGCCGGCGGCGCCTCGGGGTCGTCCACCGGGGCGCCGGCCCAGAGCCCGGCCGCCAGCGCCGCGGCGAAGGTGGCCAGCACCCCCGCGGCCGCGGGAAGGGCGCCGCGCGCCTCGTACAGCAGCAGGCTGCCGCCGGCGAAGGCCACCACCGCCAGCGCCACCCCCACCAGGAACGGGCGCAGCCAGCCGCCCAGGCGCCGCATCAGCTCACGGGGCAAAGCGGCCGTACCCTCCCCGATAGTACAGCAGCGGCGCGCCCTCGCAGGCGTCGGCGGCCACCACCTCGCCCACGAACACGGTGTGGTCGCCGCCGGTGCAGCGCTCGGCCACGCGGCAGTCGAGCCAGGCCAGCGCCTCGTCGAGCACCGGGGCGCCGGTGTGCTCGGGGCGGTAGGCGATGCCGGTGAACTTCCCGTCCAGGTCGTGGCCGGAGAAGCGCCGGGCGAGCGTCTCGCCCTTCCCGTCGGCCAGCACGTTCACGGCGAACACGCCCGACTGCTCGATGCAGCCGTGCGAGGCGGCGGCCCGCTCCACGCACACCAGGATCAGGGTGGGGTCCAGCGACACCGAGCAGACGGCGCTGGCCGTGAGCCCGCAGGGGCGCCCGTCCGGCAGCAGCGTGGTGACCACCGTCACCCCCGAGGCGAAGTGGCTGACCACACGGCGGAAATCGGCGGTGTCGATCATCTGGCAGGGATCAAGGGATGCTGGTAAGCTTTCGCGCCGGGCGGTGGCCGGTTCCTTGCTGGTGCGGCCCCCGCATACGGCGGACCGGCGCCACGCTCCCGCGGCCCCGGTCCGCAACCACACGCCTCCGGATTCTGTATGCGCGCACTGCCAGCACGCGCCCGCTGGGCCCCGGCGCTCCTGATTCTAACCGCCCTCCCCGCCTGCGAAAAGGTGCAGTGGGGGGGCGCCGAGGTGCGCGTGGTGCAGCCCCCTCCGCCCGACGGCGCGACCCAGACGGCCCCCTCTCCGGCCGAGGAGACCGACCTCGGCCTCCCGCGCGGCACGGTCGTCTTCCACGTGGTGCGCAGCCAGGGGCAGGACCGCATCATCCCCGTGGCCGAGGTCTCGGGCGACTCGCTGCGCACCGTGGCGCGTCCGGCCGGCGTGTCGCCGCAGGCGTACGAGCAGCGCTTCCGGCAGGCCGTGCTCCCCCCCGCGGGCGAGTACGTGCTCTTCCGCCGCGGGGCACGGGTGGGGACCTTCACCCTCCGGGGGCCGGGCGGCATCACCAGCTGCGGGCTGCCCACCGGCGTGGGGCAGGCCACCACGGTGGCGGCCGCCGCGGCGGACCAGGAGTTCCTGGCCTTCCGCAAGGGGCTGGAGCCGGAGGTGGTGGGCGAGTTCAGCCCGCCGCAGGTGGCGGGGCCGGTGATCCGCTACGCCCCGCTGGTGGCCGAGCGGCTGGTGCTCACCGGCGGCCTCCCGCGGCCCGGTAGCTGGACGCGCGCGCAGCGCGACCTGCAGGCGCTGGACCTGGTGCGCGGCGGGAGCCCGGAGATGGCGACCACCTTCCTGTCGGGCGACAACCTGGCGCCGGGGCCGGGGGAGAAGGAGGGATGGAGCGTGTTCTACGTGGCCAGCTACGAGCAGCGCACCGGCTACAACCCGGTCTACAGCGAGGTCACGGACTACCGGAAGAGCCCCAAGCGCGCGCCCCGCGCGATCGACGCCCTGAACTGGAACGGGAAGGGCGGCAACGACCTGCTCATCCAGGTCTTCGGCCCCACCGACGCCTGGTACGAGGCCATCTCCAACGACGCCAGCCACGGCTGGAAGAAGGTCTGGGAGGGGAAGGCCTGCCGGTAGGGTTTCCAGAAAGCATGGACCGACGGCGAAACGATCGACAACCATCCCGTGGCGGGGAGAATGGGCTACGGGCGCGGGACCCTCGCACCACCTCTCTTACCTTTCCTGTACACGGTGCGGCACACCCACTCATCTCGCCGGCCGGCGGCACGGGCGCATCCACCTGTGCCCCCTTCGCGGCTGGCTGGCGAAATGCGCGGACCTCGCACGGCGTAGTCGCTCTGGCAGGCATCCCGGCCGAACAGGGCGTTGCGGGCCACGTGCAGCCAGGCATTCTTCCAGCGTAGAGAGCCAGCGGCCGCACGCGCCTGAATTGGGTCGTCCGGCCTCCTGGAGCGGCTCGGCGACTTTTCCCGACATCCTCATTTGAACCGCAAGAGAGCGGAGCTTGATGGCGAACACCGACGTAGTCGGCAGCGACCTGGATTACGCCGACCGGCTCTGGAAGGCCGCCGACGCCCTCCGTGGGCAGGTCGATGCCGCAGAGTACAAGCACGTAGTCCTGGGCCTGCTGTTCTTGAAGTACATCTCCGACAGCTTCGAAAGCCGTCGCGACGATCTGCGGGCCGAGCTGACGAGAGACGGCATCAAGGGCGAACAGCTTGATCGACTGCTCGAATCCCGCGACGAGTACACGGCCGAGCGGGTCTTCTGGGTGCCGCCCGAGGCGCGGTGGACGAACATCCAGAACCAGGCGGCCCGCGCCGACATCGCCACCCTGATCGACGATGCAATCCTTGCCGTGGAGCGCGACAACCCCGGCCTCAAGGGCAAGCTCCCGCGGGACTACGCCCGCCGCGGCATCGATCCGGTGAAGATGAAGGGTCTCGTCGAGCTCGTCGCCGACATCGGCTTCAAGGGCAGCCGCGGGAAGGCGCGTGACATGCTGGGCCGGGTGTACGAGTACTTCCTCGGCAAGTTCGCCGCTGCCGAGGGGAAGCTGGGTGGCGAGTTCTATACGCCGCGCGGTGTCGTGCGGGTGCTCGTCGAGATGCTGGAGCCCTACGAGGGTCGCATCTACGATCCTGCCTGCGGCAGCGGAGGCATGTTCGTCCAGTCGGAGAAGTTCGTCGAGGCACATGGCGGCCAGCGCACCGATGTCTCCATCTTCGGGCAGGAGAGCAACCCCACGACGTGGCGCCTCGCCCACATGAACCTCGCCATCCATGGCATCGAGGCCAGGCTCGGCGAGCAGCCCGCCGACACGTTCCTCCGCGACCAGCACCCCGACCTCAAGGCCGACTTCGTACTCGCCAACCCGCCCTTCAACGTCAGCGACTGGTCAGGCCCGCTCCTGCGTGGAGATAAACGATGGGTCTACGGCGATCCGCCCATCGGCAACGCCAACTACGCCTGGATCCAGCACTTCATCCACCACCTCGCCCCACCCGACGGCCGAGGCGGCGGTGTGGCCGGCTTCGTGATGGCCAACGGGAGCCTGTCGAGCAGTAGCGGCGGCGAGGGGGACATCCGCCGCAAGATCATCGAGGCCGACCTCGTCGACTGCATCGTCGCCCTGCCCGCGCAGCTCTTCTTCACCACGGGCATCCCCGTCTGCCTGTGGTTCCTCACCCGCGACAAGACCGGCCGCAACCTTCGCCGGGGCACGCCGAACCGTCCCGGTGGGCGCAAGGGCGAGACGCTCTTCATCGATGCCCGCAAGCTCGGCACGCTGCAGACCCGGGTGCTCCGCGTGCTCACCGGCACCAAGGATGACGAGTACGTGCCCGGCACCGGCGACCTGGCGCCGGCGTCCGACGTCGGCCGGATCGTGTACGCGTACCGCCGCTGGCGCGGCGAGCCCGCCCCAACGTGGTGGAACGAAAAGGAGCACGGCCCCTGGGCGTTCACGCCGACCCGCGGTTTCGCCAGTCCCGCGACGATCGAAGAGATCGCCAGCCATGGCCACGTCCTCACCCCCGGCCGCTACGTGGGCGCGGAAGAGCAGGAAGACGACGCCGAGCCGTTTGCCGAGAAGTACCCGCGGCTGGTGGCGGAGGTGGAGGAGTGCTTCCGTCATGGACGGGAGCTGGAGAACGTCGTCACTGCCAACCTGCGGAGGCTGTCGGATGCCTGATATCCCGCAGACCCGCTTTGGCGACATCTGCGCGGAGAGCGCTTTCGGCCCGCGGTTCAGTAGCGACAACTACGCTGCCGACGGGAACGTCGCTACCCTGCGCACGACAGACATGCGTGTCGACGGCCGCATCGATTACGAGTCGATGCCGCTCGCGAAGCTGGATCTCGATCCACTGAAGAATCACCTCCTTCGACGTGGCGATCTTTGCATGACTCGCACGGGTCGCGTGGGGACCACGGCAGTCTTTGAAGCGTTCGGCCTGCCGGTGCTTCCTGGCGCGTTCTTGATCCGCTTCCGGCTGAAGCCGACGGTAGCGGACCCGTTCTATTTTCAATACTTCTTCAATTCGCCGGAGGGACAGCGCCGGCTTCTCGCGACAGCAAGCGGCTCGGTACAGCAGAACCTGAACATCACCGCGCTGCATGAAGTGCTCGTTCCCCTGCCCCCGCTCGTCGAGCAAGAGGAAATCGCCGGGGTTCTTCGCTCGCTGGACGACAAGATCGAGCAGAACCGGCGGACGGGCCGGGCGTTGGAGGCGCTGACACGGGCGACGTTCAAGGCGTGGTTCGTGGACTTCGAGCCGGTCAAGGCGAAGGCCGCCGGTGCCGCGAGCTTCCCCGGCATCCCCCACGCCGCCTTCGCCGCCCTCCCCGGCGGCCTCGCCGACTCTCCCCTTGGCCCGGTGCCGCACGGGTGGGCCGTGGGCAAGCTCGGCAGCCATTGCGGCATCAACCAACGCAGCGTCAGGGCGGGTCAGATCGACGGCGAGATAGAGTACATCGACATCGCCTCCGTGACGGTGGGTCGTCTCGACGGTGTTCAACGCGTGCCGTTCGCAGAGGCCCCGAGCCGCGCGCGTCGCCAGGTGCGGCACGGAGACACGATCTGGTCGTGCGTGCGGCCGAATCGACGCTCGTACCTGTTCATTCACTCGCCGCCGGAGAGCTGGATCGTCAGCACCGGCTTCGCGGTGTTGTCGCCCGCCAGCTTCGGCCCCTCGTATCTCCACGAGCTGACCACGCGGCAAGAGTTTGTCGACTACCTCGTGGCCAACGCCGACGGCAGCGCGTACCCCGCCGTCCGTCCAGACCATTTCGCCAGGGCGGACGTTCTGGTGCCGCCGGCGGAATTGCGGGACGCGTTTGAGGAAGTGACGATGCCGCTGCGCAACCTGCTCGCCGCGGGTGAGGCCGAGTCCTCCACGCTCGCCACCCTGCGCGACTACCTCCTGCCGCGGCTGCTGAGCGGACGGGTGCGGGTGCGACCATCGCGGGCGGGGGCGAAGGGATGATGCGCCCGCGAGGTGCGGAACGGCCGATCCCACGCCGGCGGCGCAACCGTCCCGCAGACGCGTGCGCTGGACGGCGTGCGCGCGGCTGCATGGGAGGTCTTCGCCGTTCTCTTTGACGTGGCCGATGCAGAGGCCCGGCTGGACGCGTGCATCTCGGCGATGCAGCAGGCGCCGCAGCCCGGAACCGCCGCAGGAGATCGTCTGATACCGTTTTCCCGAGCGGTTGTGCATTCCTCGGCCGCCGAAACTGAAATGGGCTCTCACGGAGGTCACAGGGGACTCGGAGGAACTGCATCGCTTTCCCCTGTGTCCCTGCGACCTCTGTGAGAGATCGGGTTTGACCCTGCTCGTCGAATGCATGGTCGATCGGCCGAATGGGTATGATAGATGATCAGCACGGTCTGACCGACCTCCGCGGCCAGCTGGAATCCTCCAGCCGGTTGTCGTACGCCGTCGACCCGAACCGCTGCCACGACACCGTGCAAAGCCTGGGAAATCCCGCCGGGAGCGAGGAGCCGTCGTGAGCAGCGCTCTCACAGAGAACGTCGTCGAGGAGCTCGCGGTCGGCGCTCTCGCCGCCGCCGGCTCAGAGGTGCGCCAAGGTGCACAGCTGGCGGAGGCAGGGCTGAGCCTGGCGGGCGGGCGTATCGACCCTCTCGTGAGGGGCGCCCTCGAACGGCTCAATCCCCAGCTTGCGCACGAGGAACGCGAGCAGGTGCTGCGGGTTCTAAGCCGCCCGCCGCACCCGTCGCTGATCGACAACAACCGCTGGCTCCACGGCCTGCTGACCGAGGGCGTGCCGGTCGAATACAGGGACGTCGAGACCGGCGAGGCCCGCGGCGGCCGCGCCCGGCTGATCGACTTCGACGACCCCGCCAGCAACGACTTCGTCGTCGTCCGGCAGCTCACCCTCGCGGGGGCGAACGGGAAGACGATCCGGCCGGACCTCGTGCTGTACGTCAACGGCCTCCCGTTGGTCGTCATCGAGCTGAAGGACCCCGCCAACACGGCGGCCGACCTCGACGCCGCGATCGACCAGCTCGCGAGGTACAGGGCGGTCGCGCCGGACCTGTTCGTGCCGAACCTGCTGCTGGTCGCCAGCGACGGGCTGCTGACGAGGGTCGGGAGCATCACCAGCGGGCGGCAGCGATTCGCGCCGTGGCGGCCGGCAGACGGCGGGGAGCCGGCGCTCGAGGCGCTGATCCGCGAGCTGCTGAACCCGGCGGCGCTCCTGGACTACCTGCGCTCGTGCGTGGCGTTCGAGGAGGACGAGCGGGGGAACATCGTCAAGAAGGTGGCGGGTTACCACCAGTTCCGCGCGGTGCGCAGGGCGCGGACGGGCGTGATCGGCGCGATCAAGACGCCGGACCGCGGGAACGACGAGACCGCGGGCAAGGGCGGCGTGGTCTGGCACACGCAGGGCAGCGGCAAGAGCCTGACGATGCTGATGCTCGCCGGCACCCTGGTGCGGGCGGCGGAGATGGCCAATCCGACGGTCGTGATCGTCACGGACCGCAACGACCTGGACGACCAGCTGTTCGACACGTTCGCGATGGGCCGGGCGCTGCTGCGGCAGGACCCCGTGCAGGCGGACAGCCGCGAGCACCTGCGGCAGTTGCTCGACCGGGCGAGCGGCGGCGTCGTGTTCACGACGATCCACAAGTTCACCGAGGCGCACGGCACGATCAGCGAACGGGCGAACGTCGTCGTGATGGCCGACGAGGCGCACCGCAGCCAGTACGGGTTCGTCGAGGGCGGGGCGCGGTGGATGCGCGAGGCATTGCCGAACGCAACGTTCGTCGGCTTCACCGGCACGCCGCTCACGGCGGGCGACAGGGTCACGCGGCACGTCTTCGGCGACTACGCCGACGTGTACGACATCCGCCAGTCGGTGGCCGACGGCGCGACGGTGCCGATCTACTACGAGCCGCGGATCGTCAGGCTGACGATCGACGAGGCCGGCGCGGAGGCGGCGGAGGCGAAGCTCGCGGAGTACGCGGCCCGCGACGAGGACGGGCGCGAGACGCCCGAGAGCATCCGCATCCCGCTGGAGGAGCTGTATGGCGCACCCGCGCGGCTGGAGCGGGTGGCGAAATTCGTCGTCGAGCATTGGGAGCAGCGCCGCGCGGCGATGGAAGGCAAGGCGATGATCGTGACGATGAGCCGCGACATCGCCGCCCGGCTGTACGAGGAGATCCGCGAGCTCCGCCCGGCCTGGCACGACGAGGACGACGCGCAGGGCGCGGTAAAGGTCGTCATGACCAGCGGGCCGGATGACCCCGGGCACATTGCCCGGCACGTGCGGAGCAAGGCGCAGCGCACGGCGCTGGCGAACCGGTTCAAGGACCCGGCCGACGACTTCCGGCTGGCGATCGTGGTGGACATGTGGCTGACGGGGTTCGACGCGCCCAGCGCGCACACGATGTACCTGGACAAGCCGCTGGCCGGGCACAACCTGATGCAGGCGATCGCGCGGGTGAACCGCGTGTACGGCGAGAAACCCGGCGGGCTGGTCGTCGACCTGATTGGGCTGACTGACCCGCTGGCCGATGCGCTGGCGACCTACGCCAACGCGACGGGCGATGCCGACAAGCCGGTCAGGGAGCTGCAGGACGAGGCGATACCGGCGATGCGGTCGGCGTTCGAGCAGCTGCGGGCGTTCTTCCACGGCTGCGGCTACGCGGCGGCGCTGGAGGCGGAGCCGGCGAACGTGCTGCGCGTGTACCTGGGCGCGATCGACCACGTGCTGGACGTGAAGCACAACGTCGGAGCCGAGACGGGCTGGCAGCGGTTCCGCGGGATGGTCAAGCGGCTGGCGACGGCGTTCGCGCTGGCGGTGCCGCGGGAAGAGACGCGGGAAGTCGCGCCGCACCTGGCGTTCTTCCAGCGCGTGGCGGCGATGATCCGCAAGCGGCTGGCCGACGAGGCGGGCCCGTCGCCCGGTGCGGGCGGCCCCGAACCCGAATTCCGCGACATCGATGCGGCCGTCCGGCAGGTCATCGGCGGCGCGGTGGGCGCGGGCGAGGTGATCGACCTGTTCGCCGCCGCCGGGCTCGATGCGGCGCGCCTGGACATTCTCAGCGATGCGTTTCTGGAGCGTGTGTCGGCCCTGGAGCAGAAGCACCTCGCGCTCGAGACGTTGCGGAAGCTGCTGACTGACCAGATCAGGCTCAGCGAGCGGGGCAACCTCGTGCAGGCCCGGAAGTTCCGCGAGGCGCTGGAGGAGGCGATGCTCGGCTACACCAGCAAGCAGACCAACACGGCCCAGATGATCGCGCAGCTCCTGGAGCTGGCGAAGTGGGTCCGCGAGGCGAAGCGGCACGGGGAGGAGCTCGGCCTCAGCGGCGAGGAGACGGCGTTTTACGACGCCCTGGCGGAGAACGGGTCGGCCAGGGAGGTCATGAAATCCGACCAGCTCCGCCTGATGGCGCGGGACCTGGCGGAAATGGTCAAGAGGATGCCCAAGCTCGACTGGACGCAGCGGGAGAGCGTGCGGGCAGACCTGCGGCGGAAGGTCCGTCGACTGCTGGCGGTGTACGGCTACCCACCAGACCTCTCGGAGGACGCAACCCAGCTCGTGCTGAAGCAGGCAGAGTTGTCGACGGAGTACGCCCTGTGACGCGGCTGCGGACGCAAGGTATTCGCCAACATTGCACTCGGCCTCGATGGCTGCATGGCACCGGAAGGAGTGCGCCAACATGCGCAACCGTTCGGGAAACGCGGTATAATCATACTATTTCGGAATTATGCACTTGACTAAACTTGGCTCGCCCGTTAACTTTGTGGAGCGAAGAAATTGCCTTCACAAAGTTACCTGCGGAGCCGGTCGTGAGCAAGAACGCTTCCCTCGACGTAGCCGCCATCAAGAGCCCGGTGATTGCCGAGCTGCCCCGCGTGTGCTCGGATGAGACGGCGGCTATCGAATGGTTCGAGGCGAAGCGCTGGCCGGACGGGTGCGCTTGCATCGACTGCGGCTCGGTGGACGTCTACCAGATGCGGCAGGCGAAGTCTCCGGCGCGTCAGAAGAACTTTCGTTGGCGCTGCCGCGACTGCAAATACCAGTTCACGGTCAAGACCGGAACGATCTTCGAGGATTCGCCCGTGCCGATGCACAAGTGGATTCACGCACTGTGGCTGTCGGCCGCCAGCAAGAAGGGCGTTGCCGCGCTGGAGTTGCAGCGCACGATCCAGGTCGCCTACCGCACCGCGCTGTTCATGCTCCACCGCATCCGCTTCTGCATGGGTACGGAGCCGCAGGAACTGCTTTCGGGTGTGGTGGAAGTGGATGAGACCTACCTTGGCGGGAAGCCGCGCCGCGTGTCGAAGCAGGAGCGCGAGCGCCTTGCGGCCGAAGGTCAGGAGCCGCCCAAGAGCAAGCGCGGGCGCGGCACGTCAAAGACTCCTATCGTGGTGGCCGTACAGCGCGACGGGAGCATCAAGCGCGAGGCGATTGCCAACATCACCGCCGCCAACTTGAAGCAGTTTCTGCGCGGCGCCGTGGCACTCTCCGCCGAAGTCGTCACCGATGAGCTGAACGTCTATCCCAAGGCCACCGAAGGGTACGCGCGCCACCGCACCACCAATCACGCTCAGTACGAATTCGCGCGCGTGGACGATGACGGGTTCAACGTCCACAGCAACACCGCGGAATCCTCGCACGCGCTGCTAAAGCGCGGCCTGATCGGCGTCTGGCACCGTATGTCGCAGAAGCGCATGCCCTACTATCTGGCGAACACCGACTTCCTGTGGAACACCCGCCGCATCTCTGACGGGGACCGCGTGCTGGCGCTGGTGCGCTCGGTGTAGGGGAAGCGGCTGACGGTGAAGCGCTACCGCGCCGGGTGAGGGGTTGAGATTTGGTAAGGTGACTCTACCAACAGCGGCACCATGTCGCTATATATGGTGTCAAGCTGTAGGTTGACGAAGAAAAGCCGAAAGCAAGATGTTCAATTGTTGAACATCTTGCGCGGGGGGCCACTGGGAGTCGAGGGGTCTAACGATGGCTACCCAACTACAGACACCAGAGGCGCCGGATTGGGAGGCGCAACTACGTGCGCGCGGAATCGCGGTGCACAGGGCCAAGCCTGGCTACGTCTTTGAGCCGGTCCTAGACCGGCCGCGAGAGCGCAAGCGGATCGCGCGATTCTGGCACCACGCGCTACGGAGAATGCTCGGGCGCCGTGCTCTACTTTGATGCTTCCGCGCTTGTCAAACACTATATAGACGAGCGCGATGGCGGGACGGCCGTGGTGGACGGCATATTGGCGACGGCGGATGATTGGGGTGGGCTGTTCTCTAGCGAATTGCTCGTTCCAGAGGTTACATCTGCGTTGGCGAAGAAGATGCGAGAGAAGCACATCAACGCCCGCGAACTGCGGCGGCTTCTTCGCCAGTTCCGGTGGGATGCCAATGAAGGCTTTACGTTGCTCGGGGTGTCTCCAGTCACCATGTCGGATGCCTCAGTAATTTTGGAGTCGGTGGCGGACGTTAGGTGCGGCGCGGGTGATGCAATTCACCTGTACACGGCGGAAACGTTGAAGCGCACAAGTTCGGAGCCGTTCGCGTTCGTTACGTCAGATAGTGGGCTCGCCGCAGCGGCTAAACGACGGTTCCTATGGGTGTTCGACCCTCGGTTCCAGACTCTTGCAGACCTTACTGCGCATTTCGGGAGGTGAGCGATGGAGCAGCCGACAGCAGAGGGTGGCTCCGGACGGAAGCCGGGCAAGGAACCGGAGCGGGTGAAGATCCCCGGATCGTGGGAGGATGCCGCCACGCGGATGATACGGACGCCAGTTCCACAGGGCGGGATACCAGAACGCCCCACACGGCCTAGACGGGGCAAGGACGGCCGGGAGCGGTAGCAGCAGAGGGACGGTACCTGCCGTCCCTCTGCTGCGTCTACGGTACGTCCCTGGCGTGTTTGAATGGCGGCAGGACGTGAAACTCGACATAGGCCGCCCGTACAACGCTGTAGCGGTCCCGTCCATGAAGGACGCGCAGGCGGTCGTAACACAGCCGCCACGTGATTCCTTGCTCCATCCAACGGAACCGTGCGTCGGCTGTGACGACGTCCAGCATCTCCGCGAATGGGGGCTCCGGCCCAAAGGCAGTCTCCCGGCTTTCCCCTTCCCCCATCACCCGCCCGTACGGCTCACGACATACACCACCACGGGCGCGGCAACGGCCGGTAGCTCGCGCTCCCATGCAGTAAGCGCCGAAGCCGCAGGCCCCACGATCCCCCGGAACGCTTGGGGGAACGCCCCCGCCCCTTCCATCATCGCCAAGAGCCGCGCGTTGCGCCCAAGCACCCGCGCTTCTGGCTCCAGTTCGTCCACGGGCGGCTCCGGCCCGAACGGGGAACGGTCCCCCAACTCCGCAAGGATGCGCAGGTTCGGGATCATCTGGAGACAGGCGAACGCGAGCCAGCGGTAATTGTCGGTGATTTCCACGTCTACCCAATTCGCCACGTCGTCGTCGGGCGAGTGCCCGTGCATCAACGCTTCCGCCGCGATCTGTAGCACCCGCACGACCCTCCACCCCGCCTCCAGGTGCGCGAAGAACGCGCGGTAGTGGCCCCTCTCCGGTTCCGGCATCGCCTCGACCATGAACATCCCCTTCTCCCAGTCCGGACTATACAACGTGATCTGTGGTTCTCCGGGTTGAGGCCTGCTGCTGGTGCGGCGCGTTCGATACATGGCGGCTCCTCTTGTTGTGGCGGCGGACGTGGCGTAGTGTATCCAGTGTACTCAAACTGAAACGCTACAAAACGCGACAGGGCACACCCTAGTCGTCACGCCCGGAGGCCGCAATGCCTTCGGGTGATCGTCGGGTTTCCCTCGAAACGCTACGCGAGGCGGTGCGGGTGGCGGTCGAGAAGACCACCATTCGCCAGGTCGCGAGCGAAGTAGGGGTGGAGCACAACGCGATCGCCCGCTTCCTCCGGGGTGCTACTCCCTACAGCGGGAACCGGGCGAAGTTTGAAGCGTGGTACTCTGGAGAGGCGAGCGAGTTGGAACGGCTGCGGCGGGAGCTGGCGGACGTGCGGAAGCGGCTGGCGGCGTGTGAGGCGAAGTTGCGGAAAAAGTGAAAGTAGCAGGGCCGAACAACGGCCGAATGGAAAAGATACTTGCGTGGACACTAGTATTTCTATATACTTGTTCCCTGCCGTCTGGGTGAGACGCGTGCGTCTCGTGCGGGACCTTTGGGTCCCGCCCCAGACGCTTTTTCTTTCCCCCCGTACACGCGCTTTCTAGATGCACATCTGCTATCTAGACGAGTCCGGTACCCCTCAGACCAACCCCGGCACTACGCCTTATTTCGTGTTGCTGGGGTTTGCGATCTCCGCAAACGACTGGCGTCAGAAAGACGCGGAGATCTCCAGAGTATTCAATGCGCACAACTTATATGGGGAGATGCACACCGCGTGGATGGCGCGGGCGTATGCGGAGCAAGACCGAATTCCGGGCTTTGCGGCCCTTAGTCCCGACGATAGGCGGGCGGCTGTCATGGTCGAACGTACGAAGGATCTAGGGGCTGCGTTACTTCGCGGCCGTGGAGATTCATCGGCCAATACACTCCGCAAGAACTTCAAGAAAACAGAAGCTTATATCCATCTGACCCACGCGGAGCGTATCGCCATTTTGCGGGCCACTGCTGATGCGATCGGTGGATGGGAGGATGCTGTAATCTTTGCGGATGCTCAGCAGAAAGCCGCCAACGTAGGGGCCGAACAACGGATCTTGGACAACGCATTCGAGCAGGTTGTCACGCGCTTTCATCACTACATGGAACGCAAGCAAGTCGATCTTGGCATGCTTGTACAGGACCAGAACCAAACGGCTGCACTGAGACTTACTCACCTTGCTCGCCGCTACCATGCGGGCGGCACCAGGTACGCGGAAGTGCCCCGGTTAGTGGAAACTCCGCTGTTCGTGGACAGCAGCCTAACGTCAATGGTCCAACTGGCGGATCTATGCGCGTTCGCGCTCCGCAGGTTCTTTGAGAACAATGAGACAGATTTGCTCGACCGGATTTACGGCCGCTTTGACCGGGACGAACGGGGGAGACTCGTTGGTATCCGACACTACACAGGCAAACAAGCGTGCCAGTGCCGAATCTGTGTAGATCATGGGCGGGCGGCGGTAACTCTGCGTCACCGCCAATCCGTGCGGCCGAAGCGCAAGTGGTAGCAGCGGGGGCGCTCGGTTGATCCGAGCGCCCCCCTTCATTCAGCCAACCCCCCCTTCACCAGTTCCCGCATGAACGACTCGACGTGGTTATAGATGCTCCGCGCGCGTGGTAGGTCAAACTGCACTTCATGCGCGTGCTCGGAGTGATTCCGGTACGCGTCTTTGAAGAAGCCAAATTGGGCATTCACTTCTTTGTAAAAATCCTTGTCCGGACCCCTCGGCATCTTCTCAAGCTCCGTCGCTATGTCCCCGATGATCTTTCCCCAATTGGTTCGGTCGTACCGGACGCCGCGCTTCTTCGCCAGTGCGTTCAACCCGCGTTCAAGCACCAGCATGAGATGATGAACGCAGGCATCTTCCTGTTCCAGCGCGTAGCAACTTCCGGCTTTCCGGATATCCCGTTCGGTGGACGGGAACGCTGCGGCAACCTCTGGCCCGAATAGATCCTTCTGCTCATAGAAGCGCTTGCGATCCGGATGGATGCGGAAGATCGCTTCCTTGCGCAGGTCGGTTGTCAGGGAGTCGTTCAAATGGATGAGCGCGTGATACATTTCATCGTAAGTCTCTACCTTCCTTTCTGCGGCGAGCGCGACCATTTCGGCGGTGTGCTCCATCCCATGTTCCGTACACGCCTCCTGCATTGCCCTAAGCAGATTGCGGTAACGTTCAATTTCGTGATCATGAGCCTTGGCAGGGCCGGAGATGTAGCCGCCGCCTCTGAGAACTTCTGCATTGCGCAAGCACATTTGCAGCTCGCGGGCGATTTCGTAGAACGGGAGATAGTTCCGGAGCATATCGTAGAGGCTCACGATCCGGGGAAGCACCCCAAACTCCGGGCGCACGTCGGGACAGTGAGCGAACGTGTGCACCTGGCTATGTTTAGTCAAGTGCATAATTCCGTACTATTTTCGCCGCTGAACCGGAGCGTCAGCCCGCTGGACGGGCATCGCGGCAGCCGCAGGTGATCTCTCCCGCGGCTGCCGCGTGTTTCATCCCCGGTCCCGACTCACGCGGCGAGCCGCCGTACCCCCTCGGGTGCGGGCGTCAAGTCCGCATAAACCTCTTGCGAAAGGCAATCAACGGTATTCAGTTGTCCGGCCCTATCATAGCCGAGATCCGAAACACCGCCAATGTTCAGGCCAATGTGCAGGATGGGCTGATGCCGGGAAACGCCCCAGTTGGTTCGTCCTTCACGTCCCCTCCGTTGAAGAGGCCTTCTCGCGCGTCCTCCCCTCCGGGCGCGGCGATGCTGACGACGGCTTCTGGATTGGCGGCCTCCTTCAAGAGGAGGATCAACACCTGAAGACACACCCCGGGCTGCCTGGTCGCCGGCAAGCCGCCCTGCCCTCCACTACATGAAACGTCGAGGAACCATGTCTGCCGGTGAACAGCGGGGCAACGATGCCACTCGCCGATCGCCCGTGAAGGCGACGCTCGCAAAACCGTTCTCAGGGGACACCCTGCCCGAGGGAATCGATGAGCACGCCTGACGAAGCGCTGGAGCGATATGTAGCCGGATATGTCACGCCGCCGGAGTGGCAATCTTCGGACGCTCGCGGCGATCCTCAGCTATCGGGGCTGCGGACGCTTCTCGGCGCAACCGTCGATCAACTCGGCGTCCCGGTCACGGTCTGGGATGTGGGGATGGGGGCTGGTGCCTTGATTCCCGTGGTCCAGGACATGGTTGGAAAGGGACAGCTTTCCAGGTACGTCGGGATCGATCTTGAAATCGGAGTGTCCGCGGTTGAAACGACTGGCATAGCTACCGGTTTTCTGGCCTCGGACATTGCGCAGTACCGGCGCTTCAAAGACTGGGTAAGTGGGGCGAATCCCCTGAACGTCAGTGGCCCGCTGCTGGTAATCCTCAGAAATGTCACGCATGAGCTCTCGATAATCGATTTTGCGGCCCTGCTCCGGGTTCTAATGGAAGCGAACGCCGATCAAGTGGTCTTGCTCCTCCAGGATCTGCTCGACCTGCCCGTAGCGGAGTTGCTCCAGGCGCCATTTCGTGGCGGCGACCTCCTTCGCGTCTTTGAAGAATCAGGCTTCACCATTCGTACGCATAGCTCGGACCTCGGGAGATCTGGGACACAGTGGATCACCCTGTTGGCGGAGCGTCGTGAACGGATCTCCGAGTGTGACGAGGCCCCTCTGCTTGAGCGGCTGCTGAACATCCGAAGAGAACAGCTCGCCGACTTGCGGCAACAGGCGGCAACGCGCACCCCTCGTACCCCAGAGGACCGGCTGGCGTTACTGAAGATCCAGAACTCCGTCTTCACGCTGGATCTGTCGACTGCCGCTGCCGCGCAAAGATTGAGCGAGCTTCAGTCCTTGCGCCTTGTAGGGCGGCCGACGGGCCTTCGATTTGTCCACTGGGACGAAATAATCGAAGGAATCGATCGTTTCATCGCGGAATCATCGACCAGACCATCGGTGATTGTCGGGATTTCGCGCGGAGGCCTCCCGATTGCCGTCGCCCTGGCTCACCGCTACTCGAACATGCCGCTCGCGGGGATCTTCAAACGCTATGAACCGGAAGTGGATCATCCCTTTTTTGTCTTTGCGGAGAATGCCGACGTCCGATCAGAAGATCGAGTGCGGTTATTCGATGTTCTCGCGTGGCCTTCGATTCAATCAAGCGGCTCATCGATCCTTGTCGTCGATGATGTGACCACATTCGGCAATACCTTTGAGGCCGCGGAGTCTCTGATACGCTTTCGTGTCGGGGATTCCCCCGAGATCCGCTTCTTTACGTTTGCCGCGGACAGAAAGCGTCTTGCCGCAGCAAAGCCAGGTGTGTTCCGCAGGTTGCACACCGTGGCCGACGTCGACAATCGTAGCACCTGGATGGTGTTTCCATGGGAGAGGCTATGACAGGAGAGGCCATGACGGGAGAGGCGATGACGGCTGACGTGACGATCTCGACACGAGACATAGAGCAGCTGCGCATGTTCGCGCCGACCGCACGCACCAAGACTTTATGGACGGTGAATCCGCGCATACCGGTCGCGGGATACCGGCGAGCCGAGCTGCAACGCCTTTTTGATTCATGGCTTTCTTCTACACAGGCGAGCCTGCCCACGCACGACCGGCTCCTGTTCGGCCTGATCCTTGGCATGGCAGCGACCGACACTCGCCTCGATGAGTTCGACGTCCCTTTGACCTGTGCAAATGTCTGGCAGTTCTTTGTCGCGAAGCGGGACATGCTCTACCGGCTTCGTGGTGACACGATCAGCAATTGCGCAGACTCGACGTTCGCGGAGTTGATAGGCAGCTGCGCTTCCGCTCGACTTGGCGTGCCCGCCGGCCTGACCCGGGTATCCGTTTTCGATGGCGCCGTGCCGAGCATAGGGGAACGTTACCTGTCACTCCGCCCCGTCAGCATACCGCGATCGGGTTACCCTGCCGTCGGAAGTGACTCGATCGTAACCATGGAATCCCGGATCGAGGATATCGGACGCGCCTTGAGGTCGGCTGGCGATAGATATGAGGTAGTCGTGATTACCTATCCCACGAAAATGGCGGGTGCAGCGCCGCAGGACTTCGCCTGCAGCGTTATCACTGACCCGGGTATATCATGGGCTCCCGAAAAAACCCGCGCCATCACGACTCGAATGCTGCTTCACAAACGCAAGGAAAGAAACGAGATCGCGGCTGAGGGTTATATCAAGCTGTATGTCAACACGAGTCTGTATCAGAACGCGCAAAACGGTCCTCGCGGTCATCGGTTCGTTGGCTTCAATTCAGCAATGCGACAAGTGATCGACCTGGATTGGGATGGCAGGACCTTGTGGGGAATGGCTGACGTGAGAGTGGCGCGGGTTACCACGGAAGAACCCTTTACAGAGCGTGATCTCGAGGCATTGATCGCAGCGAGCGAACAGCTCAGGGCTCACATCGAGGCGTATCTACCCGCAGTTGCCGTGCAGGAGCCAATCGCCGCGCGCGCTCCCGAAGAGAGCATGTACCTCGTCGCGGTTGTTTTCGATTTCGCCGAGATGGATCCAGCTCTGCACGAGGAGTTCGAAGTGGTTGTACGGGAAGCGGAGCAGCAGCACGGGTTTCTTGGTTACAGGTGGACTTACGATGCCAGACAGGCAATTCTGCTCTCCTTCTGGCGATCGATGGACGACATCGACGAATGGCAGGCAAATTCTCGCCACATGCGGAGCAAGCGCCTGTCTCATCTGCAGCGGCTGACCGCGCGGACATACATCGCTCCTGTATACGCGACCTATTGACGCGCCGCGCCCCTCTCACCCGTTACACATTTCGAGTACGGCTCGCATTCCGTCAGGGTTGCCTGACAGCTCGACGTCGTGCTCCCACTTGATGCACGACCTCACAAGGCCATTCGCCGGGAAGTGCCTGGCACCCAGGTCGGCGATCCGAAGGTCATTCACGTTCAGCGAAGCGCCGGTCCGAAGGTGCTGGAGCCGAAAGAAGCGACGCGTGGCAGACTCGATCGACTCGAAGACCCCGATTTTCGTCGAGCCGACCACAAGCATGTCCTGCGATGACCGTGGATGGGATGTCGCCACGGCTTGACACTTTATCCTGACGTAATGATACGTTGGAAGCAGCGCTTCATCTGTCCTGTACTCACGGAGTGCTTCTCTGGCCAGCTCGGCGCTGCGAATTGTCTCGAAGCGCTCCAGCACATCCTGGATCTTATCGTTTATGATGAGATAGTCGCACATTCCGGATACGGCAGTCTCCGTGTCACCACGGGCCAGCCGCTCGGTAATCTCGCTGGGGGAGCTTGCAGGTCTCGACTCGAGGCGACGTCTGAGCTCCGCCATCGATGGTGGTGCCAGGAACACGCTGCATATGTCCGCCGGATAGCAGTCAATCAGCACTGAGGCGCCAAGCACCTCCATGTCGGTAATCACAAACCGGCCCGCGAGCAGTGCCGTTGTTATTGCATCTCTCGGACTCCCATACAAGTTGTTGTGAACTTCCTGCCATTCGAGGAAAAAACCGGATGAGACCCGCCGTTCGAAATCAGCCCGTGCAATAAAGTGGTACGGATGACCCTCCGACTCACGAGGACGCATCGGGCGGGTGGTATAAGACGGAACAAACTGAAAATGCTCGTTTGCTCGGACAAGCTGGTTGACGACCGTATTCTTGCCCACGCCACCGGGACCAACTACGAGTACGAGCTTACCGAACGGCTTCCTCATCCCTATCCTCTGATCGTTCCAAGGCCCCAAGCCAGGGAGGCAGGAATCTCGCCAGCATCCGAGGTATTGGCAAGTTAACCCAGCTCCCGCACGAGCCAGCCGCAGCCTGACAATTCGCTGCAGGAGATGCGGGGCCGGCCATGCGTTCGCCCCCGCCGACGGGCTTGCGCACCGGCCCCGCACCCCCGAGCCTTGTGTCGTCCAGGCAGCCTGAGGCACCTGCTTCTCCAGGGCGGCGGAATGCGAAAGCTCGTTTACTCCACCTCCCTCTCGCTCGATGGCTACATCGCTTCCGCGGCCGGAGACCCCGGCTCGCTGGGGCTCGCCACCTCTCCCGTACCGGGAGAGGGTTTGCGCTCTCAGGCGCAGGGAGAGGGCGACGCGGCCGCGGACGCGAGAAGGAACTCCGGACCGTGGAGAAAACCGCTCCAGGCTGCCTGGCAGCTCGCTGGAGCCGACCTGGCCGGCCGGCATCGATCCTGGCGTTCGAGTATACCCCTGGGCTGGCCAGGCGGCTCGGCTCGATGCCGTTGTGCCGGCGAAGGGAAAGGCCTTTCGTTTGTCGATCGGGGACGATCTCGCAATGCGTGAAGGGGAGGATGTGGCCAGTGGGATGGGAGGCACTCGCGCGGTGGGGTGACGACGTCGCCCGCATCGAACCGCTCGCCGGCGGAGTGGCCAACGACGTGTGGAGCGTGCGCGTCGACGGGCGCCTCGCGGTCGGCCGTCTCGGGGCCAGGAGCGATGCCGATCTCGCGTGGGAGACCGGGCTCCTCGTACGCCTCGACCGCGAAGGCCTGACCGTGCCGGTGCCGATCCCGACCACGGACGGCCGGCTGTTCGCCGACGGCCTGGTGGTGATGACCTACGTGGAGGGCGGACCGCCCGAGACGGAGGCCGACTGGCGCCGCGTGGCCGACACCCTCCGCCGGCTGCACCGGTTGACGGCGGGGTGGCCGCAACGCCCGGGCTGGCGCTCGTCGACCGACCTCCTGCACGCCCAGACCGGGACGAAGATCGACCTCGGCGCGATGCCGCCCGAGGGCGTTGCTCGATGCCGGGCAGCGTGGGCGCGGCTCGTCGGACGTGAGACCTGCGTCGTCCACGGCGACCCCAACCCGCGCAACATCCGCATGACCGCGGATCGGGTCGCGCTGATCGACTGGGACGAGGCGCGCGTCGACGTTCCCGACCTCGACCTGGTGATGCCCCACAACGCCGCCGGTCTCGACGCCGAGGCGCACGACATCGCCGCGCAAGCGTGGGCCGCATGGGAAGCCGCCGTCTGCTGGGACGACGCGCACTCGGTCGAGCGGCTCGCCGAAGTTCGACCGGTCTGAGCGTCAGCGGCACGACGTGTCGGCTGGAGCTCCCTTCACTGAACCACGAGCTCGGCGGCCCCGATTGCCGCGTGGATGCGTCGCCCCCACGTCTTCATGACTTCCCTCCTGACGTTCAAGTACTTTGCGACACAGAGCACATCCCGGGCAGGCGGTGGTCAAGAGCAGGGGAAGGCCGGCTGATATCGACGCCGGGATCTCGATGATGGATCGATCTCGTTAACTGCCGTTTCACACAGGCACAGAGACGCAGAGGAACGGAGAGAACTTCAAAAGAGCCTGACGGCACTGTGCACGCATCCTTGACAAAAATAATTGTCAAGGCTATCCTCTCCTCATGATCGATATCCAAGTCATCGACGATCCGGCGGCGGCGACGGTCGCACTGGAGCCCATGCGGAGCCGGCTCCTCTCCGAGCTGGCCGCGCCCGCCTCGGCGGCGACGCTGGCCGCGCGGGTCGGCCTGGCCCGGCAGAAGGTCAACTACCACCTGCACGCGCTGGAGGCGCACGGGCTGGTGCGCCTCGCCCAGGAACGCAAGTGGGGCGGGCTGACGGAGCGCCTGCTCGTGGCGACGGCCGCTTCCTACGTCGTTTCGCCGAGCGCCCTGGGCCCGGTCGCCATCGACCCCGACCGGGAGGTCGACCGGCTGTCCGCGAGCTATCTCATCGCCCTGGGCGCACGGATCGTCCGCGAGGTGGCCGACCTCGTTCGTCGCGCGAACGAGGCGGGCAAGCGCCTGGCAACCCTGGCGGTGGACACCGAGGTCCGCTTCCGGTCGCCCGAGGACCGGGCGGCGTTCAGCGCCGAGCTCACCGAGGCCATCACCAGGCTCGTTGCGAAGTACCACGATGAATCCGCCCCCGGCGGCCGCGCGCATCGCCTGGTGGTGATGGCGCATCCCCTCCCCCAGAAATCCGATTCCAGGGAGCCATCATGAGCGTGAACGCAGAAGCCTCCGGACGCCGTTCGGTCCGGGTCGAAGTCGAGGTCCCCGGCACGCCGGAGGAAGTCTGGCAGGCCATCGCCACCGGCCCGGGGATCTCGTCCTGGTTCGTGCCGGCGGAGGTGGAGGAGCGCGACGGGAAGCCCGTCGCCATGACGGCGAGCTTCGGTCCGGGGATGGAGGCACGCTCCGTGGTGACTGCCTGGGATCCGCCCCGGAGGTTCACCCGGGAGTCCGACGGCTGGATGCCGGGCTCGCCTTCCCTCGCGGAGGAGTGGAGCGTCGAGGCGCGCGGAGGAGGCACCTGCATCGTCCGCATCGTCCATAGCCTTTTCGCCAGCACGGACGATTGGGACGACCAGCTGGAAGCCGGCTCGGCCGCCTGGCCCGCCTTCCTGCGCACCCTGCAGCTCTACCTCACCCACTTCCGCGGCCAGCACGCCTCGCTCATGCAGGCGGCGGCTCCGGTCGCGTGCACGGAGGCGGAGGCGTGGGAAACGCTGACCACCGCGGTGGGCGTGAAAGGCCTGGGCGTCGGGGAGCGCTGGACGACGCCCGCGGGTGTCGCCCCGCTCAGCGGCGTGGTGGAGTACGTCACCCAGGATCCGTACGACGCCCTGCTGAGGGTCGACCAGCCGGGACCCGGCATCGCCGCCCTCGGCGTGTTCACCGCGCCCGGCGGCCCGGTCATGGCGGCGATGAACCTCTACCTCTACGGCGGGCAGGCGGCGGCGACCGTCGCCCGTGAGACGCCGTTGTGGGAAGGGTGGCTTCAGGCGCTCTTTCCCCATCCCGCCGGAACGGAGGCCTGAATGCGGACGCTCAAGATCATCGAGCACATCTCGCTGGACGGCGTGATCCAGTCCTCCGGCGAAGACGGCTTCCCCTACGCCGACTGGACCGCGCCCTATCGGACCCCCGCCGGCCGGGACGCGGTCACGGCCGCGCAGGGCGAGCGCTTCGACCTGCTGCTCGGCCGCCGCACCTACGATCTCTGGTCGGGCTTCTGGCCGAAGGTGCCGAGCAACCCGATGGCGGACGGCCTCAACGCGGCGACGAAGCATGTCGTCACCCACCGTCCGGAGAGTCTCGAATGGGGCCCGTTCGAGGCCCTCGGGCCGGACCTCGTCGAGGGTGTTCGCCGCATCAAGTCGCAGGACGGCCCGGACCTCGTCCTCTGGGGCAGCTCCACGCTGACGTCGACGCTGCTCGAACACGGGCTTGCGGATGAAGTCCTGCTCATCGTCTATCCGGTCCTGCTGGGCACGGGGAAGCGCTTCTTCGCGGAGGGAGCCCCGCCACGCGCACTCGAGCTCGTCGGCACGCAGGCATTCCCGTCCGGCATCATCTTCAGCTCGTACAAGGTCGCCGGGCCTTTGAAGACCGGGTAGCTCGACGGCGCGACCCGTAAAAGGAATGGCTCACGCAGAAACGCGGAGACACGGAGAGACCCGGCTGGCCTCTCCGTGACGCCGCGTCTCTTGCGCGCCGGCCCCGCACGCCTGACCCTTGTGTCCTTCACCGCTTCAGGAGCACGTGATGCGCCCCCTTCGGTATTCCATCAACGTCACGCTGGACGGGTGCTGCGACCACCGCGCAGGCATCCCGGACGAAGAGCTGCATCGTCACGCGGCCGAGAACATCGCCCGGGCCGACGCCCTCCTCTTCGGCCGGGTGACCTACGAGATGATGGAGGCAGCGTGGCGGCCGTCGGCGCAGTCCGGGGCCCTGCCTGATTGGATGGAGCCCTGGATGGAGCCTTTCGCCCGGACGATCGACGCGGCGAAGAAGTACGTCGTGTCGAGCACCCTGGACCGGGTCGACTGGAACGCGGAGCTCCTGCGCGGGGACCTGGGGGAGGCCGTCGAGCAGCTCAAGCGGGAGCCGGGCAGGGGACTGTTCACGGGTGGCGTGAAGCTCCCGCTGGCGCTGGCGGAGCTGGGATTGATCGACGAGTACGAGTTCGTGGTGCACCCCAGGGTGGTGGGCCACGGCCCGACGTTGTTCGCGGGGCTGTCGAAGTACGTCGACTTGAAGCTCGTGGATCGGCTGGAGCTCGCCTCCGGAGTGGTGGCGATGCGGTACGAGCCGAAGCGGTAGCCCGCGGGGGCTGGAGTCTACGCTCTCCAGGCCGCCTTTCCCCTGAACGCAGTCTTCACCCCTCGAAAGGAACTCGCGATGTCGAAGGTTGTCGCGCTCATGTCCATGTCGCTCGACGGCTACGTGGCCGACCGCAACGACGGCGTGGGCGAAGTGTTCGACTGGTACTTCAACTCGGGAGACGTCGAGCTCCCCACCGGAGGGTCGGACCCCATGACGTTCAAGGTGTCCCCACCGAGCGCCGAGCACCTTCGCGGTCTCTGGTCCGAGCTCGGTGCCGTGCTCACCGGCCGGCGCACCTTCGACAAGGCCGGGGGCTGGGGCGGAAACCACGCCTGGGGACCGGCATTCGTGCTGACCCACCACGTCCCCGACGGATGGCCGCGCCCCGACTCGACGGTCCACTTCGTGACCGACGGCCTCGAGAGCGCCGTGAGCCAGGCCAGGGCCGCCGCCGCCGGGAAGAACGTCGGGGTCCACGGCGCCGACACCATCCAGCAGCTCCTGAATGCCGGCCTCCTCGACGAAATCTGCGTCGACGTCGCGGCGGTCCTGCTCGGCTCCGGAGTTCGGCTCTTCGACCACCTCGCCGGCATGCCGGCCGTCCTCGGCAACCCGACGGTGACCCCGGGCGTCGGCGTTACGCACCTGCGCTACCCGGTGCGCAAGGCGTGATCTACCCCCACGCCTCTCTCGCCCGGTGGTGAGCGTTCCTGACCCTTGTATCGTCAGTCCGACGGACGCGCGTCACCGCCGATATCGACGCCCCCTGTGGCCCAATGGGCGATGGACCCTCACTCGAACCCCAGGAGACACCGCCATGATCGTTGAAGCACAGGTGACCATCAACGGGTCCCGGGCGGCGATCTGGGCCGTGCTCACCGACATCGAGAACGCCGCGGAAATCATCCGCGGGATCGAGCGCATCGAGGTTGTCGAAAAGCCGGCAAACGGGCTGGTGGGGCTGAGGTGGCGCGAGACCCGGATGCTGTTCGGCAAGCCGGCGACTGTGGAAAAGTGGATCACCGATGCCGACGAGAACGAGCTCTACAAGACCAGGGCAGAAGATGATGGATTCGTATTCCTGTCCACCACCCGCATTTCCGAGAGCAGTGGCGGCATGACGGTGACCAGCGCTCATGAGACCAGGCCTCAAGGGATCGTTGCGAAACTGAAGGCGACGCCAATGTTTCTGTTCAAGGGAGTGATCAGAAAGGCCCTCCTGCAGGACCTGAACGACATCAAGTCCGCGGTCGAGCGGGAACGATCGGTCGCGGCCTGACCACGGCATGCTATCCGGACGGAGAAAAGATCAAATGACTCAGCCTGTTCTTCAGTCTCAAGTCTGGCTCCTGAGTGGTATGACGGGGAGCCAGGAGGGAATCCTCCAACTGGCGGATGGCCGCTTCGCCTTCACGGACATCGATGGCCAGACGGTCTTCGACGTTCCGCTCTCGGAGGTCCGGGAGGTCGAGTTTCCGTGGTACTACTTTGGTGGAGGGATGAAGCTCAGCATCGGAGCCGAACGGTACCGGGTGTCGTTCATGCGGCCGGGCAATATTGGCGGGGGCATTGGAGACATCGGCCCGGGTCGCCGGGTGGGGAAGGAATGGAAGGCTGCCCTGGCGTAGCAGAAGCGTCTCACGCAGAGACGCGGAGTCACAGAGGATCTCCGATGAGGGGGGAACAATCCGTTGCTGTTCGCCGTCTGTTGGCGTTCGCGTCGGCCCGCCCCCGTGACCCTGGTGTCGTCATGCTTCATCGCGCTGGTCGAGGAGGAGGTGAATGAATGCGAGCCCAGATCTGGAATGCCGTGGCAGTCGTGCTTTCTGCTGTTCTTGCCTCGGTCGCCGTGGTCTATCTCCCGCAGAACAGCGAGGCAGCCGAATTCCTGGTCTGGCTGGTATTCTTCGCCGCGTCGTCCTGGCTCCTGGATCGGGTGATGGGTCGCCGGTTTCGGCAGCCACCCCGCGGCTGACTTCGGCTTCAGTGGATACGCGCGCCGTGCACGCGGCGCAGCGAAAATCCGCCCAGCGCAATGCTACTTCAGTCGGATCTCCTCAACACCCCATCCCTCCGCCACACCTCCGCTTCCGTGACGACGGCGTCCAGCGGCAGGTCCCAGGGTTCGACGGGGATCGAATCGGCCTCCTGGAGCGAGAAGAAGATGCCGCAACGAAAGCCGCGCCACGCGGCGTTGCCGAAGAGCCGGTCGTAGTATCCCGCCCCGCGGCCCAGCCGGTTGCCGCGCCGGTCCCACGCCAGCCCCGGCACCAGCGCGGCATCGATCGACGCCTCGGCCACCTCGGGGCAGCGCTCCACGTCCGGCTCGCGGATGCCGTAGCTCCCCGTCCGCAGGTGGTCGAGCGCGTCGACGCGGTGCAGCGTCATCCCCCGCGTCTCGGGGAGCGTCCGGGGATAGACGACGGTGAGGCCGCGGCGCAGCGCCTCGGCGGCGATGGCGTCCGTCGGCACCTCCTCGGGGAGGTCGGCGAAGAGGAGGAGGGTGCGGGCGGACGCGATCTCCGGCAGCTCCCAGACGCGGCGGCCGATCTCCGCCTCCGCGGCGGCGCGGGCGGAGGCGTCGAGCGCGCGCAGGCGGCGGCGGGCCTCGGCGCGGAGCTCCGCCTTGGTCATCGCCCGTCCGCCGCCATCGCCGCGGCCACGGCGGCGGCGGTGCGGGCGTTGTTGCGCAGCAGCGCCACGTTCGCCTCCAGCGAGCGGCCGCCGGTGCGCTCCGCCACGGTGGAGAGGAGGAAGGGCGTCACCTCCTTCCCCCGGATCCCCCGCTTCTCCGCCTCGCCGAGCGCGTCGCGGATGGCCCGCTCGACCTCGGCGGCGGGGAGGGCGTGCTCGGCGGGCGGGGGGACGCAGAGGAGGATGGCGCCCGGCGCCGCCAGCGCCCGGTGCGCCCGCCAGAGCGCGGCGACCTCGTCGGCCGTGTCCGCGCGCACGTCGACGGGGATGCCGCTCTCGCGCGAGTAGAAGGCAGGGAGCTCGTCCGTCCCGAAGCCGACCACGAGCACGCCGGCCGTCTCCAGCGCCTCGCGGGTGGCGGCGAGGTCCAGGATCGCCTTGGCGCCGGCGCACACCACCACCATCGGGGTGCGGCCGAGCTCCGTGAGGTCGGCGGAGACGTCGTGCGCCTCCCCGCGGTGCACGCCGCCGATGCCGCCGGTGGCGAACACCGCCACCCCCGCGCGGTGCGCCAGCCACATCGTCGCCGCCACGGTGGTGGCGCCGTCCAGCCCCCGCGCCACGGGGACGGCGAGGTCGCGCGTCGAGAGCTTCAGCACCCCCTCCGCCGTCCCCAGCCGCTCCACCTCCGCCGCCGACAGCCCCACGACCGGCCGCCCGCCCACCACGCCGACGGTGGCGGGAACGGCGCCGTGCGCGCGCACCTCGTCCTCCAGCTCGCGCGCGACCTGCAGGTTGCGCGGGTGCGGAAGCCCGTGGGCGATCACGGTCGATTCGAGCGCGACCACGCCGCGCCCCGCTTCCAGGGCGTCGAGTACCGCGGCTGAGGTGTGAACGAGAGGCATCTACAGAAATCCCACGCAGAGGCGCAGAGGCACGGAGAGGCGCGGACGCGCACCCGGCCGTAAGTTACGCGGAACCCATCAACCGGCAAAACCGCCCATGACCACGCTCGACGCACCCGCGGCCGCGACCCCGTCCGACGCGCCTCCCGCGCTGGGAGACATGCCGCCGGAGGAGTTCCGGCGCCACGCGCACGCCGCGGTGGACTGGATGGCCGACTACCTGGCGGGGGTGGAGCGCTTCCCCGTGCTCTCGCGGGTGCAGCCGGGCGACGTCGCCGCCGCGATCCCCGCCGCGCCGCCGGCCGCGGGCGAAGACTTCGCGGGGGTGATGGCGGACGTGGACCGGGTGGTGATGCCGGGGATCACGCACTGGAACCACCCGGGCTTCCACGCCTACTTCGCCATCACCGGCTCCGCCCCGGGCATCATCGGCGAGATGATGGCGGCGGCGCTGAACGTGAACGGCATGCTCTGGCGCAGCTCGCCCGCCGTCACCGAGGTGGAGGAGCGCGCGCTGGACTGGCTGCGGCAGCTGCTGGGCCTCCCGGAGGTGTTCCGCGGCACCATCCAGGACACGGCCTCCATCTCCACCCTGGTGGCGATCGCCGCGGCGCGCGAGGCGGCCGGGGTGGCGGTGCGCGAGGAGGGGATGGCCGGGCGCGGCCTGCCGCGGATGCGCGTCTACGCCTCGGAGCAGGTGCACTCGTCCATCGACAAGGCGTGCATTACGCTGGGGCTGGGGATGCGGGGGCTGCGGAAGATCCCCACCGACGCCGAGTACCGGATGGACCCTACCGCGCTCGCCGCCGCCATCGCCGAGGACCGGGCGGCGGGGATGCTCCCCTTCTGCGTGGTCGCCACGGTCGGGACGACGTCGACGAGCAGCGTCGACCCGGTCCCCGCCATCGCGGAGGTGTGCGCGCGCGAGGGCGTCTGGCTGCACGTGGACGCGGCGTACGGCGGCTCGGCGGCGGCGGTCCCCGAGCTGCGCTGGGTGCTCGGCGGCGCGGAGCGGGCGGACTCGCTGGTGGTGAACCCGCACAAGTGGCTCTTCACCCCCATCGACATCTCCGTGCTCTACCTGCGCGATCCGGCGGTCGCGCGCCGCGCCTTCTCGCTCGTCCCCGAGTACCTGGTCACCCCCGAGGGCGAGTCCGTCACCAACCTGATGGACTACGGGCCCGCGCTGGGGAAGCGCTTCCGCGCGCTGAAGCTCTGGTTCGTGCTGCGCTACTTCGGCGCGGAGGGGGTCGCGGCGCGCATCCGCGAGCACGTGCGGATGGCGCACGAGCTCGCCGGGTGGGTCGACGCCGAGCCGTCCTGGGAGCGGATGGCGCCGACGCCGCTCAGCCTGATCGTCTTCCGCCACCGTCCCGCGGGGATGCCGGAGGACGAGGCCGACGCGCACAACGAGCGCATCATGGCCACGGTCAACGCGGGCGGGCGGATGTTCATCTCCCACACGAAGCTGCAGGGCCGCGTGGCGCTCCGCTTCGCGATCGGCAACATCCGCACGACGCACGACCACGTCCGCGCCGCCTGGGAGCTGCTGAAGCGCACCGCGGCGGACGATCTCTCGTCCCATCAGGTCTCGTGAGAACGGATCACGCGACGGACGACACAACCACTATCCGTCACGATTTTTGCGGGCGATCGCCCTTCGTGCCGCTCACCCCGGGGCGGCGACTGGATCGGCCAACTACGCGAAGGAGGACCCATGAAGAAGCTGACGCTTACCCTCGACCACCTGGAGGTGGACACCTTCGTGGCCGGGCCCGCCGGGATCTCCCCCGGCACCGTGCGCGGGCACGACACGGACCCGCAGCCCTTCCCGGGCCACGAGGAAGACGCGGTGGCGCCGGCGCCGGTGAGCTGGGACACCATGTGCGCCCGGACGGTCTGCTTCACCTGCGACCGCTCGTGTCCCTCGAACGTGTCGGGCTGCTACACGGGGAGCGCCCCCAACTGCTGCGTCTGATTCCAGATCCGGAAAAGATTGCCTCACGCAGAGTCACCAGAGGCACCAGAGAGCTGCTTTTCCTCTGGTGCCTCTGGTGACTCCGTGTGAGACGCGTTTGCTACGTCCCCCGCCCCAGCCTTGACAATCGGGCACGTGGCGGGGAGACTCCCATCGTCGTCCCACCTCTTCCCCGCCCCTCGCCATGAAGCCGGATCCCATGGACCGCCGCACCCTCGCCCTGGTGGCCGCCGGGCTCGTGATCGCGTTCCTCCTCGGCTTCGTCCCCGAGTGGATGGCGAAGCGCAACGCCGACCGCGACCTGGCGGTGGCGCGCCAGGAGCTGCGGCTCTCGCGGCTGCAGGGCCGCCTGGGCGCGGCGATGGCCGAGTCGCTGCGCAGCAACTACGAGCGCTCGCGGCAACTCATGGCGGGCTACTTCACCGGCCTGCAGGAGGCGCTCCCCGCGGTCGAGAACCCGCGGGAGCGCGCGGCGCTCTCCGGGATCCTGGCCCAGCGCGACGAGATGATCACCCTCCTCTCGCGCGCACAGCCGGAGAGCAGCCAGCGGCTGATGCTGCTCTACACCTCGATGTTCGCGGCCATCGACCCGCAGGGCGCCGTCGGCACCACGGTGACGCCGTCTCCCCTCCCTCCGCCCGCCCCACCGACGGCCCCGGTTCCGGCCCCGGCCGCGCCGAGGCCCGCGCCCGCGAAGCCGGCTCCGGCGCGACCGTAGAGCGGGAGCCCCGGTGTACCCGTGTTACTTCGCAGCCGACTTGCGGAAGCGAGTTGAAGTTTCCATCCGGCGTCTTTATCTTGAAGTTGTAGAAAAGTTGTAAGGGCAGGCAAAAGGAGAGAGACGTAATGCGGTATACGGCCGGCCGGCTCTCGATTGGAAAGGGACGCGTGACAGGCGCGGCGACGATTGAGATCGTCGGGCCTCAGAGCACGCTCACCCGAAGGGTCGCCGAGGTGCTCGAGCAGCATCGCCGCACGGGAGCGGCACTCAGTGGAGGTGGGACGGTCGCCAGGCGGAGGCCGGCCGGCGGAGACGCTTCCAGGGTGCGCAGCGAGAGGCCTGCCGACGCTGATCGGCCGGAATACGCGGCGGTCGAGATCGAAGTGCCGCCGAAGGCGTCGCGGACGTACGTCGTGAATGCGCTGAAGCCGGACGGGAGTACGGCACCGGCCGAGGTTCGCGAGCAGGTCCGGGCCGTCCGCGAGCGGGAGCCGCACGCGCCGGTGTTCGTGCTGCTGGACGAAGCGAACGCCGAAGCTGTACGGGCCGCACGTCGGGCGGGCGCGACGGACTTCTTCGGCGCCGCGGCCGCTTCCAACCCCGCAGCGCTCGAGTGGCGCGTCATCGCCCGGCTGCAGCGTCAGGGGATACTGCGACGAGTCGAAGTGGAGTCGAAGACGTCGCCGCGGCGGAAGACGGCGCGGAGCGCGCCGGGCCTGCACGTGAGACTCGGCGAGCCCGTGGAGCCGACCGCCCGAGAGGTGGCGAAGGCGCTCGCGCGGGTGGAGGCGGGCCTGAAGCGCCGGCCGACTCCGAAGCTGACGCTCGCCCGCGCGGCGAAGCTCACGACGGTTGCCGCGCCCGAGCTGCGCAACGAGCGCTCCGGCCGGCTCGACGCGAAGCGAATCGCCGAGCGGCTCGGCGTGTCGGTCAACCGCCTGGCGCCCGCCACCGGCGTGTCGCAGCAGGCGCTGTCCAAGCGTCCCGATTCGCCGCGAGCGCAGAAGGGGCTCGCGTCCATCGCCCGTGTCATCGTGGCCCTGAACGAGCTGAACCCCGCCGGCGAGGCAAAGATGTGGCTCAACACCCCGCATCGGGGGTTGGGTGACGCGGCGCCGCTCGACCTGATCCTCCGGAGCCGGGCGGACGTCGTCGCGCGGATGCTCGAAGCCGCGCTGGAAGGAATCCCCGGCTGACGCCGCCGTCACACGCCCGGTCCGGCGATCCGGCAGTCTCGGCCGCCGCCGCGGAGGGTCCTCCCGGGGACCGCGTGCCCGCCCTCGCCCGCGCGATTGCCGCGACCCCGCTACGGGACGTGAGGGCGGTCCTCTGCCGCGCCGTCCGTTCGAAGCACCTCAAGGACCGGAATCCACCCGAGCCGTTGTATTTCCTCGCGTCGGGCGCGGACCGGCGCGCGCTTCACGCCCGTGGGCGGGCCCGCGGGGCTGTACCTCGCGGATGACCAGGATGTCGCGCTGGCGGAGGTCCGGGACGTGGTCTTCGACGCTTCGGGAAAGCGCCGCCCGCTCGAGCGGCGCGATGCGGTCACGATCGTGACCGCGGTCACCCGCCTCCGCGGAGTGCTCGACCTTACGGACGCGGCGGTCCGCCAGCGGATCGGGATCACTCCGGCGGACGTCGCGGGCGAGTGGACGGGCGAGCTCGAAACCTACCTCGCCGGGCGCGGACCGCTGCCGCTCACGCAACAGATCGGCCTGGCCGCGCACCTCACCGGGCGCGTGCGCGGCATCCTCTTCCCCTCCGCCCGCCATCCGGGTGGCCTCTGTCTGTGCGTCTTCCCGGACCGGCTCTCCGCCGTCGACGGCGACGTGGTCCGGGTGAGCGGCACCTATCGTCAACGCCTCCCCTGACGAAGATCTCGATCTCGTGTCACGCAGAGACGCGGAGCCGCAGGTCAGCTCGCCTGCGGCTCGGCGCTGAGGGTCGGCGACTCCACGATCTTCTGCGCGGGGATGCGGCGGCCGTGCGGGAGGGTGAGGGTGAAGGTGGAGCCCTCGCCCGGCGCGCTCCGCACCGACAGCTCGCCCTGCATGGCCCGCGCGAGCTCGCGGCTGATGGAGAGGCCCAGCCCCACCCCCTGCGCCACCGATCCCTCCGGCGTGAGCTGCACGAAGGGATCGAAGATCGCCTCCTGCTTCTCGGGCTCGATCCCCCGCCCCGTGTCGCGCACGTGGATGCGCACGCTCTCCCCGTCGGCCTCGGCCCAGAGCCGCATCCGGCCGCCGGGCTCGGTGCACTTCACCGCGTTGCTGAGCAGGTTCAGCAGGATCTGCGCGATGCGGTCGTGGTCGCCGCGCACCCGCACCCACGCCTCGCAGGGCTCGGCGGCGCAGGAGAGCCCCTTCGCCGCCACCAGCGGCTCCATCACCGCCGCCGTCTCTTCCAGCAGCTCGCCCACCGGCACGTCGGCGATGCGCAGCTCGATCTTTCCCGCGCCCAGCTTGGCGAAGTTCAGCACGTCGTTGATCAGCGCCAGCAGGTGCCGCTCGTTGTAGCGGATGCGGGCCAGGGCGGCGTGCTGGGCGTCGTTCAGCGGGCCGTGCACCCCCAGCTCCAGCAGGTCCGCGTAGCCGGCGATGGCGTTCAGCGGCGTGCGCAGCTCGTGGCTCATGGCGGTGAGGAACTCGGTCTTCGCGCGGTTCCCCGACTCGGCCTCGGCGGTGCGGAGCTCGAGCGTCTCGTTCAGCGCCACGAGCCGGTGGTTGGCGTCCGCCAGCTCCACGGTGAGATCCTCCAGCCGCGCGCGCTGCGTCTCCAGCTCCTCGTTGGTGGCTTCCAGCTCCACCATCGCCTCTTCGAGCTGCACCGCCTGCGCCTGCACCTCCTCGGTCTGCATCTCCAGCTCCACCGCCTGCTCCTGCAGCCGCGCGTTGGCGTCGCGCAGCTCCTGGTTCAGCGCGGCCCAGCGGGCGGCGTCGCGCCCGAAGAGGGCGCTGGTGAGCACCGCCGCGCCGATGATCAGCAGCGCGCCGCCGAACAGCACCCAGAGCACCGTGCGCCCGTTCCGCTCCTCCGCGGCCTCGCGGAGCCCGAGCTCCCGGCGCTCGTGGCGCTGCATCTCGCCCAGCACGGCGCGGATGCGGTCCATCGCCTCCCTGCCGCCGCCGGTGACCAGCGCCTCGCGCGCGGCGTCGAACCCCTGCGCGCGGCGGATGGCGAGCCGCGCCTCCAGGATGTCCAGGCGCCGCGAGACCAGGGGCGTCAGCAGGTCGAGCGAGCGCTGCTGCGCCGGGTCGCCGTGCGTCTCCAGGCGGAGCGTGGCGAGCGTCGCGCGGGCGTCGCTCCGCGCGTTGCGGTAGGGCTCCAGGTAGGCAGTGTCGCCGGTGATCACGTAGCCGCGCTGCCCCGTCTCGGCGTCGACCACCCGCGCGCGCAGGTCGGCCAGGTGGCCGATCACCCGGTACGAGTGCTCCACCTGCCGCGCGCTCTCGCGCCGCCGGTCGACCGAGTCGAGGAGGGTGACCACGAAGACGGCGACCATGAGCGGCGGCGCGAGCACCGCGACGCGCCGCTGCCAGTGGCCGAGCGGGGAGGATGAGGTCATGAGGAGGTCTTCGGGTACCGCCGGGGGGGTGATCGCCGGAGAATCTACCGCGCCCATGTTCCGACGAAAAGCGTTTTCTACCGAATCCGAATTCACTTCACTCTGTGTGCAGCCGAACCGCGTTGATCCATTCTTTCTTTTTCAGGATTCGGTATTCGACCCCCATGAATCGAGGCGCGCGGGAACGCTCCCGGGGGCGCGGCGCCTCGCGCCAGGCGGGAGCGGCGATCGGCCTCAGCGCGGAGCGGCGGCGGCGACGCGGAAGGGCGCGGGGGCGCGCGCCTTCTCCACCGCCAGCCGGCCGTTCTCGATCGGGATCTCCACCCGGCCCGCCGCGGTGCCGTCGCGCATCCTCTCCAGCTCCAGCACGGCGGCCACCGTCCACCGCGTGTCGAGCTCGTCGTTCACGCCGAGCGTCTGCGCCTGCTTCTGCCGGCCGCCGGGCCCGCGCGCCACCAGCTCCACCCCGACGATGCGGACCTCGCCGGACGGGCCGCGCAGCACCAGCCGCTGCGCCGCCCCCGCCGTCCCGCCGAACGCGATCGCGGCGACGAGCGTGCGGTCGTTCTCGGCCGCCCCCGGGATCGGGCCGGCGGCGTCGGCGTCGTGGACAGCCACCATCCCGGTGCCGAACGGCCGCGCCTCGACGTAGAGCAGCGGATGGTCGGCGGTGAAGAGCGCGTGCCCGTCCACCAGCGAGTAGTAGGCGTCCAGGTCCTCCGACCCGCAGCAGCCGTACTCGGTGACGCGGTACATCGGCTCGCCGGGGAGCTCGTCGAACACCGCGCCCGCCTCGCCGTGGCGGCGGATGATCCACGCCGGCCGCGCCCCGGGCTGCCGCGCGGGGCGGGCGACCACGCTCACCTCCGCGCGGGTGGGGCCTTCCAGGTTCTCGCACTGCTCGATGGTGGTCTTCTCCTCCAGCACCAGGTACGGCGGATGTCCCTCGCTGTACTGCGACCCCACCACGCTGTAGCGGACGCCGGTGGCGCGGTAGCCGTTGGTGCAGCTCTCCGAGCGCGGCAGCGGCTCGTAGCTCGACTGCGCCGAGAGCCGGGCGGCGGGGGTCGCGGGTGCGCGCTGCTGCGCCCGCGCGGGGGCGGACACGGCCAGCGCGATCAGCGCGGCGGCGCGAAGCGTGTTCATCGAACGATGATCATGGCGAGGGAGAGAGGCGGAACCCGCCGCAAATAAGCCCGTACGGCGGATGACCGCAACGAACGCCCGCGCGTCCTTGACAGGGAGGGGGCGGCTTCGGACATTTCTTGAGGCTGCATCCGCCCGCACTCGCCCGCCGTTCCCTCCCGTACTTCCTGGACCGCAAGACTTCGAACGTGGCTGCCGGCGCACCCTGTCGGCCGCTCCTCGTTCCGCCCTGCCCCCACGTGAGCCTTTCGACATGCGCAACCGCTTCCGCCGGGTCTTTCTGTCCGCCGTGATCCTCTCCCTGTCAGCCTCCGCGGCCGTGGCACAGCGCCCCGCGCTCCCCGCGCGCGCGGATTCGAACGACTGGAACTCGTACTACGACCGCGGCGTGGAGCTGCTGCGCCACGGCGGCGTGGGCGCCGCCGACGAGCTGTTCCGCTGGGCGGCGCGGCTGGAGCCTTCGCGCGCGGAGCCGCTGTACGCGCGCTTCGTGGTCTTCCACCTCCGCGACATCCGCCGCTTCGAGCGGTACCTGCTGGACGACCCCCGCGTGCTGCGGAATCCGGCGGTGATCGCCGCCGACTCGCTGCAGGTCATGGCGCTCACGCGCAACCCGTTCGTGCACCGGGGGCTGATCGCCCTGGCGTACGACCAGCTTCCCGGCCGCTGGGGCGACGACGTCTACACCCGGGCCTTCCTGGCATACGCGGGCGGAGACCTGCCGCGGGCGGTGCAGGGCCTGGAGCGGGTGGTCCACGACTCCCCGCGAGACCTCCGGGCGCGCTACCACCTGGCGTTGACGCTGGTGAACCTGCACCGCTACGACGCCGCGCGCGTGGAGCTGGACTCGGTGATGGCCGGCCTGCGCCGAGGCGAGGAGCGCCGGGTTACCCCCGTGTACGAGAGCAAGGAGCTGCTGCTCTACGGGATCGGGCTGCTCTACCTGGCGCAGAACCGTACCGCGCAGGCGCGCGAGGCGTTCGCGCAGGCGGTGCTGGAAGACGCGTCGCAGTGGTACGTGCACCGCGGGCTGGGGCTGGCTCTGCTCGACGGCGGCCAGGCACGCGAGGCGCTGAACGAGTACCGCACCGCGCTGGAGCTGGCCGGCGATGAGCCGCTGCTGCTGAAGGAATACGCGGATGCGCTGTACGGTGCCGGTGAGTACGCGGCCGCCGCCGGGCAGCTCTCCCGCCTGGTGCGGATCGCCCCGGAGTGGGCGAACGCCTGGCGCGCCCTCGGCCAGGCCGAGCTCCGCGCCGGCCGCAGGGCCGAGGCGATCGAGGCGTTCACCGCCTACCTTGCGCGCGCGCCCCGCAGCGAGGCCGAGGCCGCCGCCCGCGTGCGCGCGCAGCTCGAACAGCTGCGCGCCGCGGCTCCCGGTTGAGCCGGAACGGACGAAATCCGCGCTTCTTTATCTTCCGGCTCCGCGCCAGCTTCGCGGTTGCGCGTCGGAGCGGTTTTCTTCATGGTCCAGCGTGCTTCGCGTGTCCACGGCCGCAGCGCCCTCTCCCTGCGCCTGAGAGCGCAAGCCCTCTCCCGTACCGGGAGAGGGGCCGTGGCTGCGGCACGAGTGAAGCCTGCGGTCGAGTTTGCGAGACAGCCCCGTCGCTGCCGGCTCGGGGTACCGCCGGCGCCGGAGAAGCTGTCTCTCCCGGACTAGCGCCCGGTACGGGGACCTAATGGCCCCGTCTCCTGCGCCGACCCAACCGGCTTCGCGGCCGCCGACGTCGCGCTGCTTCCGCAGAACCACATGGCTGCGGAGGCCACACCCCTCGCCCGGTACGGGAGAGGGACAGGCGCGGAGCGCCAGGGAGAGGGCGCCGCGGCCGCGGAGACACGAAGAAGTCCGAACTCGAAAGCAATCCGCTTTAGAAGCGTTCACCGGCTGCATCCGTCCATGCGCACCGTCCACCTCGGCCTCTGCCTGGCCGCCGTCCTCTGCCTTTCGTCCACCGCCTCCGCGCAAGCGAGTCGCCCGGCGCTCCCCCCCGGCGCCGACACGACCGACTGGAATGCGTACTACGAGCGCGGGGTGATGATGCTGCGGGGCGCCCCCGCCGTCGCGGACGCGCTCTTCCGCTGGGCGTCGCGGCTCGACCCCTCCCGCCCCGAACCGCTGTACGGAAGCTGGGTCGCGTTCCACGTCCGCGACAGGAACCGGTTCCTGCACTACCTGCGCAGGGACGACGCACGCGTGCTGCGCGACTCCGCGTTGATCGCCGCCGAGGCGCTGCAGCTGCGGGCGCTCGCGCGCAACCCGTTCCTGCACCAGGGGCTCCTCGCCGCGGCCTACGCGCAGCTCCCCGGCGGCTGGCCGCGCGACCCGTTCACCCAGGCATTCCTGAAGTACGTGCGGGGAGACCTGGAAGGCGCGGCGGCCGATCTGGCGGAGCTGGTGCGGACGTCGAGAGACCCGGTGCCGGCGCGCCACTCGCTGGCGCTCACCCTCGCGAACCTGCGGCGCTACGACGAGGCGCGCGCGCAGCTGGACACCATCCTGGCCACGCTGCGCCGGCGCGACGAGAGCGGCACCCCGTTCGTGTACCAGAGCAAGGGGATGCTGCTGTACAAGATCGGGCTGCTCTACCTGGTGCAGAACCGCTACGCCGAGGCGCGCGAGGCGTTCGCCCAGGCGGTGGTGGAAGACGCCTCGCAGTGGTACGCGCACCGCGGCCTGGGGCTGACGCTGCGGACCGAGGGACGAGCGGCCGAGGCGGTCGGCGAGTACCGCGCCGCCCTCGAGCTCGCCCCCGACGAGCCGCTGCTGCTCGGGGAATACGCGGAGGCGCTCGCGGCGGCGGACGACCACGCCGCGGCCGCCGAAGCGCTCGAACGCCTCGTCACGATCGCCCCCGAGTGGGCCGCCGCCCGGCGCATGCTGGCGGAGGAACGCGCCCGACTGAACCGATAGGGTGGATCACTCTCGACTCGGAGTCTATGCGCATCCGCGGCCGCGGCGCCCTCTCCCTGGCGCTCCGCGCCGGTCCCCCTCCCGTACCGGGCGAGGGGGGTGGCCTCCGCAGCCGCGTGGCCTGCGGAAGCAGCGCAAGGTCGGCGGTTGCGACGCCGGTTGGGTCGGCACAGGAGCCGGAGAGGGCGCCGCGGCCGCGGCCTCGAGGCACTCTGGACCGTAGAGAGAACCGCTCCAGGTGTGGCCCCGCCGTTACGAATCCCCGGACGCGCGCAGGGCCTCGCGGGTCGCCCGGTAGCCCTCTTCCAGGAAGAACTGCGTGCGGTCGAAGGCCCAGCCGCCCAGGTGCCCGATGCGCGGGCGGATGGCGAGGAGGGGCGGGCCCGTCCACTCGTCCTGCAGGGCGCGGCGGCGCTGCTGCTGCAGGTTGAGCGTCAGCACCCGGTCGTGGATGGCGATCATCCCGTGGTCGAAGTAGTCCGCCGCGGGGGGCGTGATCTCGGAGCCCACGTCGACCGCGATCACCCGCTCGGTGGCCCACTGGGCCGCGGCCTTCACCGGCAGCACGTCCATCACCCCCCCGTCCACCAGCACGTCGCCGTTCAGCTTGAGCGGGGGGAAGTAGATGGGGATGGCGCAGCTCCCGTAGATGGCGTCGGCCACCGGCGCCTCCTCGTCGACGCCGGTGCCGAACCAGCGCTCCTCTCCCTTCACCAGCGAGACGGCGTTGACGCGGACCGGCAGGCGCGCGTCGGCGAACGACTTGAGCGGCACGTTGCGCTTGATCCAGGCGAGGTAGTGGTCGCCGTCGAACACCGCCTCCTCGCGCACCCCGCCGAAGAGGACCGCGCGGCGGTTGATGGAGACGATGTCGTCCTTCTTCAGCGCCCGCGCCACCTCCGCCAGCTCCCGCCACCCGAACCCGCCGGCCACGGAGCACCCGATCACCGCGCCGATGCTGCACCCCATGATGGCGTCGATGCGCACGCCGGCCTCTTCCAGCGCCTTCCACGCGCCCACGTGGGCGATCCCCTTCAGCCCGCCCCCGCCCAGCACCAGCACGGTGCCGGGGCGCTCGGGGAAGTCGCGGGAGCTCGGGCGGGCTTCGGTCGTGGGTACGGTCATCGTACGCGGCGATGGAAAAGGGCGGATCACGATCTGGAAAGGCCCGGCACGCGGAACCTACCGTCCGCAGTGGCGCGGTGGAAGTGAGGCCGGGGACGAGCGCCGGGGACGGCCGGGTTGAATGCGACGGGTTGAATGCACCGGGTTGGAAACCCGGGCTACAACCACACGAAGTCCGCCTTCGCGGACTGCTCGTCGGCTTCCTCGCGGTCCGTCGGCCGCGGCGCCACCCAGATTCCGGATTGCGGCGGGCGATGGGGTCCGCGGGGATGCCGCGGGCGGGAGTCCGCGGGTACCCCGGGTTGGAAACCCGGGGCTACAACCGCACGAAGTCCGCCTTCGCGGACTGCTCGTCGACTTTCTCGTGGTCCATCGGCCGCAGCGCCGCTGACATTCGGATTGCGGCGGGCGATGGGTTCGCGGGGATGCCGCGGGCGGGAGTCCGCGAAGGCGGACTTCGGGCCGTTGTTGCCGCGAATTCATTCGCCCCGGGCTCATTCCGCCATCCCGGCGTCTCCCGAAACCTCGGGTGCCACGCCCCGCGTGTGCTTCTTGCAAGGCTAAAGGCTCTCTCGCGCTTGACGTACGTGTGCGTGGACGGTAGGTTGCCAGTTGATACGGAGAATCATTCTTGCTAATCCGCCGGCACCGTCCGGCTTTCCGAGGAGACGCACCACGATGGCGGAACCGCTGCTCAAGATCACCAACCTTCACGCCGAGATCGCCGAAGACGGCACGGAGATCCTGAAGGGGGTCGACCTGGAGCTGCCCGAGGGCGAGATCCACGCGATCATGGGGCCCAACGGCTCGGGGAAGAGCACGCTCAGCAAGGTGATCTCGGGCCATCCGGCCTACGAGGTGACCGACGGCGAGATCCTCTTCCGCGGCGAGAGCGTGCTCGACATGCAGCCCGACGAGCGGGCCCGCGCCGGCATCTTCCTGGCCTTCCAGTACCCGGTGGAGATCCCCGGCGTGTCGGTCGCCAACTTCATGCGCACGGCGCTCGGCGCCCGGCGCGGCGAAGAGGTGGACGTGTTCGACTTTCAGGACGAGCTGGAGGCGCGCATGGCCATGCTGGAGATGGACCCGGCCTTCGCGCTGCGCTCGGTGAACGACGGCTTCAGCGGCGGCGAGAAGAAGCGCAACGAGATCCTGCAGCTGGCCATGCTCGAGCCCGCCCTGGCGGTGATGGACGAGACCGACAGCGGGCTGGACATCGACGCGCTGAAGATCGTGACCGCGGGGATCAACAAGATCAAGGCGGAGCGCCCGGACACCTCGGTGCTGCTGATCACGCACTACCAGCGGATGCTCAACTACATCACCCCCGACCGGGTACACGTGATGGTGGACGGCCGCATCATCCGCTCGGGCGGCGCGGAGCTCGCGCTGGAGCTGGAGGAGCGCGGGTACGAGTGGGTGCGCGAGGAAGTGAACGTCTAGGGGACAGGGAACAGGGGACAGGGGACAGCCGGCAACGGCGGGGTCCCGCCCCGGTCCGGTCCCACGATGAGGATGAACGAGAAAGATCCGGGGAGAGGACGAGGATTCACGGTGCGCGGGAACCATCCCGCTGTCCCCTGTCCCCTGTAACCTGTCCCCTCGCATTCAGGAGTCCACCATGCCTTACAACGAAGAAGTCGCCGCGCTTGGCCTCGACGAATACAAGTACGGCTTCAAGGACGCGGAGGAGTACTCGTTCAAGAGCCGACGCGGGCTCGACGAGGAGATCGTCCGCGAGATCTCGGAGCGCAAGGGCGAGCCGAAGTGGATGCTCGACATCCGCCTGAAGGCGTTCAAGCACGCGACGAAGCGGCCGTGGCCCACCTGGGGCGGCGACCTCTCCGGGCTCGACTTCAACGAGATCTTCTTCTACATCCGCCCCTCCGAGCGCGGCACGGGGCGGAGTTGGGACGACGTTCCCGACACCATCAAGAACACCTTCGAGCGCCTCGGCATCCCCGACCAGGAGCGGCGCATCCTGGCCGGCGTGGGCGCCCAGTACGAATCGGAGGTCGTCTACCACTCGCTGAAGAAGGAGTGGGAGGAGCAGGGCGTCATCTTCAAGGGGATGGACGACGGCCTGCGCGAGCACGAAGACGTGGTGCGCGAGTACTTCGGCAGCGTGGTGCCCTTCCGCGACAACCTGTTCGCGGCGGTGAACACCGCGGTGTGGAGCGGCGGCTCCTTCGTGTACATCCCGAAGGGGGTGAAGCTCGACATGCCGCTGCAGGCGTACTTCCGCATCAACGCCGAGAGCATGGGGCAGTTCGAGCGCACCATGATCATCGTGGAGGAAGGCGCGCAGGTGCAGTACATCGAGGGGTGCACCGCGCCCTCGTACAGCCAGGACTCGTTCCACTCCGGGGTGATCGAGATCATCGTGAAGGACGGCGCCCGGATGCGCTACACGACGATCCAGAACTGGTCGCACAACGTCTACAACCTGGTCACGCAGCGGGCGCTGGTGGGCCGCGACGGCACCATGGAGTGGGTGGACGGCAACCTGGGGAGCAAGCTCACCATGAAGTACCCGAGCTGCTACCTGAACGGCGAGGGGGCGCGCGGCGAGGTGCTGTCCATCGCCTACGCGGGCCCGGGCCAGCACCAGGACGCCGGCGGCAAGGTGATCCACAACGCGCCGCACACCAGCAGCCGCATCGTCAGCAAGTCGATCAGCCGCGGCTCGGGGCGCTCGTCGTACCGCGGGCTGCTGCAGGTGAACCCCGGGGCGAAGTACGCCAAGAGCAACGTGGAGTGCGACGCCCTGCTGCTCGACGAGCAGGCGCGCACCGACACCTACCCGTACATCGAGATCCAGGACGAGTACGCGCAGATCGGCCACGAAGCCACGGTCAGCAAGATCGGCGACGAGCAGCTCTTCTACCTGATGAGCCGGGGCCTGAGCGAAGACGCCGCCGCCACCATGGTGGTGCGCGGCTTCATCGAGCCGATCGCCAAGGAGCTCCCGCTGGAGTACGCGGTGGAGCTGAACCGGCTGATCGAGCTGGAGATGGAAGGCAGCGTCGGATAACAGCAGTGCTAAGTGCTAAGTGCTAAGTGCTAAGTGCTAAGTGCAGAGGTCCGCGTGCGGTTCAGCACTTGGCACTCAGCACTTAGCACTATCGCTCCTGAACTTCGGATCGAACGGACGATTGTGACCGATACAACGACGGCGACCGCGACGACGCCGGTTGGAGTTTTCACCCGCGACCAGGTGGAGATCCTGGCGACGGGGAAGCTGGAGCCGCAGTGGCTGCACGACCGGCGCGCGGCCGCCTGGCAGGCGTTCGCCGAGGCGCCCATGCCCTCGCGCGCACAGGAAGACTGGCGCTACTCCTGGCAGCGCTTCGGCAAGGTGGTGGACTTCGACGCCTACGCCTTCCCCGTCGACCGCGCCCCCGCCGCCTCCGCCGACGCGCTCCCCGCCGGGCTGCGCGCGGTGATCGACGAGGGCGGCGAGACCTCGGCGCGGCTGGCCCAGGTCGACGCCTCCGTGGTCTGGCGCGAGCTGCCGGAGGAGCTGCGGGCTAAAGGGGTGGTGTTCACCTCGCTCGAGGCGGCGGTGCGCGAGCACCCCGAGCTGGTGCAGCGCTACCTGGGGACCGCGGTGACCCCGGAGATCGGGAAGTTCGCGGCGCTCAACGCGGCGTACTGGACGGGCGGGCTCTTCATCTACGTGCCCAAGGACGTGCGCGTGGAGGTACCGCTGCGCGCCTACCGCTGGATCGGCGACGCCGGGACGGCGGTGTTCGGCCGCACCCTGGTGGTCGCCGAGGCGGGGAGCCAGGTGGCGGTGGTCGACGAGCTGGCCTCGGGCGACTTCGGGCGGACGGCGCTGTACGCCAGCGCGGCCGAGGTGTTCGCGGAGGAGGGGGCGACGGTGGTCTACACCTCGGCGCAGCGCTTCGGGCGCGGGGTGATCCACCTGCAGACCGACCGGCTGGTGGCGGGGCGCGACGCCCGCATCACCATGCTCTACAGCACCCTGGGCGCCGACTTCGCCCGCGTGGACGCGCAGTGCGCCATGCGCGCGCCGGGGAGCCACGTGGACGTGCTGGGGATCTACATCGGCCAGGGCGACCAGCACTTCGACCACGAGACGCTGCAGGACCACGCGGCCCCGCACGCCAGCAGCAACCTCCTCTTCAAGGGCGCGCTGGACGACGAGGCGCGCTCGGTGTTCCGCGGGCTGATCCGCGTGCACCCGAAGGCGCAGCGCACCGACGCCTACCAGACCAACCGCAATCTGGTCCTCTCCGCCAAGGCGCGCGCGGACTCGCTGCCGAACCTCGAGATCCAGGCGGACGACGTGCGCTGCTCGCACGCGGCCACGGTGGGGCAGCTGGACGAGGAGGAGATCTTCTACCTGCTCTCCCGCGGGATTCCCAAGGGCGAGGCGGTGCGGCTGGTGGTGTTCGGCTTCTTCGCCGAGGTGCTGGACCAGCTGCCGCTGGAGGGCGTCCGCGGGGAGCTGCTGCGCGCGGTGGAGCGGAAGCTGGCGCGGCGCGGCTGAGCGCGCGATGCCCTTCATGAAGGCCGCCCTGCTCTCCGAGATCCCGGAGGGCGGGGCGCTGGGGGTGGAGGCGGGGGGCGTGCGGATCGCGCTGGCGGCGGTGGACGGCGAGGTGTACGCCTTCGCCGACACCTGCTCGCACCGCGAGTTCCCGCTCTCCCTCGGCGAGGTCGACGCGGCGGCGTGCACCATCGCCTGCGAGTGGCACGGCGCCGCCTTCGACCTGCGCACCGGCGCCCCCACCTGCCCCCCCGCCATCCGCCCGATCGCCGTCTATCCCGCGAAGGTGGAGGACGGGGCGGTGTGGGTGGAGGTAGGATAAACCTACGACGCGCCCGCCGGATGCGACGCGCGTGATTCGATAACGGCGCAGTCCGCCACGTACCCCGGATTTGCGAGTTCCCCGGGGTGAATCGCAGTCCGCCAGTACCCCGGGTTGGAAACCCGGGGCTACAACGACACGAAGTCCGCCTTCGCGGACTGTTCCGCCGCCTCCCCTCGCGTCGCGCGCATCCGGGTGGCCGAAATGGCGGCGGCGAAGGGGGCGGCTGAGTGCGGTGATGTCGAGGCTGAGTCCGCGCAGACGGACTTTGTGCCGTTCCAGCGCCGGGGTTTCAACCCGGCGACGAGATCCTGAGGCCGCGAACCATGCCCAAGACGAAGACCGGGTCCGAGTTGCGGTTGAAAGAGGTGGGACCCTGCGAGTGGGTGTTTCACGGCCCGGATCTGCGCGAGCGGGACATGGACCGCTTTCACGCGGCGATCGAGCTTCTCGAAGAGGATCCCGCCGCCTCGATCCCCAAGCTCCAGACGCTGGTCAAGGCGCACCCTGACGACATCGACGTCCGTCACCACCTGGCGATCGCGCTGGATAGCCAGGGCGACGAAGACGGGGCGATGGAGCAGTGGACGAAGGCGGTGGGGATTGGTTTCGCCGCATTCCCCCGCGATCTCTGCTTCGGCCGGGACCGCCTGGAGTGGGGATGGCTCCAGAACCGGCCTTTCCTGCGGGCGTATCTCGGCCTCGGCATGGCACTTCTCGGACAGGGACTGCTCGGCGAGGCGCTGGTCATCCTGAACAACGTCCTGGACCTGAACCCAACCGACAACCAGGGCGTGCGGGACATCCTGGTGAGCAGCTGGTTCGCGGTGCGACGCCCCGGCGAGGTGCTCCGCCTCTACGACCGCTACCCGGATTCCGGCCCCGACCTGATGTTCGGACGTGCGCTGGCCCATCTGCAGCTCGGGGAGAAGCACGAGGCCGAGGCGGCGCTCAGAGCGGCCGCAGCCGCGTGGCCGCTCGTTCACAGGGAGCTGCTGAAAACGAAGCATACACCTCCGAAGCAGCGGTTCCCGGGCTACATCACGGTGGGCGGCGAAGACCAGGCGTACGTCTACTGGACCGAGTACGGAGAGTACTGGAAAGCCACTCGCGGCGCGCTCGCCCTGGCCAGGCAGGTTGCCACCGGCAAGGACTGAGCAGGCTTCGGAGATTCGCAGAGATGTCGAGGCGCAGTCCGCGAAGGCGGACTTCGTGCCGTTCCAGCGCCGGGTTTTCAACCCGGCGGCTACAACCGGCGGCTACAACCGGCGGCTACAACCGGCGGCTACACCCGGCGGCCTACACCCGGCGGCTATTCCCCTGGGGTTCATCCCATGACCACCGCATTGCTCGAGACCGCCACGCCGCTCGATCTGGAGCGCGTCCGCGCCGATTTCCCGATCCTCGACCAGGAGGTGAACGGGCACCGGCTCGTCTACCTCGACAACGCCGCGTCGACGCAGAAGCCGGCGGCCGTCATCGAGGCCATCGACCGCTTCTACCGGAACGACAACGCGAACGTGCACCGCGGGGTGCACGAGCTGTCGCACCGCGCCACCGAGGCGTACGAGCAGGCGCGCGGCAAGGTCGCCCGCCTCCTCGGCATCGCCGACGAGGCGGAGCTGGTGTGGACGAAGGGGACCACCGAGGCGCTCAACCTGGTCGCCCGCACCTGGGGCGACCAGAACGTCCGCGCGGGCGACGAGATCCTCCTCTCCGTCCTGGACCACCACTCCAACCTCGTCCCCTGGCAGCTCCTGGCGCAGCGGACCGGGGCGAAGCTGCGCTTCCTCGACATCGACGAGCAGGGGCGGCTGGACCTCTCCAACCTCGACGACCTGCTCACCGGGCGCACGAAGCTCGTCTCCCTGGCGCACATCTCCAACGCGCTGGGGACCATCAACCCGGTGGAGGAGATCGCCCGGCGCGCGCACGCCGTCGGCGCGATGATGGTGGTGGACGGCGCCCAATCCGCCCCGCACCTGCCGGTGGACGTCCCCTCGCTGGGGTGCGACTTCTACGCCTTCAGCGGCCACAAGATGTGCGGCCCGACGGGGATCGGCGGGCTCTGGGGGCGCCGCGAGATCCTGGAGGCGATGCCGCCCTTCCTCGGCGGCGGCGACATGATCGACTGGGTGGAGCTGGAGAGCTCGACCTACGCCCCGCTCCCGCTCAAGTTCGAGGCGGGGACGCCGCACATCGCCGGCGCGGTCGGCCTCGGCGCGGCGGCGGACTACCTGGCCTCCGTGGGCCGCGACGCCATCCTCGCCCACGAGCGGCAGCTGATGGCGTACGCGCTGGAGCGCCTGGCCGAGGTGCCGGACCTCACCGTGCTCGGCCCGCTGGACGTGCGCGAGCGCTCGGGCGTGGTCAGCTTCACCCTGGGCGACGTGCACCCGCACGACATCGCCACCATCCTCGACCAGGAGGGGGTGGCGGTGCGCGCCGGGCACCACTGCTGCCAGCCGCTGATGCGCCGCATGTGCCTCCCCGCCACGGCGCGCGCCTCGTTCTACCTCTACACGGGGATGGACGACGTGGACCGCCTGGCCGACGCGCTGCACACCGCGCGGACGACGTTCGGGCTGGGACGATGAGCGGCACGCTCGACGGGATCTATCAGGAGCTGATCCTCCGCCACTACCGGAGCCCCGCGCACCGGGGCGACATGGACGCGCCCGACGCGGTGGTGACCATGCGCAACCCCACCTGCGGCGACGACATCGTCCTCCAGCTCCGCGTGAACGGCGGGGTGATCGAGGACGTGCGCTTCAAGGGGCAGGGGTGCGCCATCTCGCAGGCGTCGGCGTCAATGATGAGCGGGATGATCGCCGGGAAGACGTTCGCGGAGGCCGAGCCGCTGCTGGCCCGCTTCCGCGACATGATCCACGGCGACCCCGAGGCCGCGCGCGACAAGGCGCTCGGCGACCTGCGCGCGCTCGCCGGCGTGGCGAAGCTGCCGCGCCGGGTGAAGTGCGCCATGCTCCCCTGGGACGCCCTGGAAGAAGCGCGCAAACAAATCCCGTAAAAAGCATTGGGCTTCGCCCCAACTGCCGTAACCCGCGTCGTTTGATTATCTTCTCCATCCCCGTCCGTTTCTCCGGGACTCACCTCCCTCATCGAAGGACCCCTCCGATGGCCATCCGCCCCGCATCCAGGAAGAACTGGCTCTACATCGCCGTCACCGCGGCGCTCTGCGCGGTGGGGCTGCTGACGCTGCTGATGATCGGCGCCCTCAACACCGGCCCCGCGGGGCTGATCGTGGGGATGCTGGTGGCGGCGCTCCCGGTCCCCTTCTACCTGGCGCTGGCGCTCTCGGTGGACCGCTACGAGAAGGAGCCGGTGTGGATGCTGGGGCTGGCGTTCCTCTGGGGCGCCACCGGGGCGGTGTTCATCGCCTTCATCCTCAACTCCATCAACAGCGCCTTCTTCGGCGCCATCGGCGGCTCCGACGCGGCGGCCTTCGGCGGGAGCGTGCTCTCCGCGCCGGTGGTGGAGGAGACGGCGAAGGCGCTGGCGCTGCTCGCCTTCTTCATCTGGAAGAAGGACGAGTTCGACGGCGTGCTCGACGGCGTGGTGTACGCCGCGATGGTGGGGCTGGGCTTCGCGATGACGGAGAACGTCTCCTACTACGGCCAGGCGCTGATGCACGGGTCGCTGGTGGGGACGATGTTCGTCCGCGGCGTGCTCGCCCCCTTCTCGCACCCGCTCTTCACCGCCATGACCGGCGTCGGGCTGGGGATCGCGCGCGAGACCACGAAGCGCCCGCTCAAGCTCCTGGCGCCGCTCGCCGGCCTCTCCCTGGCGATGTTCCTGCACGGCACCTGGAACCTCTCCGCCGGGATGGGCGGCGGGGCGTTCCTCCCCGTCTACATCCTGGTGATGGTGCCGGCGATGCTGGCGCTGGTGGGGATCGTGCTCTACGCGCAGGCCCGCGAGCGGCGGATCATCCGCGCGCACCTCACCCCGTACGTGCAGACGGGTCACCTCTCCCCGGTGGAGCTGCAGGCGCTCTGCGGGTTCGGCGGGCGGATGAAGACGCTCTACGCTTCCTTCAGCACGGGCGGGATGGCGGGGTACCGGCGCGAGTCGGCCTTCCAGCAGGCGGCCAGCGAGCTCGCCTTCCACCGCTGGCGCACCGAGCGCGGCATCACCCGCGGCACCACCGAGTTCGTGGCGGTGGAGGCCGAGTACCTGCGCGTGCTCGCGGAGTCGCGGACCCCGGCTTATCGAGCTTATCCCGTGGGGGCATAAGCTTCCAAAGACGTCTTGCGCAGAGTCGCGGAGACGCAGAGAGAGCTACCCAGACGCGACCTCCTGGCCGATCCGGACGACGGAACGGGCCAGGAGGTCGAAGTCTTCCCGGCGGCTGCGGTGGTTCACGTTGGCCACGCGGATGGCGAAGCGGCCGCGCACCGTGGTCCCCGACGGCACCGCGATCCCCTCCTCCTGCACGCGCAGCAGGATCTCCTGGTTCACCGCATCCAGCCGCTCCTCGGGCACACCCGCCGGCGCGTAGCGGAAGCAGAGCACGTTCAGCGCGACCGGGGCGAGCAGTTCCAGCGCGGGGTCGGCCTCGACCAGCGCGGCGAGGTGGCGCACGTGGGCGACGTTCTGCTCGATCAGCCGCGCGTAGGCGCGCACCCCGTGCGCCCGCAGCGACATCCACACCTTGAGCGCCTTGAAGTTGCGCGTCAGGTCGATCCCCAGGTCGGCGAAGGGGATGCCGCCCGCCGTCAGGCCGCGCTCGCCCATGGCCAGGTAGCTGGCACGGATGGAGAAGGCGTCGCGGTGCACGGCGCCGTCGCGCACCAGCACGCAGGCGGCCTCGAAGGGGAGGTACATCCACTTGTGCAGGTCGAAGCCGAGCGAGTCCGCCTCCTCCATCCCGTCCACGAGCGGCGCGAGCTCCTCCGAGAGCCGCGCGAGCGCCCCGAACGCCCCGTCCACGTGGAACCAGAGCTCCTCGTCGCGGCAGAGGGCGGCGAGGGCGCGCAGGTCGTCGGTGGCGCCGGTGTTCACCGTTCCCGCGGTGCCGATCACGCAGAAGGGGTGGTGGCCCGCCGCGCGGTCGGCGCGGATGGCGGCGCGCATCGCCTCCACGTCCACCCGGTCGTCCGCGTCCACGCCGATGGCGCGGAAGGCGGTGTTCCCCAGCCCCAGCAGCTCCGCCGCCTTCTTCACCCACCCGTGCGTCTCGGCGGAGCCGTAGAGGAGCATGCGGGGGCGGCCGCCCTGCAGCCCCTCGGCGCGCAGGTCGAACCCCGCCTTCGCGTGGCGCGCCACCGCCAGCCCGAGCACGTTCGCCATCGTTCCGCCGGCGACGAGCACGCCGGTGGAGCCAGGCGGGAAGCCCATCAGCTCCGCCAGCCAGGCGATCACCTGCTCCTCGACGTGCTTCGGCGCCTGGTTGAAGCCGGCCAGGTGCGGGTTGAGCGCGGCGGCGAGCATCTCGGCCATCATCGCCAGCGGCGTCCCGGTGCCCTGCACCCATCCCCAGAAGCGCGGGTGCAGGTTGCCGTTGGGGTAGGGCCGCACCCGTTCCGCGAAGGCCTCGTACGCCGCCTCCGCGCCGACGCCCTCCACCGGGAGCGGCTCGGCGAAGGAGGCGCGCACCGCGTCGGGCATCGGCCGCCACGCGGGCTCTTCGTGCAGCGACGCCAGGTGCGCGAGGGTGTCGTCGACCATGCGGTGCGCCAGCGCGCGGAACTCGTCCCAGTCGGCGGGATCGAGGGTGAGATCTGGGTTCATCGTGTCCGCGGGTGGCGTTAGTCGACGCAGAGACGCAGAGGAACCGAGAGACCGCAGAGCAGTTCTCTCCGTTCCTCTGCGCCTCTGCGTCAAATGGTCTGTTGCCGTTGGTCAGCCGGCCCGGCGCGTCCGCCGCCGGAGGAAGTCGCGCATGATGTACTGGCCGAGCGTCATGGTGCTGGTGAAGTATGCCTTCCCCCGCGCGATCGCCGACACCTGGTTCACGAACGCGACCAGCTGCGGGTCGCGCGCCAGCATGAAGGTGTTGATCAGGATCCCGCTCTTGCGGCACGCCCCCACCTCGCGGAAGGTCTCGTCCAGCACCATCCGGTCGAGCCCCATCGAGTTCTTGTAGATGCGCCCGTCGGGGAGGGTGATGGCCGACGGCTTTCCGTCGGTGATCATCACCACCTGCCGCATGTCCTTGTTCTGCGCCAGCAGCAGCCGGCGCGCCAGCTTCAGCCCCGCCGCCGTGTTGGTGTGGAAGGGCCCCACCTGCGCGTGCGCCAGCTGCGACATGGGGATCTCGCTGGCCTCGTCGCCGAAGAGCACCACCTTCAGCGTGTCGCCGGGGAACTGCGTGCGAATCAGGTGCGTGAGGGCGAGCGCCACCTTCTTGGCCGGGGTGAAGCGGTCTTCCCCGTAGAGGATCATGCTGTGGCTGGTGTCGAGCATCAGCACGGTGGCGCAGCTCGAGCGGTACTCGGCCTGGTGCACGTGCAGGTCGGCGTAGTCCAGCGGGATGGTCCCGTCTTCCGGCATCCCCTCGCGCGCCAGGGCGCTCTTGAGCGTGGCGGGGATGTCGAGGTTCATCACGTCGCCGAACTCGTAGGGGCGGCTGGCCGCCTCGACTTCGACCCCCGTGGCCAGGTGCGGCGTGTCGTGCGAGCCGAAGCTGCTCTTCCCCATGGCCGAGAGGAGGTGCCGCAGGGTGCGCCACCCCAGGAAGTCGATCCCCTTGCCGGTGAGGCTGAACTCCACCTGCCGCGCCGCCTCGCGCGCGTCGTCGATCTTCCCCTGGCCGGGCTCCATCTCCTGGTAGCTCCCCGGCATCTGCGGCGGCTCGGAGACGTTCAGGTATCCCTCCTCCACCATCCGCTCGATCAGCCGGTCCAGCAGCTCGGCGATCTGCTGGCGGATCTCCTCGTTGGGCTCGCCATCGCCGCGCATCTCGGCGACCATCTCCGGCGTGAGCATCCCGCTCTCCAGCAGCGCCCGCAGCAGCGCCTCCTTCAGCGAGTCGAGCGAGCGGTCCTCGTCGTCGCCGCTCTCGCCCCAGTAGGGGTGCCAGTGCGACCCGCCCGCGAAGCCGCTCTGCAGCAGGAAGTCGCCGAGCTGGTCGAGGAGCGCCTGCAGGTTCAGCGCGTCGGCCAGGTTGCCGGTGTACTTGCCGTACCGGGTGAAGCGCATGGTCTCGCCGCCTTCCGCCGGGTGGTGCGTGAGGGGGGGGACGCGCTCCGCCGGGTGGCGAAGGGAGGTCCCGTTCCCGTAAGATAAGCCCGTCCCGAGCCGTGTTGAAGTGAGGCCCCGCTGCACGAAGACGAAGAGCTGGACCGGGCCGCCGCGCCCTTGCCCGACGAGCTGCCCCTGACGGCGGCGCCGGACGCCCTCCCCGCCGCCGGGCCCCCCGACGCGACGGCCGCGCCACCCCTGGCGCCGGGCCGGCGCGGCGCCTTCGCGGCGCTCCGCCACCGCGACTTCCGCCTCTTCTACGTGGGGCAGCTGCTGTCGCTGATCGGCACCTGGATGCAGTCCACCGCGCAGGGGTGGCTGGTGCTGGACCTCACCGACTCGCCGCTGAAGCTGGGGGTGGTGACGGCGGCGGCCTCGGTGCCGACCTTCCTCTTCACCCTCTACGCCGGCGCGGTGGCCGACCGCTCGGACAAGCGCCGCATCATCGTCTGGGCCAATGGGGTCGCGCTGGTGGCGGCGCTGGTGCTGGGGGTGCTCACGCAGACGAGGGTGGTCACCTATCCCATGGTGCTGGCCATCGCCTTCACCCTGGGCACCGCGAACGCCTTCGAGATCCCCACGCGCCAGTCGTTCTTCATCGAGCTGGTGGGGACGGAGGACCTGCCGAACGCCATCGCGCTCAACTCGGTGCAGTTCAACGCCACGCGCATCGTGGGCCCGGCCATCGCGGGGTGGATGATCGGGGTGGCGGGGACGGCGGCGTGCTTCTTCGCCAACGGCGTGTCGTACGTGTTCGTGATCGCCAGCCTGCTGCTGATGCGCCTTCCCCCGTTCCGTGCCCCCGAGCGCCACGACTCGACGCTCGAGAACATCCGCGAGGGGCTGGCCTACATCCGTTCGGTGCGGCCGGTGCGGGCGCTGGTGTGGCTGATCGCGGCGATGTCGGTGCTCGGCTTCCCCTACGTGATGCTGATGCCCGTGTTCGCGCGCGACGTGCTGCACGTGGGGGCGAAGGGGCTGGGCGCGCTGCTCGCGGCCACGGGGGCGGGTGCGCTGCTGGGCGGGCTGGCGCTGGCGGCTGCGGGCGAGCGCTTCCGCCGCGGGCGGATGATGCTGGCGGGGTCGCTCGCCTTCTGCGTGGCGCTCTTCTGCTTCGCGGCGTCGCGGTCGTACCCGCTGTCGCTGGCGCTGCTGGGGGCGGTCGGGTTCACCATGATCCTGAACAATGCCAACGCGAACGCGCTCCTGCAGTCGGTGGTGCCGAACCACCTGCGCGGCCGGGTGATGTCGGTGTACGTCTTCATGTTCGTGGGCACGGCGCCGCTCGGCGCGCTGCAGGCCGGCGCGGTCTCCCGCTGGCTCGGCGCCCCGGCCGCCCTCCAGATCGGCGCGGTGGTCCTGGCCGCGACGCTGCTCTTCGCCGCCTGGCGCGTCCCCGAGCTGCGCGACGCGGCGTGAGTCGGCGTGACGTGGGTCGTACCAGATGGACCACGACGCGCGCCCGGGGGTATGCGCAGGCTCGGGAGGTGGATTAAATCGAACACCTTGACCTTTCGGGCGTCCGCGCTGTAGCTTTCTCAGAGATGTCGCACCCATGGAGTCGCGATGAAGCCCACGGAGTCCCCAGCCGCTGCATCTCCCGCAGAAGTCCGGCGCCGTAGCGTCGACATGCCGTCCGACGTGGTGGTGGAGGAGACGCAGACGGAAGAGCAGGCGTTCTACGCGGCTCAAGAGGTGGCGTTCGCCGACCTCCGCGCCTACCACGCCGGCCGACCTCGGCGGAAACGATAGCCGAATCGCCGCGGCGGAGGCCGGGATCGAGTTTGATCCCGGCCTTTTTCATGACATCGCCATGACCATGAAGCCCGGCAGCACGTTCCACAGAACCGAGACCAGGCCGGCGGGGCACATCTTCTTCATCCAGGGCGAAGAGCGGCTTGGCGACGATCCGAAGAATCGTCCTCACTTCCTCCTGAATCGCTGTGACCCGGCGGCTGATCCATACGTGCTGGGCACCCTGGCCCACATGAGCACGAAAGCCACGGAGATCGTCGAGTACGGGTGCGCCGGCCACGAAATCGCGGGAATGGCTTCCACGGAATCCGACGGCAACTTCGTTATCACGGCTCGCCTGCTCCCCCGGCTGGCGTCGGATCTGACTCGGTCCCGGTACTCGGCCGTCGATGAGGTTCGCGACGTGCGCCGCAGCGTCATGCACGCGCTCTCCATCAGCGACGACGCAACGCCTCGCGGCAGAGGCAGTATTCGCGGGCGAATCGTCCGGGTTCTCGATCATCAGGCCGGGTTCAGCTTCGGGTTCGTGCTCACCGCCCATGAGTACGGAATGCAGCGCCGCTACCAGATCGTGGTGCCGATCATCGATCGGGTGGTCGAGGCCGAAGATGGCCTGGAGGAGTTCGAGCTTACGCCGTGGGACGTGGTGCCCGAGCAGCAATCGTGGTTCGCGAACCTCCCCTTTGCGGAGCCGATGATCGACACGGCCGGGCTGTTGTCGTTGACCGAGGAGTGGAGAAAGAGCCGCGATCCCCGGAGGTGGCTCCACAAGCAGATAGAAATGACGAGCGGCATGATCGAGGAGACGACGCTCGCGGAGATCGAGGCCAAGATCGTGGAGCGGTTGCTTCGCTGACGCAGGATGCTAAGCTGCGGAGTTCATGCGGGCCCAGTTCAAACCGGGAGGAGCCATGGCCAGAACGAAGACGGTGTTCGACCCGGCGGCGCGGGCGGAGCTGGTGCGGCGGATGGAGAGCATCGACCCGAGCCGGGGGCCGCGGTGGGGGAAGATGAATTCCGGGCAGATGCTCGCGCACCTGAACGCCTCGCTGGCGATGGCGACCGGGGCGCTGCCGACGCAGCCGAAGAAGACCCCGCTCACCTTTCCACCGCTCCGCTGGCTGGTGATCTACGTGCTGAAGTGGCCGCAGGGCACGCCGACCGCCCCCGAGCTGCTCGCCACCTCGCCCGGCGAATGGATGGCGGACCTGGTCCAGTTCCGCGCCCTGCTGGAGCAGGTCGGCACCAAATCTCCCGACGGCCCCTGGCCCCGCCACCCCGCGTTCGGGCAGATGAAGGGGAAGCACTGGGGCGCCCTCGTCCACAAGCACGTCGACCACCACCTGCGGCAATTCGCGGCTTAGACAGGTGCGAAAGTGCGAGAGTGCGAAGGTGCGAGCGTGAGCTGCCGTCGGTGTCCGCGAAGGCGGACTGTGTGCCGTTGTAGCGGCGAGTTCACTCGCCTCGTCCTTCGCCTCGTCCGATGAAATCAGCGGCGGCCGCGACCCCGCGTTCCGCGCCGAAGCCGCTCTCCGCCGAGGCGCTGGCGGAGCTGCGCGGGGCGTTGCTGGCGTGGTACCGCGAGCACCGGCGCGACCTGCCGTGGCGCGCGGGCGAGGGGGAGGCGGCGGACCCGTACCGCGTCTGGCTCTCGGAGGTGATGCTGCAGCAGACGCGGGTGGAGACGGTGGTGCGATACTACGAGCGCTGGCTGGAGCGCTTCCCCACCCTCGCCGCGCTCGCCGACGCCCCGCTGGACGACGTGCTCAAGGCGTGGGAGGGGCTCGGCTACTACTCGCGCGCCCGCAACTTCCACAGCGCCGTGCGCGAGGTCCGGGCGCGCTACGGCGGCGAGGTCCCCGACGATCCCGAGGCGTTCCGCGCGCTCCCCGGCGTCGGGCGGTACACGGAGGGGGCGGTGATGTCCATCGCCTTCGGCCGGCCCACGCCGATCGTGGACGGCAACGTGCGCCGCGTGTTCGCCCGCTGGACGGACGATCCCGACCCCTCCGCGCCGGCGCTCTGGACGATGGCGGAGCGGCTCGCCCCGGGCGCGGCGCCGGGCGAGCTGAACCAGGCGCTGATGGAGCTCGGCGCCACCGTCTGCACGCCACGCAAGCCGCAGTGCGGCATCTGCCCCGCGCGCGAGCGCTGTCAGGCGCGCCTCGCCGGAACGCAGGAGGAGCGGCCCGCGCCGAAGCAGGCGAAGCCGCTCCCCCACGAAGACACGGCCGTCGCGGTGGTGGAGCGCGACGGCCGCCTGCTGCTGGTGCGCCGCCCCGTCGACGCGCGGCTGGGCGGGATGTGGGCCTTCCCCTGCACCGTCCGCCGCCGCGGCGAGGGCGTCGGCCCGGCGGCGGAGCGGGCGGCGCGCGAGGGGCTGGGGATCAGGGTCCGCTCAGGCGCGGAGATCGGGGCCGTGCCCCACGTCTTCACCCACGTGCGCGTCACCTACCACGCGGTCCGCTGCGCCTTCGTGGAGGGCGATCTCGCCGCCCTGCGCTACGACGGCTGGGCCTGGGTCGAGCCCCACGAGGTGAGCGCCTACGCCCTCCCCGTCGCCCAGCAGCGCATCGCCGCGCTCGCGGCAGCGCATCTCGCCTGACGACAGCTCCCCTCGACCGCATCGGATGAGATCCGCACTTGCCGTCACTCCGACGCGGAGGCGGTCCCGCTAATGTTTGCTGGACGCCGACGGGGCGGGCACATATCCGTATGAATCATAAATCCGGTCTTTTTCAGCGAGATCGGGTGCATCGCCGCCCGTCCCGGTGCGTCTCGGAGCGGCCACGGTCTCCGCACCCGGACGCATGCCCCCGGTCGCGGGGACCATCTCCCCCAGCCACGGAGAACACGCATGCGCAAGCTGAAGCTGGACCCGGAAGACCTCCGGGTGGAAACCTTCGCCGCGGGCGAGCGGGCGGCGACGCTCGGCACGGTGCGGGGGAACATGCCTTTCGACATGGCCGCGACCGACGACAGCGAGGGCGGAGGAAGCGGTGACCCCTCGGGCTATAACAGCTGCGACTGCCCCACCTACCGGAAAACGTGCGCGGCGACCTGCGGCATCTTCGACTGCACGGACGCCACCTGCCTGACCTACGACTACTGCTGTCCGTGATATGACGGGGTCGCCACCGAACGAAAGAGGCTCCGCAGGACGTGCTCGCACGCGGCGGAGCCTCTTCCCGGATCCTGAAAACAAGGTCCTCACGGCGGCGCCAGCAAAGAAATCGCCGAAGGTCCGGTAAGCTGTTGTAAACCCTCGATGTTTCGGAAGCGTCCAGGTCCCCTCGCAAATGCCCCAGGCAGGTGACCGAGGATCAGATCGTACGCTAATCGTAGACGAACGTCACCTCGCGCCGCACCTCGGGGGCGAGGCTGCGCTCCACCGGGCAGTTGCGCGCCGCGTGCTCCAGCGTCTCGCGCTGCTCCGGCGTGAGCGACGCGGGGAGGCGGATGGTGACCGGCACCGCGTCCACCCGCCGCGGCGGCGCCTGCGTCATGTGCTTCTCGAGGGTGAACTCGGCGCGCTCGAAGGGGATGCCCGAGCGCTTCGCCACGATCGCCATGGTCGACACCATGCACGACCCGAGCGACGCCGCCAGCAGGTCCGTCGGCGAGAACGAGCTGCCGTCGCCCAGGTTGTCGCGTGGCGCGGCCGTCTTCAGCCGCACCTCCGACGGCCCGTGCCGCAGCTCCATCTTCAGGTCGCCCGTGTAGCTCCCGGTGATCTCCACCGCCATCGTCTCGCCTCCGTCCCTGGTGAACCCGCCGCGCCCGCGTCCCAATCTACCGAAGTCCCCCACCGCCTGCGACCGCCCCAGGAGCCGTGCGGCAGATGTCCTCTCCCGTGGTCACTCCTGGCAGGGCCGGGCACACACCCGAAAAGCCAAGTCGATGCGCCGCAATCGACTGCGGGGCCAGGCGCGCGGGGCACCGGGGTTGCGCGATGGAGGGGCGACGGGCGATCGGTGAACCGCCCGCGGAAAAACCCCGCAGCCCTCCAGAGGTCGCCATGCGCTCCCGACTCTTCCTCCTCGCCGCAGCCGCGGCGCTCGCCGCGCACCCCGCGGCCGCGCAGCACGACGACGACTCGTACGACTACGCGTACGAGCACGCCCTCCCCCGCAGCTACGTGGGCGTCGAGCTGACCGCCGCCAGCCCGCAGGGCGAGTTCCGCGACTACGTAAACAGCGGCTTCGGCGGCGGCATGCACTACCTGCTGCGCGCCGACCGCGACGGCTGGCTGGCGCTGCGGGTGGACGCCAGCATCCTGAACTACGGCCACGAGCGCCAGCGGGTGCTGCTGAGCAACACCGTGGGCGGCCGCATCACGCTGGACCTGACCACCGACAACAACATCGCCTTCTTCGGCGCCGGCCCGCAGCTCGGCATGCCTACCGGCGCGGTCCGGCCGTACGTGAACGGCTTCGCGGGGGTGTCGTACATTTTCACCGAGTCGTCGGTGGGCGGCAGCTCGGACGGCGAGAGCTTCGCCAGCACCACCAACTACGACGACGCGTCGTTCGCCTACGGCGGCGGGGCGGGCCTCTACATCCCGCTGAGCCACCGGCGCCACCCGATGTCGCTCGACGCGGGGGTGAGCTACCGCCACAACGGCTCCGCCCAGTACCTGCGCGAGGGCGACATCACCGACAACCCCGACGGCTCCATCACCCTGCACCCGGTGTTCAGCGAGACGAACCTGCTCACCTTCCACCTGGGCGTCTCGGTCGGCCTGCGGTAAACGGCAACAGCATTTGACGCAGAGGCGCAGAGGAACCGAGAGAACAGCATCTCTCGGTTCCTCTGCGCCTCTGCGTCAGGCTGTTCAGACAGTGGCGGTCGCGGGCAGCTCCAGCTCGGAGGGGAGCGTGATGCCCTCGCGGTTGTCCACCTGGAAGTAGAGGTTGCGGCTCACGTGGCCCACGTAGGTCTCGATGAACGCCTTCACGTCGCGCAGCGAGCCCGCCTCCCAGAGGCACACCGCGTGGGTGCCGTCGGGAGTGGGGAAGCAGTGGCGCAGCGTGAGGTTGGGAGGGGGCGCCGCGAGCGCGTAGCGGACGTCGGACCAGAAGGTGGCCGGGTCGGAGATGTAGTGCTGCACCAGGACGTACATACCGCCTCCAGTGGGCCGCGGGTGCCGGAGCGGCGGCGGGCGCCGTTCCGGCGGGTGATGCGGGTGGACCGGGAAACGCTTGTACCACGCCGTGGTTGCAAGTCGTACGCCCTGCGCAACTTCGCGCCAGTGCGCGAATTCCCGCGTCCATCCGCTCCCCTTTACAGGACGACTGCGTCCCGTTTCGGGTCACCGCCGTCCCGCTGCGGTGCGGCTCAATCCTCCAGCATCCAGGCGAGCCCCCACGCCCCCTCCCCCGCGTGCGTGGCGATCACCGGCGTCCCCGCGGCGGTGAGCAGGTCGCGGTCGGGGCCGTACCGCGCGCGCAGCTCGGCGCCCACCTCGTCCAGCACCCCGGGGGCGGCCACGTGGAAGATGCCGAAGCGCAGCTGCTTCGCCCCCGCGGGCACCCGCTCCGCCAGCAGCTCCATCACCTTCGGCAGCACCTGCGGCCTCCCGCGCACCCGGGCGACGGGGGAGAGCTTCCCCGCCGCGTCGATCTCCAGGATCGGCTTGATGTCGAGGATGCTCCCCAGCCAAGCGCGCCCCCGCCCCACCCGCCCCGAGGCCACCGCCCGCTCGAAGGTGTCGAGCACCACCAGGATCCCCGACTGGTCGCGGATGCGCGTGAGCTCGGCCACGATCCGCTCGGGCGCCCACCCCAGCTCTCCCAGCTCCGAGGCCTTCATCGCCAGCAGCCCCTGCAGCACCGACCCGCCGCGCGAGTCGAAGAGGTGCACCGGCACCTCGTCCGCGCCGCGCTGCTTCGCCGCCGCCTGCGCCGAGGTGAAGGTTCCCGACAGCCCGGAGGAGAAGATCACGGCGACCACCGCCTCGCCCTCTTCCGCGGCGCGGCGGAACCCCTCCAGGAAGGCGGCCGGGGTGGGCTGCGAGGTGGTGGGGTGCGCGCCGGCCTTCAGCTTCTCCGCGAACTCCTCGGCGGAGACGTCGAAGCGGTCGCGCAGCGGCCTGTCGCCGAAGATCAGCGTGAGCGGCACCAGGTGCATCCCGTGCGCGCGCACGATCTCGTCCGGCAGGTCGCACCCGGTGTCGGCCACGATGGAGACGGGGCGGCGCGCCAGCGTCATGTGCCCCGCGGCCGCCGCGCGCTCCACGGTGGCGTGCTGGGCGCGCATGTCCTCGGCCTTGTGGGTGGCCAGCCGCCCCAGCGTGCGCAGGTAGGCGAACACCTCCTCGGGCTCGTCGGTGTGGATGTGCACCTTGAGCAGGTCGGCGGTGCGGATCACCACCAGCGAGTCGCCCTTCTCGCGCAGCGCCGCGCGCACCGCGCCGGAGTCGGGGATCTTCGCGCCGCGCACCAGCGCCTCGGTGCAGAAGCGGTAGGTCTCCGAGTTCTCCGGGTACGCCATGGCCGCGGCGGCGAAGGCGGGCTCCGACTCCCACTCCGGCGTCTCCTCCACCGCCACCAGCGGGTCGCCGGCCAGGAACGACGAGATCCCCTCCAGCAGGTGCACGAAGCCCTTGGCCCCCGCGTCCACCACCCCGGCGCGCTTGAGCGCGGGGAGGAGGTCGGGGGTCGAGGCCAGCGCCTCGCGCGCCTTCACCATCAGCCGCTCGAAGAGCACCACGAAGTCCGAGTGCTGCAGCCGCTCGGCCTCGTCGCTGATGGCGCGCATGATGGTGATCATGGTGCCCTCGACCGGCTTTTCCAGCGCGCGGTACACGTGCTCGGTGGCGCTGCGCAGCACCGCCGCGAACTCGCCCACCGAGATGCTGGCGCGCGGGCCGATGGCGTCGCTGAACCCCAGCAGGAAGTGCGAGAGGATCATCCCGCAGTTCCCGCGCGCCCCCATGATGGCCGCCTCCGACGCCTGCCCCGCCACCACCCCCAGCGAGGTCTCGCTCCCCGCCCGCAGCCGGTCGGCGATGGACGACACGGTGAGCGCCAGGTTGGTGCCGGTGTCGCCGTCGGGAACGGGGAAGACGTTGATGCGGTTGAGGTCGGCGCGGTGCCGCTGCACGTACTCGTTGGCGGTGAGCAGCGCGCCGCGCAGGCCTGCGCCGTCGAGGTCGGTGGGTACGCTCATCGTGCTCGCTGTGGGGTTCCGGCGGCCTGCCGCGGGGTGCGGCGGTGGCGTGGATTGCGGCGCCGGGCCTGGAGAAGACGTTTCCTCAACACTACGCGCGCCCGCGGTGGCCGCAAGAGGCGCGGCGGGCGCCGGGCGGCGGCATCCGGAACTTAACCTCTTGCCCCGGTGTTTCTTGCAGCGCCGCAACGCCGCGTCCGTGGGCGTTGCGGCGTTGACGAGGGGGGGCCTCGCGGCCACCTTGAGCCCGCTTTCGCGGGCGCCGCGCCACCGTGCGCGCGCCCGCGACGTGCAGGGCAAACCACAGGGTACCACAACGGGAGAGGATCGGAGATGAAGAAGACGACGTACGGGATCGCCGCGGCCGTGGCCGCGCTGGTGGTGGCCGGGAGCGCGAGCGCGCAGGTCTGCGCCGGGTTCCCGATCGCGGACAACCACGGCTCCATCGGCGGGCTGGCGACCTTCCCGAGCGGGGTGAACACCTTCGGCGCCGAGGGTGCCTTCAACCTCAACGGGCCGCTCTCGATCAACGCCGCGTACATCCGGGCGGAAGAGACGGGGAGCGGCGGCGATCACCTGGACATCTTCCGCGCCGGTGCCGCGCTCGACATCAGCTCGATGACGGGGGGGATGCTTCCGGGGGTCTCGATCTGCCCCAACGTCCGCGCCGACTTCGCGTCGCAGGACGGCACGGACTCGTACGCCATCCCGGTGGGGCTCGGCCTCGGCGTGAGCCTCCCGGTCGGCGCGCCGGGGATGTCCCTCTCGCCCTACGCGATCCCGGCGCTGTACATCTCGCACACCACCGGGTCCGACACCTTCACCGACTTCGGCGTTCGCGGCGGCGCGGACCTGAGCGTGGACCGCTTCTACTTCGGCGGGACCATCGAGTGGGTGAACGAGCCGGGGAGCGACCCGGTGTTCGGCGTGCGCGCCGGCATCAAGTTCTAAAGCTGCCCGACGGGGTTCGATCGGGATCGCGTCTACCTGAATCCTGATCGCTCACACGGAGTCAACGGAGTCAGCGGAGTCGTTTCTCCGTTGACTCCGTTGACTCCGTGTGAGCTCTGCCCTGGAAGCCGGCGGAACCGAACGATCTTTCGCGGCCGTGCGCCGACGCGTATCGTGCAGCCGCGTTCGCCGGGCGCGCCAGCGGCCGGCCTCCACCCAACGTCACCGAGAGACCCCTGATGAAGACGCTGACCGTAGGAGCCGCGGCGCTGGCCGCGGCCGCCCTGCTCGCCGGCCCCGCCGCCGCGCAGATCCCGCACTTCACCCCCTTCGCCTTCGAGGGGCGCGCCGGCATCGCCCTCCCCACGGGCGACCTGGGCGACGCGGCCAAGAACGGCTACTCCTTTGGCGGCAGCATCACCTACCACGCCTTCCCCGTGGTCGGCTTCTACGCCGGCGCGAGCATGGCCAGGATGTCGGCCGAGGAAGACGACGGCGACTTCACCGACAGCGGCTTCGAGCTGGGCGCGCGCATCGGCATCCCCACGCCGCTGATCCCCATCGACCCGTGGATCAAGGGCGGGGTGGCCTTCCACCGCCTGGAGCTCACCAACACCACCGACGACTTCGACGACTGGGGGACGGGGTACGAGGTCGGGGCGGGGCTCGGCTTCGGCTTCGGGCCGCTGTCGATCACCCCCGGGGTGAGCTACGTGAGCTACAAGGTCGATGACGGCTCGTCGGCCACGGACGCGACCGTGAGCATGGTGAAGGCCGAGCTCGGGGTGCGCATCCGCCTGTAACGGCACCGCATCCGACTGTAGAGACGCAGAGGAACGGAGAGAACGGCGGAGGCTCGCTGAACCCCTCTCCGTTCCTCTGCGTCTCTGCGTCGGATTTCTTTTTTGTTGACCTGGGATGAAACCGTCTCTAATATTTAGACGTACGTCTAATAGACGTTGGTCTAACCATTGGGGAAGCGGATGCTCGACGCGACGATGCGCGCACTGGCGGACCCCACGCGGCGCGAGATCCTGAAGGCGCTGCGCGGCGGGGACCTGACCGCGGGGGAGATCTCCGCCCGCTTCCCGATGACGGCCGCGTCGGTGTCGCACCACCTCTCCGTGCTCAAGGAGGCCGGGCTGGTGAAGGTGGAACGCAACGGCCGCAACCAGATCTACTCGCTCGAGAGCACCGTCTTCCAGGAGCTCATCCAGGAGATGATGGAGCTCTTCGGCACCGGGAGGGAGCCATGAAGAAACGCTGGCCCGCGCTGCTCATCACCGCGGCGATGTGGGCGTTCGCGCTGGCGGTGTACCCGCGCCTGCCGCACCGCATCCCCACGCACTGGAACCTCCACGGGCAGGTAGACGGCTGGGGGGGCCGGGGCGCGGCCTTCCTCTTCCCCGCCATCGCCCTCGGCTTCGCGCTGCTGATGGAGGTGCTGCCGCGCATCGACCCGCGCCGCGCCAACTGGGCGAAGTTCGGCGACGAGGTGCGGCTGATCGTGAACGTGTTCGTGCTGTTCATGGCGTGGATCCAGGGGGCCACCCTGGGCGCCGCGCTGGGGTGGAACGTGGATACGGGGCGTGCCGTGCAAGGTGGCGTGGGGGTGCTCTTCGTGGTGATCGGCAACTACCTGCCGCGCATCCGCTCCAACTGGTTCTTCGGCATCCGCACCCCGTGGACGCTGGCCAGCGAGCGCGTCTGGCGCGAGACGCACCGGCTGGGCGGCCGCACCTTCGTGGCCGGGGGCGTGGCGATGGTGCTGGCCGGCTTCGTCCCCTCGCCGCTGGCCACCGTGCTGGCGATCGTCGCGGTGGGCGTCGCCGCGGTGGTCCCCGTAGTCTATTCGTACCTGGCCTGGCGGCGCGAGGCCGCCGGCGCCTGACACCGGTTCACACGGAAGGTGACAGATGAGCTCGAAATCGATCGGCCGTGCGCTGCTGGCGGCGGCGCTGCTCTCCCCCGCGGCCGCGCGGGCGCAGGACCGCGGCGCGTTCGTGATGACGTCGGGGGCCGACACCATCCTGGTGGAGCGCTTCACCCGCACCGCCGACTCGGTGGCGGTGATGGCAGACCTGACCGGGAAGGCGCGCATGGCCTACGTCCTCCACACCGCCGCCGACGCGTCGGTGAGCGCGCTCGAGCTGCGCCTCTGGGGGGCGGGCGCGCCGGACAGCGCCCCGCCGCTGCAGCACGGCAACGTGGTCCTCGCGGGCGACAGCGCGGTGTCGACCTTCACGTCGGGCGCGCAGGTGGGCGTACAGCGGGCGCACGGCACCCGTGGCGCGGTCCTGATGATCATCCCCTCGGCGCTGATGCTGGAGCAGGTGCTGATGCGCGCCCGCGCCCTCTCCCCGCGCGACTCCGCCGCCGTCCCGGTGTTCGTGCCGGGGGGGCGGAACGAGCCCATCCCGGGGCGGGTGCGCTGGGTGGGCGCCGACTCGGCGGTGCTCTCGCTGGGGCCGCTGGAGGTGCGCGCCCGGGTGGACGCCGCCGGGCGCATCCTCGGCGCCGTCGTCCCCGCGCAGAACCTCGTGATCGCGCGCGTGGCCGACGCACGCGCGGCGGGTGCGCGCCGCGACTACTCGGCGCCCGCGGGCGCGCCCTACACGGCGGAGGAGGTGCGCGTACCGCACCCGGAGGGCTTCCAGCTCGCCGGCACGCTCACCCTGCCGAAGGAACGCCGCGGCCGCGTTCCCGCCGTGATCACCATCACCGGCTCGGGGCAGGAGGACCGCGACGAGGCCGTCCCCGTGCTCCCCGGGTACGGGATCTTCCGCGAGGTGGCGGACACGCTGGGGCGGCGGGGGATCGCCGTGCTGCGGATGGACGATCGCGGCTTCGGCGCCTCGGGCGGCAACCCGATGCAGGCCACCAGCCGCGACTTCGCGGGCGACATCGCCGCGGCGGTGGCGTACCTGCGCACGCGGCCGGAGATCGACCCCGGCCGCATCGCGCTGGTGGGCCACAGCGAGGGCGGGATCATCGCGCCCATGCTGGCCGCCCAGGACCCGCGGCTGCACGCGGTGGTGCTGATCGCGGGAACGTCGCGGACGGGGCGGCGGGTGCTCGACTACCAGTTCCGGCGCGGGGCGGACGCCGACCCCGCCCGTTCCCCCGCCCAGCGCGACTCCGCCTACCGCGCGGCGTGGGCGGAGATGGACGCCATGGCGGCGCGGGTCCCCTGGCTTCCCTTCTTCTACGACTACGACCCGCTCCCCACCGCGGCGAAGCTGAGGCAGCCCGTCCTCATCCTGCAGGGCGCCACCGACCGCCAGGTGACGGCCGACCAGGCGCCCGAGCTGGAGGCGGCCATCCGCGGCGGCGGCAACCGCGACGTCACGCTGCGCCTCTTCGCCAACCTCAACCACCTGATGGTCCCCGACCCCGACGGCAATCCCGCGGGCTACGCCACCCTCCCCTCACCGAAGGTGTCGCGCGAGGTCCTGGGCACGCTGGCGGACTGGCTCGCGTCGAAGCTCCGCTGAGCCGTTTCACGCGGAGACGCGGAGACGCGGAGGGAGCCGCCGTGGCTCCCTCCGCGTCTCTGCGTTCCGTGTGATACCGCTTCGGCTGATTGATTGTGCATTTCAGCCGAACAGAATGGTTCACGCAGAGGGACCAGAGGAACCAGAGGAACCAGAACTGAATTCTTTTCTCTGGTTCCTCTGCGTGAGACCGTTTTCAGTTCCATGAGGAATGCACAGTCGATCGGCAGATCTGGAATGAGACTACTTCTCCGGCTGCCGGTACGACGCCCAGAGGAAGACGGTGAGCCCGATCGCCAGCCAGGCCATGGTCGAGATGAGCCACGCGCCCAGGTCGGGGGCCATCCAGGCCTCGCTGGGGAGGCGGTACTCGTGGTGCACCAGGCCCAGAAGCACCGTACCCAGGCCGTAGTACCCGCTGAACAGCGAGTCGACCGTCTCGAACAGCGGCCTGGCGCTCCCGTCGAATTCGCCCAGGAAGACGTACCCGACCGCGCCCAGCCCCACCCACTTCCACGGGCGTGAGGTCACCAGCGTGAGCGCGCTCCCGAGCAGGTACGTCACCGTCGCGCCGGCGAAGGGCCCCAGCCACTGCCAGGGCTCGACGTTCAACACTCGACCGTTCGTGACCGCGGAGAGGACCCCGACCCACGCCAGGAACGCGGTCACGGTGGCCATCGTCCACGCCCACCCCGCGGCCCCCCGGGCGATGGCGTGCGCGCCGTGGTCCACCGGCATCGCGTGGTGGTAGCCGCGGCGCGCCGGGTCTTCGCCCTTCCAGATGATCATGGGGATCAGCAGCGCCGCCAGCGCCGTCACGATCCCCGCTTCGGGCGACAACGGAAGCCCGCGGGACTCGGTGTCGAGCATGACGAACACGCTGAACAGGCCGAGAAAGCCGGCCGCCACCATCGCCTCCCGCTTCAGCGCGAGCCCCACCGACGAGAGCTGCTCGCGCAGCACCTCCATCCACCGCGGGACGGGGTTCAGCGCACGGCCCTCCAGCGGCGGCGGCAGGATGGCGAGGCCGACGTTCTCCGGCGGCGCGAACGTCGACGCGGGATCCGCGGTGGTGGTGGCGTTCATCCCTTCAGCCTGCGGTGAGCGGTGGGGAGAGGCCCGCAGAGACGCGGAGAGAGTCGCCGTGGCTCCCTCCGCGTCTCTGCGTGAGACTACTTCTCCGGCTGCCGGTAGGAGGCCCAGAGGAAGACGGTGAGCCCGATCGCCAGCCAGGCCATGGTCGAGACGAGCCACGCGCCCAGGTCGGGGACCATCCAGTGCTCGCCGGGAGGGCGGATCTCGTGGTGCACCAGGCCGGTGAGCACCGTGCTCAGGCCGTAGTACCCGGAGAGGAGGGAGTTCACCGCCTCCACGAGCGGGGGCGTCCTCCAGCGGAAGACGGTGTTCAGGAAGAAGTACCCGATCGCGCCCAGCCCCAGCCATTTCCACGGGCGCGACGACACCAGCGTGAGCGCGCTCCCGAACAGGTACAGCACCGTGGCGCCGGCGAAGGGCGCCAGCCACTGCCACGGCTCCACGTCGGACACGGAGCCGCCCGTGGCCACGCAGAGGAGCCCGATCCAGGCGAAGTACGCGGTCATCCCGGCCAGCCCCCAGGCCCACCCCGCCACCCCCCGCGCGATGGCGTGCGGGCCGTGCTCCACCGGCATCGCGTGGTGGTAGCCGCGCCGCGCCGGGTCCTCGCCCTTCCAGACGACCATGGGGAGGAGGAGCGCCGCCAGCGCCGCCGCGATCCCCGCCATGGGCGACAGCGGGACCTCGCTGCGGCCGGGCTGGAGCAGGATGACCGCGGTGATCAAGCCGAAGAAGCCGGCCACCACCATCGCCTCGCGCTTCATCGCGAGCCCCACCGACGAGAGCTGCTCGCGCAGCACCTCCATCCACCCGGGAACGGGGTTCAGCGCCCGCCCCTCCAGCGGTGGCGGCTCCACGGTGGCGAGGCCGAGGTTCTCCGGCAGCGCGAAGGTCGAGGCTGCGGCGTCGGCGGTGGTGGTGGTGTTCATCCCGGCCCTCCGGCTTGCGGTGGAGCGGTGGAGAGAGGTCACGCCCCTGACAGCGCCGGAAGTCAGTCCCGACTCCGCAGGGGGATGGCTGTTTTTCCTACCGCTCCGGCTGCCGGTAGGAAGCCCAGAGGAAGAGGATGAGCGCCATCCCCATCCAGGCGACGGTCGAGATGAGCCATGCGCCGAAGTCGGAGGCCATCCAGTGCTCGCCAGGAGGGCGGATCTCGGGGGGCACCAGGCCGGTGAGCACCGTGCTCAGGCCGTAGTATCCGGAGATCAGCGAGTTCAGCGCCTCGACGAGCGGCCGGGCGCTCCAGCCAAGGAGGTTCACGAAGATGTAGCCGATTACCCCCAGCCCCAGCCACTTCCACGGGCGCGACGACACCAGGGTGAGGGCGCTGCCGAACAGGTACAGCACCGTGGCCCCGGCGAAGGGCGCCAGCCACTGCCACGGCTGGACATCGAGCACTTCACCGCCCGTGGCCGCGGAGAGGAGTCCCATCCACGCGAAGAAGGCGGTCACGCCGACCATCGCCCACGCCCACCCTGCCGCCCCCCGCGCGATGGCGTGGGAGCCGTGCTCCACGGGCATCGCGTGGTGGTAGCCGCGCCGCGCCGGCTCCTCGCCCTTCCAGACGGCCATGGGGATCAGCAGCGCAGCCAGCGCCGCGGCGATCCCCATCACGGGCGTCAGCGGCATCTCGCTGCGGCCGGGCTGCTGGAGGAGGACGATGGCGGAGAACAGCCCGAGGAAGCCGGCCACCACCATCGCCTCGCGCTTCAGCGCGAGCCCCACCGACGAGAGCTGCTCGCGCAGCACCTCCATCCACCCGGGAACGGGGTTCAGCGCCCGCCCCTCCAGCGGCGGCGGCTCCACGGTGGCGAGGCCGAGGTTCTCCGGCAGCGCGAAGGTCGAGGCTGCGGCGTCGGCGGTGGTGGTGTTCATCCCGGCCCTCCGGCTGGCGGTGGAGCGGTAGAGAGAGGCTGCGCCGGCGTACGGCGCGCAGCCCCGTCCCGTTTCATTCCTTGCGGCTCAGCAGCGCGACCGCCGCGTCTTCCAGGGTGAGCGGCGCGGCGTCGCGGACGGTGGCGCCGCTCTCGGTCAGGCGGCGCGAGACCTCGCGCTCGTCGCCCCACACGCTCCACTGGATCTCGCGCCCCACGCCGCCGCGGCGGATCACGGTGCCGTCGAGCCCCGGCGCGCCCGCCCATCCCTCGGGGATGTCGGCGCGGTAGCGGCGGAGCATGCGGTGCAGCGTCTCGCGCGGCATCTGCGCGGTGAGGCGCCCGTCGCGCATCACCCCCAGGTGGTCGGCCAGCCGGTCCACCTCGTGGACGATGTGGGTGCAGATCAGCACTGTGCACCCGGTGTCGGCCACGTGCTCGGCCAGCATCCCCAGCGTCTCGTCGCGCATCACCGGGTCCAGCCCGTCGGTGGGCTCGTCGAGCACCAGCAGCGGCGGGCGGTGCGCCATCGCCAGCAGGAGATGGACGCGCCGCGCGAGCCCCTTGGAGAGCTTCCCCAGCGGCCGCGAGAGGTCGAGCTCGAAGGCATTCGCGAGCTTCGCGGCGTACTCCCAGTCCCACGCCGGGAAGTACACCGCGTGGTGCTGCAGGAGCCGCCCCAGCGTCATGTACGCGTACCCCCAGTCCCCGCGCTCGGGAACGTAGCCCAGTTGCGCGCGCACCAGCGGCCCGTGCACGCGCGGGTCCATCCCCAGCACCCGCACGCTCCCCGCGTCGGGAGTCAGCAGCCCGAGCAGGAGCTTGAGGGTGGTCGTCTTCCCCGCGCCGTTGGGGCCCACCAGCACGTAGACGGCGCCCTCGGGCACCTGCAGGTCCACGCCCAGCAGCGCGAACTGCCGCCCGTAGCGTTTGGCCACGCCGCGCGTGGCCACGGCGAAGGCGGCGGCCTCGATCTCGGTGGGGAGGGCGGCGGTCATCGCGGGGCGGCGCCGTGGGCGGGGGGAGCGGGGGATGGGGATGCGGGCGCGGCCTCGGCGGCGGCGCGGATGGCGTCGGCCAGGTCGAGGGGCGAGATGCCGTTGCGGCGCGCGTCGCGGAGCGCCCGGTCCACGGCGCGGCGCAGCATCGCCGCGCGGTCGTCGTCCGACTCCGGCGGCGGCGCGATCACGGGGCCGCGCCCCCAGCGCATCTGCACCACGCCCTGCGCCTCGAGCGCCTGGTAGGCGCGCGCCACGGCGCCCGGGTTCACCCGCAGCTCCGCCGCCAGCCGGCGGACGGGCGGGAGCGCGTCGTCCGCGCGCAGGGTGCCGAGCACCACCGCGCGGCGGACCTCGTCGGCGATCTGCGCCTCGATGGGGCGGGGGTCGGCTGTGTCTATGGCGAGCTGCATCGGCGCTCCGGTACGGACGTTTCCTCCGTAACCACGAAACCGCCGCCGTGTTCCGGCGTCAAGGGCCCATCGTCCGAACGCGCGGCGCACTTCCGTTCTGCCGCCCCTCGCCCCGGTTCGGGCGGACCAGGCTTTGGTTCAGCCGCGATTCCTGCGCGTCCGCCCGAACCGACCCTCTCCCGAACTGCCGGGAAAGGGTGTGAAGGCTCGCTTCGCTCGTCACTTCGCTCGTGCGCGCCGAAATAGCCGCGAGCGAAGCGAGCCCCCGCCCCTCCCCCATGCTGTTTGGGGGAGGGACCGGCGCGCAGCGCCAGGGAGAGGGCCTGCGGCGCCTTGCCCCCGGCGTTAGATTGGCGCCGCATTCTTCGCCCTGAATCCGACGAACCCCAAGCGATAACGATGGCGCTCGACACCTCGAAGTTCATCTACGTGATGAAGGACCTCGTCAAGATCGTCCCGCCGCAGCGGGAGATCCTGAAGGGGATCTGGCTCTCCTTCTACCCCGGCGCCAAGATCGGCGTGGTGGGCGCCAACGGCAGCGGCAAGAGCTCGCTGCTGCGCATCATGGCCGGCGTGGACAAGGACTTCAACGGCGAGGCGTGGCCCGCCGACGGCGTACGCATCGGCTACCTGCCGCAGGAGCCCCAGCTGGACGAGTCGCTGGACGTGCGCGGCAACGTGGAAGAGGCCGTCCGCGAGCAGCGCGACGTGCTCCGGCGCTACGACGAGGTGAACAACGCGTTCGCCGACCCCGACGCCGACATGGACGCGCTGATCGAGGAGCAGTCCAGGCTGCAGGACCGCATCGACGCCGGCAACCTGTGGGAGCTGGACCGCAAGATCGAGGTGGCGATGGACGCGCTGCGCCTGCCGCCGCCGGACGCGCGGGTGGAGAGCCTTTCCGGCGGCGAAAAGCGCCGCGTGGCGCTCTGCCGCGTGCTCCTGGAAGAGCCCGACATGCTGCTGCTGGACGAGCCCACCAACCACCTCGACGCCGAGAGCGTGGCCTGGCTGGAGCAGCACCTGAAGGAGTTCCAGGGCACCATCGTGGCCATCACCCACGACCGCTACTTCCTGGACAACGTGGCCGAGTGGATCCTGGAGCTGGACCGCGGCGAGGGGCACCCCTTCAAGGGCAACTACACCAGCTGGCTCGAGCAGAAGCAGGAGCGCATGCGGGTGGAGGAGAAGAGCGAATCCGCCCGGCAGCGCACCCTTTCGCGCGAGCTGGAGTGGGTGCGGATGGCCCCGCGCGCGCGCCACGCCAAGGCCCAGGCCCGCGTGAACGCCTACGAGCAGCTGCTGAACGAAGACCCGCGCGAAAAGCTCTCCCGCGCCGAGATCGTGATCCCCAACGGCCCCCGCCTGGGCGACGAGGTGGTGACCGCGGAGAAGCTGCAGAAGGCCTTCGGAGACAAGCTGCTGATCGACAACCTGGACTTCCGCCTGCCGCGCGGCGGGATCGTGGGCGTGATCGGGCCCAACGGCGCCGGCAAGACCACCCTGTTCCGCATGATCACCGGGAGCGAGCAGGCCGACGCCGGCGAGCTGCGGGTGGGATCGACGGTACAGCTGGCGTACGTGGACCAGAGCCGCGACACCCTCGACGGCGACAAGACGGTGTACCAGGAGATCAGCGGCGGCCAGGACAGCATCAAGCTGGGCCGCGGCGAGGTGAACGCGCGAGCCTACTGCAGCTGGTTCGGCTTCAAGGGGAGCGACCAGCAGAAGCTGGTGAAGGTGCTTTCCGGCGGCGAGCGCAACCGCGTGCACATGGCCAAGGTGCTGCAGAAGGGCGGCAACCTGATCCTGCTGGACGAGCCCAGCAACGACCTGGACGTCGACACCCTCCGCGCGCTGGAGGATGCGCTGCTCGAGTTCGCGGGCTGCGCGGTGGTGATCAGCCACGACCGCTGGTTCCTGGACCGCATCGCCACGCACATCCTGGCCTTCGAGGGCGACAGCCGGGTGGTGTGGTTCGAGGGCAACTACCAGGAGTACGACGCCGACCGCCACCGCCGCCTGGGCGCCGAGGCCGACCAGCCCCACCGCATCAAGTACCGCCCGCTGGTGCGGGCGTAAGCGAACGGCGTCTCACGCAGAGGCACAGAGACACGGGAGCCCGGCGCCGCGTAGCCACGGCAAGCATTGACCATCGCAGGAACCGGAAGCATGAAGGCCACCACAGTCCGAATCGTCGCCGCCCTCGCCATGATCGCGGCCGCGCCCGCCGTCGCCCGCGCGCAAGCCGATACCACCGCGAGCCCGGCGGATCCCCCCGCCACCACCAGCTCACGCCCGCTGACCGTGGGCGACGCGCTCCGGCTGACAGTCGCCGACCAGCAGTTCACCGGAACACTCAAGCGGATCATGGTCGACACGCTGGTGCTGGTGGCCCCTTATCGCATCTACACGCTCCCGCGCGCCAGCGTGACGGCTGGGGAGCGCGAGGTGTTCGCGGAGTCCCTCGGTCACGCAGTCTTCCGCGGCGGCCGGCTGGGAATGCTGGGTGGCGCGGCGCTGGGGCTGCTGGGGGCGATGATCGTGACCAAGGACCCCGCGGGGCGCGCGTTCATCACCGCCGACGGCGTGGTGCTCGGCACGCTGGTGGGAAGTGCGCTGGGCGTCCGGTCACGCCACTCGCACTGGGAGCGCCTGGACCCGTCGATGGTCGTCCCGTCTGCGGAGCTTCCCGCACCCACGTCGGCGCCGCCGGGGGCGCGGCCCTGACCCCGCTACCCGCTTGGCCGGACCTGCTGAACCACGCGCTATCGTAGCGCACAGCGTAACGCAGACCCCTGCAACCCCGTCTCACACAGAAGCGCAGAGACGCTGAGAGACGGGGCGGCCTCCTCTCCGTGCCTCTGCGTCTCTGCGTGAGACCAACCAATCTTCTTCCAGACAAACAGCCATGACGCAGAAGCGCACCGGAGAAGCGTTCGAAGACACCATCCAGCTCACCGTCGTGGGCGACAAGCTGGCGGTGGGGCAGGCGGCGCCGGCGTTCGAGCTCGACTGCCTGTCGCCCGGCGATGCGTTCCCGCACGGCGTCTCGCTGCAGGACTCGGCGGGGGCGGTGCGGCTGCTGAACGTGATCAACTCGATCGACACGCCCGTCTGCCACGTGGAGACGCGGCGGTGGGACGAGCTCCGCGCGGAGATCCCGGCGGAGGTGCGCACCTACACCATCAGCATGGACCTGCCGTTCGCGCTCAGCCGCTGGCAGACCGCGGAGAATGCGCGGCACGAGCTGCTGTCGTCGCACCGCAGCGAGCGGTTCGGCGAGGACTACGGCGTGCTGCTGGAGGAGTGGCGGCTGCTGCAGCGCGCGGTGTTCGTCATCGCCCCCGACGGCACCATCGCCCACGCCGAGTACGTCGCCGACCAGATGAAGGAGCCGGACTACGACGCCGCCCTCGCCGCCGTCCGGCAGGTCCTCCCATCGCAGAGCTGATCCAACCGCGCTTCGCCATGTCATACCCGCGCTCGATCCTCGTTCCCGGCATCGTCGCCGCCGCACTCCTCCTGGTTGCGCCCGCGCTCCCGGCGCAGGGCGGGTCCGCGCGCGATTCCACCTCCGTTCCCGTGAGCGCCCGGGCGGCGATCGATTCGGTGAACGCCGCGTGGCTGCCGGCGCTCCGGCGTCGCGACGGCGCCGCGATCGCCGAGGCGTACGCGGATGACGGCGTGCTCGTGGCGGCAAACGGCGAGACCACGCGCGGCCGCGCCTCCATCGAGCAGGTGATGCGCGAGGCGGCGGCGCGGGTGGGCACCGTCCTCGGCGGCAGCCTGGTGCAGGACGGGATCACCCGCACGGGTCCGCTGATCTACGAGTGGGGGCACGCCGAGCTGGAGGTGGCGCGGCCCAACGCCGAGCCGGCGCACGTCACCGGGCGCTACCTGACCGTCTGGCGGCAGGATTCCGCCGGCCGCTGGCGCATCATCCGCAACCTGTCGCTCCCCTGACGCCCCGGACCGGGCCCGCTGTACTTCGCCCGCCGGCGTGCTGGGGAAGGCCTTCAACGTGGACCCTTCCACCTTCGCCAACCTTGACCACGACATCGGCTACATCGCGCCGCAGTGAGCCGCGAGCCCTCGCGCTGATCCTCGCCGCGGCACTCGCGGCGGCCACTCCGCAGCTCGCGCGCGCCCAGCAGCCGGCGGATTCCACGCAGCAGTCGCCCGCGGGGACGTGGCGCGGAACGTCGCTCTGCACGCCGGGTCATCCCGCCTGCCACGACGAGACGGTGGTCTACCGCATCCGCGCGGCCGGCGCGCGGTTCGAGATCGCGGCCAGCAAGATCGTGCAGGGGCAGGAGGAGTTCATGGGCACCGTGACCTGCGACTACACGACCGACACGCACGTGCTGAACTGCCCCGCGACCTACGGCGTCTGGAACTTCACCATCGCGGGCCAGACGATGACGGGCACGCTCGTCGTTCGGAACGAGCTCTTCCGCCGCGTCACCGTCTCGCGCGCGGCGAGTTGAGACCGGTGGCTGACCGGGAGCCCATCGACCTCCAGACGCCGCTCGACCTCCGCACCTCGTTCGCGTTCCCGCTGCAGAGCGCGCGGTCGCGGCGCGAGGTGCTGATCGGGGCGGCGCTGCTGCTGATCCCGTTCGTCGGCTGGCTGCTGAACATGGGGCACCGGGTGATGATGGTGCACCGGATGCTGCACGGTGAGCCGGCGTGGCCCGCGTGGAGGGGCTACGGCGAGCTGCTGCGGCACGGCCTGGTGACGTTCGCCGGGATGCTCTACTACTACGCGCCGGGGCTGGCCCTGCTCGCCGCCGCATGGTTGCGGAACGCTCCGGCGCTCGGGGCGGCGGGGGCCCTCCTGCTGGTGCTCGCCACGCTGGCGATCCCCGGGTACATGACGCACTACTGCCGCGCCTTCGACGCGGCGGAGATCTTCAACCCGGCGCGCGCGCTCGGGCGGGCGCTGCAGGGCGGCGCCGCCTACTGGCGCGCGTGGGCGATCTCGCTCGCGGCGCTGGCGCTCTCGTTCGCCGGCCTGCTCGCGCTCGGCGTCGGGTTCCTGGTGACGAGCGTGTGGTTCTGGCAGGTCGCCGGGTTCAGCTTCGCTCGGGTGTTCTCGCAGCGCTACCTGGGGATGGCCGCGGGTGCGCCATCCATCGTGCGCGGGACGTCCAGCGACAGCGCTACAGCAAGGACAGGATAGTCGGCGCATAGTTGAGATTGGATGAACTCATGACGGAGCCACAGATCCGTTACGACGAGCCCAGCGATACACTCTACGTTTCCTTCGCGCCGGGGGAGGCCGCGACGGGGCTCGAGCTGAGCGACCACATCCTGCTGCGTGTCGACAAGCGCAGCCGGAGCGCGGTCGGGATCACGCTGTTCGACTTCTCGGTGCTCGCCCAGCAGACGGACCTCGGCCCACGGAGCTTCCCGCTCTCGGGTCTCGCGCGCCTCTCGCCCGAGCTGCGCGAGCTGGCGATCTCGCTGCTGCAGTCTGAGCCCGTGAGCGAGTACCTGTCGCTCTCCGCATTCAGTCCCACGGCGAGCGAGACGATCCCGATCACGGTGCTCCGTCCGGGAATGACCGCTCCCCGCGCCGCGTAAGCCGGCGGGACAACCTGGTTGCACAAATGACGCGGGGCCGCGGAGAGACAAGCTCTCTCCGCGGCCTCTGCGTCTCTGCGTGATGAAGGGTTATCCCGCCGTGCCGAAGGCGGTTCCCTGGCGCTTGGTGACCTCGGCGTGGTGGTACCGGCAGATGTCCGAGCGGAAGCCAAACTCCGCGTTGTAAGCCGTGGAGCACCTCGTGCCGCTGGGCGGATAGAAGGTCCAGATGCGGGTCTGTGGCGGGCCCAGCGGCACGGTGGCGTCCAGCCGGTAGGTGCGGCCTCCATCCACCAGCTCCACCGAAAAGGAGTAGTCGGCGCCGACGGTGATCTGCGGTGCGTTCTCCGTCAATCCCCCGCCGTAGTCGAAGGAGTAGGCGTAGACGTTGTCGGGCGCGTCGCGCCACCAGGTGCGGATGTGCTGGGTGCCGAAGTAGGTGACCGCCGACCCGGTGCGGAGGTACTGCACGTTGGTCATGCCACCGTCCGCGGGCCCGATGCTGCACAGGTACACGACCACCCCGCCGCTCCAGCTCGAGGTGCAGCCGGGCGCGGCCGCCAGGACGGGATATCCCGCCGCGGCGTCGGGCCAGGCGCCAGAGTGTACCGTAACGCCGTTGGTGGACTGCGACACCCGCACGCGCGTGGTGGCGACCGACACGCCGTGCGGCATGTCCCCGTACAGCGAGCCGCTCTGGATCGCGCGGCGGGTGCGGATGACGGAGGTCTGCTCGGTCACCTGTCCCCCGTCGTAGGTCGAGCGGATGCTGTCCGCCTGCAGCGTGTTCTCCACGTAGTCCTCGGCGAGGGCGGTGTAGTTGAAGGCGTTGCCGCTGCCGCCGGCGGTCACCTGCACCGTTGCCTCCGCCGCGTTGTTGCTGAGGTCGAAGTCGGCGGGCGTCACGTTCGCCGCCTCCACCCGCACGCGCTTCGTGCCGGCGGACGTGAAGACGTAGGTGAACGCGCAGGTGACGGCGTCGCCCGCGTCCACCCAGATGCCGTTCGCGCGGTCAGCCTGCACGCCGTCGACGTAGAGCACGCAGTCGGTGCGGGCGCCCACGTCGCCGTTCCCCTCGCTCACGGTGGCCACGAAGTTCACGGGGATTCCGGTCCGCGCCTGCTGCGGCGCCTGCAGCCGGACCTGCAGGTCGGGGCGCCGGTAGACGGGGACGGTCACCGTCACCACGTCGGTGCGGTGGCCCTCGGTCACGTTCCCCTGCACCTGCAGCCGCGTTCCGCGCGCCAGGCCGTAGAGCGGGAACGCCGCGGTGCCGCCGCCGGTGAGCCCGTTGTAGTTGGTGGTGCTCAGCGCCCGGCCCGCCGCGTCGAGCTGCTTCACCTGCACCTTCGTGAGCGGACGCGTGGCCGTCGGCACCGGATCGAACGTCCCCGTGGTCACCTCCAGCAGGGTGACCCCGTCCTTCCCCAGGAGCGCGCGGGCCTCCAGGGTGGAGGTGCCGGAGCGCCCGGTGGCGGGCTTCGCGCCGAGCTCGCGGTACTTCACCGCGTTGCGGACGAACGTCGGCTTCCCGGACGTCGCGGTGGCCAGCTGCGGCGCGTCGGCCGCGGCGCGCGGGGCCGCGGGGTCGAGCACGTCGCGCGAGCAGGCGGCCACGAGCAGCGGCAGGAAGGCGAGCACGGCGCGGCGGAGGCGGCGGGGCGCGTAGCGCATGAGGTGCTCCTCAGAGGGCGGTGCGATGGATTGGCCATAATCGAACGATCTGCACCGGCCCCGCGATTCATGTAGCGCGCCGCTCTGCCACGGAATGGGTATCAGCCGCCCTAAATAACGCCGTACGAACGAAATGTGCTCGCCGATCCCGGTCCGCCGGCGGTGGTCCTCCCCCGCGGAACGAGGCATGGGTGACCCACTTGGCACCATCCCCGCCACACTCGATGTGCAAATAGCGGGTTCCAGATAAAGACGGTGACGCCGAGAGCACCGCCGCGCCTCTCTGTTTCTCTGCGCCTTGGGCCGCAGGCCCCCCGGAACCCCACACCCGCCTCGGCTGTACTGAGCACTCGCCGCCGCGCGACCCGGTGCCGCGCGGCGGCATTCTCTTCAACCATCCCGAAAACCATGAAGCATCTCCGCCTTCTCCTCGTCCCGGCGCTCGCGCTGGCGTTCGCGCCCGCGGCGGCGCTCCAGGCGCAGGAGGCGCCGCAGGACGCCACCGCGGTGGAGCCGCCGCAGAACTGGTGGCAGCTGGATCCGACCGTCAACCACGTGAACGGGATCGGGCTGGAGCGCGCCTTCCGCGAGCTGCTCGCCAACCGCCAGCCCCGGCGCACCGTCACCGTCGCCATCATCGACTCCGGCGTCGACATCACGCACCCGGACCTGGCGGCGAACGTCTGGACCAACCCGCGCGAGATCGCCGGCAACGGCCGCGACGACGACGGCAACGGCTACGTGGACGACGTGCACGGGTGGGACTTCATCGGCGGCAAGGACGGCCGCGACGTGGACCACGACACCTACGAGTCGGTGCGCATCTACGCGCGGCTCCGCCCCCGCTTCGAGGTGGCGAACCCCGACACCAGCACCGAGGCCGCCAGGCGCGACTACCACCTCTTCAACGAGGTGAAGACCAAGCTCAACTCCGACCGCGCCGACGCCGCCAACCAGCTGCAGAACGTGAAGCAGTACGCCACGGCGATGACGCGCATCACCGACGTGCTGAAGCAGGCGCTGAACGGCGACTCGGTGACGGTGGAGCGGGTGCGGGCGCTGCAGTCCATCCGCGGCGACGTGCAGCAGGCGCGCGAGCTCTTCCTGCGCCTGGCCGCCGACGGGATCACCCCGGCGGTGCTGGAGGACGCGCGCAAGGACCTGGAGAGCCGGCTGCAGTACGGGCTGAACCCCAACTACAACCCGCGCTCCATCGTCGGCGACGACAGCACCAACCTGAACGAGCGCGGCTACGGCAACGCCGAGGTCACCGGCCCCGACGCCACGCACGGCACGCACGTGGCCGGCATCATCGGCGCGGTGCGCGGCAACAACCAGGGGCTCGACGGCGTGGCGCCCGCGGTGAAGCTGATGATCGTCCGCGCCGTTCCCGACGGCGACGAGCGCGACAAGGACATCGCCAACGCCATCCGCTACGCGGCGGACAACGGCGCGCAGGTGATCAACATGAGCTTCGGCAAGGCCTACTCGCCGCAGAAGGAGGCGGTCGACGCGGCGGTGCGCTACGCCCAGAGCAAGGGCGTGCTGCTGGTGCACGCCGCCGGCAACGAGGGCGCCGACCTGGACCGCTCGCCGAGCTTCCCGACGCGCACCTTCCTGGCGGGCGGCACCGCGCCCAACTGGATCGAGGTGGGCGCCTCGGCCTACGGCCCGGCCGACAGTCTGGCGGCGTCGTTCTCCAACTACAGCCCCACCGGGGTGGACGTCTTCGCGCCCGGCGTGTCGATCTGGTCGACCGTGCCGCACGGCGGCTACGAGCGGCTGCAGGGGACCAGCATGGCCTCGCCGGTGGTGGCGGGGGTGGCGGCGCTCCTCCTGGCCTACTACCCGAGCCTCACCCCGGCCGAGGTGAAGGACATCATCATCCAGTCCGCCACGCGCTTCCCCAACCAGAACGTGGTGCGCCCGGGCGAGGGCGGCGGTCAGGTCCCCTTCGCGCGGCTCTCCGTCGCGGGCGGCGTGGTGAACGTCTACAACGCCCTGCGCTTGGCCGAGCAGCGGAGCGCCGGACGCTGAGAGGGTTTTCGGTAGATGTGACGCGGAGGGCGGCTCCCGGCGGGGCCGCCCTTTTGCGTCTCGGAGGATAGGGTGCGCGGAGGGTCGCCGTGTTGTAAGATGCGGAGGGCACCGTGCGTTCTCCATCACGCGCAGGCGGGTCGAAACGATCAGCGAGGAGGTGGTGATGGGCAGGTTCCGTGGATTGGCGCTCGCGGGTGTCATGGCGCTGGGAACGGGGGCGTGCGCTCCGAACCTGATGGGCCTCGGCTTCCGGATGACCCCCGCGTGCCCGGTGATGCAGGCGCACGCGTACCGCACCACCTCGATCATGGCCACACGCCAGCGCGTGCAGCAGATCCAGGCGAAGTACTCGCTCTCGCACGCCTCGACCTCCATTGGCTCGACGTCGAACGCCATGGTCTCGGGCGAGTGCCGCTGACCGCAATCGCGATTTCACGTTGCGCCACGGAGCCGCGGAGAGATGATCTCCGCGGCTCCGTTCTTTTGATGCGATCAGACCCGGAGACGTCATCCTGAGGCCGGCCACGCCCGACTGGATCCTCGCGCAGAAGCCCGCGGGTCGAAGGATCTATCGCTGGCGCTCGGAATCATCCCTCGAAGCGCCGCTGAATTCGCCCCGCGGGATAATCATCCGCTAACCAACGTTTCTCCTCGATCGGTGGTAAATCAATGTAGCGCAACCGGATAAGACGGTTGCGCACCCACCTATCGGCTGAAGGGAAGACGACGATGAAGATCCGTACGTACGCGATCGCGCTGGCGCTGGCCGGCGCTCCCGTGGTGCTCGCGGCGCAGCAGACGACTCCGCAGGGCCGCGCCGACCAGCGCGGCGCGTGGCAGGACCGGCGCGGCGGGCGGGGGATGCAGGGCGGGCGGCAGGGGCGGGAGCAGGCGCTCCTCCGCTACCGGCAGCAGCTGGGCCTCACCGATGCGCAGGTCTCGCGGCTGCAGTCGATCCACCAGCGGCTGGAGAGCCGCAACCAGCCCATCGTGCAGCGCATCGACGCGGCCCGGCGGCAGGCGGGGCTCCCCGACTTCCGCGCCCGCCGCGGCGAGGGTGGCCAGCAGCGGCAGCGGGCGATGCACCGGCAGCGCGGTGAGCGTCCGCAGCTCACCGATCAGCAGCGCGAGGCGGTCCGCCGCTTCCGCGAGCAGGTGAAGCCGCTGCAGGAGCAGCTTCGCCAGAACCGCCAGGAGGCGATGCGCGAGGCCCAGGCGGTGCTCACCCCGCAGCAGCGCCAGCAGGTTCAGCAGCTGATCCGCGAGCACCGTGGTCAGCGGGGTCAGCGCGGGCAGTTCCGCGGCCAGCGCGACGGGCAGCGCCGTCCGTAAGTCAGCAGGTCTCACGAAGCGCGGAGGAACCGAGAGAGCGCTGCGTTCTCTCGGTTCCTCCCGCGTTTCCGTGTGAGACGTTCCGTCAGCGGAGCCTGTCCAGCAGCTCCGCCATGTCGGGTGGGAGCGGCGCCTCGAAGCACATCCGTTCGCCCGTCGACGGGTGCGCGAAGGAGAGCCGCGCCGCGTGCAGCGCCTGCCGGCGGATCAGCCCCGTCCCCGCGCGGCCGTACTGACGGTCGCCGAGCACCGGGTGGCCCAGGTGCGCCGCGTGGACGCGAATCTGGTGGGTGCGGCCCGTCTCCAGCTCCAGCTCGAGCAGCGTCGCCCGCGGGAGGCGCTCGGCGACACGCCAGCGGGTGCGCGCCGCGTCGCCGTCGTTGCGCACCGCGCGGAGCTGGGGGTTGCGCGGGTCGCGGCCGATCGGCGCGTCCACCACACCCGAATCCCCCTCCACCACGCCGTCGACCAGCGCGAGGTAGGTGCGCTCCAGGGCGCCGGGGTGCAACTGCGGATCGAGCCGCGCGTGCGCCAGGGCGGTTTTCGCGAACAGCACCAGCCCCGAGGTGTCGCGGTCGATGCGGTGCACCGGCCGCACCTTCGCCTTCACCCCGCGCACGGCGAAGTGGTGCGCCACCCCGTGCGACAGCGTCTCCCGCTGCTCCGGCGAGGTCGGGTGGACGAGGACGAAGGGCGGCTTGTCGAGCACCAGCACGTCGCCGTCTTCGTGCACGATGGAGAGCGGCATCGGCACCGGCGCGAGCCCCGCGGCCTCCTCCACGCCGACGCGGGCGGCCACCACGTCGCCCGCCTTCACCTTCCGCCCGAGGAAGGCGCCGCGCCGGTTGAGGAGGATTCCCTTCGCGCGGGTCAGCCGCTGGATCATCCGCCGCGACACCTGCATCGGCCCGGTGAGCACCTCCTGCACGGTGCGCCCCGCCTCGTCCTCCGCCACCGTGTGCTCCAGCCACCTGTCCGCCATCGTCCCCCCGCCGCCGTCCGAAGTTCGTCCCCGCGCCAAGATCGGTCACGAGCGCCGCCCCGTCCACTCCCTACGTGAGGCGGCTTTTAGCTGATTCGCTCCCGCACTATCTTCCGCGACATGAGCACGAGCGAAGACGGAGCGCGGCAGATGCTGCGCCACACGCTGGCGACGCTGGCGTACCGCGGCGGCAAGGCCGTGCGCGGTGCGCCCGAGGGGTTCGCGGCATTCGACGCCTGGCCCGGCGCGCGCACGCCCGGGCAGATCCTGGCGCACCTGGGCGACCTGTTCGACTGGGCCTGCGCGCTCGCCGACGGCCACCACGTCTGGCACGACTCCGAGCCGCTGCCGTGGGACGAGGAAGTGGCGCGCTTCTTCGCCAGCCTGGAGCGCTTCGACCGGCGGCTGGCGGATAGCGAGCCGCTCGGCTACCCCGCCGAGAAGCTCTTCCAGGGCCCCGTCGCCGACGCGCTCACCCACGTGGGGCAGATCGCGATGCTGCGGCGCATGGCCGGCGCGCCCATCCGCGGCGAGAACTACTTCAAGGCCGACATCCAGGCCGGCCGCGTCGGCGCCGACCAGGCACCCGGCCGAGTCGAGTTCGACTAATACCAATCCACTTGGACGCGTCGTACTTACGCGCAAAGACGTCATCCTGAGGCCGGCCAAGCTGCAATCATCAATCGTGAAACAACTTGCAGGCCGAAGGATCTATAACCGCGTCAACCACATGATACCGGGTGCTGAGACTGGCGGTGCGTTCCATCAGCGCATCTGAGTCGACTGGCTTTAGATCCTTCGGCCTGCCAAGTCCTTGCCGGATTTTCTGATGCAACGTGGCCGGCCTCAGGATGACGTCTGCGGGGTGGTTTACATGATCCATCGTGCATGGCCCTTGACAGGCATGGTCATCCTGTTTATTTAACCAATAAGCTAATTAACCACTGAGTTGAATACAGATGGAAACCGATCACCTCAGCGCCACCTTCGCCGCCCTCGCCGACCCCACGCGGCGGGCGATCCTGGCGCGCCTGGCCTCGGGCGAGGCGACGGTGACGGAGCTGGCGGCGCCCTTCGACATGAGCCTTCCCGGCATCTCCAAGCACCTGAAGGTGCTGGAGCGCGCCGGGCTGATCGAGCGCGGGCGCGAGGCGCAGTGGCGGCCCTGCCGGCTGCAGGCGGAGCCGCTGAGGGAGGTGGAGGAGTGGGTCGAGCGGTACCGCTCGCACTGGGAGCAGCGCCTCGACCGTCTGGCGGAGTACCTGGGCGAACTACGCAACGCGGAGGAGAGAGATGACAGCGGAAACGAGTAGCGCACCGCAGGCCGACACGACCATCGAGGTGCCGGCGGGCGAGCCGATCATCGTGATGAGCCGCACCTTCGACGCGCCACGGGCGCTCGTCTGGAAGGCGTGGACCGAGCCGGAGCACGTGGCGCGCTGGTGGGGGCCGCGCCGCTACGTCAACACGGTGCTGGAGATGGACGTGCGTCCCGGCGGCCGCTGGCGCATCGAGCAGCGCGGCGCGGACGGCCGGGTGCACCGCTTCAGGGGCGTCTACCACGAGGTGATCGAGCCCGAGCGGCTGGTGAACACCTTCATCTACGAAGACGACGCCTGGACCTTCGAGGACCGACCAGCAGTCGAGGAGCACACCTTCGAGGAGCAGGGCGGCCGAACCCGACTCACCACCATCTCACGCTTCGGCTCGCTCGCGGACCGCGACGGGATGGTGTCGTCGGGGATGGAGGAGGGCGCGCGGGAGAGCCTGGATCGGCTCGCGGAGCTGCTGGCGGAGCTCCAGGGATAGTGCCGAGTGCTAAAAACCACGGATCGGGAGATGGAGAGATGACCACCGCAACCCCTGGCAACCAGGCCGCGTCCGCCGAAGCTTCGACCGCTGACCGGGAGATCGTGACCACACGCCTCCTCGACGCGCCGCGGGAGCGGGTGTTCGAGGCATGGACGGACCCGCAGCAGGTGGGGCACTGGTGGGGCCCGACGGGCTTCACCACCACCATCCACGAGATGGACGTGCGCCCGGGCGGCGTCTGGCGCTTCATCATGCACGGCCCGGATGGGAAGGACTGGCCGAACTGGGTGCGCTACCAGGAGGTGGTCCGGCCCGAGCGGCTGGTCTACGACCATGGCGGCGAGCGTGAAGACCCCGAATTCCACGTCACCGTCACCTTCGCCGACGAGGGCGGCCGCACGCGGCTGACCATGCGCTCGCTCTTCCCCACGGCCGCCGCGCGCGACTACGTGGTGCGGGAGGTCGGCGCCATCGACGGCGCCAACCAGACCCTCGGCCGCCTCGCGGAGTACCTGTCCCAGCGCTGACCGCATTGTACCGGAGGTGCCCGCCGCTCTTGACGCGGCGGGTCGCCCACCGCCTTCTGCAGGCTCGCCTTTTCGGGACGTGCCGTACTGGAAGATGGACTGCCGGGGCACCCGCCGCTGAAGAACGTCGGTGTCGGGGATCTCTGGCGCGCGCGGCGAGGCTGGAGGCGCAGTCCGCGAAGGCGGACTTCGTGTTGTTGTAGCCCTGGGTTTCCAACCCGGGGACGAGGGCGACGCCGTGCTCCGAGCCAGCGGCACGAACGCGAACGGCGCCCGGATCCGATCATGTACGATTCCCCAACCCAGAGGACGCATGTCGATCTTCGAACCCGCGCCCGCACCCTGGCCCGGCCGGATGCTGAGCATCTTCCGCATCATCGCCGGGCTGGTGTTCATCACCTTCGGCACCATGAAGGTGTTCAACCTTCCCCCGCTCCCCCCGGGCCAGCCGCCCATCCCCCTGATGTCGCAGGCCGGCATCGGCGGGATGATGGAGATCGTCGGCGGGGTGCTGATCGTGCTCGGCCTGTTCACGCGGCCGGTGGCGTTCATCCTCTCCGGCGAGATGGCGGTGGCGTACTGGCAGTTCCATGCGCCCCAGTCCATGTGGCCGAGCTCGAACATGGGCACGCCCGCGATCATGTACTGCTTCTTCTTCCTCTACCTGGTGTTCGCCGGCCCCGGCCCCTGGAGCCTGGACGCCCGCATCGCCCGCCGGCGCGGAGAGGTCGTCACGTCCTCCTGAGGGCGCGATCGAAAGAGGCCGATCCGCGATGTCGATCCGGCGCGTCGTCGTTCGTCGTGATGGTAGAGCCACCATGGAGACCCGCTCGGAACGCGGGCTCCCGACCTTCCTTCAAGGAGAACTACGATGCGCGTCATGGTCCTGGTGAAGGCGAGCCCCGACAGCGAAGCCGGCGTGATGCCGAGCCACGAGATGCTCGCCGCGATGGGCAAGTTCAACGAGGAGCTGGTGAAGGCGGGGATCATGCTCGCCGGCGAGGGGCTCCACCCGACCTCGAAGGCCAAGCGGGTGCGCTTCTCCCCCGACGGCCGGCGCACGGTGGTCGACGGGCCGTTCGCGGAGACCAAGGAGCTGGTCGCGGGCTTCTGGCTCTGGCAGGTGAAGTCGATCGACGAGGCGGTCGAGTGGCTGAAGCGCGCCCCGTTCCAGGACGGCGACGAGATCGAGATCCGTCCGGTGTTCGAGGCCGAGGACTTCGGCGCCGAGCTCACCCCCGAGCTGCGGGAGCAGGAGGAGCGCCTCCGCGCCGAGGTGGCCTCCCGGCAGTAGCCGCCGCCAGGCGGGCGAGACTCGCGCGACGATGACGCCGCGCACCCTCGCCCGCCTCGCGAGCCGGGCAGCGACTGAAGAAATCACAGCCTTCACCAACCAGAGCGAGACGGAGACACCGATGCGATTCCTGTCGATCTACAAGGCCGCGGAGACCGGCGTCCCGCCGACGCAGGAGCACATGGACGAGATGGGCCGGCTGATCGAGGAGATGCAGACCGCGGGCGTGCTGCTCGCGACCGAGGGGTGCCTGCCGAGCGCGCTGGGCGCGCGGGTGCGGCTCTCCGGCGGCGAGGTGACCGTCACCGACGGCCCCTTCACCGAGTCGAAGGAGCTGATCGCCGGCTTCGCGCTGCTGCAGGCGGACTCGAGGGAGCACGCGGTCGAGCTGACCCGGCGCTTCCTGCGGATCGCCGGCGACGGCGAGTGCGAGATCCGCCAGGTCTTCGACGGACCCGACTGCGTTCCCGACTTCGCCTCCGCGGACGCCGCCGCCGCGCTCGCGTAGCAGCCCTCGACCCTGAGCCGGGCCGTTGCGGCGGCCCGGCCGCCTTTTTCCCGGGAGGAAGCCATGCTCGTCAAGATCGGCATGGGCGTGCTCGCCCTGGTCGCGGTGCTGCTGGTCGTGATCGCCACCCGTCCGGCCGCCTTCCGCATCGAGCGGAGCGCGACCATCGCCGCGCCGCCAGAGGTGGTGTTCGCGCAGATCGAGGACCTGCACCGCTGGGAGCGCTGGAACCCCTTCGAGAAGGACGCCGGCATGCGGAAGACGTTCGAGGGCTCGCCCGCCGGCGTCGGCTCCGCCTACCATTATGTGAGCGACCACTCCGGCGAGGGGCGGATGACGCTCACCGACATCCAGCCGGGCCGGCACGTGGGCGTCCGCGCGGAGTTCATCAAGCCGATGGCCGCCACCAACGACGTCGAGTTCACCCTGCGCCCCGCCCCCGGCGGCGTCACCGTCACCTGGGCGATGAGCGGGCGCAACCCGTTCCTGGGCAAGGCCGTCTCGCTCTTCGTCGACATGGACCGGATGGTGGGCGGCCAGTTCGAGCAGGGCCTGGCCGCCCTGAAGCAGCTCTCCGAGGCCGAGGCGCACACCGCCGTGGCCGCCCTGTAAACGTGCCTCGCGCGGAGACGCAGCGTCACGGAGCGTGGTTCTCTCCATGCCTCCACGTCTCTGTGTGAGACGATCACACTGGCCCCCGCATCACCCCCGAACCGGAGTCAGACGATGCAGATCAGCCCGTACCTCAACTTCAACGGCCAGTGCGCCGAGGCGTTCCGCACCTACGAGCGGGTGCTGGGCGGAAAGATCACCTTCATGCAGACGCACGGCGAATCGCCCATGGCCGACCAGGTGGGACCCGACTGGCAGGACGCCGTGATGCACGTGAGCCTGGCGGTAGGCGACCAGGTGATCATGGGCTCGGACGCGCCGCCGCCGCACTTCGAGCGGCCGCAGGGCTTCTCCGTGTCGATCGTGCTCGGCGATTCGGCCGAGGCGGAGCGCATCTTCGCCGGGCTCTCCGAGGACGGCGAGATCAGGATGCCGATGCAGAAGACCTTCTGGGCGGAGCGCTTCGGGATGCTGGTGGACCGCTTCGGCATTCCGTGGCTGGTCAACTGCGACCAGGGCAGTTGAGCCGCCGCCCGGGCGCCGCCGCGTGAGCGCAACCGAGACGCACCGCGCGGTTGACGCGGTCTGGCGCATCGAGTCGGCGAAGCTGATCGCCGGGCTCGCGCGGATGGTGGGCGACGTCGGCCTCGCCGAAGACCTGGCGCAGGACGCGCTGGTGACGGCGCTGGAGCGGTGGCCGGAGACGGGCGTGCCGGACAACCCGGGCGCCTGGCTCATGGCCACCGCCAAGCGCCGGGCCATCGACACCTTCCGCCGGGGGAAGCTGCTCGAGCGCAAGCACGAGCAGCTCGCCCACGAGCTGGAGGCGCGCCAGGACGCCGCCGTCCCCGAGCTCGACGAGGCCCTCGACGACCACGTGGGCGACGACCTGCTGCGCCTGGTGTTCATCTGCTGCCACCCGGTCCTCTCCATGGAGGCGCGGGTGGCGCTCACGCTCCGGCTCCTCGGCGGGCTCACCACCGAAGAGATCGCGCGCGCCTTCCTGGTCCCCGTGGCCACCATCCAGCAGCGGATCGTGCGGGCCAAGCGCACGCTGGCCGAGGCGCGCGTCCCCTTCGAGGTGCCGCGCGGCGCCGACCTGGAGGCGCGGCTGGCCTCGGTGCTCGGCGTGGTCTACCTGGTCTTCAACGAGGGCTACTCCGCCACCGCCGGCGACGACTGGGTGCGGCCGGCGCTCTGCGAAGACGCGCTCCGCCTGGGCCGCATCCTGGCCGGCCTGGTCCCCGCGGAGCCGGAGGTGCACGGGCTGGTGGCGCTGATGGAGATCCAGGCGTCGCGGCTGCGGGCGCGCACCGGCCCGCGCGGCGAGCCGGTGCTGCTGCTGGACCAGGACCGCGCGCGCTGGGACCATCTCCTCATCCGCCGCGGCCTGGCGGCGCTGGACCGCGCGGCGGAGCTGGGCGGCGCGCTGGGCCCCTACGCGCTGCAGGCCGCCATCGCCGCCTGCCACGCCCGCGCGCGCACGGCCGACGAGACCGACTGGGCGCGCATCGCCGCGCTCTACGACGCGCTGGCGCAGCTCGCCCCCTCGCCGGTGGTGGAGCTGAACCGCGCGGTGGCGGTGGGGATGGCGTTCGGCCCCGCCGCCGGCCTGGAGCTCGCCGACCAGCTGGCGGAAGAGCCGTCGCTCCGCGGCTACCACCTCCTCCCCAGCGTGCGCGGCGACTTCCTCGCCAGGCTCGGCCGCGTGGACGAGGCCCGCGCCGAGCTCGCCCGCGCCGCCACCCTCACGCAGAACGCCCGCGAGCGCGCGCTCCTGCTGGAACGCGCCGCCGCCCTCGCGCGCACGGAATTCCCCCCCTCTCCCGGCGGTTCGGGAGAGGGGGCCGGGGGGGTGAGGGGTGGTGGCCGGAGCCCCGAACGGTGAACTTGTGAGCACCCCGACATCGGACTCCAACCGGGACCGCCAGATGACGGACGACGAAATCGCAAAAACCGACGAGGCAACGCTTCGCCGCCTGATCGACGACAGAATCCAGGCGATCCGCGCGAAAGACGTCGCCGCGGCGGTCTCCGCCCACGCGCCCGACGTGCGCTCGTTCGACCTGATCGACCCGCTGCGGAAAACCGGGCGCGAGGCGATCGAGAAGCGCCTGGAGCAATGGTTCTCCCAGTTCCGCGAGGGCCCCATCGGCTTCGAGATGCGCGAGCTGGAGCTCGTGGTGGGCGGCGGCGCGGCCTTCTGCCATTCCCTCAACCACGTCGACGCCGTCACCAGGGACGGGAACCGGATCGACATGTGGTGGCGCGCGACCACCGGCTTCCGCAAGGACGGCGGGCGATGGCTCGTGGTGCACGAGCACAGCTCGGTGCCGTTCGACATGGAGAGCCTCCGTGCGTCGCTCGACCTGAAGCCGTAGCGCCTCCCCTTCACCGCAACCCGCCGCCTCCCTTGACCGACGTCACCGCCCCCGCCGACCTCGACACCGCGCCCGCCGCGCCCGCCGCGCCCGCTCCGGCGGCGGCGCCGGCCGGCCGCCGCTACGACCGCTCCATCGTGGAGGGGCCGCTGACCCCGGCGGTGTGGAAGATCGCCTGGCCCACCATCGTGACCAACGTCATCGGCGGGCTGCAGGGGATGATCGACCACATCCTGGTGGGGCACCTGGTCGGCTTCAGGGGGAACGCGGCGATCGGCGTCTCGTGGCAGATCTTCCTGATCGTGATCGTGTTCATCAGCTCGCTCTTCACCGGGATGAGCGTGCTGGTGGCGCGCTTCGCCGGCGCGGGCGAGTCGGAGAAGGTCGACCGCACCGTCTACCAGGCGTTCCTCACCGCGCTCGGCATCGCGCTGCTGGTGATGGCGCCCACCGGCTGGTTCCTCTCGCCGTACCTGCTCGACCTGGTGAACGCCGCGCCGGGGGTGAAGGCCGAGGCGCTCCCCTTCCTGCGCACCATGTTCATGTTCAGCAGCGGCATGCTGATCTTCTTCATGCTCGGCGGCGCCCTGCGCTCCGCCGGCGACGCGCGCACGCCGATGGTGATGGGCCTCTGCCTCACGGGGCTGAACGTGGTGCTGAACGTGACGCTGATCCGCGGGCTGGGCCCCATCCCCGCGTACGGCACCATGGGCTCGGCGATGGGGACCTGCATCGCCTCGGGGCTGGTGGCGTGCTACGCGCTGATCAAGCTCCTGCGCGGCGGGTGGGTGGTGTCGTTCCCGCGCGGCGGCCCGTGGGGGCCGGACTTCACCATCATCCGCTCCCTCTTCCGCTTCGGCCTGCCGACGGGGATCCAGGGGATCGCGATGAACGTGGGCGGCGTGCTGATGCTGTCGTTCATTGGCTCGCTGGCGCAGAGCGCGGCCTCGCAGGCGGCGTTCGCGGTCTCCTACGGCCAGCTCTTCTCGCTGGTCACCTGGACGGCGATGGGGCTGATGGGCGCCGCCGCGGCGGTGGCGGGGCAGAACCTGGGCGCCAGGCAGCCGGAGCGCGCCACCCGCGCGGTGCACACGGCGGCACGCTTCGGGGTAGCGGCGGCGGCCTTCTTCGGGATCTTCTTCTTCTTTTTCCCGGAGCAGCTGCTGGCGGTGTTCGGGATGGACGAGCCCGTGGTGGTGCAGATCGGCTCGCAGCTGCTGCGCGTGCTGAGCGTCTCCGGGCTCTTCATCGCCGGCGCGCTGACCTACACCGGCGGGCTGCAGGGGACGGGCGATACGAAGGGCCCGCTCTACATCTCCATCATCTCCCAGGTGGTGATCCCGCTGGGGATCTGCTTCGCGATCAAGGAGACGGGGACGCTGCAGCCGATCCACGTCTGGGTCGCGATCCTGGTGGGCCACGCGACGCGCTGCCTGCTCAGCTTCCTCCGCTTCCAGCAGGGGAAGTGGCGCCACATCACCGTAGACCTCGGTCGCGGCAAGGCGTAGCCGGGAGATGCGACGCGGCGGCCGGACCCGTGCCCGGCCGCCGCGCCGTCGGTCGTGGGATGGATCAGTCTTGCCCGCCGCCGAACGGATCGAGCGCCACGCTGCCGGCGGGAGCCGGCGCGGCCACGTAGCCGTTCTTCCACCCGTCCACGGTCGGGATGTCCTGGATGTAGCTCGACGTTCTGTCCACGATGCTGTTCACGAGGTCTGCCTTGCCTGCCATCGTTGCCTCCACTCCCGCCGGGTGGCGCCCGCCGCCGAAGCCGGCGTCGGCCGTGGGAGGCGCTGCGGGCTGCCGCGCGCTCCTGGTGTACGACGCGCGCGGCAGGTGCCGGCTGACCGCGGCGGGACGAGCCGCGACGGCCGGGGGATGGATGGTCATCAACTAGGGAGAATCGAGATGTGCCGCAACATCAAGGTGCTCGCCAACTTCGAGCCGCCCGCCACGGAAGACGAGATCCACGCCTCCGCGCTGCAGTTCGTGCGCAAGCTGAGCGGGACCACGCGCCCGTCGCGCCGCAACGAAGAAGCCTTCAACCGCGCCGTCGACGAGGTGGCCGACGCCGCCCGCCGCCTCCTCGCCTCGCTCGAGATCAGCGCGCCCCCGCGCGACCGAGAGGTGGAGATGCGCAAGGCAAAGGAGCGCAGCCGGCAGCGCTTCGCCTGAGCGCTCTCCGCGCCCTCCGCGGCTCTGCGTGAGACGTTCTTTTGCGAGCTCCCGGGTTCGCGATATCATCATCATCCCCGATCCGATCCGTCCCACGCTCCCCCGGAGGCGCACTTGACCCGCCCGACGCTCGCCGCGGCCGCCGCCGCGCTGTTCCTCGCGTCCCCGCTCGCCGCGCAGAACTACCCGGTGAAGGGCACCGGCACCGTCGTCCTCCATGCCGCGCGCGTGATCGACGGCACCGGCGCCGCGGCCATCGCCAACGGCGTGGTGGTGGTCACGGACGACCACATCGTCGCCGTCGGCCGCCGCGGCGCCGTGGCCGAGCCCGCGGGCGCGCGCGTGGTGGAGCTCGGCGACGCGACGCTGCTGCCGGGGTTCATCGACGCGCACGTCCACATCATCGGCCGCGCGCTCGGCCAGCCTGGTGCCGACGAGGCGGCGGTGCACGACTTCCCCGGCTTCGCGGCGATCGTGGGCGCGGAGAACGCGCGGCGGACGCTGATGGCGGGCTTCACCAGCGTGCGCGTGCTGGGGTCGGAGGATTTCCAGGACGTGGCGCTGCGCAAGGCGATCGACGAGGGGTGGACGGTGGGTCCGCGGATGCAGGTCGCGGGGCACGCCATCGGCATCACCGGCGGGCACTGCGACGAGAACGGCTACCGGCCGGGGCTGATGGACGGCTCGCCGCGGAACGGCGTGGCCAACGGGGTGGAGGAGGTGCGCGCGGCCGTGCGCTACCAGACCAAGTACGGCGCCGACGTGATCAAGACCTGCGCGACCGGCGGCGTGCTGAGCGAGGGCGACGCGGTGGGCGTTGCCCAGTACACCCTGGAAGAGCTCACCGCGCTGGTGGAGGAGGCGCACCGCCAGGAGCGCCCCGTGGCCGCGCACGCCCACGGCGCCGAGGGGATCAAGATCGCGGTGCGCGCGGGGGTCACCTCCATCGAGCACGGCTCCTTCCTGGACGAGGAGGGTGCGCGGATGATGGCGCAGCGCGGCACCTATCTCGTCCCCACCCTCAGCGCCGGCGAAGCCGTGGTGCGCGCCGCCGACCGCGGTGTGCTCACCGGCCTCCGCGCGGAGAAGGCGCGCGCCGCGGGCGCCGCCATGCGCACCGCCATCCGCCGGGCCGTGGCCGCCGGGGTGCCGATCGCGCTCGGCACCGACGCGGGGGTGGGCCCGCACGGCGCCAACGGCCACGAGTTCACCCTGATGCACGAGTGGGGCGGGATGACGCCGATGCAGGTGATCGTCGCCGGCACCAGCTCCGCCGCGAAGCTGCTGGGGTGGCAGGCGCGCGTCGGCACCCTCGCCGCCGGCCGCCTGGCCGACGTCGTGGCCGTCTCCGGCGACCCGCTGCAGGACGTGCATCGGCTGGAGGCCCCCGGCGTGGTGTTCGTGATGAAGAACGGCGTGGTGCAGAAGCAGCCGTAGCGCCCGGAATCCATCGACCGAAAACCACGAGGCCGGTCCCCGGAAGGAGACCGGCCTCGCGCGTCGATGGAACCCGGAGGCTCAGCGGCAGAGTACACCATCGGCGCGCCGCACTCTCCTCCACGCCCGAGGCCCGCTATGCGCCCCGCCGCTATCCTCCCCGCCCTCCTCGCCCTGCTCTCCGCCGTGCCGGCCGCGGCGCAGGGGATCGTGGTCCGGTCCGCTGCGAGGGCGCATGCACGCTCGTGCTCGACTCCGTGCGCGTGTGGGCCAACCTGGAGCGCGGCCAGGCCGTCACCTACGTCGACCATGTGATCCGCAACACGACGGCCGAAAGCGTGGAGGGCGCGTTCTTCTTCCCCCTCCCGCGCGGCGCCGTGGTGGACCGGGTGTGGGTGCGCGCGGGCCAGGAGCTGGAGCTGTACGGCGAGTGGACCCGCCCCGAGGAGGCCCGCTGGATCCTCGAGGGGCTGGCGCGCGAGCGGCCGGAGGCGGGGCTGACGACGTATGCAGGGATGGACGTGATCCACGTGCGCGTGCCGGCCATCGCGCCGCACGGCGTGAAGCACCTGCAGATCGGCTACACCCAGCCGCTGCGGGCGGAGGGCGGACGGATCGCGTACCGCTACCCGCTCGCGCTGGCGGCCGCGCCCATCAGCCACCTGGACCTGGGGATGACGGTGAAGACGGAGGCGGGATTCCAGGAGTTGCGCTCGCCCACCCACGCGGTGCGGATCGAGGCGGGGATGGAGCCGGGTCCCTGCGCGCCACAGGAGCGCTGCGGATCCAAGGGCTATCCCTCGCACCGGGTGCGCGTCGTGCGCCTGGAGCACGCGGCCGACGCTTGGGCGCGCGACTTCGAGCTGGTGTACGTTCCTCGGCAGCCGTAACGGCATCTCACGCAGAGGCACCAGAGGCACCAGAGGCTGCTTTTCCTCTGGTGCCTCTGGTGCCTCTGCGTGAGACGTCTTTTTCTTTCAGCTCACCGCCGCCGCGGCTTCGCCGGGGGCGGGGCGGGCGGAGCCGCGGGCGCCGGTGCCGGAGCCGCCGGTGTCGCGTTGGGCACCACCGCCGTCGGCGCGGGACGGCCGGGGCGGGCGCGACCGGGGACCTGCATGAAGAACGGGGCCATCATCGTCGTCGGCTGCTGCCCCGCCATCCCCAGCAGGAAGCTGAAGTCGGCGAACTTCGCCGGCGTTCCCGCCGTGGTCGCGAAGGTGTGGCAGCCGATGCAGTCCGAGGTGGTGGGGATGAAGCTCTCCAGCGCCGTGTTCCCCAGGATGGGCGGCGCCTGCGAGGTGTCCGGCTTGGGCCCGGGGACGATCGCCTGCCACTGGCTCCCGATCAGCCGGTAGTGGCTCCACACGCTGGTGCCGAACTTGGCGCGCCACATCGCGTTCATCGAGTCGGTGGGCGCGTACACCGGCTCCACGCGCGTGATCTGCGACCCGTACAGGCTGTCGGTGGCGTAGCGCGACCCGTACGGCGGCGAGGTGTTCCAGATGAAGCTGCTGTCGTTCAGGAAGGTGTTGTCCTTCAGCGGCGTGTTCAGCTGGCAGTTGGTGCACGCCGAGTTGAAGAACGAGTAGCGCACCGCGCTGTCGCCGCAGGCCGAGCCGCCGGTGGGGCAGGTGGGCGCGTTGTCCTCGTGCTCGAAGGTGCTCCACACCCACGCGGGAAAATTCCCCGTCTTGTGGATGATGTGCAGCCCCACCAGCCCCACCATGGCCGAGATGCAGAAGGGCTGCCCGCTCGCGCTGTTCGCGGCGGGGACGGCGATCAGCGCCTGCTGGTGGTAGTAGCGGGTGGTATCGTCGCCGGCGGCGGCGTCCAGGATGCGCCACGCCGCCTTCACCTCCATCGCGCCGACCTTTCCGCCCGTCATCAGCTTCACGTCCGCGTAGGAGCCCGGGGGGAAGTTGACGGTGTCGATCGCCTCCTGCCCGGCCACGGTGGTCAGGCTGCTGTCGCGGACGTACTGCGCCTCGTCGGGGCTCACCACCTTCTCGAAGAGCGCGAAGTTCAGGTTGCGGTCCAGCAGCGGCCCGCCCACCGCCTCGTCGAAGGTGGCGTGGGGGTTGATCACCTGGCCGTTCTTGGCCATCTGCATCAGCACCTTGGGGTGCCCGCCCGCCCGGGCCGCCCGCAGCTGCGTGGCGCAGGGCGCCGACCCCGAGTCGCCGTAGAAGAGCACCGAGGCGTTGGTCCACCCCTCCCAGACGCGCGGCGCGCCGGGGTTGTCGGTGAAGCTCCCCGGCAGCGGGTTCCCCGCGCCGTCCGACGGCCAGTTGAGCGCCACGAACGACTGCCACGAGAAGGCGTCGAACCGCACCTGCGTGGCCGGCACCAGCCCGTGGTAGTCGCCGCCGAGGGTGACCATCACCTCGTGCGGGATGGTGGAGCAGAGCTGGTTCCACTTCGCCGGGTCGGCGCAGGTCGTGTCGGGGAGCGCGGTGGTGGAGTCGGTCTCCGCCACCGTGCCGCCGGGGCGCTGGTCCTCCTTGCACGAGGGGAGGACGAGCATGAAAAGGGTGAGCCCTGCGACTGCGGCGTGCGCACGTCCCATCGGGGGCCTCCTGGGGTGGGGATCCGGAATGCTGCGGGGGAGGGGCGTTTCACGAAAAATGTATCAGGCGGTGGCAGTATAAAGACGGCGAAGATCAAAGCAAAGCATATTATCGAGTGACCCCTACGCGTCGGTCCTCAGAATCAAAAACTGCAAAATCTCACACAGAGACGCAGAGAGCCGCCGTGGGCTCCCTGCGTCTCTGCGTCTCTGTGTGATATGAGACCTGTCCTCAGATGTGCAGCGCGTGCCCCAGGCTCGCGAGCGCCGCCTCGCCGATCGCCTCGGAGAGGGTGGGGTGCGGGTGCATCGCCCGGTCGATCTCCTCGGCGGTCGACTCCAGGTGGCGGCCGACCACGAACTCGGCGATCAGCTCCGTCGCGTGCGGGCCGACGATGTGCGCCCCCAGCAGCTCGCTGTACTTCTTGTCGCGGATCACCTTCACGAAGCCCTCGGTCTCGCCCGCGGTCAGCGCGCGGCCGTTGGCCGTCCAGGGGAAGGTGCCCACCTCCACGTCGAAGCCCTTCTCCCGCGCCTGCTCCTCCGTGAGCCCGACCGACGCCACCTCGGGGTGGCAGTAGGTGCAGTTGGGGATGTTGCCGTAGTCGATCCCCGCGTGCGGGTCGCCGTGGATGGCCTCCACGCACTGCACGCCCTCGTGCGAGCCCTTGTGCGCCAGCAGCGGCGGGCCGGCCACGTCGCCGATGGCGTAGATCCCCTCCACGTTCGTCTTCATCTGCCGGTCGATCTTGATGAAGCCGCGCTCGTCGAGCTTCACCCCGGCCGCGTCGAGCCCGATGTCCTCCACCAGCGGCGCCCGGCCGATGGCGCTGAGCACGCGCTCGGCCTCGATCGTCTGCGTCTCGCCCTTCGGCGTCTTCACCGTGAGCTTCACGGAGTCCTTCCCGATCTCCGCCTTCTCCAGCTTGGTGCCGGTGAGCACCGTCATCCCCCGCTTGCGGTAGCTCTTCTCCACCACCGCCGAGCAGTCCCTGTCCTCCAGCGGCAGGATGCGCTCGGCCACCTCGATGATGGTGACCTGCGTGCCGAAGGCGGCGTACACGTCCGCGAACTCGCAGCCGATCGCGCCCGCGCCCACGATCGCCAGCGTCTTCGGCGGCGACTGCGCCAGCATGGCGTCGGTCGAGTCCCACACGCGCTCGTGGTCGATCTTCAGGAAGGGGAGGTCGCGCGGGCGCGAGCCGGTGGCGACGATCACGTGCTTCGCCGTCACCGTCTGCTGCTTCCCGTCCTTCCCCGTCACCTCCACCTTCCCCTTCCCGGCCAGCCGTCCCCGCCCGGCCAGGTGCGTCACCTTGTTCTTCTTGAAGAGGAAGCCGATCCCCTTCACCAGCCGCTCGGAGACCTGCCGCGAGCGCTTGACCGCCTGGGCGAGGTCGGTCTTGACCTCGCCGACGGTGATGCCGAAGTCCTTCGCGTGCCCCAGGTGCGAGATCATGGCGGCACTCTCCAGCAGCGCCTTGGTGGGGATGCAGCCGATGTTCAGGCAGACGCCCCCCAGGTTCCCCTCCTCCACGCACGCGGTGCTGTATCCGAGCTGCGCGGCGCGGATGGCGGCCACGTAGCCGCCCGGGCCGGCGCCGATCACCACGATGTCGAAGTTGCTGTCCGCCAACGTTCACCTCTGCGCTGATGCCGGCAGGACCGGGCGCTTCCGCCCGGCGAAAACCGCCCCAACCTACCGCGCGCGCCGACCCCCTGCAACGCCACGCGGGTGTACGCGGCGCCGGCCGGCGGGTTGGTCGCATCCTTGCTCTTCCCCGTCGCGGCACCGGGTGGACGGACGATTCAGGGAGGGGAGCGGGATGACCGACGTCGCGGCAGAGGCGAAGCGGCAGGTGAAGCAGGCGGCCCGCGAGGCGGCGCCGTGGGTGGAGACGCTGGCGCGCGCCGGATATTTCTCGCGCGGGGTGATCTACGTGGTGGTCGCGCTCCTCGCGGGGCGGGCGGCGTTCGGGCACCGGCAGCCGGCGGGGTCGCGGGGCGCCTTCATGGAGGTGCTGCGCCAGCCGCTCGGCAAGGTGATCCTGGCGCTGCTGGCGGTGGGGCTGCTCGGCTACGCCGCCTGGCGCTTCGTGCAGGCGGTGCTCGACCCGGAGCGGAAGGGGAAGACGCTGAAGGCGCTGGGGAAGCGCGCCTCGTACCTCTTCACCAGCGTGGTCTACGTGGGGATGGCGATCGCGGCGGTGAGGCTCGCGCTGGGGGGGCCGCCCGTGTACGACCAGCGCAGCGCCGGCCGCTGGACCGCGCCGGTGATGGAGCACCCGCTCGGCCGCTGGGCGCTGCTCGCGGTGGGGGCGTGGATCGCGGCGTACGGGCCCTGGCTCCTCTACCGGTCGGTGGCCAAGGAGCCGGAGAAGCGGCTCGACATCCGCTCCCTGCGGCCCCGGATGCAGCACGCCTTCAGGCTGGCCGGGCGCATCGGCGTGGCCGCGCGCGGCGTGGTGTTCGGGGTGAGCGGCGTCTGGCTCGTGCTCGCCGCCTGGCACGCGCGCCCCGGCGAGGCGAAGATGCCCGCGGGCGCGCTGGAGAGCGTGCGCGAGCAGCCGCACGGCCGCCTGCTGCTGGCGGTCATCGCCTTCGGCCTGGGCGCCTTCGGCTTCTTCGAGATCGTCAAGGCGCGCTACCGCCACATCACCCCGGCCCGCTGAACCGACAGGGGCTTCGCGAGACGCAGCGGAACGGAGAGAACTGCCGCGTCTCTCCGTTCCTCCGCGTCTCTGCGTGAAACGGCCGTTGCAGGTTCCGGCGTGCCTACGCCGCCCGGTCCTTCGACGGAGCCGCGCACTCCGCCGCGTCCGCGGACTCGACCGAGTTGTGGGCGGGCGCGGCCTTCCGCTTCTGCCGCATCACCACCTCCTCCACCCAGCGCTCCACCTCCTCCGCGTCCGCCCCCTCCAGCCGGCGCGTCTCCTCCTCCACGCCGTCCGCGGCCGTGCCGCCGCTGCGCTCCACCAGCCGCTCCACCACCGAGCGCCAGGTGGCCTTCTGCGCCACCTTGCCGAAGGTGCGCATCCCGATCAGGTCCACCAGGTCCGAGGGGCGCGTGTAGGAGCGGACCTCGAAGCGCAGCACCCCGGGCTGCGGCTCCTCGACCACGAAGCGGATGGCGCCGGAGAGCGGGTGCCCGCGCAGGGTGACGCAGGTGATGGCGCGGTCGCGGATCTCGGCCACCCGCACCTGGATGTTCCCCCGCAGCGGGAGCGCCATGGTGAGCGTGTTCCCCTCCTCCAGCGTGGTCTGCGCCCCCGGCTCCGGCCCCAGCTCCAGCAGCCCCTCGGGCGGGAGCGTGCGGAACTCGCGGCGGAAGAGCTCGAAGAGCGCGTCGGCCGAGAGCGCGCTCCCGCGGATGTCGGCCCAGTAGCGCTGCCCCTCGAGCGACCCCGTCCCCTCCGAGGGAAGCCGCTCGGGCATGTCGTCCACCAGCCGCCCCAGCCCCTCGGCCAGGGTGAGCGGCGTCACCCCGAAGGTGCCGGTGAGCGCGTTCACCTCGCCCGGGGCGAGCACGTTCCCCTCCAGCAGCATGGTGATCTGGTCGTCGGTCACCCGCACGTCGATCCCCAGCGCCTCGGCGGCGCCCACCCCCAGCTTGGCCAGCGCCTCGGGGATCGGCAGCCGCAGCGTGCGCTTGCCGGTGAGCTTCTGCAGCAGGTCGACCACCCCGGCGGCGGAGGTCACGTCGGGCCCGGCCAGGGAGAGGGCGACGCCGCGCGGGTCCTCGCGCTCCACCGCGCGGGCGAGCGCCAGCCCCAGGTCTTCGTGCCACACCGGCTGGAAGGGCTGGTCGCCCCGGCCGATGGTGGGCACCACCGGGAGCGCGCGCACCATCTTCAGCAGCAGCGAGATCACCTCGTCGCCCGGCCCGTAGACGTTGCCGGGGCGGAGGATGAGCCACCCCTCCGGGGCCACGTCGCGCAACGCCTCCTCCGCCGCCCGCTTCGACCGGTGGTAGTCCGACTCGCCGCGCTCGGCGCCCAGCGAGGAGACGTAGACGAAGCGCCGCACGCCCGCGCGCTTCGCCTCCTCGGCCAGGCGGCGGGTTCCCTCCACGTTCACCCCCTGGAAGGTGAGCTCCGGCGGGCGCTCGACGGAGATCCCGGCGGCGTGCAGCACCGCGTCGCACCCCTCCGCCGCGCCGGCGACCGCCGCGTCGGACGACACGTCGCCGGCGTGCGGCTCCACCCCCTCCGGCCACTGCCGCGCGTCGTCCTCGGCGTGGCGGGAGAGGAGCCGCACCGTGTGCCCCGCCTCCAGCAGGCGGTCGACCGCCGTCTTCCCCACCAGCCCGGTTCCGCCGGTCACCAGCACCTTCATCGCGTCCACTCCTCGTGCCCAAGGTTGTGCCAACGTTGGACGCGGTGGCGTGCACGACCGGTGCCAGCGGCGGGGCAGCGGCGCGAACGAAACGGGCTGGATGCGTGTCATCTGGGTGCGGCCGCGACGTCCGGGCGGCGCGCGCGCCGGGGCTCTCACGCGGAACGACCGGGGTGCGTGAAACGAACCTCTGGCATTCTGACGACGCGTTGCACATTATTCGTGCATACGCGTAAATAGCCGCTCTTATCCTCCTGCGCGCTCGTTTAGCGCCGGAGACGGGCAGATGCAAGTCAGTTGCATCTGGAGGCGCAGTCCATCCGGTCCACGCAGGGAGCGTGACCGGGCGCGGGCTGCCGCGCGACCACCACACCTTGCCGGAGCCCAATCGAATGGCCGCACCTCAGACCGGTACGCCGGTTCGCAAGCCGCGGCGCCGCTGGCGGTGGCACGTCCCTCCCGCGCTGGTGCACGGGAACGAGTCGCTGGAAGGAAGCGAGCTGCTGGACGAGTTCTCCGGCGCGGCCGGCCTGGCGCTCTGGCAGTCCATGCGCGACGCCACCCTCTGGGCGGGGGCGCGCGAGCCCGAGGAGCGCGCGGGGCTCTTCCAGCCGGGCGCCCACGAGCAGCGCCTCCGCCAGATCGAGGCGGCCGGGCTCGACGCCGCCATCGACGCGCCGCTGCGGGCGCTGGCCGCCATCAGCCGCGACCCCGGGGCCGCGCGCGAGGAAGACATCCTCACCGCCTGCCGCGAGATCGCCGACTGGGCCCAGGGGCAGATGAAGCTCGGCACCGCCATCGCCATGGCGCAGGCGGGGGCGCTGGCCGCGCCCACCAACGCCGCCGCGGGGTTCCGCGTGGGGCAGCTCGCCAAGCTCAAGGCCGAGCACGCGCGGGCGGAGAGCTGGTTCCGCCGGGTGATCGGGCTGGGGCGGCAGGCCAAGGACTGGGCCAGCTACGCCGAGGCCTTCCTGGGGCTGGGCAACCTCTACCTGGACCGCGGCAACGCCCCCGCCGCGCGCCGCTTCCACATCCGCGGGCTGCGCGCCGCGCGCCGCCACGGGCTGCGCGACATCCAGGCGCGGGCGCTGCACGACCTGTTCGTGATCGCGGTGAACGCCGCCCCGCCCACCGAGGCGCTGGAGTACGCGCGCGCCGCCTTCAAGGCCTACGGCCCCACCCACCCGAAGCTGCCGGTGCTGGCGCACGACCTGGCGTACTTCTGGATGCAGCGCGGCCGCTTCGAGCAGGCGCTGGTGGTGTTCCAGGGGCTCCTCCCGCACATGGCGCAGCCGTGGGAGCGGATGCAGAACGTCGCGGACATCGCGCGGGCGGCCGGCGCGGCGGGGAACCGCGCCGCGTTCGACGAGGCGTGGCAGGAGCTGTGGACCTCCGCGGGCGACTGGTACACCCGCCCCACGGCGTCGCAGGCGCTCCTGGACATGGCGCGCGGGGCGGCGAGCCTGAAGGAGTGGGCCCTCGCCGAGCGCGCCGCCACCACCTCGCGCGACGTGGCCCTCCGCCGCGAAGAAGCGAAGGTCTCGATCGAGGCCGAGACGCTGCTCGACTCGGTGTCGCGCAAGCGCAACCTGGAGACGGCGCAGCCCGCCCCCGTCGGCGCCGACGAAGAGGCCGAGGGCGACGTGCTGACCGCCGACATGGTGCGCACGCTCGCCTCCGGCCGGAAGTAGCGGCCGGACGCCTGCCCCCACGCGCAGGCGCGGAGGATTGCGGAGAGACGCACGTCTCTCCCTTCCTCCCGCGTCTCCGCGTCCCGGGGTTGCCGGATTCGGCGCGGAGCCACATCGTTCAAGCATGAACGATTGCACCGGGCAGGGATCGTCGGGGCTCCTCCCGCTCCTGCTGCGCGCGGGGACGGCGGTCGCCGAGCAGCTGGAGCGGAGCCTGGAGCCGTGGAGCCTGTCGCTCGCCAAGCTGCGCGCGCTGGAGCAGCTCGACGCCGCCCCCGAGGGGCTCCCGCTGGGCCACCTGGCCGAGCGCCTCTGCTGCGTCAAGTCCAACGTCACCCAGCTGGTCGACCGGCTGGAGTCCGACGGCTTCGTGCGCCGCGTTCCCCAGCCGGCGGACCGGCGCTGCGTGGTGGCGACCATCACCGAGCACGGCCGCGCCAGCTTCCGCAGCGCCTCGGCCGCGCGGGAGCGGGCGGAGCGCGAGGTGCTGGGGCGGCTGAGCGACGCCGACCGCGAGCGGCTGGAGACGCTCCTCGCCCGGCTGGCCGCGGCCGAGGAGGGGTGATGGGATACGGACTGCACCCCGACGCCTTCGGCGGCGACGAGGCGCTCGACGCCGACTTCCCGCTGGGCGACGGCACCGCCGACACCGGCGCCACCGTCCACTGCCCCTGCTGCGGCGAGGCGGTGGAGATCGTGCTCGACCCCGGCAGCGGCGCGCACCAGGTGTACGTGGAAGACTGCGAAGTCTGCTGCCGCCCCTGGGAGGTCACCGTGTGCTACGCCGACGACGGCTCCGCGCAGGTCGACGTCATCGCCGCCGACGGGGAGTGACCCGCGGGGAGCGCCGCCGCGGCCCCCTTCGTCCGGGATGGGACACCGGGGGGACGGCGCGCCGGGCCTCTCCATCCATAAGCGCTCCAATAGGTTTGGCGCGTCCACGGAATGGCGGATGGTACGCGGCCTTCCCCTCGATTCGAGATTGGCGCATCTGCCGCGACAGTTGGGGCGTGGGTTGACAATCTGCTCCGTGTGGGGTAATTCAAACGGTGACGGGAGCGGCGCCGCGAGCGCCGCGACGACGGCCGCGCGCCGCCGATAATCCTTCCCGCCGCGCGCGCCGGGCGGGATTTTGTTCTTTCAACCGAAGGATTTATTGCAATGGGTCAGACCGCGATCTTCGTGGACGGCGGGTACTTCGACCGGGTATCCCGCGACTGCGGCTCGCCGCGCATCGACTTCGGCAAGCTCGCCACGGAGCTGGCGAAGCCGGACGACCTGCTCCGCACCTACTACTACCACTGCCTCCCCTACCTCAGCCCCGTGCCCACGCAGGAGGAGGAGGAGCGGCTGGAGGGGAAGAAGCGCTTCTTCAGCGCGCTCAACCGCCTGAACCGCTTCGAGGTGCGCGAGGGGAAGCTCGAGTTCCGCGGCACCGACCGCGAGAGCAACCGCCCCATCTTCGAGCAGAAGCGGGTGGACATCTACCTGGGGGTGGACCTGGTGCTGCTGGCGGTGAAGCAGCGCGTGCACCGCGCCATCCTGATCACCGGCGACAGCGACTTCCTCCCCGCCATCCGCGCGGCCAAGAACGAGGGGGTGCTGATCCACCTCTTCCACGGCACCGGCCCGCAGCAGCCGCACCGCGACCTCTGGGAAGAGGCCGACGACCGCACGGTGATCACCCCGGAGCTGCTGAACACCTTCCTGCTCACCGAGCGCCCGCAGCAGGACCGCGAAGACCGGCCGGAGCGTCCCGAGCGGGCGGAGCGCCCGGAGCGCGGCTACGGCGAGCGTCCGGTGCGCACCCCGCGCCCCACCTACACCAGCCCCTCCAGCTACGCGCGCGAGAGCTACCCCAGCGGCCGCGGCTGGCCCGAGGGTCTCCCCGTGGTCGACGACGAGGAAGAGGCGTAGCCCGGGAAACGCTCCCCGGTTCTCGCGGACTCCAAGGCGCGCGGCCCCTCCCGGCCGCGCGCCTTCTCGCACTCCGGCCATGAGGCTTATACCGGATCGGACAAATGACCGTGCATTCGGAGACACCGGCACCAGGATCCTCACACGGAGTCAACGGAGTCAGCGGAGTCGTTCTCCGTTGACTCCGTTGACTCCGTGTGAGTCCATCCGTTGGCTGGAACGCACAGCCAGTCCGTCGAAACGGTATTATACTCCCTCTTCCGCCGCGCCTCTGCGTGAAAACGTTCCGCAAAGGACGGCGGGCAACGATCTCCTGCATCCGATGACGCTCTCCCCCTCCTTCCAGGAATTCGCCGGGCTCGCCCGGGGCGCCACGCTGGTGCCCGTGTGGCGCGAGCTGCTCTTCGACACCGAGACCGCGGTCACGGCCTACGCCAAGATCGCCCGGCCGCCCTTCGGCTTCCTGCTGGAGTCGGTGGTGGGCGGCGAGACCTGGGCACGCTGGACCTTCCTGGGCACCGAGCCCCGCGCCGCCTGGAAGCTCACCGGCCGGCGGGTGGAGACGTGGACGCCGGCCGAGGGGTGGACCGACCAGGGCGAGTCCGCCGACCCACTGGACGACTTCGACCGGATGCTGCGCTCCCGGACGGCCGCGCAGGTCCCCGGGCTGCCCCGCTTCTGGGGCGGGGCGGTGGGCTTCTTCGGCTACGACGTGGTGCGCCTGATCGAGCGCCTCCCCCACGCGCCCCCCGCGGCGCTGGAGCTCCCCGACGCGCTCTTCATCCTCACCGGCACCGTGGTCGCCGTCGACAACCTGTTCGGGCGCGCGCAGGTGATCTCGGTGGTCGACACCGCGGGCGCGGCCGACGAGGAGGAGCTGCGCCGCCGCTACGCCGCTGCCGGCGCCGAGGTCGACGCGCTGGTGCGGCGGCTGCGCGAGGGCGAGCCGCCGCGCCCGCTGGCGCTGCGCGACGACCCGGCCGGCGACCCCGCCTTCGCGAGCAGCTTCACCCGCGCCGGCTACGAGGCGGGGGTGGAGCGCATCAAGGCGTACATCCGCGCCGGCGACGCCTTCCAGGTGGTGCTCTCGCAGCGGCTCACCGTGGCGCTCGGGGCGCCCCCCTTCGACCTCTACCGCGCGCTGCGCACCCTCAACCCCTCGCCCTACCTCTTCTACCTGGAGCTCGACGGCTTCCAGCTGGTGGGCTCGTCGCCCGAGGTGATGGTGCGGCTGGAGGGGGACACGGTGACCGTGCGCCCCATCGCCGGCACCCGCCGCCGCGGCCGCGACGCCGCCGAAGACGCCGTGCTGGCCGCCGACCTGCTGGCCGACCGGAAGGAGCTCGCCGAGCACCTGATGCTGCTGGACCTGGGGCGCAACGACGTGGGGCGGGTGGCGCGCTACGGGAGCGTGCGGGTGCCGACCCGCATGGCCGTGGAGCGCTACTCGCACGTCCTCCACCTGGTCAGCACGGTGGAGGGGGAGCTGCGCGAGGGGCTCTCGGCGGTCGACGTGCTGCGCGCCTCCTTCCCGGCCGGCACCGTCTCCGGCGCCCCCAAGGTGCGGGCGATGGAGATCATCGACGAGCTGGAGCCGGTGCGGCGCGGCGCCTACGCGGGGGCGGTGGGCCACTTCTCCTACGGCGGGCAGGCGATGGACACCGCCATCGCCATCCGCACCGTGCTCGCCGAGGGCGGGCGCGCGCACGTGCAGGCCGGCGCGGGAATCGTGGCCGACTCGGTGCCGGCCACGGAATACGAGGAGACGCTGAGCAAGGCGCGGGCGCTGCTGCGCGCCCTGCAGCGGGTGGTCGCTTCGTAACGGCCTTGCGTTCTCCCGCTCCGGGTGCGTAACTATTGGATATTCCGAAGCACGGCGCGTTCCGCGGGGAGCCCATTCCCGGCGGACGCGGCGGGCCGGGCGCTCCTCCCTGGAGCGGCGGCTCGTCGGCAGGCCCCGGCACCCGAGGCTCGAATGGTCGCGCGCACGGCTCAACCCATCATTTCTACGTTCTGACCCAGGGCGTGCGTGCGGCGTCGCACGCGTAGCCGTCGGCGCGTTCTATCTCTGCAGGCCCCCGTCCACCACCCACCCGTGAAAGGAGGCGCCAGCGCACGAGCTTTCTTCGCAGAGAGCGTCCGCGCCGCGCGCGCAGCCGCCGCGGCCCGGACCGGTCGGACCCCTGCCGGCGCGAGGGAGCGTCGCACCGAGGCGCACGCCCGCCCCGCACCAGCCGGTAACCCAGCCTGGCGGACCCGCACGGGCCCGCAAAACCCAGGAGGACGTGGAATGAGCAGACTCCGCTGGCTGCTGGCGATGATGATCGCCGCGGCCTTCGCATCCGCACCGCTGCTGGCGCAGGAGCCGGCCACGGTGACCGGGCGCGTCACGAACTCGTCGGGCGGTCCGGAGAACGCGGTCCTGGTTCGCATCGAGGCGCTGAACGTGGGCACCACCACCGCCGCCGACGGCAGCTACCGCCTGGTGGTCCCCGCCTCGCGCATCCGCGCCGGGCAGGCGGTGACGATCACCGCCTCGCGCGTGGGGCTCGCGCCGTCGAGCCGCACCATCACCCTCTCCCCCGGCGCGCAGGTACAGCAGAGCTTCCAGCTCGGCAGCGACGCGCTCCGGCTGAGCGAGATCGTGGCCACGGGGCAGGGCACCGCCACCACCCGCGGCCGCGCCACCGCCACGGTGAACACGGTGACGGCGCAGTCGATCGAGGAGAGCCGCGAGAACAACGTGGTGGCCGCGCTTGCCGGGAAGGCGCCCAACGTGCTGGTGACCTCCAGCGGCGGCGACCCCGGCGCGGGCGCGTACATCCAGATCCGCGGCGCCGCCTCGGTGTTCGGCGGCACGCAGCCGCTCTTCGTGGTCGACGGCACCCCCATCGACAACCGCTCCACCCGCACCGAGGACTACTCCAACCGCGACCCGAGCACCGGCGGCACCACCGGCACCGTGGTCACCAACCGCGCGGCCGACATCAACCCGGCCGACATCGCCGACATCCAGATCCTCAAGGGCGGCGCCGCCACGGCGCTGTACGGGTCGCGCGGGGCCAACGGCGTGGTGCTGATCACCACCCGCTCGGGGCGCGCGGGGCAGACCCGCGTGAGCTTCAACGGCACGTACGCCAGCGACGAGGTGAACAGGCTGGTGCCGCTGCAGACCCAGTACGGCCTCGGCCTGAACGCCTGCCCGGCCGACCCCACCCTGCCCTGCAGCACCACCACCGGCTCCACCGCCGGCGTGCGCTCGTGGGGGATCGCCATCCCGGCCAGCACCCCCGTGTACGACCACGCGGGCGAGGTCTACAAGACCGGCAACCACCTGGAGACGAACCTCACCCTCTCCGGCGGCGGCGACCGCACCACCTACTACATGTCGCTGGGCCGGCTGAACCAGAACGGCGTGATCGTGGGCCCGCAGGCCTACGACCGCACCACGCTGCGGCTGAAGGGCACGCACCAGTTCGCCGACAACCTGACGGTGGGCGGCAACGTGGCCTACACCAACGGGCGCGGCGACTTCGTGCAGCAGGGCTCCAACATCTCGGGGATCCAGCTGGGCGCGCTGCGCACGCCGCCCACCTTCAACAACCTCCCCTACCTGGACCCGGTCACCGGCTTCCACCGCTCCTACCGCTGCAACGACATCAGCTGCACGGGCTCGCTGGAGACCAGCCGCGGCTTCGACAACCCGTTCTGGGTGGCGTACGAGATGCCGAACACCAGCAACGTGAACCGCACGTTCGGCAACGTGAACCTGGACTACGCGCCGGCCAGCTGGCTGCGCCTCTCCTACATCCTGGGGACCGACTTCAGCAGCGACGACCGCCGCTCGCTCTTCCCCAAGAGCTCGTCCGACACGCCCGACGGGAAGGTGATCCGCGCGAACCTGCGCAACTTCCAGATCGAGAGCCGCTTCCTGGCCACGCTGAACCACAACTTCGGCGAGCGGGCCGTGGGGAGCCTGTCGCTGGGCCAGAACCTGAACCACAGCGAGTTCAACCGCTACCAGACCAACGCGTTCAACCTCATCTACGGCACCGACCAGCTCGACTTCGCCATCACCAAGGTGCCCGACGAGTACAAGGAGGTCACGCGCACCGACGGCTACTTCGCCAACGGCGAGCTCACCCTCTTCGACGCGCTGACGCTGAACGGGAACCTCCTCTACGAGGGCGGCTCCACCTTCGGGCGCTCGCAGCAGCGCTTCTGGTACCCGGGCGCCGGCGTCAGCTGGCAGGTGAGCAAGCTCCCGGCGTTCGACAACCTGAGCTTCGTGGACGTGTTCAAGGTGCGCGCGAACTTCGGCGTGAGCGGCCGCCAGCCGCCCGCATACGTCGACCGCAACACCTTCAACCAGAGCACCCTGATCGACGACTGGGTCCAGAACGCCGGGTGGACCACCATCTACCAGGGGAAGGACGGCGTGCTCACCCAGCCCACGCTGGGCAACGCCGACATCAAGCCCGAGCGCAAGACCGAGTGGGAGGCGGGCTTCGACCTGGGCGTGCTGGGCGGCCGCGCGTCGCTGGGCTTCACCTACTACAACCGCATCACGCGCGACATGATCCTGGACGTGAACCTGCCGCCCAGCAGCGGCTTCACGGACCAGTTCCAGAACGCCGGCCGGGTGGACAACCACGGGATCGAGCTGACCTTCGACCTGAACCCGATCCAGCGTGACAACTTCAGCTGGAGCGTGAACACGCAGTACTCGCGCAACCGCTCCTGCGTGAAGGAGCTGGCGGGCGCGGAGCACGTGGACCTGAACGGCTTCACCGGCTCGCTGGTGTCGCTGGTGGCCCCGGGCGTCGACGGCGTGGACTGCCACCCCTTCGGCGCGTTCTACGGCGGCGACTTCCGCCGCTTCGGGCGCGGCGAGATCGACGACAACGGCGTGGACATCGACGCGGCGTACAACGGCGCGGCCGGCGCGGTGTACCTGGACGCGAGCGGCTTCCCGCAGCTCTCCGACCAGTACCACGTGGTGGGCGACCCCAACCCGAGCTGGATGGGGAGCATCCGCAACACCTTCACCGTGCTCGGCAACCTGCGCGTGTCGGGGCTGCTCGACATCAGCCACGGCGGCCAGATCTGGAACGGGACGAAGGGCGCGCTCACCAGCTACGGCACGCACGCCAGCACCGCGGCATGGCACGGCGCCGGGATCACCACCGCGTTCGGCGAGGGCTTCCTGGACCAGTTCACCTACGCGGGCCCCGGGCTCGGCAAGCAGGTGCTGATCGACCGCCGCTGGGGTCAGGCCGGGATCGGCAACGGCTTCAACGGCCCGTTCTCGCAGTTCCTGGAAGACGCCAGCTACGTGAAGCTGCGCGACGTGTCGGTGTCGTACACCCTGGACCAGCCGTGGGTGAAGCGGCGCTTCGGGCTCAGCAGCCTGAACCTGACGGTGAGCGGCCGCAACCTGAAGACCTGGACCGACTACACCGGCATCGACCCGGAGTCGAACCTCACCGGACAGAGCGTGGGCCGCGGGCTGGACTACTTCAACAACCCGCAGACGCGTTCGTGGGTCATCTCGGTCAACCTGAACCGCTAACCCACGGAGCCTGAGAACAACATGCGAAACCTGACACACGGTGTCGGCCGCGCCCTGGGCGCGGCCGTGCTGGCCGCCTCGCTGGGCGCGTGCGGAAACTTCATCAACGACGTTCCCGGCAACGAGAACGTGGTCCAGAACGCGTCGGTGGCCCAGCTCTTCACCTCGATCCAGCTGAACACCTGGCTCTTCAACGAGGGCCACCTCTCCCGCCTGAGCTCGATGTGGCTCAACCAGATGGCGGGGATCGACCGGCAGTTCTCGAGCCTCGACAAGTACGTCTTCGGCGAGGACGAGACCGACACGGAGATGAGCGCGCTCTACCCGGGCGGCGGGCTGGAGGACCTCCGCCTGGCCCGCGCCAAGGCCGACTCGCAGTCGCTCGCGGCCACCAGCGCGGTGCTCAAGGTCCACGAGGCGTACCTGTTCGGGATGGCCGCCAGCATCTGGGGCGACCTGCCGTACAGCCAGGCCGGCGGCGGCGCCGAGAACCCGCAGTCGCCGGTGGACACGCAGGAGTCGATCTACGCCGCGGTGCAGACGCTGCTGGACCAGGCGATCACCACCTTCGGGTCGGCCGCCTCGGCGTCCGACGCGGCGCTGCTCGCCGACCGCGACATGAGCTTCAGCGGCAACCTCACGGCGTGGCGGCAGGTGGCGTACTCGCTGAAGGCCCGCTTCTACATGCACTGGGTCGAGGCGCAGGCGGCCGGCGGCGCCGCGGCCACCGCCGCCAACACGGCGTGCGGCGGGAACTGCCTGACCAAGGCGCTGGCGGCGGCGCAGCTCGGCATCAACGCCGCCGGCAACGACTGGAACTCGGTGCACAGCACCGCGGCCACCGAGGCGAACTGGTGGAACCAGTTCAACTCGGAGCGCGCGGGGTACATCGCCGGGGGCGCGCTGACCATCGACTCGCTGAAGGCGCGCGTCGACCCGCGGCTGGACATCTACTTCCAGGGCTCCACGTCGGTGGGCTCCAAGCCGGGGCAGGACAACGGCGCGGCCACGGCCCTGAACACCGGCTCCGGCGGGATCGCCGCGTCCGACGCGCCGCTGCCGCTGATCACCTGCGCCGAGACGCAGTTCATCATCGCCGAGGCGCAGTACCGGCTGGGCGCCACGGCGGCGGCGAATGCCGCCCTGCAGGCGGGGATCGCCTGCCAGGAGGCGCGCTTCGGGGTGAACATCCCCAACCCGCCGGCGCTGGCGGGGGCGGCGCTCTTCCACGAGATCATGATGCAGAAGTACTTCGCGCTCTTCCTGAACATGGAGGCGTGGAACGACTACAAGCGCACCTGCGAGCCGAACGTGGCGGCCGCGGTGAAGGTGGGCGGCTCGCTGGCCAGCAAGCCGATCCCGGCGCGCGTGTTCTACGGCGAGTCGGAGCGGCAGTCGAACTCCAACCTCAGCACACCGGGGTCGGGGAACAACGGGCTCCGCAACCGCAACGACCCGGTCTCCTGCGTCACGGTCACCGGGCTCCCGGGGGCCTGAGCGGGAGCGGCAGGCACGTGGCGGTGGCCGGCACCCGCGCATTGCGGGGCCGGCCACCGTCTCCAAACGCACCAGGGAAGGACGAGGGACGAAGATGAGACGCGTGGTCGGATTGCTGCCGTGCCTGCTGCTGGGCGCGTGCTACGAGTATGCGCCGGTGGCGCCGGCCTCGGTGCCGCCGCAGTCGTCGGCGGTGCGGGTGCGCCTCTCGCGCCCCATGAACTTTCCCATCAGCGACGTGACGGTGCGCGACGTGGTGGAGCTGCAGGGCGAGGTCGCCTCCATCGCCGACACCACCTTCCGCCTCTCGGTCTTCGGGCTGCGCTCGCAGACGGGGTTCGGGGTGGACGCGGCGGGGGAGACGGTGGAGTTCCCGCGCACCGCGGTGGTGGGGCTCTCGCAGAAGCGGATCTCGCCCTGGCGCTCGGCCGTGTTCGGCGTGCTGCTGGCCGCCGGGGCGGTGGCGGTGCGCGAGACGGGCGTGGTGGGCGGCGGTGGCGGGTCCGGCAACGATCCCGGCAGCACCAAGTAGGGTACAGGGGACAGGGAACAGGGGACAGCCGGCAACCGCATCTGCGCGGTTGCCGGCTGTCCCCTGTCGTTCGGTCTTGCTGTCCCCTGTCCCCTGTAGCCTGTCCCCTGGGGTTTACGTGCGTTCCTTCAGCCAGATGAGCACCACGCCGCACTCGGCGCCGCGCCGGCGGTACTCCACCGGGACCTCGGAGAGGCGGCGGTACACCTCGATCCCCTCCACCTCGTCGGGGCGCACGTCGTTGGGCACGCCCGCGAAGTCGGGCTGGTAGCTCACCCCGTCCAGGTAGTACTGCACCGGGCAGTCGCCCGCCTCCCAGCGCGGATCCACGCGGTACATGGCGGGGGTGGCGCCGGTCATCATCAGCCGGTCGCCGCGCGAGGTGTTGGCCACCCGCACCCCCGGGATCTCGCGGAAGAGGTCGGTGAGGCGCCGCGGCTTGCGGCGCTCGATCTGCTCGCGGGTCACGAAGCTGCCGCGGCCGCGGTCCAGCCGCTCGTAGAAGCGCTGCAGCGGCGGGCTCATGGGCATCCGGCGGCTCGTGGCCTCCACCCCGCCGACGGCCACCGGCGCCGGCGCGAGCGCCACCTCCAGCGCCCCGGCGCCGAGCGCGACCTCGCGCCGCTGGTCGGCGTAGCCGATGCGGCGCACCATCAGCGTCTCGCGCCCGCGGCGCAGGGGGAGGAGCGCGCGCCCCGCGGCGTCGGTGCGCGTGTGGCTGCCCCCCATCCACACCTCCGCGTCCACCACGGCGGCCCCGGTGGAGGCATCGGTGACGTGCACCGCCACGTACTCGGTGGCGGCGGGGTCGGAGGGCTGCTGCGCGCGTGCGGCGCCGGGCACGCAGAGGCCGGCGCACGCCGCCAGGGCGGCGAGGGCGAGGATGGGACGGGCGATGCGCACGGCGACCTCCCGCGTGGATTGCTGCCGGCCGGAAGAGGGCTCCCGCCGGAACGAAAACGCAGCACGAACCGAGCCCGAACCGGCGTACAGCCCACACCCCGCAATCTGTCGCGCGGCGGGGCGGCGCGGTAGTGATTCGTCGCAGGGCGGACGCGCCGCGAATGCCGCTCAGCGCGAACGCGCCGGCGCCGCCTGCGTCCAGATCACCACCGTGCCGCACCCCGACGACCGGCCGCTGTGGCGGAACTCCACCGGGGTCTCGGCCAGGTTGCGGTACACCTCCACCGCCTCCACCAGTCCGAGCGGCACGTCGGCGGAGATGTCGCCTTCGACCGAGGGGTAGAAGAGCGCCCCGTCCACGAAGAACTGCACCTGGCAGTCGCCCACGCCGGACCGCTGCGAGGCGGGGACGGAAGAGCCCGTCAGCCCGACGCCGGTGGGCATCTCGTTGCCCGTTCCCGCCGCGGCGTTGCGCGCGGCCTGCCGCTGGTTCTCCGCGGCGATGGCCGGGTTCTGCGTGGCCGGGTGGGCATCGCCCAGATTGGCGGCGGGGATGGCGCCCGCCATCTGGATCTTCATTCCGCCGCGCCCGTCGTCCACCATCCGCACGCCGGGGATGCCGCGGAAGAGGTCGACGGTGCGGTGGGCGTTGCGCGCCGCGATCTCGTCGCGGGTGAGGAAGAAGCCACGCCCCGACCGCCGCCGGCGCTGGAAGTCGGCCAGCGTGGCGCGGCCCGTCGCCCTCACGCCGGGGAGCGGCAGCGCGGACGCGCTCGCGGCCCCCGCCTCGGCCACCGGGCCGCCGGCGCCGGGCGCCAGCAGCAGGTCGCGCTGCAGCGGCGCCCCGGCCGCCAGATGCACCCGGGCGCGGGCACCGGCGCCGGTGGGCTGCCCCGCGGTGAGCACCACCTCGTCCCCCTCCGGCACGCCGCAGAGCGCGAACCCGCCGGACGCGTCGGCCACGGTGGCCACGAAGCCCCCAGTGCCCCGCCCGCCGCCCCCATTCCAGGTGGCGCGCACGGTGGCGCCGGCGACGGTGCCCTCCGGTCCGCGGATGGAGCCCAGGATCACGCCGCGGTAGGGCTGCGCCGCGGCGGGGCAGACGGCCGCGGCGACGGCCGCCAGCCCGGGGACCGCCAGCCGCGCCTGCGCCGTGGCGCCGGGCTCCGCCGAGACGGTGGCGGGGCGCACGGCGGCCGCCGCGGGCCCCAGCCGGTAGTGGGTGAACGCCAGGGTGTAGGTGCCCCCCCGCAGCCCGTCGATGTGGAAGCGCCCGGTCGAGTCGGTGACCGCCTCGAGCGGCGTCCCCGAGACGAAGACACGCGCCCCGGCCAGCGGCGCGGCGCGGGTGCTGTCCCACACCACCCCCTCCACCGCCGCCGCCTGCGCCTCCGCCAGGGCCGCCCCACCGCTCCGCGCGGTGGTGGAGAGCACCTCGCCGCCGTCTTCGCGGATGGCGAAGAGGCGGGCGTTCTCGTAGGCGGTGTAGATGTCGGCGTCGCGTCCCGGGGTGGTGCGCGCGCCCTGCTGCACCTCGACCTGCGGCATGCGGATCGACCAGCGGCGCACGATCCAGGGCCCGTCGTCGAGGCGGGCGTACTCCACCGTGCCCCCCAGCCGCCGGTTCGCCACGCCTTCGGGGAGGCTGGTGTAGACGTACTCCACCCGCCGCAGCTCGGCGGTGGCGCGGTGCAGCCAGAGCACCCCGCGCACGTCGGGCTGGCGCCGGCCGCCGACGGGCTCGAAGGCCACGCCCACCAGCGAGTCGCCCGCCACGGAGCGGTCGTCTTCCAGCCGCATGCAGTGGTCGTTCAGGAACTCGTCGGAAACGAGCACGCTGGCGTCGGGGCCGTAGTAGAAGGTTCCCGCCTCCGTCTTCTGGATCCAGCCGCGGGCGGAAAGCTCGGCGGCGGGCGGGCTGGCGAAGGGGTGCGCGGCCAGCGTGGCCTGCTCGCTCCGCGTCTCGCGCAGCACGCGGCCGCTGGTGGGGTCCAGGTCGCGCTGGAACTGGGCCACGCGGTAGCGGAAGAGCCGCTGCCGCTCGCCGTAGGCGGCCGCGCTCAGCGCCTTGCGGGCCTCGTTCCACACCGCGGCCGTCTGCTCGCCCTCGCCGGGGCGGATGGTGCAGCGGCGCGCGGCGCCGATCGCCACGATCTCCGCGAGCGAGGCCTTGCGCTCGTTCGACACCAGCCGCTGCTGCACCGTCTCGCCCGCCGCCAGCCGGAAGGGGGGCGACACGGTGGTGAGGTACCCCACCCGCTCGGCGCGCAGGGTGAAGCTCCCCGGCCGGGGCGCCCGCAGGGTGAAGGCGCCCTGCCGGTCGGTGAGCGCGGTGCCCATGGAGCTCCCGGCCGAGTCGACCAGCGTCACCAGCGTCTGCGCCACCGGAGCGCCGTCGGGCTGCACCAGGCGGCCCTGCACGGCCTGGGCGGAGAGCGAGGCGGCGGAGAGGAGTGCGGCGAGGGCGAGGCGTGTTGCGCGCATGGTTCGGGCTTCTACGGAGTTCCCGCGAGATCAGGTGAAACGTCGGAGCGGCGCCCCGTCTGACCCGGAAAGCCTGACCGGGAAAGGACGGGAGAGACGAGGCGGGCGCCGGGAGGGCGGAGGGCGCGCATCGCGCTCCCTCCGCGCGCGGTCAGCTTCCGCGGGTCCAGCTCAGCGTCAGCGAGACGGAGCCGGCTTCCTTGGTGTAGGTCACCGTGTTCGCGGTGATCGTTCCCGAGTAGCTGTCCTCGAAGCGCGCCGTGAAGGTGATCTGCCCGTTGCTGACGGTGGCGTCGCCGATGGTCTCGGCGGCGGTCGGCTGCCCCTGGGGGAAGTCGGGCGTGGTCAGCGTGTACTTCAGCACCTCGTCGAAGCGGCCGTTGTCCAGGATCACCAGCGAGCCGCTCTGCAGCACCACCGTGGTCCCGGCGGGGGTGCCGGGAAGGGTGTAGGGGAGCGCGTGGCCGTTGGCGCTGGTGAGCGTGAAGCTGCCGGCCAGCTCCGCCGGAAAGCTCACGCTGTCGCTGCACCCGGCCAGGGCGCCCGCCGCCACGGCGAGGAGCGCGAAGCGGCGGCGGATCCGGCGTGCGTACATGGAGAGGGCTCCTGGGCGTCGGGTTGGGCGGCGCCGCGCGCCGCGGTCGAAGGTCGTGCGGACGAAGGCGGATTGTGTGGTACTCCGCACGCCGGCCGGTGTTCTTGCCGGCGGCGGCGCTGCTCACGGCTGGCGCGCGCCCGGGCCCACGTCCACGCGCACCGGCACGCCGCGCGGCACCGTGACCTCCACGCGCCCCAGGTCGCGCCCGGGGCCGCGCAGGTCGAGGGTGGCCTGGTCCTGCAGCGCGCCCGCGGTGGTGCGCTGGCGCGCCACCCGCGCGGGGCGCACCGCCACCTCCACCGGGTCGTCCTCGGGAACGCCGCAGAGCACGTAGAAGCCGGCCGGGTCGGGGCGCGTGTCGACCCAGCTGTTGGAGGCCGAGATCACCGTGCTCCCGCCCGCGATCCGCTGCCAGCTCGCGCGCACCACCACGCTGTCGAGCGGCACCCCCACCACCCGCCCCACCACCACCCCGCCGTAGGTGTGCAGCATCCCCGCGGGGCAGAGCGCGGCCGTCACCCGCGCGGGCGCGGGAAGGGCCAGGTCGGCCCGCACGGTGCGCCCCGCCTGGGCGGTCACGGCGCGCGGCGACACCGCGGCGGCCATGGGGCCCAGCCGGGGGTGGAAGAAGGTGATCTCATAGCTGCCGGCGGCGGGCGCCTCGAGCCGGTAGCGCCCCTCGATGTCGGTGGCGGCCGCGGCCCCGGTGCCGGAGAGGAAGACGCGTGCGCCGGCCAGCGGCCTGCGCTCCACGCTGTCCCACACCATGCCCTCCACCACCGCGGGGGCGGCGGTGCGCACGATCGCCTCGCCCGCGGCCCCGGCCTCCACCGGGCGGGCCGAGGTCACCTCGCCGCCGGCCTCGTGCACCGCCACCACGTTCAGGGTGCGCGTGGTGGGCCGGCTCGCGTCGACCGTGAGCCCGCGGGTGACCAGCTCGGCGACCGGCATGCGGATCGCCCAGCGGCGCACGATCCAGGGGCCGCCGCGCAGCCGCTCGAACTCCACGCTCCCCCCCACCTTGGGGTCGCGCGACTCGGGGGGCCCGTTCACGTAGCGGTACTCCACCCGGCGCAGCTCGGCGGTGGCGCGGTCGAGCCAGAGCACGCCGTGCACGTCGGGAGCCACGCGCCCCGCCACCGGCTCGAACTCCAGCCCCACCAGCGACGAGTCGCTCCCCGCCGCCACGCGGAAGCAGTGGTCGTCCAGGAACTCGTCGGAGAGGAGGACGCCGGCATCGGGGGCGGCGTAGACCAGCGAGTCGCCGTCCATCCTGCGGATGAAGCCGTGGCGGCTGAGCTCCGCGGGGGGGATGGAGACGAAGGGGAGCTCGGAGATGCCGCCGCGGCTCTGCCGGAGGTCGCGGGTCACGGTGCCGCCGCCACCCAGCTCGCGCTCCCAGCGCACCACGTCGTACCAGAAGAGCCCCGCGCGGCTGCTGAACTCCGCCGCCGCGAGCGCCTTGCGCGCCTCTTCCCAGAGCGTGGCCGTCGCCAGCCCCGCCCCCGGCCGCACGGCGCAGCGCCGGTTGCGCGGGGTCACCACCACCCCCTGCAGCACCACCGCGCGCCCCGCGGCGACCACCCGCTCCTGGCGCGTCTCGCCCTCCCGCAGCTCGAAGGCGGGGGTGGAGACGGTGGTGTAGCCCACCCGCTCCGCGCGCAGCGAGTAGCGCCCCGCGGCGGGCGCGCGGATGACGAACTCGCCCGAGGCGGAGGTGAGCGCCCCGCCCGCCGGGCGCCCCCCGGGGCCCAGCAGCGCCACCAGCACCTGCTCCACCGGCCGGCCGGCGGAGTCGACCAGCGTGCCGTGCACCGTCTGCGCGCGCGCGGGGGCGGCGGCGAGGAGGGCCGCGCAGGCGACGAGGGCGGAGGCGACGCAGCGGAAGCGCATGGGGAAGTCCTGCTGGAGGGGGAGCCGCAAGGGAGTGCGCTGCGGAAACGCTTGTCCCCCCGGATGTCTGACGCGGATCGTGAAATTTCGCCGGAATCCCACCCGCTGTCCACCGAGATCGGCCACGCGGCGGCGTCCAGCGGCTCTCGCTGCGTCTCCGCGCCTCGGCATGATCCCGTTTCGACTGATTGGATATGCATTCCAATCAACAGAATGGACTCACACGGAGTCAACGGAGTCAGCGGAGTCGTTCTCCGTTGACTCCGTTGACTCCGTGTGAGGATCTCTGTGCTGGCGTCTCCGAATGCACAGTCATTTGTCTGATCTGGTATGTGACCGATCCGTTCGCGGTCCGAAGCTTGCCTCCGAGCCGGGCATGGAACCTCCAATCCCCAACGAGCGGCGCCGCGGTCCCGACCGGCGCCGCGGCGGCCTGGCGGGCCGCGGACGCCTGGGCCTGGGCCCGCTCCTCCTCGTCTTCGCGGGGCTGACCGCGCTGCTGATGCTCTACGGCAGCACGCAGCGCTCCGGCAAGATCGACTACAGCGAGCTGCGCAACCGCATCGCCGCCAACCAGGTGGAGCGCGTGGCGATCGGCACCACCACCATCGTGGCGTACCCCCGCCCCGGCATCCGCGACAGCGCCGACGTGCGGCAGTGGACCGCCGCGCGCCCCGCCGCCCTGGAAGACCGCGGGCTCCTCACCCTCCTCGAGCAGCACAACGTGCGCATCGAGGGGGTGGAGGAGGGGCGCGGGTGGGGGCTCTTCTTCTGGCTCCTCCCGCTGGCGATGGTCGTCGGCTTCTCGACGCTGATGATGCGGCGGATGAACCCCACGCAGGGGGTGCTCACCGTCGGCAAGAGCCGCGCGCGCATCGTGGGCGAGGAGGGGACGGGCGTCACCTTCGCCGACGTGGCGGGGGTGGACGAGGCCAAGCAGGAGACGCAGGAGGTGGTGGAGTTCCTCAAGAGCCCCGACAAGTTCGCCAAGCTCGGCGCCAAGATCCCCAAGGGCGTGCTGCTGGTGGGTCCCCCGGGCACGGGGAAGACGCTGCTGGCGCGCGCCGTGGCCGGCGAGGCGGGGGTCACCTTCTTCCAGCTCTCGGGCGCGGAGTTCGTGGAGATGTTCGTGGGGGTGGGCGCGGCCCGGGTGCGCGACCTCTTCGCGCAGGCCAAGGCGCAGGCGCCGTGCATCATCTTCATCGACGAGCTCGACGCGCTGGGGAAGGCGCGCACGCCGGGCGGGGTGCTGGGGGGGAACGACGAGCGCGAGCAGACGCTGAACCAGCTCCTGGTGGAGATGGACGGCTTCGACCCGCGCATGGCGGTGATCATCATGGCCGCCACCAACCGCCCGGAGATCCTGGACCCCGCGCTGCTGCGCCCGGGGCGCTTCGACCGGCAGATCCTGGTGGACCGCCCGGACCTGAACGGCCGGCTCGACATCCTCAGGATCCACTCGAAGGGGGTGTCGCTGGCCCCCGACGTGGACCTGGAGCGCATCGCCCGGCGCACCCCGGGGTTCGTGGGCGCCGACCTGGCCAACCTGCTGAACGAGGCGGCGCTGCTGGCCGCGCGGCGCGACAAGCCGCACGTGACCATGCTGGAGATCGACGACGCGGTGGACCGCATCGTGGCCGGGCTGGAGAAGAAGAACCGGCTGATCAACGAGAAGGAGCGCACCATCGTGGCCTATCACGAGGCGGGGCACGCGGTGGTGGCCGAGCGCGTTCCCACCGCCGACCCGGTGCACAAGATCAGCATCATCCCCCGCGGCGTGGCGGCGCTGGGGTACACCCAGCAGCTGCCGACCGAAGACCGCTACCTGCTCACCAAGCAGGAGCTGATGGACCGCATCGCGGTGCTGCTGGGCGGGCGCGTGGCCGAGGAGATCGTGTTCGACGAGATCAGCACCGGCGCGGGGAACGACCTGGAGCGCGTGACCGAGCTGGCGCGCAGCATGGTGATGGAGTACGGGATGAGCCGCGAGCTGGGCGCGGTGAACCTCTCCGGCCCGCGGCGGATGCAGTTCCTGCAGGCCGACGGCGAGGGGGGCGGCGCGCGGCGGCAGTACAGCGAGCAGACGGCGCGCGAGATCGACAACGAGATCCGCGGCCTGATCGACGGCACCTACGAGCGGGTGCGCCGCATCCTCACCGACGACCGGGCGGTGCTCGAGGTGCTGGCGAAGCGGCTGCTGGAGAAGGAGGTGGTGGACGAGGCGGAGCTGCGCGAGATCATGCAGCTCCCGCCGCGCACCCGCGAGCCGTCGCCGGAGCGCGTGGTCACGCCGCCCCCCGCCGCGCCGCTGGGGGCCACGGACGAGGCGCGCGCGGCCAGCTCGTCCGAGGATATCGGGTGAAGCGGGCTCTTACGGAACGTTTTGCACAGAGCCGCAGAGGGACAGAGAGAAACGATGAGGCAAGAGAACGACGGGAAGGATCCGCGCTATAAGGACGAGAGCCCGCACTCCGCCGCGGAGCAGGCGCAGCCGGAGCCCGAGCGTCCCGTCCCCGCCGAGGAGACGCGCCGCGGCGCATCTCCCGAAGACAACAAGCCCTCGCAGGCCGAGGGCGAGCGCGGCGGCAACGGCTGAAGCCAGGCCGCGGCGGTGGTCGGGCGAATCAATTCGCTGCAACGACCACACGAAGTCCGCCTCCGGCGATCACGCATCCCGGATTGCACCGCACGCATCGGACTCAGGTGCATCCGCCGCGCGCGACGAAGCCCGCCCTCAGTCCGCGAAGGCGGACTTCGTGCTGTTCCAGCGGCGGGTTTCCAACCCGCCGGGATCGCCGATTCGCGGGTTTCCTAGAAGAACGGCTCGACGCGCGCGTTCTTCCGGCTCAGGTGAACCACCACGCTGTCCCTGTCCTTGCGCACGCGGACGGGGACGGTCCATTCCAGCACCTCGTCGGGGAGCACGTAGCGCGACACCGCCCACCACCGCCCCTCGTCGGCGGCGAAGGCGGCGCGGCCGGCGGCGTCGGTGGTGTCGCTCAGCTCGGCCAGGCCGTGCGCGTTGCGCTCCTTCGCGGCGGTCTCGAAGTCCTTGCGCTGGTCCTCCAGCCACTTCTCCCGCGACTTGCGGATGCCGTCCAGCTGGGCCAGGTACGCGCGCCGCGCGGCCGCCACCCGCGCCACCGCGCTGTCGCCCCTCGGCTTGACCCTGGCTTCTTCGGCCTGCAAACTGCGAAGGCGGTCCATGGCGTCTTGCGGAAGCCTGGGCTCGGGGCTCTCGTTCGCCCGCGCCAGTGAATCCAGGATCGCCTGCCGGTCGTAGGGAAGCAGGCGCACGGGAAGGTCGGGAACCGGCTGCGCCCCGGCCTCGTCGAGCGACGCGCGCACCACCACGTTTTCGCCGCCGCCGCACGCCTGCGCGGCCACGAGCACGGCGAGCACCCACACGGAACGCTTCATCGGCCGGAGTCTGGATGACGGTCTGGAGGATGGACTGAACGGGAGCACCGAACGTACGGACCCCCCCCGCGCCCGGCAACGGATGCGATTCCCGCGCCGCTGGGCGGCCGTGGGCGGGGCGGCGCTCGCCTGCGCGCTGGCTTCCACGCCGTCGCGGGCGCAGCTCCAGCTCCCCGCGCCCGTGGGGTACGTCAACGACTTCGCCCACGTGATCGACCCCGCCTACCGCGACAGCATGCAGGCGGTGATCGACGAGGTGCGCGCGAAGAGCGGGGGCGAGATCGTGGTGGTCACCCTCCCCTCGCTGCAGGGGCGCAGCCGCGACGAGGTGGCGCTGCAGATCGGCCGCGAGTGGAAGGTCGGACAGAAGGGCGAGCCCGGCGACCCCATGCGCAACACCGGGACGATCGTGCTGGTCTCGATCCAGGACCGGAAGTGGAAGATCGAGACGGGCGACCGCACCATCACCTTCATCACCGCGGCCGAGGCGGGGCGCATCGGGCGCGACCTGATGGTGCCCGAGCTCCAGCGCGGGAACGTGGGGCGCGGGATCTACCTGGCGGTCGCCGCGGTGGCGCAGAAGTACGCGCAGCAGTTCAACTTCACGCTCTCCCCCACCTTCCAGCCGCCAGTGCCGCAGGCCCAGCCGTCGGAGCCGTACGACGGCGGCGGGGGGCGGCAGAGCGGCGGCGGCCAACTGGTGATCTTCATCCTCTTCATCCTGATCTTCCTGCTCTCGCGGGGGCGGGTGGGGTGTCTGCCGCTCTTCTTCATGGGCGGCGGCGGGGGCGGCAGGGGCGGGGGATGGGGCGGCGGGGGCTTCGGCGGGGGCGGGGGCGGCGGAGGGTTCGGGGGATTCGGGGGCGGCGGCGGCTTCAGCGGAGGCGGCTCCGGGGGCGACTGGTGAGCGCAAGGGAGCGAACCATGGGGAAGGAGATGGACCGCGCCCGCGACTTCGCGCGCGACCTGACCACCACCTACGGCGACGACCTGGTCGCCGTGGTGCTGTACGGCTCGGCGGCGCGCGGCGAGTACCGCGAGGGCGTGTCGGACCTCAACCTGCTGGTGCTGCTGCGCGACACGGCGGCCGCCACGCTCCGCCGCGGCTCGGCCCTTGCGCGTGCCTGGGGCGACGCGAAGAACCCGCCGCCGCTGGTGATGTCGGAGCGCGAGTTCCGCGGCAGCACCGACGTGTTCCCGATGGAGCTGGCCGACATCCGCGACGCGCACGTGGTGCTGTACGGCGCCGACCCCTTCGCGGGGGTGGAGATCCGGCCGGCGGACCTGCGGCTGCAGCTGGAGCGCGAGCTGAAGAGCGCGTACATCCGCCTGCGGACGCGCTACATGACCGACGCGGGCGACGCGGCGCGCTTCGAGCCGGTGCTGCTCAAGTCGCTCTCCACCTTCCTGGTGATGTTCCGCACCGTGCTCCGCCTCTCGGGCGAGGGGAGCGGGCGCGACCCGGAGGCGGTGGTGCGGGAGACGGCGCAGCGCGTGGGGTTCGACCCGGCGCCGCTGCTGGAGATCGTGCGGGCGCGGGCCGGCGGGGCGAAGATCGACGTGCGCCCCGACGGCCCGGTGGTCACGGGGTACCTGGACGCGGTGGCGGAGGTGGTGCGGTACGTCGACCGCTTCGAGGCGGCGGCTTGAGCGGGGTCTCGCGAGATCCAACCAGACCGAGCAAGGAGACGGTGATGCGGATGACGAAGATCGCGGCGGCGGCGGGGCTGGCGCTCGCCCTGTCGGGGTGCGGCTACAACCAGATCCAGCAGCTCGACGAGCGGGCGGAGCAGGCCAAGTCCAACATCGGGGTGGAGCTGACCGCGCGGAACCAGCTCATCCCCAACATGGTGGCCACGGTGAAGGGCGCCGCCGAGTTCGAGCGCGGCACCAACACCGACGTGGCGCGCGCCCGGGCCGGCCAGCGGGTGGCCGCGGCCGAGGCGCAGCTCAACCAGGCGCAGGCGCAGACGCAGACCGCGGTGCAGAGCAAGGACGTGGCGCAGTTGCAGAGCGCCGAGGCCGCGCAGACGCGGGCGATCGGCACCTACCTGAACGTGGCGGTGGAGGCCTATCCCAACCTGCGCGCCACGCAGAACTTCCAGGGGCTGCAGGACCAGCTCGCCGAGAGCGAGAACCGCATCGCCACGGCGCGGCGCGACTACAACGAGGCGGTGCGGAGCTACAACTCGTACATCCGCTCCTTCCCGCAGGCGATCACCGCCAAGGTCACGGGCGCGCAGCGGAAGGCGCCGTACCAGGCCCCCGCCGGCTCCGAGCAGGCGCCGACGGTCGACTTCGGTACCCAGAAGCAGTAGCCACGGGTCTCACGCAGAGACACAAAGACGTGGAGAGGCGCTGCCAGCCTCTCCGCGTCTCCGCGTCTCCACGTCCGTACGTGATACCAATTCGGCCGATTATATCATACCGTTTCGACTGATTGGATGTGCGTTCCAACCAACCAAATGGGCTCACACGGAGTCAACGGAGTCAGCGGAGTCGTTCTCCGTTGACTCCGTTGACTCCGTGTGAGGATTTCTGTGATGGTGTCTCCGAATGCGCAGTTATTTGTCTGATCGGTATTTGTCTGATCTGGCATGAGATCATTCTTCATCGGGCTCGGGGCGCCACTCGCCGCGGGCGTGGGCGTCGATCACGGAGCTGAGCAGGGCGTCGATCTGCTCCAGGCGCTCGCGCTCGCTGCGGGCCTCGAGCAGCTTCTGCTGCCAGGCGGGGTCGATCTTGATGGCGCGGGCCAGCACGAAGCTGGGGTCCTGGTCGGTGCGGACCTCGGGGAGCGGGGGCGCCTGGCCGATGGCCTCGGCGAGCACCCGGTGGAAGAGCGCCACCGAGCGCCGCCGCCGCTCCGCGATGCGGCGCGGGGCCTCTTCCTCCTCGTCTTCGTACGGCTCCACCACGGCCTCGTAGTACGGCGCGTCGGATTCGATGCCGTCTTCGATGCGAAACCGCTCCTGGCCGCGGCAGAGGATCAGCGAGCGCCCGTCGGGGAGCGGCTGGAACTTCGCGATCTCGGCGATGGTGCCGACGCAGCCGGGCTCGGTCTGGAAGGGCCCGTGGCGGTCGGGGTCGTGGTAGACGAGCCCGAAGCGGCGGTCCCCCTCCACGCAGCTCGCCACCATCCGCCGGTAGCGCGGCTCGAACACGTGCAGCGGCATCGGCGCGCCGGGGAAGAGCACCACCGGGAGCGGGAAGAGAGGGAGGCGGATCACCGGCCGGCGGCGGCCTCGCACCCTCGCGGCGGCTGCCAGGGGGTTCCGGGGTCGCCGGAGTCCGACACGCGCACCCAGCGCGTGGGGATGGGCGCGTAGCGGTGCACCTCCTCCTCCTCCGGCAGGGCGCAGACGTCCAGCCGCCAGGTGCCGTCGGCGAGCGGCGGCGCCTTGAGCAGGAACGACGACGCCCCCGGGTGCGCCTCGGTGTCGATGTGCAGGTCCATCCACAGCCGCATCACCTTCCCCTGCGCGTGGATCACCACCTCGCGCATGTCGACGCGGCAGGCGCCCTGCCCGTACCAGGCGATCACCGGCATCCCGCCGGGCTGGTCGAAGCGGTTGGTGTCGTTCGGGTCGATCAGCGCCCGGCGGACCATGAAGTCGGCGGTCTCGTTCCGCCCCGGCGAATAGTGCAGTTCGCGCATCGACGGGCCCGGGTCGAGCACCGCGCCGTTCGCGTCCCTCACGACGACCGCGATCATCGAGGGCCAGCAGTGCTGCGCCGCCGCCGGCGTGGCGGCCAGCGTCGCGGCTGCGAGAATCAGGGCAATGCGGCGCATGTCAGGGACGTTTCAGGAGTGGTGATGAAGGGAATGTCGCGACGCCTGGGATGCGTGCATCCTCGCGGCTCGATTGCGCGGCGATTCAGCCGCGGGGAGTGCCGCGGGGAGTATCGGCGCAATCTGCCGCAGGTTGCCGCCGTCCACGTCGACGCTCCATAGCGTGTAGCCGGTGCGATAGTTCCGCGCGAACACGATGCGGCGGCCATCCTGCGACCACAGAGGGTCGGAAGGGATTCCTTCGGGCGCGCGGCCCCAGCCATTGGAATAGCTCCCTCGGGCGCGGTTGGTGAACACCACCCGCTCGCCCGATCCGTCGGCTCCGATCACGCGCAACGCGTCGGACGCGCGGTCGCCACGGACGAACGCGATCCACCGGCCGTCGCCGCTCCAGGCCGGCTCCTCTCCGTCGGCGAGGGAAACGCGGCGCCCGCTTTCCCGCTCGACCACGTCGATGCCGCCGCCCTTGCGGACCACGGCGATCCGGCGCCCCTCGGGCGACCAGGCAGGAGAATGGTCGCCTGTCCGGCCGAAGGGCCGCAACCCGGTCCCGTCCATCCGCAGCAGCCGCCATTCCGGGTCCGGCCAGCCCGTGCACCCCGCCGGTTTCCTGTGCGTGGGCTCACCCCCACCCATCTCCACCGGGCAGGTCAGACGTACCACGACGACGTCATCCACGGGTGACGGCACAGGCTCTTCCAGATAGGCGGCGCAGGTATGGATGAGCGTTCTCCATGCTCGCCGCCGCAGGTCGAGGGCGTGCAGTTTCCCGCATGCTCCCTCCCAGACTCCGCGCGCGCTCAGGATCGTGCGCCCGTCGGGCGTGAGGGCCGCGCTCTCGCCCGTGTCGCACCAGGCGCGCCCGGTCACGAGCGGCCGAGGCGGCGATCGGCCGTCCGTCTCGTAGATGCCGGAGGCGCCGCACGCGGGCTCGCGCACATCCTCGTTGGCATACTGCTCTTCGTGCAGGTAGACCAGGCGCGTGCCGCCACCCGCCCATCCGAGCGGCGTGTCCACGGGGCGATAGAACTCGGCTCCCATGCCGCGCGTCTCGGGGGCGGAAGGTCGATCGCCCCGCGCACACCCCGCCACGGCGAGCAGGCAGGCAGCGGCCGCCATCACGCCCACGCACGTCACGATCGCACTCAACGGCTCATACCGATTCGAGCGATCGAATGTGCATTCGCGACAAACACTTAAGACGTCATCCTGAGGCCGACATCGCTGCATAATTGGATCCGGCAAAGACTTGGCAGGCCGAAGGATCTATAGCCGGTCCACTCGGTTCGCTTCAGGAACGCACAACCGATTGTGCAACCTGGTATCAGACTCGTGGCAAGGAGGTTCCGCAGGTCGATACGTGCCGGCACGTACGGAGGAAGGGTGGTGCGGAGATGCGGAGGGACCGCCGAATCAATCGAATAGCTCGTCCACCGGAAAGCGCCAGCCCGGCACCGCCGGCTCGGCGTCGGCGACCTCGCCGCGGCGGTAGATCGTCGGGTGTTCGGGATCGGATGCGCGGTAGACGCGGATCAGCTCCTCGCGCAGCACGTCCACGTCCCACACCACCTGCGTCCCCGCCGCGAAGTAATCCGCGCGCTTCCAGGCCATCTCGCGCTCGGCTGCCGGACCGTAGTTGTTCTCGCTGCGGATTTCCACCGCCAGCGCCGGGGCAGCCTCAAGAAAGCGTCTCCCTTGTGGTCCGACGTACCACGCTGCATCCGGGCTGAACGAGCGTGTAGGGCTTACCACGAAGCCGACGTTATCGCCATAGGCAATGCCACCTCCGTGCAGCCGCTGGTAGGCCTTCAGGCTCGCGGCGATGTTCAACGACGCCGTTCCATGAGGTCCGCTGGTCGGGCTCATGAGCACGAGTTTCCCGTTGACGAGTTCCGCCTTGCCGCCGACGCGCTCGAGATCTGCGACGGTAGCCTGGCTCTCAAGTTGGTGGATGCTCATCGGTACCTCCGATTTCGCCCAGGGTGGCGGAACGTCTGCTTTCCAGAGCGTGGCGTGGCCCTGGAAACCTGATGTATTTACCCGTCCAGTGTAATCGTTTTGCGGTGGCGTCTTTCAGGCGGTCATCTCAGTCTGCCGCGAAGCGCTCGGGCTCGCGCGCGGCGGCGGCCTTCTCCTGCAGGGCGCGCCAGACGCGCGGCGGGGAGAAAGGGAGCGAGTCCATCCGCACGCCCACCGCGTCGTAGATGGCGTTGGCGATCGCGGGGATGGAGGGGTGCAGCGGGCCCTCGCCCGCCTCCTTGGCGCCGTAGGGGCCCTCGGGGTCGATCGACTCCACGATCAGCGAGCGCAGCTCCGGCGTGTCGAGCGAGGTGGGAATGCGGTAGTCGAGGAGCGACGGGGCGTTGTGCAGGCCGGCGCGGCCGTGGTCGGCGTCCTTCACCACGTGCTGCTCCATCAGCGCCTCGCCGAAGCCCATGTACGCGGAGCCCTCCATCTGCCCCTCCACGATCGTGGGGTTGAGCGCGCGGCCGCAGTCGTGCGCCACCCAGATCGTCTTCACCTCCACGAACCCCGTGTCCGGGTCCACCTCCACCTCCGCCACGTGCGCGGTGAACGAGTACGCGGGGCTGGCGCCGATGGTGCCGCCGCGGTAGTCGCCGTGCACGTCCTTGGGGGTGTTGTAGCTGCCGACGGCGCCGAGCGTGCCGCACTTCGCCTCGGCCAGGTTGAAGGCCTCGCGGATCGGCAGGCTGCGCCCGGTGTCCTGCCCGTCCATCGCCAGCCCGCCGGCCAGGAGCACGCGGCCGGGGGCGACGCCCCACTCCGCCGCCACCGCCTCCTGCACCTGCTTCTTCAGCTTGCGCGCCGCGTCGATGCAGGCGTTGCCCATCATGAAGGTCACGCGCGACGAGTAGGCGCCCAGGTCCACCGGGGTGAGGTCGGTGTCGGAGGCGACCACGCGCACGTAGTCCAGCGGCACCCCCAGCTCCTCGCAGACGATGTAGGCCGGCACCGAGTCCGACCCCTGGCCGATGTCGCTGGCGCCGCTGAACACCGTCACCCGCCCCGAGCGGTCCACCTGGATCTGCACGGCGGACTGCGGCATGGCGTTGGGGTAGATGGGGTAGTTGGTGCCGGTGATGTAGCACGACCCCGCCACCCCCAGGCCGCGCCCGTACCCCATCTTCCGGAACCGGTGCTTCCACCCGCTGGCCCGCTCCACGGAGTCCAGGCACTGCAGGAAGCCGTTGGAGGTGACGCGCAGCTCGTTCACCGTGCGCCGGTAGCCGCCCATGAAGTTGCGGCGGCGCAGCTCGATGGGGTCGATCCCCAGCCGCTCGGCGAGCTTGTCGAGCTGCACCTCGAAGGCGAAGCGCGGCTGCACGCTGCCGTGGCCGCGCTTGGGCCCGCACGCCGGCTTGTTGGTGAAGACGCGCGTGCTGTGGAAGCGGTACGCCGGCATCTCGTACGGCGCCGTGAGGAGCTGCCCCGAGTAGTAGGTGGTCACCAGCCCGAACGACGAGTACGCGCCGCCGTCCAGCAGCGTCTTCGCCTCCACCGCGGTGAGCTTCCCGTCCGCCGTGGCGCCGACGCGGTACTTCATCTTGAAGGGGTGCCGGCCGCGGTGGGCGAGGAAGACCTCCTCGCGGGTGTAGAGGATCTTCACCGGGCGGCCGGTCTTCATCGCCAGCCGGGCGACGCAGAACTCCAGGTCGAAGGGCTCGCTCTTCCCCCCGAACCCGCCGCCGACCGCGGGCTGCACCACGCGCACGCGGGCCGGGTCCAGCTCCAGCACCTTCGCCAGCTCGCGGTGCAGGTAGTGCGGCACCTGCGTGCTCGACCAGACGGTGAGCCGGCCCACCCCCGCCCCGCCCTCTTCCCACAGGCCGATGGCGCAGTGCGGCTCGATGGGCGTGTGTGTGGTTCCCTCGAAGAAGTAGTCGCCCTCGATCACCACGTCCGCGGCCTGCAGCCCCGCCTCCACGTCGCCGAACTCGAGCTTGACGATCTTGGAGATGTTGCCGTTGTGCCCCGGCTTCCTGGGCTCGTGCACCGGCGTGGCGGCCGCCTCGGGGGTCAGCGCGAACTCCGGGTCGAGGATCGCGGGAAGGAGCTCGTACTCGACGTGGATGAGCTCCAGCGCGCGGTTGGCCGTCTCCTCGTCGACCGCGGCCACCGCGGCCACCCCGTCGCCGATGTAGCGCACCCGGTCGGTGGCGAGCGCCTGCTCGTCGGGCGTCCAGACGATGATCCCGTACGGCGTCGGCATCTCCGCGCCGGTCACGACGGCGAAGACCCCCGGAAGCGCCTCCGCCTCGCGGGTGTCGATCGACAGGATGCGGGCGTGGGGATGCGGCGAGCGCAGGATCTTGCCGTGCAGCATCCGCGGGAGCACGAGGTCGTCGGCGTAGCGGGCGCGGCCGGTGCTCTTGGCGAGCCCGTCCGTCTTGCGCATGCGCCGCCCGATGACCGTCAGCTCGGCGTTGTAGCCGTCTTCGCGCGGGTGCAGCGGCACGGAGCCGCCGACGTCGGGGTGCTCGACCTCGTTCACCAGCGGCGTGCCGGAGCCGCCACCCTCCGCGGGCGGGTCCGAGGCGCGGGTCCAGGGGGTTCCGCTCACAGCACCACCTCCGCGTCTGCGTCCGCCGCCTCGTCGGCCGCCGCGGCGAGCGCGGGGTCGCCGGGGAGGAGCACCGCGGGGCCGGCGGGATCGCCATCGCCCACGTCCGCGTCGCCGCGCAGGCGGGCGGCGGCGAGCTCCACGGCGTCCAGGATCTTGGTGTAGCCGGTGCACCGGCAGAGGTTGCCGGAGAGGGCGTCGCGGATCTCGCCGCGCGTGGGGCGGACGTTCTCCTCCAGCAGCGCGGCGGCGCTCATCAGGATCCCGGGGGTGCAGAAGCCGCACTGCGCGGCGCCGCACACGTCGAAGGCATCCTGCAGCGGGTGCGGCACGCCGGGCGCGGTGCGGAAGCCGGCCAGCCCCTCCACCGTGCGCACCTCGTGGCCCAGCGCCTCGTAGACGGGCGTGATGCAGGAGAGCGTGGGCACGCCGTCGATCCAGACGGTGCACGCGCCGCAGTCGCCCTTGTCGCACCCCTGCTTGCTCCCGGTGAGCCCCACGGCGTAACGCAGCGCCTCCAGCAGCGTCCAATGCGTGGGCACCGCCGCGGTGTGCTCGTCGCCGTTCACGCGGAGGGTGAGAAGGTCCTTCATCAGTCCGCCGAGAGGGGAGCCCCGAGGGCCGGAAGTCCGCGCCGCGCGCGGGTTTGCCATTCCGAAGACTACCCCGCGCGCCCCCCCTCTGTCAACCGCGCCTCGAACGCCCGTTCGAGTCCGAAGCCGCGCGTCCGCGGGCGCAATCGGCCGTGGGCGTGACAGCCGGCCCGCGGCACCGCAGATTGCCACTCGCGTGACCATCAACCGACTCCCTCACGAACGAGACGATGCGGCGACTCACTCCGGCTGCGTTCCTGCTGATCGCGGCCGCGCCCCTGGCGGCGCAGCAGCCTACCCGGCTGACGGCGGACGACTACGCACGCGCGGAGCGGATGCTCGGCGCGAACACCGCGCCCCTGGTGAGCGGGCTCACCGGCGCGCCCACCTGGCTCGACGACGGCCGCTTCTGGTACCGGGTGAGCGTGCCCGGCGGCGCGCAGTTCGTCACCGTCGACCCGGCGCGCGGCACGCGGGCGGCCGCGTTCGACCAGACGCGGCTCGCCGCGGCGCTCCAGGCGGCCACCGGCGGCACCGTGAACGCCGCGGCGCTCCCCTTCCGCGCCTTCGAGTACAGCAAGGACGGCCGCGGCATCGAGGTGAGCGTACGCGGCCGGCGGTGGGCGTGCAGCCTGGAGCAGTACACCTGCGCCCCGGCCGACAGCGCGGCGGCCCACGCCTCGCCCGCGGCGCCCGAGAACTCCGTCACCTCGCCCGACGGGCGGCAGGCCGCGTTCGTCCGCGACCACAACCTGTGGGTGCGCGACCTCGCCACCGGCCGCGACCGGGCGCTCACCACCGACGGCGTGGAGGACTTCGGCTACGCCACCAACAACGCGGGGTGGATCCACAGCGACGAGCCGGTGCTCCTCTGGTCGCCCGACTCGAAAAAGATCTACACCTTCCAGCACGACGGGCGCGGCGTGAGCGAGATGTACCTGGTGACCACCAACGTGGGCGCGCCCAGGCTGGAGCGGTGGCGCTACCCCTTCCCGGGCGACTCGGTGATCTTCCGCATGCACCGGGTGGTGATCGACGTGGAAAGCGGGCGGATGGTGCGCTTCCAGATGCCGCCGGACCCGCACCGCTCCACCGTCGTCGACCACGTGGCCGAGGGGAGCACGCCGCTCGACGTGCAGTGGTATCCGGACGGATCGCACGTGGCGTTCGTCTCCGTATCGCGCGACCACAAGCAGGCCGCGCTGCGCGTGGCCGACGCCGCCACCGGCGCCGTGCGCACGGTGCTCGAGGAGCGCTCGCCCACACAGTTCCAGTCCGGCTGGGCGGCGGTGGGACACGGCAACTGGCGCGTGCTTCCGGCCAGCAACGAGGTGCTCTGGTGGTCGCAGCGCGACGACTGGGGGCACCTGTACCTCTACGACCTGCGTACCGGCGCGCTCAAGCAGCAGGTGACGCGCGGCGCCTGGAACGTGGTCGACCTGATGCAGGTGGACGAGCGCGGCCGCGCGCTCTACTTCACCGGGGTGGGGCACGAGGCGGGGCGCGATCCCTACTACGAGCACTTCTACCGCGTCGGGATGGACGGGCAGGGGCTGACGCTGCTCACCCCCGAGAACGCGTACCACGGCGTCACCGTCTCTCCCGACGGGCGGTACTTCGTCGACGCGTACTCCACCCTCTCCACCCCGCCCATCACCGTGCTGCGCCGGATGAACGGCCAGGAGGTGATGACGCTGGAGCGCGGCGACGCCTCCCGCCTGCTCGCGGCCGGGTGGCGCCCGCCCACGCGCATCACCGTCAAGGCGCGCGACGGGCGGACCGACCTGTACGGGTTCATGTTCACGCCCACGCGCATGGACAGCACCCGGCGCTACCCGATCATCAACTACATCTACCCGGGCCCCTGGAGCAGCAGCGCCGGCGCGCCGGTGTTCGCGCCCGCGCGCGGCGACCACCAGGCGCTGGCCGAGCTGGGCTTCGTCGTGGTCGCGATCGACGCGATGGGCACCGAGCTGCGCTCCAAGTCGTTCCACGACGCCTACTACGGCCGCATGGGCGACAACGGCCTTCCCGACCAGGTGGCGGGGATGCGCGAGCTCGCCTCCCGCTACCGCTGGATCGACCTCGACCGCGCCGGCATCTGGGGGCACTCCGGCGGCGGCTTCGCCACCGCCGACGCCATGTTCCGCTACCCGGACTTCTTCAAGGTCGGCATCTCGGAGTCGGGGAACCACGACAACCGCAACTACGAGGACGACTGGGGCGAGCGGTTCCAGGGGCTGCTGCAGCGCCAGGGCGACGCCGACAGCTACGCGCCGCAGGCGAACCAGCTGCAGGCGCAGAACCTCCGCGGCCACCTGCTCCTGGCGCACGGCGGGATGGACGACAACGTGCCGCCGCAGAACACCTACCTGGTGGTGGACGCGCTGATCAAGGCGAACAAGGACTTCGACCTGGTCATCCTGCCGCAGCAGCACCACGGCTACGGCCCCGACGCCAGCTACATGATGCGGCGGCGGTGGGACTACTTCGTCCGCAACCTGATGGGCGCCGAGCCGCCGCACGAGTACCAGATCGGCCGGCGCTGACCGCCACCGACGCCGATGCCGCAGCTCGACGCCCCCGCCAGTCCGCGCAAGCACGCGCCCCCGCCGCAGTTCCCGCTGCGGCTGGGGGCGATCGACGTGGGCTCGAACGCCATCCGCTTCCTGGCGGCCGAGTTCACCGCGCTCGGCGAGTACGAGGTGCTGGAGGAGGAGCGCGCCTCCGTGCGCCTGGGCCACGACGTCTTCCTCACCGGCCGGCTGACGCCCGAGGCCATCGACGCCGCGGCGGCCGCCATCGCGCGCTTCCGGGCGCGGATGGAGGCGCTGGGGGTGACGCACTACCGCGCGGTGGCCACCAGCGCGACGCGCGAGAGCCGCAACGGCGGCGACCTGGTGGCGCGGGTGCGGAAGGATGCCGGGATCGAGCTGGAGGTGATCACCGGGCAGGAAGAGGCGCGGCTGGTCTATCTCACCATCGCCAACCGCGTTCCGCTGGGCGACGACAAGTGGATCACGGTGGACGTGGGCGGCGGGAGCGTGGAGGTGTCGCTGGTCGACGCGAACGGCATCCTCTGGAGCGAGAGCCACGTGATGGGCACCGTGCGCCTGCTCGAGGAGCTCTCCACCGCCGGCGACGACCCCGGGCGCTTCCAGCGGCTGCTGCGCGAGTACGCGGCCACGCTGCAGATCCCCGTGATCGCGCAGCACTGGAAGCCGCGCGGCACCATCGCCACCGGCGGCAACGCCGAGGCGCTGGCGCGGCTCGCCGGGTTCGAGGCCTCGCGCGCCCGGGTCGCCGCCGTGCCGCTGCAGACGCTCCGCCGCATCGTGGAGCTGCTGTCGAAGATGTCGTACCGCCAGCGGGTGGAGCAGCTCGGCCTGCGCGAGGACCGCGCGGACGTGATCCTGCCGGCGGGGCTGATCTACGAGCGCGTGGCCACCGTGGCGCGCGCCGACGAGCTGCTGGTGCCGGCGGTGGGGCTGAAGGACGGGGTGGTGATCGACCTGGCGGAAGACCTGGCCAGCCACGAGGCGCACGAAGACCGCAAAGACCGGCAGGCGGTGGCGGGGTCGCTGGCGCTGGGGCGGCGCTACCTCTTCGACGAGGCGCACGCGCTGCAGGTGTCGCGGCTGGCGGCATCGCTCTTCGACCAGCTGCAGAAGGTGCACGGGATGGGGCCCGCCGACCGCCGGATGCTGCTGGCGGCGGCCGTGCTGCACGACATCGGCGCCTTCGTGGGCTACAAGAAGCACCACAAGCACTCGCTCTACCTGATCGCCAACAGCGAGGTCCCCGAGCTCACGCAGCGCGAGACCGAGATCGTGGCGAACCTGGCGCGCTACCACCGGAAGGGCGTCCCCGCCGAGCACCACGAGGCGTTCACCGTGCTCCCCACCGACGACCGCGACCGGGTGGTGAAGCTCGCCTCGATCCTGCGCATCGCCGACGCGCTGGACCGCGAGCACCTGCAGGCCGTGCGCGGGGTGACGGCGAAGGTGACCCGCGGCGGCAGGCTCAAGCTGGAGCTCGACGCCGACGGCGACCTGCTGCTGGAGCGGTGGGCGCTGCGCCGCAAGGCCGACCTCTTCGCCTCCACCTTCGGCCTCGAAGTCGTCGTCGCGGACGCCGGACGTACGCCAATGGGTGATTGAGTCCGAGGAGCGCTATGAAAGTTTATCGGCCTAAACTTTAATAGCGGTCGCCGCTATGAAAGCTTCCTTTCATTTCGCCCGCGAGCTTTCACATCTCATCCTGATACCAGATTCGACAATTCACTGTGCATTCGGAAGCACCAGCACAGAAGATTCTCACACGGAGTCAACGGAGTAAACGGAGGAAAGACAAGTTGTTCTCCGTTGACTCCGTTGACTCCGTGTGAGCCCATCCGTTGCCTGAACCTGAATGCACAGTCGATCCGTCGAAACGGTATCACTCCAAATTCAGAAAAGACGTTCTCGCGCAAAGACACAGAGGCGCGGAGAGAACACCGCCGTTTCTCCCCGCGCCTCCGTGTCTCTGCGTGAGACCTGCTGTTGTCGGTTACCGGCCGTAGACGCCGATCCCGTAGCGGCAGGGCTGGCTGCTGCACGCGGTCATGATCGCGCGCACCGTGTAGGTGCCGGTGCGGCGCGGCGTCACGTTCACCACCGGGGTGTCGTCGGTCAGCAGGTCGCTCCCCACCTCGCGGCCGTTGGGGTCGAAGAGGCGCAGGTCCAGGTCGCTGCAGTCGTTGTCGCACACCCCGATCAGCGCGTACGAGGTGCCGGCGTTCAGCTGCAGCTCATGGCTCGACTGGGCGCCCGTGCGCAGCGAGCCGATGTACGGGGTGTGCGTGCGGCGCAGCCCGCGGCTGGTGGCGGTCGAGGCGGCCTGGTTCAGCAGGTTGGCCACCTGCTGGGTCCACTCGTCGCCGCCTTCGTCGCCGGACGAGGAGAGGCCGCGGCCCCCTCCGCCGTTGCCGCCGGCATACACCCCGATGCCGTAGCGGCAGGGCTGGTCGCTGCAGGCGGTCATGATCGCCCGCACGGTGTAGGTGCCGCTGAAGCGCGGGGTGACGTTCAGCACCGGCGTGTCGTCGGTCAGCACGTCCGAGGCGACCTCGCGGCCGCGCGGGTCGTAGAGCCGCAGGTCGAAGTCGCTGCAGTCGTTGTCGCACACCCCGATCAGCGAGTACGCGGTCCCGGCGTTCAGCTGTACCGTGTGGCTGGTGGTGGCGCCGGTGCGCAGCGAGCCGAGGTAGGGCTGCTGGATGCTCCGCATCCCGTTGCGCGTCGCCATCTCGGCGGCCTGGTCGAGCAGGCGCCTCACCTGTCCCGTCCATTGGTCCTGCCCGCCCCGGCCCTGGTCCTGGCCCTGATCACCCTGCGGCCCGGGGACGAAGCCGCCGCCGGAGCCGTAGACGCCGATCCCGTAGCGGCAGGGCTCCGCGCTGCAGCTGGTCATGATGGCGCGCACGGTGTAGGTGCCGGTGCGCCTCGGCGAAACGCTCAGCACGGGGGTGTCGTCGGTCAGCACGTCCTCCGCCACCATGCGGCCCTGCGGGTCGAAGAGGCGCAGGTCGAAGTCGCTGCAGTCGTTGTCGCACACCCCCACCAGCTGGTACGAGGTGCCGGCGTTCAGCTGCAGGGTGTGGCTGGCGGTGGCGTTCTCGCGCAGCGAGCCGATGTACGGCGTGTGCGTGCGGCGCATCCCGTTGCTCGTCGCCGTGCTGGCGGCCTGGTCCAGCAGCGCGCTCACCTGCCGCGTCCACTGGTCCGGCTGCGCCTGGGCCCTGCCGGTGACACCCAGAAGGGACAGTGCCGCGGCGGTGAGGATGACGTTGCGGTGCATGGAATCTCCTGCGGAGAGGAAGGTTGGGCGCGGCACGGTGCCGCGGTGCAGCCGGATCGAGGGATGGCGACGGTGCTGTGGCGACAGGGTCAGGGGATGCGGGAAACTCACGTACTGTAAGCACTTACGTCTCGGGCCCCGCTCCGCGTCCCCGTCTCCGCCGCGCGCTCCGCCGGACTCGCCGGCGGGCGCATGGCCCTCGGTCCGGCCGGGGTAGAGGAAAAGCAAGTCGGAGACCGCGCCGGCGAGGCGCGTCGAAGCCGAGGCATAGTCCGCGCAGGCGGACTTCGTGCCGTTCCAGCCCCGGGTTTTCAACCCGGGTCATCCGCGCGGCCGCCGCTCAGCCGCCGGGCGGCTTGAGGGGACGATGGACGTCGGCGCGGAGGATGTTCGCCATCAGCCAGAGCGCGATCAGCGCGGCGCCCAGGAAGAAGAGCATCGCGATCCCCGGGTAGCCCCAGATGGTGAAGCGCGTCTGCACCCGCATCATCAGCGCGGCGCCCACGATCAGCGCGGCCAGGATCAGCCCGGTGGTGAGGCGGTTGGCGATCTTCTGCATCCCCTCCATCAGCCAGACCTCTTCCGGCACCCGCACGCGCACGCTCACCCCGTCCTCGGACACGTGGTCGAGGAGGCGGTTCAGGCGGGCGGGGAGCTTCTGCACCAGCTCGTTCAACTCCAGCGCGTTCGCGAACATCCGCCCGGGCGAGAGCGACTTCAGCATCCGCTGCTGCATCAGCCCGGAGACGTTGCGGCGGATGGAGGCGTTGGGGTCGAACTGCGGGTCCAGCGTGCGCCCCACCTGGTCGAGCGCCAGGAGGGCGCGGCCGAGCATCGCCATCTCCACCGGGAGGCGGATGCCGTTCTCGGCCGCGGAGCGGAACACCTCCAGCATGATGCGGCCGACCTCCACGTCTTCGGCCGTGGAGCCCTGGAAGCGCGCCACCAGCTCCGAGGTCTTCTCGGTGAACGCCGCCCGGTCGAAGCTCGGCTTCACCTCGCCCATGTCGACGGTGATCTGCGCCGCCTCGGGACCGCGGGCGTCGCTGATGGCCAGCACCAGCCGCGTCAGGTGCTCCTGCAGCTCCGGGCTGAGCCGCCCCACCATCCCCAGGTCCAGCAGGGCGAGGCGGCCGTCGTCGGCCAGGAACACGTTTCCCGGGTGCGGGTCGGCGTGGAAGAAGCCGTCGATCAGGATCTGCTTGAGGTAGGCGCGAAAGAGCTCCTCGGCCAGCTCCGCGCCGTCGATCTCCAGGTGGGTGAGCGGGGAGATGCTGGTGATCTTGCGCCCCGCCACGAACTCCATGGTGAGCACGCGCGAGGTGGTGTAGTCGTCGACGGGCCGGGGGATCACGATGCGGCGGAACTCCGAAAGGTTCTCGCCCAGCGTGGTGAGGTTCCCCGCCTCGCGCCGGTAGTCGAGCTCACCCACCAGCGTCTTGCGGAAATCGCCCAGGGTGCGGGCGAACTCGTACTGGCGCCCCGCCTTCGTGTTGCGGTCCATCCAGGTGGCGATCTCGTCGAGCGCGTCGAGGTCCTGGGCGATCTGCTCGCGGATCCCGGGGCGCTGCACCTTCACCGCCACCCGCGCGCCGCTGCGCAGCACCGCGCGGTGCACCTGCCCCAGCGAGGCCGCGGCCATCGGCTCGCGCTCGAACTCGGCGAACGCCTTGCTGACGCGCACCCCCAGCTCTTCGCTCACGATGCGCTCGGCCTCTTCGCCGGGGAAGGGCCCCACGTCGTCCTGCAGGCGGGTGAGCGCGTCGATGTAGGGCTGGGGGAGGAGATCCGGCCGGGTGGAGAGGAGCTGCCCGAGCTTGATGAAGGTGGGCCCCATCGCCTCCAGGTCGTCGGCCAGCTCCTCGGGCTTTGGCCCGGCGGCCTCCGCGACGGAATCCTCGGGGAGGAGCGCGTCGTCGAGCCCGGCGGTGTTCACCAGGTCGCTGCGCCCGTATTTGAACAGCAGCTTCGCGATGTCGCGGTAGCGCTTCACGTGCTCGGGCCTGAGCGAGATGCCCATCTCAATCCGCCGATGTTGTGGGTTAGGACGGCTTCGGCGGCGGCAAATCGCAGGTTCCGTGCGAAGGATCGAAAAAGCCTCACGCAGAGACGCAGAGCCACGGAGAGGCACGACCGCCCTCTCTGTGGCTCTGCGTCTCGACGCGAGGCCCTTGGGCCGGCGTCACCCGCCCTTGGCCATGGAGTCGAGGAAGTCCTTGTTGGTCTTCGTCTTCTTCATGCGGGTGAGCAGGAAGTCGATCGCCTCGGCCGGCGGCATGTCGCTCAGGAAGTTGCGCAGCAGGTAGACCCGCGTGAGCTCCATCTCCGTGAGCAGCAGGTCCTCGCGCCGCGTGCCCGAGCGGTTGAGGTCGATCGCCGGGAAGATGCGGCGGTCGGCGATGTGCCGGTCCAGCACCAGCTCCATGTTGCCGGTCCCCTTGAACTCCTCGAAGATCACCTCGTCCATCCGGCTCCCCGTCTCCACCAGCGCCGTGGCCACGATGGTGAGCGAGCCCCCCTCCTCGATGTTGCGCGCCGCGCCGAAGAAGCGCTTGGGCTTGTGCAGCGCGTTGGCGTCCACGCCGCCGGAGAGGATCTTCCCGGAGTGCGGCACCACCACGTTGTAGGCGCGCGCCAGGCGGGTGATGCTGTCCAGCAGGATCACCACGTCGCGGCCGTGCTCCACCAGGCGCTTGGCCTTCTCCAGCACCATCTCCGCCACCTGCGTGTGCCGGTCGGCCGGCTCGTCGAAGGTGGAGGAGATCACCTCGGCCTTCACGTTCTCCTGCATGTCGGTGACCTCCTCGGGCCGCTCGTCGATCAGCAGCACGATCAGGTGCACCTCCGGGTGGTTCTCGGTGATCGCGTTGGCGATCTTCTGCATCAGGATCGTCTTCCCCGCCTTGGGCGGCGCGACGATCAGCCCGCGCTGCCCCTTGCCGAGCGGGGCGACCAGGTCCATCACCCGCATGGAGATGTCGCCCGAGGCGGTCTCCAGGTGGACGCGGTCGTCGGGGTAGCGGGGGCGCAGGTTGTCGAAGGCGATGCGGTGCTTCGCCTTCTCCGGCTCGTCGCCGTTCACGCGCTCGACCTTGAGCAGCGCCAGGTAGCGCTCGCCCTCCTTGGGCGGACGCACCTGCCCCAGCACCGTGTCGCCGGTGCGCAGGTCGAAGCGCTTGATCTGGCTGGGCGAGACGTAGATGTCGTCGGGGCCGTACAGGTAGTTCCAGTCCTGCGAGCGCAGGAAGCCGTACCCCTCGGGGAGCACCTCGAGCACGCCCTCGCCGCGCAGCACTACCTCGCTGTCGAGCAGGTTCTGCTCGATGCGGTAGATCAGATCCTGCTTCCGCAGGCCGGAATAATTGGAGATGTTGAGCTGCTCGGCCATCTCGTGCAGCTCCCCGATGCTCTTGGATTTGATTGCGGTGATGTCCACGACTTGCTCCGATAGGCGGGACGCCCGGCGGCTCACCGAGCCGGTGCCGCTGCGTCCGCTGGAATGTCCAGTTGGAAAGGAAAACAGGGGAGGAGGCGCACGGCGCCTTGAGCCAATCGGACGATGTTGTGTTGGGGTTCGAGTCCCAACCTAACGCCCGCTACACCCCCACGCAAGAACAAACATCTGGCATCAGCCAGCGTTCACCGCACCGAAGCGGCGGTCCCGTTCCCATCCCCTGGCGTTGGATTGCCGGGGCCGCGGCGCATGATTCACGCCAGCGGGGGCTCCAGCCCTCCCCGCGCCCCGGCTGACCGTCCAGTGCCGTTCCAGATACCCGCCCACACCCCGATGGTGCCATGAGCGGAGTTCACTCGGATTAAGGGAAGATGAAGCAACGGTGCGGGTTTTCACTGCGTCGTAGATCCGTAGCAGAGTGGTGGGGCGCAGTTCTGCAACTGAATGGCTCACACGGAGTCAACGGAGTCAACGGAGTCGTTCTCCCGTTGACTCCGTGTGAGCTCTTCTGTGAATGCCAGGCTACTCGACGGAGAGGGAGAAGGGGGTGAAGTCGGTGTCGCGGTCGTACCAGTCCTCGTGCTCGGCGCGCTTGAGGAAGCCGACGACGCGGTAGGTGAGCGGCGTGGCGACGGCCTCCCAGCCGACCTTCAGCAGGTAGTTGGTGACGAGCACCTTCATCACCGTCGCCGTCTCCCACACGCCCAGGAAGGCGAGCGGGTAGAAGATGAGCGAGTCCACCATCTCCCCCACCACCGTGGAGCCGATGGTGCGCGCCCACAGGCGGCGGCCGCTGGACCAGACCTTCATCTTGGCCAGGGTGAAGGAGTTGGTGAGCTCGCCCGCCCAGAACGCCGCCAGCGACGCGAAGACGATGCGCGGGGTGCCGCCGAACACGCTGCGCAGCGCGGCCTGGCCCTGCCACCCGGGCGCGGGCGGGAGCGCGAGGACCACCACCGTCATCAGCGAGGCGAAGAGCATCGCCGCGAAGCCGGCCCACACCACCCGCCGCGCCCGCGCGTAGCCGTAGACCTCGGTGAGGATGTCGCCGAACAGGTAGCTGATGGGGAAGAAGAGCACCCCTCCGCTGAAGGTGAACGCGCCCCAGTGCGCCGGCTTCCCCGCCCCGATCAGGTTGGAGCAGAGCAGCACCGTCACGAAAGCCGCCATGATCAGGTCGTAGTACCGGTAGCGGCGGGGCGCGTCGGTCGGCGGGGGCATCGGCGGATGGGTGGACGGGAGCGGGGGAGATTCAGGGAGCACGAAGGCCAAGCCGCGTGGCACGGAGGGACGAGCACGGGCGGGGATCAACCTCGCCCGTGCTCGTTCCTCCGCGTCAGCGCGCCGGCCGCTGGAGGCCGGCGGAGGTCCGGCAGGTGGCCACGAAATCGGCCTCGACCGTGGCGCACAGCGCCTCGCGGCGCTCGGGCTGGGGGAGGTGCCCGTACATGGTGACGGCGACGTCGGCGTAGCACCCCTGCTTGGCGGCGGCGGGCGCCACCCGGCAGAGGGCGAGCCCGTCGGCCGGGTTGGCGCTCACGTCCACCAGGCTCACCGCCGCGCCGCGGATGCACGCCGGCTCGGCCGCGGCGCCGGAGCGCGCGCACAGCTCGGCGGTGACGCGCGGGTCCCGCCCCGCGTAGGCGGTGAGGTCGCGGCCCAGGCTCTGGTAGCACACCTCGGCCATGCGCCCCGGCGCCGTCGAGCAGATCTGCGCCGTGCGCCCCACGTCGCCGTTCACCGAGGGGAGGATGGCCGAGGTCTGGATGAGGTAGCACTGGTAGTGGTACTTCTCGGCCACCGCGGTGCAGGGGTAGAGCGGGTCGTCGCGGTCCAGCGGCTTCCAGCTCCCCGCCGGCGCGGCGCCGTGCGCGCCGTGGTCCATCCCCGCCATCGAGCCGTGATCCATCGACCCGTGGTCCATTCCTTCGTGCCCCTCGTGGCCGGCGGCGGTCTCGTGCGAGATGGCCGCGTGCGATTCGGCGGTATGCTCGGGGTGGGTGACGGCCACGATGTTCTCCATGAACACCCCGCCGTAGCAGCTTTCCCGCGAGAACTCCAGCCGCAGCTGGTCGCAGCGCTCCAGCGCCGGGGGCACCTGGTGGTTGAACAGCGCCATCAGCCCGTGCCCGATGCCGTGCGTGCACTGCCCGAACAGCGGCGCATTCTGGCGGTGCGGCTCGCAGAGCGCCTCCAGGTCCGCGCCGGTGACCGCGCCGTTCCTGCGCGCCACGTCCAGGAAGTAGCCCTGGATCACGCCGTGGTAGCACCCGGAGATCTGCGTGTTGGGGCAGGCGGCGAAGGTGGCCGCCACCGTCTCCGGGTTGCGGTAGGCGGCGATGCCCAGCGCGTGCGCCAGCCCGTGCGCCTCGCGGCGGACGTCGGGCTCCTCCTCGGCCAGCAGGTCGAGCGTGCCCATGGCGCGCGCCACCCCGGAGCGCTCCAGCACGCCGTAGAGCGCGCGCTCCACGCACCCGCGCCGCGTGTCGATGCTGCCCCGGCAGGCGCGCCGCAGCCACGCCGCGAGCGAGTCCGCGCCCGCCGCCGTGTCGGCCTGCACGCGCGCGAGGAGCACGGCGTCATGGGAATCAGGCCGCGGCGACGGTCCCGCGGCGGGCGGGTTGCAGGCGGCCAGGAGCAGGGCGCAGGCGGCGAGCGGAGCGAGGCGTGTCGAAGTCATCGAGCTCGTGCGGATTGCGGGGGTGGATCGAAACCAGGAGCAAGCGGCAACATCGCATCCGCTCGCAGGAAACGAAAGGCGCACGGAAAACAACCACGTTATTTGACGCAGAGGCGCAGAGGGAAAGAGAGAACGCAGCGCTCTCTCCGTTCCTCCGCGTTCTCTGCGTGAAACGGCCGTTGACGAATTGGGAGACGCACTGCGTCAGGATGCTTGACGGCGATGACGCAGCGCGTTATAATGCTCCCACGCGGTAACCCCGGGGAGACGACGATGGCTCGTGTGATCAAGCGGTACGGAAACCGGAAGCTCTACGACGTGGCGGCCAGCGAGTACGTGTCGCTGGAGCAGATCGCCGCCATCATCCGCCGCGGCGAGACGGTGGAGGTGATCGACAACGTCACCGGCGACGACATCACCGCCCAGACGCTGACGCAGGTGGTGCTGGAGGAGGGGAAGCGGGGGCGCGGGGTGCTCCCCAGCGAGCTGCTGCACGACCTGCTGCGGCGCGGCGGGAAGGTGATCGAGAGCGGCGTGGGGCAGGTGAAGCACGGGGTGGAGGAGCTGGTGGAGGGATCGATCGGGCGCATCTCGCGGGTGCTGCAGGGCCCGCAGACGCGGGAGCTGAAGCAGCTCCGCGCCCAGCTCGCCCAGCTCGAGGCCACGCTGAACCGCGTGCTGGAGGAGCAGGAGGAGGGGCGGCGGCCCACGACGGCCGCCGGCGGGACTTCGACGCGGGACGCGGCAACCAACCCAACGGACAACGGAGACGGACGATGAGCACGAGCACCAGGGCCGGCAACACCCGCATCTTCCGCCTGGGCGAGCTGCCCCGGACCATGGCGGACCGGGTGGTGAAGCTGCCGAAGGAGATCGCCGACGAGGTGACCACGCGCGGCCGCGACGTCTGGCTCGCCGGGCTGGGCGCGCTCGCCACGGTGGAGCAGGAGGGCGCCGCCCTGTACGACTCGCTGGTGAAGCAGGGCGAGACGCTGGTGGAGCGCGGCGAGCAGCTGGAGAAGCGGGGCAAGGTGCGCATCGGCGCGCTGAAGGACGACGTGGAGGCGCGCCGCGAGGCGGTGGCGGAGAAGGTGGAGACCACCGTGTACGACCCGATGGTCGAGGCGCTGCAGAAGCTGGGCGTGCCGACCCGCGCCGAGGTGCAGAAGCTCTCCGCGCAGGTGGAGTCGCTCGCCGAGCGCGTGGGGCTGCTCATCAGCCGGCTGGAGCGCGCGCAGGTGGTGGTGTACTCGGTGGTGGCGCGCGAGGAGGGGTGGGCGATCGAGAAGCGGGGCGCCGAGCGCGCCGTGAGCGTGCACGCCACCAAGGAGGAGGCGCTGGACCGCGCCCGCGCCCTGGCCGGCGAGCACCGCCCGAGCGAGCTGGTGGTGCACCGCAAGGACGGCACGGTGCAGGACACCGTGGTGTACGACGCCTGAGCGGCGCACGCTCCCTGCAGTCGGGCGCGAGGGTGCGGGCGTGCGGGGGATCCCCGCGCGGGCCGCACCCTTTTCTCTGGCCACGCGGTAACCGGTTCCATGACCCAGGCTGAAGGAACGATCGGCCTCGCGCTGGCGGGCGGGGTGCTGGAGGGCGGCTTCTACGAGATCGGCGTGCTCTGCGCGCTGCAGGACGCCATCGAGGGGCTCGACTTCACCCGGCTGGACGTGTACGTGGGGGTGAGCTCGGGGGCGGTGATCACCTCACTCCTCGCCAACGGGCTATCCCCCCGCACCCTCTCCCGCGCCATCCTCTCCCGCGCGGACCCCGAGATCAACCTCGACCCCAACATTCTCTTCACCCCGGCGGTGCGCGAGTACGCGCGGCGCGCGCTGAAGGTGCCGGGGCTGGTGGCGCGCTGGGTGCGGCGCCGCATCGAGCGGCCGCTGGACATGTCGGTGGTGGGCTCGCTGCTGGAGCTGGGGGCGCTCACCCCGGTGGGGCTGTTCGACAGCGCGCCGATGGAGCGCTACCTGGCGCGCGTGTTCGCCGGCCGCGGGCGGACGAACGACTTCCGGCGGATGCGGGCGAAGCTGCGCGTGGTGGCGGTGAAGCTCGACAGCGCCGAGCTGGTGACCTTCGGCGGCGCGGGGCGCGACCACGTGCCGATCAGCAAGGCGGTGCAGGCCTCCCTCTCGCTCCCCGGCTTCTACTGCCCGGTGCAGATCGACGGCGAGGACTACATCGACGGGGTGGCGCGGCGCACGCTGAACGCCAGCGTGGCGCTGGACGAGGGGGCGGACCTGCTCTTCTGCGTGAACCCCATCGTCCCCGTGGACGTGCACGGCGGGGAGAACGGGAACGGGAAGCGGGCGCGCGGGCTGGCGGACTACGGGCTGCCGGCGGTGCTCTCGCAGACCTTCCGCACGGCCATCCACTCGCGGATGGGGACGGGGTTCCGCGGCTACGCCCACACCTACCCGGGCGCGGACGTGATCCTGGTGGAGCCGCCGCTGAGCGACCACCGGATGTTCTTCTCCAACATCTTCAGCGTCTCCAACCGCCGCGAGGTGTGCGAGCACGCCTACCGCAGCACGCTCACCCACCTGCGCGCGAACGCCGAGGCGCTCGACGCGAAGCTGGCGAAGCGGGGGATGCGGCTGCGCCCCGAGGTGCTGGCGGACGAGGGACGTACGCTCTTCGACGACGACGATGCGGTCGGCATCGCGGGCGACATCCGCGGTGTGCTCGACCGCCTCGGCGAGGTCCTCAACCGTATCGAGAGCGCCGCCTGACGTTAATTTGACGCAGAGACGCAGAGGAACCGAGAGGATGCTTTCTCTCGGTTCCTCTGCGTCTCTGCGTCAAATAACGTCAGCTGGCTTCGGCGATGGGAAGGCGGATCTCGAAGCAGGCGCCGCCCAGCTCGTCGCCGGGGCGGTGGCGCACCCAGCCGCCGAGCTGCCCCACCATCCACGCCACGGCCGAGAGCCCCACGCCGGCCCCGGGGTCGCCGAACTCGGCGGGCTCGAAGAGGGTGGCCGCGCTCGCCAGGTCCAGCCCGGCGCCGTCGTCCTCCACGTCGATGCAGACCACGTAGTCGGCGTTCTCGTCCATCCGCCGCGGCTCCTCCACCGACACGCCGACGGTGACCTCGCTGCGGCAGTGGCGCATGGCGTTGGCCAGCAGGTTGGCGATGGAGCGGAAGAGGAACGACGCGCGCCCCTCCACCTCCACGCTCCCCGGCAGCTCCGAGCGCAGCCGCACCTCCACCCCGCGCGAGGCGGGGAAGAAGCGGCGCACCGCGCGCTCCACCACGGCCTGCACGTCGAAGCGCACCTCGGGGCTCAAGCCCCGCCCCTGCACCACGTCGAGGGTGTCGGCCACCATCGCCTTCAGGTCGCCGCTGGTCTCCACCACCTGGTCCAGGTCGGCCAGGGGGGCGCGGCCGGCGCGCGCCTCGGCGGCGGCCACGCGGGCGCGGGCCTCCAGCGCGCCCAGCCCCATCGCCAGGTCGTGCATCAGCTCGGCCGAGACCTGGCCGAGCGCCTCCCAGCGCTCGCGGAGCTGCAGCCCGCGGTAGCCGGCGTCGTCGGAGAGCGTGTCGGAACGGCTGGCGATGCCCATCGGTTGTTTCGAACCCGCCGGTATGGGGTTCCCGGCCAGGGTGCCGGGGGAAGCGACTGGGTGCTCCACTAACGATATGTACGATGCAAGAGCGCCGCCAGCGTCCGGCGCTCAATCGGCCGCCGCGGCCACCCTGAAACGGCCGGCCAGGGCGTCCAGGTCCACCGCCGTTCCGGCCGTGCGCCGGCCCGTCTCGGCGAGCTGGTCCATGGCCGCGCGCTGCTGCTCGCTGGCCGCCGCGGCGTGCTCGGCGCGCTCCGCCGCCGCCTCGGTGATGCCGCGCACGCGCGCCATGGCCTCGCGGATCCCGCCCAGCGCGGCGGCCTGCCGCTCCACGTCGCCGGTGATGCGCTCGATGAACTGCACCGTGCGCTCCAGCCCCCTCACCACCACCCCCAGCGACTCGCGCCCCGACGCGGCCACGTCGCCCACCCCGCCGATGCGCCCGCTCCCGGCGCGCAGCCGCTCGCGCACCTCGGCGATGGCCGCGGCGGTGCGCGCCACCACCCCGGCCACCTCGCCGGCGGAGGTGGCGGACTGCGTGGCCAGGTCGCGCACCTCGCCCGCCACCACCGCGAAGCCGCGCCCCTGGTCGCCGGCGCGGGCGGCCTCGATGGCGGCGTTCAGCGCCAGCAGGTTGGTCTGCTCCGCGATCTCCTGGATGGTGGTGACGAACCCGGCCACCCGCGACCCCGCCTCTTCCAGCGCGTCGATCGCCGCCTCCAGCCGCGCGTAGTCGTCGCGCAGCTCCATCAGCAGCCCGCCGGCCCGGCCGATGCGCTCGGCGTGGGCCCGCGCCTCGACCGCCAGCCCGCGCGCCTCGTCGCTGGAGGCCAGCGCCTGCTCGCGCAGCGCCTCGCCCTCGCGGCTCACCTCGTCGACCGCGGCGCCGCTCTCGGCGATCAGCCCGAGCTGCTCGCGCGCGCCGCGGGCCACGTCGCCGGTGGTGTCGCCGATCTGCCGCGCGGTGGAGTGCACCTCTTCGGCGGCGGAGGCGAGGAGGTCGCTCAGGCGGGCCATGGACTGGGCGCGCGCCTGGATCTCGCGCACCATCTCGCCCATCGTCTTCAGCATCCCGTTCACCGACACCGAGAGGAAGCCGGTGTCGTCCAGGTACCGGTCGGGGAGCCGCCGCGTCAGGTCGCCCTCGCTGGCGGCGGCCAGCGCCTGCCGCACGCGGCGAAGGCGGCGGGTGTAGGCGACGGGGCCGGTGGTGGCGAGCCAGGCGGTGGAGACCAGGAACACCGTCTCCAGCGCGATCAGCGGCGCGGCGCCGGGCGTGCCGCGGAGCCCCAGCCAGCGCCCGAGCGGGTAGAGCAAGGCCGCCAGGGCGAGCTGCACCCGCGCCACCCGCGGCATCCCCAGTGCGTAGCCGCCCACCGCGAAGATCAGGTAGGGGAGGACCAGGTAGCCGCGCGTCCGCAGCGCCCAGCAGAACCCGGCGATCACCACGCTGTCGAGGGTGGAGATGAGCCAGAACTGCCAGGAGGAAAACTTTCCCGCGCGGAGCAGGAGCGCCGCGGCCAGGTTGCCGAGGAAGGTGGTGAGGGCCAGCGCCACCGCCGCGGCCACGGTCACCTCGAGCGTGCCGGTCCACCGCCCCACCAGTCCCAGCGCCACCGCCAGCACCACCAGGTACCAGCGCTTCTCGATGGCCTGCCGGTGGCGCTCGCGCATCACCAGCCAGCGCTCGCGGGCAAAGAGCGCGTCGAAGTCCGTAGTGTCGGTCAAGGCGGCGTGGCGGGTGGGGCGGATGAACGGGCGGGGGGAAGCGGCCCGCAATGTTGCGGGCCGCCCATGGCAGTGTCAAGCAACTCCGGCCGTGGCAGCGGGTTAACGCGTCCCGCCGGCGGCGCGGAAGGGTCGGCTCGCGCCGTCTCAGGCGGGCGGCGTGGGTGCGGTGGCCCCGAAGGCGCTGCGCGCGAACTCCTCGAACGCCTGCACGTCTTCATAGTAGCGGCGGACGATCGGGGGCGAGGCCGGGTTGGTGTAGAGCTCGGCGCGCGGGTGGTCGAGGAGGTCGACGATGGCCGCGGTGGCCTCTTCTACCGTCTGCGGCGGCATCCCCGGCGGGGCGCGCAGGGGGACGTCGGGCGCGGCGCCGAGCGCGTTGCGGGCGAAGGGGGTGGCGACCACGCCCGGCATCACCAGCGAGACGTGGATGCCGGGCCAGCGCGCCGCCAGGTCCATGCGCAGGTTGGCGGTGAGCGCGTTCAGCGCGTGCTTGGCCGCGTTGTAGGCAGAGCGGTTGGCCGCCAGCGGGACGCGGCCGAGGAAGGAGGAGACGTTGACGAGGTGGCCGGTGCCGCGCTCCTGGAAGTGCGGGACGATGGCCTGCATGCCGTAGAGGGCGGACTTCACGTTCACCGCCATCATTTCGTCGAAATCCTGTTCCGTGATCTCCAGCACGGAGCGGTCGATCCCCCGCCCCGCGTTGTTGATCCACACGTCCACGCGGCCGAACGCCTCCAGCGCCTGGTCGCGCAGGCGCTCGACGTCCGCTCGCCGGGTGACGTCGGTGCGCACCACGTGCGCCTGCGTCCCCGCCTCGCGGGCGACCTCGCCGAGCGCCTCCTCGCTCCGCGCGGCGAGCACCAGCGCATCGCCGCGCCGGCCGAGCTGGCGGGCGAGCTCGGCCCCGATGCCGCTGCTCGCGCCGGTGATCACCACGACCCTCGCGCTCCCCTCGCTCATTCTCGCCTCTCCATCTCCCGTCGCTCCGTCATCTCGCGCAGCCCGGCGGCCACGCGCGCGATCACCGGCTCCCACTCGCCCGCGGCCTCCTGCCGGAGCAGGCGCATCGTCGGGTACCAGGGAGAATCTTCACGCCCCTCCATCCATCGCCAGTCCGCCTCCGCGTGCAGCAGCGTCCACACGGGGACGCCGAGGGCGCCGGCGAGGTGGGCGGGCATGCTGTCCACCGTGACCACCCGATCCAGCGCCTTCATCACCCGCGCGCACTCCACCACGTCGTCCGACCCCGAGTCCACGCCGAAGCCGGCGCTCTCGCCGCGCCCGGGGCCGCGCTGGAGGAGGTGGAGGACGACGCCGGGGACCTCCGCCAGCGGCGCCAGGAGCGGAAAGGGGATGGAGCGCCGGTCGTCCCAATCCCCCGCCCGCCAGACCAGGCCGACGCGCAGGCGCCCGTCGCGCGCGAGCGGCGCCGGATCGGCGTGCAGGTACGGGACCTCGGCGGGGAGGGTGTCGAGGGTGCTGCGGAAGACGTGGGCGAGCTCCATCACCTCCACGTCGACGTCGTACGCGGCCTCGCAGGCGCCGTCGTGCAGCGGGAGGAGACGGTCGATGCCGCGCGCCGTGCGGAGGAGGGGGATCAACGCCGGCTGTGCCCACACCGTCACCTCGGCTGCGACGCGGTGGACGAGCGGGGCGTAGCGGATGAACTGGAGCGTATCCCCCAGCCCGTGGTAGCAGCGGACGAGGACGCGCTTTCCGTCGAGCGGGGTGCCGTCCCACACCCACTGCTCGTGGCGGGGGAGGTGCCAGCACGGAGTGTGCGCGCGCAGCACCTCGTCGCTCGCCCGCCACGCCGCCGCGAAGTCGCCGCGCCGCATGGCCGCCATCCAGCGCGCCCCCCAGTCCACCGTCTCCGCCGCCCGCGCGCCCTCGGACACTCTCCTCCTCCGGTCTCCGTGTTCCGCGGGCGGGACCGCGCGAAGCATGCCGAAAACGGCGTCTCACGCGGAGACGCAGAGCCACGGAGAGGCCAGGCGCTCGAAACATCGCTCTGGCGAACCCGTAACCAATCGGTTACACTACCGTCCATGGAAGCCGCTGCCGCCATCTCCGACCCCATCCGGCGCGAGATCATGATGCTGCTCAACGGGCGCATGATGTCGGCCGGGGAGATCGCGGAGTGCTTCGACATCAGCCGGCCCGCCATCAGCCGGCACCTGCGGGTGCTGCGGGGGTGTGGGCTGGTGGTGGACGAGCTCCGCGGCCGGCAGCGGCTCTACCGCCTGGAGACGGCGCCGCTGGCGGAGCTGGAGGCGTGGCTGGCGCAGTTCCGCGACCCATGGCCGGGGCGCCTGGACGCCCTGGAAACCGAGGTGTACCGCACCCGGCGCGAGCACCGCGCCTCCCTTCCGACTCCCCAGGAGAAGAGCGCATGAATCCCATCCCATCCGGACGCCTCGTCCGCACGCCCGAGGGCCGCGACCTCGAGCTGATCCGCACCTTCCGCGCGCCGATCGAGGACGTGTGGGCGAGCATCACCGAGTCCGAGCGGACGGCGCGCTGGTTCGGCGCGTGGGAGGGGGAACCGGGTCCCGGCCGGACGATCCGCTACAAGATGGGGTTCGAGGGGGATGGACCGGGGAGCGAGATGATGATCCTGGCGTGCGAGCCGCCGCGCCACCTGGCCGTGAAAGGGCTCAACGACTACGGCTGGCACCTCGAGGCGCACCTCAGCGAGGCCGCGGGGGTCACCGAGCTGCGCTTCGTGCACCACCTCGGGCCGAAGGACAACGTGGGCGACGTGGGGCCCGGCTGGGAGTACTACCTCGACAACCTGATCGCCTCGCGCGACGAGTCGGCGCTGCCGGTCTGGGACGACTACTACCCGTCGCAGAAGGCCTACTACCTGGAGCGCGAAGGGGAGCTCGCGGGCGCTTCCTGAGCTCGGAAGATCGTCTCAGCCAGATCCGGGAATTGCGTTGGTGCATCTCACGGGCTCACGTGCTGACGCGGTTATAGATCCTTCGGCCTGCAAGTCATTCCGCAGACGCTGATTGCAGCTTGGCCGGCCTCAGGATGACGTCGTTGGGTGGGGTGCGTAAACACAAAGTGTTCAGGCGGATTCAGTATCACGCAGAGGCGCGGAGAGCCGTGGCGAGCTCTCGGCGCCTCCGCGTCTCTACGTGAGGCCAAGGAAGGAAGGCCGGCACTTGGCACTTTAGCACTTGGCACTCAGCACTCAGCACTTGGCACTCAGCACTTGGCACTGCTTTCCCCTCGTTCCCCTGTCCCTCGCGCACAGGCGCCGGTTACATTGGAGCCTTCCCCTGGCCCATCTCCAGGATCCTCCCGCGAGCGAACCACGGTGCGAATGACGGAGCGGGCGCGCAGGCGATGAAGATCGCGTACTTCTCGGAAAGCCTGCTCCCCCACGTGGACGGCGTCTCGCGCACGCTGGCCCAGCTCTTCGGGTTCCTGGAGCGCGCCGGGGTCGACTTCCGCGTCTTCTCCCCCTTCGTTCCGCCCCCTGAGATCTCCTGGGCGGACCGGGTCCGCGGGGTCCCCTACATCCACGTTCCCTGGCACTCCGAGTACCGGGTGACGGTCCCCATCGGCCACAAGATCTCGGCGCGGCTCGACGAGTACGGGCCGGACCTCATCCACGTGGTGAGCCCCACCCCGATCGCGGTGCGGGCGCAGAAATACGGGCAGCGCCACGGCATCCCCATCGTCGGCTCCTTCCACACGCACTTCGTCTCCTACTTCCGCTTCTACGGGCTGCGGCGGATCGAGTGGTTCGGCTGGAGGCTGCTGCGGAGCTTCTACGGCCGCTGCGAGGTGGTGTACGCGCCCTCGCACGGCATCATCCGCGAGCTGGCGGCGCGCGGCATCGGGCGCACCGAGCTCTGGTCGCGGGGGATCGACCTGGGCCGCTTCTCCCCCCGCTGGCGCGACGCGGAGCTCCGCGCGCGGGTGGGAGCGGACGACGACACCCCGGTGCTGCTGATGGTGAGCCGGCTGGTGAAGGAGAAGGACCTGGCCGACCTGGTGCAGGCCGACCGCATCCTGCGCGCGCGCGGCAGCCGCCACCGCCTGGTGCTGGTGGGCGACGGCCCCATGCGCGCCGAGCTGGAGCGCGAGCTCCCCGACGCCTTCTTCGCCGGCCACCAGACGGGCGACGACCTGGCCCGCTGGTACGCCTCGGGCGACGTCTTCGTCTTCCCCTCCACCACCGAGACCTTCGGCAACGTGATCCTGGAGGCGCAGGCCTCGGGGCTCCCCGCCGTGGTGGTGGACCGCGGCGGTCCCCCCGACCTGGTGGAGGATGGCGTCACCGGCCTGGTCGCCCGCGCCAACGACCCGGCCGACTTCGCCGCGAAGGTGGAGATGCTGGCCACGGACGCCGCCGCGCGCCGCCGGATGGGGTGCCGGGCGCGCGAGGCGGCCGCGGAGCGCGACTGGAACGCCATCAACGGCCGCCTGCTGGAGAGCTACCGCCGCGTGGTGGCCCGCGGCCCGGGCGCCGCGGGATGAGCGCCGCCGCCGCGCCGGCCAGACGGCGGGGGCTGCTCGACCGGCTGTTCCGCAGCGCGCTGATCCTGGTTCCCATCGGGGTGCTGGCCAACCTCTGGTGGACCTGGTACGCCACCGACCACAGCGTCTTCGCCCACCTCCGCCGGCTCCCGCTGCGGTACCTCCTCCTCGCGCTGGTGCTCGGCCTGATCCCCTGGGTCACCAACGCCACGCGCATGTGGCTCTGGACGCGCTTCATGGCGCTGCCGCTGCGCTGGCGCGACACGCTGGGGGTGACGCTGGGGAGCGAGCTGGCCAGCTCCGTGGTCCCCACCTCGTCGGGGACGGAGGTGATGCGCTGGGGGATCCTGGTGCAGCGCGGCGTGCCGCAGGGAAAGGCGATCTCCATCGTCACCCTGGGATGGCTGGAAGACTCGCTCTTCTTCGTGCTCGCCGTTCCCGTGGCGGTGGTGCTCTCGCGCGCCTGGGAGCTCCCCGTGCTGCGGGCGGTGGGGCGGCAGGCCCGGGGGCGGGTGATGGTGATCCTGGTGGTGGCCGTGGCGGTGCTCCTGGCCCTGCGGCTGCTCTGGGGCGCGGTGCTGATCGGCACCCTGGGCGAGGGAACGCGGCGGCGCGCGCTGCGCGGCACGGCGCGGATGCGCCGGCGGCTGGGGCGCACGCTGGCGGACGTGCGCGAGGTGCGGCGGCTGGTGCTGGCGCGCGGCAAGCGGGTGTTCCTGCTCACCTGGACGATCACCGCGCTGCAGTGGTGCTGCCGCTACTCGGTGGTCACCGCGCTGGCGTACTTCCTGGCCCCGCAGGCGCACGTGGACCCGGTGCTCTTCTTCCTCCTGCAGTGGGTGGTGTTCACCGCGCTCAACTTCGTCCCCACCCCCGGCGCCCAGGGCGGGGCCGAGGCGGCGTTCGTGCTGGTGTACTCGGCGCTCCTCCCCGAGTCGGTGATCGGCATCGCCACGGCCGGGTGGCGCTTTTTGACCTTCTACGTGCAGCTCGCGCTGGGATCGGTGATCTTCGCCTCGCTGAACCTGGCCGAGGCGCGCCGGGCGGCCCTGCTGCGCCGGTCCGAGGCCGCCGCGCCGGCTGCGGACGGCGCGTAAACTACTGTACTCTAACCACTTACTAATAGTGGTTCAGCGCTGAACGACCCTCGACAAACGAGGGCTGGGGCTGTATATTGGAGCCATGAAAACAGCGGTCGACCTCAAGAGCGCCGCCGCGCAGTTCGACGCGGCGCAGCACCCCGCGGGGCGGGGGCTGCTGCGCGGTGTCTCGGAGCCGGGGGAGAAGCGACGCACCCTGGCGGAGCTGAGCGACGAGCAGCTTTTCCAGCGATACACGACGGGTGACGGCGACGGCTTCCGCCTGCTGGTGGAGCGCTATCAGCCGCGCATCCAGGGGTTCCTGCGCAAGCGCCTGAACGACGAGGAGCGGGTGGAGGACCTCACGCAGGACACCTTCCTGCGCATTCACCGGGCGCGGGAGAGCTACGACCCGGCGCGGAAGTTCTCGACGTGGATCCACACGATCGCGAACAACCTGCTGAAGAACGAGTTCCGCAACCGTTCGCGGCGGCGGGAGACCACCTTCAGCGAGATGCGCCCGGAGACGAGCAGCAACGGCGCGCCGAGCCGGCCGGTGGAGTTCGCGGCCACGGGGCACAACCCGGAGCGCGAGGCGTACCGCCGCGAGCTGCGCGAGGCGATCGACGCGGCGATCCAGCGGATGGACGAGCACCACCGCATCCCCTTCGTGATGCGCGAGGTGGAGGACCGCACCTACGAGGAGATCGCCGAGGAGATCGGCATCCCCGTCGGCACGGTGAAGAGCCGGCTGAACCGGGCACGGAACTCGTTCCGTATGCTCCTGCCCGTCCCGGTCTGACGTTAATTGGACACAGAGACGCAGAGGAACGGAGAGCAGCTTTCTCTCCGTTCCTCTGCGTCTCTGCGTCTAATTAACGCCCGTAGAGGCCCTGGTAGATGGCGGTGTTGCGCGTGAGGATCTTCACGTAGTCGCGCGTCTCCTCGAAGGGGATGCGCTCGGTGAAGAGCTCGCGGTCGCGGAACTCGGGGAAGGAGCGCCACCGCCGCGCCCGCCCGGGCCCCGCGTTGTAGGCGATGAAGGCGAGCGTCCGGTCCCCGTCCCACCGCCGCAGCTCCGAGGCGAGGAAGCGCGTGCCCAGGTGCACGTTGATCTCGGGGTTGAAGAGCAGCTCGCGGTCCCACCCGCGGATCCCCTCCCCCGCCGCCAGCCCCGATCCCGTAGCCGGCATCACCTGCATCAGCCCCATCGCCCCGGCGCGGGAGAGCGCCCGCGGCTTGAAGCTCGACTCCTGCCGGATCACCGCCGCGGCCAGGAACGGGTCCAGCCCCCGCTCCCGCGCCTCCGCGGCCACCATCTCGCGGTAGGGGAAGGGGTAGAGGATGCGCGCCAGCCGCGCGTCGACCGGCGCCCCCGCGTTGCGCAGCGCCAGCCCGATGCGGATCCCCTGCGGCGCGAAGCCGCGCTGCTCCAGCGCCTCGGCCAGCGGGTAGAGGAGCGCGCGGTCCGTCCCCGCCTCGCGGACGCGGCGGGCCACGTCGTCCTCGGCCTCGCGCCAGAGGCCGGCCTGGCGCAGCAGGTCCAGCGTCTCCATCCACCCGCGCACCCGCTCCACCGCCGCGGGATTCTCCGGGACGGCGGGGGCGAGGGGGATGGGCCAGTAGCGCTCCCCCAGCCGCTCCGCCGCGCGCACCGTGTAGTACGACAGCGGCTCCTTCGCGCGCACCTCGCGCCAGCGCTGGCGCGCGCCCGCCGCGTCGCCGCGCGCGGCGAGGGCGCGGCCCTCCCAGTACGTCGCCTGCAGCCAGAGGTCGCCCGACGGGTAGCGGGTGCGGTACTGCCCGTACCACTGCGCGGCGCCGGCCCAGTCCCCCGAGAGGAGCGCCGCGCCGCCCAGCCGCATCAGCGCCTGCCCCGCGCGTGGGCTCGATGGATACTCCGCGGCCACGCGGCGGTAGAGGGCCATCGCGCCGGCATCGTCACCCGCGTCGTCCGCGAGGTCGGCGGCCAGGTAGAGGGCATCGGCCGAGAAGGGCTGGCCGGGGAAGCGCCGCGCCGTCTCCAGCAGCGCCTGCGTGCCGGCCGCACGCCCGCCGGTGCGGTACCGCGCGCGGCCGATCAGGTAGGCCGCCTCGGCCGCGGCGGCGGGGGGCGCGCCGGAGAGGGAGGAGAGCACGTTCGCGGTCTCCGCGAAGCGTCCGGCCGCGAAGAGGGCGCGCCCCATCCGCAACGTCACGTCGCGCCGCACCTCCGGCGCTCCGCCGCCGGCCGCGAGCCAGGCGCGGTACTCGTCCGCCGCGCGCCCCGGGTTGCCGTTGCGGTCGTACACCTGCGCGATCGAGAGATGGTCGTTCGCCCCCAGGCCGCGGAGCGCGAGGAGGATGCGGGCGGCCTCCACGGCGGCGCCGCTGGCCGGTGCGTCGGCCAGCGCCTGGCGCAGCTCGCCGCGCGCCGAGGCGGTGTCGCCCGCCGCGAGCGCCGCCTGCGCGGCCAAAGTCGCCAGCGCCGCGCGGTCCGCGGGGTCCGCCGCGCGGGTGTGGAAGGCGAGGGCGAGCGCCCGCGCGCCGCGCGGATCGTTCGCCGCGCGCGCCGCCGCCACGCGGGCGCGCTGGGCCCGGAGCGGCGCCTCGGCCACCCCGCCGCCGACGAGCGCGCGGATGCGGGCGGTGTCGCCACGCGCCACCAGCGCCTCGGCGGCGAGCACGCCGGCCCACCCCTGCGCGGCCGGGGCGTGCCCCCGCAGCCGCTCCAGCGCGGCCACGCCCTCGTCCACCCGCCCGGCGCGGAGGAGCACCAGCCCGTAGCGCAGCTCCGCCACCGCGCGTTCGTCGGCGGATGCGTCGCGCGAGGCGGCCAGGTAGCGCGCGTACGCGTCGGCCGCGCCGGTGCCGTCGCCCGCCTCCTCGCGCGCGCGGCCGAGGAGGAACCAGCCTTCGCCCTGCTCCACGCGGTCCAGCCACGGCTTGCCATCGAGGAGGGAGCGCACGTTGCTCCATCCTCCCCACCCCGCCTCGGCCCGGGCGGCGAGGAGCACGAGGCCGGGCTCCGACGCCGCGTTCACCTGCCCACGGAGACGCCGCGCGGCGGCCCAGTTGCGCCCCTGCCGCAGCAGCTCGGCCACGTCCGGCGGCACGCGCACGTTGTCCACCCGCGCGGGCACCCGTACCGGGCGGGGCGCGAGCGCGGGCGCCGGCTTCGGCGTCTCCGGATCGGCGAAGCGCGCCAGCCCCCAGAGCAGGAGTGGCGCGGCGAGGATCGGCAGGTACGGCAGGATGCGGCGGCGGTCCATTCGGGGGCGGTCGGGGCACGACGTGACGACTGCGACTCTACTGCCAGGTCTGCGAGGAGCGTGCCCTGCGGGGGAAACGTTCGGCGGGAGCGGGGAGGGTTGCTTCAGCTGGGCAGGGCGGTTGAAACCGCGGCAACAACTGCCCGAAGTCCGCCTTCGCGGACTCGCTCCCTCGATGACGTCTCGAACCCTGCCTGCAACTCGATCCAAGGCAACGACGGGCTCTGCCGGGGTGCAGTGCAGCCGCCGCCTCGAGTCCGCGAAGGCGGACTTTGGGCCGTTGTTGCAGCGAATTCATTCGCCCGGCAACAACGGTACGCGACGAGCTCACCCGCAAGCCGCAGCCAGGCCTGAGTCGCATCGGTGCAGCCGCGAGCGAAGCGAGCCACAGTCCCTCTCCCGGGCTGTTTCGGGAGAGGGACCGGCGCGGAGCGCCAGGGTGAGGGCCCGTCACCCCACCCGCCCGATGAAGGACTTCAGGTACGCCGTCTCGGGGATGGCGGGGTGGATGGGATGATCGGGGCCCTGGTGGCCCTGCTCCAGGATCTGCAACGAGCGGCCCTGGCGGCGGGCGGCGCGCAGCATCGCGTCCTGCAGCGCCTCTCGGGGGAGATGGTAGGAGCAGCTCGCGGCCACCAGGATGCCGTCCTGCCGCAGCACCTCCATCGCCAGCTGGTTCACCCGGCGATACGCCTCTTCCCCCGCCTTCTGGTCCTTCCGCCGCTTGATGAAGGCGGGCGGATCGAGCACCACCACGTCGAACTTCTCCCCCTCGGCGGCCAGCATCCGCAGCACCTCGAAGGCGTCGCCGCGGCGGGTGGCGACGGTGGACTCGAGGCCGTTCAGCGCGGCGTTGCGGGCGGCGTGCTCCAGCGCCTCGGCCGAGGCGTCCACGCACACCACCTCCGAGGCACCCGCGGCGGCGGCCTGCACCCCCCATCCGCCGACGTAGCTGAACACGTCCAGCACGCGGCGGCCGCGGGCGTACGCCATCAGCCGCGCGCGGTTCATCCGGTGGTCGTAGAACCACCCCGTCTTCTGCCCCGCCATCGGCGCCTCGAAGCGCACCCCGTTCTCTTCGAGCCGCACGACTTCGGGCACTTCGCCGTGCGCCGTCTCCACGTAGCTCTCCAGCCCCTCCAGCGCCCGGCCGGACGAATCGTTGCGCAGCAGGACACCCGCCGGCTGCAGCGTGTCGCGCAGCGCGTCGACGATCTCCTCCTTCACCCGCTCCATCCCGGCGGTGGTGAGCTGTGCCACCAGCACGTCGCCGAAACGGTCCACCACCACCCCGGGAAGGCCGTCGCTCTCCCCGTAGACCAGGCGGTAGAAGGGGCGGTCGAAGAGCCGCTCGCGCAGCGCCAGCGCCCGCGCGAGCCGCCGCCGGAGCAGCGCGCCGTCCAGCCGCGCGTCGCGGTCGCGGCTCACCAGACGGGCGGCGATCAGCGAGCGGGGATTCACGTACCCCACGCCCAGCGGCGCCCCGCGGGCGTCCTGGACCTCCACGGCGTCGCCGGGGTGAAATGCGGTGAGCGGCGTGTGCTGCACGTCCACCTCGTTGCTGAACACCCACAGGTGACCGGCACGCAGCCTGCGGTCTTCGTCTTTTCTGAGGCGCAGCGGCGGAAGGCTCATCCGGCGGCTCCGGTTCGGTTCGGGGGCGTCCGGCGGCGGCCGGCGCGGGGCGCACAAGATACCCCCCGCGCCGCCGGCACACCACGCCGCGCCGCCACCCACGGCAGACCCCTCACCCCCCGTTCCATGGACAGCGCCATCGCCTCCGCGCCCGCCGCCGCCGACACCGACCCCGGGCTCTCCGGGGTCGACGACGCCGGGCGCAGCGTGCGCGAGCTCGACGCGCTGCGCCGCATGGCCGTGGCCGCGGCCGACACGGTGAGCGGCGACGAGATCTTCGCCCTGGTCTGCGCCGCGGCCGACGAGCTGCTGGGCGCCGACTTCGCCCTGGTGTCGGTGCCGCTGCTGGAGGGGACGCGCGAGTGGTGCGCCGACCAGGAGCCGCCCCGCGAGGCCGGCGCGCGCCTGGCGGAGCTGCTCCAGCGCGCCGAGGCGACGGGCGACCTGGTGGTGGCGGGGGAGCCGGGCGCGGCGGCGCTGGGGCTGCGCCCGGCGCAGGTGGTGCCGCCCCCGTACGGCGCCATCACGGCGGCCGCCACGCCGCTCGCGGGCGACGGCGCCGCCGGCGGGGCGCTGCTGGTGGGGTGGCACGGCGCGCGGGCGGTGGACGCGCACGCCCTGCGGCTGATCGAGACGGTGGCCGAGCAGGCCGCCGCCGCCTTCCGCAACGCCACCCGCTACGACCTGCTGCGCCAGGCGGCGGTGCGCCGCGAGCGCTTCTTCAGCGCCATGAGCCACGACCTGCGCACCCCCCTCACCGCCATCATGGGGTACAGCGAGCTGCTGCAGGACGGCATCATGGGCGACCTGGAGCCGCACCAGCAGGAGATGGTGGAGCGCATCTGCCAGGTCTCCGGTCACCTGGCCGAGCTGGTGAACGACGTGCTCGACATCGCCAAGCTCGACGCGGGTCGGATGGAGTTCCACCGCGAGCCGGTGGCGCTGGGCGACCTGGTGGACGAGGCGCTGGTGGCGATCGAGCCGCAGGCGCGCAGCAAGGGGCTGGAGCTCAGGCTGGAGGTGGACGGCCACCGCGAGGTGGTGCTGGAGCTCGACATGGCCCGCGTGCGGCAGATCCTGGTGAACCTCCTTTCCAACGCGGTGAAGTTCACCGAGCGGGGCACGGTGACGCTGAGCGTGGAGATCGAGGGCGGCGGCCGCGGGTGGATGCGGGTGTCCGACACCGGCCCCGGCCTCCCCGCCGGCGCGGAAGAGGCGGTGTTCGAGGAGTTCATGCAGATCGCCGCGGGGACCCGCGCCAAGCGCGAGCCCGGGAGCGGCCTGGGGCTGGCGATCTCGCGCCGGCTGGCGCGCGCCATGGGGGGCGAGCTCACCGCCTGCAACGGCGAGGCGGGCGGGGCGGTGTTCACCCTGCACCTCCCCTGACCCTTCGGCCACACTTTGTCCGTCACCCGGCCGGCACCCTGTCCCCGCACGCCGCACCGGCGCTATCCATGCAGTAAGGCGGCAGCAGAGCGGGGCGCGGGCGCGCCGCGCGGGCCCATTCCCCCAGCAGGACGGATCGTGCGATGAAGAGAGGATACCTGGCCGTGGCGCTCGCCGCCGCGACGCTGGCCGCGACGGGGTGCGGGGACTCCACCGGACCCAAGGCGATCGGCTCCGGATCGCTGTCGCTGAGCTACACCGGCGCGCGGAGCGGCACCTTCTCGGCGAGCGGCTCGCTGGAGAAGGCGAGCGCCAGCAGCTTCGTGAAGCAGGAGTTCGCCGCGGGGGTCAAGCTCACCGACGGCGCGCAGAACTACGTGGGGATCGTCGCCTACGTCCCCGTGACCAGCACCACGGGGCACGAGGTGCTTCTCCTCTTCCCCTCCGCCACGGCCGGCACCACGCTGGACCTGAGCGACGACTGCGTCCAGAACGTGTGCCCGATCGGGGTGGTGGCCTTCGACACCAACCCCGACCTGGCGGAGGACGACTCGGACCCGTTCTTCTTCACCACGGGCACGCTGCACATCAGCGCCATCTCCAGCGGCCGGATCACCGGCACCTTCAGCGGCACGGCCGAGGACCTCGACGGCACCCGGACCATCACCGTCACCAACGGCAGCTTCGACGTCCCGCTGCTGGAGGAGAGCCAGTTCCCGAGCGGCAGCAAGTCCGCCCCCACGACGGCATTCCAGCGGCTGCGGGAAAGAAGGAACTAGGCTCACACGGAGACGCAGAGACGCGGAGAGGCGCCGCACCGGCCTCTCCGCGTCTCCGTGTCTCTGCGTGATACTAAATCCGCCTGAACACTTGATGTTGACGCAACCCGCCCCGACGACGTCATCCTGAGGCCGGCCACGCCGCAATTATTGGCCACAGAATGATTTGCAGGCCGAAGGATCTATAACCGCGCCAGCACGTGAGTCGGCGAGATGCATCAACTCTATCGCCGGATCTGGTATGAGACGGCCGTTCAGGCCGCCGCGGCCTCCAGCTCGGGAGGGGGCGCGTTCAGGTCCTCCTCGCGCACCACGGAGGTGCCGCTGCGCTCGTCGTACTCCACGCGCAGCACCTGGTCCAGGCTCTCGCGGATCCCCTCGATGTGGGTGATCAGGATCACCTGCTCGAAGCGGTCTTCCAGGTTGTGGAGGAGCTGCACCACGTTGTCGCGCCGCGCCACGTCGAGCGAGCCGAACACCTCGTCCAGGATCAGCAGCGAGAGCGGGTGCCCGGCGCGCTCGGCGATCATCTGCGAGAGGGAGAGGCGCAGCACCAGGTTGGCCACGTCTTCCTCGCCGCCGCTGATCACCGGCTTCTCCTCGCCCTCGTCCAGCACCATCAGGTTGTACGCCTCGTCGATCTCCATCGAGGTGTAGCGCCCGTCGGTGAGCTGGGCCAGGAACATCGACGCGATCTCGGAGAGCTCGGGGCGCACGTGGTCGTTGAGCTCGCGGCGCAGCTCGGTGTAGGCGTCGTCGAGCTCGTCCAGGTGGTCGAGCTCGCGCTTCTGCCGCTCCAGCTCCTTCGCCCGCTCGTGGTACTGCCGCTCGGCGCGCTCGGCGCTCTGCAGCGCCTGCTCGGCGGTGCGCACGGCGCCCTTCTGCTCGGTCTCGCGCAGCTCCGCGGCCCGGTGGCGCGCGGTGCCGGCGTCGAACTCTCCCTTCACCGCCGCGAACTCCTCTTCGCTGAAGCCGAGCTTCACCCGCGCGGCCGAGGCCTTCCTGTGCGCCTCGGCCGCGGCGGCCTCGCGCCCCTTCCCCGCGGCCAGCTCGCCCTCCCACTCCGCGCGCCGGCCCACCGTCTCCTCCAGCCGCGCGGCCTGGTTCTCCTGCGTGCGCAGGTGGCGGACGGCGGCCTCCACCTGGCGGTGCAGCGCCTGGTCGTAGCCGGCGGGGATGGCCTCCAGCTCCTCGGCCAGCGCGTCGCGGCGGCGCTCGCGGGCGGCGGCGTCCCTGCGCAGCCGGTCCAGCTCCTGGACGGCGACCTGGCAGCGGGCGTGCTTGCGGGCGCGGTCGTCGAGCTGCGAGGCGATCTCCCGCTCGCGCAGCTCCAGCGCGGCCACCTCCTCGGGCTTGTCCTCCAGCTGGTCGAAGCGGCTCTTCCACCAGACGCCGTCCTGCTTCGCCTCCTGGAACTTGTCCTCCATCTGCTCCAGCAACGCCTCGTAGCCGGCCCCCAGCGGCCGGCCGCAGGTGGGGCAGGTTCCCTCGGGGCCCAGCTTGCGGATCTGCCGGACCTGCTCCTGCAGCTCCTTCGCCAGCTCGCGGATGTTCTGCAGCTTGGTCTCGGCGTCCTGCCGGTCGCGCAGCCAGGTGTTCTTCTTCTCCTCCAGGTCCCCCGCCACCTCGGCGCGGTCGCCGACCAGCCGGTCGATCTCCTCCGCGAACCGCTTCTCCAGCTCCGGCGCGCTCTCGCGCTTCTCCATCTCCGCGCGGCCCTGCACCAGCTCCGCCTCGAGCTCCCGGAGCTGGCGGGCGATGGCCTTCCGCGCCTCGTCGGTGCGCGCCAGCTCTTCCCAGCGCTCGCACTCGGCGTTGAGCTGCGGGAGCACGCCCAGTGCCTCGCGCAGCGGCGCCAGCTCGGCCTCGGCCTTCGCCACCGCCTGGAGCCCGGCCGTGGCGCGCTCCACGTCGCGGCGCGCCCCCTCGCGGTCGCGCTCGGCGGTCTCGAGGGCGTGGGTGAGCTCGCGGTGCCGCTCGCGCGCGGCCTGCGCCTTCTCCCAGCGCGGGAGGAAGGCCTTCAGCTCGGAGGCCGCCTGGACGGTCTCGGCCTGCGCGGCGGCGTAGGCGGCGAGCGCCTCGGAGACGCGGCGCTGGCTCTCGATGCGGTGCTCCACCAGCTCCGTCAGGTCGCCCAGCGAGCTCTGCAGCCCGCGGATCTCGCCGCGCAGATCCCTCTTCCTGTCGCGGGCCAGGTCCTGCGCGCGCCGCAGCCGCTCGTAGCCCAGCACCTGGCTGAGGAAGCGGCCGCGCTCGGTGGGGCCCATCGCGGCCAGGAACTGCAGCTCCTTCTGGCCGGTGAAGTAGGTGTTGAAGAACTCCTCGCGGCTCATCCCCAGCCGCTGCTGCAGGTAGACGCTCGCCTGCCCCAGCGTGGCGGCCACGGGCACGGCGCCACCGTCCAGGAAGACCTCGGCCTGGTTGAGCGTGCGCAGCACCCGGTACTCGTGCCCGCCCAGCCCGAACACCAGCTCCACCTCCACCCGCGAGCGCGCCGGGGCGCGGGTGAAGCGGATGGTGTCGTTGGTCCCCCGCGCCGCCTGCGCGCCGTAGATGGCCCAGGCGATGGCCTCCAGCAGGGTGCTCTTGCCGGCGCCGTTGGGGCCGATGATGCCGGTGAGGCCGGAGCGGAAGGCGATGAAGGTGTCCGCGTGCTGGCGGAAGTTCTTCATCCGGAGCGAGACCAGCCTCATCTCAGGACGCCTCCACCGCGCGGTCGATGTACTCGGCGCCCATCGTCACCAGCCGGTCCTTCTCGATCTCGTCGCGCGTGGGCGTCCACTGGCCGAGGAAGCTCTCCACCTGCTCCTTGAGCGAGAGCCGCCGCGCCGGCGCGCCCGTGGCCACGCGCCGCCTCACCTCGGGCGGGCGCGCGTCCAGGTGGAAGTGCAGCGCCTCGGCCTTCCACTCGCGCACCCGCCGGTGGTTCAGCTCGCGCACCACCACGCGCGGCACGTCGGCCACCACCAGCCGCACGATCTTCCCCGCGATCCCCCCCTCCAGCCCCTCCACGGTGGCGCGGATGCGCTCGTCCACCTCGGCGGCGGAGAGCCCCTTCGCCTCCACCCAGGGGAGGTCGACCAGCGGCCGCGTCTCCACGGCGTGGAAGTCGGCGCGGCCCGTGTCGGTGTCGAAGAGGAGGAAGCCCTTGGGGGTCTTCTCCTGCCAGATGAAGGCGGAGGTGCGCTCGATCGCCCCGGCGTACCACGCGTTCGGCGCCAGCGCGGCGGGCATGTGGTGGTGGCCGAGCGCCACGTAGGTCCACTCCCTGGGGCGGATGGCGCTCTCCGGCACCTGCGCGCCGCCGAACTCGCTGCGGTAGCGCGGCTCCCCCTCCTGGTCGGTGACCTCGGCGTGCATCAGGAGGAGGTTGTGCTTCGCCTTCGGGTCGGGCTCGATGGCGACCTGGTGCTCGGCGGAGAGGGCGACGTGCGGCATGCAGAGCACGCTGGCGTCGAGCGCCGGTAGCCGCACCGCGCGGCTCTCCTCGAACACCACCTGCACGTTCTCGATCTCGCGGAAGAGGCAGAGGATGTTGCCGGTGTCGACCGAGCGCGGCGAGTCGTGGTTCCCGGCGATCATCACCACCGGCACGTCCGGCAGCCGCCCGGTGAGCACCGAGAGCTGGCGGAAGGCCTCGGCGATGGCGGTGTTGCTGGGGCGCACGGTGTGGAAGATGTCGCCGGCGATCAGCACCAGCTCCGGCCGCAGCTCCACGACCTGGGCCACGGCGCGGCGGAACGCCTCGGCCACGTCGGCCTCGCGCTGGTTGATGCCGCGCGGGGTGGAGCGGTGGTAGGCGCGGTAGCCCAGGTGCAGGTCGGCGAGGTGCGCGATCTTCACGAAAGCGTGGAGCGGGAGAGGTGTGGCGGAAACGCCGGTTCGGCATCGATGCGCGGGCGCCGATCACTCGCTGCCGGGAAAGCTGTAATTATACCGCCCGGACCGGACGGGGACTATGGCTGTCGGGAGGGATTTGGCAGGAGCGCCCGTTCTCCGCCACCGGCAGAACACGAAGCTCGCCGCACCGGGGCTGTGGCACGTGTTCGATGCAGCGAATTGTACCCCGCTCGCCTCAGCAGCGCCCATGCTTGCTTGCGCGAAGGCGCCCACGCGGTGAGGATCGAGCTCATGGCGCCAGACGAGATCCACTGGCGCGAGCGGGAGTGGCTGACGGGCGGAAGATTCGTGGTCACCGCGGCGGACCATCGCGAAGACGTGGACCGCGTGGAGGTTCACCCTTGCTCCTCGACCCCTCGTCGTGTCGACGTGCCCTGATATTCGTTTCGTACGACGCCGAGCCACGCCGGGCGCGGCGCGCCGTGCGTTGAATAGATGCGCTCCAGGGAGCCGACAAGGTCGAGCGCGGCGGCGACCCGCGTGCCCGGCGGAACCGCGGCCAGGACCTGTTCGATCAGGTACGCTGCGACTTCCGGGGTGAGGCCGTCACCGCCGGCGGCCCACTGGCGCAGGTACCAGTCACGGAGCTTGCCGAGGGTCGTTCCGTAGAGGCGGCGCGTTCTCCCGGCAACGAGATTGGCGATACCGCCGTGGCTTACCCCGGCCTTCGTGGCGACCGCGCGGATCGAGCTGCGCGCCACTTCCCGGCGCACGGCCGCGATCAGGAACGCGGCTTCTGCCGCTTCGTCACTCACGGCCGGGTCGGTGGAAGCGTCTCAATCCCTTGTCCCTGCGTTGATCCGACCCACGAACGCGACCAGCCCCGGCGGGGTTGACGCTCCCCAATTCCGCGTTCCGCATCGACCGCGGGGGTGCGACGAGGCGGGTTCGTCGCTTCCCAATCGCTTGAACCGAAGTAACCGTCTGGCCCAATCGTCGGTTGCGGCACTCTACGAACCCTGCACCGCGTCCGCCGCACGCTTCAACAGCGGTTTCAGGTGGTCGTACCACGTCAGGAGCGCCTCCGTCGCCTGGCGCACGGCGGTCGCGACAGAAGGGGGCACTTCGGGATCGAAGCAGGCGGAACGAAGGATCGCCACGAACATTCCAAACTGATCCGCGTCTCCGTCCGTGTTGTCGAAGTCGGGCTCGCCCGCCATTTCGCCGCCCCGGACCGGGAACAAACACCACCACGTGCCACACGACGGAGCGGAACAGGTCGCAGACGTGATCGTCAATAAAGTCGAGCACCCGCGCGAACGCGCCGGTGGCTGCGGGACGGAGCTGATCGTGGAGGTGCTGGAGAGTGCGGACGTGGGGCCAAGCCGATTCGACCGAGTCCAGCAGGGGTGAGAACAACGCGCGTTGTTTCCGTGACAGCCGACGTGAACGGGTCCTCGCTGCCCGCCATCTCTCGTGAAAGATGGGTTTCGTTGGCTCACCGGCAGGAGACCTGAAAGGCATGACCCAGCGCCCAAATGGGGGCTAAAGTGGCGGTCCGGTTCTTCGTCTCGTGCGAACCGAAACACCGAAAACCTGTCACCTTGTGGTCGAATATCATGGCCATCGTACAACTCGTAAAGATTGCGCCAGAACATTGCCAATCACCGGCAGTCGTCTCATTCAGAGCGCAGGCGCCCTCCAGCAGATCTCGCTAAAAGCAGCGATTTTCCTTGCACTTGCGCATACTCGGCACGGATCACGGCGGAGCTGTAAACAAATGAGTGCGGTGGCGAAATAGGGGCGCTTTCCGATAATTTGGCCCCTGCCGCACCCCGCGGTTCAGCCTTCGCCACCAGCAACCAGGGAACGGGGACCATGATCACACAGCAGCGCGTTCGCCGTGGAACACTCCTTGTGATTTGTCTCACGACAATCGTGGCTGGCTGTGGCCGCGCCCCCCTCGCATCAGATCGTGCAGCACCATTCCCGGATGCTCGCGCGAATCTGACGGATGGCAGCGGCACCGCTGGCGAATTCCACCCACTCTCGGAGATCCCGACCACAACCAGCACCACCGACGCTGACACAACCACTCGTCGCGGCGGCGTATTGATCGGGTCAGGGCATTGACCACAAAGCGAGTCGCCCCCGGCAGGGCTGCCGGGGGGCGACTCGACTTCTGGTTCAAGCACTTTCGCCAAGTTCTCGCAAGCGCTGCGAGAAGCGCACGGCGAATCGCTCTAGCGGTGGGTCCCCAATCCGTGGAGGGTCTGGCGACACGCGGCCGGCAACATCGTCCAGAAGGGATTGCGCCTCCCGGATCGTATTCTCCGACCGACGCGACTCCGCGGTGACGCGTGCCTTCGTGGCAAGGTCGTTGGCACGAACATGGTAGCCCAACGCATGGGCGCCTCGCGCCAGCTCCATGTAGATCTCGGGGAGAGCTTCGCCAGCCGCGCGCTCGAGTTCAAGCGCCTGGTCCCACGCTTCCAGGTAGCGCTCCCGGTCCCCCAAACCTGCGGCGGCCCGGCTGATGTTCGCGAGTATTGCCATCCTTTCGTCCGCTCGGACCACGTGTGGAAGCGCAGCTTCAAAGAGAGGGAGGGAAAGGGAGAAGTACCCGAACGCGGACCAGAAACCCGCTGCATCGTTTGCCAGTCGGTATAGCTGCGGGTTCCTGCGCCCATACAGTTTGTAAGCTGCGACGATGTGGCCGTTGCCGGCAGCGAAATCGCGCTCTCCAAGCGCCAGGGCGATCATGTTATGCCGAGTTGCGCCAGCCAATTCCGGTAATCCGCCGCGCTTGGCTGCACGCCACGCTTTTACGAATTTCGCTGCCGCTTTCTCGCGATTCCCCAGCCGCTCCTCCAGGATGCCCCACCCAAGAAACGCACTCGCCGAAGCCGCCTCATCATCTGCACGCCGCGCAAGTGCTATCGTGCGTTTGAACCATGTCCGAGCGTCTTCGATGCGCCTGTAACGGCGCGCTGCCCGGCCAGCCGCAAAAGCAGCATAGGGGTCTGTCGGTGAGGCGTAAGCTGCCAGGACCGTGAAGAGGTATTCAGTCACGGGGTAGCCTTCGGTCGAAGCCCAAGCCGCCACATCCGCGCAAGCACGCGTCAGCTCGCTTCCCCCGACTCCCCCCGTCACCAGTTTTCCGAAAACCTCAACAGCGGAAGACAGAGAGGGTTCTGTGATTCGAGAAATCTCCCGCGAGCGAGGGCCAAACAGCTCCCGCCGCGCCGCGGGGTCCGTCGCAGCCCATAGAAGACCGTCTCGAAAGCATGCGAACAGAATCCCGGCGACTTCACCCTGAAGCTCTTCGAGAAGCGCCAACCCCTCAAAGCCCGAGGAGGGAACCCTGGGCGCCAAAGGCACGGTCCAGAGCCGACGAGGGCCGCGACGTGCGCCATCACCGGGTTCAGGTTTATCGAACTGAATAGGCACAAGCCAACTTTCGAGCGAGTGCATCTTTGTCCAGCAGCACGTAACAGTACGGCGCCTAAAGGTTCGTCCGCAACGGGGAGAGAATGTGGCTTTCGTCCGGAGTGCAAGCACATTGCCCTTCCTCTTTCCCCCTCGTCTTAGCGATTTTTTTGCTGACTTCGTGTGGGCTCTTCCCTGGAACCCAGAACGCCATACCCGCAGGGTGGCGCCGGTGCGGCCGATGCGCTAGATCAATCATCCGCCCCTCTCGCGGGTGGCGGATGGCTAGAATGGAGCTTGCGGGCGAGAGAGGTCGTCTCGCCCGCCGGCCGGCGACGAGCTACGTGGAGGCGGATCCGTCCGCCCGACATCACCATACGAAGATGGCCGAGAAGAAAAAGAAGAAGAAGCGCACCGCCGCCGAGATGCACCGCACGGTGCAGGACCAGGTGCAGGCGCTCCCGTTCGCGGTGAGCCACCTGGAGAAGGAGGGGAAGCGCACGCAGGCGTTCATCGTGAAGTACCTCACCGGCCCGGTGCTGCGCTTCATCAACAAGCTGATGAACCGCACCCGCTACAAGGGCCCGGAGGGGCAGAAGCGCAAGCAGAGCGAGCAGATGAAGCGCCACCTGGAGCACCGCCAGAAGGCCGTCGAGTACATGCAGACGGAGCTGCGCAAGGCGCAGAAGCGGCAGACCAGGCGCGGCGGGGGAGGCGGGCCCGGCAAGGCACGCTGACTTTCACAGAACATTTGGCACAGAGACGCGGAGGAACAGAGAGACGGCGAGCTCTCTGTTCCTCCGCGTCTCTGCGTGATCGGTTGCGTTAACTTACTTTGCATGATAAAGTTCTTCGCAACCCACACGGAGACAATATGGAACTGCAGATTAGCGGGGTGTCCAAGACCTACGCCAACGGGGTGCAGGCACTCAGGGACGTGTCGCTCACGATCCCCGCGGGGATGTACGGGCTACTCGGGCCCAACGGCGCCGGCAAGTCCACGCTGATGCGCATCCTCGCCACGCTGCAGGAGCCGGACGAGGGGAGCATCCGCCTCGGCGACCTGGACGTGGTGAGGCAGAAGGCCGAGATCCGCCAGACGCTCGGCTACCTGCCGCAGGAGTTCGGCGTCTATCCCAGGGTGAGCGCGGAGGAGTTGCTCGACCACTTCGCCATCCTCAAGGGGATCCCCGACCGGAAGGCGCGCCGGGAGGTGGTCGAGGCGCTGCTCCGGCAGACGAACCTGTGGGAGGTGCGCAGGCAGAAGCTCGGCGGCTACTCGGGCGGGATGCGGCAGCGGTTCGGCGTGGCCGTGGCGCTGCTGGGGAACCCGAGGCTCCTCATCGTCGACGAGCCGACGGCGGGGCTGGACCCGGCCGAGCGCGTGCGGTTCCTGAACCTGCTCAGCGAGCTCGGCGAGAACAGCGCGGTGATCCTCTCCACGCACATCGTGGAGGACGTCTCCGAGCTGTGCACGCGGATGGCGATCATCGACCGGGGCGAGATCCTGCTGGAGGCCGAGCCGCTCGGCGCGATCGAGGAGATGCGGGGGCGGATCTGGCGCAGCGTGGTCGAGAAGAGCGCAGTACCGGAGGTGGAGCGGGCGCACGCGGTGATCTCCACCAAGCTCCTCGCGGGGCGCACCGTCGTGCGCGTCCACGCCGACGCGGGGCCCGGCCCCGGCTTCGAGCCCGCCGAGCCGGACCTCGAGGACGTCTACTTCAGCACGATGGCGGGCCACACCGGCCGGCGCCGCGGGGTGGAGGCCGTGGCATGAAGCTCCGCGAGATCTTCCGCTTCGAGCTCGCCTACCAGCTGCGCCGTCTCTCCACCTGGCTCCCCTTCATCGCCCTGGCCGTCGTCGCGTTCCTGTTCGTACGCGGAAACTTCCTCGGCGACGCGCTCTACTCCGACTTCTACATCAACGCGCCCTTCGTCATCGCCTCCGTCACCGTCTTCTGCGGCCTCTTCTGGCTGATCGTGGCGGCGGGCGTCGCCGGCCAGGCGGCGGCGCGCGACGTGGAGACGGGGATACACCCCCTCACCTACACCGCGCCCGTCGCCAGGGCCGCGTACCTGGGGGGACGCTTCCTCGCCGCCTTCGTCCTCAACGCGCTGATCCTGCTGGCGGTGCCGGTGGGGGTGATGCTCGCCGTCTACGCGCCCGGCGTGGACGCCGTGCTGATCGGTCCCTTCCGCCCGGCCGCCTACCTCACGGCGTACGGCTTCCTCGCGCTGCCGAGCGCCTTCATCGGCACGGCGATCCAGTTCGCGTGCGCGGCGCTGGGCCGCCGCGCGGTCGCAAGCTACTTCGGCAGCGTGCTCCTGTTGTTCGTGGCGTACGGCGGGATGATCGCCGTGCTCTACTTCCTGGAGCGGAAGGACCTGGCGGCGCCGCTCGACGTCTTCGGCCACATCTACATCACCTCCGATGCGGTGCTGGGCTGGACGCCGGTCGAGAAGAACACCCGGCTGATCGCGCTGCGGGGCGTGCTGCTCCAGAGCCGCCTCCTCTGGCTCGGCATTGCCCTGGCGACGCTCGCGTTCACCTACCTCCGCTTTCGCGTGGAGCACATCACCGTCCGCCCCTGGTGGAGCCGCATCACCCGGCGGCGGGACGCGCACGCCCCGACGCCCACGGCCGGCGACGTCGCGGGGAACGCGATCTCCGTCCCGCAGCGCCGGGGGAGGTTCGGCTTCGCGACCCATGCGCGGCAGACGGTCGCCATCACGGGGACGTCGTTCGCGGCGCTCGCGAAGAGCCGGGCCGGGCTGGTCGTGCTGGCGGCCATCGCGGCGATCGCGGTGCTGGTCCTGCCCCAGAACATGTACAGCATGGGGACGCCGCTGCTCCCCAGGACCGAGTACGTCCTCACCTTCCTGACGACCTCCCTCACCAATCCCATGACCCCGTGGGTGATCATCCCCCTGCTCATCGTCCTCTGGGCCGGGGAGCTGGTCTGGCGGGAGCGGGAGGCGGGGCTGGGCGAGATCACCGACGCGGCGCCGGTGCCGGAAGGGGTCCTCTTCCTGGGCAAGTTCCTGGGGCTCGGCCTGATCCTGGCCGCGTGGATGGCGATCCTGATGGTGGCCGGGGTGCTCGTGCAGCTCCGGATGGGATATCACCGGTTCGAGCTCGGCCTCTACCTGCAGGTGCTCTTCGGGCTCCAGCTCCCGCAGTACCTTCTCTTCGCCGTGCTCGCCCTGGTGGTGCAGGGGCTGGTCGACCAGAAGTACGTCGGCCACCTGGTGGCGTTCGTCGCCTACGCGTGCATCCTCTTCGCGGGAAGGCTCGGGATCGGGCACCACCTGCTCGTCTACGCGTCCGCGCCGCAGTGGTACTACACGGACATGCGCGGCTTCGGCCCGTCGCTGGGGCCGTGGCGGTGGTTCATGCTCTACTGGGCGGCGTGGGCGCTGCTGCTCGCGGTTGCGGCAACGCTGCTCTGGATGCGGGGGATGGAGCACGGCCCGCGGGTGCGGCTCCAGCTGGCGCGCGGCCGGCTCACGCGCCGGACGGCCGGGGTCGCCGCGGCGGCGGCGGGGCTCGTCCTCGCGCTCGGCGGGTTCATCTTCTACAACACGAACGTCCTCAACGAGTACCGCACCCCCTCCCAGGTCGCGGAGCGGCGCGCCGAGTACGAGCGGCGCTACGGGCGGTACGCGAACGTCCCGCAGCCCCGGCTGACGGGGGCCGACCTGCGCGTGGAGATCCATCCGCGGCGGCGGGCGGCGGAGATCCGCGGCACCTATCGCCTCGTGAACCGTGGCGCGGTGCCGATCGACTCCATCCACCTGGCCACCGCTCCCGGCGTCGAGACCGGCGCGGTGCGCTTCGACCGGCCGGCCCGGCGCGTGGTCGCGGACGAGGTGCTCCGGCACCACGTCTACGCGCTGGAGACGCCGCTCCAGCCCGGCGACTCGCTGCGGCTCGGCTTCACGGTGCACGTGGAACCGCGCGGCTTCCGGAACGGCGGGGTCGACCGGGTGATCTCGGTGACGGCGGCGAGCACCTACTTCAGGAGCCAGGACTGGCTCCCCGCCATCGGCTACCAGCGCAGCCGCGAGCTCTTCAAGCCCGGTGAACGGCGCGCGCACGGCCTCCCCGCGCGCCCCCTGATCCCCACGCTCGCCAGCGCCGAGGCGGGGCAGGACATCACCGGCGAAGCGGGGCTGGACGACGCCGAGCGCATCGCCGTCGACGCGGTGGTGGGCACGGACGCGGACCAGGTCGCCGTCGCGCCGGGTGCGCTGCGCCGCACGTGGACGGAAGGCGGGCGCCGCTACTTCCACTATGCGACCGATGCCCGCATCGGCACCGAGTACGCCTTCTTCTCCGCCGCCTACGCGGTGAAGGAAGTCCGCTGGACCCCGCCGGCGGGCTCGGGGGAGCCGGTCACGATCCAGGTCTACCACCACCCGGAGCACGCCGCGAGCGCGGATCGCATGCTCCGCAGCGCGCGCGCCTCGCTGGACCGCTACACCCGCGCGTACGGTCCCTACCCGCACGGCCGCATCATCCGGCTGGTCGAGAACCCCGGCGGCGGGATCGGCGCGCACGCCGAGGCGACCACCATCGACTACACGGAAGGATTCTCCCGCTTCGATCCGGCGGACGATCCGCGGGGGCTGGACCTCCCGTTCGGGGTGGTGGCGCACGAGATGGCGCACGAATGGGGCGCCCCCTACGCCTTCGCCGAGGGCGCGCCGCTGATCACCGAGAGCTTCGCCTGGTACGCCGCGATGGGCGTGGTCGAGCAGACCTACGGGCGCGAGCACCTGCGCCGGCTCCTGCGCTTCTTCCGGCAGCCGTCTCCCATCCCGCCCATCCGCCAGTCCGTGCCGCTCCTCCGGGCGATGGACCCGTACGCCGCCTATCGCAAGGGGCCGTTCGCGCTGTACGCGCTGAGCGAGTACATGGGGCGGGAGCGGGTGGACCTGGCGTTCCGGCGGCTGATCGAGACGCATCGCACGGGCGCCGCGACCTCGCTCGACCTCTACCGGGAGCTCCAGGCGGTCACGCCGGACTCGCTCCGGTACCTGCTGCACGACCTCCTGGCGGCGAACACCTTCTGGGAGCTGAAGACGGAGCGCGCCACGGCCCGGCAGACCGCGGCCGGCGCCTGGCAGGTGACGCTGCGCGTGCGGGCGCGCAAGGTGACCGTCGACCCCGCGGGGAAGGAGACAGAGGTGCCGATGGACGAGTGGGTGCCGATCGGGGTCTTCGCCCCTACCCGCGAGCAGGGCGCGGACTTCGGCGAGACGCTCTACCTGCGGATGCACCGCATCCGCTCCGGCCGGCAGACGCTCACGGTGACGGTGCCGCGCAAGCCGTCCGACGCCGGCATCGACCCCTACGTCGTGCTGATCGACCTGGAGCGCTTCGACAACGTCGAGAAGGTGGAGATCGAACGGTGATACTGAATCATGGTTACACGAGCACTCGCGCGGACGTCATCCTGAGAGACTGTTGAGAAACTCGCTACCATGGGTGTCATCCTGAGGCCCGGCACGATGCAGGCACGCATGCGCAAGTCGTTGCAGGGCCGAAGGATCTGGCCTGGGCCGCCACGTGGGCCGGGCGCGGCAGCGACGAAGAGATTGCGGCCCGCTCGTCCCGACGGCCGTCGAGATCGCCCGGTCTCATCCGGACGAGTACATTCGGCACCGGGTCGAGGTGCAGCTGGGATCCGGCGGACCGTTGATGGCGATCTCGGACACCGGAGCGGGTTAGCCGCCGGCCTGGTAAAAGCGTCTCTGCGTGAGACGATCTCTTGATTTAGTGTCGCTTGACGTCAGGGGGCAGGTCAGGAAGGGCGACCGCCTGCAGATCGCGTACATCTCGGCGAACCACGACGAGCGCCGCTTCGAAGATCCGCTCCGCTTCGACATCCACCGCACCACACCGCACCTCGCGTTCGGCCACGGGATCCACTTCTGTATCGGCGCCCCGCTGGCGCGCCTCGAGGGCCGCATCGCGCTGGAGGTGCTGACGCAGCGCCTGCCGAGCCTGCGCCTCGTCCCGGGTCAGCAGCTCTCCTTACTTTCCCAGCGCCACCGCCCGGCGCCTGGAGTCGCTGGAGCTGGAGTGGGACGCTCCGTAACCAGTCCCGACTATCGGCTGCGGGGGATGCGGGCCCGTCCATGCTTTCGCTGCCGACAGGGCTTGCGGCTCGGCCCCGCACCCCTGACCCTTGCGTCGTCGAGCGGCAATCACCCTCCATCGGACGCACAATGGCACGCATGATCGTGATCTATCGGACGCCGAAAGATCCGGCGGCGTTCGACGCCCACTACTTCGGGGTGCACGTGCCGCTCGCCAAGCGGCTGCCCGGGCTGCGGAAGTACGAGGTGAGCCGGCGGCCGATCCTCACTCCCGCGGGCGATCCCGAGCCGTACCTCGTGGGGACGCTCTACTTCGACGACCTGGAGGCCATCCGCCGCGCCTTCGCGACACCCGAAGGCCAGGCCTGCGCGGCGGATCGGCGCGTGCTGGCGCCCGAGGATGACGATGTGCAGATGTACCTGTTCGACACCGCCGAGGTGTAGCGCGCGCGCATCTTCACGCCCTACCACTGATTCGACGCTGCAGAGCTTCGATCGGAATCACGTCCCCCTGAAAGGCATGTCTCACACGGAGTCAGCGAAAGAATCGGCGCGGATGCCGGAAACCCTTGTAAATCCTTGATGTTTCGGAAGCGCCTATCGGACTTGGCGGGCGGAAATGCCCGAGTTTACTGCCACACCTATCCCACAATCCATCCCACTGTCGCGCGCGCGCGCCCCGCGCACCCGCACGAACGCCGCCGGCCTCGCGACCTCCGCCGCGTCCGGCGCCTCGATGTCGTTACCTGCAGTCATGCGCTCCTGCACGAGTCGTTGCAGCGCCTCCGAACGTCCACGCACCCGGACGATCGATATGAAAATCCGTTGACGTGGCCGTGCAGCCGGATTGCCCTGCAGAGACAACGAAGGGCAGTCGCTCACCCCGCTAAGAGTTCGCGACTCCCCTCCATCTCCACCCGCCGAACGGCCGATCGGGATTTCTACACGGCAGGCATCCTCCGCGGGAGGCGCAAGCGACTTGGAGCGATGTCACGAAGCCTCACCCGCACGCATGCTGGAGATGCTGTAAGGATCGCTTCAAGGCGTCCGAGGCGATCGCCTATGCCGTGCCCAGCATCCACACGCGGGCGTCCGCCCTATCCCGTGCGCCAGCACCACCCGCTCCCGCGTGTCGGCCACCCGGCATTCGCGCTTCAGCAGGGCTGCTGACAGGTAAAGTCGAAACACGGGGTGAAGTAGCAGCTCAAATAGCAGGTGTCGTTCGGCGTCGGCTTGTCGTGGGCGGCCACCGTACCGTGCGTGGCCGGCTTCACGTCCGTCGTGAACGTCGCGACCGCGAGCTCATCCAGGTCCAGCTTGATCTTCTTCATACGTCCCCCTTGTCGTGGACACTCGGGTGGAGACACGGCCGTGCCCCCTTCGCTACTCGAAGTGTCGCACCTTCAGGGCCGCACAAATGGTGCCGCAAAAAGATAGATCGACCAGCTTTCTCCCCTTTGCGTCCTTTTGCAGCGGCGGAGCCGAGCGCGCGCCCCCGATATCGAACACCGCCCGTCCGCCAGCCCGGCGGCGAGTATCGACGGCGCGGCGAGGTACTCGAGCGTCCGCACCTCGCCATCGGCGGGCATGCTGGCGACGCGGGCCGCGGGTCTCGCACAGCCACACCTCCACGGCGCCGCGACCGAGGGCGGCGAACACGCCGTCGCCCAGCCAAGCAAACGCGGTGGAGCCCGACGCGATTGCCGCGTGATCCAAACCTATCCCACAAACAGTACCACCCCCGGTCGAGGGATGGAAGGGTCACGGTAGCCGTAAACTGCTGCCGTGGAATCGCTTACGAGACCATGGGGCCGCGCGGCCTACGGATGCATTCGGTGACACGGAGTCAACGGAGTCAGCAGAGTCGTTCTCCGTTGACTCCGTTGACTCCGTGTGAGCACTTCCGCTGAAGCCAGGGAACCAGAACGATCCTCGGCAACGTGGGATGATCCCGACCCGCAGCGCCGTCCGAGGCGCCGGAGGTCGGCTTACCGGGGCACGTTCGCCGCGCGCGTGAATCCCCCCGCCTCCATCCAGCCGTAGAACGCGTCGATCCACCGGTCGCTGCTGGTGCCCTGCCGCCGCATGCCAAAGCCGTGGCCGCCCGCGCTGAAGATGTGGGCTTCGGGCTTGTGGCCGGCCGCGCGCAGCGCGTCGTAGAAGCGGACCACGGGGGCGAGCGCCACGTTGTCGTCCTGTGCCCACGCCATGAAGATGGGCGGCAGGGCCGGCGGAATGGCGGGCATGGCGCCGAACGGGCCGCCGTAGATCATCGCGGCGAAGTTCGGACGGGCCGCGGAGTCCGCCTGGAGCAGGGCTGCGCTGGCGACCATGCCGCCCGCGGAGAACCCCAGGAACCCCACCCGGTCCGGCGAGACGCGCCATTCGGCCGCATGCTGCCGCACCACCTTCACCGCCTGGATTCCGTCCGCCATGCCGAACCGGCCGGCCGAATCCATGTTCATCGGCCCGGGGGGACCCTCCTGGCGCTTTTCCAGGATGCGGTACTTCAGCACGAACGCGGCGATGCCTCGTTCCTGCAGCCACCGCGCGACGTCGTACCCCTCCTGGCTGATGGCGAGCGCAACGAAATAGCCGCCGGGCGCGATGATCACGCCGGTACCCGTGGCCCTGGCCGGGTCGGGAAGGTAGGCCGTGAGCGTGGGGGTCACCACGTTCTGGATCACCGTTCCCACCGGCGTGTTCTCGTACGTCTTCTCCTGCTGCGTCCAGTGCTCGGAGCCCGGGGCCACGCCGGGCCACAGGTTCACGACCTGCGCGGCGGCCGGGCCGGCCGTCAGAAGCGTGACGACGATTCCGCCCGCCGCACCCAACACTGCTCGCCGCATGGTTTTCTCCGGGTTGCCGTGGATGAACGCACGGCGTACAGTCTCAAGGATCGCGGCCCAAAGCGCCAGTCAGAAAATTGGGCCATACAGAGCTCTGCCTGACAACTGGCGGGCTCGAGGTGCGAGAGCTCGCGGCCGGCCTTGATCGCGTTCGGCACGCGATTGCTGAATGGCACTCGCTTGCCGGCTGCCCCGCGCCACGAACCGTGCCGCACCCGGAAGCCGATCGCGATACAAAACCTTTACAAATTCATTACCCAAGCGGGCGTAAGGAAAAACGTCTCACACAGAGACGCAGAGTCACAGAGACAGGCCGCTGCCGATGCCTCCGCCCCAGAGCGAAACCATGGCGAACGCTGATTCCCGGGTCACGATCCACATGGCGGCGAGCCTCGACGGCTTCATCGCCCGAAGGGACGGAAGCGTCGACTGGCTGGAGACGGCCGACCGCTTCGAAGGCGGCGAGGTGATGGCGCAGGAGTCCGCCGCGGAGTTCCTCCGCACGATCGACTGTTACGTGATGGGCTCGCGGACCTACGAAACCGCGCTGGACTTCGACGCCAGGGGGCTCGGCTGGCCCTACGGGGATACGCCGACCTTCGTGCTCACCCGTCGGGAGCTGCGCAAGGCCAGACCCACCCTCGAGCTCTACGCGGGCGATCTCCAGCGCTTCGTGGAGGAGCGGCTGAGGCCGGCGTTTCGCAGCATCTGGTTCGTCGGCGGCGGTGTCGTCGCGGGCGAATGCCTGCGACGCGGGCTGGCCGACGAGCTTCGCTATTCCATTCTGCCCGTCCTGATCGGCGACGGCATCGCCTTCTTCGAGGGCCTCGACCGGGACGTTGCCCTGCACCTGCTCGAGGTGAAGGCATACCAGAGCGGCATGGTGGCGCTTCGGTACGAAGTGAAGCAGCCGGCTGCGGCATAAGCAAAAGTGTCTCACGCAGAGACGCAGAGTCATAGAGAGGCCAAGCGGTTCTCTCCGTATCTCCGCGTCTCTGCGTGAACCGGTCTTTTGCCGGCTTCCCGGGCGCGTCAGCTCACACGGCCCGCGTCGATGCGGGTCTTCCCCGCGATATAGAGGTACCGGAACTCCGCCTTCTGCCGGGTCGTGGCGTTCTCCAGGGCGACGACGATCTCCTTGTCGCACCCGCCCGGCTTCTTGATGGTGGCCGTCCACCCGGCCGTCGTCTCGATGCTTTCGATGGTGCTGGTGATGCACGTCCCGCTCGCGGGGCTCGTCGCCGGGATGACGGTCTTGATGGTGATGGAGGCCACCGACCCGCTCACGCCGTCGGGCTGCGTGTAGGTCCCGGCGGCAAACTCGGTGACCATCACGTGGTTGCCGGCGGCGTCGGTGGAATCGGCGACGGTGCGCGAGAACTCGCCCGGCGCGAGCAGGGCGTGGGGCGCGGCGGGCACGCGCGCGCCGGCGTTCGGGGCCACGGCGTCGGCGTTGCACGCGGCCAGCGCGGCGGCGGCGAGCAGGACGGGGATGGAACGGTACCACGGGTTCGACATCGTACAACTCACTACGTGGAGGATGATCGCGACTCGCGCCGCGCGGGCCCATGCAGCGGGAGTACCGCACGGGATGGAGAGGATATATCTCGTATGGGGTCTAAACATATGTTCAAACAGACATTGTGGCAACGCCCACCAGGCGCAGCAACAGCGCCTCACACAGAGACGCGGAGCCACGGAGAGGGTGGGCCGGTTCTCTCCGTGTCTCCGCGTCTCTGCGTGAGGCGATCTTTTCCGGATTACGGAATCAGCAGCGTCTTGATCGCGCGGCGCTCGTCCATGGCGCGGTAGCCATCCGCCACCTGCTCCAGCGGCAGCCTCTGGTCGAACACCTTGCCAGGGTTGATCGTCCCGTTCCAGATCCGGTCGATGAGGCCGGGGAGGAAGCGCCGGACGGGGGCGGGGCCGCCGTGCAGGTGGACCGAGGAAAAGAAGTACTCCAGGCCCGGGATCTGGACGTCGTGGGTGACGCCGACGAAGCCGACGTGCCCGCCGGGGCGGGTGGAGCGGATCGCCTGCATCATCGACTCCTGCGTGCCCACCGCCTCGATGACGGAGTGGGCGCCGAGCCCGCCGGTCATCTCCTTGATGCGGGCCACCCCTTCGTCGCCGCGCTCGCTCACGACGTCGGTGGCGCCGAACTCCAGGCCGAGCGTCTGCCGGTCCTCGTGACGGCTCATCAGGATGATGCGCTCCGCCCCCATCTGCCTGGCGGAGAGGACGCCGAGCAGCCCGACGGCGCCGTCCCCCACCACCGCGACCGTCTTGCCGGGCGCCACGGCGGCCGCGTCGGCCGCGAACCAGCCAGTGCCGAGCACGTCGGAGGCAGCGAGCAGGCTCGGGATCAGGTCGGCGGACGGCAGCTCAGGGGTCGCCACCAGCGTGCCGTCGGCGAGCGGGACGCGCAGGTAGGGCGCCTGTGCGCCCAGCGCGCCCATGGGCCGGGCGTCGACGCACCGGCTCTGGTAGCCCGCGTTGCAGATCGGGCAGGTGTTGTCCGAGGCGAAGAACGACCCGACCACGAACTGCCCCTTCTTCACGGTGCGAACCACGCGGCCGACCTCCTCCACGATGCCGCAGTATTCGTGGCCCATCGGCTGCGGCTCGGGGGTCGTATCGATGCCGCGCCAGGGCCACAGGTCGGAGCCGCAGACGCAGCTGGCCGAAAGGCGGATGATCACGTCCGTCGGCTCCTGAATGGTCGGGTCGGGGCGCTCCTCGAAGCGCACGTCACCCGGTCCGTAGAGAACGGCTCCCTTCATGTCGATCGACTCCAGTCGTTCAATCGTGTGTGGTCAGCGCGGGCTCGCGCCAGCCCCGTACTGCTCGTCGGTGACGTGCTCCAGCCAGTCGACCGCCTTGCCGTCGAGCGCCTCCTGGATGGCGATGTGCGTCATCGCCGTGGCCGGCGATGCGCCGTGCCAGTGCTTCTCCCCGGGCGCGAACCACACGACGTCTCCCGGGCGGATCTCCTCGATCGGCCCGCCCTCGCGCTGCACCAGGCCGGCGCCGGCGGTGACGATCAGCGTCTGCCCGAGCGGGTGCGTGTGCCAGGCCGTGCGCGCGCCGGGCTCGAAGGTCACCGCGGCGCCGGCGACGCGGGCCGGCGCGGGGGCGCTGAAGAGCGGGTCGATGCGGACCGTGCCGGTGAACCAGTCGGACGGCCCCTTGCCGGAGGGCTGCGAGCCCGCGCGCTTGATCTCCATCGTGTCTACCTCGTTCCGTCAGTGATCGATACGCCGCCGCGCGGCCCTTCGAACGCGGCAAGATTGGCGCGCCACCCTGCTGCAGACGGGGTGGCGCGGCTGGCTATTCGTGGTCGAGCGTGGTCGAGAGCACCGGAAACGCCTCGGCCTGCCGGCGGAGCAGGTCGGCCTTCTGAGTGACCCCCCGGATGGCGTCGGCGCCGGCGACCCACCGCTCGGGGGGCGCGGGGGAGTCCAGCAGGGAGACCAGCGCGCGGCCGAGCTTCGCCGGGTCGCCGGACTGCTTGCCGTTCATCTCCTCCCAGAGGGGGAGGATCCGCCGGGTGCGCTCCGCGTAGTCGTCTATCGAGAGCGCCGGCGGGATCGTCGACTCCTTCTCCAGCAGCTTCGTGCGGAAGAACCCGGGCTCCACGATGGTCGCGGTGATGCCGGAGGGAGCGACCTCGGGGCGCAGCGCCTCCATCCACCCCTCGAGCGCGAACTTCGAGGCCGCGTACGCGGAGGTGAACTCCCCCGCGACCACCCCGGCCAGCGAGGAGATGGTGACCACTTGGCCGCCGCGCTGCCGGCGCATCACCGGGAGCACGGCGCGGGTCACGTTGAGCGCGCCGAAGAAGTTGACCTCCATCTGCGCGCGGAACTGCTCGGGGCTGACCTCCTCGAAGAAGCCGGCCTGGAAGCTGGCGGCGTTGTTGATCAGCACGTCGATCCGGCCGAACCGCTCCACCGCAGCCTGGACCGCGGCCTCGGCGTCCGCCGGCACCGTGATGTCGAGCCTGAACGCCAGCAGGTTCTCATCGGCGCCGACTGCCTCGACGATGGTCTCGGGGCGGCGGGCGGTGGCGACCACCTGGTGCCCGGCGGCCAGCGCCGCGCGGGCGAGGTCGACGCCCATCCCACGTCCGGCGCCGGTGATGAAGTAGACCTTGCTCATGTCCTGCCTCCTGGTCAGGGCGCGGCGATCCGCGTCTTCTGGCTCGCACCTCCGCGCGCGCGGCTGCTTCTTTCGGACCGTGGAAGCTATCGCCAAGATTGATGTAGATAAACGAGACGGCGGTTCGCACCCTGATGCCCGCAGGTTGACAATGACCGAGATTACGAACGGGGTCCCGGAGTTCGTCGCGGTGGTGGAAGCGAAGGGGTTCCGCGCCGCGGGACGGCAGCTGGGCGTGAGCGGGACGGCGCTGAGCAAGGCGCTGCGCCAGCTGGAGCAGCGGCTCGGCGTTACGCTCCTGCTGCGGACCACGCGCAGCGTGCGGCTGACCGAGGCGGGCGAGACGTTCTACGCGGCGGCCCGCCAGGCGCTGGATGCGCTGCGGGCCGCCGCGGAGGAGGTTGGGGAGCTGGCGGATGCGCCGCGGGGGACGATCCGGCTGAGCATCAGCACCGGGGCGGAGGGGTTCCTGCGGGGGCCCGCGCTCGCGGGGTTCCTGCGGGCATACCCGGAGGTGCGGCTCGACGTGATCGTCGACGAGGACGTGAGCGACATCGTGGCGGCCGGCTACGAAGCCGGCATCCGGCTGGGAGAGGTGATCGAGCAGGACATGATCGCGGTGCCCGCATCCGGCCCGCAGCGGCTGGTGGTGGTGGGATCGCCGGCGTACTTCGCCAGGCACCCCAGGCCGGAGCACCCCCGCGACCTCGCCGGGCATGCATGCATCAACTGGCGCCCGGGTCCGAATGCGGCGCCGTACCGCTGGGAGTTCACCGAGCCCGGCGGCGAAGACTTCTCCGTCGCGGTCCCGGCCCGGGTCGTCGCCAACAACTTCTCCCTCATGATGCGGCTCGTGACCGCCGGCCTGGGGCTGACCATGGGGATGGGAGACGGCGTGCAGCCGTACGTCGATCGCGGGGAGGTCGTTCCGGTGCTCGAGGAGTTCTGCCCGCCGTTCCCGGGCTATTACCTGTACTATCCCCAGCGGCGGCAGGCCTCGCCGGCACTCCGCGCGCTCATCGACTACCTGCTCCAGATGCGGCAGGCGCGTTGAGCGGACCGCGTTGGATGAATATCATACCGTTTCGACGGATTGACTGTGCATTCAGTCATTCAGTCAACAGATGGGCTTCTGTGCTGGTGTTTCCGAATGTCCGAATGCACAGCGAATTGCCCAATCTGGGTATCACAAAGAAGCGAGGTCCCGGGCGAAGTCAGCCACGGCTGCTGCGCCGTTTCCGCGAGGCCAACCTGGTCATGCTCCAGCGTCCAGGTCATGATAACCTGGCTGCAGCCAGGCCGAACGCGTCGAAACGCTTGCGCGGCGGTCGGATTTCGATCTACTTGGTTCTGCTGCAGCGCGCGCCTCGACTTCGCGTGTAATCTGCTGAAAATGAAAGGAGGATTTATGATCTAACGTCAAATGCCAGCTGCCAATATGCCCTTTCCAGTGCTCAGGAGAGATCCTGCCGAAGTAGATCAACGACAGCAGAACAAACTGTTGAAGCCAACCTTTTGCAGCTCCGCTCGCCCCTGACCGCGCTGCTTCGGGCGGCTGAGCTCAGGCGTCAGGGGGCGGACGGCTGGCCAATCCCGAAACCTTTTCGAGTATCTTCGCGTGTTCGTTGCGTACCCGGTGCGGGATGGGTGCGAGTCCGCTCGATGGTGCATGGAAGTGCAGCCGGCGGTGCCACGCGGCCTGACTTGATGGCAACATGAATTTTACGAACACAGGGATGAAATCATGGCTACGAGAAAAATCGCGCTGGAAGAAGCAATCACCACGCCCGCGACCGAAGACTACCTGTCCATCACGCTGGCGGTCGCCCCCACGGACCAGGCCGCAGCCGCCCTGACCAGGGGGCTGGAAGACGACGATCAGCGAATCGCAACGATGGATGCGGCCGGGATCGACCTGTTCGTGCTGTCACAGACGAGTCCCGGTGTGCAGGCCGAGAAAGACGCGAGCGTCGCCGTGCAGCGGGCGCGCGAGGCGAACGACTTCATGCAGGGGCTGATCCAGAAGCACCCGGACCGATACCGCGGGTTCGCGCACCTCGCGATGCAAGACGTGCAGGCGGCCCGTGACGAGCTGAAGCGGTGCGTCGAGGAGCTCGGCTTCCTCGGCGCGATGATCAGCGGCAACACGAACGGCGTCTACCTCGACGACAAATGCTACGAGCCGTTCTGGGAGCGCGTCGTCCAGCTCGGCGTACCGGTATACATCCACCCGGCCAACCCCCACGTCCAGCCGTGGGTCATCAGGGATTATCCCGTGATGCAGGGCGCGCTGTGGGGGTGGACCACGGACAACTCCTCCCACTTCCTGCGCCTGCTCTTCAGCGGACTCTTCGACCGCTTCCCCGAGCTCACGATCATCCTTGGGCACATGGGGGAGACGCTCCCGTACTTCCTGTGGCGTATCGACTCGCGCTATGACACGACCGACAACGAGTGCGGCCTGAAGAAGGAGAAGCCCTCCGACTACTTCCGCTCGAACCTCGTCATCACCACGACCGGCGTTTGCCAGGATTCGTCGCTCCAGTGCGCGATCACGGAGATGGGCATAGACCGCGTGCTGTTCTCGGTCGACTACCCTTACGAAGAGACGGAGAAGGCCGCTGCCTGGATCGAAGACACCCCGGTGTTGGCCGACCAGGCACAGCGCGACAGGGTCTGCTACAAGAACGCGGAGCGGGTTCTGCGGCTGAGCGATTCGACGTAAGCCACAGGTGCGCGGCGCGGCCGAGGGGGACGCCGGCTTGCAGCGTGACCGAGGGGCGAACGCAGCAGCCGTGGCCAGGTCAGCCACGGCTGCTGCGCCGTTTCGCATGCCGCGATCAGCGCGGGAAGGTGCGGTGGATCCTGGGCGGGACGTAGGTGCCGTCGAGCGCGCTGCCCTCGGGGCCGTAGACGCGGAAGAGCAGGCTGAAGGGTCCCTTCGGGACGGGGAGCCAGTTGGCGGTGCTCCACCGCTTCGGCGGGTCCGCCTGGACGTAGATCGTCACCGAGCCGTCGTCCGCGGTCACGAGGCCGGGCGTATACGAGGCGACCACGTACTTGTCGAGGGAGTTCGGGACCAGCTCGATGGCTTCCGGCGTGTAGGCCGTCAGCGACCAGAAGCGCTGGTACTCGGGGAGCTGGTCCTGCGCGAACTCGATCGTGTACGCGAAGCTGCCGCCGTCGAGCGGGAGCCCGCTCGCGTCGACGAACGCGTTCGCGTAGTAGGCGGCCGTGCGGTCGTTGCCGACCTGGATGTACTCGGTGAGCGCGGCACGGTCGAGGTAGTTCGTCCCCCAGTGCCCGATGTTGTCGAAGTGGATCCAGTTGGTCGAGCCGCGGTGCGACTGCCAGCGGTTGATGATCGCCGCCCACGCCGCCTGCGCGCCGCGGATGATGTCTGCGAGCGGGGCCGAGTCGCGGTCGACCATCTCCCGGGCCTCCGCGAAGGCGGCGTCGAACCGCTGCATCAGCGCGCGGTCGTCGTCGGTGATCGGCTGGGTCATCGGCGACGCCATTGCCTCCTGCACCGTCGCCAGGAAGGCCTCGGGCGCCTTGGCGAGCCCCTCGTCGGCCATGAGCTTCACCGACGGCCCGAAGAAGAAGAGCGGAAGCACGAGCGTCCGCCCGGACTTGCCGCTCGGGTCGTAGTTGTCGAGCGTCTGCAGCGAGAGGCTGGACCGGAACTCGTTGGCGGCGGCAATCAGGTTCTCGCCCGAGGGCGAGTGCTTGTCGATGCGGATGGCGATGGTCGTGACGGGATACGGCAGCTCGACCCGGGTGGCGTTGTCCGGCAGCGTCCCGGCGTAGTCGCTCGCCACGAACGCGTAGATGCCCCCGTCGGACGGCGGGGCCGAGGAGAGCGCGGTCGAGAAGATGCTGCCGTACACGTCCAGCTGGAGGATCGAATACTTGTTCGGATACGCCGGGATGGTGAGGATCACGGGGCCGCTGGACACGTCGAGGAACGCCTCGGCGTAGATGGTGTCGTCGTTGATGGCGACGACCACCTTGTACTCCGGCCCCATCCCGAGCGGCCCGGTCAGCCGGTTCGCGATCTGCTCGCCGGCGCCCTGCCGCAGGCTGTTCTCGCTGTTGATCTGGAACTGCGTCCAGGTGAAGTACCGCGGATAGAACCGCACCGTGTAATCGTACGCGACGCGGTAGCCTTCGGGGTTGCTCATTGCTCGGACTCTCCTGATCGATTGAAAGGCGGGGACATGCATGCGGACGCGCAACTTTATTCCCCAATTGAGATGACCGCAACAACGTCTCACACGGAGACGCGGAGGCGCAGAGAGAAGCCGCGGCTTTTTCTCTGCACCTCCGTGTCTCTGCGTGAGGCGCTTTTGCTACGCCTTCGGCTGGAACAGCTCCACGACGTTACCGGAGGGGTCTTCCACCAGGATCTGGGCGCCACCCGGGCCTTCGACGCGATCACCGCGGAAGTGGGCCCCGGCCTCTCGAAGCGCACCCACGAACCCGTCCAGGTCCTCCACCTCGAGCTGGAAGCGATTCCAGCCGCCGGGCTGCGGCGCTCCCCCGGCCCGTCCGGCTCCCCCGGCGCCCGGCGCGTTCAGGTAGAGCCGCAGATCGCCGCGCGACAGGGCCGCGAAGCCCGGCGCCGGATACATCTCCACTTCGAAACCCAGGAGATCCCGGTAGAACCCGATCGCTCGCTCCACGTCGTGGACGATGTAGCGGATTGCGGCCATGAGATCCTCCCGCACGGGTGAGTTATAGAACGGTACCGTCCTGCATCTTAAAACGAAACGGTTCCGTTGCACAAGCTCACGACGTTCGGCTAGCTTGACCGCCATGGATCCTCGAATTCGGCGGACGCGCGACACCGTACTGCCGGCGGCGCTTTCGGTGCTGGCGAAGCGCGGCTTTGCGGACTTCAGCATGGAAGCGGTCGCGGAGGCGTCGGGGGTGGCCAAGAGCACCCTCTACCGGCACTGGCCGACAAAGCTCTCCCTGCTGCGGGATGCCCTGGAAGGGCTGAACCGGCAGCCGCAGGTCGAGCTCGAGGCGGGACCGGCTCGAGCACGGGTCGAGCGACTGCTGGAGCACCTCGCGTCCGCGCTCTCCGATTCGGTTCTCTCCGCGTGCATTCCAGGGCTCATCGAGGCCGCGGAGCGTCACCCCGAAGTCGCCGAGTTCCTTCACCAGTACAGCGACGGCCGCCGCTCGGCGCTGACCCGCGTCATCCAGAAGGGGGTCGAGGAGGGGGAGCTTCCCGCGCACCTCGACCCGGAGCTGGCATCGCTGGCGCTGTCCGGACCGATCTTCTACCGTCGGCTGATGACGGCGACCCCGCTCCCGGCGGCCGACGTTCCCGGCCTCGTGCGGCAGGTGCTGGGTCCGGCGTAAGACCGAACCCGGCAACAGACTTTTTCACACAGAGTCACCAGAGGCACCAGAGGAAAAGCAGTTCTCTGGTGCCTCTGGTGACTCTGTGTGAGATCTGCCGTTCCTTTTGAGCAACGGTTTATGCGGATCTGGTCGGATCTGGTATGAGGATAAGGTGAGACGCTTGCGCATGCGCGAAGGGCGCGGGGGAATCTCACCCTCCGCGCCCGTCGTGTTTGCACGTGTGATAGCCTCGAAATCTCCTGCAGGATCGAGGTCTAACCCATCGCGGCCGTCAGCTCGCTGACGCGGACCAGGGTGTGGACGGGGTAGCCGGCGCGCTCGATCGCCTCGCGGCCGCCCTCCTCGCGGTCGACCAGGGCCAGCACGGCGAGCACCTTGCCGCCTTCCGCCTCCACGGCCTGGATCGCCTTGAGCGCGCTGCCGCCGGTGGTCACCGTGTCCTCGATCACCACCACCTCGTCGCCGGCGGCGAAGCACCCCTCCACCCGCTTGCCGGTGCCGTGCGCCTTGGGCTCCTTGCGCACGGTGAAGGCGTTCACCGGGTCGCCCGCGAGCCACGAGGCGTGGGCGATGGCGTACGCCACCGGGTCCGCCCCCAGCGTCAGCCCGCCGACCGCGGCGGGGCGCAGCCCGGCCTCACGCAGCACCGCCAGTCCCAAGCGCCCGACCACCGCCTGCCCCTCGGCGTGCGTGGTGGTGGTGCGCGCATCCACGTAGTAGCGGCTGCGCGCGCCGGAGGAGAGCACGAAGTCGCCGACGCGGAAGGAGCGCTCCAGCAGCAGCGCGATCAGGCGGTCCCGGTCGGCGCTCACGGCAGCTCCCGGGCGGGGGCGGTGATCTCCACCCATTCCTCGATGGTGTTGGGCGAGGGGTAGGGCATCCCGAACTCGTTGTGCAGGTTGCGAATCCCTTCGACCACGGCGGGGTCGGCGCGCACGTCGCTCTCGGGGCCGAACTCCAGGAACTCCAGGAACACGCCGGGCGTCTCGGCGCTCACGAAGTGCCACGCGTGCGCGCCGTGCACGGTGGCCGCCGCGTGCAGCGCGGCCCACAGCTCCGCGTACTCGCCGCGCCGGTGCTGCGGCACGAAGCGGCGGATGCTCACCAGGCGCCGCTCGCCCGTCTTCACGTCCATCGTACGGTCCTTCGGGTTCAGGGGATGCGCGGCGGCCGGCCGCGGCGCCGCAGGAGCTGTCCCACCACCGCCGCGCCGACCCGCCCCAGCCCCGAGGGCCGCGCCCGCCGCGCGATGCGCTGCGGCGCGCGGATCAGCGGCTCCACCTCGGCGGGTGAAGGACGGCGGTGCGCGACGGCGAACACCAGCCGGTCCAGGTCGTCGCGCAGCATCGGGCGCGGTTCGGCGCGGCGCGCGGCCACCATCCTGCCGCCGGCGTCGCGGGCGGCGCGGGCCAGCTCCAGCGCGCGCAGGTACGCCCGCGGGTCCAGCTCGCCGGGCGCAAATACCGCGCGCGGATACTCGGCGGCGAGCTCGTCCAGCAGCTCGTCGAGCACCACGGCCCAGGTGGAGGCGTCGTCCAGGTCGGCGGGGTCCATCGCGCGGTCCGCCAGCCGGTCCACGGCGCGCTTGAAGCGCAGCGCCGTCTCCACCACCCCCTCGTCGTCGTCGGGGAGCTCGGAGAGGAAGTCGACCAGGGCGTCGTACACCCGGGCGGCGGCCACCTCGTCCAGCCGGTCGATCTCGTCCAGCAGGTCGCTCACGCGCGAGACCATCGCCTCGCGATAGCGGTCCATCGACGCCGGGTGGTGCTCCAACCAGAACCCCACCTCCGCGTCGATCACCGTGCGCAGCGTGACGAGCTTCGCGAAGGTGTCTGCCTTCATCGGCGCAGCTGCCTGGGCACGCGGTTCGGGCGGACGGGGATCGACAAGGTCAGCGGGCGCTCGGCGCGCGTCAAGTACAGCTCGCTGCTGCTGAGGCTTTTACGGAACGCCTGACGCAGAGACGCAGAGGATAAGAGAGGCGCTGTCGTCTTTGTCCGCGAAGGCGGACTGTGTGCCGTTGTAGCGGGGACTTCAGTCCCCAATTCTCCCATCCATCACCGCCCGGCCTCGCGGCTCCAGTAGAAGCCGGAGCTGCTGGCGGGGTCGACGACCAGCCAGGCGCTGCGGCCGGGGAGGGCGTAGACCTCCAGCCGGCTCGCCGACCTGCGGAGCATGGTGCCCGGGTTCACCGTCCACCAGGGAGTGAAGGTCGGCGCGTCGACCTGCAGGGCGCGCGCCTCGTCCAGCGAGAGGCGGCGCAGCCCCGCGACCATCCGCCCGTGGTCGGCGGGCGCGTAGGTGAAGCGCAGCCAGTACAGCCCGCCGCGGTCGTCGCGGCGGGTGTGGATCTCGGTGGCGGAGGGGGGGACGAGGGAGGGGAGCGCCTCGGCGCCGGCATGGGGCGCGGTGGCGTACGCCGGCCAGTATTTCTGCGGCTGCTCGACGTAGGTGCAGACGCTGGGGTAGAGCGCCAGCCCCAGCGTAATCGCGGAGAACGCGAACAGCAGCACCACGCTCCTGCGGCGGCGCAGCCGTTCGGTCTCGGTGAGTTGCTGCATCGGAAAAACCCGCTCAGGATCGGGATGGACCAGCACGAATGGGCCCAATGTAGAGCGCCCGCCGGCGGGCCGCGAGGCCGCTGGCGGGCGCCGTCCCCCTGGGGGCGGGGCGGCTACGGGTCGGTGCGGGTGAGCACCAGCACCGGCGCGGGGGCCGCGGCCGAGGGGAGGTGCAGCACCAGGTGGTTGCCCACCACCTCGTACGCCACGCCGCGGCTCGCGTCCCACCCGGCCAGGTCGAAGCCGGAACCGGTGCCGCGCAGCCCGGGACGCCGGCCCACGCTGAAGGCGGTGCTCGGGTAGAAGCGCAGCTCGCCGCCGCGCGCCTGTACGCTCCCCGCCTGCGTGCCGAAGGAGAGCGGCGCGGGCGAGGTGGGGCCCCAGGTCGACGCCTCCATGGAGTAATCGCCCCCCGCGCCGAAGTGCACCGTCATCTGCTGCACGTCGCCGCCGGGGAGGGCGGTGGCCGTGGGCGTGATGGTCCAGGTGCCCATCAGGTCGGCGTCGGTGGGCGCGGTGGCGCCGTCGCCGCAGGCGGTGGCCGCGGCGAGGGCGAGCAGGGCGGTGAGTGCGTGGAGCTTCCGCATGGGCGGAGTACCCGGTGGGGGCTGCGATGGACGAACGTACAGGAACGAACGAGCGGACCCCGTCCTGACGGAGCGGGCGGTCAACGCCGAGGGGAGGAGGGCCCGCGCCGGTGGAACGACCCTCCAGCGCCCAGCCGACGACAGTACCCTACTCCACCTCGACGTCGCCCCCGCGGCAGTCGCCGTCGCCCGCGGTGCCGGCCCGCACCACCTCGCGCACGGCCATGGCGCGCGGGAACATCCCCAGGTGGCCGAAGCTGCCGCGGTCGGTGACCTCGGCGCGGACGGTGACGAACACGGTGCCGTAGTCGCCCTTCACCAGCTCGCGGTAGCGCGGCAGCAGGGGGCCGGCATCCGACACCCACCACTTCTCGCTGCTCCCGCACGGCTGGAACGACTGCTCTTCCCACTGCACCGTGTAGTGCCCGGTGAGCCGCCGCGGCTCCATCCTCCGGTGCCCCGCGCCCAGGAGCGCGAGGGCGGCGATTGCGGGCACTGCGCGGATCGTCTTCTTCATCAACACGCTTCCCTGCCCTGTACCCTGCCGAACCGTTCCGCACAATAAGACACGCGGCGGAAGGAAAACGTTGCATTAAGAAAAGTGCGGGAGTGCGGAAGTGCGTTGAAGCCCCGAGCGCACTTCCGCACTTCCGCACTCCCGCACTTTTTTACTTTCCCTGCTCGATGGCCCTGCGGGCGATGCGGTCCACCACGCCGGGGGCGACCAGCTTGATCTTCGCGCCGAGCTTGCCGCGCAGCGTCATGATCAGGTCGCGCCGGCGCTTCGCGGCCGCGGCGATGATCTGCCGGGCGCACTCCTCGGCCGACATCACCTCGCGCTCGCGCACCGGGCTGTTCCCCTCGCCCAGCGGCTTCCCGTCCGGGCCGAAGGCGCGCTCGCGGATCTCCGTGGCCACGAAGCCGGGGAACACCTGCGTCACCGTCACCCCGTCGTCTTCCAGCTCGATGCGGATGGAGTCGAAGAACCCGGCCGCCGCGTGCTTGCTGGCCGCGTAGCCGCTGCGCGTGGGGACGCCCGTGAGGCCGGTGAGGCTGTTGACCGCCACGATGCGGCCGCGGCTGGCCTTGAGGTGCGGGAGCGCGTAGAAGGTGGGGTACACGCTCCCCAGGTAGTTCACCCGCATGATCCGCTCGAAGGGCGCCAGGTCGCGCATCTCGTCGAAGCGCGCCCACATCCCGATCCCCGCGTTGTTCACCAGCGTGTCGATGCGCCCGTGCTCGGCCGCCGCGCGCTCGATCAGCGCCCGGCACTGCTCCTGGTCGCCCACGTCCGTGGGCACCGCGAGCGCGAGGGCACCCCGGGCCCGGCAGGCGGCGGCGACCTCCTCCAGCTTCGACGGCTCGCGCGCGGCCAGCACCAGGCGGGCGCCCTGCGCGGCCAGCTGCAGCGCCAGCTCGCGCCCGATCCCGGCCGAGGCGCCGGTGAGCACCACCACGTTGTCGCGGAAGGGAGCGTCGCTCATCGGGACCGGGCGGATCGGGTGGTGTCGGCGGAGGCCGTCCGCGGCGCGCCGATGTCGATGTGGATCTGCGCCTGCCCCTCCGCCTGCACCACGGCGGCCACCGACTTGGAGAAGACGAACACGCCCAGCGGGGTGATGCGGTCCACCCGGCCGGTGGAGCGCACGCCGCGGGCGAGCTGCCGGTCGAGCGCGGCGTCCACGTCGCGGCGGATGGCGGCGATCCGGTCGCCCACCGCGAAGCGTGCGGCGCCGCGCATCTGGTCGCGGAGCTGGTCGTACAGCAGCCACTCGGCCACCTCGGGAAGCACCTCCCGGCTCTCCACCGAGAAGTCCAGGTCGGGCACCGAGACCACCTGCGAATCCGGGTCGAAGACCGGGGTGCCGACGAAGTAGAGCGTCCCCTTCGCGTCGCCGGCGACGCTCGCGGCCAGCACCAGCTTCGTCCCCGCACCGTAGAGGTGTGCCCCGCGCACGGTGATGTGGTGGTCTTTGATGTCGAAGCTGCGGCCCACCAGCTTGGCGCGCACGATCGAGTCCATCACGGTGAAGGGGAGCTCGGCCACCATCTGGATGTGGAACCCCTCGCCCGGGATCGTGCCTCCGCTCGGCGGCAGCGGCTTCGGGGTCACCCTGGGGCGCTTGCCGATCACCAGCTTCGGGCGGACCACCACGGAGACCTGGGTGGAAAGGGTGGTGCCGGAGCCGCGCGGCGGGGTGGCCGAGAGCGCCTCGGGCTGCATCAGCACGTACACGCCCTTCGACGCCGTGATCGGCTCCTGCACCGTGACCCAGACGCTCTTCACGTGGTGGCGCAGGTTCGCGGCCTCGCGGATGCGCTGGTCGATCTCCGGCGCGTTCTTGTCCAATAGATCCTGCACCAGGTTCTGCACCCGCTCGGTGACGTCGACGTTGGCCTTGGTGAGCCTGCAGCGAAAGCCCGGCCGCACGCGGCGGGGTGTGGTGTGCGCCGACACGGTCCAGTCCGGCCGGATGCCGATGGCGGTGCGCAGCCCCAGGTCCATGCTGGGCATGGGCCCGTCCTGTCCGCAGCTCGCCAGTTGCACCCAGCTGCACCTCCCCAGCACGCAGGGGTGGGCGGCGACCCGCGCCCGGTAGCGGACGTGGGCGGAGAGGTCCAGGTGGTCGCCGTCGAGCCTCAGCGAGAGCGGGTCGCGCTCCCACATCTCCTTGACGTACAGCGTCCCCACCACGGGAAAGCTCCCCAGCGGGTGCCAGTCGTCTTCGTGGTTCTGCCCGTGCGGCACCTTTCTCTCCACCTGCGCCGCCACGTTCGCCAGCGACACGGTGATCGGCAGGGTGACGGTGGACGGCTGCGGCTCGGGGACCGCCCGTTGCTCGCCGCGCTCGTCGGGGGCGGGGATGCGCATGCTGTCGCGGCACCCCGCGGCGAGGAGCGCGATCAGGGGTGCGGCCAGCAGCAGGCGGAAGCGTGTCGTATTCAAGGGTGTGGCCAGGGAGATGGGGATGGGATGGATGCGATGATGGATTCGTTGCGAGACGAGGCGATACGAGGCGAGCGAGCTCGCCGCTACAACGGCACACAGTCCGCCTTCGCGGACATCGACGGCAGCCGCGGTCGACCCGGAGCCCAACGCGGCGCACCAAAGGTCGAGGCGCAGTCCGCGAAGGCGGACTTCGTGCCGTTCCAGCGGCGGGTTTCCAACCCGTCAGACGCCGGCGCCGCGGCCGCGCGCCCTACTCGTCGCGCTCCGGCGGCCGCGGCGCGACCACGTCGACCAGCAGGCGCCAGGGCCCGTTACCATCGCGGGCCCAGATGCGGACGTAGTGGCCCGTCTCCCGCCGCCCGGCGCCGGCGAGGACGTACCGATACTCGCCGTAGCTCCACCCGAAGTCGCCCGCGGCGGAGGTGAACGCGCGCGCCGGCGTGGCCGAGTAGCGCCGCGTGCTGTCGGCGGAGGCGGCGGCGAGCGCGGCGGCCAGGCCCACGTGCGGCTGCGCATTGTTGCGCAGCAGCCGCATCCCCCGGTCGCCGAAGCTCCGCAGCGCGGCCGCCAGCCCGTCGCGCCCGGCCTGCGCGGCGAACGCGTTGTCCGCGGCCAGCAGCGATGCCGCGGCGGCTGCGTTCGGCTCACCCGCGGGGAAGGCGGGCGGTCCGGCCGCGGCGGGGGTCCACAGCGGCGCCTCGGGCTCGGGCTTCGGGTTGGAGATGCCGAGGTCCACCACCCAGCGCCACGCCTCCGGGCCGCGCCGCCAGACGGTGACGTAGTTGCCGTAGCCGATCACCGCGCCGGTGCTGTCCATCACCTGCGACGGCCCGGTGGTGAACCCCAGGTCCCCCGACCGCGCCGCGTGGGCGAAGGCGGGGTGCCACGCGAGCCGGATCTTGGTCGCCGGGCGCGAGCGGAAGGAGGCGATGGCGTTCACCGGCTCCGGCCGGAAGATCACCGCGCTGTCGTCGGCGAAGCGGATGAAGCCGTCGCGCACCCCCTCCCGGATGGTGGCCTCCTGGAAGGCCTGCTCGGCCGCCACCAGCGCCGCCTCCGCGTCCTCGCCGGCGCGCGGCGGGATGGGGAGCGGACCGGCGGCCGGCGGCGCGCACGAGGCCAGCGCGGAGACGGCGGCGAGCAGGAGGGTGCGGGCGTGGCGCATCGGCTTCGGCGACAGGGGCCTGGGATGGAGACCGGGAGATGGATACGCGTGGCGGTATCCGGGGGATTCACGGGATTCCGGGGGATGCCTGCGCCGGGGAGCACCCGGCGCGGGCTGTCCGGCGGGTTGGAAACCCGCCGCTGGAACGGCACGAAGTCCGCCTTCGCGGACTATGCCTCCGCCTCGCTCAGCTCGCCGCGCTCCACCGCTCGCGCGGCAGCTCGTAGCGGATCACGCCCTCCTCCGAGCCGTCGCCGGCGAAGGCGAGGCCGCACTTCTCCATCACCCCGATGGAGGGAGCCAGGTGCGGGTAGGTCTCGGCGGTCACGCGCGCGACCTCGGGAAAGCCGAACGCGCGCTCGATCAGCGCATGTGTCGCCTCCACCGCGTACCCGCGGCGGCGGTGCTGGGGGAGCACGCCGTAGCCCACCTCCACGCTGCCGTCGTTCGCCGGCGGCCCCTTGTAGCCGCAGAGGCCGACCAGCTCGCGGCCGCCCTCGTCCGCCACCAGGTAGTACATCCACCAGCCGTCCTCCTCCGGCGCGTCCTCGATGGCCTGGAGGGTCCAGCGGCGCGCGTCGTCGTCGTACAGCTCCGGCGGCCAGCTCTCGGGGACGCGGGCGTTCAGCAGCTCGGCGAAGCGGCCGCGGTCCTCACCCTCGGCGCGGAGCAGGTCGGGCGTGCACCCCACCAGCTCCAGGCGCGATGTCTTCAGCGTCGTCATGTCGTCGTCTTCGTGAGTCGATGAGAGGATTTCGCGCGCGGCGGACCCCCGTCCGCGGCGGCATCGGCGGGAAGACGACGGCAATCACAGGCGCCTCGGAGCAGAGATTGGATCGGGGACTCGCGAAGAAGCGTCGGAGAATATCGGTGTGGGAGAGCAGGTAGGGCAACAACTACCCCTCTCCCTGGCGCTTCGCTCGCGGCGATCGACCGACGTGTTGGGACGGTGACGAGCGCAGCGAGCCTGCAGTACACCCTCTCCCGGCAGTTCGGGAGAGGGTCGGTTCGGGCGGACGCACGGGACCGCCGGTTGGCAACGGAGCCGTGTCCGCCCGAACCGGGGTGAGGGGTTCCCCACCCGTTCGGGTAGCCCACCTGCCGAAGAAGAAGCGGCGCCGTCCCCTTCCGGGCGTGGGTGAGCCCGATTCATGGCAGCATCGTTGCGTTGACGGGGAGCACACGCCCACCCGGACCGGGGTTCGGCTCCGCGCGGGCGGCACCCTCCACCAGGCGGCGGACCCATGATCTCGGCGAGCGGAACCGACGTGGAAGGCGTGACCTTCTCCTGCGAAGACATCGAGGCGTGCGGGCGCGTGCTCACCCCCGAGGCGGTGGAATTCGTCGCCTCGCTGCACCGGCGCTTCAACCCGCGCCGGCTGGAGCTGCTCCGCAGGCGCCAGGAGCGCCAGGTGCTGATCGAGGGCGGCGCGCTCCCCGACTTCCTCGCCGAGACCGAGGAGGTGCGCCGGGGCGACTGGCGCGTGGGCCCCTGCCCCCCCGACCTGCAGGACCGGCGGGTGGAGATCACCGGCCCCGTCGACGCCAAGATGGTGATCAACGCGCTCAACTCGGGCGCGAGCTGCTTCATGGCCGACTTCGAAGATGCGCTCTCGCCCACCTGGCGCAACGTGGTCGAGGGGCAGGACAACCTGCAGAAGGCCATCCGCCGCACCCTCGACTTCGAGAGCGCCGAGGGGAAGCGCTACGCCCTGGCGGAGAAGACGGCCGTGCTCCTGGTGCGGCCGCGCGGCTGGCACCTGGTGGAGCGGCACCTGATGGTGGACAGCGAGCCCGTCTCCGCGTCGATCTTCGACTTCGCGCTCTACTTCTTCCACAACGCGCGCGCGCTGCTGGAGCGCGGGAGCGGCCCGTACTTCTACCTCCCGAAGATGGAGAGCCACCTGGAGGCGCGCCTCTGGAACGACGTCTTCACCGCCGCCCAGGAGGCGCTCGGCATCCCCGTGGGGACCATCCGCGCCACGGTGCTGATCGAGACCATCCTGGCCGCCTTCGAGATGGACGAGATCCTCCACGAGCTGCGCGACCACGCCGCCGGGCTCAACGCCGGCCGCTGGGACTACATCTTCTCCCTGATCAAGAAGCTGCGCACCCGCGAGGAGTGCGTGATGCCCGACCGGGCGCAGGTGACCATGGCCGTGCCCTTCATGCGCGCCTACTGCGACCTGCTGGTGCGGACCTGCCACCGCCGCGGCGCGCACGCCATGGGCGGGATGGCGGCCTTCATCCCCAGCCGCCGCGACCCCGAGGTGAACCGGGTGGCGCTGGCCAGGGTCACCGAGGACAAGGAGCGCGAGTGCGGCCAGGGCTTCGACGGCACCTGGGTGGCGCACCCGGACCTGGTTCCCGTGGCGAAGGCCGTGTTCGACCGCCACCTGGGCGACCGCCCCAACCAGAAGGAGGTGACGAGGGACGACGTGCGGGTGGAGGCGCGCGACCTGATCAGCTGCGGGATCGCCGGCGGCGAGGTGACCGAGGGCGGCATCCGCGGCAACGTGAGCGTGGCGCTGCAGTACGTGGAGGCGTGGCTGCGCGGCAACGGCGCCGTCGCCATCAACAACCTGATGGAAGACGCCGCCACCGCCGAGATCAGCCGCGCGCAGCTCTGGCAGTGGATCCGCCACCGCGCCGAGGTCGCCGGGGGCGGGGAGATGACCCCCGACCTCTACTGCCGCATCCGCGACGAGGAGGTGGCGAAGCTGAGGGAGGCGCGCGGCGCCGACACGGCCGACCTGGAGCGCGCCGTGAAGCTGCTCGACGAGCTGGTGCTGGGCTCGAAGTTCGTGCCGTTCCTGACCCTGCCCGCCTACGAGATGCTGGGCTAGGGGAATGTCGAGGAACCCGGCCCATCACGGGTGTCATCCTGAGGCCCGGACCCGCTGATGCCGACGCTCGCGCCGACGACCGCAGGGCCGAAGGATCTGACCCGGGACGCACGTGGGCTCGGCGCGGCAGCGACGAAGGAATCGAGGGCGGACCCTCTCGGCCGCGGAACGCGCGCGGCTTCCGCGGCGGGCCTCGTGGCAGCCGCGGTTGGATCCTTCGGCCCGGCGGCCCTCTGCGTGAGGCGAGCTCGAGCGTGTTCGGGCCTCAGGATGACACGCGTGTGATCGACGTTTTCCCAACCGTCTTCCAGGGCGGCGGGAGACGGGAGATGGGCGTGGGAGGGTGATGGGGGAACGTTCGGAAGACCCGGCCTGAGAGCTCCTGAGCCGAAGGCGGCGGGACCATCGACAACCTGGGGAACGACTGGAGGAGCCGATGAGCCGGGAGAGCTTCGAGGCGCAGGTGAGGGAGCTGGAGATCCAGTGGCTCACGGACGGCCGCTGGCAGGGGATCACCCGCGGCTACACCGCGGCCGACGTGGTGCGGCTGCGCGGCTCGGTGCGGGTGGAGCAGACGCTGGCGCGGCGTGGCGCCGAGCGGCTCTGGCGGCTCCTGCACCAGGAGCGCGCGGTGCGCACCTTCGGGGCGCTCACCGGCGCGCAGGCGGTGCAGATGGTGAAGGCCGGGCTGGAGGCGCTCTACCTCTCCGGCTGGCAGGTGGCGGGCGACAACAACCTCTCGGGGCAGACCTACCCCGACCAGAGCCTCTACCCCTGCAACAGCGTTCCCGCCGTGGTCCGCCGCCTGAACAACGCGCTGCTGCGCGCCGACCAGGTGGAGTGGGCCGAGGGCGAGGGCGAGGCGCAGCGCGACTGGCTGGTCCCCATCGTGGCCGATGCCGAGGCCGGCTTCGGGGGCCCGCTGCACGCCTTCGAGCTGACGAAGGCGATGCTGGAGGCGGGCGCGTCGGGGATCCACTTCGAGGACCAGCTCGCCTCGGAGAAGAAGTGCGGCCACCTGGGGGGCAAGGTGCTGGTGCCCACCGCGCAGTTCATCCGCACCCTGGTCGCGGCGCGCCTGGCGGCCGACGTGCTCGACGTCCCCGCGCTGCTGGTGGCGCGCACCGACGCCGACAGCGCCGCGCTCCTCACCAGCGACGTGGACGAGCGCGACCGCCCCTTCCTCACCGGCGAGCGCACCGCCGAGGGATACTTCCGCGTGCGCAGCGGGCTCGAGGCGGCCATCGCCCGCGCCCTGGCGTACGCGCCGTACGCCGACCTGATCTGGTGCGAGACCAGCACCCCCGACCTGGAGCAGGCGCGCCGGTTCGCCGACGCGATCCACGCGCACTTCCCGGGGAAGATGCTGGCCTACAACTGCTCGCCCTCGTTCAACTGGAGCAAGCACCTCGACGCGCACACCATCGCCCGCTTCCAGGAGGAGCTGGGCGCCATGGGGTACCGCTTCCAGTTCGTGACGCTGGCGGGGTGGCACCTGATCAACCTGCACACCTTCGAGCTGGCGCGCGGCTACGCCGAGGAGGGGATGAGCGCGTACGTGGCGCTGCAGCAGCAGGAGTTCGCGCGCGAGGCCGACGGCTACACTGCGACGAAGCACCAGCGCGAGGTGGGCGCCGGCTACTTCGACCAGGTGCTGATGGCCGTCACCGGCGGCGAGGCGTCGACCGCGGCGCTCACCGGGAGCACCGAGCAGGCGCAGTTTGCGTAAGGCTTGACGCAGAGACGCAGAGGAACCGAGAGGCCGCAGCGTGCGCACGCTGCGGCCTCTCGGTTCCTCCGCGTCTTCGCGTGATCGCCGTTCTTCCAGAATCAGGCGTTCGACCGCGGTTACGGCGTGGTGTACGGGCATCCCCAGGTGATGGGGCAGCCGCGGGTCTGGGTGGTGCACGCGGCGGCCTCGCTGATCTCGAACGCGGCGACGGTGCCGACCGTCTCCGGCGCTTCTTCCGTGACGAAGCTCGCCACCTGGAGCTTCTCTACGTCGAGCCCGAGTTTCTTCATCGGATCTTCTCCGGTTGCGGGTTTTTCCGCCCCGACAGCATGGCCGCGGTCCCGCGGCTCAGCAGCGGCACGAGGTGGCGCGGGCGCAGGAGATGTAGTTCGTCTCCGGGCAGTTGAGCCCGACCGTGAACGCGCGGCCCTCCACCGTGCCTTTGCGATCGTCCGCGATGCCGGCCTCGAAGCTCTCGACGCGCAGCTCCTCCGGCTTCAGCGCAATCTTCTTCATGGCTCCTCCAGGTTCAGGATCGTCGCACCTGTCGACCGCCTGCGCTCAGATACAGGGGCAGGTGTTGGTGAAGGAGACGCACGAGCCCTGGCAGCTCTCCAGCCGCGTGCGCGGACCGAAGACCTCCCGCCCCACCACCGTTCCGCGCTCCTTCTCCACGGGAGCGGTCGCGAAGCTCTCCACCTGCAGCGCGTCGAAGTCCAGCGTCAGCTTGTTCATGGCTCCTCCATCGGGGGTGAGCGCGAACGCGGCGGGCCTCGGACCAGGCGGACGCGACGGCCCGAAGTGGGCACGTACCGGCGCGCTCACGCCTGGCTCCGCCGTTCGCCTGTTGCCGCGTTGATGGTGGGATCGAAGGAAAGATTCCCACGCACAGTCGCCAAAGTCAAGCCGCGCACGAAACGGCGCCAACGGCCAGCGGCCTCCAGCTCGCGTGACGCAGAGACGCAGAGGAACCGAGAGGACGCAGCGTGCTCCCTCTGCGTCCTCTCGGTTCCTCTGCGCACTCGGGGCAAAACCCCCCTATGAGCCGAGGGCGGCGTCCAGCAGCTGCTCGCTCCCCGCCTGCCCGGAGACCAGCTCGGAGACGTCGGGGAGCGACTCGTTCAGGATCAGCTCCACCTGCGCGCGATCGGCCGCGGTCACCCGCGGCTGGGGCTCGTGCACACCCAGCGCGACCGCGGTCGCCACCACCCCGGCGGCGGCGGCGAGCGGCACCAGCGCGCGGAAGCGTGCCTGCCAGGGGCTCCGCTGCTTGCGCCGCAGCCCGGCCAGCGGCAGCTCGGCGCGCGCCAGCACCGCGCCGCGCAGGGCGTCCCAGTCGGCCTCGGGGGGGTCGCCGTAGGCGCCCCGCAGCGCCGCCTCCAGCGCGGGGTCGCGCCCCGCGTGCTCGCTCCAGCTCTCCATCACTCGCTCCTTTCATACGGCGCCAGCGCCTTCTTCAGCGTCTTGCGCGCCTCGTGGAGGTGCCAGCGCACCGTCCCGTCGCTGATCTCCAGGATCTCCGCGATCTCGGGGCCGGCGAAGCCCTCGAGGTCGAACAGCTGCACGATGGTCCGCTGCCGCTCGGGGAGCGTCTCCATCGCCGTCCTCAAGCGGTCGCGCAGCTCCGTGCGCTCGGCGTCGCGCTCGGGGCTGGGCCCGCGGTGCGCCGCCGTCTCGGGGATCTCGTCCACCGCCCGCAGCGCGCGCGCCTTCCGCGCGTTGAGCCCGCGGTTCACCAGGATGCGGAAGAACCAGGGCGCGAACGGCCGCCCCGCCTGGAAGGTCTCGATCCGCTGCAGCACGGCGATGAACGCCTCCTGCACCAGGTCTTCCGCGTCTTCCTTCTGCCCCAGCAGCCGGTAGGCCACCGAGAAGGCGCGCCGCATGTAGCGGTTCACCAGCGTCTCGAAGGCCGCGCCGTCGCCGGCGCGGACGCGCTCCACCAGCGCCGCCTCGTCGTCCACCGGCGGCGCGGCGGCCTCCACGCGGAGAGGTACGTGCAGTGCGAGGTGCACCCCCTGGCCGCTCACGGACGGCGCACCCGTGCCCGCCGTCCGCCCAGCCCGCCGCGTCCGCCGCCGCCCCGCACCCCCGGGCCCATCCGCCCCCGCCGCTCGCGGATCAGCGCGCGGGCGCGGGCCTTCTGCCCCGGCGTGAGCACGGTGCCGGCCTCGCGCACGGCCCCGGCGATGTTGCGGCGCATCCGCTGCACCAGCGGGCGCAGGCTCTCGGGCACCGGCGGGGGCCCCTGCTCGCGCACGCGCTGCAGCTCGGCCTGGCGCTGCTCCGGCGTCATCCGCATCAGCTCGGCGCGGCGCTCCTCGCGCACCTGCTCCCAGCGCCGCCGCAGCTCCTCGCGCAGCGGCCGGTTGGTCTCCTCCAGCCGCGCGGCGATGGACTGCAGCCGCCCCACCTGCGCGTCGCTCAGCTCCAGCTCGCCGCGCGCCTCCATCAGCAGGTCGAAGGGGCGCTGCTCGCGCTGTTCCAGCATGTCGGAGGGTCGGGGAGGCGGCCCGTCCTGCTGCGCAGCCGCCGGCGTGGCGGCGAGCAGCACCCCCGCGGCCAGGGCGAGAAGTCGACTCGATCTCATATCTGCACTCGTGCTTCGCTTTCGCTTTCGGTGGCGCAGCCGCCCGCGGTCTCCCGCGGCGCCGTCGCACCCCATGATACCGCCGGACGGCCCCGATCGTTGGGTCCGGTCCCGTCTAGAGCGGTTTTCTCGAGAGTCCAGAGTCCATCGCGTGTCCGCGGCCGCGGCGCCCTCTCCGGCTCGCTGGGGCTCGCCACCTCTCCCGTGCCGGGAGAGGTAGTGTCCCCGGCTCCTGCGCCACTCGAACCGACAGCGGTAGGGCTGTCTCGCAAACCCGACCGCAGGCTTCACTCGTGCGGAGGCCACCCCCCTCGCCCGGTACGGGAGAGGGACAGGCGCGGAGCGCCAGGGAGAGGGCGCCGCGGCCGCGGATGCGCGACGGACTCCGAACCCGGATGACACCGTGGAGGCCGAGGTTGTCAGCCACGCCCTGAGAACGCGTCCGCCGGACGCTGTTCGGGAGGACGCTTCCGCCCGACGCTGTTATATTACACCGCATCCGCCGGACAGGAGCACGCTTCGACTCGTCGAAACGGGGCCGCCCACCGTCCGCGCCGCTAAAAATTTCGCACCAACTCTACGCTTTTTCACTCCCCGCAGGCAACCCAAACCCGCGGTCCGGCATCAATTCATACCGGACACCGCAGCGGAGCCCCATGGAGGACAACGAGCTCGTCAAACTCGCCCGCACGGGCGACGGCGGCGCCATACGCACGCTCTACCAGCGACACGCCCGCCGCGTGTTCGCCGTGGTGCGGCGCATGGCCGGCGACGACGCCCTGGCCGAGGACTGGGCGCAGGAGGCGTGGGTGCGCGTGATCCGCGCGCTCCCCACCTTCCGCGGCGAGAGCCAGTTCTCCACCTGGCTCCACCGCATCGCGGTGAACAGCGCGCTGCACGGCCGCCGCTCGCGGGAGCGGAAGGCCGGCCGCGAGACGGTGATGGACGACAGCTACGCCGCCCGCCCCACCGGGGGCGACGCGCTGCTGAAGCTCAAGCTGGAGCAGGCGATGGACCGCCTCCCCGAGGGCATGCGCCGCGTGCTGGTGCTGCACGACGTGGAGGGGTACACCCACGAAGAGATCGGCGAGATGCTGGGGGTGAACCCCGGCACCTGCAAGAGCCAGCTCTTCAAGGCGCGGGCGAAGATGCGCAACCTGCTGAGCCCGGCGCCCGAATTCGCAGGGGAGGTACAGACATGCAACACCTGAGCTGTGAAGAGCTGGCGCGGCTGGTGGACGAGCCGCCGCTGCCGCACGAGGCGGCGCACGTGCGCGACTGCCTGGTCTGCCGGCGCGAGCTCGACGAGATGCGCGAGCAGACGCAGGCCCTGGGCTCGCTCGCCGACCCCGAGCTCCCGCCGGGGGGCTGGGCCGGGCTCGAGGCCGCGCTGCAGGCCGAGGGGCTCATCTCCACCGCCGCGCCGCGGCGTACGTCGGGGGGATGGGTGGCGGACCGCCCGCTGCTGCGGCTCGCCGCGTCGCTCGCGCTCTTCGTGCTGGGCGGTGCCGCCGGCGCCGCGCTCTGGAGCCATCGCGGCGGCGTGCAGGTGGCGGCCACCGGCACCGTGCAGGGCCCGCCGGTGGTAGTGCACCCCACCGGCACCGCGCCGATGCTGGCGTCGAACCCGGCCGACGTTCCCATCGCGGGGCCGGCGGACGGCGGGATGCGGGCCGCGTCGCCCTCGGGGGCGCGGCTGGCCTCGAACGGCGCCGCGCCGCGCCCCGCGCAGGATCCCTCGGTGCTGCGCGCCCAGCGCGAGCTGGAGGAGGCCGAGGGCGCGTACCTGGCGGCGCTGCAGCGCTACGCCGCCATCGCCGACCCCGCGTCGGGTGCCGACCCGGTCACGCGCATGGCGGCGCTGGAGCGGATGATCGCCACCACCCGCGAGGCGCTGGAGCGCACCCCGGGCGACCCGGTGATCAACGGCTACCACATGGCCGCGGTGCGCGAGCGCGACGCGCTCCGGCGGCAGCTCTCGGAGGCGGACAAGGACTGGTTCTGACGGTCTCAGACGATCCAAACGACACACGGAGATAGCGGGATGAAGAACGTACGAGGCTGGCTCGCCGCACTGGCGCTGGCACTGCTCCTCCCCGGCGCGCTCCGCGCGCAGGACACCGAGGACCGGCGCGGGAGCGGCTACATGGGGATCTTCTTCGGCTGGAGCGACGACGGCCGCACGGAGGTGCGCGAGGTGGTGCGCGGCTCCCCGGCCGACCGCGCCGGCATCCGCAGCGGCGACGTGGTGGTGCGGCTGAACGGCCGCGCCCCCACCCGCCAGGCGGTGGACCAGCTGCGCGAGACGCTGGACCGCGGCGACACCGTGCACCTGCGGGTGCGGCACGACGGCGAGGAGGCCGACCGCCTGGTCATCGCCGCCGCGCGGCCCCGCACCATGGTGTACGGCGGCCTCCCCGGCACCGTCCCCGGCACCGTCTGGACGCCCGGCGACGGGCGGATCGTGATCCGGATGGACACCATCGCCGGGCGCATCGACTCGCTGGTGGTGCGGATGGACTCCCTGCGCTCGCGGCTGCGGATGCGGACCCGCGGCGACAGCCTGGTGATCCACATGGACACCGTGTGGCGGGTGATGCGCGACAGCCTGCGCACCGCGCTGCCGCGGGCCTCGCGCGAGTTCCGCACGGCGGTGCCCTTCCTGGCCGAGTGGGGGTCGCGCTCGGTGGCCGGGGCGGAGTTCGCGGAGATGAACCCGGGGCTGGGACGGTACTTCCACACCAACGAGGGGCTGCTGGTGCTGCAGGTGGGGCCGCAGACCCCCAGCGGACGCGGCGGGCTGCAGGCGGGCGACGTGGTGGTCGAGGCGGCGGGGCACAAGGTGGAGCGGGTGCGCGACCTGCGCGACGCCTTCACCCGGGCCGCGGGGCAGGAGGTGCGCCTCACGGTGCTGCGCGACGGCCGCCGCCAGCAGCTCTCGGTGCGCTGGCAGCCGACCGAGACGCGGACCTACCGGATCGAGACCGAGCGCGCGCGTACGCGCGAGCGCCTGGCGCCGAGCCGCCGGCCGTAACGGCAACGGCCGTCTCACGCAGAGACGCGGAGACGCGGAGGAGGCGCGGCACGGCCTCCTCCGCGTCTTTCTACGGGTGGAGGGCGCGCCGTCGCCCGCGGACGGCGCACACCTGGGCCACGACCAGGCCGGCGAGGAGCATCCCCGGGATGAGCAGGAGCAGGATTATGGTGGAGCTGTAGCTCATCTCCCGGTATGCGTAGCCCTGCGCGAAGGGGCCGGCGCGCCACCGCACCAGCGACCGCACGCTGCCGTACGCGAAGACCGACGCCACGGTCCATGCAAGCGAGAGGACGATGGACGCGGGGAGCGCCCACCACCCGCTCTTCCCCCTCCGCCCCAGCGCGGCACCCAGCCGCGAGCCGATCCACCCGATCCCCGCCAGCGCGGCGGCGGCCAGCACCCCCCAGAGCAGGTACCACGGGCCCGAGGCGGGCTCCGGCTGCTGCGCGCTGATGGAGAGCGCGTCCGCCGGGATCCGGTTCCAGGCGCCCACCAGCGCGCCGTCCTCCTGCTGCTGCAGCGCGGGCTCCGTCAGCACCTGCCAGCCGAGCGGAGCCTCGACCCGCACCTCCATCCCCCCGAAGCCGCCCCACTCCCTGGCCGGGGCCAGCACGTAGCCGAGCTGCCACACGGGCGTCAGGGTGTTCACCGAGGTCACCGTGGCGTCCGCCGGGTAGCGGACGCGGATCTCGTGGCGGCCGGCGGGGAGCTGGACGCGAAACGAGAGCGTCCCCGTGCGGCGCGGCTCGTACAGGAGCGTGGCGCCGGCGCTGTCGAACGACGGGGTGGTGGACGGGGGACGCCAGCTCGGCGGTAGGGCGGCGGCCGCCCCGGGGCGGCTGGCGACCGGCCGCCCGTCCACCGTGACCGTAGACGCCCCGCGCGCCAGGCCGTCGGCGACGAAGAGCAGGTCCAGCGCGCGCGCTGCGCCGTCGTTGCGCACGCGGTACGCGGCCTCGACCAGCACCGGGCGCCCCTTCGCCAGCGGGCGGAGGTCGATGCGCAGCGTCTCGTGCTCGATGAACACGTCGCGCAGCCCACCCATCGCCTCGCCGGCGACGGAGCCCGGACGCACGGTGTACGGCTGGGGCGGCTGGGCCATGTTCGCCCACCCCGTCCCCAGCGGGAGCGCGAGCAGGAGGGCGGCGGCGATGAAGAAACTGCGGATGGCGATCATCATCGGAAATCGAATCCAGTAACGGCATTTGACACAGAGACGCGGAGGAACAGAGAGAAAGCTTTCTCTCGGTTCCTCCGCGTCTCTGCGTCAAATGTCCTGTTTTCCGTCAGCGGACCTTGTTGCCGAGCGGATCCCAGACCTCGACGGTGCCCAGGTTCAGGGCCCGGATCGGCTGCTCGATCTTGGAGAGGTCGCCGGCGACCACCACGGTGATCGCGTCAGGCGTCAGCTTCTGCCGGCCCACCTGCGCCAGCTCGGCCGGGGTCACCGCCGCCACCCGCTCGCGGTAGCTCGACCAGAAGCTCAGCGGGAGCCCATAGGTGAGCAGCGTCTCCATCCGCCCGGTGAGCCCCTGCACCGTCTGCACGGTGTTGGGGAAGCTCCCCACGAGGTTGGCGAGCGTCGACTGCAGCTCCGGCGCCGGCACCGGCTCGCTGATGATGCGGCGGTACTCGCGCACCGCCTCGGCCACCGCGCTGTCGGTGGCGTTGGTGCGCACCGAGCTGGTGATGGCGAAGGTGCCCACCTCGGCGCGCGGGGTGAAGCTGGTGAAGGCGCCGTAGGTCCAGCCGTGCCGCTCGCGCAGGTTGGTGTTCATGCGGGCCTTGAAGCCGCCGCCCAGCACGTTCGAGAGCGCCAGCATGGGGAAGTAGGCCGGGTCGCCGTACCCCATCCCCGCCTGCCCCACCCACATCCCGCTCTGCACCGAGCCCGGGCGGTCCACCAGGATCACCCGCGTTCCCTGCACCGGCTGTACCGGGTTCGCCACCCGCGGCAGCTGCACCGCCGGCGCGCTCCACGAGCCCAGCGCCTGCTGCGCGATCCGGCGCGCCTCGGCCACCGTCAGGTCGCCCACCAGGAGCAGGGTGGTGTTCGACGGCGCGTACGTCCTCCGGTGCCAGTCCTTCACGTCGTTCACGGTGAGCGTCTCCAGCGTGGCCCTCGAGCCGCCCGGCACCCGCGCGTAGGGCGCGCCCGGCTGGAAGACGGCGCGGGCGAAGGCCTCGGCGGAGAGCCCCTCCACCGTGCTCTGCCGCTGCACCGCCCCCGCCAGCATCTGGGTGCGGCTGCGGGTGAACTCGCTCTCGGGGAAGGTGGGCTGCATCACCGTGCGCGCCGCCAGCGCCATCGCCTCGGGGAAGACGCTCTTGAGCGCGGTGACGTCGACGTAGGCGGTGGCGTAGCCGGCGCTGGTGCTGAACTGCGCGCCGAGGCGCTCCATCCGCGCGGCGAGCTGCGACGCCGTCATTCCGGGGACGCCCTGGTCGAGCAGGTTGCCGGTGAGCTGCGCCAGCCCCGCCTTGGCGGCCGGCTCGTAGACGGAGCCCGAGCGCACCAGGATGCGCCCGTCCACGATGGGGAGCGCCGTCTGCGGCACCACCACCACGTGCACGCCGTTGGCGAGCGTGAACTCCTGCGGCTGCGGCACGCGGAAGGGGCGCAGCGGCCCCGCCGGCGGCGGGGTGGTGCCGTGCTGCGCGGCGGCGGGGGCGGCGGCGCCCGCGAGGGCCGCCGCGATCGCGATCGTGCTCAGGCGTCTCATGGCCTTGCGGGGGTCTGGGGTTGAGCGGGGGCGCGGTTGGGCACGAACACCAGGACCACGCGGTTGGCGGGCGTCATGCGCTCGCGCACCAGCGCCTGCACGTCGGCGAGCGTCACCCGGTCGATGGCGGCCAGGCGGGTGTTCACCCAGTTGGCGTCGCGGTAGTAGGTGTATCCCTGCGCCAGCATGTCGGCGCGGCCGCCGAAGCCGCCGGTGCGCTGCAGCGCGTCGACCAGCTGGAAGCGCATCTGCGCCTTGGCGCGCTCCAGCGCCTCCTGGTCGATCCCCTGGGCCACGTTGCCCAGCTCGCGCATCAGCCCCGCCTCGAGCGAGTCGGTCGGGGCGCCGGGCTTGCCGCTGGCCTGCACGATCAGCGCGTCGGCGCCCTGCAGCAGCGAGGCGTTGAACGAGCCCACGCCGGTGGCCAGCTGCTGGCGGCGCACCAGCGACTCGTAGAGCGCCGACGAGCGGCTGCCGAGGAGATTGGCGAGCACGTTCACCACCGGTCCGCGCGGGTCGGCGGCGGCCGGCATGCGGTAGCCCACGAAAAGCGCCGGCACCTGGGCGTTGGCATCCTGGATCACCTCGCGCTGCTCGCGGCCGATCACCGGCGGGAGCGTCATGTCGCGCACCGGCGGCGGCGCCGGCTGCCGCTGGATGGCACCGAAGTGCTTGCGCACCAGCGCCCTGGCGGCGGTGGTCTCGAAGTCGCCGGCGATCACCAGCACGGCGTTGTTGGGCGCGTAATAGGTGCGGAAGAAGGAGCGCACGTCTTCGAGCGACGCGGCCGACAGGTCCTCCATCGAGCCGATCACCGGGTGGTTGTAGGGGTGGCCGGAGGGGAAGACGTCGTTCTCCATCTTCTCCAGCCAGACGCCGTACGGCTGGTTGTCCACGCTCTGGCGGCGCTCGTTCTTCACCACCTCGCGCTGGTTGTCGAGCTTCTGCTGGGTGAGCACGTCGGCGAGCGTGCCCATGCGGTCGGCCTCGAGCCAGAGGGCGAGCTCGAGCTGGTTGGAGGGGAGCTGCTCGAAGTAGTTGGTGCGGTCCCAGGCGGTGGTGCCGTTGATGTCGGCGCCGGCGCGGGCGCCCGCGCCCTCGAGCAGGGCGAAGTGCTGGCCGTCGGCCACGTTCTTCGAGCCCTTGAACATCATGTGCTCGAAGAGGTGGGCGAAGCCGGTGCGGCCGGGCTGCTCGTTCTTGGAGCCCACGTTGTACCAGATGTCGACCGCCACCACGGGGGCGGAGTGGTCTTCGGAGTAGACCACGTGCAGGCCGTTGGGGAGCGTTTCCTCGGTGAAGGAGATGCGGCCGGCCTGTGGCGCACGGGCGGCGGGGGTGCGGGCCTGCGCCGCCAGCGCGCATGGCAGCAGCGCTGCCAGCGGGAGGGCGAGAAGCAGTCGTCTCATGGCATTACCTGTGGATGGACGGAGTGCCGTCGGCGCGGCGGGCACCGCGCGCAGCCACGATATCCGCGCCACGTCCCCAAGGCAACTCCCCACAACCACTTGTGCGATTGGAATCAGCCACCGCGGAGACGCTCAGAAGCCTTTTATCTGGCGTCGTCGTAGCCGATCCTTCCTTAACGGCATTTGACGCAGAGGCACAGAGGAACAGAGAGAAAAGAGGACTGCATGCGCGACCTGAACGAGGTAACCCGGGAGATCGTGGACGCGGCGTATTCCGTCCACAGCCGCCTGGGGCCGGGGCTGCTCGAATCGGTCTACGAGGCGCTGCTGAGCCGGGAAATGGAACGGAGGGGGTTCACCGTCCGGCGGCAGATGGCGGTGCCGCTGGAAGTCGATGGGCTTCATTTCGACGAGGCGTTCCGGATCGATCTCCTGGTCGACGAGCGCGTGGTCGTGGAGCTGAAGTCGATCGAGCGCCTCTCGCCCATCCACACCAAGCAGCTGATCACCTACCTGCGGTTGATGAATCTCCAGGTAGGACTCGTGATCAACTTCGGCGGCATGACCCTGAAGGAGGGGCTCCGCCGCGTCGTGAACGGCTATGCCTCCTGATCTTTTCTCTCTGTTTCTCTGCGCCTCTGCGTCAATTAACGGAACCTTCCCCCCCGGAACGCGTGTAGTCATCCAGGAAGGCTGTTCCCGTATTTCTTACCAGGGAGGGGTAGGCAGGATGAGGAAGACGACGTTCGCACTGGCCGCGCTCGCGGCCTTCGCCGGGGCCTCCACGCTGAGCGCGCAGTCGGGGCTCGCGCTCAAGGGGCACTACGTGTTCAACCAGAGCAAGGTCGACGACGCCCGCAGCTCCGGGTTCAACGACGTCCCCTCGCCCGACGGGTTCAGCGTGGGCGTGGAGTACGTGCTCCCCATGGGGATCGGCATCGGCGCCACCGCGTACACCGAGGGGAAGGCCACCGAGGTAAACACCCGCACCAGCTCCTTCGCCGTGATCGCCGAGGCGAACTACTTCGCCAAGCTCCCCATCATCCCCCTGCGGCCGTACGCGGGCGTCCACGCCGGGGTCGGCCGCTACACCATCGAAGACGTGTCCAGCGGCAGCGCCTCGCCGAGGATCGAGGACAGCCGCACCCAGCTCGGCTACCAGCTCGGCGTGCGCTGGCAGGTCACCTCGATGTTCGGCATCGACGGCCAGTTCCGCCACGTGAGCGACTCCGCCTCCGAGGACCAGAGCCCCGACCTGGAGCGGAACCAGTTCCTGCTCGGCATCACGCTCTTCTGAGCAGAAATCTCTCACAGAGGGCACAGGGGTCACGGAGGAATGTCTCCGTGACCCCTGTGCCCTCCGTGAGAGAATGCCGTTCGGTCAGCGCGCCGCGGTCGCGGGTGGCCGCGGGGGCTGCTCGCCGGGCGCCTTGGGAGCGGGGAGGCTCACCAGGATCCCGGTCACCAGCAGCACCAGCGCCCCGAAGGAAAGCTCCGCCCGCGCCGAGCGCCGGAGCGTGTGCGCCGCGCTCTCGTCGCCCAGGCGGGGCGTCATCCGCCGCCAGTTCCAGGCGCCGAGGGCGACCACGCACAGCACCAGCGCGAGCTTCACGTCGAAGGCGTAGCCATAGGGCGTGGTCCAGAGCGCCGACCAGTACTTGAGGTGCCGCCACGCGGTGATCACCCCCGTGATCCCCAGCAGCGCCGCCGCCCCCAGCGCCAGCGGCGAGAAGCGCGACACCAGCACCGCCACCCCCCGCCCGCGCGCGTCCGGCGAGCCCGACCCCCGCAGCACGGCCGGAAGCCCCACCACCAGCATCACGAAGAGCGTCCCCAGCCAGAGCGACGCGGCCGTCTCGTGCAGCGGGTTCACCACCGAGAACCAGCGGCCGGTGGTCACATTGCGGAGCGCCAGCACCAGGCCGGCCACCGCCGCGAGCCCCCACCCCGCCCGCACCCGCCCGAGCGCCATCCCGAAGGCCACCAGCAGCACCATCGCCAGAGCGAGAGGCACCAGCGTACGCGACCCGCCCCGCTGCAGCTGCTCGACGATGGAGACGTGCCGCTCGGCCGCGCCGCGCGCCGCGTTCGCCAGGATGCGCAGCAGCATCAGCGCCGCGCCGATCACCCCGATGCGCGCGGCGCCCCGGCCGGCGGCAGCCGCCACCGCGGCGTCGCCCTCGATGCCGTGGCGGAGCACGGCGAAGCGGAACCCCAGCGCGCCGAAGACCGCGAACCACGACGCGAAGCCGACGTACTCCAGCAGCACCTCGACCGCCGAGACCGCCTCCGGCTCGGGCGGGGGACCTTGCAGCAGAAACATCATCGTCGTCAGGCCGTCTTCCAGGAGGGGAAAGTCTTACCGCGGGTCTCACGCAGAGACGCGGAGGCACGGAGAGATGTTAAGGCGTCTCCACCAGGCCCGCGCGGCTCACCGGGGGCCGGATGGCGACGCCCCGCTCGTCCTCGCTCACCTCGCGGTGCGTCCAGCGGAAGTACACGGCCGTGATCGCGATCCAGAGGATGAGCCCCCCGGGGACCCACATGATCACCCCGCCCAGCCGCTGGTCGTCGAGCGCCGAGATGCCGAACAGGCGCGGCGCCTCCACGTACCAGCTGTACAGCGCGCCGCGCGAGAAGGTGATCAGCGCCGCCGACACCATCATCGGGATCCCCACCAGGAAGAGGTAGACCATCTGCAGCGGGGGGGCGATGCGCGGCAGCTCGGGGAGCGGGCTCATCACCGGCCACCACATGATCACCCCGGTGACCATGATGGTCAGGTGCATGGCCACGTGGATCCCGTGGTCGCGCATCATCAGGTCGTAGGGGCCGGGGAAGTGCCAGGCCAGGAAGATCGCGTTGTTCAGCGCGAAGGCCACCAGCGGGAGCGTGAGCGCGCGCGCCAGCACGCGTATGGGGCGCGCCTTCAGCGCGGGGCGCAGCAGCCAGTCCGGCGTGCCGGCCAGCAGGAGCGGCGGCATCACCAGGATCAGCACCAGGTGCTGCACCATGTGCGCGCTGAACAGGAAGTAGTCCGAGAGCTCGTGCAGCGGCCCCTGCAGCGAGAGGAGCATCGCCGCCAGCGCCGCGGAGAAGCACGCCACCTGGCGCGGCGAGGCCGGCCGCGACCCCGCGAAGCGGCGGCGCAGCGGGCCGATGCAGAGGAAGTACGCGGCCGCGAAGAGGAGCCACCCGACCATGAAGCTCGGGTACAGCTTCCACACCCGCCAGTCGAACGACCCCGTGTGCAGCAGGGCCAGCGTCGCTACCGCCGTCATCGTTCCATCCCGTACTTCAAAAAGAAGGGATCTCACACGGAGTCAACGGAGTCAACGGAGGAACGGACCAAGAAGCAGTTCTCCGTTGACTCCGTTGACTCCGTGTGAGGCATTCCGTTGCCGAATCCGACGAAGAGAGAAAAAAGAGGACAGCGCGCGGCACCGCCGGCTGTCCCCTGTTCCCTGTACCCTGTTCCCCGCCGTTGGTGCTACTGCGGGGCCGTGATCTCCGGCCGCGGCGTCAGGTCGCCGTGGATGGCGGTGGCCTCGCCGTGCAGCACGTGGAAGAGCAGGATCATCCCGCCGATCACCAGGCACCCCAGGAGCGCCGGGAAGACGAAGATCCCGGTGAAGAGCTTGTTGTCGAACTTCAGGTGCATGTAGTACGCGACCACGCTGAAGAACTTCACCGCGCTCAGCACCAGGATGATGGCCGCCGCCGCGCCCGCCGAGTACCACCCCCTGGTCTCGCCGATGTACCCCACCACCTCCAGCGCGGTGAACACCAGCAGGATCACGCCGATCACCCCGTAGAACTGCCAGCCGGGGTGCGTGTGCTGGTCGTGTACGATCTCTCGCGTCTCGCTCGTCATCGCGCCGTTCACTTGATGAGGTAGACCAGGGGGAAGATCACGATCCAGATCACGTCCACGAAGTGCCAGTACAGGCCGGCGATCTCCACGTTCAGGGTGCGCTCCGGCCCGATCCGCCCGCGCAGCCCCATCACCCCCAGCGTGACCAGGTAGATCACCCCCACCGTCACGTGCGCCCCGTGGAAGCCGGTGAGCACGAAGAAGGTGGTGCCGAAGAGGTTCGACTGCAGCGTCATCCCCTCGCGGTAGAACTCGGTGAACTCGTAGACCTGGCACCCCAGGAAGATCGAGCCGCCCAGCGCCGTCATGAAGAGCCAGAAGGGCCCCCACTTGCGCTCGCCGCGCTGCACGTTGAAGAGCGCGAACACCATCGCCACCGAGCTCATCAGCAGGATGAAGGTGCTGAAGGTGGTGAGCGGGATGTTCAGCACCCCCTCGTACGCCTTCCCGTTGATCACGATGTCGTGCGGGTAGGGCGGGGTGAGGCTGCGCCCCTTGTACGCCATGTAGGTGGCGATCAGCGAGCCGAAGAGGAGGCACTCGGACCCGATGAAGGTCCAGAACGCCATCTTCCGGCTGTCCAGCCCGGTGCTGGTGTCGATGTGCGCGGGGCTCGCGGCGTGCGCCGCCAGCGCGTGCGAAGAATCCATGGACCGCAAAGGGTACAGGTTACAGGGTACAGGGGACAGCCAGCGGGATCGGCGGGGAGGCGAGCAGTTGCCTGCTGTACCCTGTCCCCTGTCCCCTGTCCCCTCGCCGTTTCAGTGCCCCGGCTCGAACGCCCAGGCGTACATCGACAGGATGGTGGTGATCACCCCCGCGAACATCAGGTACCAGAGGTTGTGCAGCGGCCCGTCCACCCGGCGGAAGATCAGCCCCACGAAGATGGTGCAGATCCCGGCCCCCAGCACGATCGGCCAGAACGACGGCGGCGGCAGGTGGATCCCCAGGTCGTGCGCGCTCATCTTGTTCTCGTCCTGCACGTCGCGCACCTCGCCCACCGGGCTCCCGGCCAGCGTCCACTGCTCCGTCTCCTCCTCCACCCGGCCGTGCGGGATCCCGCCCTGCTTGGTGGGGTCGTCTTCCCAGAGCGGCATGCGCGAGTGCACCACCGGGATCTCGCGGAAGTTGTAGGCCGGCGGCGGCGAGGGGATGCTCCACTCCAGCGTGGCCGCGCCCCAGGGGTTGTTCCCCGCGATCCGCCCGCGCTTCCAGGCGGTGAACAGGTTCACCACGAACACCAGGGTGGAGAGGGCGATGATGAACGAGCCCACCGTCTCCAGCTGGTTCAGCCAGGTGAAGCCCTGGTCGGCGCCGTAGGTCCAGGTGCGCCGCGGCATCCCGAACATCCCCACGAAGTGCATGGGGAAGAAGGTCAGGTTCATCCCCACCATGGTCCCCCAGAAGTGGAGCTTCCCCATCCGCTCGTCGAGGAGGCGGCCGAAGACCTTGGGGTACCAGTAGTAGATTGCCGACCAGAGCCCCATCACCGTGCCCCCGAAGAACACGTAGTGGATGTGGGCCACGATGAAGTAGGTGTCGCTCTGCTGCAGGTCGCTCGGCGCGGAGGAGTGCATCACCCCGCTGATCCCGCCGATGGTGAACAGCGCGATGAACCCCACCGAGAAGAGGAGCGCGGTGGTGAAGCGGATGCTCCCGCCGTACAGGGTGCCCAGCCAGTTGAACACCTTGATGCCGGTGGGAATGGCGATCAGCATGGTCGACAGCGCGAAGAAGCTGTCGGCGATGGGGCCCATCCCGGTGGCGAACATGTGGTGGCTCCACACCCCCCACCCCAGCCAGCCGATCAGCACCCCGCTGAACACCATCACGTTGTAGCCGAAGAGCGGCTTGCGGCTGAAGGTGGGGAGCACCTCGCTCACCATCCCCATGATGGGGATGATCAGGATGTACACCTCGGGGTGGCCGAACATCCAGAAGAGGTGCTGCCAGAGGAGCGGGTCGGCCCCGGCGCTCACCGTGTTGTAGAAGTTGGTGCCGAACACCCGGTCGAACATCAGCTCGGTGACGGCGATGGTGAACACCGCCATGGCGGTCACGATCAGCACCGAGGTGACCAGCGTCATCCAGGTGAAGATGGGCATGCGCATCAGGCGCATCCCCGGGGCCCGCAGGTTGATGATGGTGATGATGAAGTTCAGGCTGGCGATGATGGAGCTGAGCCCCAGCACCTGCAGCCCCAGGACGTAGAAGTCCATGTGCAGGCCGGGGGAGTACGCCAGCGTGGTGATGGGGGCGTAGGCGAACCACCCGCTGTCGGGCGCGGCCTTCAGCAGCCAGCCGAAGTTCAGGTACAGGCTGCCGAAGAGGAAGAGCCAGTACGAGAGCGCGTTGAGCCGCGGGAAGGCCACGTCGCGCGCGCCGATCTGCAGCGGCACGATGAAGTTGAAGAACGCGGCGGTGAGCGGCATCAGCGCGCCGAAGATCATCGTCAGCGCGTGCATCGTGAACAGCGAGTTGTAGGTCTCGGCGCTCACGAAGTGGTTGTTGGGCACGAAGAGCTGCACGCGGATCATCAGCGCCTCGATCCCCGCCACCAGGAACCAGAGGAAGGCCGTGGTCCCGTAGAGGATCCCGATCCGCTTGTGGTCCACGGTGGTGATCCAGCTCCAGAGCCCGGTGGGCTCCTTCGCCGCGGCCGCGTGGGGGGTGGGCGCGGCCACCGTCGCTGTCGATGCCATCACTGCTCCATCGGTTCTGTGTCCGCGGGCGGGGGTGCCGCCCCCCGCGCCGCCCTGCTCGTAGGGGACCCGCATCCGCCTACTGCAGCGACTGCAGGTAGGCGATGATGTAGGTGATCTGCTGGTCGGTCAGGTTCAGGTTGGGCATCTTCGACCCGGGCTTCACCTCGGGCGGGTTCCGCAGCCAGCGGCGCAGGCTCTCGGCGTCGTTGGGCATGATCCCCGCGGCCAGCGTGCGCCGCCGGCCGAAGTGGGTGAGCGCGGGGCCGATGTGCTGCGCCATCGGCGTGCCCTTGATGGAGTGGCAGCCGGCGCAGGCGCCCTGCGTGACCAGCTGCTTGCCGAGCGCCACCGCCGAGTCGCCGGGGAGGGGCTCCACCGCGGGGCGCGCCTCGTTGGCCAGCCACTGGTCGAAGCCCGCCTGCGTGTGCGCCACCAGGCGCATGCGCATCAGCGAGTGCGAGGTGCCGCAGAACTCGGCGCACTGGCCGTAGTACACCCCCGGCTCCTCGGGGGTGAACACCAGGTGGTTCACCCGGTTGGTGATCAGGTCGCGCTTGCCGCCCATCTGGGGGACCCAGAAGGAGTGCAGCACGTTGTCGGAGAGGAGCACCAGGTGCACGGTGCGCCCCACCGGCACGTGCACCTCGTTGGCGGTGACGATGGTGTCGCCGTTAGGCTGCGGGTAGCGGAACTCCCACCACCACTGCTTGCCGACCACCTCGATGGTCACCGTGTTGGCCGGGAGCGAGGCCGGGTCGGGCTGCGTCTTGAAGATCGCCTTCACCGTGGGGATGGCGATCACCGCCAGGATCACGGCGGGGATCAGCGTCCACGCCACCTCCAGGCGGGTGTTGCCGTGGATCTGCCTGGGCTCGCCCGCGCCGGGGTGGTAGCGGAACTTCCAGAGGAAGTACGCCATGATCCCCAGCACCAGCACGCCCACCCCCACCCCCAGCCCCAGCGACAGCCAGAACAGGAAGTCGGAGGCGCGGGCGAACTCGGTGGTGGGGTGGAAGGTGGTCTGCGGGTACCTGCGCAGGTGGTCTTCCCCGCACGCGGCGAGCGGCACGGCGAGGGCTGCGTACGGCCACAGGCGCGCCAGGGCGCCCGGGCGGGGGCCCCGGTGCGATCCGGACAGGGTCGCTGGTGACTTCATCGGCGGTGGTTTCCTGGCATTCGTCCGCTGCGCGCGCGTCGGCCCACCCCCACGCCGCGGACCGGAAACGGACGGCGGCGGGAGACGGGTCGTCGGAAGCCGGGCATTCTACCACGCACCCGGGTAGCACGCCAGCCCCTTGCCGGTGCTGGGCAAAGGCGGGGCCGGGCACGGGCGCAGAGTGCCGGCGGGGCGGAGAATCTACGCTGCGCGGGAGCCGGGCGTCTGTGGGGAGGGGCTGGACCGGTCCGTGGTGAATTCCCCGACACACGCGCCGCGTGTCCGCTGCTCCGGCAACAGCCGCTTCACGCGGAGACGCGGAGGGGCCCGGCGTGGATCAGCGGCAGCCGCGGGAGGGGCGGTCGGGGGCGCCGTAGCGGGAGTGGACCAGCATGGGCTCGCGGCCGGGGCGCAGCACCAGCACGAAGAGGTGAGCGTACTCCGTGTCGCAGAGGTCCGGCAGGCGCGGGCCGCCCAGCGCGGCGATGATGCGGGCGACGCTCTCGGCGTGCGCGACCACCAGCACCGTCTGCCCCGCGTGCCTGCGCACGTCCTGCGCGATGCGGCCCACCGAGTCGCCCTGGTGCACGTCCACCACCTCGGGAGTGAGGTGGCGCGCGGCGGCGAGGGGGGCGGCGGTGTCGCGCGTGCGCCGGTACTGCGTGGTGATCACGGCGTCCACGCGGGCGTCCGCCAGCGCGTCGGCCAGGGCCCGGGCACGCGCCTGCCCCTCGCGGGTGAGCGCCGGGTCGTCGCCGCCGCCGCGCGCCTTCTCGGCGTGGCGCACGAGGATGACGACGGTGGGCTCCTGCGCGGCGGCGCGCGATGCCGCGCAGGCGAGGGCCACGAGGGCGACGGCGAGCAGCCGCGGGGGCCGCGTGGTCACTGCCGCACGGCCGGGCGCGAGGGACGGTGGCCGTCGACGCACTCCCGGTCGTCCGGCGGGTCGGCGGCGCCGAAGTGGGTGTGGGTGAAGCGCACCGGGCCGGCCCGCGGGATCACCAGCGTGTAGAGGTGGCTGTGGGCGTTCTCGCAGAGCGGGCGGAGCATGGGGCCGCCGAGCAGGGCGATGATCTTGGGGACCGTGGTGCTGTGGCCGACCACCACCACCGTCTGGCCCCGGTGGCGCGCGCGGATCAGCGCCGCGACCTCGGCGGCGGCCGAGTCGCTGTCGCTCCCCATGTGCGTCTCCTCGGGGGTGATGCCGCGGCGGGCGGCCAGCGGCTGGGCCGTCTCCCGCGTGCGCCTGAACTGCGTCACCAGGATTGCGTTGACCCGCCGCCCCTGGAGGGCCGCCGCCAGGTCGCGGGCGCGCCGCTGGCCCTCGCGCGAGAGCGGGGGATTCCGGGCGAGCGGGTTGGTGGCGTCCTTCTCCGCGTGGCGCACCAGGATCACCGTGGTCGCGCCCTGCGCCGCCGCGGTGGAGGCGGCGGCGCAGGGCGCGAGGAACAGCGAGCAGAGGAGGAGGCGCGCCCGCATTCAGCGCGCGCCCGCCGGGGCGGGGCGCGGCACGACCAGTCCGTTCGCGCAGGCGGGGCCGCCCGGCGGGTCGGTGGCGCCGAAGTGGCCCTGGGTGAAGCGCGGGGCGCCGCTCGACGGGATCACCAGCGTGAACAGGTTCCCGTACGCCGTATCGCAGAGGTCGGCCAGCGCCGGGCCGCCGAGCGCGGCGATGATCTTCGGCACCGTGTTGCTGTGGCCCACCACCAGCACCGTCTTTCCGGCGTAGCGGGTGCGGATCAGCTCGGCGATGGCGGCGGCGTGGACCTGCACGTCGCGGCTGGCGGGAACGGTGTCGACCACCACGTGCGCCCCCTCGGCCGTGGGCTGGGCCGTCAGCTGCGTGCGCGCGAACTGGGTGGCAATGACACCCGCCACGTGCCGGGTGCGGAGGAGCTCCGCCAGGTCGCGGGCCCGCTGCTGCCCCTGGGGCGACAGCGCCGGGTTCGGGTCGCGGGGGTCCGTGGTCGCCTTCTCCGCGTGGCGTACGAGGATCACCGTGGTCGCGCCCTGCGCGGATCGGGATGCGGATGGGGAGGGCGACGGAGCGCTCGCGCATCTAGCCGCGGCCGCCGGTACGGCGAGCAGAGCGGCGAGGGTCAACGCGTGGAGTCTGCGGATCATCTGTCTGAAGTGTTGTGAGGATGGGCTCCGGTGTCCGGGACAAGATGCAACCCCGAAGGCGGTTGTGCGATCCCCCGGAACCGCACCCGAGCCGGACGAAATTCGAGACGCGAGGTCCGTCTCAATCATGAGCACCGCTTCTGCCGGCCGGGCAATTGCCGTTCCGGCACCTCACCTCCCGCTCGGGACCGCACCATGGCTGCAAACCCTCGCGCGAATACAAGCTGACCCAGGCAGCGGCCCGTTTCGAGGACCGGGCCGCCGCATGCGGCGAGTTGCTGCAGCGGGTGCGTTCGATCGTCGTCGATGTGGGTGGAACGCCGGTCGAGCAGGCGGAGCTCTCGGACAAGACGGAGAAGACGAGAGAGGGGATCCCGCTGATCGCGGAGCTCTCGTACGACTACGACGTGCCGGACAAGCAGAAGCTCGAGAACGATCTGGCCCTGCTGGAGAGCTTCCCCATTGCCACTGTTCGCGGCGCATCCGAGGTCTTCCATCGGCTCCAGGGTGAAGCCGGATGGCTCGACGCTACCGGCACCACGAAGTCGGATTTCGCTGGCGGGATCTGATTCGCCAACGCGGTTCAGGTGCGTGCGGCCATAGATCCACCGAGAGACACCCTGCGCCACACCTCGCTGCGAAGGTTGACAGCGGGTGCCGACAGACATTTCATGAGATGGATTAGGAATTCGGGGATCGGATACGTGGAGGGAATGATGGCGGAAGTCACTGTTCCGGGTTTCACCTTCGAGGTGGAAGACGAGCAGCGCCTGCGCTCGGCGCTCAGTGCTGCGACGGACGACGCGTTCAAGGCCGCGCTGGCCCGCCTGGCTCATGCGGCGGTGCTCGAGTATTCGGAAATGATCGCCGGGAGCCCGATGCCGTCGCGCGCGGACGAGATGCGGCAACACCGCCTGCTCCACCTGATCACCGTCTTCTACGGGGCGATCCCGTCCGAGTCCGAGGTAGGATCGATTTTCCAGCTGACGGCGTCGCAGAGCCGGACGTTGATCCGCTCGACCCTGGCTCGATACCGGCACGCCCTCCGCCCGTATCTGGAAGAGCGCATGAAGAAGACCTTCGAAGGCCAGCCGTTCCAGCGGCAGTTCGGCGCCTTCCACATTCCGATCGATTCGGACTACGTCGTCGACGCCCTGAACGAGCTCCTGATCTCGCAGCCGAAGTACGTACCTGTTCGAAAAGTACGGGATACAAGTTGCTTGTACGCAGTTACGAAAGACACCTACAACGAAGTGATCGCTCCGCGACTGGGACTTCCGGTAGAGAAATGAGATGATATGACTACCGCCGCCGACATCAGCAGTCGTGTTGGGGACGTATTCGACTCGATTAGCGTGCTGCTTGTTTTCGTTTCCGTCTTGTTCGGAGTGCGGTATCCTGAGATTCAGAAGGAACTCGACGGCAATCCGCCCGCGGCGGGAGGGGGAACTACGCAGAAAGAGTATCAGAAGGGTATCCTCACTACATTTTTGATCCGGTGCATTCCCGTCCTCGTCCTCTCCGGTGTGATTGCCTTCATCTTCACCCCCCTCACCCTGGATGTCTTGCGCTCAACCGACGTCGACCTGGGTGACTTCGACCCGATATTGACCGCGTTCGTCGTCATCTGCCTGCTGCTCTGGAGCCTTTTCATCTGGGCTATCGTGCTGGCGATCCGCGTATTCTGCAAATGGTGGAAAGCATGAGCGCAGCCAAAGACGCGTGCGAGTCACAAATGAAATCACGGGAGCGCGAACGCTGCTCCCGTGATTTCGTCTCTCTCCCGCACCTGGTCAGCGCGGCTCAGCGTGACGGCCCGGCCGAATAGAGGGCGTTGAAGAGGAGCCTGAACGTGCCGTGCGGCTGCGCGCGGAAGGTGATCTCGGGGCCGAAGAGGAAGAGCTTCCCGCGCCCCACGTCGGCCTCCGCGGCGGCGACGCCGCCGTCCAGGTACTGCTGGCCCCACGCCCACCCGCTGCGCAGCGGCCGCGCGCTGTCGAACCAGGCGATGCGGTGCACCCCGCGCGCCGCGGCGTCGGGGCCCAGGCGCATCACCGGGCTCTCGTCGAACATCACGTCGGCGTGGTCCTCCATCCCCCAGGCGGCGGGCTGCGACGGGTCCACCGCCACTCGCAGGACGGAGCCCGGGATGTAGAACTTCTCGTTCGGCAGGTGCCGCTCGGTGCCGTCGGCCGCGCGCTCCACCAGCGCGTCGGCCACGGGAAGCCCCAGGTGCCGCGCCAGCGCCGTCGAGCTCCCGACCGTCACCACCGTGCCGCCGGCCTCCAGGAAGGCCCGGAGCTGCGGGACCGTCTTCGCCACCGTGACCGCGCCGAGCTGGTTGCGGTACTCGGCGGGGATCGTCGCCGGGTCGGGCATCCCCCCGCCGCCCCCCGCCGGCCGCTCGCGGTCGCGCTCGGGGATCGCGCCGTTGACGAAGACCAGCACGTCGTACTTCGCGTTCAGGTTCCCCGCGTCGAGCTCGGGGGCGTAGACCACCTGGTAGGGGAAGCCGAACTGCTCGAGGACCCAGCGCGTCCACCCGGACTCGATCGACCCGCCGTAGCGGTCCCAGAGCCCGATGCGCAGCGGCCGCAGCCGCCGCATCTGCCGGGGTACGCGCGTGTCGTGCACCGGGCGGAGGTCCACTCCCAGGCTCTCGGCCGCGAGCATCGTCGCGTATCCCCCCCGTCCGCCAAGGCGCACGAAGAAGTCGCCCGCCTCCGGCCCCTCGCGGTCCGCGTCGCCCGCCGAGAGCACGCGCGACACCTCCATCCCCGCGGCCAGGAAGCGGTTGGCGGCGGCGAAGGCGTCGTTCTGGCGCGGCGAGAACGAGTACCCCGCGGGGGTCCAGCGCGGCTCGGCGTGCGACGTCACGGCGGGACGGAGGTTCCACGCCGTCACCCGCTCGAAGGGCCCGTCGAACCCCTCCAGCACCCGGTCGAACTTCACCGCCATCTGGTAGGCCAGCGTCCACCCCGCCACGTCGTACGGGGGGATGGGCGGGCCGCCGGGGTAGAGGAAGTCGTTGGGATGGTCCTGCGGCTCGAACATGTCGAGCACGTGCGGGCGGAACGCCTGGTCGGCCTTCACCACGTACGAGCCCGCCGGGTACGCGTGTCCCCCCACGGAGAAGCGCGCGGTGGCGCGCATCACCTCCACCCCGTTCTCCAGCAGCGCGTTCACGAACCTGGTGGCGGTGGGGAAGTCCGGCTGGTCGGCCGGGATCACGTAGCCGCGGGGGTCGCGCCATTCGGGGCGGTGCAGCAGCTCCAGGTAGCGGCGCGACTCCTCGGGGTTGGGGGCGCCCTGGAACTGGCCGCCGGGAACCATCACCGCGTTGGCGCCGGCCTGCGGGTGGCGCGCGGCGATGGAGTCGCGCACCTCGTCCAGCCGGCTGGGATAGGTGGTCCAGTGGTCCTCGCCGCCGCGGCGGATGGAGTTCATCCCCATCCTCCAGATGCGGTAGAGGAACTGCTCGCGGTAGCGGCTGGCCAGGTCGAGCACCGCGTAGTTGGCGGTCACCGAGTAGTCGATCGACTGCCGGAAGTGCCACCGCTGCGGCTCGATGGGGAAGGGGAGGTCCGCGCGCGGGAGCTGCTGGTTGGCCACGAAGGGGATGTCGATGGGCGTGGGGCTGCCGATGGTCTCGGTGAGCAGCCCGATCATGTTGTGGAAGTAGGCGGTGGTCCTGAGCCCCCCGTTCCACCAGGTGGAGTAGTTGGAGCCGCGGCGCATGGTGACGCCGGGCTTGGCCTCGGCCTCGAAGCGGGTGTGCATGGCCGCGCCCACCAGGTCGATGCCGGTGGGGATCAGCGGGTCGAAGGCGTAGTTGAAGGGGTCGCGGAAGGGCGGCGCGAACATCACCGTTCCGGTGGGCCCGGTCTGGTGGTGGTTGTAGACGATCTGGGGATACCACTGCGTGTACATCACCCGGTTCATGTTCTCCGTCTCCGGCTGGGTGGAGGCGTAGAAGTCCCGGTTGTTGTCGTGGCCGACGTACTTCTGGTAGAGGCGCGGGAGGTTGGCGAGCGAGCGCTTCCGCGGGTCGGGGTCACGCATGTACCAGTCGGAGACCAGCTCCATCCCGTCGGGGTTGGCGTGGACGAAGAGCACCACCACGTCGTCGAGGATGCGCAGCGTCTCGGGGTCGTTGCGGCTCACCAGCTGCCAGAGCGTCTCCATCAGCTGCTGCGCGCCCAGCACCTCGCTGGCGTGCAGCCCGCCGTCGATCCACACCACCGCCTTCCCCTCGCGCGAGAGCCGCACCGCCTCGGCCGAGTCGACGCCGCGGGCGCGGGCCAGGCGCGCGGCGATCTCGCGGTAGTGCTCGAGATTCCGCAGGTTCGCGGGGCTGCTGACGATGGCCATGTACTGCGTGCGCCCCTCGGCGGTGCGGCCGATGTCGACCAGCTTCATGCGGTCGCTCTCGGTGGCCAGCTTCTGCCACCAGGCGACGAGGCGGGTGTAGTTGGGGAGCTGGTAGTCGGCGCCGATCTCGTGGCCGAACTGCTGCTGCGGCGTGGTGAGGCGCGCCTGCGCCGGGAGCCCGGCGGACGCGACGAGCACGGCGGCTGCGGCCGCGGCAGCGGTGCGGAGGGGCTTGAGCATCGGCTCTCCTTCGGCCCGGCGAGGGCTGCAAACGGACGGTTGCGGGATGGGGGAGATATCGAGAGGACGCGAGGCGGTGTCAAGCGGTTGCGGGAAAGGCCGTGGACGGGTGGATGAATCCGCGGCTCCGCGGCAACGGGCGCGACACGTCCGACCACGTCCGCCACGGTCCGCCACGGTCCGCCACGGTCCGCCACGTCCGCCACGTCCGCCACGTCCGCCACGTCCGCCACGTCCGCCACGTCCGCCACGTCCGGCGGGTTGGAAACCCGCCGCTGGAACGGCACGAAGTCCGCCTTCGCGGACTATGCCTCGGCGGTGGCGCCAGCGGCGGCCGGTGGTGCATGCCGGCATCGTGCGCTGGCAATCCACGCGAATGCCGCGGCCGAGTCCGCGAAGGCGGACTTTGTGCCGTTGTAGCCCCGGGGCTTCGCGGACTATGCCTCGGCGGTGGCGCCAGCGGCGGCCGGTGGTGCATGCCGGCACCGTGCGCTGGCAATCCACGCGAATGCCGCGGCCGAGTCCGCGAAGGCGGACTTTGTGCCGTTGTAGCCCCGGGTTTCCAACCCGGGGCTTCGCGGACTATGCCTCGGCGGTGGCGCCAGCGGCGGCCGGTGGTGCATGCCGGCACCGTGCGCTGGCAATCCACGCGAATGCCGCGGCCGAGTCCGCGAAGGCGGACTTTGTGCCGTTGTAGCCCCGGGTTTCCAACCCGGGGCTTCGCGGACTATGCCTCGGCGGTGGCGCCAGCGGCGGCCGGCGGTGCATGCCGGCATCGTGCGCTGGCAATCCACGCGAATGCCGCGGCCGAGTCCGCGAAGGCGGACTTTGTGCCGTTGTAGCCCCGGGTTTCCAACCCGGGGCTTCGCGGACGATGCCTCGGCGGTGGCGCGGTCGGCGGCCGGCGGTGCATGCCGGCATCGTGCGCTGGCGATCCACGCGAATGCCGCGGCCGAGTCCGCGAAGGCGGACTTTGTGCCGTTGTAGCCCCGGGTTTCCAACCCGGGGCTTCGCGGACGATGCCTCGGCGGTGGCGCGGTCGGCGGCCGGCGGTGCATGCCGGCACCGTGCGCCGGCGATCCACGCGAATGCCGCGGCCGAGTCCGCGAAGGCGGACTTCGTGTTGTTGTAGCCCGAATTTCCAATCCGGTAATCCCAATCCGGCCATCCCAATTCGGTCATCCCAATCCGGTGGCTCCAACCCGTGGTTCCATCCGGGCTATCTCCCCCAACACGCCGCCGTTGTCTATCCCACCGTTTCGCGGCTAACTTTCCCGCACACGTCCGGCCCAAGTCGTTCGGACCCGGCGACACGGTCCGGCACGCTTCACCTTCCTCATCCCACGCCATGAAGAAGAGCCTCGTCCTGCTCTCGTTCCTGGCCGCGCCGGCGGCGGCGCTGGCGCAGCAGGCGGACCCGCACGCGGGGCAGACGCCGCCCATCATCCGCGCCGTGCGCGTCACCTCGCCCATCCGGGTGGACGGGCGGCTGGACGAGCCGGCGTGGGCCGCCGCCCAGGTGGTGAGCGCCTTCACCCAGTACGATCCCGAAGAGGGGAAGCCGGCGAGCGAGCTCACCGAGGCGCGGGTGATGTACGACGACGACGCGCTCTACGTCGGGATGCGCCTGCACGACCGCGGCCGGGTGAACGCGCGCCTGGGCCGGCGCGACATGGACCTGGCCGACGCGGACTGGGTGGGGCTGGTGCTGGACAGCTACCACGACCACCTCTCGGCCTTCAGCTTCGACATCAACCCCGCCGGCGTGCGGCGCGACGAGACCAAGACCGACCGCGGCGACGACAATGACTGGGACGCCGTGTGGGAGGGCGCCGCCAGCGTGGACAGCGGCGGGTGGAGCGCCGAGTACCGCATCCCCTTCAGCCAGCTCCGCTTCAACCCGCAAGACTCCACCTGGGGGATCCAGCTCGAGCGCATCATCGGGCGGCGCAACGAGTACTCGGTGCTCGCCTTCACCCCCAAGCGCGAGCGCGGCGGCATCGCCCGCTACGGGCACCTGGAGGGGCTGCACGGGATCCGCACCGGCCGCCGGCTGGAGCTCCTCCCCTACACCGTGGCGCGCGCCGACTTCGTGGACCCGCGCGGCAACCCCTTCCGCACCGACCACGAGTACGGCGCGCGGATCGGCGGCGACCTCAAGTACCGCGTCACCTCCAACCTCACCCTCGACGCCACGGTGAACCCCGACTTCGGGCAGGTGGAGCTCGACCCGGCGGTGGTGAACCTCACCCAGTTCGAGACCGTGTTCTCGGAGCGGCGGCCCTTCTTCGTGGAGGGGCGCGACATCTTCACCTTCAACAGCGGCAACAACGGGATCCTCCCGGCCAGCGGCTCGCTCTTCTACTCGCGCCGCGTGGGCGGGCTGACCTCCGCCGTGGGGCCGCCCACCGACGCGGCCGACCTCCCCGAGGCCACGCGCATCCTGGGCGCGGCCAAGCTCTCCGGCCGCACCGCCGGCGGCTGGTCGATCGGCGTGCTCGACGCGGTGACGGGGAGCGAGACGGCGCGCTACCGCACCGACGCGGGCGACGCATCGCTCACCGTGGAGCCGGCGACCAACTTCTTCGTGGGGCGGGCCAAGCGCGACCTGCGCGGCGGGCAGAGCTTCATCGGGGGGATGGTGACCGCGGTGAACCGGAGGCTGAACACGCCGGAGCTGCGCGGCGCGCTGCGCTCCGCCGGCTACACGGCGGGGATCGACTTCAAGCACGAGTTCGCGCAGCGGCAGTGGCGGGTGACCGGCTTCGCCTCGGCGTCGCAGGTGCGCGGCGACTCGCTGGCCATCCTGCGCGAGCAGGTGCTCGTCCCCTACCACCAGTTCGCGCGGCCGGACTCGCGCGCGCTCTCGGTGGACTCGGGGGCGACGTCGCTCACCGGCCTGCAGGCGGAGGTGCGGCTGGCGAAGCAGGCGGGCGCGCACTGGAGGGGCGGGCTGGGGGTGGCCACCATCACCCCCGGCTACGAGATCGCCGACTTCGGCTCGCAGCGCCGCGCCGCGCGCGCCGACGTGGACGGCTCGCTCACCTACCTGCAGCAGCAGCCGCAGGGGATGCTGCGGCAGTGGCAGGTGGGCACGTCGCTGCGCCGCGAGTGGAACTACGACGGCGACCACATCCTCACCGCCTTCAACGCCACCGGCTTCCTGCAGCACCTGAGCTACTGGAGCGCGAGCTGGCAGGTGGGCCTGCAGCCGCGCTCCTTCGACGACCGGCTCACGCGCGGCGGGCCGCTGGCCATCCGCCCGGCGACGGGTTTCGGGTTCGTGGAGCTCGACTCCGACGCGCGGAAGCCTGTCGTCGGCTCGGCGGGAGCGTTCTGGCAGACCGACGACGCGGGCGGCGGCGACCTGAACGGCTTCGCCAGCCTGCAGCTCAAGTCGTCGCCGCGCTGGAACCTGTCCGTGGGGCCGTCGTGGGACCGCGCGGTGGTGGCGGCGCAGTACGTGGGCTCGGTGGCGGACGCGACGCCTGCGGCGCTCTACGGCCGGCGCTACCTGTTCACGCGGCTCACGCAGACCACGCTCTCGGTCGATACCCGCTTCAACTACACCTTCACGCCGGACCTGTCGCTGCAGGTGTACGCCGCGCCCTTCATCAGCGCCGTGGACTTCGGCGACAGCACGCGCTACCTGGCGGCGGCGCGCACCTTCCGCTTCGCCACCGACACCGTGACCGGCGTCCACCCGGCGGACTTCAACCTGCGCTCGCTGCGCGGGAACGCGGTGCTGCGCTGGGAGTGGCGGCAGGGGTCCACCCTTTTCCTGGCCTGGAGCCAGGTGCGCGAAGACTTCGCGGAGAACGTCGGCGACTTCCGCTTCGGCCGCGACCGGGCGGCGCTCTTCCGCGCCCGGCCGGACAACGTGTTCCTGATCAAGGTGAACTACTGGATCAACCCGTAGGAACGGCGATGCCGGCATCCGCAGAGAGGAACGGCGGCTCTCCGATGCCGGACAACCACTACGTCGACCCCAGGCTCGCGCGGCTCTACGACGTCGACAGTCCGTGGTCGGCCGACCGCGAGTTCTATCTCGGCCTTGCCTCGCGCCCGGCCCGGCGGGTCCTGGATCTCGGCTGCGGGACCGGCCTGCTCTGCGACGCCTGCGCGGCCGACGGGCATCTCGTCACCGGGCTCGATCCAGCTCCGGCCATGCTCGAAATCGCGCGCCGAAAACCCAACGGCGGCCGGGTCGATTGGGTCGAAGGGTCCGCGCAGGCGTTCGAGCTGCACCGGGAATTCGATCTCATCGTCATGACGGGCCATGCCTTCCAGGTCCTCCTGGAAGACACCGACGTCGCGAGCGCGTTCGAGCGCGTCCGCCGCCACCTGGCCCACGACGGGATTTTCGCGTTCGAGTCGCGCAATCCCGTCGTCGACTGGAAAGCGAGATGGAACTACGAAGTCCCCCTCCCCGGCACCGGCGTCGTCGAATCGCGGCGCTGGCTCGGAATGAAAGACGGCCGGCTGGCGTTCGAGCTTCGCTACGCGTTTCCGGACGAGGTCCTCTTCTCGAAGAGCGAGCTGCGCTTCTGGTCGAAAGACGAGATCGAGGCTCACCTCGCGGCGGCGGGACTCCGGGTCGATCGGCTCTTCGGCGACTGGAGCCGCTCGCCGTTCGCGGCCGCACATTCCGAGGAAATGATCTTCCTCGCGAAGAAGGCGTAAACAGAACTGCATCTCGCAGAGACGCGGAAACGCAGAGAGGCACGGTGGCTCTCTCTGCGTCTCCGCGTCTCTGCGTGATAGTAAATCCGGGGAAAGAGTTGATGCATCTCACCGACTCACGTGCTGACGCGGTTATAGATCCTTCGGCCTGCACGTCATTCTGCAGCCGATGATTGTAGCGTGGCCGGCCTCAGGATGACGTCGTTGGGTTGGGCTGCGTCAACACCAGGTGTTCAGGCGGATTTCGTATGAGGCTTATTCGTCGGGCTCGCCGAGCAGCTCTCCCAGCCGGTCGAGCTGCTTTTCCCACGGCGGGCGCCGGTCGGAGATCCATTGCTGGAGGACGCCGAAGCCGGCCGGGTCGATGGCGCACGTGCGCACGCGGCCGACCTTCTCGGTGCGGACGAGGCCGCACTCCTCCAGCACGGCGAGGTGCTGCGCCACCGCGGTGAGCGTGATCCCGAGCGGGGCGGCGAGCGCCGAGACGGAGTGCGGGCGCTCGCTCAGCCTCTCCACGATCGCGCGGCGCGTGGGATCGCCGAGGGCGTTGAGCACGGCGGCCGCGGTGATCGTCCGGCTGGGCATCCCGGGCGCTAGACCGCCAGCTCCGCCGCGAGCCTCTCGAAGAGCGTGCGCCAGCCGCCCTCGCGCATCCGCGGTCCGTCGGCCCCCTCGAAGAAGGTGCCCTGGTGCGTGCAGACCAGCTCCGTTCCACCCCCGCCGCGCAGCAGCTCGATGGTGACCAGCGCGGCGGAGATGCGGCGCGTACCGCGATCCAGCGTCTGCGCGAACACGATGCGGCGGTCGGGCACGACGTCCACGTAGCGGCTCTCGAAGGTGAGGGTCGTCCCGGCGATCGGCGTTCCCGGGCCGAAGGTGGATACGATCCTCTCCGCTCCGCCCACCCGCAGCTCCAGCTCGTAGGCGTCGACGGTGTGCGTGTCGCCCTCGGCGAACCAGCGGCGCTTCTTCGCGGGATCCGAGAAGGCGGCGAACACCCGCTCCGGCGGCGCGGGATAGGCGCGCTCGATCACGGAGGTGGCGTGGACGGCGGTGGGCTGGTCCATGGGATTCTCTTCGCGCATCGCGGCCTCACGCGGCGGGGCGCCAGGTGGCCATGATCACGCCGGTCGGGGTCGCCTGGCACTCGGCCAGCGCCAGGTTGGCGGGGAGACCGCCTTCGGGAAAGAGGCGCCGCCCGCTTCCCAGCACCAGCGGGTGGACGAGCAGCTGCCACTCGTCCACCAGGTCGTGGCGCATCAGCGCCTGGACGAGGACGCCCGAGCCCATGACGACGAGGTCCCGCTCGCCCTCCGACTTGAGCGTGGCGACGGCCGAGGCGGCATCGCCCCGCAGCAGGGTGGAGTTGGCCCACGGGAGCGGCTCCTCCAGCGTGGTGGAGACGACGTACTTCTGCAGCGCGTCGAGCACCTTCGAGAACGGGTTGTCGGTCCGGCCCGGCCAGACGCCGTAGAAGTCCTCGTAGGTGCGCCGCCCGAACAGCAGCGCCGAGGGTGTCGCCGAGGCCATCGCCTCGCCCGCCGCCTTCGCCATCATCGGATGGAAGTAGGGAATCGCCCACCCGCCGTGGCTGAAGCCGCCCCGCGTGTCCTCGTCTGCCCTCCCCGGCGCCTGCATGACCCCGTCGAGGGTCAGACTCATCCGCACGATGACCTTGCCCATCCATGCCTCCCCGGCTGGCGACAATACTGAAGCGCATACTTCAGTATCGGGCAACCGGGGGTGCTTGTCAACCGAGAACTGCATCTCACGCAGAGACACGGAGACGCAGAGAGAGCCGCCGTGCCTCTCTGCGTCTCCGCGGCTTTATTCCGACGATGCGAGTAAACTCGCCGCTACCACTGCACACAGTCCGCCTTCGCGCCGCCTTCGCGGACATCAAACGGTTGGGCCTTGCGACTCCCCACTCCGAACCTCCTGCAACGCCCTCTCAGCCTGCTCCCGCGTGACCGTCGGAAAGTCGTCGAGGAATTCGTCCAAGCCGTGCCCTCCCTCGAGATAGTCGACCAAGTTCTTCAGTGGCACACGTGTACCAACGAACACGGGGGTGCCGCCGAGAATCTCGGGATCGCTGTGGATCACGCTCGATGCCGTCATCGTTCGCGTCTCCCGCTTTAGACCAGTCCAGTCTGTTCCGGAATGCTTCAACCCGGGCTCTTGTCCGGCTCCAAGCCGGGTAGTGCCTTCAGAGCTTCGACCCCGGCTCTCAGGGGATTCACCGTCGGAAACCCCTCCGCCCTCGCTGCCTCTTCCAAACCCCGATCTGCTGTCACGAAGACCAGCACCTGGCCTGGCTTGAGGTTCGCGCGCACCTGCATTGCCGTGATCAGGTGGATGGCGTCGCCGGCATGGATCGCGTACTCAGGGTGCCCCTTGAGGAAATCGGACGCCTCTTCGAGCAGGTCCTCGTCGAGTCGTACGATGGTAAATCCCGGCCTGGAGAGCTCCCGACGGAAGTAGTTGACTGTATCGGCGTGCTTCGTCAGGAGATGGGCGGAGTAGTTCGGGTGCTCGCGGGCGTACTTCGCGAGCGACGAAACCACCTCCAACTCGATGAAGCTTGAAACGATGAGGCCGCCCCAGCGATCGAAGCGGCCCGTCATCTCCTTCATCCTCTTGGAGCTTTGCTGCTCTGGCAGATACCTCTTCGCCAGAGCGCAGGCGTCAAGGAAGAGCGGCATGTCGCTGTCGGTCGGTAGGGTGGGAGCTGCCTCCAATACCTTTCCAAAGTCTGCGCGCAAGCGTTGCCACTCGCTGACGCAGGCTCATACGGGCGTCGCTCGGGAGAGTGAACGCCACCTCCGGCTCTTCCGGCAGGTCGTCGCCCGTGCCGATGCGGACGTCGTATCCTGCCTCTCGCATGCGCACGACCCAGTCGGGTACGATGGGCGAATCAGTACTCGAAGGCATGATCAATCCATCGTGAGAGCGCGGCGCGTTGAACGGCTGCACCGTGACGAACTCTGCGCACTCCGAACGGCGATGTCAAGGCTCTCGTGCGTCACCCCAAATTCCATAACTCCTTCCCGCAATGCAATTTACCACAAATGATCGCGCGCCTCTCCGGCCACCCGGAGCACGCACCAGATTCAATCACTCCTTCGCGGGCGCGGGGGGCTCCCAGTGGAGCTCCCATTCGCAGAAGGCGTCGCCCTCGACGGAGCAGCGGACGTGGCGGACGGAGGGGCGCACGCCGCCGGCCAGCTCCACCGCGCGCAGCAGCCCGCCCGTCTGGCGGCGGCAGAAGACGGGGTCGCCCGGGAAGCCCACCAGGCGCAGCACCGCGCGGCCGGGCTCCGACTCCACCACCTCCATGTTCCCCGGCTGGTAGTAGAGCCGGAAGAGGGAGACGGGCTGGCTCAGGAACTCCAGCGGGTCGCGCTTGCGCAGGATGCCGCCATAGAGCTGCGCGCCCGTGGACTGGATGGCGTACGCGCCGCTCTTCTCCGGCCAGCCGGGATCCCGCTTGCCGATCGACGCTTCCACCGCGTCCCAGAGCGCACGGAGCAGCTCCACCGGCACCTCCTCGGTCTGGCCGGCGGCCTCGACGCGGGCGCGGTCCTGGGGCGCCAGGCGGCCGAGCACGCCGGCGACAGCGTCGGCGCCGTACGCGACCTCGACGTAGCGGAGGGTGGAGCGGAGGGTGGACCCCTTCGCCTGGGGCGCGGCCACGGCGGTCATGCGGGCACCTCGTTCAGGGCGCGGCGGTCGGGCTTGCCGGAGCCCAGCCGGGGGATCTCGGGGAGGAAGACGATCGACTTCGGCACCTTGTAGCCCGCCAGCCGCGCGCGCGCGTGGGCGATTACGTCGGCGTCGGTCACGCGCGTCTCGGCGCGCGGCACGATGAAGGCGCGGCCCACCTCGCCCCAGCGCTCGTCGCGCACGCCGACCACCACCACCTCGGCCACGCCGGGGCAGTCGGAGAGCGCCGCCTCCACCTCGCCGGGGAAGACGTTCTCGCCGCCGGAGATGAACATCTCTTTGCGCCGTCCGCAGATGCGGTAGGCGCCGTCGTCGTCGCGCGCGGCCAGGTCGCCGGTGCGCAGCCATCCATCGCCCGTGAACGCCTCGGCCGTCTTCGCCGGGTTGCCGAGGTAGCCGGAGAAGAGCTGCGGCCCCCGCAGCAGCAGCTCGCCGGGCTCGCCGGGCGCGGCTTCCGACCCGTCCTCGCGCTGCAGCCGCATCTCCAGCATCGGCACCGGCCAGCCGACGCTTCCCGGGCGGCGGAGCGCCTCGTCGTCGGAGATGGCGAAGCAGTTGGGGCCGCACTCCGTCAATCCGTATCCCTCGTGGAAGCGGTACCCCGCGGCGCGCACCTTCTCCGCGAGCGACGCCGGGCAGGGCGCGCCGCCGGAGACGAAGGAGCGCAGCGCCGGGAGCGGCCGCCCCCAGCGCCGGCTCTCCATCAGCATCAGCAGCATGGTGGGGACGGTGAGGGCCATGGTGATCCCCTCTTCCGCGATCCCGTCCAGGTAGCCGTCGGCGTCGAAGGCGTCGAAGAGCACCACGCTCCCGCCGCGGAACCAGAGCGGCGTGGCAAAGACGTTCCATCCCCCGGTGTGGAAGAAGGGCGTCGACACCGGCGCGACGTCCGCGGCGCCCAGCTCCCAGGCGGTGGTGGTGGCGACGGCGTTGTAGAAGACCTGGCGGTGCGGGAGGACGGCGCCCTTGGGCTGCCCCGTGCTCCCCGAGGTGTAGAGCACCAGCCAGGGATCGTCCGCCTCCACCTCCACGTCGTCCGCCGACGGGCCGCCGCGGGCGAGGAGCGCGGGCGCCTCGGCGTCGAGGTCGATCCAGCGCGGTGCGTCGCCCGTGCCGTGCAGCGCGCCCTCGGCGCGGTCGCGCCAGCGCTGCTCGCCCAGGACGAGGCGCGGCTTCGCGTCGGCCAGGATCGGGGCCAGCTCGGGGGCGGCGAGCCGCCAGTTGAGCGGCACCAGCGCGGCGCCGATGCGCCCGCAGGCGAAGAAGGCGGCGGCGAGCTCGCTGCGGTTCCCCGCCAGCGTCCCCACGCGGTCCCCGCGGCCGACGCCCTGCGCGCGCAGGAGCGCCGCCCAGCGGTCGGCGGCGGCGTCGAGCTCGGGATAGGTCAGGCGCTCACCGCGCGCGCGGTCCACCAGCGCGGCGCGCGTGCCGGCCAGGCGCCGCCAGAAGCGGAGCGGGTCGGGGCGGCGGGGGAAGGGCGGAACCGCGGTCATCGACGACCCCTCATCCCCCGGCCCCTTCTCCCGAACCGCCGGGAGAAGGGGGGAACGGCAACGGCAGGCGGGATGGTCATCTGTGGTGCGCGAGCAGGAAGTCGAGGATCAGGCGCGAGGCATCGGGGCCGCGGGCGTCGGTGAAGGTGCCCTGGGGCGAGCCGCCGGACCACGCGTGGCCCAGACCGTCGACGATCACCAGCTCGACGGCCGTGCTCCCGTCCACCGCCTTCCAGCGGGTGCGCTCCACGGCCAAACCGCCTTCCGTCGACCGCTCGGCGGGGGAGGCGGAGAGGCCGAGGACGCCGGCCCACTGCCCGGCGAGCTGGCGCGAGTTCGTCGGGATCACCACGGCGTCGGCGGTGCCGTGCACGGCGATGAGCGGAAGGCGCCGCCCGCCGAGCGCATCCTGCAGCGCGTAGGCGAGGATGGCCGGGTCGGGGCTCCCGCCGTGCATCACCGCAACCGCGTGCGGCACGTCGGCCGCGGCGCGGTAGGGGATGCCGGAGTGCGACGCGACCGCCGCGAAGAGCTCCGGGTACGCCGCGGCCGTGTTCACCGCCATCGCCGCCCCCGCCGACACGCCCACGACGTAGACGCGCCGCGGATCCACCGGGTGCGCCGCCATCACCTCGCGCGTGATGCCGGCGACCAGCGCGGGCTCGCCACGCCCCGACGCCTGGTGGGCGGGATCGTACCAGCTCCAGCACTTCTGCGGCTGGTGCTCGCCCGTCTGCTCGGGCCAGGCGACGATCACCCCCGCCGCCGCGGCGAGGTCGTTGAACCGCGTCCCGCGCGCGAAGTCGTCGGGGTCCTGCGTGCAGCCGTGCAGCATTACCACCAGTGGCGCGGGGTGCCGCGCGTCGGCGCTCGACGGGACGAAGAGCTTGTAGCGGCGCGTGCCGGCCTCGCTGGAGTGGGTGTGCCACTCGAAGGTGCCGGCGGACTGGGCGGCGGCCGCGTCGGCGGCGGTGCTGGTCATCGTCAGGGCTGCGAGCGTGGTCAGGAAACGGCCCCTCATCCCCTGGCCCCTTCTCCCGAACTGCCGGGAGAAGGGGGGAAGGGCAACAGCAACAGAAAACACAAAGGACAAGGGCATCAGAAGCCGAAGAAGTCGACGATGATCTGGCTGGCGTCGGGGGCGCAGGGGTCGGTGTAGCTGCCGGCGCTGCTCCCGCCCGGCCAGCGGTGGTCCATCCCGCTGACCAGGTACTTCCGCACCACCGTCTGCCCATTCGACGCGTTGTTGTAGTCGGTGCGCGTGTAGCTGCGGCAGGCCGTGGCGGTCGCGGTGAAGTCGGCCGTGTAGTCGACGTTGCCGTTGTCGGCGCCGTCGCTGGCCAGGTCGTTGGTCTGCGTCCACTGCTGCACGGTCTGCGAGGCGTTCACCGGGTTCACGGTGCCGTCGGCCGAGCCCTGGAAGACCAGGGTGGGGATCACCCGCCGCCCGCCCGTCGCCATCGCGTTCCAGCAGTCCGTCCCCCGGCCGTTGGGGTCGTAGATGCTGCCGAACAGCATCGCGTTGGTCCCGCCGCCCGCCGTGGTCGCCGCCTCGTACTGGACGCCCGCCACCGCCGCGAGCTTCCGCACCCGGTCCGGGTAGGTGCACGCCATGATGGTCGCCATCGCGGCGCCGGCGCTGAAGCCCGCGACGCCGACGCGGGTGCCGTCGACCGCGTAGTTGGCCTTCACCCAGTCGATCATCCCGGCGATCACGTAGGGCTCGCCGGCGCCGCGGGCCTGGTTGGAGGTGTAGAACCAGTTCCAGCAGTCCGACGCGTTGTAGGCCGTGCCCTGCTCGGGGTAGAGCACCAGGAAGTCGCGGCTCTCGGCGAAGGTGTTCATCCGCGTCCCCGCCGCGAAGTCGTAGCCGTCCTGCAGGCAGCCGTGCAGCATCACCATCATCGGCCGCGCCGTGCCCGTGTAGGTGGAGGGGATGTACAGCCGGAAGTAGCGCGCCCCGTACACGCTGTTGTAGACGCCGTCCACCCAGGTGGCCGTGCCGAGCGCCGCGCGCGGAGCCGCGGGCGTCCGGGACGGCGACGTGGGCGCGTCGGCGGTGCAGGCGGCGAGCGCCGAGGCGAGGAGAACGACGGCGAAGCGGGTGCGGCGCATGGACGGACCTCCGGACGTAGGCGTGGACGGATGCCCCTCATCCCCCCGGCCCCTTCTCCCGAACTGCAGGAGAAGGAGAGAACGGCAACGGTTTCGATAGGCCGGCGGGTTGGAAACCCGCCGCTGGAACAGCACGAAGTCCGCCTTCGCGGACTCAGCCGCGGCAGACGTGCGAGTCCCGGAGTGCAATGCAGCCTCAGCACTTAGCACTCAGCACTTAGCACTTAGCACTTAGCACTTGGCACTTGGCACTTGGCACTTGGCACTTGGCACTTGGCACTTGGCACTTAGCACTTAGCACTTGGCACTTGGCACTTGGCACTTAGCACTTAGCACTTAGCACTTCCGAAAAGGACGGGCGCCGGCTTCCGCCGACGCCCGCCGTCGTTACCGCGAGGCTACTGCACGTCCACCCGGAGGCCCAGGTATACCATGGTGCCGATCGCGGGCATGTTCACCATCTCGGTGTGCTTCACCCCGATCCCGCACTGCTCGCCGTCGGTGATCGTGGGGTCGTACTTGTGGCAGGTGAAGAGGTTCGCCACCGCCAGGTTGACCTGCGAGTGCAGGTTGGGGATGCGGTAGCCCACGTTCGCGTCGAGGGTGCTGAAGGTGGGGATGCGGCCGTTGTTGATCCCCGACACGAAGCGGTAGCCGTTCACGTAGCGCAGCACCGAGCCGCCCGACCAGCGCCCCAGGTCGCGGGCGTGCACCCCGGCGGTCCACTTGGTCGAGGGCGAGTTGAGCGCCGTGGCCTCGCGCTCGCTGGCCAGGTTGGTGTTGATCCCCGTGATCGCGTCGAGGCTCAGGTACGAGAAGGTGCCGGTGAAGTCGACCCTGGGGTTCAGCACGTAGGTCAGCGACGCGTCGGTGCCCCACAGCTTGGCGCGGCCCAGGTTGAAGTAGGTCAGCACCACCTGCGGGCCGCCGCTCTCGCTCACCAGCGGCTCGCCGGTGGCGTTGCTGTACGCCACCGTGGCGTTGGCGCCGAGCAGCGGGTTGGCGATGGTCACCAGCGGGCTCAGGAAGTTGCGGTAGCGCGAGTAGTAGCCGGAGACGTCGATGAAGAGCCGGCCGTTGATCAGCCCCTTGTAGCCCGCCTCCCAGGTGGTGTTCTGCTCCGGCACCAGCGGGGAGTACTCGCGGACGATGGAGTTGTCCGACGCCTTGCGCACCGTGATGCCGTCGCGGTTGCCGAACACCCCCACGGCGGGCACGAAGTTGGGGATGTAGAAGCTGGTCTGCAGCGTGCTCGGGCTCTTGAACGCGCGGTTGTAGAAGAAGCGCAGCGACTGCCCGTTCACCGGCGTCCACACCAGCCCGGCCTTGGGGCTGAACTGCGCGTCGTAGCTCTCGTGGTCGTCGTAGCGCGCGGCCAGCAGCAGCTTCAGCTGCGGCACCAGCGGCGTCTCGGTCTGCGCGTACACGCCGCGCTGGTCGATCTTCAGGTCCTCGCCGGTGAGGCGGTCGGTGAGCCACTGGCGGTCGCTGCTCACCACGTCGTGCCGGACCTGCGCGCCCCAGGTGAAGAGGGTGTTCAGCAGGGGCCGCACGCGGAAGTTGTTCTGGATCTCCGCGGCGTAGAGTTGGCCGTCGCTCGGCCAGTCGCTCATGCGGCGCACCGAGTCGTCGCTGACGCTGGCGGGCGAGACGACGCGGTTGGTGGTGTAGCGGTTGGCCGCGTAGCTCTTGCCGGCGTTGCTCTCGGTGCGGTAGGCACCCAGGTACCAGTGCGCGTTCTGCGCGCGCAGCTGCACCACGTTGTAGGTCCAGTCCACCAGCTGGTTGCGCCCCACGTTGGTCTGGCCCACGCCGTTGCTGCGGCTGTAGCCGCCGGTGAGCGAGATCTGCCCGTCGCCCAGGTAGCGCACCACGGAGCCGTAGCCGCGCAGCACGTTGCTGTCCCAGTTCAGCCCCGCGGTGTCGCCCACCGAGGTCTCCAGCGGGCTGGTGGCGGCGGCGGTGGCGTGGATGCGGTTGGACCAGTCGTTGAAGCTGTTCCACTCGCCCGCCAGCTTGTATCCCCAGTTCCCCGCCGTGCCGGCGTAGCGCCCCTGCAGGTCCACGTACGAGCGGCTGGCGCCGGTCACCTCGAACTGCAGGCCGGGGTACTCGCGCGGGTCCTTGCTCTGCAGCGTGAGCACGCCGTTCGACGCGTCGGCGCCGTACATGGCGCTGCCGGGACCCACCACCACCTCGATGCCGGACAGGTCGATCTTGGGGATGGGGGTGAAGCCGCCCACCGGGAGCCCGTTCTCGGGGAGCACGGCCACGCGGCCGTCCTCCAGCATCAGCATGCGGTTGTTGAAGGAGGAGTTGAAGCCGCGCGCGTTGATGGCGACCGACGTCATCCCCACCTGCACGAAGTCGAGCCCGGTGGCCTGCTTGAGCGCGCCCACGAAGGCGTTGCCCGGGGTGGCCGCGAGCTGGTCGGCGTTCACGCGGGTGACGGTGGCGGGCGCCTCGGAGCGGCGCTCGGCGCGGCGCGAGGCGCTGACCACCATGGCGTCGAGCTCCACGTTGGCCTCCTGCAGCCGGATCGCCACCAGCGTCTCGTCGCCGGGGCGCACGGTGACGTCGCTGGTGTTGGCGACGAAGCCGGGCCTGGAGACGCGCAGCCGCGCCACCCCCTGCGGCACGCCGCTCAGGGTGAACTGGCCCATGGTGTTGGTGACGGTGGTGAACCGGGTGCCGGTCACGGTGACCGTCGCCGCCGACACGGCCGCGCCCGAGGGGCCGGAGACGGTGCCCCGTACGGTGCCGGTCTGCGCCGCCGCGATCCCCGGCAGCAGCGCCAGGGCCGAGGCCAGCAGGATTGCGCGCCAGTTCAGGCGCAGGGTGCTGCTGTTCATGGAAGGAGCTCCATGTTGTTGGGAAGGTGTGCGCCGCGGGCGCGTGCGCACGGTTGGACTTCTCCGACTCGCGGTCCTATTCGCAGGCGACCGCGGTTCCTGATTCACACACAAGTGCTGAGTGCTAAGTGCTAAGTGCTAAGTGCTAAGTGCCAAGTGCCGAGGCTGCATTGCACTCCGGGCTTGGCACGCCTGCCTCGGCTGAGTCCGCGAAGGCGGACTTCGTGCTGTTCCAGCGGCGGGTTTCCAACCCGCCGTCCATCCAACCCGCCGTCCATCCAACCCGCCGTCTCTTGCCACCCGCCGCATCACCCCGGGAGCATCACCACGGCTTCGCCGTCGATCACGTTCTCGCCGTGGTGGTTGGCGACGGTGGTGCTGAGCCGCACCCGGCGCTTGGGTGCGATCACCTCCGCCACCTCCACCCGCGCCGTCACGGTGTCGCCGATGCGCACGGGGCGCACGAAGCGCAGGTTCTGCGACAGGTAGATGGTCCCCGGCCCCGGCAGCCGCATGGCCAGCACGGTGCTGATGAAGCCGGCGGAGAGCATCCCGTGGGCGATCCGTCCGCCGAACATCCCCTGCCCCGCCTCCACCTCGTTCACGTGCGCGGGGTTGAAGTCGCCCGTGATCCCGGCGAACAGCACCACGTCGGTCTCCGTGACCGTCTTGGTGAACTCGGCCGTCTGCCCGACGGCGATCTCTTCCAGCCGCATCCGCTGCTTTCCGTTCGAGTGGCCGACTGTCGCGCTTCGCCGGCTATAGATCCTTCGGCCTGCCGGGCTCCGTCCTCACCCAATGCCAGTCGTGACCGGCCCCAGGATGACGTCTTTTCTGTTGTTCGCGGATTCTCGCGCGCGACCTTTTTGTTCTGGCGGACTATCTCGCGCGGCTTTTTTGTCTCGGCGGACTCTCGCGCGTGACGAGCTCGACGCGCCGTACTCACTCCTCCGCCTTCCGAACACCACCCCCAACGACGTCATCCTGAGGGCGGCCTCACCGTCCTCGCGTCATGCGCTGTGGACGGCAGCCCGAAGGATCTATAGCCGCGGTTCGAGCGTCACTCCGGGGCACTTCCCTAGACCCCCATCACCAGCCTCACATCCGGATCGATCCCCGCCTGCGCGCGGGCGCGGGTGAGCCAGGAGACGCCGAAGAAGACCAGGATCGAGAGCACCAGCGAGAGCCCGCTCACCGTGACGCCGGTGGGGAAGGTGTAGAGCTTGAAGTAGCCCAGCGTCTCGAAGAGCAGCGTCACCAGGATGCCGACGGAGATGGAGGCGACGGCGCCTTCCTTTGTCGCGCCCTCCCAGTTCAGCCCGATCGCGAGGGCGGGGACGAGCGTCGTGGCGAACAGCCCCCAGCCGAAGATCCCCAGGAAGGCGACCAGCGCGCCCGGGAGGAGCGCCAGCGCCGCCGCGGCCACGGAGATGGCGACGGTGGCGATGCGGCCCCAGCGCAGCTCGTTCCCCACGCGCCGGCCCAGCGCCACCGGAATGTCGTGCGTCACCGCGGCCGCGCCGATGTTCATGAAGCTGTTGACCGTGCTCATGATCGCCGCCGCCACGCCGGAGAACACCAGCGCCGCCAGCAGCACCGGGGTGAAGCGCAGCAGGAACACCGGCGTGGCGTCGTCCGGCGACGCGAGCGGCGCCAGGCGGCCGGTGACGGTGAGCGCCTTCACCACCATCCCCACGCCGAAGTACAGCAGCATGGTCACGATCAGCGCGAGCGTCACCAGCAGCGGGTACCACTTCAGCTTCCGCGGGTCGCGGAGCATGTAGAACTTGTGGATCACGTGCGGCTGGCCCATCGAGCCCACGCCGAACACGAAGAAGAGCGAGAGCGCGGCACCGGGGCCCATCGCCCCGAACGGCCCCAGGAAGCTCCCGTCCGCGGCCATGATCGCGCGCGACATCCCGCCCATCCCCCCGCCCACCTTGAGCGTGTAGAGGAAGACGAGCACCGAGGCGACCGCCATCAGCGTCCCCTGGAAGACGTCGGTGTAGACCCCGGCCAGGATGCCGCCCGCCACCGAGTAGCCCAGCACCACCGCCATCCCGATCCACACCCCCGTGGCCACACCGGTCCCGAAGATGGCGTCGATCACCAGCCCCAGCGCGAGCAGGTTGGTCGCCATGTAGCCGATCACCGCGATCACGATGGCGAGCCCCGAGAGCCCCTGCGCCAGCGGCGAGCGGTAGCGCGCGCCGATCGCGTCGGGAACGGTGATCAGGCCGCGCACCTCGCCCAGCAGGCGCATCCGCTTGGCCAGCACCCAGCTCGTCATCGACGCGGTGACGGCGGCGGGGAGCACCAGGAACATCGCCCCCAGCCCACCCCTGTAGACCAGCCCCGGCCCGCCGATGAAGGCGAACCCCGAGAGGGTGGCCGACATCGCCGCCAGGGTGAGCGCGATCAGCCCGATCCCCTCGCCGGCGACGAAGAAGTCGTTCGCCGTGCGCGTGCGCCGCGTGGCCCAGGCGCCGATCGCCGCCACGATCGCGAAGTAGAGGACGGCGACGGCGACGATGGTGGGCTGCGCCAGCCGCGGCATCCCGCCCGTCTGCAGGATCGCGAGCGTCACGAGACCTCCGCGGGGACGGGAGCGATGGGGTGCGGCGCGGGCGCGGCGGCCGGCGGCGCGGGGCGGAGCGCCAGGGCGGCGGCGCGCACGCGGGCCAGGTCGTCTTCGCTGAGCGTCATCTCGTCGAAGGTCAGCGCGTAGGCCACGGGGAGCACCAGCAGCGGGAGGAGGCCGATCCCGATCAGGATGATCGCCGCGCGCAGCGGGAGCCCGAAGTAGAGCGGCGCGCCGGGTGCCTCGGCCGGGAGCAGCATCACCGCCGCGAAGCCGCCGGCGAGAACGACGAAGACGAAGGCGAACGCCCACTTGAGGTTGCCGACCCCCTTCCCCGGGCGGATGGCGCCGAGCGCCATCGAGGCCACCATCACCAGCGACGATCCCGTCCCCAGCGCCCAGGCGGCCCAGGCGGGCGGCGGGCCGGGGAGGAAGGCGCTGCCGTAGCCGGCGGCGATCATCAAGGTGCCGGCCAGGAGCCCGGCGAGGGCGGTGCGTCGGGTCATTCCACCGTCTGGTAGAGGGCGTCCAGCTCGTCGCGGTACTTCTCGGCCACCACGCCGCGGCGGAGCTTGAGGGTCGGCGTCAGCTCCCCGTCTTCCGCCGTCAGCTCGCGGCCGAGCACCACGAAGCGGCGGATCTGCTCGGTGCGGCTGAGCCCCGCGTTCACCCGGTCGACCGCGGACTGCACGGCGGTCAGCAGCTCGGGATGGCGGAGGATGCCGTCCGGCGCGGGCGCGTCCGAGTCGCCGTTGCGCCAGCGCCGCAGCATCGACGGGCGCAGCGAGATCAGCGCGGAGACGAACTTCCGCCCCTCGCCGTAGAGCATCGCCTGCCCGATCCAGGGATCCTGCGCCAGCGCGGCCTCGATGGGGAGCGGCGCCACCTTCTTCCCGGTGCTGAGCGCGATCAGCTCCTTCTTCCGCCCGGTCACGCGCAGCGACCCGTCCGGGAGCAGCTCGCCCAGGTCGCCGGTAAGCAGCCATCCGTCGCCGGTGAAGGCGGCCTCCGTCTCCTCCGGCCGTCCGTGGTAGCCGTCGAAGCTCAGGTCACCGCGGCGCACCAGGATCTCGCCGTCCGCCGCGATGCGGATCTCCGTCCCCGGCATGGCGGGACCCGCCGCGTCGAAGCCGTAGGCGTCGGGGCGGTTCATCGCCACGCAGAGGTGCTCCGTCAGCCCGTAGGCGCCGAGCACGGTGATCCCCAGCGCGTCCAGGTACGACGCCACCTCGCCGGGGAGCACCGCGCCGCCGCTGGTCGCCCGCCGCACCCGCCCACCGAAGAGGTCGCGCGCGCGCCGGAAGAGCGGCTCGCCCACGCGCCGCCACTCCTCCTCCAGCGCAGGCGGCACCGGCTGGCGCGCCTGCACGAGCCTCGAGCGCGCGACGCCGAGCTCGACCGTGCGGTCCCACGCCGCGCGCGCGGCGCCCTCGGCACGCAGGTGCTCGGCGTGCAGCGCCTCGTACGCCTTCTCGTAGAACCGCGGCAGCCCGCCGAAGAGCGTGGGCCCGTACGCGTCCGCCGCCTGCCAGACGCAGGTGTGGTCGACGACCAGCGCCGCCTCCATCCCCGCGACGATCCGGGTGTAGAGCCCGAACATCCGCTCCGCCGCGTGGCAGAAGGGGAGGAAGGAGAGGGTGGTGTCATCCTCCCCCAACCCCAGCGCGGCGATGATCGATTCGGCCGAGGCGAGCAGGCAGCGGTGCGTGATCTCCGCCCCCTTCGGCTCGCCCGTGGAGCCCGACGTGTAGATCAGGATCGCCACGTCGCCGGGGGATGCCGACGCGGTCCGCCGCTCCAGCTCGGCCGCGATCCCGGACGATTCCAGCGCCGCCGCCCCGCGCTCCAGCCACTCACCCCAGCGAACCGAGCCGCGGCCACCGTCCGTGGAGACGACCGTGCGCAGCCGCGGGAGCTCCGCGCGCACCTCGGCGGCCTTGGCGAGCTGCGCCGCGCCGTCCACCACCAGCACGCGCGCGCCGCAGTCCTCCACGATCTGCCGCACCTGCACCGGCGCGCTGGTGGGATAGAGGCCGACGGAGACGCCGCCCGCCATCAGCACGCCCAGGTCGGCGATGGGCCAGAGAGTGCCGGTGCCGGCGAGGATCGCGACCGACTCGCCCGGCTGCAGCCCGTCCGCCAGCAGCGCGGCGGCGAAGCGGCGCGCCGCCTCGGCCCACTCGCCCCAGGCGAGCGTCTCGTCGCGCGGGGCGCCCCCGGCCGCGAGGGTGCGGTAGGCGACCCGGTCCGGGTGGAGGGCGGCGCGCTCCAGGAAGGCGCGGGCGGCGGTGGTCATCGAACGCTCCGCCGCGGGTTCCAGCGCAGCGCCACGCACCCCATCGACAGCCCCGCCCCCGACCCGGTCAGCATCACCAGGTCGCCCTCGTGCAGCCGGCCGGCCTTCACCGCGTCGTCCAGCGCCATGGGGAGGCAGGCGGAGCCGGTGTACCCCCACTTGTCCATCACCGTGTGCGCCTTGGCCATCGGCACGCCCAGGCGGTCCATCACCATCTCGATGGTCGAGCGGTTCACCTGCGTCCACAGCCAGAGGTCCACGTCCTCGACCGACGCGCCGACGCGGGCGAGGACGGAGCGCGCGATGCGCGGCCATCCCTCCTCGTTGACTTCTTTGGGATACTTCTGGACGAAGCGCAGCCGGTTGCGCGTGCCGTCGTTCAGCACGTCGACGGTGATGGGCTCCGCGGTGCCGCCGGCGAAGACGCCCATCCCCGGCGCCAGCGCGCCGTCGGCGTAGAGCTCGCTGGCGAGGAGCCCCGGCTGGTCGGAGAGCTCCAGGACCACCGCCCCCGCGCCGTCGGCGAAGATGGTGACCGTCTTCTTGTCCGCGGGATCCAGGAACTTCGACATGGCGTAGACGGCGACGACGAGGACGCGCTCGTAGCGCTCGTCGGCGCGCACGTACTTCCAGGCGGCGTCGAGCGCGGTGGCGAAGCCGGCGCAGGCGCTGTTGACGTCGAAGGTCCCCGCCGTGCGCCGCATCCCCAGCCGCCCGTGCAGCACCGAAGAGGTCGCGGGGGAGACGTACTCGGGGGTGTCGGTCGATACGATCAGCAGGTCGACGTCCTCCGCCGCGAGCCCGGCGTCGGCGAGGGCGGCGCGGGCGGCCTCCTCGGCCAGGTCGGCGGTGGACTCGTCCGGCGCGCACCAGTGCCGCTCGCGGATCCCCAGGGTGTTCGCCACGAACGCGTCGATGTCCTCGCCCAGCGCCGCGGAGAGCTCGGCGTTGGCGACGACCCGCGCGGGGACGAACGACCCGGTCCCGGTGATGGTGGCGTGGCGCATGACAGCGGGTGCGTGAGTGCGGAAGTGCGTGAGTGCGTTTGGGATTTCGTCGCGACGATCAGCCGTCGGTGGCTGTCCCCTGTTCCCTGTCCCCTGTCCCCTGCGGTTCCGCCGTCGTCCCCCGCTTCACCAGCCGCACCGGCAGCAGCCGGCCGGGTTTCGCGGCGATCTGCTCGCCGGCGAGCTGGCGGAGGAGGAGGCGCGCGGCGCGGGCCCCCAGCTCGCGGGCGGGCACGGCGATGGTCGTCAGCTCGGGGGTGACCACGCTCGCCATCTCCACGTCGTCGCACCCCACGATGGAGAGGTCGCGCGGCACCGCCACGCCCGCCGAGAGCGCCGCCTTCAGCGCCCCCATCGCGATCAGGTCGTTCGCGCAGAACACCCCGGTGGGACGATTGCCGGAAGCGAGGAGCGACTTCATCGCCCGCTGCCCGCCGCTCACCGTGGGAGGAACGCGCCGCAGCCACTCGTGCGGCAGCGCCACCCCCGCCCCGCGCAGCGCCTGGAAGAAGCCCCGCTCCCGCATCCGGAAGCCGTGCACGTCCGTCGCGGGGCCGATGAAGGCCAGGCGCCGGTGCCCGAGCCCCAGCAGGTGCTCCGCCGCCAGCCGCCCCGCCTCGAGCGCGTCGCTGGCGATCCCCGGCCAGCGCTCCGACGGCTCGTCGACCACCACCACCTTCAGGTCCGAGAGCGAGTCGTGCGGCAGCGTGGCCGCGCCCACCCCGTCGATGATCACCCCGTCCACCTGCCGCGCCCGCAGCGCCTCCAGGTGCCGCGCCGGGGTGCTCTCGCGGGTGTCGCCGGGGAGCACCGCGTACCCCGCCTCGGCGGCGACGCGCTGGGCGCCGGTCACCACGTCCAGGAAGAACGGGTTGGTGAGGTCCGGCACCACCACCCCGATCGCGTACGAGCGCCCCCGCACCAGCCCGCGGGCGAGGATGTTGGGGCGATACCCCAGCGCCTCGGCCGCCTCCATCACCCGCTCGCGCGTAGCGGCGGCCACGCGGGCCCGCGGGTTCCCGCTCAGCACCAGCGACACCGTGGCCTGCGAGACCCCCGCGCGCCGGGCGACGTCGTGCGTGGTGACGGGGCGTGAGGGGTCTGATCTCGGCATGTGGGGCGGGTGGGTTTGCTAATGCGTATTAGCTAATACGTATTGGCAAATCGCTTGTCAAGAGTCTTGTTCGGCGCGAGGGCGAATTGCCGAACTGGCCGGATGGAGATGGGGAGATGACGGGTGAGTGACGACGGGTTGGAAACCCACCGCTGGAACGGCACGAAGTCCGCCTGCGCGGACTGCTCGATGGAGGTGTCGCGGGGCGATCGGGGTCCGCGAGTCGGAGAACCGGGGTTCAGGGGCGCGGGGGCGTTCGCTGCGCCTCCCATGCTGCCGCCTCGACTTCGGCCGCGCGAATACAGAGACTACGATCGGGCCGTCCGATGCGGCGGGCGCGCACCGAATCCACCGGTACGGGTGTAACCTGCGGGAAGCTCCAGAACCTGCCCCACCCCTGGAGCTCGCCAGCGGCTGCATGCAAAACCGCGAAGTACCCCGAATCGGGGGAGCGGTAGAGGTCCACACTCACGGTGCCTCCTCTGACGGGCTCGACCCGCGTGAGGCTGACCCCTTCGAGGTGGAACCCGCGGACCCGCGTCAGCACGAAGCACGCGTTCGGGTCGAGGACCGAGTCGTCGCCCATGCGCATGAACTCGCTGAACTCGTCGTCCAGATGCTTGCGCGCCACCGGTGGCAACTCGGACAGCGGATACTCGGCTGCCTCGATCACCAGGTGTCCCCTCGTCAGTACCGTATCCCCAGCCTGCCCGTGGCAGGGCCCGCGGCAGATCTCGATGGCGTAGGTGCCCGGAGCGACGCCGGCGGGGGATGGTGCGGCGGCCTGTCGGGTCAGTCCGCAGGCGGCGAGCATTGCGCAGCACCAGCACGCGGAGAACAGGGCATGGAGCATCATGTGATTCTCCCGGATCCTGGAGGCACGGGCGACGAGCACCGCCAGCACTCGCCGCTCCCCTCGGGATAACAGACCGCGCCGCAGGACGGACACTCGCCAGGCGCGCCGAGCGGCGTGTACGGCGCCCAGCCCATGCGGAGATGGTGGATGGACTGCGCCTCCTCGTGCGTCGCGGCCTCGAAGGCGTACAGCAGCTCGGCGTCTTCGCCGAGCTGTCCGCGGCGGCGTTGCTCGGCGATCTGCGCGGCGGTGCCGCAGGTGACGCTGCCGTCCGCCCGATCGCGCCACGCCTGCCAGGTCGCCATCGGCTCACCCCGCGAGCTTCGACAGGGCAAAGGCGGCGAGGAAGCCGGCGACGGCGATCAGGCCGGCGTAGTCGTGCGCGGCCTCGAACGCCTCGGGGATCATCGTCTCGACGAGCATGGTGAGGATGGCGCCGGCGGCGGTCGACGTCGTGGCGGCCACGGCTTCGGGCGGCGCTCCGGCGAACAGCGTATAGCCGGCCAGGGCCGCCAGCCCGGACGCCACCGCGATCGCGACCCACACGCCGAACACGTAGCCGAAGCTGCGCCCCACCTTCTTCATCCCCGTCGCGCTGGAGAGCCCTTCGGGGACGTTCGACAGGAAGATGGCGGCCACCGCCACCAGGCTCACCACGCCGCCGCGCAGCATGCTGAGCCCGATCACGATCGACTCGGGGATGCCGTCGAGCAGCGCGCCCACGGCGATGGCCGCGCCGCTCGCGTCGTCGGCCGACGGGTGCTTGTCGCCCGATCGCTTGCGATGCTTCGCGCCGCGCGCGGCCAGCAGCTTGTTGGCTACGGTGTAGACGACGGATCCGCCCAGGAAGCCGAGTGCCGTCGCACCGAAGCCGCCGCGGCGGTACGCCTCGTCCATCAGCTCGAAGGAGAGCGCGGAGATCAGCACGCCGCTGCCGAACGCCATCACCGCCGCCACGGCGCGCTGCGGCACGTGGACGACCCAGCCGATGATCGCGCCCAGCACCAGCGCCGAGCCCGCGAGCAATCCCCATCCTCCCGCCTGCAGCCAGAGCGGCATCACCCCTCCTTCGCGTTCGACATCCGTCACGATCGTCGCGACCCCTTCCGCAGGTTGCGCTCCGCGGCGGGAATGATCCGATCGATTCCGGGGAACGCGTTGGCGCATCGAGCCGGCTGACGTGCTGCCGCGGCGATAGATCCTTCGGCCAGCGAACGATTCTGCAACGTCTGCCAGGGCGTGGCTGGCCTCAGGATGACGTCGAGGGGTGTCGCGTACGAACGGGCTTCAGGGATGCCGCGCTGCACTCCCGCACTCCCGCACTCCCGCACTCCCGCACTTCCGCACTCCCGCACTCCCGCACTCCCGCACTCCCGCACTTCCGCACT